>Ga0256833_1000011_pt1 | contig 202867 bp, 191 predicted proteins | sample 356284metaG_FD_190535 | JGI IMG/M metagenome (GOLD analysis project Ga0256833, IMG submission 190535) | Hydrothermal vent microbial communities from Mid Atlantic Ridge, Atlantic Ocean - 356-284 | ecosystem: Environmental > Aquatic > Marine > Hydrothermal vents | place: Atlantic Ocean: Mid... | reverse complement strand
TAAGCCAGCTTCCCCACTTAACCCCTATAAGCACTGTATATCCACCTCTTCCATTCTCTACTGCACTTAATGCAACTGCATTGCTGTCTGGTAAATAACTCTTTATGAATTCTCCACTATGTCCTGCACCGCTTATTAGTAAAATCACTAATACAATTCTCCTTAATCGCATATTACCTTAACCTTTTTTTTTTACAATTCTATTATATTACTTTAGACTCATTTTGTCAAGTCTCCGCTATTCCTCAAAAATAATCTTACCGAAGGTGAAGAGATTTACTCAAAAGAAATCTAAATTGAAAAATCGGCAAAAATACGGAAGAACCTGCAAAATTAAAACACCCTTTAAAAGGGTTTATTGAAGTCCTTCATGTACTAAATTAGTTAAAGACGCACTCATTGACTTTCAAAAGAACCTTGATATTCTTGAAATCAACAAAACTATCGCAAAATTATACAACTTACTTGAACAGATACATAAACGTAAAAACAAAGCAAACATGGAGTAATAATCGTCTACAAATATTTTAAATCTTCCTCTCTTTCGGTTAGAAATAATTTTGAGAAAGAGGGGTTGACTTTAAAATCTCTTTATTCAGCAGAAATTTAAAAACGACTACTCCAGAGGTGAATAATAGATATCCTTCTGCACCCGACTACGTATTTCCAGAAGTTCCTCTTTTTTAACTTTCTCCACAAAAAGTTTTGCTATATCCGGGTCAAATTGAAGACCTCTGTTTTTATCAATTTCAAGATAGGCCACACTTTGAGGCAATGCCTTTCTATACGGTCTGTCAGAGGTAATTGCATCATATGTGTCTGCAATGGTGAATATCCTCGCAATCAGAGGTATCTCAGAATCCACAAGCCCATGAGGGTAACCTTTGCCATCCCATCTTTCATGATGATATAAAACCACTTTTAAAGACTCCTGGAGAAACTCAATATGCTTTAATATCTCAAATCCTATTACGGGGTGTTTTTTCATTACTTCCCATTCTTCTTCATTAAGTTTACCTGGTTTAAGAAGAATTGAATCCGGTATTCCTATCTTACCAATATCATGTAATAGTCCTCCCCAGTAAAGATTCTTGAGTTCTGATTCTGCAAGCCCCATCTTTTTACCAATCAGCACTGCATAAGAAGCAACACGTCTGGAATGGAATTCTGTCTCATGCTCCCTGTAATCAAGGGCATGCGAAAGGGATTCCAGAGTTGCTTTATAGTTCTTGTTCAAAGAGGCCAGAGCATTCTTCAGTTCCTCAAGAAGATACAGATTTTGAAGCGCAAGCTCAACACTTGCTGCAAAAGTTTTGTAAAATTTAACTTTTTCTATGGGCAGGGGACCTTTATTTTTAGAGGATATAACAATTACAGCAACTTCCTCTCCAAGATAGTCTATAGGGAAAGAGTAGCTATTTACAGGCTGTACTATCATCTGACCCAGATTTTTAACCCTCTTTATCAATGGTCTTTTATAGTCAAAATTGTTCTCAACTCCATCACGCCAGAAAATCTTGATTAAAACATCCTTTTCCTGCTCAAGGAATTCCTCCACCTTCATTCTGAACTCATCTCTGGAAACAGAAGTAGTAAGAGAAAGCCCCATTCTATACAAAAGATTAAGATTTTTCTCTTTTCTATCAAGTTCTGTAATATCCTTAATTGTATGAACAAACAGGTCTTCCCCATACACGCTCTTATGGCTGAAAATAGATGCCTCATAAACCCTATCTTCTACCCTTATCCTTGCAGTAGCATTTTCTTTTCCTTCAAGGAGATTCCTCAAAGGACAGTTATCAGGTACACTGTCACTTTTTTCAACTATTTCATAACATTTTTTCCTCTTTGTATCCTCTGAAGTCACTCCAAACTTCTCAAGGAAAAACCTGTTATATTCCTTTATATTATAGTCCCTATCAACAAGAAAAATGGGATACGATATGGAATTAAGAATATTTGCCTTTTCCTCTCTTTCCTTTCTGAGTTCTGATACAAGCTCAGAGTTTTCAAAGGATTTTTCAAGGAGACTGCCCACACTTTCAAAAAACTTCATTTCACTATCATCAAAATTACCGTCCTTCTCTATATAAAGCACCCCTTTGACAGTATCTCCCACTTTGAGTGGAACTATAAAGGCATTCTCCCCCGTATATTTTGCCTCTTCCTGGTTTATATAAAACTCAGGGTGCTGTCTGGAATTTTTAATAAGAACACTCTCCTTGTTTTTGAAAACATGCCAGATAATACCCTTCCCCTCCTTTAGCCTGAGGGGGGCATTAAATAACCTTATACCTTTGCTCCTGCCTTCTACATACCCTCCACGTATTCTTACAAGCTCACGCTTTTCAGCATCGTATACGAAAACTCCAAGGAGTTTTAACGATAAAGCCTCTCCCGCAATATTGATAAATTTTTCTGCCAGTTCGCCAACCGACATTTCAGGCGATGTATTCAGGATAAAATCATAAATTAATTCATAATGCGAACTATTTTTAGTCATATTAAAATTATATTTCACTCTACCTGAAATGTCAACAAAAAGCGTAATTAATTGCAGCGGAAAATGTTGAGAGAAATTAACAAATTATTGACAGTTCGTGATTTTTTACTTATATTATATACCATGATTATAGAAGCCCCGATATACAAAGAGATTTATGGACCACTTAGAATATATGAGGTTCAGAAAGTTATTAAACTGGATACGGAAACTGAGAGTGTTGTGAATAATTTCCTCTTTAACGTTCCACGTGAAAAAATACAGAATCTCTTGAAAGACCTTGCCATCGTTGTACCCTTGAAGGACGAACTTCTTATTACACTTGATGGTGTTTTAAAGGCTATACCGCATAAATGCCCCATTATTGTTGTATCCAACAGTAAGATTGAAGCACCCAACAACTTCAGGCAGGAAGTTGACCTTATAAAGCACTTTGCAACACTTACAAATTCACAGGTTATACTCATCCATCAGAAAGACAATGGCCTTGCAAAGGCATTTGATAAAACAGGTTATCATGCCATACTGGATAAAGACGGCTATATCAGAAATGGTAAAGGTGAGGGCATGGTGGTTGGTCTCATGCTTGCCAAAATGCTTGGTGCAAAATATGTGGGTTTTGTAGATGCAGACAACTATGTCCCAGGGGCCGTTAATGAGTATGTAAAAGATTACGCCGCAGGCTTTGTGATGAGCGAATCACCCTATACAATGGTTCGTCTCCACTGGCGCCACAAACCCAAAATTATAAAGAAAAAGATTTATTTTAGAAAGTGGGGCCGTGTTAGTGAGGTTACAAACAAGATATTAAATCTTCTTCTCGGGTATCTTACCAGATTTGAAACTAACATCATTGCGACAGGTAATGCAGGAGAACACGCATTCAGTATGGAACTTGCAGAGTACATGGAGTTTTCAACAGGCTACTCTATAGAACCTTATGAATTGGTGTATTTACTTGAAAAATTTACAAATGAAAATGGTAATGAAAAATCCAAAGATATTTATGATCATGGGATAGATATTCTTCAGATAGAAACACTTAATCCTCATTTTCATGAAGAAAAAGGACAGGAACATATCCTTGATATGCTCCTGTCTTCCATGTCTGTTATTTATAACAGCAGCGTGGCCACAGAGGAACTCCGCACGATAATACAGGAAGAATTAAAGACACACGGCGTGAACCTTGAAGAGGTAGAATTGAAAAAACCTCATGTGCTTCCACCGGTTAGCACCATAGACTTTAACTTATGGAAAGACACATTACTATCCAACGCTGAGACGCTCCTTGTCTTTGAAAGAAATTAATCTCTTTTTCACAGACCTTGATTCAACTGTTTTAGATGAGAACTATAATTTCAAAAAAGAGGCACTGGATTGCATACAGAAAGCATTGAGGAAAAAATTTGTAATTATATTTGCATCATCAAAGACCCTCGCTGAACAACAGTATTTCTCCACAAAGATTGGATTACCAGTTATTTACATTGTTGAAAATGGATCTGCAATATGTATACCTGAAAACGTATTTGATAATATTTCTCATGAAAAGGGGTGTCGAAAATTTGTATTATCAAGATTTTCAGTAAGTTATGTGAGAGAAGTGCTCTCTTATATAAAAAGTGAGTCACAATCAATAAAGTTTTACGGTAATTCGACACTCAAGGAAATCATGGAATACACAGGTCTTTCCATGAAAATGGCCAGACTCGCAAAAGACAGAGAGTATACTGAAACCATATTTAAAGGTTTTACCTCTGTAATAGAGAACAAGCTCATTCAGTATGGACTCTTTCCACAGAAAGGCAGCAGGTTTGTAACCGTGGGAGATAAAGTAGACAAAGGAACGGCAGCTACAAAACTAATATCTCTACTTAAAAATGAAGGTTATACCATTAAAAGAACAATAGGGGTTGGAGATGGGCCCAATGACATAGCCCTGTTAAAGGTGGTCAACGAGCCTTACATTATTGGAAAGAAAATATATATGGAAAATATCCCCAGTATTCATAGTCTTACACAGATAAAGATTTAAATTACTTTGTGATGCCCACCATATACAGTATAATCTAATCTGATTTAAACAAAGGAGTTTTTATGAAGGTAGCAAAAGATACAGTAGTGGTAATGAACTATGTCCTGAAAGACAAGGAAACGGGTGATGTAATTGACAGAAGTGATTTTCACGGTGAACCCATTGCATTCCTTGTAGGAGCAAACAATATTATACCGGGACTTGAAGAAAGAATGATAGGTATGGAAGAAGGGGAAAAGAAAACTATTGAAGTACCGAGTAAAGAAGCATATGGTGAATGGGATGAAAATCTCGTTCAGAAGGTACCTCGTGAATACTTTAAAAATATACCCCATCTTGAAAAGGGGATGCCTATTCAGGGACAGACAGAGGATGGGCATATCCTTGAGATGGTTATCATTGATTTTGACGAAAATGAAGTAACAGTTGATATGAATCATCCACTTGCAGGCAGAGACCTCGTTTTTGAAATTGAGGTTGTAAAGGTAAGAGAAGCAACAGAGGAAGAAATAGAACACGGCCACGTTCATCATGACTGAGAGGTAAAGAATACCCTGAGCCGTGAAAAGAGGTGTAAAAGAGGCTATACTGAAGGCATTAAAAGATAACAAAGACTGGCATCCGACTGCACGGGATATTTATAAGCATTTGCAGGAACGGATGCCAAAACTGGCATTCTCATCTGTATATAGAGCACTTGAGAACCTTACGAGAGAAAATAAGGTTAGAAGTTTTAAACTTGATTGCGAAGGCGAACGAAGATTTGAAATTAAAAGCAAACCACATGTACATTTTAAATGCACCAAATGCGGAAGAGTATATGACATTGACATGGGTATCAATCTTGCTTTTAAAGAACTCGTTGAAATGCATACAGACCACATAATAACGGATGTTCATATTACTTATTACGGTATCTGTAAGGAGTGTTTCCGTAAAAAAGTAAAAGAACTTGTAAGAGACTATAATGTATAATAGCTTTCTTTTTCTTATCCTGCTCTCTTCAAATATTACTGTCTACTTTGAAAGCGATACGCTTGCCAAAAAACTCTCCTATTTTATTTCAGGTGCACAGCAAAGCCTTGATATATGCTTTCATCAGTATTATGACGAAGAAGTTATTGACAGCACTTTAAGTGCATGGGAAAGAGGGGTAAAGATAAGAGTGATAACTGAATATGATTATTCTGACTATTACGGTATTCAGCGGCTTAAAGATGCGGGCATACCTGTAATAGACGAGGGTTATGGTGCAAATACAACAGCCCACAGAATGCATAATAAATTCATCATACGTGATTATAGGGACGATGATACAACAAATAATTCCGTATGGGTGGGAAGTTTTAACGCCTCAGGTTATGTTCATGCTGATAATGCTGTGTATATAAGTAACTTCGCATTAAGTGAAATCTTTGAAGCAGAATTCAACCAGATGTGGGGAGACACAGATGATACACCCAATCCTGCTTATGCAAGGACTGGCAGCAATAAATATGATCAGTGTCCATTTCATGAAGTATATGTTGATGGAATTAAAATTGAGGCGTATTTTTCGCCTTATAACAGAATCTCCAATATCCTGCTGGATTATATTAATTATAATACATCAGAGGAACTTGATTTTTTGATGTATACTTTTATGAATTATAGTATTTATGATGCAATGGGGCAGAGATTTAACGAAGGTATTACTGTTTATGGGGTTATGGAAGGTTCTCAAGATTGGAACAGAAATGCCTTTCAATATTTTCAATCTCACAATATTCCTGTTGTTGCCGATAGTTTTTATACAGGAGACCCTCATTCCTTACTTCACCATAAAGTACTTATAATAGATGATTCCATTGTTTTTACTGGTTCCTATAATTTTACTCTATCAGCCGACACATCTAATGATGAATCCATAATAATAATTCATTCACCAGAAATAGCCTCTCTCTATAAGAATGAGTTTATAGAGAGATACGAAGAAACAGGACATATTTACCACATTGATGAACACTCCTTTTCTGCTCGTCCTGATAGAGCTACTCTGATCATAAGGCAATCAAAATTTGTTAAATTATACAGAGAACACCATGGTTTTGTATTTCGTCCAGACGGCAGAATAATACATAATCCTCACACAGCTTATGGACCTGTAATATACAAAGAAAATGGTATATGGAAAAAGGCCATAGTGGTAAAATAAAAACAGTCTTTGAAATTTCCGCGGGCGGAGTTATATTTAAAAAGCGGGGCGAAGAGTTTTTTGTGGTGCTTATATTGACAAAAAACGGTAGTGTATGGACATTACCCAAAGGGCTGATAGAAAAGGGAGAAGACCCTGAAACTGCTGCCACGAGAGAAGTGAAAGAAGAAACGGGATGTCTTGGGAAAGTCATCAATCTGATAGATAAGATAGACATCTGGTTCTATTCGCGGGAAAATTCAAATAAAATAAGGCACCATAAACTGATTTATTACTATCTGATGAAATACATTGAAGGGGATACAAAAGACCATGATTACGAAGTTGACGATGCCAGATGGTTTCAAATAGACAGAGCAATAGATATGGTAACATACAAAAAGGACCGCCAGATATTGAAAAAAGCAAAGAGGATGCTTTATGAAGGCACTAACATATACTCTCGTTAGGCTTACACGGGCTCTGTCAGAGGTTTTTGAAAAATCAGACAATCCAGAAGAGATTTTACATGCACTCTTATCTGCCATAACAGCAGGAGAATCTCTGGGTTTTAACAGGGCTTTCGTTATGCTGTTTGACGAAAACGGAGACCTTACAGGATATATGGCTACTGGACCTGTTTCCCCAGAAGAGGCAGATAGAATATGGCGTGACCTTGAGGAAAAGAAACTCACTCTTGAAGAAATAATAAATTCTTACTCACCTGAACGAGTAGAAGAACACCGCAAAAAGTTTGCTTTTATTCTCCAGCATCTTAAGTGTACAAAAGAAGAACTCAACGCTCCTTCGTGCATAATAGGAAAAGCACTGAATAGTCAGAAGGCTTCTTTAATCAGTGTAGATGAAATTCCTGAAATACCAGACTACATAAAAATCCTTGGTTCAGATGAAATTGCTATTGTGCCACTTGAGGTGGGTAGAAAGAAGTTTGGCATTATTTTAGCAGACAATTTCATAACAAAAAGCCGAATTTCAAAAACGACACTCCTTATTTTAGAAAGTTTTGCATTACAGGCCTCAACTGCCCTGTCTAAAGCCTATTATGTTAAAGAAATGCAGAATAAAATTCGGGAACTGGAGGAGAAAAACAGACTCATACAGGAGTACCATAGACGCACTCTTGAACTTGAGAAAATTGCAAGCATTGGCAACCTTGTGTATCACCTTGCACATGAATTTAAGAACCCCATTGTGGTAATTGGTGGCCTTGCGAGGGCAATGTTAGATGACACTCCAGAGGAAGACCCAAGACGTCCTTTTGTTGAAGCGATTATAGAAGAAATTACCAAACTGGACAGGATACTCCACTCCACCGTACAGGGACTCAGACACAAAGCATTCACCAAAAGAGAACGTGTGGATTTACTTGAGTTAATTGATAAAAAAATTCATGACTTAGGTGAATACGCCAGAACACACAGCGTCAACATTCAATTTTACATGCCCAAGAAGCCCATTTATCTTAATCTTCCAAGAGAAACATTTGAAGATGTTATAGAGAATTTGCTCACAAATGCAATAGATGCCATGCCAGAGGGTGGCACAGTTGAAGTCTGGATTGAGAGAGAAAAAGAGAAAATAAATGTATATTTCAGAGACAATGGTACTGGTATTCCCCGCGAACTACAACCCAAAATATTTGATCCATTCTTCACCACAAAGAAAAAAGGATCAGGACTTGGACTTTACAATGTTAGACAGATATTAAAAGGACTCGGTGGAGATATTGAACTTATAGAATCAATTCCCAACAAGGGGACAACTTTCAGGATATACCTTCCCGAAGTGATACCATGAAAGGCTTTGAACATCCTCTTATTAAAACCGATGTTCCAGGAGAACTTTCAAAAGAGTGGATAAATAAAATGAGAGAGGTTGAGGCACCCAACATTACATATACTGACGCTGATTTTCCTGTTTTCGTCCACTCTGCATTCATGAATAATGTCTGGGATATTGATGGTAATAGATACCTTGACCTTACTTCGTTTTTTGGAGTGGCATCAGTGGGACACAGAAACCCGGAAATTCGGCAAATTATCACAGAAGCCTCCATCTACCACGGAATGGGAGACGTGCACCCTTCTATCCCCAAGGTCATGCTCCTTGAAAAACTGAACAATCTTCTTGGTGGCAATTTTATGGGTATTTTTGCACAATCTGGCAGTGAGGCTGTTGAAACCTGTATAAAAACACAGATACTTTACACAAAGAGACCTGAAATAGTCGTCTTTGAGGGTGCATATCATGGTCTTGGTTTCGGTGCAATGAATCTGACCCAGAGATCATACTTTAAAGAAGGCCTTGAGCCATACACAGGAAAATGGATACATACTCTACCCTTTCCTGAAAAAAATGAAGAACATGTTCTCAATAGGCTTTTTTACCTTCTTAAAACGAATAAAAACATAGGAATGGTGTTTTTAGAACCAATACAGGGAAGGGGCGGAGTGAGAATGTTTAAGAGGGATTTCCTTGTGAAGTTAAGAAAGATAACCAGAAATTACTCCGTTCTGCTGGGTTTTGATGAAATCTTCACTGGCATGTATAGAACGGGTTATCTTTCATATGCAAAAAGTCTCGGGATTGATTTTGACCTCATTACCCTTGGCAAGGGCCTTTCTTCACAATTTCCGCTTTCAGTGTGTCTGGGCAAAAAAGAGATTATGGAAAAGGCATGGCCAGAAAGTACTGGGGAGGCCAAACACACATATACATTTCTGGGGCACCCTCTGTTCTGCGAGGTATCTTTGAAAGTCCTTGATATAATTGAAAATGAAAAGTTAGATGAAAAAGTGAGAACTTACGGGAAGCTCTTTCTGGAGATTTTAAAAAAGAATCTCGGGAATAAAAAAAGTGTTAGAGATGTACGCGGTGCTGGTTTTATGATGGGAATTGAATTTAAAAGGCCTGTTTTTCCACTTGTAAAGGTACTCCTTAAAAAGGGATATATAACCCTTCCTGCAGGCGAACATGGCAACATACTTGAAATCATACCTACTTTCTACATAACGGAGGAACTTTTCACTAAATTCGTGGAGGTCTTAAGTGGACTTGTTGACTGAAGTAATAGATTATATACAAAATGGCAGTGAATTTGACGAGACACTGGCACTCAAAATCATAAACTATCAGGCAGAAAACATTCCATTTTACGGAAATTTCCTGAAAAAAATAACAGGTAGCACACGATTTTTTAAACTTTCACAGGTCCCTCCCCTGCCTGTTCATTTTTTCAAAACAGAACGCCTGTTTACCCGAAAACACCCAACAGGATATTTTGAATCCTCAGGAACCACAGGAAACAAAAGCAAAGTTTATTACGATGAAGATAGCCTTAAACTATACAGGACATCCTCCATAATTGCCTATCCTTTAAAGCACAGACCCCTGAAAACCCTTATTGACTTATCAAGACATCATATATCATCTCTTGCATTCATGGTAAACCATTTTATAAATACCTTTGGCGGCAAAAAGATAGAAAGTATATACGGTGAGATTGAAAAAGGCGATGTATTATTCCTCACTGCGCTTCAATTATTTGAATTTATAAAAACTGCCAAAGAACCTCTGAATGTTGAAATACATATTATAGAAACAGGAGGATACAAAAAATTCGCATCAGAGTATAACAGACATCAGTTATACAAAGAAGCACGCAGGATATTCAAAAAGGCTACATTTTTAACTGAATACGGCATGACTGAACTTTTTTCGCAGTTTTATGCTTTTGAAAATACTTTCTTTAAGGAGCACTATTTTCTAAAAGTCACAGATCACAAGAGAGGGTACCTGAAGGTCTTTGATTTTGCCAATCTTTTCCATGTCTCCTACATAATTGTTCCTGATATTATTGAGTGGAAAAATGGTGGCTTTGAATACATTAGAAGGGATATGGATGATGAGAGAGGATGCAGTTACACGTTTGGATGAACTGAAAAAAGCACTACTTGATTTTATCAAAGAGTTTGATCCTGAAAGGGATGCCGACATACACTATGGCGATTTTCTTAAGGACCTTCTCATACATACTGCAAACAATTATGAAAAACTAAAAAAAACTCTGGCAGGTATTCCAGAGGTGAAATATAAATCCCTTTATGTATTCCTTCCAGGTAATGTTCCCATGGTATTCTTTGAGGTATTGCCTTTAAGTGTCATTTTCAACGTGAAAACATTCTTTAAATACCCTCACAACGAAAAAAGACTGTATGATACATTTATAAGTTACCTCTCTTCAAAATACCCCAATTACAGCGATTTTTTCAAAGGTGAGTATGTAAATCACCTTCAGGCTGAAAGGAAAATAAAAGAATACGATTTTGTCTTTTTCTTTGGTTCTGAAAAACTTATACCCCTGTTAAAGAGAACAAACAAACCCTTTAAATTTTTTGGTCCCGGTTTTTCAATAGGGGTGGCATTTACACATGTAAAAGAAGACTTAATAAAGGATGTTTTATACTTTGACCAGAACGGCTGTCTTTCCATGAAATTCCTGTTCTATATGAATGATAATATCAAAAATGACGTCGCTAACATATTTAAAAAACTCTCCAGCACCATTTTACCTTCATCAAACTTTTCACAGGACAGATTCAGATACAATCTTTTAACGGCTTCAAGTTTTGCAAATTTAATCTTCCACAATGAACATTCTGCCATTCTGGAAATAGAAGAGGAGCGACTAAATGACAGCGTTCCTTTGCCCGGTAGAACCCTTATACTGAAAAAAATCAAAAAGGAAGAAGATGTTATTGCTTTCTTAAACGGTAAAATTACGTATCTACAGGCTATTGCAACAGATAGCCCCAGTGATATAAAAATACTCAAAAATTACGCATCTTTTGTAACCGAATTTGGCCAATTGCAGTATCAACCTTATAATTTTTTCTTCAAAAAGGGCGTAACACTGAAGAATATATTCAAGGAGGACAATCATGATTATCAGATGGCAGAAGACATTTGATGCATCTCATAGAATTTATGAGGATTATCATGGCAAGTGCCACAATCTGCACGGACATACTTACAGAGTTGAAATTGAGATAGAAGGTAAAACGGATAAAAGAGGCATGGTAGTGGATTTCAATCTTCTAAAAAAACTTGTCCACGATTTCTATGACCACAAAATCATTCTTCACAGGGATGACCCACTATCTATATGTCTCAAAAAAGCAAGACAGAGCATTGTGCTTTTGAGCCATAATCCCACGGCAGAGAATATAGCAAAGCAGATAGCATGTAATCTTATGGGACATCTTAATATTGAGCAGGTTAAGGTATGGGTTTATGAAACACCTTCTCAGGGAGCATGTTATAAACTGAAAAGAGGAGAACAGGTGGATATAGAATGGGAAGAAATAAGCTTCCAGTAGTTGAGATATTCCCATCCATTCAGGGAGAAGGACCTTATCAGGGAAGATATGGTTTATTCATAAGGCTCGGGATTTGTAACCTCAGATGTTCCTTCTGTGATACGAAATACGCTCTTTTTCCGTCTAAAAAATGGAAGTACATGGAACCAGAAGAAATTAACAAACTCCTCTTGACTACATACCCGGACAAACTAAAGCACCTTATACTTACAGGAGGTGAGCCAATGCTTCATGAAAAACTCCTTCATGAAGCACTGAAGACACTTTTTGGACGTATAGACCTCCTTGAAATTGAAACAAATGGCACTATCATACCACAGTACTTTCACAGATACTCCTTTGTGATATTCAACGTTTCACCCAAATTATCAAACTCACAGGTTCCATATAATCAGCGTATTGTAGAAGAGTCACTGGAGTTTTATTCCAATCTTTCACAGAGTTATTTCAAATTCGTGGTAAAAGACCACAAAGACCTTGAGGAAGTACTCATGTTCAAAGAAAAGTTCTTTATTCCCTCAAACAAAATCTTTCTTATGCCTCTTGCCTCCACCAAAAAAGAGTTACGCAGGCATTCAATCAATGTATTTAAACTGGCCGTTAAATTCGGCTTCAACTATTCATGCAGGATACAAATAGATATCTTCGGAGGTAAAAAACGTGGTGTATAATTTAATACTCCTTTTCGCAATCAATCTCTCTTATGCAGACCTTCTTGTGGGAAATGACACACTTCACGTTGAGGTTGCTGAGACGTTTTACGAACGTGCACATGGACTTATGTACAGAACTTACCTTGACCCTGACTCAGGTATGTTGTTTGTGTTTGAAACTCCCGACACACTATCATTCTGGATGTATAACACTTTAATACCACTTGATATTGCATTTTTAGATTCCAATTTTGTGATTGTTGATATAAAACATGGCGTTCCTCTTGATACCACCCCAATAAAATCCACAAAACCGTGCCTCTATGCACTTGAGGTAAACCTTGGCTACTTTAAAAAACGAGGCATAAAAGAGGGAGATACTGTTAAGATAATAAAATAGGGGGCTTTTGAAAGCCCCCTATAAGTTCCTTGTCCAGAAATACCGTCAGAAGTTTACCGTTGGGGCTTCCCTCTGATTTTCATCACCAAGTTCAAAGAACTCCATGGGTCTGAAGTTGAACATACCTGCTATTATATTGTTGGGGAATACCTGAAGTGCTATGTTATAATCACGAACCACAGCATTATAGTATCTTCTCGCATTCTGGATGTCATTTTCTATATCATTCAATGTCTTTTGCAGTTCAAGAAAATTCTGATTGGCTTTGAGTTCAGGATAGTTTTCAACAACTGCGAATAGCTGTCTTAACGCCTGAGTAAGGAAATTCTCAGCCTGACCCTTCTCGGCTGGGGTTTTTGCTGCGGCTGCCATACTTCTTGCCTTTGTCACGTTTTCAAATGTCTCTCTTTCATGCGTGGCATAGCCCTTCACGGTATTTACAAGATTGGGAATAAGGTCGTATCTTCTCTTGAGCTGCACATCAACGTCAGCCCAGGCATTCTGCCCGAGATTCCTGAGTTTTATAAGGTTGTTGTATACCCCTATAATCCAGAGCACCAGTATCACCAAAAGTGCAAGAATTACAAGGAGTATTATCAATCCAGCACCCATCCTGACTACTCCTCCTTGTCTGTTTCTGCTTTAATCAGAAAATATATCTCTTTTACATCATCAATAACCCTTCTATTGGTAAGATACTTAACTTTAGCAACAACACCCACATAGCATGGAATCATTGATTTCAAATAATCAATTGAAATTGTTTTGAAGTTTTTTTTAACACCACGAGAGGTTTTTACATCAATTATGTTATTGAAATCCCTGAGTTTCACACCCTGTGGAATTATAATATAGGAAAAACCACTCTCATTATCATCCACGTATTTTAATTTGTTACCTTCCACCCCAATAACCTTTAAGACCACAGGAGCATAACCATTGAGTGCATCATCAGATAGATTAACTGCGGAAATAAAGTCATTTATAACCTGTTCCTCTGGATTTACTACTGTATTCTCTGTATTTTTTCCCACAACGTTTTCAGACCCAGCGGTGATACTTTGCCTATCACCTACGGTTATTGCCAGTACACTCAATAAAATAATCTTAAACATTGTCATCACCTCCTTTTTTAAAATCCACCTTTCCAGAGTTTTACACCACTTCTAACATCAAACGGAGTGCTAACATTATACTGTTCCACTGTACCTGTGGCTGACTGTACTGTCACTGTCACATCACCCTTCTCATTGACGTGTATTTCAGGGCTTGAAGGCATACCTCCTGTCGCAACGGATTTAAGAGCAACGCCACTTTCCACACCAAGCATGTGCTTTGTATGTGCAGTACCCGTTTTATAGTAAAGTACAAAGAGATGCCCACCACCAAAGGCAACGTTACCTGCATCACATGGATTGCCTTCTGTTTGAGCCATTGGACTGTATGTCGTCATAAAAACAGCGCCACCGAGCACGGCACCCTTTTCAAGCACTCTTTCACCACGAGGGAGTCTTATGTACCACCCATCAAACCCATCAACGTAGTCTTCAAAATCTTTGAAAGAATAACTACTTGAGCCAAGATACATACTGTCACCAGATGAGGTAACTTCCAATGTGGCATTTGTGACATCTAAAAGGTTAGAAAGAGAAGTAGAGTTATCCATATCCTTAACACCAATTATATAATTGGTGGATGAATCTACTGCATCAAGTGCACCAAAGTATTTGCCTGTTCCAAAGAAGACCCATCTTCTTCCTTTTTCATCAACTGACACAGAGGGTGGAGCCGTAATAGGAGCGGGGACTTCAATAACTTTGAATAAAGACCAGTTATTTGGATTAGCATCACCATTTGTATCAAGCCTGTAAAGCTGACCACGCCACTGCCCACCTGAGGTCTGGTAGTTCACACCAAAGTAAATATAATCCACATCATAATCAAGATTTATATCAACTGACACAGGGCTTCCAACAAAGGCATTATAATTATTATCAAATCCATCAAATTTATAGTCTGTTCCATCTTCCCTAATCACATAGAAACTTGCCGATTGATCTGACTCACCACTTAACTTATTTGGACCTGAGCCCACAAGCATAAACCATGTTGAGTCAACTCTTGCAAAAGCTGGATATGTTGTAGTAAAGCCAAGATCTGGCTTAGTGAACTCCAACATCGGAACAGGATGAGCAGGGTCAGTAACATCAAGAACAAGATAAGCAGACCTGTATGTGGTACCATCTGCAGTTATGGTATCACCTCCAAAGTTAAATCCAACTGCAAGGACCGTACCCCATCCTTCCGGATGAGTCTTATCATTTGGAAATATCTTAAGGTCTGTCAATTTAGGCTTTCCATCAACATAATACACGTGACAAACTTCATAGTCTTTTTTCCAGAGCCATCTCAAATGAGGTAAAAGATTGTGAGGGATAATACTCCACATTTCCTCGCCAAGTTGATATGAACCATAATAATTGTTCAAAACCTGTCCTATAGTATATTTTCCATCTAATTCCTTGAAGACACCTGCATTAAAACAGTGAAGCATACCGTCATTTGCGCCTACAAACAACACACCACGCTTGTCTTTATATTGCCTGTAATATTCCCTGTAAGACTCATCGCCATAAAGTATGTCATATCTCTCCATGGGAGAGGCAAGATAAGTTGGAGTTGAGTGAATAATATCCGCAAGTTTCCATACAATCCCGTTAATACTTCTCTTCCTGTATATATCTGAATAATCAACCCCTCGTATGTAATTGATAAGTGAATCTGCCCTACGAGAATTCATTCCAAACAAAGGCGCAAGAACATCCGCTTCACTGGATACAAAAGGCTTAAGGTGAGTACCGTCATCAAGGTAGTATATTCTTCTTTGTGTCGGTGAAACACTATTAAGCCACGTGGATGCATTCCATATAGAATTAAGCCTGAAGATACTCTTTGTGGCCTCTGTTGAAAGTTCTGAAGAATCTATAATTCCATTCCCATTCACATCCTGATATGTAGCCACTTTAACAATATGTTCATTGGGATCAAAGTAGTATGTCACCACCCTATCATTCTTAAGGTTCAATTTCCTGTCATTGTCACTGTCCTCTCTAATGTTCCCATGATGGTCAACAAAAAGTTCTCTTATTTCACCAAGCCAGTACCTGTCTTCTCCGGTTGCTGTGTCTTTATAGGTTGGCATAAATACGGCCTGGAATATCATTCCAGTTCCCTTTGATGTAACTGGAGTGGTGGGGGCTGCAGACGCTGAAGCCACACCAACCTTGATTTTTTCCATAATTGCAGAAAATGCATCCTTCATGTCTTTTGCAGTATAAACCTCATAATACTGATCCGGTAAGCAATTTGCGTCATTATCCCATTCATCTCTGTCAATGGGTTGTGACCTGCAGTAAAAGTCATCATCCCTTGAATCAGGGAGGGAGGATCCATAAGAACCCGGCTTTTTATTATTGTCTACATCTTTAAAGCCACCATAGAGTGCAATCCATCTTTGAGAATTTTTTCCGCCTCCACTGCCAAATGTATACATGGTGAAGTAGTTAAGATGCTGGTTATGCGGAAGATCACCTCTCTGGTCATTAATTCTTGAAGAGTACACATAAGGCAGAGGGTCTCCACCTTTATTCCAGTCACCATCAGTAAGAAGCAATACATACACTCGCTTACACCAGAGGCCCATTGGAATACCATTCACATATTCATAAAATATATCGGTAGAAGGATTCTGGGAACTATATTCAATTACATTAATAGCATTTTCAACACCATAGCGCGTGGGAGTCAATCCATGGGCATAAGTTTCGTTTAACGAACTTTTTAGACTTGATATATCACGTGTTTTTCTTCTTCTCAAATTAGCACTACTACCCTGATATGTAATAACACTCCATGATGGAGCGTCCGGGTCAACCAAGCCATCTGCATCCTTATCCTGTACTTCTGCAAAAACACCTCTCGTGTCAAGGTAATTTTTCTTTAACCTTGCAGGTTGATAATCAACCCATGTTTCTACTGTTCTCCAATGTCTCCTTCTTTTTCTTTGCTTTCTAATACGAACCTGCCCACCTATGCTTGGATTATTCTCAAATCCATCCCTTCTGTCTGTGCCGTTTATGTAATCTATAACAAGTCTATATGCTGTAGAACCTTCCCACCAGTAATACGCAGTAGATACATTTCGTTTGATAATATCCACAACCACATCACCGTTTGCATCTGGTCCAGAAACTATATAATCTTCATCTCCCTGCATGACCAGTTTAAGAATAGTGATTCTTATAAGATAGGTTGACATATTTAGTATATTCCCCCTGATCCATTTTTTTTGCGGATCTACTTCTGGCAAACCACTCGTCCAATCTCCAACAGGCTCAAAGTATCCTGCTGAATTGTTGTATTTATAATACTTGTTTCTTTTGAATGGGCCTGAGTAGGGATAATTTGAATGATAAGAACTGGGGAAACCATGGGGCAACCATGACATACTACCTGAATAGTCTATTACTGTTATTATGTGTGGCGGAATTACAGCGCTCTTCCCCAGAAATGGCGGGTACTTACATGGAGGGGCATTAGCCCCCCATACTGCAGAGGTACTCGTAAAGAGTACCAGCAGTATTATTGATACTTTATGGAATTTATACATAGTAAAACACCTCCTTTTTAGTGTGCCTGAGGCGAATGCACATACACCGCCTCAACAGACACTCTATCATTACCTCTTGATGCTACAGAATTTATCCTAAAAAAGGCACTTGCTCCACTTGTAGCTGATGCCTTACCAAGACCTTCATATCCAGATGCAAACTCTATTGAACCTCCCGCATTAAAGAATACTCCAATAAAATCAGGAATAACACTTATAGAATAACCCGATAAACTGACACTCTGTTCCTGTGGCATTCTGGCTTCTGTAATAGAGGCTATTGCCTCATTAATACCGAAGGCAAGCCCTCCATCAGCAGCTGACAGACCTCCTTCGTACCGTGAAAATGCACCTGATACTCTCAGACTACGGACGCTCAAAAACATTGCTGCCGCTGCCATGGCAAGGACAAAAGCCATAACCAGAATGGCAGTAATTAAGGCTACTCCTTTTCTTCTTGTTTTCATTATTTACACCCCCAGATTCCTTGGTTTAACCACAATTGTATATATATGTCGTCTGAAGTTAGCACTCTGCGCCGGTACAGTATAAATATCATCTTCCACTGTGTATCTCTGACCCTGCTCATTGTGCCTTACATCTGGACCTGATAATTTGACAACACTAACACGAATAAGTCTTAAGTTGCGTATGTCATCTGAAGTAAAGTTAGGTACCCATTCGCCAGCATCTTCAACTCCATTCTCATTTGAATCAATCCAGTAAGAAACCTGCAAATCCTCAACATTTTCCTGTAGCATAACATTGTTTCTAAAAAGATTGCCATTAACAATGCTGTAAGTTATATGGGTTCTGCCATCTTGCGGCAAGGCGAATATCAACGTTCCCTTCTTTGCACTAATCTGCTGGTTAAGTCTAACTCTCATTTCATTTCCTGATATAACCTGAACGTTAACAACCCTCCCTTCCGCAACCAGTACCTTGTTAATATCAAAAAGCACAACACTATCACCTACAGCAATGTTACTGAACACGTTATTCTGCCATCTTCTCACCACAATATCTGCTGAAGCATCTGCTCTCTCTGTAAGATACCCCCAGTGTCCATTTCCACCCACTGGCGAATTATAGGTTACCACCTCAAGCATATCTGGCTCAGGTCTGGTATCATCACTGCTTCCTCCTGAATGCGGTATAATTGCATCCTGAGTACCAAAACCAGCCATCATAATATCCCATCTTATAAGATTCATAGTCGCTTCTATGCTTGTCTGAGCATGGGAAATTTGGGACTGAGTGGTATTGACCCTGAACTGTGATAAAAGAAAGCTCATAGCCGCAAGTGCAAATATACTTACCAGACCAAGCCCCACAACCAATTCAATTAAAGTAAAACCCTTTCTATTTGATTTATACATATCTACCACCTCGCATTTTTAATAGTTACAGCACTGAGTACATGTGTGGCAGTATCTCGCATACCCTGCCATAATACGAATACTTTTATTGTTTTCATTCCAGGTGACGGGGCATCATCCTGGACATTGTAATATCGACGCATTTTCATCCCATACACTATTGTTGAATCCACAAAATAGTCTGGATTACTCATATCATTAAGATCTGCACCTGCACCATCATCCTGTAAATAAGGACTGTTATAAGGCGCAACACGTATCCTCTCCAGAAGATCCCTTTCTGCCTGCAATGCTGTTTGCATTCTCCTCACTCTTAAATTTGTTCTGATAAAAAGGTCTGTAAGCGGCAATGATATAACTATAGATAAAAGAAACATGGCCACAAGTATCTCCACTATAGTAAACCCTTTTCTCACTTTCTCAGATATAAAACAATTATTTATCATAAATTTCACCACCTTTTATTTTATTATTTTTTCACCCAACTACCCTTTATATAAACAAATGTTTCTATCTGGCCTGATGGATTCACTGATACAGCTACAGCATAGGGATTTCTCGTTATTATCGCACAACCAGAGGAGAGTGGAACACCAATGGGTAAAAATACTATTTCGTTATCAGGAAAGGACACTCCGTCTGAAACATCTGCTGCGGACCCATCTGGACAGGAACTTATACCGGATATGACTCCAAATCTACCATTCGACAGTTTAGATGTTCTTAAAACCTTTCTCACCCCCAAACTATCATAAAATGCAATTTCATATGTATTACTGGAGGTGACTTTAAGGGCATATCGTATTCCCTGTAACATTGCACTGTTCTTTACATTATTAAAATCGTTTGCCAGAGCAAAACCTTCAGAGAGTAGTTTTTCTCTTGCTAATTGCTTACCTAAAGATAGATAACCAATACCTCCTACAACTACTATTAGGAACAATACAATAAGCAATTCAATTATCGTAAAACCTTTACGGTCATTTTTATTACTTTTTGTTGATGAGATATAAAGTAAGACATTCATATTTTCACCTCCTTGACTGTTTTTACATATCTCCTATCACCCTCATATGCATCACCTCCTTTCACCTATTTATTATTATATACCCTTTCCGCGTTTTGTCAAGTACCTGTATTAAAAACGTACTACTCTTTACTCTCTTTAACCTCAGGGGCAACAGTATTTTCAGTTTTTGATGTAGATGGTTCCATTTTATTAGATTCTTCCATGCTGTTCATAGCTTCGTCACCCACTATTCTTGGCGTAACAAACACCATAAGTTCCACCTTGGAAGATGCCTTTTCGTTATTGGAGAATAGAAGATTGAGCACAGGGATCTTCCTCAAAAAAGGAAAACCTGCATTGCCCCTGCGTTTGGTTTCTTTTACTACACCACCAAGTACTATTGTTTCCCCATCCTTTATTGTCAATTTGGTCTCAGCTTCCTGATTACTGATTATCGGCTGACCGGAAGGAGAATAACCGGCTATATCACTAACCTGTGGATGAAGTTCCATTGCTATATTGCCATCGGGAGTAATATGAGGAGTGACCTCAAGTTTAATGGCAGCATCAAAGAACTGAACTACAGTGTTCCCAGAAATATCCTTGGTAACAACGGGAACCTTCTTTCCTGAGACGATTTTAGCTTTATTATTATCTGCTACCATTATAGAAGGTGCAGATATAATATTTGCCTTACTTTCATTTTCAAGTGCCTGCAAAACATTGTCTATAGATATTCCATTTATTATTGTTCCAATGGATAAGTTGGTCTTGGCCCCAGCAATAGAAGCGTCATTGGAAAGACGAACTCCTACTCTATCTGTAGGATGGTTTTTAGCAACAACCCAATTAATTCCAAGGGACCTCGCAGCATCATAATCAACTTCCACAACCTTAACCTGTATCTGAACCTGGCGAGCCGGCTTATCCATTCCGGAAAGGAAATTTTCAATCTTATATATATTATCCGGAAGGTCTGTTATAACCAGAGAGTTTGTAGATGCCTCCACTTTCATCTTCCCCCTTGATGAAAGCAATCCCTCTACTACAGGGGCAACATCAGATGCCTTGAGGTACTTAATTCGGAAAATTTTCATCTCAAGGCCAGAGACATCTCTTACCTTGGAATATTCATCCTGTGTCATTACTGTAATTATGTTTTTCTGCTCTGTATACGCCAGTGAATAAGCATCCAGTAATGATTTAAATGCTTCCTTCCAGGGTACATTTTTAACAGAGAATGTCACAGTGCCCTTTACGTTTGGCGTTGCTACAATATTAACTTCTGCCACCCTGGAAAAAGCCCTGAGCACAGTTCTTATATCAGCATTCTGTACATCAAGGCTTATTGTTTTTTCAGCTGCTAAAAGGGTACCCGCCACCAAAAATATGCTCATCACTCTAAAAAATTTCATTTGGATACCTCCTCCTTTTCAAGTTTTAAAATTACAGTTCTTGTAAATCCAAAATCAGATATGGCAAAAACTGCCATATCCTTCGTTACTCTTACAACCCTTCCTCTTTTTACTCTATCACCTCTTCTCAATATAAAGCCATTTCCATTTTTATCTTCAACAAGAGCCACATAACCGGTAGAATCCTGTATGATTCCTATAAGTTTTGCTTTGGCAACATCAAGCAGAGTATCCTGTTTTGTTGATGTCTCAGCTATAGGCTTAAACGGGTCTCTTCTGCCCCTGGAATTGTAAAAGAATTTTGCGCCTACAGATATTACTGACTGAGAAGATGCTATAGATTTTGTTGTTTTCTTCTGTACTGTCATTGTGTTTCCTTTTGTAGTTTTGAGAGAGCCTTTAGAGGTACTTTTAACTGTCTTTTTATATCCCACACTGGCTGGCTCTGTATAAACCTTCACTTTTACGGAATTTTCATCGCGTATAACTTCATATTTGACAGCTTTTTTAAGGTCCACCACAACCCTTGCCACCATGGGTTCAGTCTTGAACTGGCTACCTCTGACCCTTAAAACAGCACCCTGATTCACAGGAAATATATTTGAACCAAGAGCATACCTGGTTCCTTCAGCATCAACCACTACACGTGCAGGGTTTTTCAACATAAAATCATGAATATTTGCAGGGGTTGATGTGAATGCAAGTTCTATTTCCACATAATTATTACCCGTTGAAATCGTGAGGGTTTTAAGTTCACTTATTTTTGCAATAAGAAATACGGGTATTAAAATACTCAGCACTATTTTTTTCATCTTCTCCTCCTTCTGTTTTGGATAGTTTTCTTATTTTGGTTGGTCGGAGGAGGAGCGGGGCTGTAAACATAATTAGAAATCTCAAAAATCGCCTCAACCGTCTGGGTGGGATCATCCTTGCTTGGTTTATTCTTTATTGTGAGGTTTCTGATTTTCATCAGCCGGTCAGCGTTGGATATAAGACTTACAAACGTCCCCAGATCATGATAGCCGCTGCTTACTGTGATTTTTATAGGATAATCTTTATAAAGATCATACTGTGAGGGTGGCATAGGTTTGTAAGATTCAATTTCTATTCCACTGCTCATGGCCATACCCGCAATCTCTCTTAACCATTCATCAGGCTGAGGCCTGGAAGGTAAATGTTTCTTTGTCTCTTCCCAGAGTGCAAGCAGAGAATCTTTTTCTGCCATAATTTTATCGTAATCCTTGACTTCAAGGGTAAGTTGAGCAACAGTCTGACGTTCGTTTCTTATTTCCCTCTCTAAACTTTTGAGTTTCCTGGCTTTTCCAGCGTAAATACCGTTAATATAGAGATAGCCAATTATTATATAGATAATTATGGCTATCCCCCAGATAAACTTAGGACTTTTTATAAATTTCATATCTCCCCCTTTGTAGTAACTTATTGTCTAAAGTATACATTACCAACTACTACGTCAGGGGCTTTCACTCTTTCACCTGACTTTATGGTAAAACCCGTAACCTCTGTTGAGAGCTGTCCTGCTATATAGGCTGTATCACCTTCATGAAGTTTATACTTACCATTCGGTGTCCACAAATAATAAAGTCTCACATCACACATATGCAGTTCATCAAACATATAGTCATTTGCATCATAATTCCGGCCAAGATAAACGGTAAAAGAGTACTCACCATTATTATCGGTGGTAGTATAAAGGTCTTCACCCTGATATGGAATATCTGAAGACTGGTCCTGCTCCAGATAAACCTGAACATTTGGAGCGGGATTTAGATAAAATATTGTATCCTGCTTTGTAGTGTCAATCGAATCTGTAATTATGTGAGCTTCTTCCCAGTAAACAGTTCCATATACTTCAGCAGTATGACTCTCTTCACTACACCCTGAAAGAGCAAAGACAGCTCCAAATACAACTATTGGGAGCACATTTAAAAACCTCATCACCTACCTCCTTGTTTTCTTTCATTTTGTCCTTCTGCCTTTGCAAAAAGGACAGGGCTTAAAGTTATTGAAAGTTTAAATCTTGCAACCTTTCGCTCTTCAATTTTATCAACCCTTGATTCTATTAACTGAACATCACTGATAAGTGGTGACGAAAGCAATCTCTTCATGAACTGGGCAAGGATCAAATTTGAACCTGTCTCTCCTTCAAGCTCAAGTTTGTCGGAACCTCTTTCAGAAACTCCAAGGAGCCATGTATCATATGGGATTAATCTGTTTATTTCATCCATTATCTGAACATATCTGGCCCTGTCACGAGACAGGTTTTTAATAACCTCTATTTTACCTCTTACCTCTTCTATTTGTTTCTTAATACCACGTATCTCGTTTGCTTTCCTCTGTAACACCACCTTTTGCTCTATTAAAGCCTTTTTCTCGCTCTCCAGTTTGACTATTTTACGGGATTGAAAAATACTTACAACCCCCATTATCAAAAGAAAGACTATTAATATCACTGCTGACAGCACAATATGCGGTACAAGAGAAATCTCCTCTATTACTTCAAGCTCTTCAGGCGGTAAAATATTGATTGAGGTTTCCTTTTCAAAATAGGAAATTGCAAGACCTATAGCAACAGAATATATGGCAGGCATGTCTCCAAAGCCTTCCTCCGCCTCATACTCAAGTTCTCTGAATGGGTCAAGTATTTCCACCTCACCGTCAAATTTATCCTTGATATATTCAGGAAGTCCTGCTATATATGCTCCACCTCCACTCAAAATCCATTTATCAACACTTCCGCCCTCAGGAAGGATTCCCTGAAAGTTTCTCTCTAAATTACCTACAAATCTGTCATTGAGAGATTCTATCGTATCCCTGAAAGCCTCTTCCTCCACTTTATTACCGGGGCCTTTGTACATAACTTCCTCAGCAACCTCACGCGGTAAATCAAGGAATCTGGAAATTGATTCAACATAAGTTTTCGTAGAAACATGCATCTCACGAGACAGCAGAATCTTACCACCCTTGATAATAACAAGTACTGTGTTTTCGTAACCTATATGCACAAGCCCTATCGTCTTATCTTCCTCAAGATACCCATTGTATTTCAGTGTATTGTAAAGAGAAACAGGATCAACGTTGATGGCAAAGGGCTCAAGTCCTGCTGCACGAACAAGGTCTAAAAGACCATAGATTACTTCCAATTTGGCAGCAGCAAGAAAGACGTCCACTGACCCTGCTGTAGCAGAATCGCCCAGAATAAAATATCCCCATGTTACATCTGCAGGGTCAACATTCAGCTCTTCTCTTATTTTCCAGAGTATTGACTCATCCAGTTCCTCTTTCTTTTTCTGTTTGGGGACAGTTATTTTTCTCACGATTACGTCCTGTCCGGCAACGTTAATGGCCGCTGACTGCACATCGGTTCCAAGCTTCTTGACTGCTTCCTGAATCTTTATTATTACCTCCTGACGGTCCATTATTTCCTTACCGACAATAAGTTCAGGTGGAAGTTTCTCGGTTGTAAGACCCTTAACAACGTATTTCTTTCCCCTTCTCTCAACCTGTACAAGTTTCAACGAACTGGAACCTATATCAATGCTTATAACGTTATTCCCACCCCCGGCTTTTTTCAGGCCCTTTAACAAATCGGTAAGGCTCATAATAACCCCCTTTTTTATCCTCTATAGGTTTTTAATATTGACTTTATCACGCTAACATCAATCTCTTTGCCCATACGCGATAAAGTTATAACCTCATTAATAATTGCATTTAAAATCCTCAGGTTATCCTCTGCTCCTTCCTGTATGAGATCCAGAATCTTGGAATGGAGCTTCAAATTTGCAAGCTTTTTTTCAAGTATCTTCATCTTTAATTCTTTGTCTGGTGGCTCTATTGGCGCTACAATGGAACTCTCTATAATTGAAATTAGCTTTTTATTCATACCGGATAGTTCTTTAAGTGGCACACTACTTGTAAAGATAAACTGCTTCTCCTGTACATGTAACTCCATCAGGATATAGAGAAGCTGATTCTGGGCATAATCATGTCCCATCAAAAGGTCAAGGTCATCAAACAGGAATACATCCGTCTCAACATGTGATAGCCTGAATTTCCTGAGGTCTTTGTCGCTTTTAGCTGCACTGAGGAGGTCCATAAACTTAAGAGCATCAGTATACAAAACTCCCCTGAAGGTCTCATGCTCAAGGATATAGTTTCCAACAGCATTTATAAGATGTGTCTTGCCATAACCTTCCTTTCCAAAGATAAACAACCTCGTATTTTCCACGCCTCGTGTTTCTGCAAAGCTTTTGGCAAAAGAAAAGGCGACTTCATTGCAGGAACTCACTTCAAAATTATCAAAGTTCATATTACTCTGAAGTGTAAGCCCAACCTCACCTTTCAGCTTGCCATAAGCAGCCGGCGCTCCTATTTCTTCTTCTTTCCTGATTTCTTCTGAATAATACGTCTCTATATAATCCAGAATCTCGGAAATCCTTCCAACAAACGGAATTATCTTAAGGTCTGTAACTTTTTTAAGCTCACTAACCATCTCCCTGTTCAAAGGGTTGCCCATAACAACTGCAAGAGACCTGCCACTTTTCCTGAGTGGTATTAAAACATACTTCTTGGCTATTCTGTAAGGAATATGGTCCACAGCCTCAGGGTCAGGTTGAATAACAGACAGGTCCACATATTTCAGAGGGAACTTTTTTGTTAAAACTGATATAAGAGTATCCTCATTAACATAACCCTTATTAATGAGGTAAAGCTCTATAGGTATTCCTTCACTCCACTGCTCTTTCAGGGCTTTTTTCATTATCTCCTGAGGTACTATACCCTCATCTACAAGTATATCTGCAAATGTTTTTCTCTTTACTTTCTCAAGTTCAGCCATATAACCCTCCTAAAAACTTTTTACCCTTTTAAGCCTCAAGGCATCTATTCTTTCACTGACATCTCTATAGTTTCTATCAATCAGATAAAGTTGTTCGTAATGTTCAAGAGCCTTATCCTCAAGTCCCATAGCTTCGTATGCCTTACCGAGATAATATCTGATACCAACATACTCATGCTCCTCATATCCACCTTCGTCAAGGGCTTTCTCAAGCATTTTGATTGCCATCTCGTAGTTATTCAATTCAAAGAAAATCCTGCCTATCATCTCCATAGCCCTGAGCCTGTATTCACTATCTCTCATGGCAAGCTGAAACTCATCAATGGCAGCATCAAAAAGATCCATTCTGTATAATGTCATGGCTGTTTCAAAAGGATGCTCAAAATCATAAAGCTCATCAATATTGGCCTCACCCATTTCTTCAATAAAAGTCAGAACAATATCCTTAAATTCTTCATAGTACTTACTTTCTATTTCGGGATGTTTTGTGGTGGTAGGAGGTTTCTGTCTTTCTACGGGTTTAGTGGCAATAATCTCCTCTGTGGGCATTGTTTTACCCTTATCCGTTGTTTTTACCTTTTGCTCCTCGGTCTCTGTGGTAACTTCAGGTGGCTCTGAGATTACCGGTTCTTCAGTCTCAACAGCCCCTTCTATTATTTCTTCGCCACTCTCAGGTGTAAACTCATCTTCTTTGGTCTCTAACTCGCTTATTTCCTCTTCCTGTGGTTCCTGAAAATCGGAAATAACAGGCTCTTCCTCCGGTTCCTCCGCGTCAAAAACAAGGTCTTCAGTGGAAGCCTCTGGCGCTTCATAAATATCATCATACTTCTTCAGCCCGGGAACCGGCCTTATTTCTTCCTCCTCCACAAAAGCAGCAGGTTCTTCCGCTTCCTGAGTAGCAGACTCTACTTCGGCAGTTTCTTCCTTTTCTTCCTCCTCTAAAATAAATCCTTCTTCATGTGATTCTGATAGACCAGGTGGTGTAGAAGGACCTTCCGTCTGAGCTTCAGAAACGCCGGTTTCAACCTCTTCCCCTGTATCTTCCAATACCAGACCTTCCTCTTCAACACTCTCTTCCTGAGACGGCTCTGACGCAAAAATATCCTCATCCCCCATGCCCATATCCATCCCCATACCGCTTTCAAGGGAAATCTCACCAAACCTTTCTGATATCTCCTGCAGTTTTATAAACAGTCTTTCAAACCTTCGTACACTGGACTCATCTTCCTGAACCTTTTCAGCAAGTTGTGTAATAATGGCAAAAGCACGTTCAAGCATTGATGGATCAAGGTCTTCAGTGATTACACTCTCCAGGGCATCAAGTGCTGCATCCTGATTTCCCAATTCTGTATAGAGGTCTGCCAGTTCAAGATAGAGGTCTTTTCGGTCTTTCTCGTATTTAAGTATCTTCCTTATAACAGCAACAGCATTATCCAGAAATTCTATCTCCTTGTATAACTTAAAGGCCTTCTCATACGCTTCAATGGCTCTGGATATATTCTGCTTTCTCACATAGAGGTCACCCACGGAATTGTAAATATCGGGGTCCTCCTTGACTTTCAGAATATCCTCATATACCTCTATGGCCTTATCTATCTTGCCTTTTCCAAGAAAACGTAAGGCCTCACTCCTCTTCTTTTTTATATTTTTTATATTTAAATCATCTGCCATGTCGTATATAATAACACAAGTTTAACCAATTGTCAAGTATTTTGTAAACTGAATCAAATAAATATATATAAACGAGCCTGCTATTAAGAAAGGACCAAAGGGCAAAATGTCAGTTTTGTTCTTTAAAATAAGGAAAATTCCAACGATACTACCTAAAAGAGAACCGAAAAGAATTGATACAAATACACCCAGAGGACCGGTGAAAATCCCTATCATTATCATAATGACAATATCACCATCCCCTAATGCCTCACGTTTAAATACAAGCTTTCCACCAACCCTGAATACAAGCATTATGACTCCACCAAAAACTGCACCAATCAAACCATTTACTAAACTGAAACCCCCGGGATATAGCGCAAGAACAACTCCCAGAAAAATAGCTGGAAAAGTGACCTTATCAGGCACAAGCATTTTCTCTGCATCTATAAAGGCAACACATGAAGCAAACGTTATAAAAACCAGCATTCTTATAAGTTCAAATGTTAATCCAAATCTCAAATAAGCCAGAAAAAAAAGTACTCCTGTTAAAAGCTCCACAAGGAAATAGCGAAATGGAATGCGGTGTTTACAGTACCTACATTTCCCACCAAGTATTATATATGATACAAGAGGAATGTTGTCATAAAACCTTATTCTCCTTCCACAGTAAGGACAGTGCGAGGGAGGATGCAGTATGGACATACCTTCAGGAATACGGTATATACATACATTCAGAAAGCTCCCAATTGCAAGCCCCAGCAAAACAATAAATATGGCATAAAAAGCCTGCATGTTAAGATTTTAATGCAGAGTATGTAAAAATGCAAGATTTCTTAGCCAGAAGCCGTATTTATTACAGTTGTGTTTATATTTCAACACCTTTCATATCAATTAAGTAAAACCATGCATTTACTCAAAACTCTGTTGTTGCTAAACTGTAGCAGCATAGAGAACGTTGAAATTAGATAAAATTCCTGACTTGACAAACCTTTTATATGGTAATATACTTGAGAATGCAGAACTTGAGGGTGAGGTGGTGGAGGTGCGCATTAAAAAGATTGTATTGTATTATCTTGTTTTATTTTTAGTCATAGCAGGAATTCTTGCAGGTATAGGAGATTTTTTACATTCCTCCATACACCGAAAGGAAAATCAAATTTTTCATTCAGAGACATGAATTTGTGAAATTTATACAGAAATTGAATCCCGAAAGAGATACCGAAATGTTATCTTATTATTTTGTCGGTCACATAAATCATTATACAAATCTAAAGTTCATTGGAGTGTACAAAAAGTTGGATTCTCTACTTATTCTAATTCATAAAAATCACAAAAACACCAGTAGGGAATTTCTGAATATTTATGACACCATTAACCTGAATACCATAGGGCATTCCGACCCTGATACAATACACCTTAGATTGGCTGAAGGGAAATACACTATAATCAGGGCAGGAAATGGTTCATTCTACTATGTGGCCACCCTTCTTTCAAAAGGCATTAAACCTTCCTATATTCCTTTCTATATAAGCAGAATTATTCTTCTGTTATTCACAATTACTTTTCTTATTGTAACCGTGAATTTTTCAGTAAAAAAGCTGTTTATCCATGGCATAAACCGCATAGAATATGCTATTAGAAAACTTCAAAACGAGGATGAGGTAAATTGCACAAAGAAAACAGGAGTGGACGAATTTGACCGGGTCTGTGAAGAGCTCTCAGAGTTATCCGCACACATAAAAAAAAGATACCACCGGTTCTATGAAGAATCTATAAAAGACCCTCTTACAGGCGCATTTAACCTGAGAAAGTTTTATGATGATATAGAACATGTAAGAAAGGAATGTATGGTCCACAAAACTGGATTTGTACTTCTAATTATAGATGTAGACAATTTCAAACACGTAAACGATACATTAGGACATCTTGAAGGTGATAAGGTACTCAAGGAACTCGTTTATATCATCAAAAGAAATATTAGAGATACGGACGGTGTATACAGATACGGAGGTGATGAATTTACTGTAATTCTAAAAAACACCGATGAAGAAGGTGCCTATAGAATTGCTGAGAGAATAAGAAAAGAGGTAGAGAAAAATACAAACACTACTGTCAGCATAGGTGGCAGCTATTTCTTTGTGGCATATACGGCTACAGAACTCATGAGAGAGGCAGATAAAAAGCTGTATATCGCTAAAAAACTCGGTAAAAATAGAACTGTAATACTATGGGAAGATACTGAAAGTACTTTTCACGAATTTGGTGAAAACAACGATCATGATTGAGCAGTTAAAGCGTCCAGTACTTTATTTATAAACTCTCTGGTAAAGCCCCTGGAATACAGATACTTCCTTATATACGCATAATCATCGGTTTTTTTGATGAATTTCTTAATATAATATTTCATCACCTCATCTTCGTCATAACACTTTTTTGCTTTTTCTATTATCTCATCTGCAATTTTGAATTCTAATTTCAGTGTATATTCAATTCTGAACCATGACCAGTGACGTATTGTTTTACTTCTTACAAAATCACAAGCAAATTCCGCATCGTCAAGCAAGCCAGCCTCTTTAAAAGAAGTTATTATTTCCTCAATCTGTTCTGACGAGGCACCTTTTTCACTCAATCTGCGTCTGAGTTCAAATTCACTCCTCGCCCTTATACTGATAAGTCTTAAAGCATAAGCCCGAAAGTTCTTCACAGATACTCTGTCTTACCCATATCTCTCAGCTTTTTAACTATTCTCTTTACTTCCTGAACCCTGTTTTTGGGGAGAACAAGCGTAACATCTTCAGTATGAACAACCACCATGTCTTTTAATCCAAGTACTGCCACAAGACCTCCTTTTGAAATTAAAATATTACCTTCAGCATCCAGTTGAACGCTTTCTCCGATTATTACATTTTTATCTATCTTTTCTATAACCCTTTCAAGTGCAATATAGGAGCCAAGGTCTTCCCAGAAAAATTTGCTTTCTACTACAACGGTTTTTGTAGTCTTTTCCAGTAAAGCATAATCAATAGAAATAGAGGGCATCTTTTCATATATCCTATCTATTTCATTTACGGAATGCACCTTCAGTGGTTCCATTAGCGAAGGTGCATAACGAGCAAGTTCCTCAAAGAATACGTCAGTTTTCCAGAAAAACATCCCGGCGTTCCAGTAAAACCTGCCACTCTCCAGATACATCTTTGCTTTATCAAGTTCCGGTTTTTCATGAAATTTCACAACCTTGAAAACACCATCTTCTATTAAATCACCTCTTTCTATATAGCCAAAACCTGTATCAGGACGGGTGGGCCTTATTCCTATGGTGGATATAAAACCTCTCTCTGCCATAAATAGGGCATCCCGAACATTCTGATTGAACCCATCAATATTTTCAATAAAATGGTCTGCGGGGAAAACACCAACCAATTTGAAACCATTCTCTTTGGCAAACTTTGTGGCCAAAGCTGCACAGGGCCCTGTATTCTTTCCCACGGGTTCTGCTATTATTGAAACATTATGGAACCTTTCTCTTACCTTATCCTCAAGCTTTCTTGTGGTGACAATGAGTATATGGTCAAAAAGAGGACTCACCCTGTCAACTGTTGCCTCTATAAGCTCCTTATCACCTTTTATCCTTAAAAACTGTTTTGGATGTTTTTCTCTTGATAATGGCCAGAACCTTTCTCCCTTACCACCTGCCATAATAACTGCAAGCTTTTTCATACGCTCCACCTCCATTTAATAGAATTTTAACTCCTCCCATGCGTCCTGTAAATTTTTTCTTCCGAATTTAAAGCTTTATGATAGAAGCATGAAACCTCTTAGTGGAATCAGGGTACTTGACCTTTCAAGGGTACTTGCAGGCCCCACGGCTTCAATGATCCTGGCGGACCTTGGCGCCGACGTTATAAAGGTAGAAAGACCCAAAAAAGGTGATGAAACAAGATACTGGGGCCCTCCATTCAGGGGAGGAGAAAGTGCATATTACATGTCATGTAATAGAAATAAAAGGAGCATTACCCTTGATCTTAAAAGGGGCTATGACATACTTGTAAAATTGATAGAAAGAAGTGATGTGTTGATTTTAAACTTTCTGCCGGAAACTCTACGTAAGCTCAAACTTGAATACGAAGATGTCAGGAGTATCAAGTCAGATATAATATGGGCTTCAATAACCGGCTTTGGTCTTGACAGTTTTAGAAACAACGAACCGGGTTATGATGTCCTTATACAGGGACTCTCAGGATTTATGAGCATCACAGGCGAAAAAGACGGCCCCCCTATGAAGGTAGGGGTTGCAATATGCGATATTTTTACTGCACTTTACACTGTAATAGCAATATTATCAGCTCTGAGGAGAAGGGATATCACCAAAAAAGGTGCGAAGATTGATAATTCTCTCCTTGAATGTTCCATGGCTTCTCTGGCAAATGTCGCAGCAAATTATTTGATTGGTGGGCAAATACCCCAGCGCTATGGGAATCAGCACCCGAATATTGTGCCCTATCAGGCCTTTAAAGCAAAAGACGATTATTTTATCGTAGCCGTGGGAAATGATGAACAATTCAAAAGACTTTGTGAGGTTATCGGTAAACCGGAGCTGGCAGAAGACCCACGGTTTAAAACAAACCCTGAAAGACTTAAACACAGAGAAATACTTATTCCTATACTGGAGAAAACTTTTGCTGAAAAGGAACGAGATTACTGGATAACAACCCTCAAAAAAGCCAGTATTCCCGCAGGTCCAGTAAGAAACGTTAAAGAGGCTTTTGAAGACCATTATGTGATAGAGAGACACTTTGTTGAGGAAATATCACACCCTACGGCAGGGAAAATACGGCTATTTACAAATCCCATTCACATGGATGGTAAGACATTTCCTATTTACAGACACCCCCCTCTTCTTGGAGAGCATACAGAAGAAATACTCAAGGAAATCGGATACAATCAATTAGAAATTGAAAATCTAAGGAAAAACGGGATAATCTGAACGAGGCTATATCAGGAGCATAAAGTGTAAAATTTGATTTAACACGGTATCTCCTTTATATTAGAAAAGCTTACGTGCCGAGGTGGCGGAATTGGCAGACGCGCTGGGTTCAGGACCCAGTGGGGCTAAAATCCCGTGCGGGTTCGAATCCCGCCCTCGGCATAAAAACGAAAAAGGAGGAAAGTCATGGATAAAGATAAGGTATTCGAAATACTCAAAGAAATCATAATGGAAAAGCTCAATGTGGCAGAAGACCAGATAAAACCAGAAGCGAGATTTCAGGAAGACCTCGGTGCAGATTCACTTGATGTAGTGGAACTGGTAATGGCCATTGAAGAGAAATTCAATATTGAAATTCCCGATGAGGATGCAGAAAAGATAAGAACAGTTAGTGATGCTCAATACTATATATTAAAAAAATTAGAAGAAAAGAAATAATTTAATTGATTTATGAGAAGGGTAGTTATCACAGGTCTGGGTACTGTAAATCCTATAGGTCAAAGTGTCCCCGAATTCTTTGAAAACGCTTTAAAAGGCGTAAATGGGATAACAAAAATAGATAGATTTGACACAGAGGGTTTTGGTTCCAAAATAGGTGGACTCGTACGGGATTTCAAACCTGAAAAAAGGCTTGATCAGAGAGAGTTAAAGAGAAAGGACCTTTTTTCACTCTATGCTCTCTATGCTACTGTTGAGGCTATTGAAGATTCTGGACTTTTAGATTACCCAGAGCTTGATAAGGAACGGGTTGGAGTGATGATTGCATCAGGCATTGGTGGTGTTATAACACTTGAGAATGAATTCAGGGTGCTTGCAAACAAAGGTCCAAGAAGAGTTAGTCCTTTTCTGGTTCCCATGATGATTGCAGATATGGCCGCAGGTCTTGTATCTATGAAATATGGATTTAAGGGGCCCAACTTTGCAATAGTGTCTGCCTGTGCATCTTCAACCCATGCAATAGGAGAATCTTTTCATAAAATACGTCATGGATATGCTGATGTTATCATAACGGGAGGGGCAGAAGCACCATTTACACCCCTTGCTCTTGCTGGATTCTCCAATATGAAAGCCCTTTCCACCCGCAATGACGAACCTGAAAAAGCATCAAGGCCATTTGATGCACAGAGGGACGGCTTTGTCATGGCAGAAGGGGCAAGCATTATAATACTTGAAGAATTGGAGCACGCAAAGAAACGCGGGGCAGAAATTTATGGCGAGATTGTAGGGTATGGAGCAACTGCTGATGCCTATCATATAACACAGCCTGCACCGGAAGGTGAAGGGGCATACATGTCCATGATGCTTGCAATGAAAGACGCAGGCATGTCTCCTGATGAGATAGACTACATAAACGCCCATGGCACATCCACAAAATTAAACGACAAATTTGAAACAATAGCAATAAAACGGGCACTTGGAGACAGAGCGTATAAAATACCTGTTAACTCCACCAAATCAATGACAGGTCATATGCTGGGAGCCACTGGAGCTGCAGAGTTTATTATACTTACTCTATCAGTGAAAAACGACGTTGTTCATCCTACGAGAAATTATGAATATAAGGACCCGGACTGCGACCTTGATTATGTTCCAGAGGGTCCAAGGGAAGTAAAAATAAGGGCTGGAATGTCCAATTCCTTTGGCTTTGGGGGACACAACGCAACGGTCATAGTCAAAAAGTTTGAAGGCTAAATAATAAGAATAGAGGTTTGAATATTGAAAAGGTGTCCATACGGACACCTTTTATTTTAATAGTTTTTTGCCCTCTCTGATGAAAATAAGACCGCCTATGATTGCGGAAAGATAAAATGTAAAGAATCTCCAGAGCACTATAAAAGGGAAGACATAAACACTGGACAGATTTCCTAAAAAGATAAAACTGCCTGCAGTCTCTGCAATGCCACTACCACCAGGGGTTGGAGAAAAGAGCAAAGATGATACCACTATCATCTGATAACCAATAGACTCAAATAAAGTGAATTTCCTGATCCCTATAGCAATCTGAACCATATACGGAATAAGGCCAAGAAAAGCAAGGGATAATAACGTGGAAAGAAATGCATATAAGAGATACCTTCTTTTTCCTCTTTTTTCTAATGCATTCAATAGTACCAATCTCAAAATCATAAATTCTTCAAAGCTTTTACCCTTTATAATTTTTTTAAGAATATTCGGAGCAAAAATAACGAGTAAATATACCAGTGATATCATGGATATAACGAAAATGGCGTATAAATATATGCCTCTCATAATACCCTGAAATGTATTTCTAAAGATATAAGAATATGGAAGTGCGAGTGTAAGAATACCAGTAAATGTCACCATACCACGAAGCAGAATATATGATGTGGCCTCTCCAACATTGATGTTTTTTCTGTAAAGATAATAAATCTGAACAGGTAAACCGCTCATCTGGAACGGTGTTATGGCTGCGAGAAATATGCCTATTACAATTGTTTCAAAGGCGGTTTTTACACTTATCCGATTTTCGCCAATATGGGAAAGAATAGAAAATTTCACAGAATCAAAAAGGATATACAGAAACCATAGCACAAAAAGTATAAAAAGATAACATGGATTTACTCTAATAAGCACTCTCAGTCCTTTTTTGCTCAGAGTAAAATAGAAAAATATTATTCCAATCAATATGAGAATAAAAATTCCCCAGCCAATTATCTTTTTATTTACCCTGAAATGTTCCACACCTACCTCTTGTAGATGAATTTAAATGTATATTCTTTCTGAGGAGCAGTAGTTTTGAGCCTTAAAATAAACAAACCATCATGGCTTAAATTATCCAGATAAATATGATTATCGCCCGGGAACATGGTCATCCATCTGTAAAACACCTTTCTACCGGCAACATTATAAATCTCAAGTAGCACATTTTCTGGTGTATTGTACAGGGAATAAATATTTATTCTTCTCTGCGTTATTATATTTCGCATGAAAACATAGGGTATTCCGTATTTTACAGGAATATCCGGAATAAGGAATATATCAAGCTTTCCTTCTGTATACACAAACAGGAACCTTCCATCAGACAAGATGGCACTGTTTCCCCCTCCTATTCCCACATACTCACTCTCAGAGAAGGTGCTATCACCAAAATCAACAATCCCAAGCCTCACATCAATCATTCCGTAAGGCCTTTCAAGAATAAAAACTGTATCCTGAGAAATTGCCTTTATACCTTTAATGCCTCCATGTCCCTGAAATTCTGAGGTAAATACATTATTTTCAATATCTAATACGGATATTCTGTACTCATTCAATCCCTGCCTGATATAAGGAATAAACATAAAATTCCCTGCAAAATCTGGATTTACCGGGGAAATATAGGCTCCCCCACCATAAATCTCATAAATGTTAAGAACTCCGAGCAACGTGTCCATTTTTCTGATACGTAAATATCTGTCTGAGGAATCCAATGAAACAACGTACAGATTATTTTGGTAAACTTTAAATTTAAATATGTTTTCATCCACAAGTTCCAGATAAGCAGATTCAGTGCACTCTTCAAGGTTGAAGGCTACCACTCTGCTGTCTTTTTTATAGTAAAGATATTTTCCTGAGATTACCATTCCCGAAGAAACACTATCGTCAATAAAACATACAACACCATTCCTCTCTAAAAATAAGCTATCGGCAGCGGTAAGATATACAAACATCGTGTCATTATACAGGAAATCCTTAACCATTAATGTGTCCAGTATCATAAATGATGGATTGACTGGATCTTTTATATCTAAAACTGCAGGAAAATATCCATTCTTCAGAAAAATATAATCCGAATCCAATCTTAAACCATATAAAGTTGCAGGATAACCCAATTCAGGTATCAGTTTTCTGTTGCGTACCCTGCAAACACTACCGTCTGTTGACCGTGCATAGAGGGTATCAGCAATTAAAACAAAATCAAGGGCTATGAAGTCTAAAGAATCAATTAATGAAAGATTATTTCCTACCGTATCCTTATAAACATAGGTGCGATCAAAGGTAGATAGATAAAACCTCAGACCCCCACCCGGGACACTCACCACACTACCAAAATGAAATGAACCATCTCGTCCAGTAAAAAGTCTTTTTAAGGAAGGCAAACCATCTTCACAGGAGAGTTCATATAGATTTCCATCATAACCTATGAAGTACAATGCAGAATCATCATAGAAAAAATCCCTCTGGAACGGTACACCGGTTTGCGAAAAGACTGTGTCCATAAAGACCGAATCCCGGATAAAAACCGGTTTAAAAACCGCAAAATCATTTGAAAGCCCTATATATCCAGCAATCATAGTGTCACAAAAAACATGACCGGAGTAAATGTTAAAACTGTAAAAATGGCCCTGCTCATTCCCCACACTGATATTAAAATCAGTTGCTACAAGATAAAAGTCTCTACCTTTCTCCACATATTTTCCTCCGGATACGGGGTTAAAATGTTTTATGTGTTTACCATTGACATAGACGTCAGTATAAGTATTGAAGGTACCCAATCCTCTATTTAAGACTATAACTGTGTCGCCCTTTACATAAAGATCCTGAACTACACTGGTAAAGTCCAGGAAATCTATTTTATTCCTGTAAATTCTATAGGGAGTAGAAACATACAGGTTGCTATCTTCACTTAATATTTTGTTTACACTTCCAGAATATACGGTTGAAAGTCTGTATAAAGCGTACAGGAAGAGAAAGAGCCTCATTTCAGTATGGATATTTCTTTCTTTGCTTCTTCAGCAAGAGCATCGTTCTTTCGCTTCTTTATAATTGCTGTATATATCTTTTTCGCTTTATTTTTAAGTCCAAGTACATAACAGAGCCTTGCTGCATTTAAACCACCTGTGTCACCCCACTGTCCATCTTTTTGATGGAATTTATAAACACGCAAAAAGTAGCCTGCTGCATTTTTAAAGAGTGAATCCTGCATATAGGCCGTACCCAGCCAGTATTTTAACTCAGCTTCCTGTCCACTATTAAGATAACCTTCAACATTTCTCATCACACTTATAGCAGAATCAGAACGTCCTGCCTCAATAAGATTAAAACCCAGGGAAATATATGCATCCGGGAGTTTTTCACATCTTATGCAATTCTCTATATAATGCGTCAGAGATTTCAAAGTATTCTCTTTTAAGCTGGCTCTTTTGGAGGAAAGGTAAGCGTTGAACATGGCAGCATCTTTCAGAGATTTAAGCCCCTCAGCCTTTCTGTAATACTCATAAGCCTTTTTATACCTGTGTTTTAAATACATTATTGTGCCCTTTTTAAAATACAGATGATATTTAAAACTATCCACATCACTCTCAGGATTACCTATAACCAAAAGTGCTGAATCAAGAAGATTCTTTCTCATAAGGGTCTTTACTGTAAGGTACTTCAGGAAAGACTTTGCATACGCATTAAGATATACGCTATCTCTATTGACAAAACCGTAGAAAATACCATAAACATTGAAGGTCATGGAATCAATAACATTCTTCTTTAGCATTATACTCAAAACATTTTTCAATGTACTCTTATCAATCCTGCTTTTTGTTAACTCATTCAAATATGAGAGGGCATCGCCTCTATCTAAAAGTGCAACATTAACCTTTGAAAGTGCTCCTGTTTTTAAATACAACAAATTGAGGTCATACTCGTCAAGTCTCAGGTCATTGACAAACTGTATTCTTCCAAGCTTTAAGAGAGACGCCGCTGTCACAGCCTGCATACCCGCATCTCCATAAAACAGAGAATAAACGAGAGATTCCCTGTAATCTCCAAGGGTATAATGCCATCTGGCCTTTGAATAGGCCCAGTATCTGTCCTTACCATAATACTCCTCGTATCTTCTCAGTAATGAATCTGCAGCCAGATAGTCTTTTAAAGACAGAGCATATTCAATGAGTGTTTTTACAATGAATTTTGCCGGAGATTTCATGTAATCAAGTTTTACACTCTTAAAATAATTGAACACTTTAAGAGAATCCTCTGTTTTTTTCGGGGAAAACTCTTTTAAGAACATTCCATAAAACAATTGATTTTCAGGTATAAAAAACAATGCTGAATCAGGATTTCCAAGAGCAAGATAGTAAAGAAACATTGTGGTTTTCTCTCCTTTGAAATCCTTAATCAGCTTAACTTTGTTCTGAGCTTTCAAAAGATAAAAGAGCAAATATGATTCAAAAGGTGTCAAATCTCTATAGTTGTATCTTTCTATATCAAACTCTCTCGGATCATAGTCATACACTATTCTGAAATATATATCACGTGGGATAAGTTCCCTATATTTCTCGGCAAGTTTAAAAGCGCCTTTTAAGTATCCCCTTCTTCCATAAAGTTTCCAGAGCATATAAAGTGATTCAGTTATATAGGGCACGAGTTGTTTCGGTAGCTCTCTTCCCTTAGCATACTGTACAAGCTCAGCATAATAGCCATTATCAAAAAGTTCTTTAACTTTGCCTATAATATCACTACGTTCAAGCAAAATATCCTGTGGCATTTTGCGCTTCTTTTGCAGGTAATCCTTCCACATAAGAAGCGTATCCATGGGGTAGTAATTTTCCACTCCGTCTATAAGTGCTTTTGCAAACCCATAATATCCCTTAACAGAAAGCCACTTGGCAAGATTAAAAAACACTGTATCTCTAAGCCCACTGCTTGCACCCTGAGCATTGAGTAAAGCCCCTTCTGGGTTCTTTTTCAACAAGGCCCTTAAAAGTCCATAATCTCTAAGTGTATCAAGGAGGCTGAGTATCTTTCTGTAGAGTTTTCCGTTTGTTTTATAGGATTTTACAAGACTGACAATTGAATCCGCACGCATTCTCTTTTTTACAGCAGAAAGAACCTTCATCTTCACAAGATCATAATCATTTTCTCTACGTCCTATCATCCTTAAACATGCATCATAAGCACCAAGGTCATAAAGTATTTTCAATCTGAGCCTGCGGCTTTGGGCATCCCTTCTACCAAAAAGAGTATAAAAAGCATCAAATGTATCACCTTTGTGTATGTAATAATAGTATGGAGCCTCAGAATTTACATCAAAAAGGTCAGGGAAAACTTTGTCTTCCATATCATTTTCGTAAATAAAGGCTGATAGTTTTTTCCTATACTTTCTACCATAGTCAGAAGCAAGTATTCGTAAAACTTCAAGATAATGTGTAGTATCACCTCGTTCCTCAAGCTTCCTCAATATGTTCACAAGCAACCTCTCTCTCTCTGACACAGATGGATAAAGATGCGCAAATTTCACTGCGTTGTTTCCCAGTCTTGACCTGTCAAGTTTAAAAAGCAACTTGAAAACATTTTCAGCAATGGAATCTGGCATAAATCTCTGGGATAGCTTATATAGATTGGAAATTGCTGATATGGTATCATGTTTTTCAAGATATAAAAGTGCCTGCTCATAGAGAGCCTGATACTTTATAACAGAATCCAGAGAGGTCCGATAAATCTCAGAATAGGCTCTGATGGCACTTTCTATGTCTCCCTGCTTTGCATAGTGCCTTGGTAAATCAAGGATGCTTACCTGCGTAAAAATTGCAAGTGCCAGAAATAACCCACTCATGTTTATAATTTTAAGTGTGCAACTCTGGAAATCCAAACAAATGACGGCTTTTCGGTTGAACCACTATATGTTATGCGATATAATACACTTAACTAAAAAAGACACAGGGGGTATAGAATGACAAGAGTTGTAAAAGCACCTCGTGGCACAAAGTTAACTGCCAAATCATGGCAGACAGAAGCACCCATGAGAATGATTATGAACAACCTCGACCCCGAGGTTGCAAAAGACCCTGCAAACCTCATAGTTTATGGAGGAACCGGCAGAGCTGCAAGATCATGGGAAGCCTTTGATGCCATAGTTAACACATTAAAGGAACTTGAACTTGATGAGACACTCATAGTGCAGTCTGGAAAGCCTGTTGGTGTTTTCAAAACGCATGAATGGGCACCAAGAGTGCTTATTGCCAATAGTAATCTGGTACCCAAATGGGCTAACTGGGAATACTTCAGAGAACTTGAAGAACGCGGGCTTATCATTTATGGGCAGATGACTGCAGGTTCATGGATTTATATTGGCACACAGGGAATACTTCAGGGAACCTATGAAACATTCTTTGCTGCTGCGAAAAAGTATTTTGGTGGTTCTCTTAAAGGTAAAATAGTGCTTACCGCAGGATTGGGTGAGATGGGAGGAGCACAACCGCTGGCTGCAACCCTTAACGATGGTGTTATGATTGCAGTAGAAGTAAATCCATGGGCTATAGAAAGAAGAATTAAGACAGGCTACCTTGATACATGGACAGATAACCTTGACGAAGCTTTAAAAATGGCTGAAGAAGCTAAAAAAGAGGGTAAACCACTTTCCATCGGGCTTCTTGGAAACGCGGCAGAGGTGCATCCAGAACTGGTAAGACGTGGTTTTATTCCGGATGTGCTTACTGACCAGGTTGCAGCACATGACCCCTTAAATGGATACATTCCAGCAGGACTTACCGTAGAAGAAGCCGATGAACTGAGGAAGAAAAACCCTGAAGATTATATTAAAAGGGTCGGGGAATCTGCTGCAAAACATGTTGAAGCCATGTTACAAATGCAGAAACAGGGTGCAATTACGTTTGAATACGGCAATAATCTCAGACGTCTTGCCTATGACAATGGTGTTAAGAACGCCTTTGATATTCAGGGATACGTACCTGCATTTATAAGAGACCTGTTTGCAGAAGGTTCTGGTCCATTCAGATGGGTTGCTCTCTCAGGAAATCCAGAGGACATTTACAAAACCGATAAAAAGGTTCTGGAACTCTTTCCTGAAGATGAGCACTTGAGAAAATGGATAGAACTCGCCCAGAAAAAGGTCAAATGGCAGGGACTTCCGGCAAGAATATGCTGGCTTGGGCAGGGTCAAAGAGCAGAATTCGGTCTTGCTATAAATGAAATGGTTAAAAAGGGTGAGATTGAGGCACCTATTGTAATAGGAAGAGACCATCATGATACGGGTTCTGTTGCTTCACCTTACAGAGAAACAGAGGCCATGAAAGATGGTTCTGATGCAATAGCTGACTGGCCCATTCTAAACGCCATGTTAAATGTGGCTTCAGGTGCGACATGGGTTTCCTTCCATCATGGTGGCGGTGTTGGCATAGGGTATTCACTTCACGCAGGAATGGTCATTGTGGCTGATGGGACAGACCTTGCTCAAAAGAAACTTGAGAGAGTGCTGACAAATGACCCCGGTATAGGTGTAATAAGACATGCAGATGCTGGCTATGAAATAGCAAAAGAAACTGCAAAGAAACACGGTCTTGTAATACCTATGGAGAACAATGGGAAATAACCTCAGGGAGGAGATAGAGTCCTTTCTTCGTGACCTTACATGTGAATATTATAAATATGGATCGGGGCAGAAAGAGCATTTAGACCTTGCCCCGATCTACAAAAAGTACGCTCATATTTTTGAAATAGACACCATCAATGCTATACCCCCTGAGGAAAGAAAACTCAGGGGATTTTTGATAAATTCCTATCTCAACAACGCAACAAAAAAGATACTGGAAAGTATAGCGAAAAAAAAGTCTGAAAAACGATTCTACCTGAACGAGCAGGAAATCACCTTCTCCCAATTACAGGTATTAATTCAAAATCTGCACAACCGTGAAGATAGAAAGAAACTCCACGAACTAAAAATTGAGTTTGTAAAAGAGCTTGAACCCCTCTACAGAGAATATCTTAAAGGAGTATATTCCGAAGTCGTAAAGTTTTCGTATGGAAAATACTTTGAATTTATGGAGAGAATACAGAACATTGATTTTTCCCACTACAGGGATGCCTTTTACTTTTTTCTTAAGGAAACTGAAAGGATATACACACATAACATGAATAAATATCTTCTCTTGAAGATGAACATATCACTTAATTCAGCCACTCTTTACGACACTCCATATTTCTTCAGAGCCAGAGAATTTGATAACAAGTTTAAGGCAAAATATCTTAAAGACTTTTTAACTGAATTTTTATTGAATTTGGGAATAGATATTGAGAAACAGAAAAATGTTCATCTTGACCTTGAAGTCAGACCCACAAAAAGTCCTCGTGCTTTCTGTGCTCCATGTGAAGTTCCCAACAATGTATATCTCTGTGTTCTACCGCAGGGTGGTTACAGAGATTACGAAACAACACTCCATGAGATGGGTCACACCCAACATTTTGCCCACACATCATGTACATTACGCATAGAAGACAGGACGATGGGCGACATGGGACTTTCTGAAGTTTACGCCTTTTTATTTCAATACCTTCTCACCGATCCTGTTTTCGTTGAATATTATTTTGACATATATGGAGAAGACCTTGACCATTTTATAAAGCATATAATGCTTGCGAGACTATTTCTGGGAAGAAGATATGTGGGGAAGTTTCTGTATGAATATGACCTCCACAAAACAGAAAACATAGAAAAATCCGAGGATATGTATCGGGAACATCTTACAAAGGCTCTTTTTATAAAGATACCGAAAGAACTTGCCCTGTTTGATCTTGACATGGGGTTTTATTCAGCAAACTATTTGAGAGCCTGGTTTGCAGAAGCAATGCTTTCCGAGTTTTTGAGAACAAAATTCGGCAAAAAATGGTTTATTAATAAAAAAGCAGGCAATTTACTGAAAGAACTATGGTTTGAAGGAAAAAGATGGCAGATAGAGGAAATGCTGGATAAAGTTACAGGAAGGCCATTTGACATGGCGCCGTTAATAGAATCTTTCAAAGGCATTCTGCGCACTTAAAGGAGGGAAAAATGGAGGAAAAAGAAGAAAAAAAGGAATTAACAAGAGAAGAAGCTGTAAAACAGGGAACTCAGATAGCCTGGCTCTCTTATCTTGGGTTACTCGTTATAGTCCCAATACTCGTAGCACCGGACAACGACTATGTGAAATTTCATATAAGACAGGGTATTGCAATCCTTATTTTTGAAGCTGGCTGGATATTTCTGGACATTGTATTGAGCTTCATCCCTGTTATAAAGTACCTTGCAGGTATCCTCAACTTTTTCGCCTGGATAGGATTTCTCGTAATTTCCATTATGGGTATAATAAATGCCGTGCAGGGTGAATGGAAAAAACTGCCGGTGGTTGGAGACCTGGGAGAGCAGTTAAAGATTATATAAAGCAAAATTTGAACCGTGTTTATAGTTGTTTTATTCTCACTGATAATAAATGAGGTGATGTATAACCCTTATGGCCCAGAATCGGGTACAGACTCACCTGGCGACCGAAATGAATATATTGAGCTTTACAATGAGACCGATGATACAATTTGCATAGACGGTTATTTTATACTGGACAATATGGAGAAGGACAGTATTGTTCCATTTCCTGATCCTTATATCTACGATTTTTGTGACTCATGCAGAATCACACGTTTTATTCCACCACACTCTTATGCCGTAATACTTGATAGGGACTATCTTCACCAGGGAGAATACTTTGCTCCATACAAATTCGGTAAAAACACCGTCCTGCTTTCCACTTACGATACGGATATAGGCAACGGGCTCTCTCAGACTGATAATCTGTTTTTGCTTTACAGAAATGACACAGTGGATACCTACGGCACGCCATATACAGAGGACTCCTTACCTCTTTCAACACCTGATGGTGTATCTGTAGAACGCCTCAATCCCTTTTACCCGGATATTGCTGATAACTGGGCACTATCGGATTCCTGTACCCCCGGATATAGAAATTCTGTCAGCTTTGAAAGAAATATATCTATTGATTCAGTAAAGGTCTCTCTATTTATGCCACATCTTCTTGATACCGTTATTTACACGGTTTATCTCAGCAATAAAGGATGGGAAGAGATAGGCGATTTTATACTTACTGTCAGAAAAGAAGGTGAAGAAGAGCGTTTTTTAATTCCTGGACCCATGGACTTTCTTTCTTCAAGAACACTTTCAGGACGTATTGTACCGCAAAAACGTGGTCTATTATCTTTAGAATTTTTCCACAATGTCCTGGATGAAAATGCCGAAGATGACACCATTAAAATGTATTTAACGGTTGAGGTTCCTCAAATAGTGATAAACGAAATTATGTACAATGACACAGTTGAGTGGGTAGAACTCTATAATGCATCAGACATTACCCTGAACACTGGTTTCATAATAAAAGACCGCTCTGGCTCATGTTCTCACAGCACAGGGAAAATTACCTTTAATCCAGAAGAATATATTGTTATCACCGGCGATTCTCTTTTTTCATGGAGATTTCCTGGTGTTCCCTTTGTTTATGTGAAAGGTTTCCCAACACTAAATAACTCATACGAAACCATCTATCTTCTCACGGAAAATGGCGTTCTACTGGACTCAGTTTACTATACCTCAGGTTATGGTGGATACTATGGGAAAAGTATTGAGAAAATCAACCCTTACCTTCCATCTTCCGAAAAATCCTCATGGAAAACCTGTAATGATGTAAATGGCGGAACACCCGGCAGGAGAAACTCCGTTTATACAGAATTTAAAGGTACAAGAAACAGCGTCTCTCTTAGCCAGCACACGTTAAGATACTCTCTTGGAGAAAAAATCATTTTTACATTTATCGCAGATGAGGGACCTGTAAGATTCTATCTATTCAGTTTTGATGGAAAACCTTACGGTATGTTACACTATGAAGACAACCCCATGGGTGAGTGGTCATGGGATGGATATGTTCACAACAGAAAACTACCCCCTGGCCCCTATGTTATGTACATTGAAGGAAAGAAATTTAAACAGAAAGAAGTGATTGTAATAGAAGAATGATACAGCTTTACGGTATATATAAGAGTTTTGGAGCAAGGAGCATACTTGAAGGGGTTGATCTGTTTATTGATAAAAATACCCGTCTTGGAATAGTTGGTAAGAACGGAACCGGAAAATCAACACTTCTCTCCATAACAGCCGGTATATTAAAACCTGATGATGGAAAGATAGTGGTACAGGAAGGTATTAAAATAGGTTATCTTCCGCAAAAAGATGTGGTTTTTGAGAGTGATACCACCCTTATAGAAACACTCAGAAAGGCTAACACTCTCCTCTTTAAATTGGAGAAAGACATGGAAAAGGCTGAAAATGAAGACCCTATAAAATACGCAAAACTTCTTGATGAGTACCGGATTCATGGTGGTTATGAATATGATGCAAAAATTGCAAAGGTTATGAAAAAACTTGGGTTTTCGGAAGAGGACAGAGAGAAGAAGATAAGCGAATTTTCTGGCGGGTGGCAGAAGCGTATAAAACTTGCTGAACTTTTATTGATGGAACCTGATGTGTTGCTCCTGGATGAGCCCACCAATAACCTTGACGCCATAGGAATATCATGGCTTGTAGAATACTTAAAGGAGTTCAAAGGTTCCTACATTATTGTATCCCATGATAGATATCTGCTTGATGCAGTTACATCACACACGGGTGAGCTTAAAAAAGGCAAACTAAAAATCTATACAGCACCCTACAGCAAGTTTATAGAAATGAAAGAAGAGGAAGAGCGACTTGCGCAAAAAAAATACGAGGAAACAATAGCACTTATTCAAAGATACCGACGCTACATAGAAAGGAACAGATATGACAAAAAAACAGCCGGCAGGGCAAAAGCAAGAGAAAAAATGCTTGAAAGAATAGCAATACCCGAAAAACCAGAAATAGAAGAATACCCTGAATTTAGAATCTATTCTAAGGACCATCTTCCCACTGAACTCTTAAGGGCAGAAAACATACACATGTCTTTCGGTGAAAACATGGTGCTCTGCGGGGTAAACCTTATAGTGCGAATGGGGGAAAAGATAGCTATTTTGGGAGAGAATGGGTCTGGTAAGAGCACTCTCCTTCGCATACTCGCAGGTAAATTAACACCACAAAAAGGAACCCTGCATGTAAATCCATCTATAGAGATAGGGTATTACAGTCAGATTGAAGAAGAGGAAATTCAGGAAAACATAACACCATGGGAACTTCTTTTAAGAGAGCGAGAAAATATTACCTATAAAGAACTCTTTACCCTGCTTGCTACCTTTGACTTATCAGAAGAAAAAATAGAAACACCTTTCTTCAAACTTTCAGGCGGAGAAAAACAACGCACTCGTCTGATGCTTCTATTTTCAAAACAAAGAGATTTACTTATCCTTGATGAGGTAACAAACCACCTTGACCTTTACTCAAGAGAAGCACTTGAAAGAGCGCTTCTTTCTTACAGGGGCGGTATAATCTTTGTATCACACGACAGGTATTTTACAGAGAAAATAAAAACACACTACTACCTGCTAAAGGATGGAAAACTTAGTTATTTTACCGGTGATTACGATGATTTTGTACGTTTATTAGAGAAAAGTAAAGAACAGCAGTACGCACAGAGAATCACCACTGAGAAACAACATTCAAAGGATGATTATTTCCATTTCAAGGAACTTAAGAAGAAGGAGCGCAGGCTGAGGCGCAAAATTGAAAGGAAGATAGATGAACTTGAGAAACTTGAAAGCATGATAGAAGAATACGAGCAAAGAGAAAAAGAAATGTTAAAAAAGTTTGAAAATCCAGAGGAATTAACAGATGAAGACTATACTGAATACGAAACAATTAAAAACACTCTTAAAGACCTTTACAGAAAATGGGAAGAAGTCACCATTGAGATGGAAAAACTTGAAAAAGAGTTGAAAGAGATAGTTTCTGAATAATCTACTTCCTCTGTTTTTTTCCTACAAGTTCCATTATGGTTGTTGCAGCCTCCTCAATTGACTTAGAAGTTACATCTACAATATGCCATCCTCGCGCTTTAAATATCCTTAGAGCATAACTCACCTCATTCATAAGCGAATTCATTTCAATATACGGGTCATTCTCTGGCATTTTCAATTTCTCAGCCCTTGATAGACGAATAAGTCGCAATCTATAAGGTTCAACAGTGAGTCCTACCACTCTGCTCTTTTCAACATCATCCAGTTCCCGTGGCAATGGCATACCGTAAATAACAGGAACATTGGCAGTTTTATAGCCTCTATAGGCGAGATATATACTTATTGGTGTCTTGGAAGCCCTTGATACACCGACGAGAACCACATCCGCATCCTTTATATCCCTTATATTCCTCCCATCATCGTGTTTAACAGCATAATCTATGCATTCTATGCGTTTATAATATTCCTCATCAAGATGTTTGAAAAGTCCCGGAATTGCCATTGGTGAAATCTCAAGCAGATCCTGCAGTCTTGAGAGCACAGGACCCAATATATCAATGGTGGGCACTGCACGTTTCAACCCTTCTTCAAGAATCTTCTTCCTGAGTTCAGGTACAACAAGTGTAAATGCAATAACTCCTCTGTGTTTTTGTGCCTCCTCGGCAATCCGAATAATATCCTCCACATTCCTTACATTCGGGTGCTTATGCAGATAAACATCCGTTGTCTTAAACTGTGTTAGTGCAGCCTTTACAACAATTTCACAGGTTGAACCTGTTGAATCTGAGACTATGAAAACATGCCGTTCTTTCTGTGCCATAACTTTATTATAAGACTGACTATTAGAATAAACGAGCAGAAAAACAGAGAAGCAAAGGCTTTATTGTTATTGCTTCATTGGCATCCTTTTTCCTCAAAATATTCGTATTCGTCCACCTTATCAAGATATACCCCATCAAATCCAGCATCTATGATCTTTTTGATATACGATGAATCATTGCCGAAAATTATACTCTGCCATCTACTATCCCAGTATTTTACAGCATAATTTCCAGGCCATTCAGGATTTTCCTCACAGAGATAGGAAGGTGGATTGCTATACCAGTTATCCTTCCAGTAATATCTATAATTCTCAGCCTCACCTATGCTAACATAAGCAATAACAAGTCTCCTTGCTCCGTTGCTCTTTTGTTTTAAGAGTGTTAAATCTTCTGAAGTCAGTATATTGCCCCGATAGAAGGCATCAATAATCAAAAGGTCAAAGTCTTTCCGAGAAAGACTGTTGAGATATTCTTCTTTTGTAGCAAAGTTTTCTGGATTTATCAGATAAAGAAAATTCCTGGCTTTATTCAATGAGGTCACACTGTCTTCATTCATGTTGAAAGGTACTGTAGGATATGAAGGTACTCTGTCAAGTTCCCTTGAGTCAGCAGCAAATGATACATATCCTTGCTGGTTATTTAACATATAAGAACTGTCTATTAAAACTGTGTCATAGCAGTAATCTGTCACAAGAATAGCTTTTCCCTGTGTTTTAGCAAAATCAAGATATCCAATCCACTCATCTCTTAAATATTCAGGAGTTTTTGTGTTCATCCCATTATATCCGTAAAACAGTTCCTCTTTTCCAAGTCCGGAAATGGCGTTTAAATACCCCGTCACAGGATTCATACCGTTATCAAAAACAAGTTCTTCACCATTCTGAGGAATTATTATAAAATCTGACCTGATTCTTTTTGAATAATGTGCAATGGCCATAATGAACTCTCTCATTTTAATAAAAACAAAATAATAACAGCCCATCCAAACTTCATGAGAAAATATTAAACGCAGGACCCCGTAAGGTCAAAGTTATCAATACACTCCCATAAGCATCCATGCACCAAAGATTATGGATAAAATAAGCAAAATCCTTACAATCAGAATACTTGAAAATACAGGTCTGAATACTTTCCCTATCTTTTGCCCGAACATCATAAGAGAAATACCCTTTATGAGAGCGATAATGCCCAGTATTTTAACTACGATCAGCCTTGCGGTACCACACCCTGGCGTAAGAAGCACTGTAAAAAGACCCATAAGAAGTGCAATATAACCTGATATTACAGAAAAAGCCTCATTTTCCGAAAGTTTTACGAGGTTTTCAAGTGCAGGTCCACTTAAAACAATAACACCTGAAAGAACCAACAACCATCCCCAGAATTTTATAAGAAAAATATCCACACTCATGCTATCCCTCCTGATAAAATTTTATAATCCTATTTTTGGACAGGTGCTGATGCAAGATAAATCTTTTGAGGTGATTCTGAATTGTAAACAACTTTGAGTTTAGCACCCTGCACATATAAATAAACATCTGGAGAATAAACAGTTTCTTTCACCCATATCTTAAAGGGTTCATTATTATGAGGGTAAACTTCAAGTAACAGCTTTAGCTCTGTACGGTTTTTAACGACAAGTCCAGTACGCTTCACCTTTAAAATTACAGCATCTGCCAGAATCTTTCTGCCACTCCCCTGCCTGTTATTAGAAAAACTCTTCCACATCATCAGAGATGATATACCAGCGAACACAATAAACCCCACAGCAACTATAAGCAAGGACCTTATAGCCATTTTATTTAATTTCATAAATCACCCCCAATGTCAATATCAATACTGTCTTACAAACCAAGATTACAGCAAAAACACGGTAAAAACAAGTCCTTGTGCGCATTCTGTATTGAACTACCTGCACATATATTCTCCTGTTTAAAGGTGACCAACTAAAAATACAGATAACCTTTAAATTAAAGACAGAGAGCCCGGCTCTTATAACAAAAATTGCAGATAAATTTTCCAGATAAGAAGATACTTCAAATATATTGAAGTAGCATAAAATCAGTGGAAATTTACCTGACTGGAATAAAGCAGGAAGTCTCCAAAATTTTATAAGCTGGCTCCCCGGGAGGGTTTCGAACCCCCAACCCCCTGATTAACAGTCAGGTGCTCTACCGGTTGAGCTACCGGGGAGCGTTGTATTATATATTATACAATATTACACCCGCATGGTCAATTGATTTTAATAAGATGGATATGATTCTTGCCGTATCTCACAACATATGCCCCTGCGGGTAAATCTCCTATATTAAGTATGCCATTTTCCACCTTTCTCTTTAGAATCATGCGACCATCTATACTGTATATACGGCACAATCCAAAAAAGGTTGGATCTATTTTTAGAATATTGGCATTCAAGAAAAGGTGATAATCCTCTTGGAAAATCTCTTTTTTCACAACCTCTTTAATACCACTCCCTGAATAGACGAATTTTACAACAAGACCATAGCCTGTGGTTATATAAAATATGGAATCAAGTACAGCTACATCCTGAGTTCTACCTATGTTACACAGGGTACTCCTTATATATCCACCGGGAGAAAAGGTATAAATATCAAGTCCTGCGGTACCCCTGAGGGCATACACATTTCTCCCTTTTGCCCTTATATGGGTACATCCACTTATTGCCACAGAATCCAGATGTTGAGGATTCTGTGGTGTGGAAATATCATAGACCTTGAAATATCCCACATACAGAACGTAAAGTAGACTATCTTCAGGGCTTACTTCCACATCATAGACACGCCCACTTCCAACTGTATCAACAAAAGTATTTGAATTTATATCATAAACAAGAAGCCCATGCCTGAGTGTGCCCACATACACATAGTTTCCTGATATGGCGCCTGTCATAAAAAATGCACCTGAAGATAATATAGTATCCTGCTGAAAACCAGCCATGTAATGTATAAGTCTGAAACCAGAGCTTCTTTCAAATACACATGCTATTGAATCAGAAATCGCGACGTCCACTACATAACTTAAAGCTGTATCATGGTAAATCTCCAGATCACCTGAAAATATTGAAAAACCGTCAGAGTACTCTCCATATATAACAAAACTGTCATGCTGTGCAGAGGAAAAAACCGGGCGACCGAGAACAGTATCTTCGGCTAACACCGAATCCATGTCAACCATCCTGTTTATTCCATACGTGGTTCCCAGATATATGGTATCCAGAAGCACATTTATTGTTCTTGGTTCAGGCAAAACGCTTTCAAATGAAACGGGCTCAAACTGACCATCTTCAGATTCAGGATAAATAACAGTTACAGACTTTAAAGTTGATTCAGAAGATATAATCTCACCGCTGGTATTATAGGTTTTGACCATAAACCGTACTTTTTCTGCTCCACCAAAGTCAAAAGGCATAACAACTATGGTGTCCGGCACGATGTTTTTGAGTACATTCCACGTAATTCCATTGTCTGTGGAATACAAAAGTTCTGCCCTGTGGACATAGGAAGGATCGTCAAATATCATATTGAGTTTAAAATGTAAATTATTCACAATGGAACTCTGTGCCTTTACTAAGTTTATATTACCTGATTGTGCTCCTGCGGGCACTACATTGTAAAGCGCTATATAGGTGCTATCAGAGGTATATAGTGGCCAGGCCCATGTTCCAAAATCCCATGTATTATGCAATATTACAAATGTATCAGCTCCTGTTACCTGATAGCCTATTGCACATGTGGAATGTTCTATTATTCTCCCATATGGGTCAAGATAGTTTCCAACTGCCCAGTGGACGGGTCTTCTTGCATCAATCTCTTCTTTTAAATACATATACGCTGTATCGTAAGAACAAGCAGTATCATATACAATGGTGTCGTAAATCCACTCTGAAGTAAACGAATAGCCATTTTCAATATTGGCACAATCTTCTGTACCGGTTGCAATGGGTGCCCAATCCGTATAGCCCGTCATGGTATCTGCATTCATGTAAATTGCAAGTTCTCTTTGAACGTTCGGCACATTAAAAACCGTATCTCTCAGAACAACATCGTAATGATTGAAATAATAATCTACGAGCCTTCCATACCCTCTTTTATCCCAGTAGCCTAAAATCATGGCAGATGCTGTAGGACTACAACCATAAGACCACAAATAAGCGGGGACACTATCAATTATGGCATACTCATCTAATTTCAAGGTATTGTCAAGCCACTTACTCCATTTGATGCTGTAATCTCTGAGTTTTATATTACTATTAAATAGTCTTACAACGTAATCCTTTTTAGCGGGTCTAAAGAACCTTGTGTCATAGTATGTATTTCCATCATAAATAAAGAAAGTGGAGAAACCGGTATAAATCACCCTTTTGTTTCTGTATCCACCGTACTTTTTTCTATACATCATGAACCTGTAAGTACCATGTCCGAATTCATATACAGGTCGTGCGTTTTTCATGTTACCTGTTATTACGCAAAAGGTATCATCCCTGTAAGTATAAACATACAAAGTAGCAAACTCTCTAAAGTCCGGAGTGTATAAAGGTATCCTTTCTTCCACTGTATATTTATAAGAACCCCCAGACATGTTGACTATTTTATCTGCAATTACACTGCCACCTGTCTGTACGATAAAAAGCACAAAAACAAGCATATTCATAACTCCCCCTCCTTATTCATTTTTGTCCAGAGAACATAAGAATATATAACCACAAAAAGCATCCCCCCTAAAACAATCCAGACCATAAAAAACATTATAAACTTACCATATATAAAAGAAAGCATAACCAGAACACCGTCTACAATAAAAAACCTTCCCGCAAGTCCGTTGGTCCTATTCCAGACATCTTCATTACTTATCGTCCAGTGAGTCCTCACACCAATAAACCAGTTTCTCTTTGTCTTAAGCAATAACACACCAAGGTAAATATAGATAAGACCTATGGGGGCACTTATAAATCTTACTATATTCAGTCTGATTCCAATGTTCCACAGTATAATTACAAGCTCTATATAGAACATGAAAAGCATGAAGAGTGCTACAAACATATTATAATAGAAACGGAACTCTTTTATGTTTTTACCAAGAGGGTCTATGATAGGTATTACAGTAAAGATGGCAAAAAGCAGGACAGAAAATAGGGGAAGCAGAAATAAACCCCAGAATTTTCCCAGAAAACTGTCCGCAATGCCATGCGCATTGAAATGGATGGCTATCCTTTCTGGAACTATAGGATAGAAATAGATTGCCATAATAAACATGGCTATTATAACGGAGATTCCTATGTACACGGGGTAGTTTTTTCTCATCATACAAATATTATAGTTCGCTATTATAGGAATGTCAAGAAATCCAAGTATTTGACCGTTTTCCACGTATGTTTTAAAGTATAAGGGTGTCAAAAGTCACATCAATTATAGTAGATTATAACAGTCTTGAGTTTACAGAAAAAGCAATCAAAAGCCTCCTGAAATACGACGGTGAACTCATAGACAGAATTATTGTAGTGGATAACTTTGGAATTACAGATTATTCAAGCCTTTTCAAAATATCAGATAAAATAATGGTTTTAAAACCACATCGTAATCTGGGATTTGGAAGGGCAATAAATCTTGCCATGGAGCATGTGAAGACACCTTTCGTTCTACTTCAGAATCCTGATACTGAATTAAAAAAATCTACACTTCACACATTGATTCACATATTAGAAAATAATACTACTGGAGCTGTAACAACAGTGGCAAGGACACCTGACGGAATGGAAATACTTGCACGGAGATTCACTAAACCACGTGATATATTAGCTGGAAGACGCTCTCCTCTCTTACGTTTCAAATTATTCAAACAAATCAGTGAATCATATAGATATAGTGACAAATTAGAAGAAAATTCACTATTTGAAGTGGAAGCATTCACGGGTACTTTTGTTCTTTTAAAATCCAAAATACTACATGATCTAAATGGATTTGATACAAGATTCTTCCTTTTCATGGAAGATATTGATTTATCAAGACGTATAAGAGACCATGGATATAAAATTCTATGCTCAGCACAAACTTACATCTGTCATTTTACAGGAGCTACACGCAGAAAAGTTCCATTCAAAAGCGGATACTCAAAAGCCAAATCAGTTTACATCTACTTCAAAAAATGGAATGAACTCAGGTATATACCAGGTTTACTTGTGGGACTTCTTCTCGGGCTTTATACTATTTTGGTGGCTTTTATTGACATAATAGATGTTCATAGGCCTGAGATATCATGGAAGAAACCATTAAGAGAAAGGCGTTAATAAAATTTATCACAATTACTTTGCTTGCTATTGGTGATATCCTGGCGATTTTGCTTTCCCTATATTTAGCATACCTCTTGAGAATAAATGTATTTACCACAATCTTGGGTTCTCTGCCCCCTCTATATCCCCTTTACCTTTACAAAAAATACATCTTTTTGCTATTCCTGTGGCCGATTATTTTCTATTCCCTTGAACTTTACGATCATATAATAAGCAGTGAATTGGAAGCTGTAAGGGCTTTCAAAGGAAGCACGATATCATTCATTTTATCGCTAATGGTTTTTTATATTTTGGATGTACGTCCCAGATTTCCACGATCAATAATATTTACATCATGGTTGTTGTCTCCTATTGTAATAATCTTTATAAGGAAGATTGTACGTAAAATTCTCAAGATATTTAAAGTTTGGCATTTCAAAATTGTCCTTGTAGGTATCTCTAAAGAATTATTTATCATAGAAAACAATCTTGCTAAATATCAACACATCTTTGAGATAAAATATAAACTCGATGACCTTGACCTTGAAACCTTAAAGTCTCTCAATGATAAAGAAAAATTGGATATCATCATATTTGCTCCAGGGAAATTAACCAGCGAAAAAATAATAGAATTTGCAGAGAATAATGGAATTGAACTACTTGTAACCACAGATATCTTTGGTCTGAGATCACAGGGAATAAGCACATGGAATATGGGTGGAATCATTACCATCAAGCTGAATTACAATCTGTTTATACCAATCAATAAATATGTTAAGATTATTCTGGATAGAACTTTTGCTTTTTTTTTCATATTGTTTACGCTACCTATTTATCCAATAATTGCTATCTTGATAAAGCTTGATTCAAAGGGACCCGTATTATTTAAACAGAAGCGAGTAGGGAAAAACGGTAAATTATTCACTATTTACAAATTTCGTACAATGTACCTGAACGAACGTGAAATTCTAAAAGATTATCTTTCCCAAAATCCCTCAGCAAAAAAAGAGTGGGAACAGTATAAGAAACTCATTAACTTCCCTGACCCACGCGTCACTAGAGTGGGTAAAATTCTACGAAGGTTGAGCATAGATGAGTTCCCTCAGGTATTTAACATATTAAAAGGTGAAATGTCACTTGTAGGGCCACGTCCATATTTACCACATGAATTAAAAAAAGACCTTACGTCCTACGCCTTCCTAAAAGTATTACCAGGAATAACTGGACTCTGGCAAGTTTCAGGCAGAAGTCACCTTGACTTCAATGCACGCCTCCTTTTAGATGAATTTTATGTCCTCAACTGGTCGCTTGAACTTGACCTTGAAATTATACTTAAAACTGTATCTGTAGTTTTAACTGGAAGGGGAGCCGCATAATGAATATTCAAAAAGGCGATATATTAGAAAGACTGGTGGAAATTGGGCTTCTTCTGTCCTCTGAAAAGAACTTACAAAAATTGCTTGAGAGGATTGTTGAAGAGGAGATGAATTTTACAGGTGCTGAAGGGGGATCGCTCTACATAAAGAAGGGAAATTATCTCAATTTCATGGTTTTTAAAAACAGGGTTCTTGAAAAACGCGTTCCTCGTGAGTCTATCATAAAAAGAATTAAAACGTCAAGGTTCGAAATAAGGGACACAAGTGTTGTTGGTGCATGTGTCAAACGGGACAAAATAATAGCCATTCAGAATATGGACAAAATAGAAGAGCTTGGATTCAGATACGATAGAAGTCTTGATGAAACCCTCGGGTATAAAACAAAGTCTCTTCTGGCTGTCCCACTCAAAAGTCCAAATGGAGATACGATAGGGGTTCTACAGCTTGTTAATATTCCTGAAAAATCATTAACACAAGATGGCCTCCGTCTTGTAAGAGCCACAGCCGCACAGGCTGCCATTGCACTATCAAATGCACTTCTTCTTGATGAACTTAAAAAGGCCCAACTGGATACAATCTATAGACTTGCAAAGGTAGCAGAATTTAAAGACAGAGAAACAGGTGAGCATATAAAGAGAATGTCCAATGTATCCATGTACATTGCAGAAGCCCTGAAAAAAGACCCTGATTTTACTGAACTGATCCTTTATGCAAGCCCAATGCATGATATAGGCAAAGTGGCTATACCTGACAGCATACTTCTTAAGCCCGGGAAATTAACAGTGGAAGAGTTTGAAATTATGAAAACACATACAACAATTGGGGCAGAAATTCTAAAAGACGCTGATACCGAGTTGCTAAAAGTGGCAAGAAGAATAGCACTGTATCATCATGAGAAATACGATGGGACAGGCTACCCTGAAGGTCTTAAGGGCGAAGATATACCAGTTGAGGCCCGAATTGTCGCAGTCGCGGATGTATTTGATGCGCTCGTATCAAAAAGACCATACAAAGAACCATGGCCACCTGAGGAAGCACTGAAATTTATTGTATCCCAAAAAGCTAAACACTTTGACCCTGCAGTAGTGCAGGCATTTGTTCAGGTGTACGACAGGATCATTTCAATGTATCGTTCTTCTGACATCGCACCTCAAAATCAAGACCCTCTTCAATCATAGCTTTCAATGTGTCAGAAATACTATCACAGGGATATTCTTCTATAACTTTCAATGCCTTAGTGGTATCTTTTTCTAAAAGAGAAATATAAAGTAACGCATACAGAGCTCTTTCTTTCTCAACACCACCACATTTTGTGAAAACTTCCCGATATTTTTTCCATGCAGATTTAACTCTCCTTAGATCAAAAAGATAAAGTTCCGCCATTCTGGACAGACTGAAACAGTCTGTGCTGTCTTTAAGAGCTATAATATCTTTCATAACATTTTCACGCTGTCTTGCTTTTTTTGCTACTGGAGTATACGAAGAAAACATTATTGTCTTGTAAAGTGAATCTGCCACCTGCAGGTTGTCTTCCTCTTCAAAGATCCTGGCAAGCTCATATGTGGCTATCACTTTGACACTATCAGAACGTCTCGCTTTCAAAATCTCCTCAAGCGTTGACTTGGCCTGTAAGGTGTCACCTTTAATAAGTAGAAACCTTGATTTATACAGTGATAGGACTCTACTTTCATTGCTTTCAGGTGGATATCTCAGAGAAGATATTATTTTCAACGCTGTATCAGGTTGATTCCTCTTAAGTAAAAAATCAAGGTACAGAACGTTTACCTTAAATTTTTCAGCGGGAGAAAGATCTAAATTACCGAGAGCAGATAGAAAAGCTTGAGCTGCATCAAGGGAATCTATTTTGAGGGCAGCATCAGTAGCGAGATTTAGAAATTCTCTTGATTTTCCGTCAAGCTTCCTTTTCCTGAGAAATTCTCTACCCATTTTTACAAGTGCTATATAATTGCCCTCTTTATAAGCAAGTTGTGCAAGCACAAACCTCACATCAGCCTTCTTACTTTTTTTTATCCTTCTTATGACACTTCTTGCGCTATCATATTCTCCCAGAGAAATAAGAAGCGCAGAATAATCAAGCAGTGCCCTGTTCCTGTACTTGCTTTCAGGATAAAATGTGAATAGCTCCTCAAATTTTCTTCTTGCCTTCTGTTTCTCACCAAGCCGCATATAAGAAATGGCCATAAGGTAAAGGGCATCATCAACGTACCGAGACTCGGGATATCGGTCCAGCACCTTGGAACACTTTTCAATGACCTTTCTGTATTTATTCAAGGTCTGTGAATTCGTACCATGCTCCCTGTAAAGTTCCTCTGCCTCTCTGAAATATCTCCTGGCATTATAAAAAGTATTGAAATAGGCACAGGAAAGCGACACGAATAGAACAAAGGAAACTAATCTTCTAATAGCCATTTTATAAATTCTGATTTTATCTCCTTATGTTTTGTGCTGCGATAAATTACTCTATAATAAAAACTTCGCATCTTTGCTGGAATACCTTTCTTTTCAGGTAATCTCAGTACCTCTACCCTGAATAACAAAGTGGGAGATATGAATTCAATTATATCTCCCACTTTCACATCTTTTGAAGGTTTAACTTCCTTTCCGTTTATTCTTATTTCAACTCTATCCTGCTTTAATTCAGTTCTTCTTACAAGACCTACTCTTGAAAGGAACTTATCTACTCTCACATTTTCCTACATAAATCTTCTTTTTTAGCGAATCCACAAGAGCCTGTATCTCCTCCTGCTGCTTTCTCTGTAAAAGCAATTGTCTGAGATTTTCCTTAACCTCATCAAAGGTATATTTTCTGGCTTTTTCCATATCCTGAAGTTTTATAATGTGATAACCAACAGGAGATTCAATAACCTTAACCTCTCCTTTTTTCATCCTTCTGAGAGTATCCAGAGTGGCAGGATTTAAATCGTATTCAGTGACCCAACCAAGGTCCCCCCCAAGCTCCCTGGAAGTCTTATCATCTGAATAAACCTGAGCAAGTGTTTCAAAAGGTGTTCCCTTTTTAAGTTCGGCCATTATTTTGTTCACTCTCTTTCTGGCCTTCTCTTTATCCTTTTCAGAAGGGGTAATTTTGAACATTATATGCTGAAGATGATAAAAACTATCCTGCTTTTCAACAACCCTGAAAATATGCCATCCGAATTCTCCCCTCACTGGCTTTGACACATCACCCGCATCAAGACCAGAAAGTTCATTTTTTACTGAATCAGAGAACTGATTTATGTTTACAACCCCAAGGTCTCCACCTCTATCCCTTGTAAGGTCATCATCAGAAAGCCTGAGGAAACTTTCAAATGGCTCACCCTTTTTTATTTTTTTATATACTGCAAGAGCCTTATTATAAACAGCCTTATCCTCCTCTGAAGTTGGTTTAAACTTTACAAGTATCTGGGCAATCTTGTATCTTGCTGGCCTATTGAGTGAATCCTTGTACTGGGTATAGAATTTTCTCAAATCAGCGTCTGTAACGTTTAATTTTGGAACCACATACTTTTGCAGGTACTTCTGTATAAGTAGCTCTTCTCTCATTTTTTCTCTGTTCATACTCTTTAGCTTTGCAAGCGTAAGTCCCTCCTTACTAAGCTCTTCCTGAAATTTCTTCTCACCGTATTGCTGTTTAAGACCCTCTATCCAGTTATTCAATGCCTTTTCAACCTCATCGTCAGTTACTGTGATAGATGTATCTTTTCTGGCTGCCACCAGGATGAGCTTTCTGTTAATAAGTTCTTCAAGTATGGCTTTCCTGAGTGAATCTTCAGGTACACCAGGAAACTGCAATTTGTAAGTTTCTAAGTTATCGTTTATATCCTTTGCTGTTATCACCTCATTTCCCACTCTAACAACACATGAATCTTCAAATAGAGTCTGAGCATTCAAACCCTCAAAAATAAACAACGACAGTATAATGGCATAAAACACCCTTCTCATTGTCCTGTTACCTCCGGCTTGTATTTTCCTATGTACATCTTATAAATGTTATCAATAACCTCCTGCTTTTTCTGGGAAAGGAGGTATTGTCTTATATACTCTTTAAGCTCAGGAGCATCAAGACTCTGAGCCTTCTCCCCTGTCTTTTTGCAAACTACATAAAATCCACCAAAATTTATTGGCTCAGATATCCCTCTTACAGGAAGATTAAGAAGGGCCTGGGTTATTGGATTGTTCTCACCAAAATTAAGGGCCCAGAATCCAAGATTATTGTCACCATGAGATTCAATCCTTACAAGACCTAACTTTTGATAGTTCAAGAGTTTAGGGGACTGACTGTTTCTTTTAAACAACCTTATATACTCGGGCATTTTTGTGGTATCATAGATATAAAGTATATCAAAACTTACGTTTTTGCCAAAAAGATTGGATTTCTCCTCAATAAACTTCTTAACTTCAGCATCAGAAACGGAAAGACCGGCAGTTTTTCTGTATACATAATCATTGATAATCGCCATTCTCTTTGCCCAGATGGCCTTTCTCATGATATCTGGATCCTTTGTAAACCCTTCATCCCTGGCAGCAAGATAAAGTACCACCAGCTTTTCAAGGGTCTTCAGCATTGAATCCTGCATTTTTGGAGTTAACTGAACTCCAGGAGCCATATTGGCCTCTATATCCTCTTTATATATTGTGATACCGTCTATCTTTTCAAGTGGTGTTCCACCAACATTTTCCTCTTTATTGCACATTGACCCTTCAAGTACCATAAAGGCCATGGCAAAAAGTAGTGCTTTTTTAAACATACTTCCTCCTTATTTTTACAATAAAGGATAATCTCTTAAAAAAGGACGGTCAAATAATAAAAAGGCCGGGACAGAGCCCGGCCTATTATTTTAAACTCAAAACCTCTTCAATCTCCTATATCCACTCCTGCGAGATATTCAGAAAGAGAAACCCGTGTCCCATCTGCATATATAACATATATTTCACTGAAATTTCCATCAACAAGTGTACCCTCTATTCTTGCTGTTTCCTCATTGTTATATTTAATGTAACCGGAAACTCTCTGTGCCCCTGTGGCAGAATCAGGTGCAGAAACAGTAGCATAAAACTCCCAGTGATCACCATTATCACTCATGACAAGTTTGAAAGAACCAGAATCATCCTCATTTATTGTAATATCAATCACGTATGATGTTCCTTCCTCAAGGTCATTAAAACTTATATGGACAGTGCCATAAAAATCATCATCTTCAAGATCTTCAAGGCTGTGACCATCTGCCGCTGAAATATCTATAGAAAAGTCTACAATCCCTACTATAGCACCATTTAGAACCAACCTCGTGGACAGGTCATTCTGTATAGTAAGTTCATAATGGGTGTAAGCAACTTTTTGATTGTCCACATAAAGGTCAGCATCAAACCGAACAAGTAGCGTATCGTTATACCACTGAGGTGTTTTAAATTCAAATCGAGCCTGATGGTTAACTCCAGCGGTATCCTGATAATTCCAGATAAGAACTATACCATCAGCAGGATCATTACTTGTATGATTCCACTCATCTGTAGATTCATCATATTCCCAAGTACCCGCTATAGAATCAAGTGGCGACTTTGCTATGTTTCTCTTCAAGAAGGGTATATGACTTGTAACCATATCTGCAAAAGTGGATTTACCTGTTGTCTCAACTGGAAAACTGCTCTCTATAGGTGCACCATCCGGCATGGACTCAAGAGCCTGTAAAGCATTTGAACTCTGAATCTTCTCTCCTTCATCAATAACACCTGTTATAGTAGACTCTGTCTTTTGTTTCTGTTCCACTGGAGTTTCTTCCTTTTTATTACAGGCACTAACAACAAAAAGTGCCAAGATTAGCATTACAGGATATTTTTTCATATCCTACCTCCTTGTTTTTATACAGTCTATATTATTATATCAGACCTGCTCTGCTCAGTCAAGAGATCCTTTATCACACGGGGATAATAGTAATGCTCAAGTCTGTGGATACGTTTTTCAAGAGAACTGAGTGTCTCCCCACCTCTTATCCTTATACATCTCTGCTCTATTATTTCTCCTGTGTCCACACCCTCATCCACATAGTGAATTGTTATACCCGTGTACTTTACACCAGCCCTGAAAGCCCTTTCGATAGCATTAAGCCCCGGAAAAGCCGGGAGCAGTGAAGGATGGATGTTTATTATCTTTCTTCTAAACTCATTTACTATAAAGGGAGGAAGTATTCTCATGTAACCGGCAAGTACTATAAGATGGGGAGATAACCTTTTCAATTCTTCAAGCAATATTCGGTTATACTCATCTTTTGAAACAAAGTCTCCATAATGCAAAATTATCACAGGAACTTTCAATCTTCCTGCCCTCTTAACAGCAAAAGCATTTTTGTTATCAGTAATAAGTGCTGTTATCTCAATATTTAATTTCCATTCACGTGTCTTTTTTACAATAGATTCAAAATTAGAACCATTACCTGAGGCAAGTACAACTATTCTTTTCATTTATTTGGAATATGTATTGATTTCCTGTAAAAGTTTTCTGCTGCTTCCATAAGCGCCTCGCCGAGAGTAGGATGTGCATGAATAGTATTTGCAATATACTCAATAGTTAACCCACTGTTTACTGCAAGTGATATTTCACCAGCCATTTCATCAACCCCATAACCAGCAATATGAATACCAAAAATCTTACCTGTATCAGGATCACCAAGTATCTTGCAGAATCCTTCTGAACTTTCCATTGTCAAAGCCCTGCCATTGGCTGACAAAGGAAACACTCCCGCACGATAATTTATTCCATCCTTTATAAGCTCGTCCTCGCTTTTTCCTATGGACACAAGCGAAATGTCACCATAGACTATGGCAGGAACAATATTTCCAATGGGTTTTCTACCATAGGCAATATACTCTGCCACACCTATCCCATCCCTGTGAGCCCTGTGTGCAAGCATGGGACCTTTTATAAGGTCACCTATAGCAAAAATACCCTCCTTAGAAGTTTCATAGGTATCTTTAACCACAACAAAACCGTCTTTAATGTCAATACCAAGTGCGCCTGCAAGCTCAATATTGGGTTTTCTCCCCGTAGCCACAAGTATTCTATCTGCCTGAACCTCTATAAGAGTTCCATCTCCTTTTCTAATAATTGCAACCCCGTTATCATATTTTTCAAAAGAAGCGGATGTATGTATTCTCACTCCAAGTTTTTTTAGTTCCTTTGCCTTAACTTTTCTGAGGTCCCTGTCAAGAAAAGCCAGTATATCAGAGAGAACTTCAACTATTGTTACTTTGCTCCCGAACATGGCATAAATAGAAGCAAGTTCCACACCAATCACCCCACCACCGACAACGAGGAGATTTTCAGGGATTTCCGGTACTTCAAGACATTCGTATGACGTCCAGTAACTTAGATTTGAAAACACAGAAGGTATGTTGGGAGAAGACCCTGTGGCAAGAATAAGATGGTCGTATTCTACTGTTTCACCATCTATCCTGACAATACCACCTTCAACTTCTGCAACACCGTTTATATATTCAATACCATACTCTTTAAAAAGTAACATTAAGCCTCTTGAAAGTCTGTCGGAAACTGAATTTTTCCATTTTCTCAATCGGTCAATATGCAGAACAGCACCTTTAAATTCAATTCCGCTCCTTGTGATACCCTGCTTCTTAGCCCTGTGATACATGGAAGCAGCATGCAGAAGAGCTTTCGTAGGGATACACCCTTTATTCAAACACACACCACCTGCCTTTTCCTTCTCAACAATCGCCACTTTTTTCCCACTCTGCGCAAGTCTTATAGCTGCGGTATAACCGCCAACTCCCGCACCTATTATCAATGTTTCAAACTTTTTCATTTATCATACTCCTCAGTGTTTCAATATCTTTTTTGAACATTGCCAGTCCCCCTGGTGTCTCAAGTATGAAAGGTATATCACTGAGCCTGTTGTCATTTACGAGGCTCTCAAAAAAATCAAGAGAAATATGTCCCTTTCCTATATTGGCATGTCTATCTTTTCTTGAGCCCTGTTCAGTCAGAGAATCGTTTATATGAACAACAAGTATTTTTCTCCCTAAAAGGTTGTACAGGTCGTTTATAAACCTGTCATCAAGTGTATAACCACTTTGAAAAGCATGAGCAGTGTCAATACACACTCCTATCTCATAACCACACTTTTCCACGCCTTCAACAATAGAAACAAGTTCATGAAGATTTTTTCCAAGAAGATAACCCGAACCTGCTGTATTTTCAACTGCTATCTTTACCTTCTTAACGTTGGACTCCTCAATTGCCCTGCACAGGGCATCTATTACCCTTTTCAAACCTGTTACCACTTTTTCCGGCTTTCTGGGAGACCCAGGATGAAGTACAAAAACAGATGCACCTAAAATCTCAGCACGACGCAATTCATCCACAAGGGCATTAATAGATTTTTTTCTCAGATGGTCATTAGAGGATGCAATATTTATAAGATAGGATGAATGTATAACAAAAGCTGATATGTTCTCCTTTGCAACAAATTTTTTGAACTCTAAAAGGTCATCTTCCTCTATAGGCGGCGCGTACCACCTGAGTTGATTCTTTGAGAATATTTGAAAAGTTGCACAATTTAGGTATTTACACTGCTTCTCTATATTTTTCAAACCACCTCTTATACTCAGGTGGGCCCCTAAAAGCGGCATAAACTAAAGCTCTAATGTAAACTCCGGCATATCAAACCAGAACCCTGTACCCTTTATATAGTCCAGCTGTGCAAGAATGAGGTCATAATGCATTTGCTCCATGTGTGCAAGGTCAAAAAGGAGCTTTCTGGCTTCGCAGTCCTCAGGAAGTTCTTTTGCTTTCTCATAATAATAGTCTCTTGAGCGTTTTTCCTGATCCAAAGCCACATTAAGGGCCTCAATTTCTGAAAGCTCTCCTTTGGCTCCACGCTTTTTTTCTGCTTCCTTAACCCGCGGAATAAGCTGTTCTATTTCAGAATGTGGAAGAGTGACAGGTTCATAGGGTTTCCCTGCTAAAAATCTATCCCTTTCTTTTTCAAGAACCTCCATATGATGATACTCATCTCTGGTAAGAGAAATAAACATATTTTTAACGCCAATATCCTTTGCCTTTCTTGCTGCGTTGAGGTATGTGATAAGCCCATCCTTTTCAACCCTTATAGCATAGTTAAGTATTTCAACGACTTTTCCCTTAATATCCATAAAAACCTCCTATGTTTCCACAATGATACGGGGAATAAACGGAGATATTCTTGTGGTAATCTCATAATTTATTGTTCCTGCAAGATTTGCAATTTCATCTGCAGTAATTGTATCATTACCTGCTTCACCTAAAATTACAACCTCGTCACCCACGCTTACTCCCTCTATTTCACTGACATTCACCATAAGGTGATTCATACATATTGTCCCTATAATTTTAACCCTTTTACCACGTATAATCACATATCCTTTATTGGAAAGACTTCTTGGGTATCCGTCTCCATATCCTACAGGTACAGTGGCAATTTTTATATCTCTTTCAGCACGAAAAGTAAGACCATAACTTATGCCTTCTCCTTTCTTTACTGACTTTACATCAACAACCTGAGACTTCCATGAAAGTACAGGTCGGAGGGAAATACTGTAAAGTGCCGAGGGTCTCAGTCCATAAAGTGTGATACCGGGTCGGATATAATCCATATCACTAAAGTTAAATGCCAAAAGCCCTGCACTGTTTTCCGAGTGAATAAAGGAATACCTGAATTGTATCCTGCTTAAAATCTTCCTGAAAAGTTTATACTGGGATCTTAAACTTTCTGGGTAATCAAGGCCTGTGGCATAATGAGTAAAAACCCCTTCAACTTTAATTTCCGGATGTCTCGAAAAAAAGGTATTTACCGTTTTGAGGTCTTCATACTTAAATCCAGTCCTGTTCATTCCGGTATCAAATTCTATTTGAACCCTTACCCCTTTAAGAATATCGTGGGGTAACTTCTCCAGTAAGTGCAGTTGATATGTTGTGGCTATATTTATTACAAAACCCCTTTCTATAGCCTCTCTGATATCATCCACGTTTATAAGGGGCAGGTCTATGAAAATGTCATTTTCAGGTGCAAATTGCCTTACTTTTACTGCTTCTTCCAGTGTTGCTGTCATAAAGCAGTCCACCATGCTGGCAGACATCCTTACGATTTCTTCAAGCCCATGACCATAGGCGTTTGCTTTCACTGGAAAAATAATCCTTTTACTGCCTGCAAGTGATGAAATGACTTTTATGTTGTACTGAAGTGCACTACGGGAAAGAAGTATCTTGCTGAAACTCATATACCCCAGAGAAGCCCTATGTTTACGCTGTATATTGTGGTATTTTCAAAAAACAGAATGGGTATAGATACCGCCAGATCAAGATTGATATCCCTAATAATTCTCCTCTTCATTATAAAATACGACTCTACGTGCACAATATTATTTGAAGACTGTAGAACGCCAAATCCCAGCCCCAATTCCCCTGAAATTCCCGCAATCTTCTTTGTAAAACCTGCAAGCATTCCCGCACTACCATCGTAAACAGGAAGGGCGCTGGTAATACCGGGATAACGGGAAAATCTCACATATGGAGAGAAAACCACACTTTTCAGTTCTATAATACTGTGTGATACTCTTAGATACTCGCCAATATTAACTTCCTTTTCAAGTCCACCGGCGGGAAAAGTAAGTCCCAGTTCAAAGGAAGCCGCGATTAAGAGTAAAGCGAAAGTCATTTACTGGTTACACTTACTCCATCCACTGCGATGTATGGAATCTCAAGATGCATGAATTTTCTGGATTCCTTTGATAATTCTATAACTCTATTGAAATCTTCATATACATTTCCGGATATCATCGTGTCCCTTACGCGACCCTTTACTTCTCCATTCTCAATTAGAAAACCAAGACCAACATTAACAGAATAATCACCTCTTAAGAGATTAGACTGACCACCTCCAATAACCTCCTCCACAAGAAGTCCATAGTCAATATCTTCTATTATATCCTGTAAACTCCTTTCGCCACAAGCTATGACCATACTGTTGAACCCGGGAGTGGGAATAGTATTGTAATTCCTCTGAGAATTACCTGTGGGATTTACACCAAAATATCTGGCCGTCTCAAGATTATGGAGATAAGTCTTCAACACGCCATTCTCTATAACTTTTGTTATTCTGGTAGGAACACCCTCTCCATCAAATGGTTTCACCCCTGTCAGGTCGTAATCATAAGGATTATCAAGAATCGTAATCTTTTCTGAAAGAACCTTATCTCCTATCCTGTCTTTTAAGGGTGAGATGCCTCTTTTGACATTTACCGCATCCACTCCCAATGATATGGACCTTATAAGGGACATCATGGAAAGTGGAGCAAAAATCACCGGCATATTACCCGACTTTATCTTTGACGCTCTGCGTGCCCTATCAAGTTTTTCAAGGAGTTCATCAATAGCCCTGTCTATATCAGAAAAAAGCCTGGTTGAACTTTCAACCTCAAACACAAAGGTGAATCCTGAATCCAGCACTGCAAATCCTGATATGGTAAATGCATAGAGAGTTTTTTTGTAGCGTCCATAAAACCCTTCTGAGTTAAACAGCTCAACATCCATTATGGCCTTTGTGAAATCTATATCTATTTTAACATCACGGGAAATGCTCTCTATCTTTCTTATAATTTCCTTCCCTTTGTTTACCCAGCCTCTTTCATCCCACAGAATATCGTTGTAAATTGAAAGCGAAGGCAATTCAGATTCTTCAGGCAAATCAAGGTCCAGTTCCTTACCATAACGGGCAGATTCACGGGCAAAATCAACCACGTCCTCAAATGTGGTAACATCATTTGTATAGGAGTACCCCACCCTGCTATTTTCAAAAATTCTTAGGCCTATTCCTGTTACATTTTTATTCTGTAAAATCTTTAGCTCATTCTGTTCAAAGGATATGGGATAAACATTGTTTCGCTCAATTATAACATCATATTTATTCACGTGCTTCTTTGCAAGAATATCAAGGATTTTCCTCTTCATCACTTTCCCCCTATTACCACATTTTTAATTCTTACATGCGGTGCACCGTGAGAGACAGGAAGCGGATACTGACCGCCCTTGCCACATCCTCCCAGACCACCATGCAGTTTAAGGTCATTCCCTATCTTATCTATGTTCATAAGAGTTTCAAACACATTGCCACTTAAAACCACATCTCTTACCATTTTACCTATCTTACCATTCTCAATGACATAGGCTTTTTTTGAAGAAAAGGTAAACATTTCAAGTTCTGTCTGTCCACCAAGTGCTCCAACAACGTAAAGACCATGCTCCACGCCATCAAGCAACTCTTCAAAGGTTGCATCCTGAGGCTCTATAAAAGTGTTTGTCATTCTAACTATTGCGGGGTACTGAAAATTGAGTGCTCGCGAATTACCGGTTGGCTTTTCATTCATTAACGATGCCGTTAATCTGGAATGGAGCCTTGCATTGAGTTTGCCATTTTTTATAAGGTATGTTCTCTCTGGTAATACACCATCATCGTCTATAGAAATATACCCTCTCTCCCCCCTCAACGAACCATCATCAACCACATTGAGAAAATCCGGTCCAAATCTCTTTCCAAGAACCATTATTTCCTTTAACTTTTCATTTCTGTAAACATGGTCCGCCTCTGAAAGATGACCAAAAGCCTCATGAATGAACACACCCGCAATTTCCGGGTCAAGAATGACTGTATAGGTTCCTTTATCAACTTTTTCAGCATTAAGAAGGTCAAGAGCGTCCTTTATAGCCTCCTCCACATCACTTTCTCTATTTAACACTGTATCATAACCCCTCTGATCACCAAAACTTATATGCGCTGACTGAACATTACTCCCATCAGCTGCAATTACACTAATAGCAATACCTGCATACACCCTGACCTCTCTAACAAGTGTCCCATCTGTGGAAATATAATATCTTTCAACCTCGTCATCCTTATAAACTGCAGTAGTTGAAGTGATCTTGTCACCTCCCTGCAAAGCTATTTCATTATACCTTCTTATGAGTTCTACCTTTTCCTCCAGTGAGATTTTTCTCGGGTCTTTAACTATGTCTGGTAAAAAGTCTTTTACTACCGGTTCAACCCGTGCAAGATGCACTTCCTCCTTGGGCTTAGAAATACGGGCAAGTCTCTCAGCTTCTGCAAGGGCGTTCTTAATATCTTCAGGGCGAGAAAAAGTGGCAAACCCTTCACTGCCAGCATTAAAAACCCTGACACCCCCTCCCTGCTCCACAGTCCTTGTAGCAGTCTCAAGGTCTTTACCTCTGAACACGATCTGAGTGGACCTGATTATCTCATACCTCAGGTCTGCAAACTCTCCCGAAAACCCTGAAAAACCATCCCTCAGAATCTCTTTCATATTAGAGAGCCTCTAAAATTCTTGCTACAAAATCCTCTTCTGGTAAGGCTCCCTCGAACTGGACTTTATCATTGGCCACAATCTTAGGTACAGCAGAGACACCATACCTGTCAGACAGCGCAGGAAATTCTATTGCCTCAATCACGTGTGATTTTATTTTGTCAGATGCAAAAGCAAGTTTGTGTGATAAAATTGCCGCCCTCGGACAGTATGGACATGTTGGAGTTATAAAAACGTAAATAAATATGTCTTTTGGAAGATTTGAAATTTTGGATAGTGTATCCTGAGAAAGTTCGGGATTATCTGATGATACAAGAATTATATCTTCCAGCAGTGTGCTGAATTCATAACCGGATGGAATCCCGAAATATCTGAATCCAAAATCTGTTCCGTTTTTCGTTACTGTAAGGGCCGGAACCTTATCAATTTCAAACTTAGAAAAGGCGAGCCGGTGCTCCTCTTTTTCCTTCTCATGCACCACAAGATTTATTCTATCATCAAGGTCGGATACCTCTTTTAATATCATCAAGGTATCCGCACAGTATTCACAACCTGATGCCCCTGTAAAAAACTCAATATTAACAGGGTCTTTCATTCTTGAGTTGAACATTTCTTTTATTTGTGCTTTATCCTCTTCTCTCAAGAGTCCCATAAGTACCTCCTTAACTTCTTTTTGTTGTTTGTGTTATATAATGATTATAAATGTTAGTGAAAGGTCGGTCAAACGTAAAGTTTTTAAAGTGAAATCTGGCTCTGGATTAAAAAGTTCCTTTATTTTTTCCATGTTGTAAAAAAGTTCAACCACCAGGAAGGGTCATCAAGCACAGTTCTATTTATCATGTCCGAGACGCCCTTCAGCATACTCTCAAAACTGTCACAAGGTATTTTTTCAATATAGAGGCTTATAGTATCATCTTTACCCACTGTTCTTATAAAGAATATATCCTGTTTGGTTCTTCGGGCAAGCATAATAGCTGCTCTGGAAATTTTCAGTTTTGATTTTCCCACAGGGATAAAAATGCCCTTTTCATAAAAGGTTCTGTCAAGCATAATGGCCATTCTCTCCTTTTTTGCAAGCTCTGCGATTTTTAAGAAGCCATCAGTGGAGTATATAAGCCTGATACCCTGCTTTTCTCTCAGTACATTCAAAAAATCCCTTTTACCCACAACGGAAACAAAAGGATATTTCTCATATACAAGCCTCAGAGCCAGATCCCACGGCCCATAATGAATACTGACAAAAATTTTCCCTGTCTTCAGATAATCTTCATTATATATTGTAAAAAGTGGGCGTTTTTTGAAGAGCGTATATATAAGCAACATGAGGTAAGCATTGAAAAGATTGTAATATGTTTGAAATGCAAGCCTTCCCTTATGATGTTCAACTCCGAGTCTTTCAAGGTTGTGCTCTATAGCCTGCTTTCGTGGATTAAAGAGAAACAGGAAAAGGGCAAACACTTTTTTGAAAAAATTCAATAACTTTCTAACGAGCATACCTTTCAATAAAACCCTTAAGTTTCTTGACCCTCTCACATGTATCTTCCGTAAAGGCATATGAGAGAACCGCTACTCCATGAACACCCAATTCAAGAACTTCTTCTATGTTACTATCATTTATCCCTCCAATAACAAACACTGGAAGATTTAGGGTACTTACAGCCTTCTCAATGACATCTTTTGAAGTAAACACCTTTTCTTTAGATGGAGAGGGGAATGGAGAACTAAAAGCTACATATTCAGCACCATATTTTTCAGCGAGTTCTCCTCTTTTCAGAGAGTCATACACACTCACTCCAACAATGAGGTTGTACTTCTCTTTGAATATACGGATATCTTCAAATCCAAAATCCCCTTTGCCACCGTGTATTCCATCTGCCCCTGACATAATTGCAACTTCCGGATAGTCATTGACAATCAGCATTACACCTTCAGGAATCTTGGTTTTTACATATCTAACAAGTGTAATCAGGTCATTTTTGTATAGTTTCTTACTCCTTATCTGAACTATATCTGCACCACACCTTGCAGCCTCAATAATGCGTTCAGGTATTCTACCTTCAGGTTCGGGACTGACAATATAAAGCCTACCTATCTTTTTCACGCCTCTTGCCCCCTTTAACCGAAAAATACTCTTCAACCTTATAAAAATTTGCAGAAACATAGGCATCTGCAATAGAAAAAAGATATACGCCAAGGAAATACAGACCATAAGAAAAGGCCTCTTTTGTATAGAAATCTCTCTCCATGGAAGACTGTGTATATTTCAACGACTCTCTGTAATTTACAAAAGAAGAACCAAGGAGGAATAGCTCAAGACCTGCAAAGGCCATACCTTTTAAATAATTACCATTATAGAACTGTCCTCCTGCGGGTAAAATAGCAGAATATAGCATTGCTTTACGGGGATCCGGTGGCCTGGTTTTAACCGGAAAAAAAGTCATCAGGATTAACAGGAGAGACATTCTATTTTTTCCCTGAGTAAATGGTATTCTTCTGCTAAAACTTCTTTTATTTCTTCTGGATACACAGGAGTTGCTCCCAGTCTTGTGACCTCTATACCAGCAGCAATGGATGCAATAATGGCTGCATCCAGTGGAGAATATCCAGAAAGTTCTGAAAGAGTAAAGGCTGATATCACCATATCCCCTGCGCCTGTAACATCATAGACCTCCCGCTTAATTGCAGGAATCTTTATAACACTACCATTGTCTATCATAAGCATTCCCCGCTCTCCCATGGTAACGAGTAGTATTTCTACATTCTGGGCCATTTTAAACTCAAATGCTCTTTCGTACAGTTCTTCATCACTTTCTATATTTCTGTTTCCTGACGCATCAAGAAATTCACCGAGATTCGGCTTTAACAATCTCACACCAGTATAATATGGCATATTTTTTATTTTAGGGTCTACGTAAATGGGAACTTTTAGTTTCTTTAACTCTTTAATAAAGGTGGGAGTGATAAAACCTTTATCATAGTCCTCAACAAGGACTGCATCAACTTCTCCTGCATACTGTTGAATAGCATTGATAACCTTTTGCTCAGTCTCCTTTAAGATTAAAGAAGTCACCTCCCTGTCCAGTCTCACTATATGATGTGCTTTTGAGATTACCCGGGTTTTAACAGTGGTTGGCCTATCCTTTTCCCTTACTACGAGGGATGTGTCAACCCCCTCCTTTTCAAGAAGTGCCAGAAGCAAATCTCCCCTTTCGTCATTGCCCACCACACCAGCAATGCTTACGTTAGCACCAAGATAGCGCAATAAAACCGCCACATTGGCAGCTCCACCGGGTTTATGCTCTTCACTGAGGAGCTCCACAACAGGGACAGGAGCCTCTGGAGAAATACGACGAACTCTTCCTTCAACATACTCATCAAGAATAAGGTCTCCAGCAACAACAACCTTTTTCTTATCAAAATTCAGTTCCATCATCTCCTCCCCTTGTGTCCACTATAATCCTGCCTATGATCCCACCTTTCATTGAAAGTACGGTTATTTTGCAACTTCCTATTGTCATACTGCTTCCAGGCCTTAATTTGTTCCCAAATCTACTCATCAGAAACTCATGTACTGTCAGAGACACATTATAAGTATTAACCTCCCCACAAAGCCTTGCAAGTCTTTCAAGTTTATCCTCCCCCCACACTGTGATGAAATGTCCTCTTGAAATATTAAGTATAACGCTTCTTAGGGAACACACCGAAAATACACCCTTAATATTACCATGCTCATCAACCACGATACTCTCCTTACGACCACTCTCGCTCAATCGGGCAAGAACATTTCTCACAGACTGTGATTCATGAACAAACACGGGCTCGTAAAGCGCCTCTTCTAAAGACATATATCCTTTTTCTATCAAATAGATATACTTGGCTTTAAGAATTCCCACAACATTGTCTATATTACCTTTATAAACCACAGAAAAATCATAATTCTTTGCAGCCTTAAGATCAGGATTGTCCAGATCTATAAAATTAATTTGGCCAAGATACATTGAATAGTCCACAACCTGTGCTGAGAGGAATCTAACAGTCTCTTCAACCACATCAACATAGGCTTCCATAGCCTTATCTGGAAATTGCTTCCTCAATTCTGAAATATATGACATGACATCCCTTTCCCTGTCCATTTTAACCTCACTATCATTTCTATAAAATCTCCTTGTTATTTTCTCAATGACAATAATAATCGGTGAAAACAACGAGTATGTAAACCAGATAAAGGGTGAGAGAGCATTGAAAAACCTTTCATGTAAGTAGGTGGCAATATTTTTAGGCAACATCTCGGAGAATATAAAGAGTATTAAGGTAACAATAAGACCTCCTTCAAGTATCTTCTCACCACCACTACTTCCCATAAACCTTCTAAAAAACATGGATGCAGAAATAGCCCATAAATTAGTTCCAATCAGAACAGTAATTATCACTCTTTCAGGCCTTTTTAGAAAATCATAAAGCCGCCCGGTTTTCTTGAGTTTCGTCTTGGAAGTGAGAAGATACGCCATTTCAAAAAATGTGTAAAGAGCCACAAGTACAGCAGAAATGACAAAGAGAATAAAATACATCATAGTATTTCCATCCTGACTAATTTTATCTCACCCTCCTCTCTGGCCAGAACTTCAAATCGTACACCATCTATATCAATCCTTTCACCTTCTTCAGGAATTCTATCTGTCTTTTCCATAATATAACCCATAATAGTATCGCTTTCTGTTTCAAAGGTAATTCCCAGCTTACTCTCAATCTCCTCTATGTATGCCCTGCCATCAACTATATAAACATTCTTACCCAGGCTTTTAATACTTGTTTCTGGTGATAATACTCTGATAAGGTCATCAAGTGTGGCAATGCCCAGATAATCACCATATTCAGACACAACAATTCTAAAACCGTTAATTTCCTCATCAACTTCTCTTAAGTACTCCTGAATGGTAATGGTATCAGGAATAATAGCCGGTTCCTCAAAATGAATATGTTCTCTATCGCTTTTCAGCAGATTGGCAATTTTAACAACCTCCATATTTTCAAGAACTGGATAAAGTGAATGAGGCTGTTTAATTATAACTTTATCCATGTCTTTATCACTCATGTTGGTTTCAAGATGGACAACATGTTTTCTATCTCTTATAAATCTCCTTATATTACCTCTTGAGAGACTGATACCGGTGAAAACTCCAGGTACATCAGGGAAAAGGGTCTTAAGTTCCAGAAGAGTTGACTCAGGAGAAACTTCCCATTTCCACAGTCTTGAAGACACCCATTTGAAATAAACTGAGAGTGGCCTTACAACCCATCTGACAACACGATATATCATATAAATAAAGATGCTGAAATTCTTGAGAAAAAAAGCAGGATCTCTTATTGCAATGACTTTCGGGGTTATCTCACCAAAAAGAAGGAGCACTATAAAAAATCCACCTATCTGATATAAAAGTAGAAGTCCTGGAGAAATACCCGATGATGTTTCTATCCCCTCTATCATCCGTGCGAAGACAAACGAATTAAGAGTGTTGACCAGAAGATTCATAAGTAGTATTACGTTTAGTAGAGTTGTCCTGTCATCCTGAAGTGTTTGAATATTAAGATACGGATACCTTATGGAAAGCCTTTCTCTCTGACCTGCCGATATGGAGAAAAAAGCTGTTTCATACCCCGAAAATATAAAAGAAAGGAAAAGGAGAATCAGGAGTAATAAAAGGTTTTCCATATTTTCACTTTTTCTTCTTCCATATCTCGCATTCTGTCATTTTTATGTTCAACCTTGTGATCAAAACCCATAAGATGCAGAATGCCGTGGATAACATATCTTACAAGTTCATCCTCAAATTTCTCACCATAATAAATTGCATTCTTTCTGGCCGTATCAACTGAAATAATTATAACATACGTTTTACCCATATCAAAGGCAAGTACATCTGTGGTTCCTCCCTTACCTGCAAATCTTCTGTTATACCTTCTCATGGTGGAATCGCTTACAAAAACCACCTCCAAAGTGCCAGAAAGAGATGAAAAATGCTGTGTTATAAATTTTCTGAGTTTACTGATAAACGTTCTTTTTAATCCAGTTCTATTTGTTATTACCTTCATTTCTGGGATACTCTATTCTTGTATGTGCTATGGAAATAGCCATTTTTGTAAAAGCATCTTCAATTCTGGCAATATCGCTGAGCGTCAGCAGGGATTCTTTTAGCTCACCACTCTCTATTTTATAGTCTATGATGCTCTTAATCATCCCCTTTACACTTTTGTCATCTCTGGCTTTAAGGCTCCTTACAGCCGCTTCAACACTATCTGCAAGCATTACAATAGATTCTTCTTTTGTGCGAGGCAATGGCCCGGGATATCTGAAATCCTCTTCCTTTACATCCTTACCCTGTTCCTTTGCCTTTGAATAAAATGGCAATAAGAGTGAAGTACCATGATGCGTTTCTATCATTCTTACAATTTCTCGTGGAAGTCTGTTCTTTTCCGCTATTTCTACCCCATCCTGCACATGGGCAATAATAACCTTTGCACTCATCTCCGGTGATAACCTATCATGTGGATTTTCATCAGTCTGGTTCTCAATGAAAAAGGAAGGATGCTTCATTTTTCCGATATCATGATAATAGGAGGCAACCCTTGCAAGAACTGCATTGGATCCTATAGCCTCCGCCGCCACAGAGGCAAGATTTCCAACAGAAACAGAATGCGTGAAAGTACCGGGGGCCTTCTCTGCAAGTCTTTTTAAAAGAGGATGATTCAGGTTTGATAGTTCCATAAGCCAGAAATCCGTTGCGACACGAAATACGCGTTCATATATAGGCAAAACTGCCATAAAAAGCAGTACAGAAAGCAACGCACTGCTGAAAGACGCCGTAAAAAGCGCACTTGCTTCAACATGGGGCCTTGCATTAAAACTGTAAGCCATCAGCACTATTAAAAGTGCTTCAGAAGCGAATACTGTAGCAAAAGCATAGTATATAGCAAACCTTGTTTTTATGGTACGGGCAGAAAGTGCTGCAAGGAAACCAACAAGCATATTATATATAAATATATTAAACCTGCTACCTGCATAAATAGCCATTAACATTGAGAGCAAGAAAAGCACAAAAGTTGAATATTCCCTGTTAACTATAATAGAGAGAAATAAACCTGCAAAAGGAATAAGGGTTAGGTACGGATTAAAACTGCTCTTTATAACAACTGAATATGTGAAAAGTACAAGGAGATATACAACATAAAGAGGAACAAATTTATCAGGCTCAAACACCGTCTCGGGAATGAATACCAGAAGTGTGAAGAGAAGATTCAAAACCAGCACTGTGAATATTAATATACGAATTATCTGTCTTTTCCAGAGCATCCCCTGAAAATTGAATCTGCCGGTTTCATACATTGCCTGAATGATGTTGTACTTCTCAGGAGTAATTGTATCTCCCCTTCTTACAATAACATCTCCCCTTTCCACAAGTAGTTTCGTTTCGGATACCTGTGAGGCCGCCTCTTTTCTCTTTTTGTCAGTGAGTTCCGTGAGCGGAATACAGTTTTCCCTGAGGAGGGATCCCACAAAATCTAAAAAATACCTCCTCTTTCTCTCATCGGTAGGAAAATAATAGTAAGACTCCTGACTCAGATTATCCTGTACCTCTTCAAGGTCTTTCAACCTGCTGACCGCATAAGGCCTTTCTTTTTGATTGTATATTAGTATTACGCTATCAGTGGTAATGCCACGCTTTGTTGGGATAATCCTGTATTTTCTGTAATACTTTTTGATAAAGCTCTTTGCTGCATCTTTAATATCCATGGGTGTATTCTGTGCTGAATCAACAGCCATAAGGAGCGTATCCAGTATATCAGGCACGTACGAGTAATAGGGATAAACCTGAGCCATGGCAAGTCTTCTTTCCCTTTCAAGCTCTTCTTTGTTCTTTTTCACTGAGTAAGAAAAGGGAGCAATAATATCTGTATTTGAGACATCACCCACCTTCAGACTCTTTATTTTGTATTCACTACGGTAAGGATAGAAGTACTCTGCAAAAAATACAAGTAGCACTATATGCAGTAAAACTATGAGTAATCTATTCCACTTTTTTGTTCTTCTCAGATTGAAATTTTTCATAAGCCTCCACAATATCCTTCACAAGTCTATGTCTTATAACATCTTCCTTTCCAAAATAGACGAACCTTATGCCCTTTATCCCCCTGAGCACTCTCTGTATCTCTACAAGCCCTGAATGCCCTTCATCTGGAAGGTCTATCTGGGTAATATCACCAGTAAGCACAAGTTTTGACCTCAAACCAAGCCTTGTGAGAAACATTTTCATCTGAACCGCCTTCGTATTCTGTGCTTCGTCAAGAATAACAAAGGAATCATGAAAGGTCCTACCCCTCATATAAGCAAGAGGTGCAATTTCAAGAATCCTCCTCTGTACAAGCGCCCTTACCCTCTCATAGCCCATCATACTGTATAGAGCATCGTATAGCGGTGTAAGATACGGATTGATCTTTTCTTCAAGGTCTCCGGGAAGAAAACCAAGGGATTCCCCTGCTTCCACTGCCGGACGTGTGAGAATAATCTTTTCAACCTTGCCACGCTTCAGAAACTCAAGTGCCAGTGCAACTGCAAGATAAGTTTTACCGGTACCGGCAGGTCCTATCCCAACAACGATATCGTACATTCTAATAGCCTTAATGTACTCTATCTGATTTGGAGTCCTTGGATACACTCTTCTACGTGGGGTATCAATAAAAATATCTTCCTTTGTATGCTCTGATACCTCTTCTTCATTGAGTTCTGAAATGTCTCTGATATCATCTTCTGAGATAAAACCGCGTTGGACAAGAATGCTTTTTAATACACCCACAAGTTTTCTTACCAGCTCTACCTGTTTTTCACTGCCCTCGGCAAAAAGGTCATCACCCTCCAGCCAGACCCTTGCTCCTGTTTTATCCTTAATAAATCTGAGAGTTCTATCATTCACTCCCAGAAACTTTTTTGTATCAACGTCATCAAGAGGGATTTTTACCCTTGAAGCTTTCTCGTTATCCATACTCTTTATAGATTACAAAAATTCCCCCGCATGCTGGTTAAAACATACGGGGGAATTTAGAGCATCCAATAATAATTAGTCTCTTGGTATCACAAGTTCCTGACCAGGATATATAAGGTCAGGGTCTTTTATCTGGTCTTTGTTAGCTTCGTATATCTTTGTCCACATCTTCGGATTATTGTATATCCATGAGAATCCTGCTATTTTCCAGAGATAATCACCCGGTATAACCTCAAAGTTTTTAACGAGACCATGAGGTATCTTAAGTGTCCACCCAGGGTAAATGAGGTTGGGATCCTTTATGAGGTCTCTATTGGCTCTATATATTCTCGGCCACGCCTTTGCATTGTTGTAGATATATCTCATGGCAGCTATCTTAGCCAGATAGTCACCTTTCACTACTGTATACTCGCTTGGATATTTGGCAATCTCTGCCTTAAGGTCATTTATTTCTTTTTTAAGTTCGTTAATCTTGGCTTCTTTCCTCGCCTTATCTGCCTTTATTTTATCCAGCTTTGCTGTCAATTTATCTATCTGTGCGTTCAAATCTGTAACTCTCGCCTTACAATCTTCAAGCATTTTGAGTGCTTCTTCCTCGGTAAGTTTCTTGTTTTCCTGCGCATAAATATTTCCTGTAAATGCAAAAACCGCAATGATCAACAATGCCATCCGTTTCATATCACACCTCCTTAGTATCCCTGCTCAAGTAGTTGAAGATAATTTTTCAGAGAATCCCTTTCCTGCTGGAGCGCTTCTATCTTACTATCAAGGTTTTCGGACTTAAGCTGATTAATCTGCGCATTCAGCTCTTCTATCTTCTGGCTTGCAGCCTGTTCTGCTTTACGACACTCCTCTATCTGGGAGAGGGTTTCTTTTGTTGCTTTTTTGGGGCCACACCCCGCAAGTATAACTGCGAGTATACCCACGCCTGCCAAGAGGCTTAATTTTTTCATATACACCTCCTTCTTTTCAAGGTTCGTTAGTGTTTAAAATATATACCTATGGATGCAAAAAGTCAAGAACTTCTTTTATTTTATCGTCCCTGAATATCCCCATAAAATTTTAATATGCCATACGAAGAATTGCCACACACCGCCGATATACGCATAAAGGTATATGCCGAGACTCCAGAGGCTCTCTTTTACGAAGGGGTCATCGCACTTTTCAGCATAATATTCGGCAAAACACCCTCCTGTAATGGTCCTAAGAAAGACTCTTTCAATATTACTTCAGAGGATATTGATATTCTGTTTCATGACTTTCTTGATGAAATATTATATATAACTCTTGTCTTGAAAAGAAAAATATGTAATTTTCAGGTAAAACTCAATGAAAATAGCGTTCACTTTGAGTATAGTTACGAAAATCTTGATTTTGAAAAAGAGGTTAAGAAAGAGATCAAGGCAATAACATACCACAATCTTCATATAGATAAAAAAGGAAGCATGTACCAAACAGAGGTAGTAATGGATGTGTAGGGAATACTACATCAGAAAGTCCTTCAAATTCAACGCTTCTCATTCCATAAAGATAAATGGTTCTTTTGAAAATACCCATGGTCACACATTTCTGGCATCCATTACCTATAAAGGCAACAAAAAACAGGATGGAATAATCGTTGATTTCAATGAGCTTGACAGATTCATCCAGCGAGAAATTCTAAGCAGTCTTGATAGATGCGACCTGAACCGAACTCTGGAAAATCCCACCACAGAAAATATTGCCGATTTTATATGGTCAAGAGCAGAAAATTTTAATAGGGCACTTGACCTTATAGAGGTCATGGTTTGTGAAAGTGAAAATAGCTGTGTTTATATACAAAAGAGAGGAAAATGAGGGACGTACAATCTGAACCCGCCAATCACGAGATACCTCTTGACCGTGTTGGTGTACGGGACATAATATACCCCATAAAGGTCCTGGACAGGGAAAATGGTATGCAAAAGACCATCGCGCGAATTAACCTTTACTGCAATCTTCCCCACAACTACAGAGGAACTCATATGTCAAGGTTTATAGAAGTACTAAATGCCCATCTTGATAACATAACACCCAATAATATAAGGGAACTTCTCTCAGACATCCGAACGAGATTACAGGCTGAAAAAGCCCATGTGGATATTAATTTCATATACTTTCTCAAGAAAAGAGCACCCATAACAGGTGCAGAAAGTTTCATGAACTATGAAGCGAGATTTGTTGCTGAATTGGGAGATAAATTTGATTTTATAACAGAAATAACAGTACCTGTAAATACTCTATGCCCGTGCAGTAAAGAGATAAGTGACAGAGGTGCACACAACCAGAGGGCTGAGATTCTTATAAGTGTTCGGATGAAAAAAATGGTATGGCTGGAAGACCTGATAAAATATGGTGAGGAGAGCGCTTCTTCCCCCTTATACGCTCTTTTAAAAAGACCGGATGAGAAATATGTAACAGAACACGCTTACGACAATCCAAGATTTGTTGAGGATGTAGCGAGAGAAGTGGCTCACAGGCTTGATAACAACGAAAATATCATCTGGTATTTTATTCAGGTGACGAGCTTTGAATCTATCCATAATCACAACGCATTCGCATGTGTCAGAAAAGACAAGGAGAACAAGGGTAGAAGGAGATTATAAAAAATTTTAAATCTATGCATATTCCTTGCCTGTCCCATCATAAATCTCTAAAATATCTTTATACAAACCTGACAAAACAGGAGGAATTTAATGCATAAAAAACTTTTCATACCCGGACCAACTGAGGTTAGAAGGGAAGTACTTGATGCACAGGCCAGATGGATGATAGGCCACAGAATGAACGATTTTTCAGAACTATTCCACAGTGTAACCGAGAAAGTCAAAAAGGCTCTTGGAACGAAAAATCACGTACTTATATTTACATCATCTGCAACGGGTGTAATGGAAGGAACTTTAAGAAATGTTGTAGAAAGCAAATTTCTCTCCACAATTTGTGGAGCATTCAGTGAAAGATGGTACAAAATAGGACTCGCGAATGGAAAAGAAGGGGATTTTATAGAGGTGGAATGGGGTAAAGCTATTAAGCCCGAAATGATTGAAGAAAAACTCAGGACAGGCAAATATGAGGCAGTTTTAGTGACATACAATGAAACATCCACGGGTGTTATGAACCCTCTTAAAGAAATCGGGGAAATGATGAAAAGCTATCCGGATGTTCTATTGCTCGTTGATGCTGTAAGTGCAATGATGGGTGCTCCGATTAAACCCGAGGAATGGGGCATAGATGTTGTCTTTGCCAGTGTTCAGAAGGCCTTTGCACTTCCCCCAGGACTTACTGTTACTGTTGTAAGTGAAAAGGCCATAGAAAAAGCGAAAAAGGTGAAGAATAGAGGTTACTATTTTGACTTTCTGGGTATGCTCAAAAAGTACGAAGAAAAGCATCAGACACCTGCTACACCAGCAGTATCACTCTTATACGCTATGGACTATCAGATGGACAGAATACTCAAGGAGGGAGTGGAAGCAAGATACAGAAGACACGCTGAAATGGCGGAATATACGAGAAAATGGGCACTTGAACATGGGTTTGAAATGTTTCCCGAAAAAGGGTATGAATCTCCAACTGTAAGCACCATAAAGAACACCAGAGGGCTCAGTGTAAAGGACTTAAATAAAGAACTGGCAAAAAGAGGTTATGCCATTTCTAACGGTTACGGGAAACTTAAAGAACATACCTTTAGAATAGGACATATGGGTGACGTGACCATATATGAACTTAAGGAACTACTCTGGCACATTGAGGAAATCTGGAACCTTAAGTAAATATATCTTTATCATATCTATAATTTTTTCGGGGTGTGCCATTATAAGGCATACCCCTAAATCCTATTCAGTAAAGGAATTAAATTCTATCTTAAGTGATCACCAGTTTATTCAGGATAGCGTTATTATAAAATACAGAATATACGGGAAAGGACTTGCCTTTTCTGGGAAAGCCCGTTTACGAAAAAAAGACTCCATGCTACTTATAAGCACCCATAACTTTTTCACAGGAGAAAAGACTCTAAGGATAAGCATAGGTAACAGCGGATTTGCACTTTTAGACTTTGCTACCTTATACCTTTTCGGCAAAAATCCCCTAAAGTCCTTTACTTTTGCTGGTACAGACCCTGAGAACCTGCTATTTTTTGTGAGAAAGTTAGATACGGTAAAAGTTGCAATTAAAAACAATCGGGTAATTCTTATAAAGAATAGACATGACAACATTCTTTTATTCTACGACAAAAAGGGGGAATTGTTCACAGCACGGGGTAGTTTTCAGGGATTCTCATTTGAAGGAGTGCTTTTAAAATGACATTGGAAAATCATATTACAAAATGCCCATACTGTGGTGGTTCTCTAACAGTAAAATATATAGACGATCAGAGGCGGCTCGTGTGTGCAAAATGTGGTAAAATTCTGTACATGAATCCCGTCCCAGTGGTGGCTGCAGTAGTAATAAGGAAAAACCGAATTTTACTGGCAAAAAGAAAAAATCTACCCAATATAGGGGACTGGAATCTACCGGCAGGCTTCCTTGAACTTAACGAGCAACCTGAAGAAGGTGCATTGAGAGAATTAAAAGAGGAAACAGGGCTGAGGGGAGAAAATCCTATCCTATGCTGCGCTGTTACTCAGAAATCAAGGCGGTACGGCTCTGTTGTTGTACTTGGCTTTATCATACCCCGCATTGAGGGAACCATAATACCGGGTGATGATGCAAGTGATGCCAAATTTTTTGATTTAAACAGCATCCCTTATATCCCTTTTTCTTCCCATAGAGAAATTATAAAACGAGCGATTTACTTCATGAGATAGAACTTTTGATTTTGCAAAACATCTAATTTATGCTATACTAAATCCCTTACAAAAGGAGTGTACCATGTTACCGGTATTCAAGAAAACAAAGGAACTTGAGGCAAAAATAGATGAATTCCTTGATGTCATTATGGAAGCCTCACTTGAATTCAGACAGGGTCTCAAATACTACCTTGAGGAAAACTTTGAAGAATTTTCAAAGAGGGCCGAACTTGTGGATAAACTTGAAGGTAAAGCGGACACATTAAGAAGAGAGATTGAGAACAAACTTTACTCTGAGATGCTCCTGCCTGAGGCACGCGGCGACGTTCTTGCACTTTTAGAAAATTCAGACGATGTCCTCAATATTATTGCCGACACAATCATGGGTTTTAAGATGGAAATGCCACAGATACCGGATTTTGTGGACAGATATCTCTATGACCTTGTTATAGAAAGCACGGCGTCTGTGGAGGAAATGGTGACCACTGTCAGGTCTTACTTCAAAAACATAACAGCCGTTAGAGACCATATAACAAAAATCATGTTTCACGAAAAGGAATCCGACAGGGTGGGTAACCGCATAAAAATGGACATATTTAAAAGTAAGGATATGGACCTTGCGCATAAAATTCATGTTTCCACATTTGTAGAAAAACTTCTCCTCATTGCAGACAAAGCAGAGGATGTTGGTGACAGGATTTCTATTTACGTAATGAAGAGACTTGCATAACATGGTCTGGTTTTATCTGTTAAGCGGTATATTCCTTGGATGGTCACTCGGTGCCAACGATGCGGCAAATGTATTTGGCACTGCTGTGGCCACAAAAATGGTTAAGTTCAGAACTGCAGCAATCATAGCATCACTGTTTGTTATTATAGGAGCTGTCATTAGTGGTGCGGGCGCAGCCCATACACTTGGAAAATTGGGTGCAGTTAATGCACTTGGAGGTTCATTTACCGTTGCACTTGCAGCAGCAATTACGGTGGCCTGGATGACAAAATTAGGTCTTCCTGTGTCCACAACTCAGGCGATAGTAGGTGCAATCGTAGGGTGGGACCTTTTTTCAGGAGCACTTATAGACACGGGGGCTCTTACCAAAATCGTATCCACATGGGTTCTCAATCCAATCCTTACAGGCTTTTTCGCCTTTGTTCTATACAAAGCCAGCATGTTTTTATTAAAACATGTGAAAGTTCATCTTCTTGAGCTTGACATGTACACAAGGATAGGGCTTATACTTATTGGTGCTTTTGGAGCTTACTCCCTCGGTGCCAACAATATAGCAAATGTTATGGGCGTATTTGTTACAGCAAATCCCTTCAAAGACTTAAATTTGTTTGATATATTACACCTTTCAGGAACTCAGATTCTGTTTTTCATCGGTGGAGTTGCTATTGCAGTAGGTATCTTCACATACTCTTATAAAGTGATGAAAACCGTAGGTAAATCCATATTCAAACTTTCACCAATAAGTGCCCTTATTGTAGTACTTGCAGAATCACTTGTCCTCTTCATCTTTGCGTCCGAAAGTCTCATGAAACTTCTTATATCTCTTCATCTTCCACCCATTCCACTTGTGCCAGTTTCAAGTTCTCAGGCCGTGGTAGGGGGTGTAATAGGTATAGGCATAGCAAAAGGCGGTGGAAGAGCTATAAACTTTGGTACATTAGCAAAGATTGTATGGGGGTGGGTTCTTACACCAATTTCAGCAGGTATTATGAGTTTCTTTGCCCTGTTTTTCATGCAAAATGTATTTCAACAGAGGGTTTATGTACCTGTAAGATATGCAATCACCAGACCATGTGCGTCAAAACTCAAGGCACTGAATCTCTGGCAACCACAGTTAAAATCAGTAAAGGATACCATTTTTGATAATGCAAGGGACTTTAAATACACCCTCATTCTAAAATTAAAGATCAACAAAAAACTTGTAAATAAAATTGTTAACTATGCAGAGATATATCCTTTAAAAATTGATTCCACAAAAATTACAGAGCTTGACGAAAAATGGTTCGGGAAAAATAGAATACTGGCTCTAAAGAAACTCAATGGTAGCGTCTTTATCCACAAATGGCAACTTGTTGATACCCTGTCTGCAATTTCAAATGAATGGAAATTCAGGCCAGATACACCCCAAAATCGCCTCTACAATCGTGCGTTAAAGAAGAGGTACGACAAATTATTCACTACATTTAAAGTGCCCTACGACAGTGTAAAGGACTTCTTAGTTAAAGTGCTCTAAATCTCCTGATAAGCCAGAGCCTTTTTTATAAGTTCATTCTCAGAAAGACCATCATCAGGGAAATTAGAGAGGAAAAATCTTAAATCAAGAAACTGTTGATTGAAGACCTCTTTCAATCGTTCAAGAACACGCATGCTTCCATACTTATTTGTCTCTGGTAGTAATATAAATACCCACCTTTCTCCAACTATAAATATATCTGCTTCTCTTAATGCTTCAGAAAGAAGGTCCTCTATGGAACTTTTTTCAAGTGCATTAAAGTTTTTTTCTCTGTTTCTGTATATAAGAATCAAACTGAAATTTCTATTATACCTGTTACCACGTGCTATCTCTTTCTTCAAAAAAACGTTAAACTGTTCAAATTCTGTTTCCTGTTTTACTTTCTGAAAATAATTCTCCACGTTTTTATTTATACCCAGAAGTTGCTTATGTCTCTCGGGAAGATAATCAACAAGACCACGCTTTTTTATCCTTTCAAGCATGAACTTGGCAAGGTCCTTTTTTCCCTGGGCAAGGGCTTTATCCACATACTTTGACATCTCCTGTCCTGCCCGCTCCATTTCTCCTTTTTTGATAAATATCTCTGCCAAAGTGGCATGAATATCCAGGTCATCAGGAGCAAGACTGCCTATTTTCTGAGCTATAACCCTCGCACGCTCATAATTTGCCTGGTCCATCCAGAGTTCCAGTGCTTTTCTGTATTCACCAAGAGCAAGGGATATATTGCCTGTGGCAAGGTAAAGGTCGCCACCTACCTTCCTCATCTCAGGGTCAGCCTCAATGTAAACAAGTATTTCTTCATATAGTTGAAGGGCTCTTACAAAGTTCCGGGCATAGAATAACTTAAGTACTTCTCTCTTTTTCTGAGCAAGTTCCCTTGAATCCAGTAGCATCGGTTAAAATTATAATGTATTTAGCAATTTTATGCAAGTGTTAGCAAAGAGAGGTGCGATTACGCACCCCTCTTTATCTCATTCTCAATATAGTCCCATATTCTCTTTATCTCAACCGTGACACGGGAAGAGGGTGCATACTGTACTATGGGCTCTCCTCTGGATAGGGCTTCAACTACTATTTTTTCAAATGGCAGCATACCTGCCACCTTTCCCCCTCTTTTTACCACATATTCTCTGATTTCCTCTGACTTGGATTCAGCAAGGTCGTATTTATTTATCACAACAAATGGAAATACACCAAAATGTTCCATCAGGTCAAGAAGCCTCTCAAGGTCCATAAGTCCTGACTGGGTTGGCTCGGTTATAACAATTGCATACTTGAGACCGGTTAAGGTGGAGTTAACGGGACAACCAATACCCGGCGGCCCGTCCATAAGAACATAGGGAACGCCCTCTTTCTGTGCAAGAAACATGGCCTGCTTACGAATAATTGTTACAAGTTTTCCTGAATTTTCCTCCCCAACTTCTAAAAGCCCGTGAACCATTGTTCCGTATGGCGTTCTTGAAACATACCAGTGTCCAGAGAGACTATCCTCCATTACAATAGCCTTGTCAGGACATTTCCTGAAACAGAGTTTACAGCCATCGCATGCAACCTCATCCACAACATACTTACCATTTATAACCTCTATTGCATCAAAACGGCATACCTGTCTACATATATCGCACGAAGAGCATTTTTCCTGTATAATTCTGGCCTTTTTCATCCCATAAAATGGATTTTCAGACTCCTTAACAGGTTTTAAAAGAAGGTGAAGGTCGGGTGCATCCACATCAGCATCAGCCAGCACCTTATGCTCAATTAAAACTGCTAAAGATGCCGTAAGGGTCGTTTTTCCGGTACCACCTTTTCCAGAGACCACAGCCAGCTCAAGCATTCTCCACCTCCTTTTCTATGTAGGAGAACACTTCTTCAAATCTCTCTCTGAACTCATCTGAATACTCACTGAGCGTTATGCCCTCTGCGTATGCTTTAGCAAATTTTCTGTCAAAAGGTATCTCCATGAGCACCGGAACATTTTCCTTTTTTGCAAATTCACGTGTTTCTGTAAATCCAGGAAGGGCCTTGTTGATAATTATACCCATTTTCTTATTCATCTTTTTTGCCACACCATAAGCAAGTTTCATATCAAACAACCCGAATGGAGTATCCTCTGTGACAAGCAAAACAAAATCAGCGTCTTTCATGGAATGTATGACAGGACATGAGGTGCCAGGTGGTGCATCAATAACAGTAATCTCTGAATCATTTATCTTTTTCAGTCTTCTTTTTACCCATCTTATAGCATCAGTCGTAACATATTCGCCAACATTGAGCCTGCCTTCGTAAAAACGTATATTTCCCTTTTCACCATAACTAAAAATCCCTATATACCTCTGAACCTCGTATATTGCATCATATGGGCACATCTCTTTACATGCCCCACAACCCCGGCACAGCTGGTCAAAAACCTTTACTTCTTTAGTATTCTTAAAAACGAATATAGCATTGTATTCACAGACCCTCTGGCACACGCCACAAAACGTACATTTCTCATAGTCTATCACGGGTAAAGGTAGCCATATCATTTCTTCCCGTTTAATGGGAACCTTCAGAAATATATTTGAATCAGGCTCTTCCACATCAAGGTCAACATGACTCACTGTTTTCTGCCTGGATATTGCTACTGTAAGCGAGGTGGATACAGTGGTCTTTCCCGTTCCCCCTTTTCCGGAAGCGACAGTAATAACCATCTACCATCCTCCTCTGCCCATGCCTCCACCTCTTCCAAAACCGCTACCTCTACCCATGCCTCTGCCACCACCCTTGCCAAAACCACCGCCTCTACCAAAACCTCCACGGCCAAAACCTCCACCACGACCAAATCCGCCTCCAAAACCGCCACCCTGAGGAGGCATTCCACCAGTCTGAGCAGTGTTTATAGGAGGTAGTTTGCCTTCTTTAAATAGAGTAATTGCCTCCCTCACTGTTCCCCCTGAAACCGCATAACCTGAAAGACCTGTTGATGCAAGAGCTGCCTGAGCATTTGGCCCGAAACTGCCTGTAATAATGGCACTTACGCCAAGTCCTGCCACAAACTGGGCCGCCTGAATGCCTGCACCACCTGTAGCATTCTGTCCCGGATTGGGATACGCCTGATATTCCAGGGTATCTGTATCCACAACAATGAAATATGCACATCTCCCAAAACGTGTATCAACGGGAGAATCAAGAGAAGGCCCCTGTGATGTAACTACTACCTTCATGTCAAACCTCCTTGTTTTCTCTTTTTGAAAATGATTTTTATTTTAATATTTTATTTAATATTTTAAGGGTAAGTTAACGGATTAACAAATTGTAAGCCTTACCTCGTATGCCTTTGCCATGATACGGATACCTCGTACTCCCCATTAAACCTCAACTTTTTCAAAAAAGGATTGTAAGCAAAATGGCGTTCATACCATCTTACTATCTTTCTGTTTTTGATAGCACCCTTATCAAGCAAACCGGACATGTCATAATAAAGTGTGAATTCCCACGACCCCATGCTCAGCCAGAAATGATACTTCCAGTTGGGAGGAGGTCTGTGTATCGTGGCAAAAAAGTAGAGATTCTCAAAATATCCCTTTTCCTTCAATAAAGCAAAAGCAAGGCCAGATACATTGGCAATCATATCATAAGGACTGAAACCCTCGTCTTTTTCAAAGCCATCAACGTACTCCTCCATCCATCCAAAGAAAAAATCACCTGCAAATCCCATAAATTTTGCAGGGGGAGTAAGCACAGGTGAAGGCTCCAACCACGGTATTATTCTTGAAAGACCGTTTATGGTATACTGAAAGAATATGGACAGTGGCCTGTACATGAGATAGGCTGTCATAAAGTGAACGCCTTTATCACACTGTGTACCCTGTTTCTTCTCTTTAGCCCATGTACTGTAATGAAATGGCCCCTGATTCAGTGGGTTTGCATGATTGGGGCTTGTGAAAACCTCCCATCGTGTTTTGAACTTTTCTCTTCCAGCGGGGAACATCATTGTAATGCCCACTGCAGTAAAAACAGTAAGGGGTAAATATGTGGCCGCACGGTCCCAGCCAGGGAGAGTATCAGTCATAAGTATCCTGTAAGGAGGATTTGGTATTCCCAGAAGGTAAATTAAAACTATTGCAAACATGCTGTGGTAGATTATAAATCAATAAAAAAGTTCCATGAAATCTTTCAAAAGAGCAAGATAATAAATATTTTTCAAACTCCTTACATTAAAAGGGCTTATGATTTTATTTTCAAAGGATTGGCATTAAAATTAAAGGGCAAAAAAGGAGTGGATATGAGGAAGATAATCGTACTCATGTATGCAGGAACACTCCTGGCCTCTGGATTTCAACTTTCTGGAACCGGAGCCAGAGAACTACAGTTAGGAGGTAGCGATATTGTGAATACCTCCATGTGGACGGCACCATTCTGGAACCCGGCACTTATGGCAAATAGTGATGGAAATCAGATAGGACTATCCCTCAATACCATAGGACTCCAGGGAATGTATGTAATGAACACCGGACTGCTCGGTTACGATGGAGGTTACAGGCTTCAGGATACAGTTATTTCCAAGAGAAACATTCTGCCAGTACCGGGATTTGGCCTTGTAAGAGATATGGGTGAGGGACTCAAACTGGGATTTATGGAGTTTACACCATTCGGTCTCGGTGGCAAGTGGAATCTTTACAAATTTCCCATGGGGTACTACAATACACAGGATACAACCTTTGAGGTTCCGGAATTTCCTGAGGACAACTGGCAGAGTGACCTCAAAACCTATGCCCTGTATGCATCTTTTGCATACAGAATAACCGAAAAACTCAAAATAGGGATTTCAGGAGGACCTCTTTTAGGGTCTGTGAAACTGAGCAAGGTAACTTTTGTGGACCCTGCCACCTTTGATAGTGCGGCAGAAGCCCTTCCCATTCAGTACAGACTGCTTCCGGTAACCATGGATATAGATGCAAGTGCAATGGGATATGGCGCAAATCTTGGTCTTGCATATAATATAACAAAATGTCTTTCTGCAGGCCTGGTATTCAGATACTACTCTACTCTTGACTTCAGTGGAGATGCTGCAGTTTCACTTTATCTGCCCAAAAACGATGCCATAGCCCAGAGACTTGACTCAGCAAGTCAATATCTTATGAGCGGCCAGGTAATGGAATCACAGGGTACGGTTGAAGCTCCCTTCAATCTTCCCTATGAAATGGTGATTGGGCTTGGCTATAAAAAAGCAAAACTTGGGATTTATACATCTTTTACATACATCAAATGGTCAAAGTTTGATAATATTGCAGCGTCCTTTGATAGTGTGAATATACTTGGAAACCCCATTACAGAGGACACTATAAAGGAAAACTTTAAAGACGCTTACAAATTTGCCCTTGGAATTGAATACGCCTTTACACCTTTAATGGATGCAAGAATTGGATTCTACTACGACCAGACCCCTGCACCGGACGAGACATTCACGCCACTCATCCCAGATATAAACAACAAAATAGGCATAAACTTTGGTATTGGAAGGAAGATTTCTGATAACCTCAAGATACTGGCTGGTGGTGAGTACGTTTATACAGGTGAAAGAAACGTAGAAAGACATTCAGATTACTCCTACGAAAGTGATAACATGCCCGGCACATATAAACTCAACGTAATGGCAGGAAACATAAGCATTGTTTACTCATTTTAAGGAGGGAGAAAAATGAAAAAGATAATAGGAATTCTGACAATCTCATTATTCGTTCTTTCTGGATGTATGAAAGAACCCACCACACCTGAACTAAAAAAGGGAACCCTCACAGAGACAGTGATACATTCTGCTGACCCGTACATTGAAACACAGAACTACAACGGAGCATATATATATCTTCCACCGGATTATGACGCTGCAAATTCGTATCCTGTACTCTATCTCCTTCACGGTTTTGGCTCTGATTATAGATTCTGGCAGTCTATTGAGGATATAAAGGACATTCTTGATTACATGATTACAATGGGTGAAATAGAACCCATGATTGTGGTAATGCCCAATGGCTACAACGATTTTGCCGGCTCGTTTTATACAAATTCTGTTGACTCACTTTACCCTGCTTTTGGACAGTTTGAAAACTATATAATAAACGAGGTAATAACATTTATAGATAGTGCCTACTCCACTGATACAACAAAGAGAGCCATTGCCGGAATATCCATGGGTGGATATGGAGCAATGAAACTTGGAGCAAAGTATCCTGAACTATTCAGGGCAGTTGCAGGATTTTCTGGGGTTTACGACTTTGACCTCTTCCTTGTGGAGGATTCAACCACACACATGAGCATGGTTGATATGGTAATTGCTGAAAACGGTGGATATATCTCTCCTTTGAACTTAAATGCTGAACATCCATTGACCAGCATGATGTTTGCCATGGCTGCCGCATTTTCTCCAAGGGTGCGGGATTCATCATTCTTCAACCCTCTTGAAAACAAATTCGGACTATCACCATACTACGGCAACCCATCGCTTCTTATGGGTGTGCAGTTGCCATTTGTGATTGATTCTCTTGACACAATAAATGGTATTGTTAAGGGTTACTGGCATCTTGATTCCCTGACATGGTCACAGTGGGAGGCACAGAATGTGAAGAATATCTTCATAAACAACTACCAGAATATACTTTCAGCGGGAACAAAATACTATATGGACTGTGGCGCTCAGGACGAACTGAAACTGAACTATCATCTTATGGTACTGGATGGCACTCTCAAACAATTGGGAATTCCACATAAAGCAGAAATTTTCTCCGACTATCCCGGATATCCTGCGGATGAATTTAATGCAATGCACACAAGCCATTTATATCTCCGTGTGAGAGAAGGCCTAAAATACATATCAGATAATCTTGAATAAGAAAATCGCCTGGTGCATATCAGGTGGAGAATACTTTTTAAAGGAGGTCCTGGAGTTTGTAAAAACTCTGGGACCCTCCCGTATTAAGTTATTTATTTCTCGGGCAGGTCTGGAGGTAATAGATTTTTTTGAATATAAAAGTCTTATTAATATGCCTTATATTGAAGAGCTGACATCATCAGGTCTCGAACTTTTAAGCGTATTAACTGGCAATATAAAAAAAGTAGTTGTTGCACCGTGCACATCCAACACAATAGCAAAACTGGTTTATGGGATTGCTGATTCACTCTGCACCAATCTCGTAGCACAGGCCCAGAAGACCGGAACCGAGGTATGGGTTCTTCCTACAGATGTGCATGACAACATGATTTTTACAACAAAGAGTGGAAGAAGAGTGGAACTAAAAAGAAGAGACATAGACAGAAAAAACATTGAAAAGTTGAGCAAAATGGAACTTTTCAGGGTTTTTTACTCACCAGAGGCTTTAAAAAAGGAGATATTAAGTGAAATTACCTGAAGTTGTTATAGTTGGCAGGGTAAATACAGGAAAGTCAACGTTATTTAATCGTATTATCAAAAAACCACTTGCCATAGTGGCAGATAGGCCCGGTCTTACAAGGGACAGTATAAGAAAAGAGATAGAATGGAACGATAGAAGGTTTATTATTATTGATTCAGGTGGCCTTTATCCACCGGAAGAAGATGAAATATGGGAAAAGGTCAGGGAGAAAATAGAAGAAACGGTTAAAGAGGCTGACCTTGTTGTATTCCTCGTTGACCTTAAAACCGGTCCTGTTCCCCAGGACAGAGATATAGCAGAATGGTTGAGAAAACTCAATAAAAAAGTAATTTTGGTGGGGAACAAAGGGGATGTCAAAACACCACTTATTTATGATTTTTACGAATTGGGGTTTGGAGACCCGCTTGTTATATCTGCTGAACACAATACAGGGATAACAGAACTTCTGGACAGAATAACAGAAAACCTCCCTCAAACCCGTAAAAGAAAAAATAAAGACCGCATAAGATGTGCAATAATAGGTAAACCCAATGTGGGAAAATCATCACTATTAAATGCTATTCTGGGGAAAGACTATGCAGTGGTCTCTGATATACCGGGAACAACAAGGGACTCACTGGATATAGTAACAGACAGATTTATCTTCATAGATACAGCGGGAATAAAAAAGAAATTTAAGGACGAGATTGAATACTTTGCTCATTTAAGAAGTAAAAGAAGCATTTCATATTCAGAGGTTTGTATCGTTGTTATTGATGCTTCCTCGCCTATTACACATATTGATAAGAGAATTATTCAACTTGCAGAAGAGGAGGGAAAAGGTATCGTCATCGCCTTTAATAAAATAGACCTTCTTTCAAAAGAGGAACGGAAAAGTGTCATATATCTCTTTGAACGCGAAATGCCAACGGCCTATTATATTCCAAAGGTTCTCATATCGGCAAAAACCGGTGAAAGGGTGCCTTTCCTCAAAGAACTTGTCTTTAAAGTGAGACAGGAAGTCAAAAAGAGAATCGGAGATAAAATGGCAGAAGATTTTATTATGCGTGAGGTTGCAAGGGTAAATCCACCCTTTGAGATTATCAGATTTTTTCAGTCAAGAGCCGAACCACCCACTTTTGTTATGATAACAAAAGGAAAACCCCGCCAGGATTATCTCAAATATTTAGAGAAGCGAATAAGAGAGGAATTTGGCTTTATGGGCGCTCCTATAAAATTTGACATTAAACTGAGAAAATGAAGTGCAAATTCTGTGATAAACAGGCTGTTATAAAACTGAGGGCATATAATCTCAAACTGTGCCATGAGCATTTTGTTGAGTTTATAGAGAAAAGGGTTGAAAAGACCATAAAAAAATATAAACTCTTCAAAAAGAATGACCGCATTCTTGTTGGTGTATCTGGGGGAAAAGACAGTTTAAATACGGTTTATATACTTAACAAACTTGGATATAAAACAGAGGGACTGTACATTGACCTCGGCATAGGCACTTACTCAGAGCATTCAAAAGAAAAGGCTATAAACTTTTCAGAAAAATTCGGCATGAGCATTCACATTTACGAGGTAAAAAAAGATTTCGGAATGGGTATAACAGAAATAGCCCGATTGCTTAGAAGAAAGCCGTGCTCTGTGTGTGGTGTAATAAAAAGATACATACTCAATAAATTTGCCCATGAAAATGGCTTTACTGTTCTTGCCACAGGGCACAACCTTGATGATGAAACTGCCACACTATTCTCAAACGTTCTATCATGGCAGGAAGGATACCTTGCAAGACAGGATATTCTTTTACCTCAAAAACAGGAAAAACTCGTTAAAAAGGTAAAACCCCTTGCTCTTATTTCAGAAAGAGAGAGTGCAGCATACGCCATTTTAAATGGAATTGATTATATACACGAGGAATGTCCCAATGCACAGGGAGCAACATCCATATTTTACAAAAGCATACTGAATCAGATAGAAACAAAGCAACCCTCCACGAAACTGAGATTTTATCTTGATTTTATAAGACGGGGAAAAAAATTTTTTGAAAGTTCTTTACAGGAAAGGGAGGAACAATTAAAGCCCTGTGAGGTATGTGGATACCCAACGACAAGAAAAGTCTGTCAGTATTGTAGTATAAAAAACGAAGTACAAAAAAGGAGAGGATAAAATGGCACATGTTGAGGTAAAGTGGCTTGAAGGTATGAGATTCTGGGCAATACCAGACTCAGGTCATGCCGTTGTAATGGACACGGATACATCAAAGGGCGGCAAAGATTCTGCAGCAAGGCCAATGGAATTTCTCCTTATAGGTCTTGCAGGATGCACTGGAATGGATGTTATCTACATTTTGAGAAAAATGCGCGTAAAGGTTGATGGATTTGAACTGTACATAGACGCTGAAAGGGCAGACAAACACCCCAAGGTGTACAAAAAAGTCCATGTAAAATATGTATTTTACGGCAAAAACATACCAGAAAACAAGGTAAAAGAGGCAATAGAACTCTCACAGCATAAGTACTGTGGAGCTTCTGCCACCATAAGAGCGGCAGGTGAATTGACTTACGATTTTGAAATAAAGGAAAGTGAATAGATTTATTGAAAACCTTTTGAAATGGGGTCATATTGACCCCATTCTGGGTTATAAGGTTCTACTTTCAGGCCTATTTGTACTTCTTTTTTATATTTTCAAAACTATATCTCACAGGGTAATTAACAGATACATAAAAGACCTGAGAGCAAAATATTTTGCAAGAAAGAGAATAGACTACATACTATTCACAATAGCTGCATTCTTTATCTTTCGTCTATGGGTACTTGACATCGGATCCTTGGGAACATTTTTAGGACTTCTATCAGCAGGCGTCGCTGTGGCATTAAAAGACCCCTTAATGAACCTTGCAGGATGGATGTTTATCCTATGGAGAAAGCCATTTACAGTGGGAGACAGAATTCAAATAGGCCCACACAAAGGGGATGTAATAGACATAAGAGCATTTCAATTTACACTTCTTGAAATAGAGAACTGGGTAAAGGCTGAGCAGAGCACGGGAAGAGTAATACATATACCAAACAGCCGGGTATTTACAGAGATGGTGGCAAATTACACACAGAGTTTTGAATTTATCTGGAACGAAATACCTGTGCTTATCACCTTTGAAAGCAACTACAAAAAAGCAAAAAAACTCCTTCTTGACATTGCAAGAAAGCACGCCGAACACCTTTCAGAGGAAGCAGAAAGGCGACTGAAAGAAGCGGCAAAAAAATATATGATAATCTACACTAAATTCACTCCAATAGTGTATACAAGCGTTGAAGACAGCGGAATACTTCTTACCATAAGATACCTGTGCTCTCCAAGGAAGCGAAGGGGCACAGAGAGCAAAATCTGGGAGGACATACTTGATATGGTGGAAAAAGAAGAGGACATAGAACTTGCTTACCCAACAATCAGATACTATAGAAGGGGTGAAGAAAAAGATGGAAAGAGTTCTTAAGGTACTTGATTTTACAACTTTGCAGGATTACAGAGAAATATGGGAATTTCAGAAGAAACTTGTTGAAGAAAGAATTAAGGATAATATACCTGATCATCTTTTGTTGCTTGAGCACAAGCACGTTATAACAACGGGAAAACATGCAGATTTCAGAAACCTTAAACTTTCATCGGAGGAACTTTTAAAGATGGGTATTGACCTTTACAAGATAGAGCGTGGGGGTGATATAACATATCACGGTCCTGGCCAGATTGTTGGATATCCCATAATAAAAATAAATTCCGCAATAGCAGGACTGAGAAAGTTTATACACATGCTGGAAAATGCCCTGATGAGCACCATAGAAAGATACGGCATCAAAACATACACAACTGATAAATACGTTGGTGTATGGCATAAAGATGAAAAAATAGTGGCTATTGGCGTGGCCTTCAAAAGATGGGTCTCATACCACGGATTTGCCTTTAATGTTAACACTGACCTTTCATATTTTGATTTAATCATTCCATGCGGACTTGAAGACAAAGGTGTAACAAGTCTTAAAAAGTTAACAGGAAAAAGTATACCCATTGAAGAAGTAAAAAAATACTTTGCTTCGGACTTTGCAAAAGTATTCGGTTATGATAAGGTAGAGTATAACTCATTGCAACATCCCTCAGAATACACTTTAAATTAAAGCACGAATCTGTCCTTTTAAAAGAGCATCCTGAAAGTTTTGTTCTTATTTACAAAAAAAACATAGAAGCGACTGCTTCACAGTTTATATGAGATTCAGTTAACTGAAAGAGGTGTGAAATATTGAAAAAACACGCACCTCGTTGTATAATTTTAGTACTCAAACAAAAGGAGGATTATAATGGGAAAGAAGGTTATGATTGACCCTGAACTCTGCGTGGGAGATGCAATATGCGTTGACATTGCACCTGATGTGTTTGAGATGAGAGACGATGGACTTGCCCATGTTAAAGAGGGAATGGAATGTACAGGCGATAGAGACGATGTTCAGGAAGCAGCTGAACAGTGCCCGGGTGGGGCAATTTTGATTGAAGATTCCGACGAATGTTAATTCGATTTTAACCATTATCCCCATCCAACCACCCCCTCCTGCCCCAGAGAGCACAGCTCTCTGGGGTTTTTATTAAACAGTATGCAGAAATAGTATGGGAGAAAAAAAGAGAACTTCATTCTTCGTTGATGTGGTGGATATAACTGTGGAAGGTGGTAAAGGAGGAGACGGTGTTATTCACTTCAGAAGAGAAAAATACGTTCCAAAAGGTGGTCCTGATGGTGGAGATGGTGGCAGTGGAGGAAACGTGTATGCAGTTGGTAATGAGCATTTAAAGACACTTCTGGATTTTACCTACAAAAGTTATTATAAAGCTGAAGACGGCCTTCCGGGGGGTAAGAGAAAGGCCAGAGGGAGAAAGGGGAAAGATATCATTATACAGGTTCCTCTTGGTACTGTTTTCTATGACAGGGAAACAGGGGAAGTTATAGGTGAAATAGTTGAGCATGGACAGAAACTTTTACTGGCCAGGGGAGGAAAAGGGGGAAGGGGCAATGCAAGATTTGCCACTCCAACACAGAGAACCCCAAGGAAAAGAGAATTGGGCAAACCCGGAGAAAAACGAAGGTTAAGGCTTGAACTAAAATATCTGGCAGACATCGGTCTTGTTGGCTTTCCAAACAGTGGCAAATCCACGCTTTTGAGGGCTATTACAGGAAACAGGGTAAAAAGCGCCAGTTACCCTTTCACCACACTTACCCCAAATCTTGGTGTATTTAGAAACGAAAAGGCCGAAAAGATTATACTCTGCGACCTTCCTGGAATTATTGAGGGTGCTTCCAGCGGAAGGGGACTTGGCCTTACATTCTTAAGGCATATAGAAAGGACCAGACACCTTATTTTTGTTATTGACGCCTCAAGAGAGCATCCAGTTGATGATTTTTATAAACTCTTAAATGAATTAAAGAACTATAATCCCGCACTCCTTGAGAAAGACAGAATTGTTGTATTCAATAAAATAGACCTTGTAAAAGACAAAAGCCATCTTGTAATTCCAGGAGAAAGGGTCTATCATATTTCTGCCCTTAAGGGAGAAAATATTGAAAAAATCACGGAGGTGATAAACAAATGGCTAAAGCTCAAAAACCCCATGGAGAAGACCTTGTAAGCAAACTTTTAAATTCCAGGAATATACTTGACAGACTGGATGCTGTTGACATTCTTTTAAAAGAAAAAAACAAAGATAAACTTTTAGAACTTATCCATTCTGAAAGCTGGCATCTCAGAGATAAAGTAAAACGGGCATTGTGTGCCTTTGGAAAGGAAATTCTACCTGATATAAGACCGCTACTTGAAGAAAGATTCTGGTATGTACGGTCAGCTGCCATCTACATTATCGGTGAAGTGGGAGAAGCAGAAGATTTTGACAAAATTAGACATTACATTAACTCAAAAAACAGAACAGTAAGACAGGAAGCAAGTGTTGCCGTGGTAAAACTTATAAAAAAATATCCTTCATTGCGTGAAAAATTAACTCAGGACGACCTCGTTCTCTTAGAAAACAACCTTAAAGAATTTAAAGAGTTTGACCTTCTGGATGTGATTTTAAAAGTTGGAGAGTGATTCTGAATTTCAACGTATAACTTTACCCCTTCTGGTACCTGCGGGGTACCTGATACTGAGAATAGTAAATAACATAAAAGAACTGGGTTTTATCAAAAAAGGCTCTTTATCTTCTTCTGTCGTAGAATCGCTCACCTACTTTGACAACTTTTCTGTATTCACCTGTAAAAACCAGATTCGGCTTCCCATTAAAACACCCGACAACAGAGTTCTTATTGTTCTGGACAACTACACACATAAGGAAATACAGGGACTATCGTATGAAATCATAAAGACAGGTTCTACTTTCAAAATGGAGCATCTTCTGAAAATGTTAGTTGACCTTGATTATACGCATGTTGACTATGTTGAAAAAGCGGGAGAGTTTTCAAAACGTGGAGGAATACTGGATATTTTTCCTTATACAGAGCCTCATCCTGTAAGACTGGAATTTTTTGGAGACAGGGTTGAGGGCATAAGAATCTTCAGAGAGGACACACAGAAAACAATAAGAAAAATCAATAGTCTTTACATACCGGGCAATACATCAAAACCCCAGATAGTAGAATTTATCCCAGAAGAGAAAACCGTCTCTTATGTAAAGCCACTACCCCTGAGGTACGCGGACTTTAAAGAGTTAATCTCTGCCATGAATCATTATATTACAAAAGGTTATCGTGTTCTTTTCTATACCATTGAACGGGAGAGAGGGAAAAGATACAGTGAAATACTTCCAGCAGAAATACATATAGGGCTCATAGAAGAGGGCTTTGTTGATGAGGAACAGAAAATAGCTGTATTCACCGAGCTCATGCTATTTCCTCTTTACAGAAAAAGAAGGAAAGTGCGCCACACAAGGACAGAGATCAAAAGAACCTTTCAAAAAGGTGAATACGTGGTGCATCTTGATTATGGGATTGCCAGATTTGATGGCCTTATAAGATGCAGGGCATTTGGCAAAGAATATGATTGTGCAAGACTCATTTTCAGAGACGGATACCTTGATGTTCCAACGCATAATTTTCACCTCATAGAACGATTCAATATAGACAGGGAAAACGTGCATCTTTCCTATCTTTCCAGAGAGACATGGAAAAAGAGAAGACTGCGCATAGAAATAAAGGCATACAAACTTGCAAGGGATATACTCAAAATACATGCCCAGAGGAAAAAACTTACCAAAAAGCCGTATCCACCGGTTTCAGAAATAGAAGAACGCATTGCTCTTGATTTTCCCTATATTGAAACAGAAGACCAGAAACGGGCAATAGAGGACGTACTCCGTGACCTTGAAAGTCCAAATTTAATGGATAGACTTATTGCTGGTGATGTAGGGTTTGGTAAAACTGAAGTGGCCATAAGAGCATGTGCACGGGTTGTGGCAAACTCAAGGCAGGTCCTTTTGCTTGTTCCTACAACTCCACTTGCCCTTCAGCACTACAATCTCTTTAAAAAAAGGCTTGAAAAATACGGTATTTCTGTGAGAATGGCATCAAGATTTGCATCACGCAAGGAACTTGAAAGGATTGCCAGAGAAGTGAAAGAGGGTAAATGCGACATTTTAATATCTACCCATTACGTGTTGAGACGTGAAATTGAATTTAAGAATCTTGGACTTTTGATAATAGACGAGGAACACAAGTTCGGGGTGAAGGACAAAGAGATACTTAGAAAAAAATACCCTGCCATTGACACCCTCAGGTTAACTGCAACCCCCATACCCAGAACCCTCAATATGAGTCTGGGTAAAATATACGACCTTTCCATAATAGAAACTCCACCTCTGGGAAGGGAGGCTGTTAAAACCTACGTTGGTCCTGTGGACGAAAAAATCATTAAAGAGGCAATATTGTTTGAACTTAATAGAGGTGGAAAGGTCTTTTACATCCATAACAGAATTCATGACATACACCGCGTGGAGGAGAGATTAAAAAAACTGCTCCCGGAAATTAAAATTCAGGTGGCACACGGAAGGCTCTCGCCTCTAAAACTTGAAAAAATACTCATGGATTTTTATACAGGAGATACAGACGTGCTTCTCTCAACTGCAATCATGGAAACAGGTGTTGACTTTCCCCGTGCGAACACGATTATAATAGAAAATGCTCATCTTTTTGGACTTGCTGACCTCCATCAATTAAGAGGACGTGTGGGACGTGGAGATACAGAAGGATACGCATACTTCCTGGTACCCAGAAAAATATCAAAAAATGCACTGAAAAGACTTGACACAATAAAAAGATACCATCATCTTGGTGCCGGGTTTCAGATAGCTCTTAAGGATATGGAAATAAGGGGAGCGGGCAACCTGCTGGGAAAAGAACAACATGGATTTATTGAAACCGTTGGACCATCAATGTTTTTCAAATTGCTTGAGATGGCAATCTCTGAGCTTGAAGGGAAAAAGCACAGGGAAATAGACCTTATGTTTTCAGAGAAGGCCTATATACCTGAATCCTACATAGAAGATGATACAACGAGAATTGGCTTTTACACTCAATTATCCGAGGCAAAGAGCTTAAAAGACCTTGAAAAAATATCCATGGAGCTAAAAGATAGATTTGGACCATTACCGGACGAACTTCAAGAATTCCTCTACGGCATGAGTCTAAAAATCCTTTTCAGAGAGCACACAGATGTGATTTTTATAAACGTATCAAAAAATAACGTTACGCTTAAATCACCACGACAAGGTACTCTCACACTTTCAAAACTGACACCTGAAAAACTCTTAAACCTCTACCTTGAAATAGTTGAAAGTCAGAATAACACCTAAAATAGTATCATCACCCTTTCCACACCGGGAGCACTCTCAATATCCCTGAACACATCCGAAGAAAGGGGCACATAGAATCCATCAGCAACAAACATTCCTCCATTAACATTCACATACAGGGGATAGCCCCTTTCTCTTTCAACTCTGTTTTTAAGGATTTTTATAGTCTCATCATCTATTTTAACATGGTCTATTCTAACAAGAACCCCTTTTACAAACTTTTCTACCTTTTCACCAACGGGTTGAGCATTTCTCAAAAACATCTTAACCCCTTCGCTCTCCACTCTCACATCACCCTCTATGATATACAGTCTATCCTCCTGTATCCTATCCTTATACTCTGCCCATGTGTCGTTAAAGGCAAGCACCTCTATTTCTCCACCGTTTACATATACCCTGATAATTCCGTATGAAGACTCTTTGTTCCTCTTTTTTTTCTGTTTTTTGGAAAGTATGAACCCAAGCACCTTCAAGCGTTCCGACATTTTTATATCTTCTATGTGTGGCAGAAACTCCACAAACGAGTACCTGTCAAGAGGACTCTGAGAGAAGAAAAAGCCAAGCACCTCCTTTTCATAAGACAGTTTCTGGTCATCTAAAAACGGGACATCTTCAACCTCATATTCTGCTGAAGACGTCTTCTGTATTTCACCAAAGAGCGAAGGCATTTCCTTTTTCCTGGGTCTTTTCTGAAATTCTTCATATATTCTGAGCAGTTTTGCCCTGTTTTCATCAAACCTGTCAAATGCACCGGCTTTTACAAGGGATTCAACTGTCTTTTTATTTACCTTTTTACTCTCTGACAGTCTCTCAAGAAAGTCAATAAAGTTCTTATACTCACCTTTTTCTCTCTCTTTGAGAATAACTTCAACAGCAGCCCTTCCTATATTTTTTATGCCTCCAAGGCCAAACCTTATACCATCCCCTTCAACCACAAATTCGTAATGACTTTTGTTAATATCAGGAGAAAGAACTTTAACATTCTTCTTTTTAGCTTCCTTGATAAAATTCTGTATCTTGGCCTGAGAATCCTGCGAGTGCATTTCAAATGTCATATTTGCTGCGAAGAATTCAAGAGGATAATGGGCTTTAAGATAGGCTGTTCTGTAAGATATAAGAGCATAACCTGCAGAATGCGATTTATTAAAAGCATATCCAGCAAAGGGAGCAATTTTGTCAAATATCTCTGCTGCAAGGTCAGGAGAAGTTCCCACCTTCCGGGCTTTTTCAATAAATTTAACCCTCTGCTCCTGCATGAGTTCTGCTTTCTTCTTACCCATTGCACGGCGTAAAAGGTCTGCCTCACCCATGGAGTAACCTGCAAGTTTTGAGGCAATCTGCATGACCTGTTCCTGATAGGCAATAACCCCATAGGTCTCTTTAAGTATATCTTCCAGCTGGGGGCTGAAATAGTCTATTTCTTCCTCTCCCCTCTTCCTTCTAACATAACTTTCAAGCATACCGGACTGAATGGGCCCAGGTCTATAAAGAGCCACAATTGCTATAAGGTCTTCAAACCTGTCAGGTTTCAGTCTGCGTAAAATATCCCTGAATCCACGTGATTCTAACTGAAAGACACCAAGTGTATCACCTCTCTGCAAAAGTTCAAAAGTCTTTTTATCATCAAGAGGGATTTTCTCTATTGAGAAATCAGGGTCATGCCTTTCTCTTACAAGCCTCTCAGTTTCTTTTATTATGGAAAGTGTCCGAAGTCCCAGAAGGTCAACCTTCATAAGCCCCAGAAGTTCAAGGGATTTCATATCAACCTGTGTTGAGGTATCTCCATCTTTGGTTCTGTACAGTGGCACATGCTCGTAGAGTTTTCCCGGTGCGACAACCACTCCTGCTGCATGCACAGAGGTATTCCTTATTTGACCTTCAAGCCTTATGGCATACTCAAACAGTTTTTTATGTTTTTCATCACTTTCATATATGGCACGAAGTTCATCGGATGTCTCAAGAGCCTCTTTTATACTCATACCCTGTGGGATAAGTTTTGAAATTTTATCTCCCTCTTTATAGGGGTATCCCATTACCCTTGCCACATCCTTGATAATGGCCCTTGCAAGAGCACGACCGAATGTTATTATCTGGGAAACACTCTCATTTCCATACTTATTGCGCACATACTGAATGAGTTTTTCCCTCAGAATATCCGAAATGTCTATATCAACATCCGGTGGAGACACCCTCTCGGGATTCAGAAATCTTTCAAAAATGAGTTTGTATTTTATCGGGTCAACCTCTGTAATACCCAGACTGTATAAAACAAGTGAGCCTACAGCAGAGCCCCTTCCCGGGCCTACAGGTATTCCCATTTTCTTTGCTGCACTAACAAGGTCCCAGATAATAAGGAAATATCCGGCATAACCCATTCTGTCAATGATTTCAAGTTCGCTCTTTAATCTCTCTTTATATTCACGTGGTGGGCTACCGGAAAATCGCTCATAAAGCCCTCGCTCTGCAAGGTCTTTAAGATAGTGGAAAGAATCAGTATAGCCCTCGGGCAACTCAAAATCCGGAAGATGAACCTTTGAAGCATCAAGTGTCAGGTTGATTTCAGCTCTCTCTGCAATTTCAAGTGTATTATTCAATGCTTCAGGAATCTCACCAAAAAGTTCCCACATTTCCTCTGCGCTTCTTAAGTATATATTCTCTGTTTCTGCTTTTAATGTTCTTGTCTCATCCTCCAGCAACCTTCCTGTCTGAATGCATATCACTATGTCCTGAAGGATTCTATCTTCCTTTTTCAGAAAATGAACATCGTTTGTGGCAACAAGACCAACATCGTATTTTGCAGCAAGTTCAATAAGCCCTTTATTGGCTTCAATATTTTCAGGTATGCCAACGTTCTGAATCTCAAGAAAGAAATTATCCTTTCCAAAAAGGTCTATATAATCAGAAAGCGCTTTTTTAGCACCATCCATATCCCCCTTTAACACATGCTGAGGAATTTCTCCCTGAATGCAGCCTGAAAGTGCAACAAGTCCTTCTGTTCTTCCAGATAAAAGTTCCTTATCAATTCGTGGCCTTTGAAAGAATCCCTCGGTAAAGGCCTTGGAACTGAGATACATGAGATTTTTAAGACCCGTGTTATTTATTGCCAACAGTGTAAGATGATAGGTTGGATTATCCTCAGATTTCTTTTCCAATCTTGATTTTGCCGCTATGTAAGATTCCATTCCTATGATGGGCTTAATGCCAGCATCCTTTGCATACTTATAGAACTCAACAAAACCAAACATGTTACCGTGGTCGGTAAGTGCAACAGCAGGAAATCCCAGTTCTTTAGCACGCTTTACAAGGTCCTTAACATGGATTACACCATCTAATAGAGAGTATTCAGAATGAACGTGCAGATGAACGAAATTCTTACTTTTCATTATCCTCTGTATGAGACTTCAAAAAACTCCTCAAATCTCTTACGCTATTAATCCCCGATAGAACTCTTATTGCTTTTTTCACCATGGGGTCATGTGATACAAGATAACTGTATCTGCCTTTCTCTCCGAAGTAAACCTCGGCTATATTGGTTCCCAGCGCCCTCTTAATGAGGTCAAGGTTTTCCCTGAATTCATAATCCTTAATCTTTATTTTGTTCTTTTTAAGAAAAGCCTTGAACTCTGCAAGCATCTTGCTGTCCACCTCAAAATTCTCAGGAATACTGCCGTGTTTGACCTTGTATTCCACAGCAAAATTGAAGAACGCAGACTTTGAAAGCAGTCTGGCGATAACACCACCCATTGTATCAGGTGCCACATATATATCCGGCGATATACCACCTCCAGAATACACAGGTCTTTTAAGTATCAGAGTATGAAATATCTTTTTGTTTTTCGTAGTATCCATATCCTCCTCAAGAAAACCCTGCCACCTGCTTCTGTGGATACATCTTCCTGATGGTGTATAGTATTTGGCAATGGTTATCTTCAGGATATATCCATAATCAAGAGGAAACAGCCTCTGAACAGACCCCTTACCAAACGTGGTATCTCCCATAATTATTCCCCTGTCCCAGTCCTGCAATGCTCCTGAAACAATCTCAGAGGCGCTTGCTGACCCCCTGTCCACCAGCACAAGAACAGGCGAGTCTGTAAAATCCCCTCCCATATTTACGCTCGTATCCACCTCAACGGAGCTCGGTATCCTTCCTCTTGTACTTACCACCAATTTTCCCGGTTCAAGGAAAAGAGATGCGGTTTTTACAGCCTCTCTCAGAAGCCCACCCGGATTTGTTCTCAAATCAATGATAAATTTCTTTGCACCTTTCGCCTTCAGGTCTAAAAGGGCATCTTTTAGTTGAATACTTGAATTATTCATAAATTCTGTGAACCTGACGTATCCAATCCCATCCTTCAACACCGTATAAAATGGGACACTTTTTATCTTAATAATGGCTCTCGTAATTTCAAACTCAAGTGGTTTATCCACTCCTTTCCTGAGAACCTTTATTTTTACTTTAGTTCCCGGGTCTCCACGCAAAACCTTAACGGCTTTTGAGAGTTTCCAGCCCTTTGTTGACTTTCCATTAATCTCTATTATTCTATCACCTGCCATAAGTCCAACCTTTTTTGCCGGAGTTCCATCAATGGGTGCGATTACTGTTAACCAGTTGTCCCTGAGTCCAATCTGAATACCAATTCCACCGAACGCCCCGCTGGTGTGAATCTGAAAATCCTTTGATTCATCAGGCGTCATAAACTCTGAAAAGGGGTCAAGGGAATTAACAAGGGTTTCAAGTGATTTCTCAATGAGTTGTCCTTCCTGTACGGAATCCACGTAGTAGTTGGTAATCCTATCCAGTGTTTTGAAATAGAGTTCATACATCTTTCTTGTATCATACTTTCTGGAATTCTGGCCTGCAATCAATGCACCACTGAATAATCCGGTTGTAAAAACAACCAGAAACAGTATTACAAGTTCCTTTTTAGCCTTCATACCACACCTCTCATTTTTTTCTTTTCTATTAAAGCCCTCTTTAGAATTTCTCTTGCCTCATTTAACAGTACTTCGGGCTTTTTTGTGCCATCAAGCACCTTTATTCTCTTTTTTGCCTTCTTTGCAAGGGTAAGATAACCTGCTCTTACCCGCTCATGAAACTCCATTTTCTCCCTTTCAATCCTGTCAAGTTCCCCCCTTTTACGGCCAAAACCATGTTCAACAGGGAGGTCTATCAAAAAAGTAAGACGGGGGAAAATCTTTGATGTAGCCATTTTATTCAAAAGGGAAAGTTTCTTCAGGGGAAGACCTCTCCCATACCCCTGATACGCTATTGTGGAATCCGTGTACCTGTCACTTATAACCACCTTACCGTCCCTCAGGGCGGGAAGAATAACCTTTGTCACATTCTCACGTCTTGCAGCAAGAAGCAAAAAAACCTCTGTCCACGGGTCAATTTCCTCGTCCCTGTGAAGCACGAGGTCTCTTATGCCTTCTGCAAAAATTGTCCCCCCCGGCTCTCTTGTAATAACCACTTCAAGGCCCAGTGATTCAACGTATTTCTTAAGTCCATAGAGGAGAGTGGATTTACCACTCCCCTCTATGCCCTCAATTGTTACGAAGAAACCAAATCTTCCCAACTTATTATGCTTTTTCCTCTTTTTTGGTGTTTCTTGCTATCCACTCCTCAAGCAGTTCTTTTGCCTTCCAGTCAGGGAACTGCTTTGGCGGTGACTTAAAGAAGTATGATGAAGGTTCAATTATTGGACCTCTAAGCCCTGCATCTTTCGCTATCTTAGCTGTCCTTATGGCATCTATCATAACGCCGGCAGAATTTGGAGAATCCCACACCTCAAGTTTCAATTCAAGGTTTAAAGGAACATCTCCAAATGTTTTACCTTCAAGCCTCATGTATGCCCATTTTCTGTCCTTAAGCCATGCCACATAGTCAGATGGACCTATGTATACATTGTCTTCACCTATATCATAGGGAAGAAGTGATGTCACTGCCTGCGTCTTTGAAATCTTCTTTGAATGGAGTCTCTCCCTTTCAAGCATATTGAGGAAATCTGTATTTCCTCCAACGTTTAACTGCGAAGTTCTCTCAAGCTTCACTCCTCTATCAAGGAAGAGTTGCACCAGTGTTCTGTGCACTATTGTAGCACCAACCTGTGATTTTATATCATCTCCAAGCACAGGAAGTCCTGCATCTTTAAATCTCTTTCCCCAGTACTCCGAAGTGGCTATAAACACAGGGATACCGTTTACAAATGCAGCACCTGCTGCTATGGTCTGTTCAACATACCACTTTGTTGCCTCCTCTGAACCCACTGGAAGGAAATTCACTACCACATCAACACCTTCGTCTTTCAAAATCTTCTGAACATCATCTGTGGGACCGGGAGCCTTCTTTATCACACCCTCAAGGTATTTACCAATGCCATCATGGGTCATACCTCTATATACCTTTGCCCCAAGATTTGGTACATCCGTAAACTTATAAGTATTATTGGGGTCAGCAAAAATCGCTTCAGAGAGGTCTTTCCCTACCTTTGTTATATTGATATCAAATGCACAGCAGAATTTTATGTCGCTTATATGATATCCCCCAAGATTTACATGCATTATACCGGGGATAAAATCTCCTTCCTTTGCATTTCTGTAGTAGTGAACACCCTGCACAAGACTGGAGGCACAATTTCCCACACCGATTATAGCAACCCTGATTTCTCCCATAATTAAACCTCCTTGATTTCATTCAATCTGGTAAGGTCCACAATCCTCCTTACCACGGTTATAAATGTTAGTATTATAAACACAATGATGTAAAGTTCAAAATGCGCTTTCGGAAGAAAAGAAATACCGATTACATAGAAATACCTTGCTGCCCTGTCCATGGGCCCCTTTCTACTGCTATAACCCAGTCCCTCCCCCCGCGCCCTTGTATAGCTCACCATAAGCGACAAAAACAATGCTGTAACCAGCAGGAAAACCATCAAAAAATCTTTTTGAAAATAATAAATAAATCCGGAAAACACAAAGAATTCGGTAAACCTGTCAAGAGTGGAATCAAGGAATGCACCGTATCTCGTAACCTTATTTGAAAGCCTTGCCACATCTCCGTCAAAAACATCAAAAAGACCGGCAAAGAGAAGCACAAAGGCAGCAAGTGTGAATCTACCCATTGCATAAAAATAGCCCGCAAGAGTGGTAACAAGGAACCCGGTGAAGGTAAGCATATTGGGGCTTATTCCTAATCTTACCAGCAAACGAACCAGCGGCCTTAATAACCTTCTTGCCCTATCCTTCATTTTCTTTTCCCCACAATCACAACAAACTCACCCTTCTTCCTGATTTTCTCCTTCAATTCACAGGGCTTACCAAAATAGTATTCCTCATGCATCTTTGTCATTTCCCTTGCAATAAAAACATCTCTTTCTGAAAAGAGTTCACACAGTTCTGAAAGCAGTGCCTCTATTCTGTGAACGGACTCATAGATTACAAATGTCATATCAAGGTCTTTTACCTTATCATAAAGTTTTTCTCTTCTTTTCTTCCTGTGGGGGAGGAATCCAAGAAACACAAAAGAGTCCGTTGGAAGCCCTGAAACAGACAGCGCTGAAATCACAGCCGATGGACCCGGCACAGGGAGAACCTCATATCCTCTCTCTCTTAAATGGCTGACAAGCCTGAAACCGGGGTCCTGTATAAGTGGCGTTCCCGCATCAGACACCAGGGCAACGTCCTCTCCCCTATCCAGAATCTCTTTTACCTCTTCAATCTTTTTCTCCTCGTTATGCTCATGGAAGGATATGAGCCTCTTACCGTGTATATCATAAGCATGAAGGAGACGCATGGTAACCCTTGTATCCTCAGAGAGTATGACATTAACCCCCTTTAATATATCAACGGCCCTGTAGGTTATATCCCTTAAATTACCTAAAGGCGTGGCCACCACATAGAGTCTGCCAGGCATCTTCATTAAAAATTCAGCACCCTGTCGTCCACATCCGGCTCACCACCGAATCCATTTCCATTGCCATCAAATTCAAGGCCCATGGTGTCCCTGAGATTTCTTGAAAGGAAGATACTGCCATCAGAAAGGGGTAAGAGAGGCTCTATTGAAAGATGCTCTCTGTCAGGATAAAGGTTCAATCTGGCCTTTACCCTGTTACCACTGGCATCGTAAACTATCACTGTAGAATCATTTATGCTCTGAATATCCATTGGCTTTGTAAACTCAAGTATCAGTCTACTATTTTCTCCTGACAGGTTGCTTATTTCTGGATACGTCACCGCCATACTGTCTCCTACGGCAACCTTAAAGTATAAGGTGGCCGTATCATGAAGTTCAAGGATACCATTGCCATTTCCATCAAACCCTCTTCCCTCAGTATCCTTAAGTCCATCTTTCAACACAAAGACATAGGCTTTCCCTGTTGGAAGTCCGCTGTAAGTAAAGTACAGAGTCATAGAAGTCGCTGAATCCCAGTGCGTTATATTCTGCGTGTAATCTATGCCATCAGGATACGAATAAAGAGCAAAGTTGCCATCAACGGTGGACATATCAACATCGCGGTTAAACACAACAAAAATTGTGTCATTGCTTATACCGTTCCCATCAACATAATCAGATAGATACCACCACCAGATTGTCATCGGGGTGTTATCGGGTATATCAGCATTGGGTCTCGGTCCTCTAACATAGAACACAAAGTCATCATAAACAGAATCAGGCCTGCCGTTAAAATTACCATCAAGAGCGTTTCCTGAAAGGTCCTTCACATAAGATGCAAGGAGTTTAATTTCATAAGTTGTTGAGTCCTGAATACCATCAAACAAAATGCGTAGTTGTTTTTCGTAGTTATCCACAACGTATGTTACATTAACATTCCCACTGTCTTTTCCGCTCACAGCCCGCACAACAATACCACCTTCCCTGACACTGAAAGGTGCATTGAAGTTAATTATGACCTCATCCTGGATCCCTGTAGAATCAGGATCTATATCTGCAAATCTGTTCTGTGGACTTGAATACCCGAGTTTATAGGAAAGTGTGTAGGCTGATACCACCACAAGAGGATTTGAAGTTAGAGGATAAGAAACACCTATATCAGATTTAAGGTCAGGTTCTTTTAAAGCACAGGAGCCAAGGATATAAACAAACAAAGGCACAATAAGTATCCATAGTTTCTTCATAACTCACCTCCTAAAACTTAAAGACAACTGACAGTTGCCAGTTGTTAAGATTTGTAAGATTTGCGTAGTTCATTATATCAATGGAAAGGTTATAAAGAACCTTAAAGCCCACTCCATAGAAAAATGTTGTAAGTGGTGTAATCTCTTTGCTCGCATTACTGGTGTTTTCATAGGAAAATCCTGCCTTTGTAATGGTATGCGTTCCATCACCCCTTATAACCTCATGGGTAAGGGGAGTAACACCTGTGTAAACGAGATAATTCTGATATTTATCCCAGATAATCTGCTCTAAAGCGCCAAACCTGAGTTCAACATGCTTTACGGGATGGATATAAAAGCCACAGGGAATACTCACAGTAAAATTCACGTGTTCATAGGTAGAATCGTATTCCACCTTGGAGTAAAGTATATCCTCAAAATCATCAGGGTCATTGTGAACAGTATCGCCATCAGCAAAAAGTGTGTAGGTGGTATCACTCCTTAAAATATGCCTTTTAATCTCATCTTTAAGCGCATAAAAAGAAATACCAAACCTCATTTCTCCTCTATCACTCAGGGAAAGGCCTTTAAAGAGAGTAAAATATCCGTCAAAACCCGTACCCTCAGGCTCATAGAGAGAAACAACACCTGTTGTTCTATTCAGATTAACCCGTATGCTATCAGACAACTGGTCTTCCTGTCTTATCTGGCTCATATCAATCAATGTCCCGATTTTACCGGCATGCATAATAACCCCGAAATCCATTGCATAGGTTACATCAAACTCACTGTCTGTGGTAACAAAGTTCAGACTCAACCTCTTTTGAGTCTCATTATCATTGTAAGACCTATCATACACCTTCTGAACAAAATGGACATTGTCAGGTTCCAAGGGTGCATTGTCCCTCATAATCACGGCAGAATAATTTTGTCCATAGTCCCTGCTTTCGTCTCTGTATATAAGTAATGCCCTTACGGGTTTTTCACCGAGAGCAAAATTGGCACCAATGGCACCAAGGGAGACATTAACATTATTACTTTCGTTTCCAGACCCTGCTCCATCAACGGTGCTTATAAGATTACCCGTCATATTGTTTATAATCTGCTCCCTGTAAACAAACTCTCCAAAAGGGTTCAATGTATCACCGCCATTTACACCTTTCTCTGTATTCTGAGAATGGGCAAAAAAGAAACCAAGGCCATAATCGTCTCTATCAAGATAAAAACTCAGGGAGAAATTCACATTCACATTGCCGTGCCAGGCATTTGAATAAAGATACTTATTCCTTCTTATATCAGGATACCCATCAAGGTCAGTATCCTCATAAACGACAGAGTCAATGGTGGTCTCACCCACCCCTCCGAGGGGATTTGCATCCATTACCTTGAGATTCCGCAAGGTAAAGATAAGCCCCTCACTGCCAATTCCACTCTGATAGATACCACCAAACTTCACATCGTTATCCGAGGCATTGGCAAATAGAAATTCAGAAGCACTCAGATTTGAAAGTCCCGTAAAAATAGCATTTTTTTCTGCTTGGGGCAATAAAAGCGGGTTCTGGGCATAATCAATGTAGTCGTAAAACATAAAAGATGAAGATAGCGCCCTGAAGGAATACACATTGTCCACGAGATTATCCGGCATTACGGGATTGAAAGCCAGCACTTTCTGATATAGACCCACGAAAAGCGCAAAGATGACCACAGATTTTACCTTCATAAACCCTCCTTTTTGCATTCTGTAAATTTTGAATAGGGCATGTAATACCCTATCCTCTTAAAGTTTTCATACTCCCCTATACGACGGCCAAACAAAAACTCGGAAATGTTTGCAAAAAAGTCCCTTACCTTATACTTCGTTTTAATTTTAAGGAGTTTCGGCTCAACATTGAGGTAGTCCTCCCTGTCCTTCAATCTCTCTTCCATAACCATGGGATGGGTTTCGGTGAAAAGATGAAGGGAATGGGCATGCTTATACAACTTTTTGAGTTCTTTTTCTTCAATATCCTTCAAAACCTTCTCATCTTTGTGGTGCCATGAAGAATGCTCAAGTATCTTTTTCTTCATAACACTCTTCTTTCTTGCCCAGCCGTAGTGGTAAACATAGGCATCAAGCATTATGACATTCAGTTTTCTGCCGTCCTCCCACCTAAATCCGGAGGCCGCCCTGAAAGATTTAATTTTCGGGTCATTCCTCACAATTCGCACCTCGTTTCTCACCCAGCCCTCACCTTCGTGGTAAAGGTCATAACTGCCGTAAAAGTGTTTGAATTTAAGGGCAAAACCGTCAACCTTCCCATCGTCTTTATACATAAAAAGGGCACATTTTATGTAATCAAGATACTTCTCATGAACAACCTCATCCGCCTGAAGGTAAAAGCACCAGTCCCCCGAGCATGCATTTTTCGCCACATCCGTGTAATACTCAAGGAGCCTGCCTCCGCCCCTCAAATCCTCCCTCCACTTTTCCTCAATAACCTTTATCTTCTTGCTCTTTATGGATTTTACCCTTTCAAGGGTATCATCTTCAGATTCCACAACAACAACAATAAACTCATTTACAATGGGCATAATGGACCTTATGGATTCAATAAAAGGATAATCCAGTTTTACACCGTTTCTTACAAAGGTAAAACCGCTAATCTTCATAAGTTTTTTCCTCTTTACCATCATTGACCTTATGGGCAAAGGTAAGGTAACCAGTGTGTGAAATCATCCTCTCCATAGGTCTTGTTTTTCCCTCTCTAACTTTTATCTCACGCTCAAGAATCTCAACTGTTTTCATCCTCACAAAACCGTGTTCTTTTAAAGATTCATAGGTCTTCTGAACCTGCTCAATATTGGGAGACAGAAAAAACACAGGAGCACCACCTTTTAAAGATTCCTTTACATGCCTTACAAGGCTCCACGGTTCAGGAACATCAACAACAGCCGCATCCACATCAAATACGCCGAACCCCTCCTTTTCAACATCCCTTAAAAAGAACTTGACCCTGCCAGAAAGCCCTGCCCTCTTAACATTATAGGATGCGTTCTTTAAAAACTCCTCTCTTCTTTCAAAGGAATACACCATTCCATTATCACCAACAAGTCCTGCAAGAACAATGGTCATTGCACCAGAGCCAGAGCCAACCTCCAAAACCCTGTCACCGCTTTTTATACCAAGGTTCAAAACAACATAGCCCATGTCCTTGGGATACATAATGGTTGTGAGCCTTTTAACACGAAAAACAAGGTCAGAGGTTGTGGGCCTTAAAACAAAAAGGGGTTTATTTTTATTGGTGTACAGCACATCACCAAAGTCAAAACCATCGGGAAATTCCACCTTTCCGAGATGGCATTCAAAATAGGGCTTTTCTTTAGAATACTTTATAAGGAACTGCGCCTTTTTCCCTCCGTAGAGGAAAATAAAATCCCCTTCCTTAATCAACTCTTTATCACACTTAAGGTTTCAAGGACAGTCATTACAGCATCCCTGCCCTTGTTGCCCATCTTTGCACCGGCCCTGTCAAGTGCCTGCTCCAGTGTCTCTGTTGTGACAGTGCCAAAGGCAACAGGCTTTCCGTATTCTGTCATGAGCCTTCCGATACCTCGTGTCAACTCACCTGCAACAAAGTCAAAGTGCGGGGTCTCTCCCCTTATAACAGCAGAGAGAACAACAAAACCATCATACAGGTTCTTTTCCATCAGGTTTTTAAGAACCACAGGGATTTCAAAAGAGCCCGGAACATAAAAAACATCAACCTTATCCACCCCGAACTGCTCACAGGCATCAAGTGCACCATCAAGAAGGTTCTTCGTTATAAGGGAGTTAAACCTTGAAACAAGAATACCGAGTTTTACCCCCTTTCCATCAATCTTACCCTTATAGGTCTTAATCTCCATAAAAATCACTCCTTTGAGTTTTTACTTTCATCAATAACCTCACCAAGAAGATGCCCCAGCTTGTCCCTTTTCACTTTTAGATACTTATAATTCACCTCATTGGGCTTAATCATTATGGGCACCCTCTCTGTAACCTTCAGCCCATAGCCCTCAAGCCCGATAATCTTTTTCGGGTTATTGGTCAAAAGCCTTATAGTAGAAAGCCCAAGGTCAACTAAAATCTGGGCACCAATGCCATAGTCCCTCAAATCAGCGGGAAAACCGAGTTTTTCATTGGCCTCAACAGTATCATAACCAAGGTCCTGAAGTTTGTAAGCCTTTAACTTATTTTCAAGTCCTATGCCCCTTCCCTCCTGTCTCATGTAAAGCACAACACCAAGCCCCTCCTTTTCAATCATCTGCATTGCAGTGTGCAACTGGTCCCCGCAGTCACACCTCAAAGATCCAAAGACATCGCCCGTAAGACATTCAGAATGCACCCTCACAAGCACATTCTCCTTACCCCTCACATCTCCCTTAACAAGTGCAACATGAACAATACCTGTCAGTTTCTCCTTGTATCCTATAACCCTGAAATGCCCGTATTTCGTGGGAAGGTCTGCATCAGCAACCCTTTCAACGAGTTTCTCCCTTTTAAGTTTATAGGATATAAGGTCCTTTATGGTGATGATTTTGATACCGTGCTTTTTTGCAATCTCAATAAGCCGCGGAAGCCTTGCCATACTGCCATCCTCATCCATAATCTCAACAAGCACACCTGCAGGATAGAGCCCTGCAAGTTCCGCAAGGTCAACAGCAGCCTCGGTATGCCCTGCCCTTCTCAACACACCGCCTTTTAATGCCTTAAGCGTATGAACATGACCGGGCTTTGCAAAATCCTCTGCCTTTATGTCCCTTCTTACAGCAAGCCTTATGGTCAAAGCCCTGTCAAAGGCAGAAATACCCGTTGTTGTTCCCTCCTTTGCATCAATGGGAATACCGAAATTTGTGCCGTGCTTTGATGTATTGTGCATGGGAAGTTCAAGTTCAAGTTCGCCGAATCTATTTTCATTGAGTGCAAGGCAGATAAGCCCTCTTCCCTCTTTTGCCATGAAGTTTATATGCTCTGGTGTAACCTTTTCAGCAGCGACAATAAAATCCCCTTCGTTTTCCCTGTCCTCGTCATCAACAACAATGACAAACTTACCCTTTTTAATATCCAAAAGTGCCTCTTCTATGGAAGAAAAAACATTATCATTCATCTTCTAATCCTCAAAATACCTTTTAAGCTTCTCATACGTTGCCCTTATACCCTCAGGTATAACCTTTGTATTGCCTAAAATGGGCATAAAATTCGTATCACCGTTCCATCTCGGCACAATGTGGACATGGATATGGCCGTCAAACCCCGCACCTGCCACCCTACCAATGTTAATACCGATGTTAAAACCATCAGGGTGCGTCTCCTCTGAAAGTGCCTTTTCACAGAGTTTAACAAACTCTCCAATTTCCGTAATCTCATCGGGTGTAAGGTCATAGAAGTGTGCCACATGCCTGTAGGGTGCAACCATTAAGTGTCCGGGATTGTATGGAAAGAGGTTGAGTATAACAAAAGAGTGTTTTCCTCTCTTTAGAATAAACCTCTCATCGTCAGCATCCTTCGGAGCATTGCAGAAAAGACACCCTGCCTCTTTGTCCACATTGAGTATATACTCCATTCTCCACGGCGCCCAGAGTTTTTTCATAGTATATAAATTTTACAACCCACAGATGGGATAAGCAAAAACTGTAAAGTAAAGAGAGACGCTAATCTTTAAGGCCAAGGCCTTTTAAGTATTCCACAATCTTATCCCAATGATATTCTTTTGCAACCTGAATAAGAGATTTTTTTGATTTATCCCTGATGTCCAGACGTGCACCGTGTTTTACGAGGCACTTAAGAGCATTAAGATTGCCATTCTTGACAGCATAAAATACAGGGCTCCATCCCTTTTTATCTTTTTTGTTTACGTCAAAACCTTTATAAATCAAATAATTTATTATATCAGTGTCCCCTATTTCAGCGGCGATGTGCAATGCAGTCTTTTTATCCTCAAACCTAAGTTTATCGTTGAGTTCTGCCCCCTGTTGAACAAGATATTTCAAAATATCCAGATGTCCATGCTCAATAGCATAATAAACCGGTGTTCTACCTTTACTGTCCTTTTTGTTCACCGAAACACCGTTGTTAACAATGTATTTAACAAGTTCAAGGTTGCCAGAAGATGCCGCTTCATGAAGTATTGTTGTTCCATCCCCCATCAGATTCACATTATAAATGGCATGTATATCAACACCATTTTCCACAAGGTATTTAACTATATCAAGATTTCCTCCCCGGGCAGCAAAATGTAAAACACAGGGATGTTCCTCATCCCGGCACTCGTTTTTTAAGTCATTACCGTGTTTAACAAGGTATTTAACTATGTCAAGATATCCCCGTAATGCAGCAAGGTCAATAGGACGCATATCCTCCTTTCCGCATCTTTCCATGCTTGCATTATGTTGCACAAGAAGTTTTACCACATCAGTAAGACCTTTTTCTGCCGCGTAGCATAACGGTGTGTATTTATCATTATCAGCTATATTCACATCGGCACCGTGCTCAATAAGTAGCCGTGCAACTTCAGAATAACCTTCTTTGACAGAAAAAATAAGGGGTATGAAGCCATTTTCACCTTTCCTGTTCACAGAAGCACCGTGTTCAAGAAGGAACTTTACCATAAGAGGTTTATTGTTTAAAACAGCATATATAAGAGGCGTATTGCCATCCTTATCAACCTCGTCAACACCTGCGCCGTGCTTTACAATATATGCGGCAGAGACCGTATCCTCCTCAAGAACAGTATAGAAAATCGGTGTCTTACCGGTAAATTCATCTTTAACATTTACATCCGCACCATGCTCTATGAGAACCCGTGTTAGCATTGTATCATGCCTTTGTAGAGCGTAGATAAGAGGTGTCTTGCCATAAGGGTCCTTTTTGTTAACATCAACCCCTCTATCAATAAGTTCCAGAGCCCGCTTTATGTCATTCTCTTTGATAGCATAGGATAGAGAGTCAGCAGGGGTAAAGGGAGGAACTACCAATTCTATTATATCTGATATGGATGTTATCTTTTGGTTCTTGGGCCAAAAAGCAACTCCATACATCTTTCCAGTATTCAATTTCCATCCAACAACAATACCTTTCATGTGTCCGTCTTTATCAACAAGAGGTTCAACACCATAGGCAACGATTTGGTTACCTGCAGCAATAACATTTGGATCATATTTATGATCATGAGTATCTCTGAAAAATCCTATATCAGATATACCTACATCACCATGCTGCATGACGTATGAGATGCCATTTAGATGAATCATTATCAATCCTGCTTTTTTTGGGGATGTGTGATTTACTACTTCAACGATACATGCCATTTTATGGCCATATTTATCTTCAAATTGGAACGATTCTAATCCTACCCTAGTTGTACCATCATAGTCAAGGCCATCTCCAAACCTTGCCATCATTGTTCTTATGTTCATCTCCTCATACCAATGTCTAAATATAACTCTTTTATCTCCAACCAACTTAGCAAGCTCCTTTAATCCTCCATTCAAAAATATCTCTCTTGCTTCTGGGTCGGTTTTTGGGATTGTTATGAAATCTAAGGCTCCGGCCACAGTGCCGAAGACTTCTTTTTTCTTCTTTCCTTCGCCTTCCTCAACAACAAATGCTGGTGATCTTGGCCAAAAGTAGTACCAATAGTTATCATCTTCCGCTGCTAATATCTTCTTAGGCGTCATAAGACCTTTCAATTTTCCCTCATCTACTGAAAACTTACCGGATAAGTAATCAACAGCTAATTTAAAATCCTTCATATCCTTCTTCATCCTTCCAACATCATAACCAATTGATTTTAGATAATTATAATAGTCGACAAGCGCATTTGAAACTGCTAGTCCCAACCTTAAGCCAGTGTATTTAACTCCATATTTTTCTTCTAAATATTTAATCATCCCGCCTCTCTCAAAAGCGCCAACCCCTTTTATTCTTTTACCGAAGAAATACTCATATTCATCTGGATCAAAATAAACAGTGTCCATTGGAGGAACAGAGTATTCAAGTTCCTCTATTGAAGTATTTGCCTTCTCAAAATAATAAAGTGGCACATCAACCTTTAACTCCCACGTCTTTTTCTTTTGGCTCTTCTCATTTTTGTTATGTGCCTTGCCCTGTGCTAAAAGGGGTGTTACGGTTAATAACAATCCGGTTAAAACAGAAACTATGCTCTTAATCCTGAAATTGAAGGCGTCTAAAAGCCCACTTTTCCCATCCTCTGTTATCTTATTTGTATATCTTTTTTCCCTGAAGGGGATTATTACCGCCTTTCTGTGCTCTTTTTTTATGTATGTGCCAGCTACCCTTTTTAAAAGTGCGTTTTCTCTATCCTTTATTGATGGGTCTTTTTCACGAAAAAATGGGCTTTTATAGCCCTTATTATAACCTTCTATTTCTATGAGTTTCCTTCTGTGCTTCTTCATAATAATCTATTTTAATTAAAATAATTTAGAAGGTCAAGTTAGAGGCTCAGGGAGGAATTATGATCACAAACCCCAAACATTTTCCTTAACCACATCTAAAACTCCTTAAGTAAATAACTTTAACATCCTCAGGAAGGGCAGCGCTTAACCTGGCACCGTAAGGAACTATAAGGATTTTACCATCAATTTTCACATTTGGGTCAGCAAGATGCCCTGCATAATGCTCCAACTGGTATATAGCCTCCCGCTCTATTATGCATGTTGCTTTAACCTCTACAACAATGCGATGGATTTTCCCTGAAGAATCTCTCTTTTCCACCACAAAATCAATACGATATTTATCACTTCCAAACTCTGGAATAATACTCCATCCTTCACTTGCAGGGTAACGTCGCCTGAGCGCCCTGTATGCTGCATTATGCAAATCAAACTCAATAAACCTGTTCTTTTCAACAACCGTATTTTTATATTCGGTAGTATCGGACTCTAACTTTGACCTCGTAGTTTTAGAAGTTTCCAATGAGCGACCCAATTGCTCACACGCTTCCATAATTGATTGTAAAAATACTGAAACGTATTCTTTCCCCGGGTGTGATATGGGATTGGGATACTTAACTTTTGTTATCTCCCATATTTCAGTTAGTAATGGAAGTATATCACGGAAGTGGGAAGATAAAAGGTACATATCCTGATGCTCAGCAAACCTCTCTATGGCCCCCTTTACAAGAAGCATCCCTGTAAATACCCTTCCAGCATTAAACCATGCAGGAACTTTCTCAATTTCAACTATTTTTAAAAGATTGTCCCGAAAAGAGGGCGCAATAACGTATCCTCTTTTTTGTCCAAATCGGCGTACCCATCCAACAGACTCCCATATACGGATTATGTCATGAACACTTCTCTGGTCAATAAACATTTCCCGCGAAATGGAGAAAGTTGTGCCAATGTCATGGTATAAAAAATAAATCAGCGTATCTGACCTTACACCACTTCCTAAAAGCGAGCGGAGTTTTAACCAGAGAAGGCTTGAGTCTTCCCAGCGAGGAACAGAAAGTATTTCTTTCTCCCTGAAACTATCCCTTTTAGATATCCAGCTCTGCACATCAATATATCCATATACTGGAATTTTCATTTTTTTTGCGAGGCTTAAATACTGCTTCCATAATCTCCTTATCCGCGCCGTATGAAGAAGGCGATGATAAGTTCCCATCCATTTCTGCATAACATGAAAAAGATGAGGGTCCTCACCCTGCAATGAAGATGATGCAAGAATTAGAGCCTCAGGGTCAATTAACCAGCTTAAGCCATTATTCTTACTGTCCCATACTGCTATACCTAACTTTTTCCATTGGTCCCATAAAAAAGATGCTATTAATTGTGAAAATTGCTGGTTAAAGTCGTTCGGCAACATCTTCGTATCCTTTTTCCTGCAGAAACTGTTCAAGTAATGTGCGAAATTCCAGAGAAACATCCTGCGTCAATGTCCATCTTGCTGCCTCTAAAAGCTCCTCTTTTGTTGGTTTCAGCGCAAAAAGGTCTTTTACATGATAATCATCCCTGTCCACTGCAGCAAATAACTTAAAATGAATCAAATCTTTACGTCCTGCAAAGTAAAGCACGAGATGAGAACCGTACTCCTTACGAATCAAACGATTGGAAAATCCCTCTGGAAGTCCCAGATCCAATTGAGATGCAGGACCTAAATTCATCCAGTTATCAGGAAGAGCAAAATCCCTTGCTACTTTCTTAATTGCTCTTTCTAAAAACAGAGGAAACTGTTCAATCTTTTGTATTACCATTCTATCATGTTGTTCAATTACCTCTCCCAGAACATCCACATCTTTGGTAAACCGCCTGACAAAACGCCCAGTGCAGCCAGTGCAGTTCCTCCTATGATGACCAGAGATACTCTTTCTCCCTCTTCTTCCCGAATCTGGCGTTCAAGTGCCTCAAAAATTTCATCCATTTGCTCAACTATAAGCATTGTTAAGTGTTCTCCCCACTAATTTTAAGTGTATTATACACTTAACAGCATGTATTGTCAAGTAAAATGGATTAACTTTATAAGCTTCCATGCAAAAATACCTATTCACTATAACTGAACCCTCTTTTGAAACAATCTAAAAGCATCGTCTCTTTTTCATCCAGTTTAAGTTCAGAACATTTTGCCAGATATTTCTCAAAGACCTCTTCCATATCCCCTGAACGCAACTCTTTTAAATCATGTCCAGCAGGAAATGAACCTCAACACAAATTCACCCTACCCACCTTCAACAACACTCCTATTGTTCACCATTTCGTTTTGTTCATGATACATGAACATTTAATTTAAATTCAACGAACGTGCACCATGCTGGCATGTGTGATATGTGAAGTTAAAAGTGTTTCATGCTTTTGCGAAAATCTCTGTGCTTCAGAGATTGCCCGTTTTTACTCTTTTTTGTATCTTTTGAGTTTCACCTCTGCATAGGTTTTCTGGGGATTTATGGGGTTATATGCTTTCACATAAATGGGCATGGGGACATCAGGGGATATGCAGGCTCTGTCAATCTCTGTGTTATTGCGGTAGGTTATAATCCACTTCCCTTTATATCCTCCAAATTCACAGTCTCCTTTTACTTCCCTTAATCCACCATTGCTAAATTTGACTGAACTTCCATTCTGCCATTTGAGTTTTTCTGTTATGGAACCGGGCTTAAACATTTCGTTAACTACAAATCTTGAAAACAGGGTAAATGTGCTTGAGTAAAGGGTTTTCTTCATTATAAAGGGAACAACTGAATCTAAAGAGGGGACTACACCGCTAAAAGAGCCCTGACTGAACATGTATTTTCCCTTTAAACTGACCCTGTAGCCGTTTTTGACTTTTTCTATCCTTATTGTGTAGTGGCCTGTTCTGGGCTTACTTTGTTTGCTTACACTATTTAGTTCATATTCATAATACTCGTTTGCAGAGAATTTGTATGGCTTCCAGACCTGAAAAATGTATTGTGGCGTTTTACCGTACAAAAACACTGCAAAAAACAACAGAATAAGGGCTTTTCTCATTGTTTTACTCCTGTAAATAAAAAAAATCGGGGCGAGTGGACTCGAACCACCGACCCCCAGCCCCCCATGCTGGTGCGCTAACCAAGCTGCGCTACGCCCCGATTTTTAAATGGGCGATGGAGGATTCGAACCTCCGACCTCCTGCTTGTAAGGCAGGCGCTCTCACCACTGAGCTAACCGCCCAGAAGTCCTGTCAGTTTGCTCTTTTTCCTTGCAACGGTGTTTTTATGGAGAATTCCCTTTGACACCGCTTTATCGTAGGCAGAATAGACCTTTTTGAGGAGTTCCTTTTTCTTCTCAGGGTCCTTTTCTTTTAGATACTTCTTTGTTATGGTTTTGAGAAAACTCTTGTAAGATTTGTTTCTTAATCTCCTCTTCTCATTCTGCCTTATTCTCTTTTTTGCTGACTTTATATTGGCCATTTATACCTCCTGTGCTGGTTATGTATTATAACACCATACAGACGGTAAAGCAACAAATGGATATACCCATGTAATTTTTCTATTCCATCTCACATAGTATTCAATCTGCCAATGTATGTATTTTTCATATACATGAAAAATGGAGTATAATTTAAACAAACGGAGGTAATCTTTATGAAGATAGCATTTACTGCTGATGATGCAAATGACCTTGAAAGTGTGGTGAGTTATCACTTTGGCCACTGCTCCTACTTCGTTATAGTGGATATTACTGATGGCAATGTAATTAAAAAGGTGCAGTCTATTGAAAATCCGTATAAAGAGGCACACAATCCGGGAGAACTTCCTCAATTTATACATACCCTCGGTGCTGATGTGATTGTTACAGGTGGCATGGGACCGAGAGCGCAGGAGTTTTTCAAACAATACGGGATAAAGCCTTTAGTGGGTGCTTATGGAAAGGTGAAAGATGTTTTAAAGGAAATACTTGAGGGTGAATATCACTACGAAGAGGCCCGGTCATCTTCTCATGAACACCATGGGCCACACCACGAGGGAGAAAATGAGGATATAAGAAGGCTGAAACTTGAGGTTCAGGATTTGAGGAAACAGGTTGCTGAACTTAAATCTCTTATTATGGAACTTAAGGAGAAAATGGAGCAATAACGCTGAAAAGATGCAGGTTCCATAGGTGTGGCTTTAAAAGCAGTGAGTTTATAAAGGTTGTTTTCCTCCTGCTTCTTGCTGAGGAGCCTTCCTATGGTTACAAACTCATGGAAAAGTCCTCTGAATTCGGTATTTCTCCTCAAATTCTTGAATATGGTATTGGCTACAGGGTTTTAAGGAAACTTGAGGCACACGAGCTGGTTAAGTCCCGATGGGATACAGGCGGCGATTCTGGGATGCCCAGAAGGGTTTATACGATAACTCAGGACGGTCTGGAGTTTCTTAAAAGGTGGTACGACGATATTGAAAATGCAATAAACTCACTTATGCTTTTGAGGGATAGAATTGAGTCCATTATCCGTGAGCGCTGAGCCAGTTTCTGCCGTATCCGTAATCAACCTTTAACGGGACTTTGAGTTTTACAACGTTTTCCATAATGCTTTTTACCTTTTCTGTAAAAGTATCCACTACATCTTCTTTAACTTCAAAAACCAGTTCGTCGTGCACCTGTAAAATCATGTGTGCGTCTATTTTCTCCTGTTCAATGTATCTTTGAACGTCTATCATGGCCTTCTTTATAATATCTGCGGCACTTCCCTGAACGGGGGTGTTGATTGCAAGTCTCTTTCCAAGTTCCTTTATGTTGTTATTGCTGCTTTTGAGTTCGGGTATTTTTCTTATTCTTCCGAAAATGGTGGTCGTGTAGCCTTTTATCTCTGTATCCTTTAAAATGCGGTTAATCCATTCATGGAATTCGGGGTAGATGGCAAAGAAGTTGTATATTATGCCCTGCGCCTCTTCCTGAGATATGCCAAGTTGTTTTGAAAGTCCATAGGGTGAAATTCCGTAAATTATGCCAAAGTTCACCGTCTTTGCCACTCTTCTTTCCTGTGGTGTTATTTCATCGGGGGACTTCTGAAAAATAAGACCTGCTGTTTCTCTGTGTATGTCTCTATCCTTTGAAAATGCCTCTATCATTGCCTTTTCTCCTGAAAGATGGGCTGCTATTCTGAGTTCTATCTGGGAATAATCAAAGGAAACTATCATGTATCCTGAAGGTGCTATTATGGCCTTTCTTATCTTCCTTCCTATATCAGACCTTATGGGAAGATTCTGGAGGTTGGGATTTGAGCAGGAGAGCCTGCCTGTTGCTGTATGCATCTGATTGAAATAGGGATGGACCCGACCATTTTCATCAACTAACCTGAAGAAGGGTTCTATGTACGTGGACTTTATCTTGTAAAGTTCACGATAATCAAGCAAGAGTTTTACAAACTCATGCTTATCCTTTAACTTTTCAAGTGTTTCCTGGTCTGTGGAATAACCTGTTTTGGTCTTCTTTATCGGTGGTAATTTGAGTTTCTCAAAGAGGATTTTTGCAAGTTGCTTTGGTGAGTTTAAATTGATTTTCTCTCCTGCAATGTCATGGAGTTTTTTTATTATGCGGTTTAAATCTGTGTCTATCTCTAATTTCAGTTCAGCAAGGTAATTTATGTCAATTAAAGTGCCATGATGTTCCATAAGTGCAAGCACCCTCGCAAGTGGAAGTTCTATGTTTTTGTAAAGCTCCATAAGTCCCATGTTTTCAAGAGATTTCAGGTAGTCTTCTTTTAACTCGTGCACCAAAAAGGCTTTCTGCTTTGATATATCTATTTCATTTTCTGCAACTTTGGAGAGAAACTCCTCTGCTAAGAACCTGTCTATGCTGTAATTTCCTCTCTCGGGCTCAAGAAGATATGCGGCAAGGGGAAAATCAAACTCAACTCCTTTTAAGGTTATTTTTCTTTCATAAAGCATTTTAAACTGGCTCTTGTAGTCAAAAACATACTTTGGAACCCTCCCGTTTTCAAGAAGGTCTCTGGCCACATCAATGTTGACTGTGACTTTTTCACCATCAGAATCAATTGCATGAACCAGACTGTCATGGACATCAAGGGAAAGTCCGTTAATGGAATTAAATGGCAGGCTTCTTTTTACCTCAAATTCAGGAATAATCGCTCTGTCTGCAAGTTGTTTTAAGAGTTTCTCAAATTCAAAGAATTTGAGAACTCTTGCAAGTTTCTTTCTATCGGGCTCTCTGAGTTTTATATCATTAAGACCTATATCTATGTTCACATCAGTTTTCAGTAAAACTAATTTCTTTGAGAAAAAACAGTCCTTTTTGTGTTTTATGAGTTTTTCTCTTATTTTTGAATCTATTTCATCAATGTGCTCATAAATGTCCTCAATGCTATTATAGTTTTTAAGGAGTTCCACAGCCGTTTTATCACCAATACCCTTCACACCGGGTATATTGTCAATGGCATCACCCACGAGAGCAAGAAAATCGGGGATTTTCTCTGGCGGAACACCGTATTTTTCCTTTACTCTTTTTATATCGTAAACCGTTAGCTGGCTGGAAAGCCCCTGCACCACAAAAACCCTATCCTGCACGAGTTGCAAAAGGTCCTTGTCCTGAGTTGAGATGTATATTTGAGTATCCTCGTCTTTGAATTTCCTTACAAACGATGCTATAACATCGTCAGCCTCAACACCTTCTATCTCCACATATTTTATTGCATAGGCATCAAGAAGGTGTTTTATGTACTCTATCTGAAGTTTTATTTCATCCGGTGGTTTTGGCCTCTGAGCCTTATATTCCTCAAAAAGTTTGTGCCTGAAGGTTTTATGCGGTGCATCAAATACAGCAAGAACATGGGTAGGTGCAAGTTCTCTTTTGAGTTTTTCAATGGAATTGATAAAGGCAAAGGGACCTGAGGTGTTCATTCCTTTTGAATTCACAAGTGGCCTTCTTATAAAGGCGTAATAGGCCCGAAAGGCCAGAGATGTGGCATCAATAAGTAAAACTCTTTTCATGGTGTTTTGATTTTAAGGGAACATGCAGGTATCGGGAAAATGTGCCCTGTGCAAACGGCAAAGTTTTTACTTCCCCGCACGATGGATTAAAATTATCCTGAAGTACAAGTGTAAGGAGGTATATGATGATTGCTGCATTGCTTTTGTTTCTTCAAATGGCCCAGAGTGAAGGTAAAATCACGGGTTTTGAAAAAATTAGAGAGAATTACAGGATAGAAAGGATCAATTTGATTACAAAGAGATACGGCGAAATAAAGAGAAGAATGGCAAGGCTTAACCAGCAATACACCTATGAAAACTATCCTCCTTTTTTGAGGGTAAAAAAATACGCATTAAACAGAAAAAGCAAGCAACCTTCAATTATAAGGATTCTTGTATTGAGGGTGGAGTTTCAGAAAGAACAGCCTGATGACCCAAAATCTACAGGGGACGGCACCTTTATAATGACATCAAATGGCCAACCCATGATAATTGGAACTGACTGTGAGGGGAATCCTGTATATAACCCTTATTATGACCCACCTCATGACTGGACGTATTTTAACGCCCTCTCAGAGGCGCTTTCCGATTACTATGCGGCCTTAACCTATGGGAAGGTGCGGATTGAATGGGTTGTGAAGCCTGATTCAGGGCTACCACCTTATAAAGTGCCTCACAGGATGGGATATTATGCCGCATGGGGCCAGGACCCTGAACTGGGTCTTGTTACCTTTTTAAGAGACGCTTTTATATCCGCAGACAGGGATACAAGCATTCACTTTGAAGACCTTGACAACAACGGGATTAAGGATTATCAGGAGGGTGTACTTGATAGATACGTTATTTTTCATCCTGGCTCTGCATGGCAGACTGATTTAAATATGGACTCTCCATACGATATGCCCGCTGTCACCGTGCCTGCAGGTGCCCTTGAATACTATTTAGGTGTTCCTTACATTGTGTTGAACGGAGGACAGGATACGGTATTTGATGCTGAAATCATGTCTGAAACAATGAGTCAGGATGGTATTGATGTGAGAATAAACGGCACATTTTTCCATGAATCAGGACACAACCTATTTTTCTATCCTGACCTTTACGATACTAAATACAACGGCTCTGGAGTGGGTGCATTCGGGATTATGACAACAGGACCGTATCTTTCCGCAGAGGGCATACCATCAGGTGTTCTTCCTCCATATCCCAATGCATGGACCAGGCTCTGGACAGACTGGATATTAAAGTACATGTTTGGAGAGGGTTTTATTGACAGCAGAATACTTAAGATTCTTACTCCCGATGAAAGGCCTGATACGACACACCTTTTGCCTGTTGATGTTGGAGTTGACAGTTTTGTTGTAAGAAGACATGGTAAACTCTATTATACTGTTCCATATTTTGCAGAAGACCCCTACACGGGCATAAGATTTCTCAAGGTGCCTGTAAATTCTCATGAGTACTTCCTCTTTGAGAACCTTCAAACAAACCTGAGTTTCAACGATACCGTTGTATGTGGAGACTCTGCAAAGGTTTTCGGAAAATGGAAAAACGGTGTTCTTGTTCACTTCTTCGGTGAAAACGATTACCTTGAACCAGCAGATGGTATCCTGGTATGGCACGTGGATGATAGAATATACTGGGAACACTACGCTTACAATGAGGTTAATGCGGTAAGACCTATGGCTGTTGACGTTGTTGAGGCAGACCATGTTCAGGACTTTGAAAAATGGACAGACATGAGCCCCTATGCATATACGTGGTTTGGATGCCCGTATGACACCTATTTTAAAGGCAATAATACAGAACTTGCTCCGTGGACAACCCCATCATCGGATGATAACGAGGGTAATAAAACCAATCTTGTGTTTTACATTCCAGACACAATAAAAGAGGACATGCGTGTTATTGCAAAAAGAGAAAAGAGCATTTCGGGATTTCCTCTCAGGATTGGATACGCTCTGATAGACAGCAATATAAACTATAAAATCTACGATGTGCCTCAAAAATCCTTTATGGAGTTTGATTCTGTTTTTGCCGTGGTCCAGCTTATTGAGAGGGATTCTCTTGACCTTATCACCCTTGATACCACAGAGGTGGATTCTTATATGCTTTTTTCTGTTCTCTCTAAAACGGGTAGCGTTCTTTTCACAGATACAATAAGGAATCAGATGCCTGTGAGCGAACCTGTTATATTCAAAGAAAACGAGAGAGTATCTATCGCCTTTCCCACACAGGAAGGCATTGTTCATTTTTATAGATACGAAGGAGACTCTGTAGAGAATGTATGGAATTTGAATATCGGGAATGAAATACGTGGCTTTATATCCATGGGTTATTTTAAGGATACATTATTTGTTTTCATAGGCGCTGAAGACCAGAAACTTCATCTTATTGATATAAACGGTGTAGAACAGCACACATTCAGCCTTTCAGCACCTGTAAGATGCGGTGCAGGAACGTATAACATGCTTCTTTTTACAGGAGCAACTGATGGCACAGTTTCCATAATTGACGACAGGGGCAATATCCAGCATATCGGAACTTCCTATCCCTCTCCATACAACTCACCTTTAATAGCAACGAGATTTCCTGACACATCAATTGGCTTTTTAAGTGTAAAGGGAAATGGGGAAGTGGAAGCGCTGGGTATCAAAGGTGATAGACTGTGGAGGAGAATATTTAACGGTTCAGTATCACCTTATGTGGCAACAGGCCATTATGACGAGGGAACGTTTTTTGTTTTTGTTGTTGATAATAAAATTTATGCTGTAAATACCAGCGGTGCACTGCTTGACGGTTTTCCGGTTTTACTTTCTGATTCTTCTGTCAACGGTATTATAACGGCTGACCTTGACGGTGATATGCAGGATGAAATAATCGTGGCTGTGGGTGAACATGTTTTTGCCTACAATGTTCATGGCAAAGAGACTTCCTCTTTTCCTCTTCAGGCATCTAAAAATGTAAGAAGTTTGATGGCTGTAAACCTTGATTCTGACAATGGCCTTGAACTTGCATACATCACAGAGGACGGCTATCTGTTTGCAGAGGACTTTGATATAAACTCTGCCACCATGCCACACATATTCAATACTCCATCCCACAACATATTTGTTGACATTGAAAACACCATTAATGAGGTGGTGAACTCAGGTATATCGCTTCTTTATGTGTATCCAAACCCTGTGAAAGAAGGAAAGGCGAAACTAAGGTTCAAGGTGGGATTTGGTGGTACAGGAAGAATTGACTTTGTAAACTACAGTGGACGGGTGGTAAAAACTCAGAACTTTAATTTTAATGGAAAAACTATTGAAGAAATTGACCTTGATTTGTCCGATGTAGAGCCTGACCTTTACTACCTTCATGTTAAGTTTAATGGTGAAGGACAGAGGGAAGAAAAAATAATAAAGATGTTCGTGATTTCAAAAGGTGGAAGAAGATGAAGAAGAGTATAGGAATAATAACCTCCGGTGGTGATGCTCCGGGGATGAATCCCCTTATAAGGTATCTTACGAGGGCGCTCATTGAAAATAATTACGAAGTTGTAGGTTTTAAAAATGGTTATAGAGGTGTGGTAAATAACGAGCAATACAAGCTCACATATGACAATGTAGCAGGACTTTTAAAAAGGGGTGGGACCATACTTGGCACATCAAGATTTCCTGAGTTTAAAACAGACGAATCTGTGAGGTTAAAGGCCAAAGAGGTTCTTGAAAATGAAGGCATATCCGTGCTTGTGGTCATTGGCGGAGATGGTTCAATGAGGGGTGCCTATGACCTTTCAAAAATAGGGGTCAATACGATAGTTCTACCTGCATCCATTGACAACGACATGTATGGCACAGATGAAACTCTTGGTATGCACACAGCACTTTCTACAATTCAGGATGCTGTTGATAAAATAAAGGATACGGCATCCTCACATGACAGGGCATTCATCATAGAGGTTATGGGACACCGCTCTGGCTACCTCGCTGTTACTGCGGCAATCGCAACAGGTGCAGAGGGCGTGTTTATTCCGGAGGTTGAAACAGACGTGGATGAACTTGCAAAGAGACTCAGAAAAAGATACGAGGAAGGGAGAAGAAACTCCATAATAATTGTTGCTGAAGGTAAGGCCTCTGCTTACGATATTGCAAAAATGCTTAAAGAAAAGGATATTGGTTATGATATTCGCATTTCCGTTTTGGGTCATATTCAGCGGGGAGGTATTCCTGTTTTTCACGATAGATTGCTTGCTTTTCGCCTTGCTATGGGCACCTTAAAAGCGATTTTTGACGGTAATTTTAACGTTCTTGTTGGTGTAAAGGGAAAAGAAATTACATTTACTCCTTTAAAAGAAGCAGTTGCCAGAAGGAAAAAACTCTCAGAATTTCTAATAAATTCTGTTTATACATTCAGATGGGAGGATTAACCTTCTCATTTTGAGGAACTTTTGAAATCCCTTATACTTAAATAATAAATAAAAGGGAGGATGTTATGGCACTTGTTACGATGAAAGAAATTCTTGAGGATGCTGATAAAAGAGGGTATGGTGTTGGTGCATTCAACATAAACAACCTTGAATTTTTAAAGGCAATAATAAAGGCAGGTGAAGAAGAAAAATCACCACTTATTATAGCCGTTTCCGAGGGAGCAATGAAGTATGCTGGTGTTGAGTTCCTCTCGGAAATCGTTAAAATCGCAGCACATAATACGGGTATTCCTGTGGCTCTTCATCTTGACCACGGAAAGCATTTTGATAAGATAATGAGGACCTTAAGATATGGTTTTACATCAGTAATGATTGATGCATCAGATAAGCCATACGAGGAAAACGTTAAACTCACTTCAGAAATCGTTAAGATAGCCCATGCCATGGGTGTTACTGTTGAGGCTGAACTTGGAAGGCTTCTTGGTAAGGAAGACGAGGTGGAAAGCGATGTGGCTATTTATACAGACCCCAATGATGCAAAAAGGTTTGTTGAGGAAACAGGGGTTGATGCTCTTGCAGTGGCTGTAGGAACATCCCATGGTGCATATAAGTTCAAAGGAGAGGCCAAACTTGATATTGAAAGAATTAAGAAAATTAAGGAACTGGTTGGTATCCCTCTTGTCCTTCATGGAGCATCCGGAGTTCCACAGCACATAATAGAAGGACTTAAAGAACTTGGTGTTGACCTTGGCAAGGCAAAGGGTGTTCCCAATGAGGAAATTAAGAAGGCTATAGAGGCTGGAATAAGGAAGATTAACATTGATACGGACCTGAGATTATCATTCCTTCTGGGTGTGAGAAAATATATGGCCGAGAACCCGACCACCTTTGACCCGAGAAAATATCTCGGTGCAGGTATGGAGGTTGTCACAGAAACCGTGAAGAGCAAAATGCAGTTATTTGGCTCATCAGGCAAGGCATAAAATGTCCGCTAAAAACACGAAAAATCCAAAAAAAGGAAAAAAGAAGATGGAAAAAAGAAGGAGTTTGAGAATAGCAGTACTTACAGGCGGTGGGGATGCTCAGGGATTAAATGCTGCAATAGAGGGCATTGTTTATAGGGCCGAATACGGTGGCCACAGGGTATTTGGTTTTATTGATGGATGGAAGGGGCTTTTAGAAGAACAGTTCAGAGAATTGCGGAAAGAGACAGTCAGAAATTCGTATTCTCAGGGCGGCACCATCATAGGCACTTCAAGAACAAATCCTGTAAAGGATGAGGCGACAAAAGAGAAAGCCATACGAAACTTCAAAGAACTTGGATTTGATGCTGTAATAGCCATAGGTGGAGAGGATACATTGGGTGCTGCAGCAAAACTTTATGAGGCAGGTATTCCTGCAGTTGGTATCCCTAAAACCATAGACCACGATGTGCTTGAAACGGAATACACCATTGGATTTCAGACTGCTGTTTCAATCGTGGCAGATTCTATAGAAAAACTCGCCACAACTGCCAAATCTCACAGAAGAATAATAGTGGTTGAAATAATGGGCAGACACTCAGGATGGATAGCACTGTACGGCGGTCTTGCAGGTGGAGCAAACTACATACTAATTCCAGAAATAAAACCCGATATAGACGATATTGTCAGGGTTATTAAGGAAAAATATGGCCGGGGTGAACAGTTTGCCGTGATAGCAGTTGCCGAAGGTGTGAAACTCTCTGATGAGGATGAGAAGAAGGCAAAAATCGTTGATGAATACGGCCATGTTAAAGTTGGTGGTGTTGCCGAGAAGCTTGCAAAAATACTTCAGGAGAGGACAGGATACACTGCAAAGCATGTTGTTTTAGGCTACCTTCAGAGAGGTGGTTCACCTGTGGCAATTGACAGAACCACTCCAATGCTACTTGGAGTGAAGGCTGTGGAACTGGTGGAGAACGGAGAATTTGGAAAGATGGTGGCAATGAAAGGCAGCAAAGTGGTAGTAGTTGACCTCAAAAAGGTATCTGGTGGAATAAAATTAGTGCCAAAGGACCTTTACGAATTTGCGAGAATCTTCTTTGACTGAACATCCTCTGCTCGGTGATTTAAATCCAGAGCAGAGAAAGGCGGTAACCACAGTATCGGGACCTGTACTCGTTATAGCGGGTGCAGGGTCCGGAAAAACGCGAGTTCTCACTTACAGGGTGGCTTACCTTATAGAGGCTCTCGGTGTGCCCCCTGAAAACATATTGGCTGTTACCTTTACCAATAAAGCTGCCAATGAAATGCGCACAAGGATTGAGAATCTACTCAATATCAATACCAGGGGACTTTTCATAGGCACATTTCACTCCATATGCGTGCGCATCTTAAGGGCGAATATAGATTATCTACCCTATGACAAAAATTTCAGTATCTTTGACAGAGACGACCAGTTAAGGGTTGTAAAAAAACTCCTTGAAGAGATAAAAAGCAGGGAGACTCCCAAGAGACTGCTTCATCACATACAGAAGATAAAAGCAGGCCATGAACCCGAATCGGACTGGCATTATGAGTTTTACAAAAAGTATCAGCAGAAACTCCTTGAACTAAATGCAATGGACTTTGATGACCTTCTTATAAATACACGGAAACTCTTTGAGGAACACAGAGAAGTAAAGGATTTCTACGCCGAGAAATTTATGTACATACATGTTGATGAGTATCAGGACACCAACAGAATACAGTATGAACTTTTAAGACACCTTTCATCAAAACACGGTAATATTTTTGTGGTTGGAGATGATGACCAGTCCATTTACAGTTTCAGGGGTGCTGATATTAGAAATATCCTCCATTTTGAAAGAGATTTTCCCAATGCAACCATTATAAGGCTGGAAAGAAATTACCGTTCCACAAAGAATATACTCAAGGCTGCAAGTGTACTCATTTCCAATAACACCATGCGAAAGGGGAAAACACTCTGGACAGATGGACCCGAAGGGGATAAACTCATAGTTCATGAGTCATTCAACGAGCGGGAAGAGGCGGAATTTGTTGCGGGAAAGATAGAGGAATTAGGGAGACCTTTCTCAAGAAACCTCATTCTGTACCGAACAAACGCGCAGTCCCGTATCTTTGAAGAGGTTTTTAACAAGCGCGGCCTGCCCTATATCATAGTCGGGGCTATTAAGTTCTTTGAGCGTAAAGAGATAAAAGACCTGATTGCTTATTTAAAACTCATACTAAATCCTAAGGACGATATATCATTTCTGAGAATTGTGAATACTCCTCACAGGGGCATAGGGGTAAAGACCATGAAGCACCTGTCGGATTATGCCATAGAAGAAGGTCTGCATCTTCTTGAGGCCATCCCGGGCTTCGTTGAATACAAAGGAACAAAGTACATAAAACTCAAGAGATTCTATGACCTCATCGCCAGATACATCAAAATGAAAGAAAAGAAAGAGGACGTATTTTCCATTCTTCATGACCTCATAAATACACTTGAGTTTGAGGAGTATATTAAAAAGACATACATGGGACAGGAGGCAAGGGAAAAGGTAGAAGGAAGAATAGAAAACGTCAATGCCCTTTTAGGTATGGCCCAGGAATTTGTTATAAATCAGAACGACCCCACACTTGAAAACTTCATGGAACACATATCTGTTCAGACAGAACAGGATGATATGGATATAGAACAGAAAGACAGAATTACCATTATGACAGTTCACAATGCCAAAGGACTTGAATTTGAAAATGTATTTATTACCGGCATGGAAGATGGGGTGTTCCCTCATAAATCGGCACTTTCAACAACCTATGAACTTGAAGAGGAAAGAAGGCTGTTCCACGTGGCCATTACGAGGGCAAAAAAGAGGGTGATAATCACATATGCAAAGGAGCGTTCTATAAGATTTGGTGAGTTTTTATCTCCTTCAAGGTTTTTAGATGAACTGCCTGAGGATGTGATAATCTTTGATTCGGTGACAAAGAGGTATAAAGATAGCCAGAAGGATAAAGAGAGCGAGGAAAAAAGACAGCAGACAGAACTTCATAGAGGTGATTATGTGTATCATCCCATGTTTGGAAGGGGAAGGATTCTTGTAAAGAACGGCGATAAGGTCAAAGTCCTTTTTACAGATGGCATTAAAACCCTTTCTCTTAAGTTCGCAAATCTTGTAAAAACACGTTAAATCATGCTAATATCCGAGTTTGATTTTGAACTTCCAGAGGATAGAATTGCCCAGTTTCCTAAAGAGAAAAGGGACGAATCCCGTCTTATGGTAGTACACTTTAAGACCGGGGAAATTGAGCACAGAATGTTTCATGACATTGTTGAATATCTCAATGAGCAACATGTACTGGTGATTAATAATACAAAGGTTATCAAAGCGAGATTATTCTGTAAACGAGAAGATACGGGTGGGAAGGTTGAATTTCTGCTCACAGGTATTATTGATGATAAGACCTTTGTTGCACTTGCAAAACCGGCACGTAAGGCAAAGCCCAATGTACGTTTTTTGTGCGGGAATGGTATCCTTGAAGTCGTAGAATATACGCCCGGTAAAAGGATTTTAAAGATTATATCTCATGAAAATGTGCTGGATTTTATAGAAAAATACGGTGCTGTGCCTCTTCCGCCCTATATAAGAAGGCCAGCAACTAAAATAGATGAATCACGTTACCAGACGGTATTTGCAAAAAAGGCTGGTTCAATTGCTGCTCCCACAGCAGGACTTCATTTTACACCACAAATTCTCCAGAAACTGAAGGAAAAAGGAGTTGAAATACTGGAGATAACACTCCATGTTGGACTCGGGACATTTAAGCCAGTAAAGACTGAAAAGGTGGAAGAGCACAGGATGGATGCAGAGTATTATGAGATACCAGAACTTGTTGCAGAAAAGATTAAAAATGCAAGGAAAGAGGGAAAAAGCATTGTAAGCGTTGGCACCACAAGCACAAGGACTCTTGAATCATGGGCTTTTGACAATAAGAAACTAAGAGGATATACGGAGCTTTTTATATATCCTGGCTATAAATACAGGGTAATAGACTCCCTGCTCACCAATTTTCACCTGCCAAGGTCAACACCACTTCTGCTTGTGTCCGCTTTATGCGGTATAGACCTTTTGAAAAGGGCATACAAAGAGGCTGTGGAAAAAGGTTACAGATTCTTTTCTTATGGCGATGCCATGCTTTTATTGAACGATTAAAAAAGCGGGGCATTTGCCCCGCCTGAGACACTCTCTCTGTATGGTTGAGTTTTACACACCCTCTGTGAGCACTTTTTCAATTCTTTCAAGGGCCCAGTCTATCTCCTCTTTAGTTATTACAAGAGGCGGTGCAAATCTTATAACCTGCTCATGGGTTTCTTTTGCAAGAATTCCAAGATCTCTGAGCTTTTCACAGTAGGGACGGGCTGAACCATGCTCTTTCTTTATCTCAACTCCAATGAGTAAGCCCTTACCTCTAACTTCCTTAACATAAGGGCTTTCAATCTTTCTTAATCTCTCCATAAAGTATTCACCAAGTTCCTGCGCTCTCTCGGGTAGTTTTTCCTCCACAAGCACATCTAAAGCAGCCATCCCAACAGCCGCAGCAAGCGGGTTCCCACCAAATGTTGAGCCATGGTCACCCGGTGTGAAAACATCCATTATCTCATCATCAGCAATAATGCCGGAGACAGGATACACGCCTCCACCAAGTGCCTTGCCCACAACAATAATGTCCGGTCTTACATCCTCATGCCACACGGCAAACATTTTGCCGGTTCTTCCAAAGCCTGTCTGTATTTCATCCGCAATAAGAAGAACGTTGTGCTTTTTTGTTATTTCCCTGACCTTACGATAATAGCCTTCATGTGGAACTATTACACCACCTTCTCCCTGAACGGGTTCAAACATAAAGGCAACGGTGTTTTCTGTAATAGCTTTTTCAAGTGCTTCTGTATCGTCATAGGGAACAACTTTAAAACCAGGCGTGAATGGACCGAAACCGTATTTATACTGTTCTTCTGTTGAAAAACTGATGATTGTTATGGTCCTTCCGTGAAAATTGTTTGCACAGACGATAATCTCTGCTTTATTCTCAGGCACTTTTTTCTTGAGATACCCCCACTTTCTTGCTGCTTTCAATGCAGTTTCCACAGCCTCAGCCCCTGTATTCATAGGAAGAACCTTATCGTAGCCTGCAAGTTCTGCCAATTTCTTCAGAAAATCACCAAGAACATTGTTGTGAAAGGCACGAGAAGTAAGGGTAAGTTTATTTGCCTGGTCTATAAGTGCTTTGATTATCTTCGGATGTCTGTGTCCCTGATTGAGGGCTGAATAGGCACTCAACATGTCCAGATACTTTTTCCCTTCCACATCCCAGACCCACACACCCTCTCCCCTCTCTATAACCACATCAAGGGGATGATAGTTATGTGCTCCATATTTTTCCGCTATATCAATATACTCTTTTGTTGTTCTCATATCTTTTCTCCCTAATTTTCTATTTTAGATAGGCAAGTTGTCCACAGGCACCTTTTATATCTTTGCCCTTTGATTTTCTCAGGGTTATTGTTGCCTTTAACCTGTAAAGTTTTCTTAAAAACCTTTCTATTTCCCTTTCTGAGGGCTCTCTAAATAAAGAACCCTCAAAACTATTGTAAGGAATAAGATTTATCTTACAGGGAATACCCTTTATAAAGCGTTCAAGGGCTCTTACATCCTCTTCAGAATCATTGACTTCGGGAAGCTGTATATATTCAAATGTCACCCATCTTCTTTTTATTCGGTAATAATCCAGAATGGCCTTTTTAAGTTCCGAAAGAGGGTATCTTCTGGCTATGGGCATTATTTTTTCCCTTTTTTCCTGGATGGCGCTGTTCAAAGATACAGCAAGTTTAACCTGCTTGCCATATTCTAAAAGGCGGTATATGCCGGGCACTATACCAGCGGTGGATACAGTAATCTTCCTTGCACCTATTTTAAAGGCATCGTTTTCCTGCAAAAGGTCTATGGCTGAAAAAACGTTGTCTAAATTAAGCATGGGCTCTCCCATACCCATAAACACCACATTTGTAATTCTTTCCCCCACATAATCCCTGACGAACCTTACCTGTTCAAGTATTTCCCAGAATTCAAGGTTTCTCTTGTAGCCAAGCATACCCGTGGCACAGAAAGCACATTTTAACGGACATCCTACCTGTGAAGATACACACACCGTTCTTCTCTTACCATCGGGTATAAAAACGGATTCCACCTCTTTACCATCAAAAAGACGGAGAAGAAATTTTATACTACCGTCAGATGAGGATTTTTTTATGGATACTGGCTCAACAGAATGTACAAAAAAATCCTCTGCAAGTTTCTTTCTTAAAGAAAGGGGGAGGTCGGAAAACTTCATTATGTCCGACTCCCCCTTCTGCCAGAGCCACCTTATAATCTGGGTAGCCCTGTAAGGCTTTTCTCCGATTTCCTTCAGGTATTTTTCAATTTCACCACGTCTCTGTGCCTTCAGGTTCAGGCGATGTTCGCCGGCTCGAATATCCATACTGTCTTCTTCTTGGGCAATCTTTCTATCTCAATTTCCGAGGTTCCTAATTCCTCTACCTTGTATCCATAATCCTCTGCCCTGACTGTAAACTGCGTAACATCTGAAATAGGAAGGTCCACATACTGCGTTTTATAATGTACTGGAATTATAACCAGAGGGTCAAGCTGTTCAACTACCTGCCATGCATCTTCAGCATCAATGGTAAAATATCCTCCAACAGGTATTATAAGTATATCCACCAGTCCTATGTCCCTCACCTGATCATTTGTGAGAATATGCCCTAAATCACCAAGATGAACGAGTCTTGCACCGGAAATCTCCACCACGAAAATCATATTGCTACCACGAAGAGCGCCATGTGCCTTGTCATGATAGGCGGATATACCTTTAAATCTAATCCCATTAATTACCTTTTCTCCAGCAGCTTCAACGAGTGTGGGACTGCCGGGAATCTCCTTCCACCCTGCGTGATCCATATGGCCATGACTTACAGTAACAATATCAGCAATATCATCTATAGGCTCGTAGTTTATTGCACCATCAAGAGCCCCCTTCTTATAGGGATCCATGATTATCTTGACATTGCTATTGGAAACGAGAAAAGATGAATGTCCATAATATTTAATTTTCAGTATATCAGTAAGCCTTATACCCCTTTCCTCTGTTGAGATTCTGGCAACAGGCTCACTAACGGCTTCTTCCTCAGGCGGCTCCTCTACAGCAACACTTTCAGAAGCACTTTCCTCCTCCACAACCTCATCGCCTTCTTCTGAAGAGAGGCCCTCTATGTGTTCATCCACATTTTCCTCAAGTTCAAGTTCTGGCTGTTCAGGTTCCTGAGTTGCTGTCTGTGAAGAAGGTGGCATGTTTTCCTCTGCCACAGAAGAACCTGAAACTTCTTTTTCCTTCACACTGTTCTTGAGTTCTTCTATCTCTTTCTTAAGTTCATCAAGGGTGGTTTTGAGTTCACCAACGATACTGTCAATCTTTTCACCTAAAGATTCCTCTATTTTGCCCTCAACTACCTCTTTAACCATGGAGTCCACGTTCTTCATGGCTTCCTTCAGGACCTTTTCACCCTCACGCTCTATCTGCTCACGGAGTGCTTCCTTTGCTGCATTGGTAAAAGCATCCTTTGAGGTTGCAAGATAGTTCATGAACTGGAGTTTTATCATGTCCTTGAAGTCGCCACTCTTTAAGAAATCATCTATGTTCCTCGTTAGCTCCTTTTCTTTTTTCTCAGTAATAATAGCCTTTACCTTGTCTTCAAGAACATTTGTGAGAAAGTCCTTATGTTCAGAGAGCCAGTTAACTATCTCCTGTGAGATTTTCTCCTGTGTATCTTTAGACTTGAGTGTTTTTTCAATGATGTCTTCAAATTCCTTCTCCTTACGTGATACCTTCTCCTTAATAATCGCATCAAGGTTATTTTCAAGTTCGTTCTGTTTATTCTGTGCTATTTGTTCCGCCTGATTTCTTACATTTTCCGCAATCTCTTCACTCTTTACCTTCTCATCAATAACAGTCTGCACCTCATTTAGTTTCTCATTCTCCTTTGTCTCAATATCCTCGGATATCCTGTTTTTCAGTTCTTCAATTCTGTTCGTGAGTTCATCTATGGTACTTCTTATGTAGGAGGAGATAGACTCTTCAATAATCCTCCTTACTTCTTCATACAGTTTATCTTTCTCTTCCATTTCCATTTATATCACCCCCTGAAAAATTCCTCTATAATATCTTTTAACGTGGGTTTACCTATCTCCTGAAGTTCATAGTAAACCCTGACAAAAGGCTTGTTTAGCGTCAGTATTCTACCAAGATTAATGGGGGTTGCCACTACCACAAGGTCAGCGGGAGTGTTATTTATTGTTTCCTCAAGTTCTTTCAGCTGTTTTTCAGAATACCCCATTGCCGGAAGAAGGGTGCCAATGTGTGAATATTTGGCATAAACTTCCTTTATAGAACCCACCGCATATTCTCTTGGGTCAACAAGTTCAATTGCACCATACTTCTCAGCAGCAACAACTCCAGCACCATAGGACATTTCACCATGTGTGAGAGTTGGTCCATCTTCCACAACAAGGACCCTCTTACCAAATATCTTTTCAGGTTCATCCACAGAAATTGGAGACGCAGCCTCCACGATTTTTGCACGGGGATTTGCTGACCTGACATTTTCTCTAACAGTTTCTACATCTTCAGGATAGGCTGTGTCTATCTTGTTAATGACTATCACATCAGCAAGTCTCACGTTGGCCTCACCGGGATGGTATGTAATCTCATGGAACGGTCTGTGGGGGTCAACCACAACAATATGAAGGTCTGGCTTGTAGAAAGGAAGGTCATTATTTCCACCATCCCAGAGTATAACATCTGCCTCTTTTTCCGCCTCTCTTATAATCTTTTCATAATCAACACCTGCATAAACCACATTGCCCCTCTGTATATGAGGTTCATATTCTTCTCTCTCTTCAATTGTACAGTTGTACTTATCAAGGTCATCAAGTGTTTCAAACCTCTGAACAATCTGTTTTGTGAGGTCACCATAGGGCATTGGATGTCTGATAACAACTGTCTTTTTACCCAGTTCCTTGAGTATCTCTGCAACCCTTCTTGTAGTCTGACTTTTCCCGGAGCCTGTTCTTGCAGCACAGATGGAAATAACCGGCTTTTCAGATTTTATCATTGTATTATGAGTGCCCATAAGCCAGAAATCCGCTCCCTTTGCCATTGCTCTTGACGCTCTGTGCATAACATATTCGTGGGATACATCAGAATAAGCAAAAACAACCACATCCACCTTTTTCTCCTCAATGATTTTCTCCATGTCGTCTTCGGCATAAATGGGAATACCATCGGGATAAAGTTTCCCTGCAAGTTCGGGTGGGTACTTTCTACCTTCAATATCAGGAATCTGTGTGGCTGTAAAACCCACTACTTCATAATCCTCATTATCTCTGAAATATGTGTTGAAATTATGAAAATCACGACCTGCTGCACCAAGTATTAACACCTTCCTTTTTGCCATCTTTTTACCTCCTTCTTTTTGTTACTGTTTTTAATGCCTCTTCAAATATTTCAAGGGCAACATCTATTTCTTCTTTCTTCACAATAAGGGCAGGTGCCCACCTTATGGCACTCGGTCCTGCTGCAAGCATAAGAAGCCCACGCTTAAATGTTTCATTGATTATCCTGTCTCTTAATTCAGGATTGTATTCTCTGGTTTTCCTGTCTTTTACAATATCCACCCCTATCATAAGCCCCTTTCCTCTCACATCTCCGATAAAGTCATAGCGTGTCATAAGGTTGCGGAGATTGTCAATAAGATAGTTTCCCATCTTTTCAGCATTTTCAATCAACCCATCTTCAAGAAGTTCAATGGTTTTGAGTGCAGCCATACACGATACAGGATTTCCCCCAAAAGTGCTCGCATGTGATCCAGCGCTCCAGTCCATTAAAGACGATTTTGCAATCATCGCACCTAAGGGAAAACCTGAAGCAATACCTTTTGCAACAGTAACAATATCTGGAATAACGCCAAAGTGCTCTATGGCAAACATTCTACCTGTGCGACCCATACCTGCCTGCACCTCATCGTCCACCATTAAAATCCCGTATTTAGAAGTGAGTTTCCTCAATTTTCTGAAGAAATCCTGAGGAGGCACAATATAACCTCCCTCACCCTGTATTGGTTCAAAAAACACTGCTGCAACTTCTTCCGGGTCTACAAGTTTTTTGAATACCACATTTTCTATATAGTCAATAACAGCATCTGCCACTTCTTCTCCTGATATACCGAACGGAGGTCTGTAAGGGTCTGGATAAGGAACGTGTATGACTCCCTGAATAAGAGGCGAAAAACCTTTGTGGTGTATGCTTTTTGAGCCCGAAAGGCTCATGGCTCCATAGGTTCTTCCATGAAAAGCACCAATGAAGGCAAGAATATACGGCCTCTTTGAGTGGTATCGGGCAAGTTTGAGAGCCGCCTCATTTGCCTCTGCACCGGAATTACCAAAGAAAACCTTCCTATTCTGCGCACCGGGAACTATTTCTGCAAGTTTCTCTGCAAGCATTATTTCAGCAGGATAGTAAAAATCAGTGCCCGACATGTGAATAAGTTTTTTTATCTGTTCGTAAGCAACCTTTATAATCTCAGGATGAGAATGTCCTGTTGCAAGAACAGCAACACCTGCGGTCATATCAAGGAATCTGTTTCCATCCACATCGTATATCCATACACCCTCTCCCCGCTCAAGTACAGCAGGATAACTCCTTGTGTATGAGGGAGAGATAAACCTTTTATCTTTTTTAAGCCACTCTTTCGCCTTTGGACCGGGTAATTCGGTCTTTATTTCGGGTCTTAACAAGCCTCACCTCTCTTTTTTCTTTATGAAAGTTTGTTTTGATAAACTGTTCTTATTGCTTATAATAGTCTAATGCTTTGAAGATGAATAGTCAAAAATCAGGGTAATATAAAGGTATTTGATTCAGGTCTTTACACGAAAACTCTATTTTGCGATAAACTGTCTACCATAATCTGTCCTTGCACAATCACACAGCTTTCGTTATAATTTTTTACCAACGGAGGGTTAGCCTAATTGGCAAGGCACCGGATTTGAAATCCGGCGGGCTCTGCCCTTGGGGGTTCGAGTCCCTCACCCTCCGCCATAACAGGCCCACGTAGCTCAGTCGGCAGAGCACTTCCTTGGTAAGGAAGAGGTCGCCGGTTCGAATCCGGCCGTGGGCTTTTAAACCTTAAAAGGAGTACAATTATGCATAAATTATTCCTTCTACTTGCCATAACCCTTTCTGCTAAACCCCAAAATAAAGAAAACACTCTCTGGTTTGATATTCTGATAAGGAACAACAAAATTGGCTACAACGTGTTAAAGTACACTATATCTCAAAATGGTGTTTATCTCAAAGACCTGTCTTTCATGGAAATTAACATGCTTGGCAGTACAAAAAGAGTTAAACTCTCAGATGAGGCTAATTTAAAACCGAACTTTTCAATAAAAAATCTTAAATTCAGCCTCAAAACGCCAGAACAAACCACCAATGGAACTGCCACAATCATGAAAGACTCCCTGATTGTTTCGTTCTCCACTGGAACTACAAAGGGACGGAAAGCCTATTTTGTTGGTAAAAACAGGGTTATACTCTCTTCCTGTGTTTATGCAATGCTTAAAGAGGGTATTCTACAACCCTCTAAAAACATTATGGTTTTTGACCCATCTACAATGTCGCTTGAAAAGGCCACAATTAAACGGGAAAAGGACGCCTTTATTTTCCAGTACGGGAACTATCAGTCTAAAATTACGATGGAAAATGGAAGAATAGTGGATAGAGGTCCCATGGGACTTATTACGAGGGAAACCACCAGAGAAGAAGCGATAAAACTCACCCAGAATCCATTTGCTTTGCTTGATTTCTTTGCTGTAAAGCCTGATAAACCGCTTAATCTCAGTGCACATTATCTAAAATTCAAGATTAGCGGCATTGACAGGGAAACAGAACTGGACTTTTCCTATCAGAAGGTATTGTCAAGAAAAAATTCATCTGCAATTGTAGAGATAAAAATGCCTGACTCCATCCCTGAATACGTGGGAGAAATTCCTGATTCTATAAAGGTTTACCTTGAGTCAACACCGTTTATGCAGAAGGATGCGCCAGAGATCATGCAACTTGCTCAAAATATCACTGAAAATGCTGAAAACGACAGGGAAAAGGTTAAAAACATTCTTGATTTTGTATATGACTACCTTAAAAAAGAACCAGTTGTTTCACTTCCCTCTGCACTTGATGTTCTGCATATGAAAAAGGGTGATTGTAACGAACATTCAGTTCTATTCGGAGCACTTGCCCGTGCTGCTGGAATACCCACAGAAATTACCGTGGGACTTATTTACCAGAATGGGGCTTACTACTATCATGCATGGGATGCTGTGTACCTTGGAGGAAAATGGTATTTCGTTGACCCCATCTTCCATGAATTTCCTGCCAGTATTGGTCACATAATGCTGAAAAGAGGCGGAATAGACAGGCAAAGCGATATTATCAGTATTGTAGGGAAGCTAAAGATTTCAATACTAACTCAGTATTGAAGATTCTATTTCGCACTCCCAACTGGATTGGTGATGCAATTGTATCCCGCATACTGCTTTATAACCTGAAAGGGCACGAAATCACTCTTTTATGCAGGTACGGTCTTCAGGATATTTTCTATGATTTTGAATGCATTACTTTTAAAAACAAAAAGGAGCTTTTTCTTAAATCACTTGCTCTGAAAAAGAGGCAGTTTGATGTCGGGATAGTTGTTCCCCTCTCCTTTTCATCGGCTTTTTTTCTTTATATCGCACACCCTGCTGAAAGAATCGGATTTTCTTTTGAAAAGAGAGACATCTTTCTGACAAAGAGGTTGAAAATTCCTGATAACTGGAAAAATAGGCACACAATTCAGACACAGTTTCTGCTCTTAAAAGAATTAGGAATAGAACCAGAGGTACCAGAAGTCTATTTCTCACCCGTATGCAACTGTGATTCAACTTTATATAAGCTTTCTTCTTATGTTACAATTGCACCATTTGCCGCTTTCGGAGGCGCCAAAGAATGGTTTTTTGATAATTATCTGGAGGTTGCTGAAACTCTTTTCAAAAAATATGGCTACAAAACCGTTATACTCGGCTCTCAAAAAGATGCTCATAGACTAAAGGACTTTTATTTACCGGAGTTTATAACATCACTTATAGGTCGCACATCATTAATGGAGGCTGCCTGTATCATAAAAAATTCCCTTATTTTTATCGGTAACGACTCCGGGCTTGCACATCTCTCAGCCTCCATGGGACACCCTACAGTATCAATATTTGGCCCCACATCACCCATCTGGACAAAACCAATAGGAAAAGCATCTTTTGCTCTGTGGGAACCACCTGAATGTGCGCCCTGTTACAGGCGTGAATGCCCACTGGGCACAAAAGAATGTATGAAGAAAATAAGCACCACACTTGTTCTTGATACAATAGATGAAATCTTAAAGAAAGTATAGCAAGGCCGTCTCAAAAACAAATAAAAGGATTAAAAAATAAACAAGAAGCCTCTGGAAAACCATAATTGAAGAAAGCTGTTTGAATGATACCTCTTCTGAGTGCTTACATAATGAGGGCTTTCTATACTCCTGAATATCAATATTTACTGCCACTGTATCGCCATTACATACATAAAATCCAGCCACACTGTTTTTTTCGGGAACCAACGGCCCTCTGCAAATGCTGAAATCAACATCCCTTATAAAAACATTCTTCTCTGCACGTTCTTCTTTAAACATATTCTTCAGTGTATCAGATAGGGCTTTTAAAAACTCCGGATCATAAAACTGTGCGGCAGTATCATGGGGATAAAATCTGAAAAACAGAAACGAGTTTATTCCTGAATGCATCATGTAACCATACCATTTTCCAAAAGGAACCTTATGTGCCTTATTCACATAGGACTCAAGTCCTCTGTTTTTTTTACTGAAAAACACCACCTGTCTCTTACACCCCTGCAATATTGTATCCACACTGACGCAGTTGTCAGAAACAGGGCTCAAAGTAAAGGGGTAAGAATCAAAAAAGGCTTTTAGAACCATAAGTTTTTTATCCAGCCGCACGGGAATTTTTCCATTTAATGCAACATAGAAAAAATAGTTGTTTTCCATCAAATTGTCTCTATAGTCCACGAAAAACCACGGATAGTTCATCTTTCTGCCTGATACGGAGTAAATAAAGCTTCCTTTGCCAGCTTTTATTTCAAAAGAATCTAAAGACTGCAATAGATTATAAACTTTTACTACCGTATTCTCTGGTGAGAATGCGCTAAAATACATATATCCTCCTTTTATGCTATCCAAGTGAATCCATGCATCAGATGAGGATAATGGTGCACATATTACTTTTCCAGAGGGCTGAAATGGTAACCTGCCATCAGTGTAAAACACATCGTTTACAGCCATAGGCGGTACTTCTGAAGTATCTTTTATAAACAAACGCTCGCCATCAAAATCTATAACAAATACCCTTTTCTCTCCAAAGATATCAAGTAATTTAAAAAGTGCACTTCGCGCCCGCTCCGCCTTAGCCTCTTTCATGGAGATAGATGCATCAAAATAGGCAAAATGCCATCTTTTTCCGAAATATCTGGGACGGGCAAGTAAAAATATTATGGTAATTATCATCAAAATTCTCAGTATTATTATGAGCCACAACCTGAGCCTTTGCTTAAATCTTTCATCTCTAAATTCTTCTCTTCTTATGAGAAAAAGCGTTGAAAATATTATCTCTTTCTTTTTTCCCCTTAAGCCTGTAAATAGAATAAGCGGTAAAGCTGCAAGCGGCAAGAGAAATAGAAAAAATGGATAAAGAAAACTCACCTTCCTCCTCCTATAAACATGGAAATGGCACTTTCTACACCATCCTTATCGGTAAGTGTAATGAGTTTTCCTCCGTTACTCTTAAAATGATTTGAAAGACTTTTTTTATGTTCTTTGAGTGCCTTGAGATACATACGTTTTTCAAGGTCAGCGTTGACTTCTACTATTGCCTCCTCCTCAATGCCCTTAAATAAGGCACCTCCACTAAACGGAAACTTTTCCTCTTTTTCAGAAAGAACCATGAAACCTACCGTAGTTCGGTGCTTCTTATGCATAAATCTGATAAACCGTTCTATGTACGAAATGTCATACAGAAAATCAGAGATAAGGATAATATAGCCCCTCTTTTTGATTCTTATGGAGAAATCCATAAAAACCTCATCAGGGATAAAGGTGTTTTGAGGTGTAATATTTTCCAGATATCTAAACATCTCTTTTAGTTCATCTTTTCTCCTCGTAGGTGGAGCAAAAAAGCCTGATGTGGTATACAGTGAAACCCTGTCCTTTTGCGTATTAAACAGGTAAAGCAAGGCCCCGGCTATTAATATGGCACTATGAAATTTAGCCTCATATCTCATTGAACCGCTCGTATCCAGAAATACATAAACGTCCATCTCTGTCTCATCAGTAAACTTTTTAACCATGAATCTGTCCGTTCTCGCATATACCTTCCAGTCAACGAACCTCAGATCATCACCAACCTCATAAGGACGATGCTCGGTAAACTCAACAGAATATCCAAAAGTGATACTCCTGTGTTTTCCCTGATACAGCCCGTCCACAAGGAACTTACTTTTTATAAAAAGGCTACCGTATTTCTCAACAAAAGGGCTTATATCCATCCTTCAAACTCCAGATACGAATTTTCTCTTCCCATAAGCATACCCACTCCAGCTTCAAAATTGTACGTTTCTGTTTCAATCCTTATTCCAATCTTCCACTCTCTTGTCCCACCTGTATTTAATACATCAGAATATTGCCTTATAAAGGTCCTGATATTTCTACTGGAAAATACTTTCAGGGAGAGTGAGTTAATGTATTCAAGGTCCCAGGAAGGTGTATAGATAGAATCGTTTTTGAACTCCCCAAATTGTTTATACCTTATAGAAAGTGTCGCGGAAACAAGGCTATCTCTGGTATTACACAGAATCCTGTTCTCCCAGTACCTTTGATAAAACCCCAAGTCATTTGTGTAGATGGGGGTAAAAATGCCAGCAAAAAGCCTGCCACTGTATCTCACCTTTATTCCCCTAACATTAAAGTTATGATTCTCGCTTGAAACCTCAAACTTTTTCATGCTCCTGGAATTTGATACATACTGCGAACGTATATAGTTTATGTCCAGCCTTTCAAAGCTAAAGCTGTATTTGTTTAAAGATACACGCAATGAAATAGACCTCTCATCTCTATCTAAAGGAACAAGTGAAAAGTAGTCAAACCTTTTCATATTCACAGAAGATTCAACAAAAAAACTGCTATGGGCAAACCTATACAAAAAGCCATAATCCATGATATTTTCTATTCCTCCCTCTGTAAAATGCCTTGTTAAATACCCTGCATGTCCTTTAATGCCTGTGCTTTTGCGATTATCTCTATAAAAAATCATGTTCCAGGAAAGCCTCATTCTCAGCTTTTGAAAATTCATACTGGCAATCCTTGTGCTTTTTGTGTTCATATAGAATATCATAAAACGGGCCATCCAGTTTTTTCTTATAACATCAACATCACCCCTTAATCTTCCTGTTAATCTGTTATCAACAGTAAAAAGACCAACAGGCAGTGTCTGTCTTCTAACATTTAAAGCAAAACCGTAATCCATATTTCCTTCCTGTATGCTCTTTCCTGTGCACTCTGCTCCAATTTTTTCGTATTTACCGAACTTTCTGTATTCTCCATATGCTCTCATCCTTAAACTGTTAAAACCTGAATTTCCATATGTAATAACACCATAGCCTGGATTGAACATTGCACTGTCTTTTTTATATTCTCTGGCTTCAAGATAAGCCCTCAAAAATACAGGACTGGAATTATAAGCGGCTTCCATCACGCCACCCTTGCTCTCACCGCTACCTTTAGAAGTGCTTTCAAGTGTTCTGTCCAGAACTCCCCTGATTCCAAAATTTTGTTTCATGGATATTGAAAAAAGAGTGGAGATATGCCTTCTTTCTCTGTCTGTATTTGAATTTCTCTCTATTTCCATAAAAGAAGTGGAGAATATATTTTTTGATGGATTTCCTCTGAACTCCGTGGTAAAAAGCATTCTGTAGGGAGAATAGGATAAATTGAGTGAAAGGTTATACAGCAAAAGAATAACTAACCCGGTCACATACTCGCTTCTTGTTCCTTATACAATTCAACCAGGAGGGGTACGTATCTTTTTACCACATTTAACGCCTCATGTGGGTTGGTATCAACATTTACGAGCAGGAAAACAGCAAAGGTTTCCACATGCAGAGGTACCATTATCACATGGTCATACTTGTCTGTAATTATCATATCTATAAAGTCCCTTGATTTCTCGTTACCCTGAGTTACAAACTCCATTGCCTCCATAGCGGATTTTAAAATACCCCCATAAAGAGTTGCAGAAGCGTGAAAGCTTTTTCCTTCAAGGATAGTCTCTGTTTCAAGTGGAGCACCTTCTTCATAGTCAAATACCATTGCACCTATAAAACCCGGGATTTCAGCGCGTATATGTTTTAAAACCTCCTTGGGTGTGAATCTTGGTTTTGTGGTCTCCTGCAGCATTTCATCCTGCTCTCTTACAACATCCAGTAGTAGTACATCCAGTGGCACATCAATGGTGGTTTCTATGGGCTCATCTGGATTGGGATAGGCAACCTCAAATATTCCATTTTCCCACATCATTATTTCTTTAAAGGCATCAACTCCTCTCTTGGCACCTGCCTTTGCATCAACTACAGCGCCTGCCCGGAAATAAAGTGTCCCCTCTTTAAAGGTTTTGACATCACGTATTTTTATGATAATATCACGGCCCATAAGGGAGAATGCCTGAACCAGGTCCTTCAGGTCAACTCCTTCCAGATTTCCCTTAAATCCTTCTACAGGCTGGGTCTTCTCTTCCCTCGGCCTTAAAAGTTCATCCACAGCATCAAGAATCTTAGCCGTATCTTCTTCCACATTACCAACTTTGTTTATAAAAATATCTGCTCCTTTCTTTTTTACTGACCTTTCAATTGTCGAGCCTTTTATATCTGTAAACACTATTATCCGCGCTCCTGGCTGATTTTGCTTGATATTTACGATAAGGTCAACACCGTTTCTATCTGGAAGCAGAAGCTCCATTATTACAACATCAGGTTTCAGAAAATGAAGTGTATCGTCAGCTTCTTCAAAATTCTCACTTGCGAGAACCTGATATCCTCTATCCCTTAATGCATCTGAAAGCCTTACCTGTAATTCTTTATCTGGTTCAACTATGAGTATTTTCTTTTTCATTGTTTATCTCCTTGCAATTTGTTTAGTAGCATTAAACTGTCCTTACCGCTATTAAGTTTTAATTTTATTATATAAAGACCGTCTGGTAAAGAGTTAAAATTGTAAGCAATACTATTACTGCCCTCTAAGTGGTATACCACCCTCCCATCAATTGTAAACACCATAACATCCTGAACATCTCTGAAGGTACCTGCCAAAGCACCCTTAAAATATTCAAGTCTCTCTTTAATACTTGAGCTACTATATTTAAAATCTACCAGACACGCTAAAAAGCGGACTCTGTCATATGGCGATATTGATGAAAGAGAAAATGGTAAAAATCCGACCCTTTCTGTACCAGAAAGAAATCCGATTGTTTTTCCAGAAGGTGCCACAAATACAATCTCTTCCATGTTACCATCCCCAACTGCAAGTGTCTCATAATGCAAAAGATCAAAGCTTTCACCCTGCAGGTAAAAGTTAACATATGGTGGTACCGTGTCACAAAAAGAAAGCATTTCACAGACAAAGGGGCCCATATAAAAGATTGTCATTGTATCCGGACCAATAATATTCTGGTATACATTGACAACCGCCACCCTTCCTGCGGGGACCCCCTCAAAATCGCTCAAGTAAAATCTCAAAAACAAACCTTCCTTACGGTAAAGTTCCCCTGACATGTATCTAAATGTAGAATCCACAGAATCACTTATCACTGAAATATCAGGGAAAAAGTATCCCTCCAATCTTTTACGCAACTCATCCTGCACTGAATCCTGCATAAAGAGATATGATGAGAATATAACACTACCCTTTCCAATGGATGTGGCATACAACACAATTGCTCCCTCAATAAGCTGGTTATCCTCAACTTTAACAAAATCCCATTCTTTTGATGTATCAACAGTGAAAAACATTAAAGGCGGGTGCATAAGTCTAAAACTCACTCCCTCAAATATACCACTTCCAGAAGCACGGAGCGTATCTTTTGTGTATGCATCAGTCACAATATATTGCACATACCTTTCTAAAGTAGCATATCCTGTAAAATCCAGAGACTCAAAGTAAAGATTACCACCTTTCCTTGTATACTGTAGAAGGAGGGAGTCAATACCGCTAAAGGAATAAGCAGGAGGGTTACTTACTATAATAAAATCACAGTATGAGAAATCAAAATTTTTGTAGTCCTCAATATATACCCACTGAATCCTATCAGAAAATCCATTTGTATATACACTATCCCCTTCTGAAAGAATACATCCCTTTAAAAATGTGATAATAAAGAGAAACAGCATTCTCAGATGTTATACCTGTATATGACATCCAGTATTGTTTTCTTGTACTTTTCAAGGGTCTCTTCGTTTTGCATTAGCCTTGTTTCAGCCAATTCTTGCAAGAGCTTCCTCGCTTCTTCATCTCCAAAGATAAGCTCCATGAAATCACTATCAGAAAGTATAAGTACGGTAGTTGGGGCAAGTGCAATGACTGTAGCACTTCTTGGAATATTATATATAATACCAATCTCTCCAAAAAACTCACCCTTACCTTTGAGATTACCAATCACTTCCTCATTTTTTTTATCCACTTCCAGAATAATTCCTACGAGTCCTTCCTTAATAATAAAGAATTTATTGCTGTTTTCACCCTGCTTGATGATAACCTCTTTCTCTTTATATTCTTTTACACTTGCTCTCCTTGCTATTTCCTGAAGTCTGTCTTCATTCATATGCTTTAGGAGCGGAACTGCTTTTAAAAAATCCACCATATCAAAACCCTCCTGTTAAATTCTGTTAAAAACATACTTCCTTGCCTGAATATAGTTATCTTTCAGCTCCACCTCATCTTTGAACATACGCTCAAAAAGCTCCCTAGCCTTATCCTTTTTGCCAAGTATAATATAAATCCACATAAGCACTTCAAGATATCCCTCTTTTTCTGCTAAATCACCAGCCTCACGCAGAAACATGTTTCCATCTCCTCCCCTGTCTATAATATACTTTGCAATGTTCACAGCAAGTGAAGCTCTAAAATACATATTATCAATAGCCTTCATTCTCTCGTAAGCAGACTCATAACTACCAGATACAAGCTCATTTATAGCCTTATTGAACTCCACCATCCACCCTGCGTCTATATAATCATAATCATACATAAACGAAAAATCAAGGTTTTCAACACTTGCCAGCGTTGCAAATGAAATTACAGCCCTTAAATATGGGGTGTCACTTATGGGGGTATATTTATCAGCCATTAGAAAGATGTTGAACTCATCTTTCAACTCTTCATCTGCGATAACCGAAAGTATCTCATACGCATCAGCATATTGACCCAGTCGTAAAAGATATCTTACTTTCCTTTTAAGCACTTTATTTTTAAATGTTACATCCTCTTTCTCTAAAAGCTCATCAAGATACCCTATCGCCTGTTTATATCTTCCTTTGTACGCAAGAAGAGCTGCAATGTCAAGAAGTACATCACGGTTAGCAGAACCTGAAGTAGAAATTTCATAAAGTATCTCCATTGCCTCATCCGGAGCATGTTCTACAAACTTTATACGGGATAGCACAAGACGTGCCTCTATGTTTTTAGAGTCCCTCAAAAGTGCCTCATTTGCATACTGTTCAGCAACCCTGTACTGCTTAAATAAAAGTTCAGTTTTTGCAAGGGCCGCAAGTATATTGGAGATAAGTATTTCACTTCTGGTTTTCCGCGCTACATTATACGCATCCTCAAGTATGGAATGAGCTCTATTGATATTCTCAGTATAAAGATGATAGAGGCCATAATAATAGAGGTATCTTGCCATATGATATTTATCCTTTATCTCAACGGTCTCAAGCTCTCTGAGTACTTCAACAATCCTTTCCATGTCATTCTTTTTAAGATAAAATTCAGCTATATCAAGCAAAATGGATACGTACGCTTTTTCATCACCTGATTCTTTAGCAAATCTGAGAGCATCTTTAAAGTTCATTATTGCCGCTCCGCTCTGCCCTATTTCAAGATTAAACTTGCCAAGCTCATACAATACCTCTGCTATCGCTCTTTTGTCCTTCGTTGATTTTGCCGTTCTTAAGGCTTCTTTAAGATGGGACAACGCCGTATCATAGCTTCCACTGATTTTGTAAACTTCATAAAGCCTGCGTAAAATCTCAATTCTTTCCCTATCTGTAGGCTCAAGTTCAAGAAGTTTATAGAGGATATATTTCAGTGTTTTACGACCAGAATCTACAGAATCAAGATATTGCTTTAGCTCCCTGAAAGCCGCACGACTTTTTCCTATAAAACTGAGAATTTCTGCACGAATAATTCCAGCATCTTCCTCCAGTTCATTTTCCAGATAGGCCAGTATCTTATCTCTATCTACCCAGTTCAAGAACCTGCGAGCTACTTCCTGAGAACAAACTGTCACACAATTACCATCTATTCTCAATATCCCGTGCCTGAGAAGCCTAATCAAACTTCCCAATCTTACCCTGTCAAGATTTACACCTGAGCCAGAAAGTATTATTTTTAAAAGTTCTCTCTGTTCTCCCTCATCAAGAGACTCAAACAAAAGTTCATAGAGTTTATCTTTCAAAAAAACACCACCCCGGGATCGCGCAGCAGGATGGACATAAAATACGTCCTCACCAAAAATAAAGAACTTTTTGAAAGAAAAAATGGTGTAGAAATCATAAATAATCTGATAATCAACATCATCCAGAGAATTCAGTATTTCAATGACAGTCCTGTCAGGTTTTCTCCCACCAGCAATAGATTTAAGAATCTCTATACCCTTTGATTCAGTATATCCCTCCAGCATAACGGTAACCTCATCCTCCCAGCGCTCTCCTCCCTCAAATATAAATACTGCTTGAGATGGAATCTGTCCTACAAGTCTTTTTATGAACTGTCTGCTGTCAGAATCTATAAACTCTCCATTTTCAAAAAATATAGCGGTTTTTACAGGTTCCGAGAGCATTTCTTTTACAAAGTCGCAGGGTGAATTACCTTTATTCTTTCTATAAAATTCAAGACATCTGGCAAGCTGGGAAACTGCTGAAAAGGGTATGTACTTCATATGGGAAATTAATTTCACATGAACAATACGCTCAAACCCTCCTTCTCTGAGGTAATGGAGAGATACTTTTGTTTTGCCTGAACCTCTTTCACCTCTCACAGTGATGACCTTCTCCTGAGTGACTGCCTGTAACGGATTCTTCCCTATAAAATCTGGTCTCATATAGGGGATAAAACATTCTCTTACAGATAAAACCTTTAAAACCTGCTCACCAACAGGTTCAACTTTAACATTATGGTAGAGTTCATAATAAATGTTTTCATCAATGAAAATACCTGAATCAAAGCTGTTTTTCAGTCCAGAATACTCGGAAAATGCCCCACTGTCTATAAAAACAAATTCTCTCCCCTTTATGTTAATGTAGCGGAATATACCTCTTCTCTGTGTAATAAACACAAATTTAACAAAATCAAAGGATTTAAGATGGCTGGCAAAAGCCAGGGCACGAAAGACATCATCCCTTAAAGTGCGGAATATGTCAAAAGATAACACCACATAATCAGGGTAAACATCAAGAATCTCCCCGTTAAATGGATAGGCAGCATCTCTTAAAATTCTGAGGATACGCTCATAAGCAAGATGCGTTTCATCATTTATACCCACAAACAGAAGGACAGGGAAAATCTCTATGTCCTGTGATATTCCTTCTTCCTTTAACAACATGAGTTTTCGCATCACAGGGTCCGGAAAGAGTTTAAATTCGCTTTCCTTCATGAAATAAGATACCCCCTTATCTCACCGAGACTTTTTTTCTTACGATGAAGATACGTTGCCAGCTCATCAGGCAGCGTAAAAACCTTCTCCGGCTTTACAAAATTCATTGTGCCTATTTCAACAAGATGCGCTCCCACAAGTATATATCTTACAACATCCTCTACGGAAAACACACCACCTGAGGCAACAACGGGGAAATCCGGAAAAGCCTTCTTTACTTCTTTTACGATATAAAGTGAAACTGGTAGAATAGCCGGTCCTGACAGCCCTCCATGCTCTTTAGCAAGTGAATAGGACATTTTGTCCACATCCACATACGTGGCTCTATAGGTATTACTTAAAACAACAGCATCAAAACCTGAGGAGACAACAGCCCTGACCCTGTCAATTATGCCATATACATCAGGGGGAAGTTTGGCCCATAATAGCCTCTCTGTCACATCTCTAATTTTAAGAAGTAAATCAGTTAAAACCTCAACATCCTGCGAAAACTCTTCTCCTCCCTTTTCTACATTCGGACACGAAAGATTAATTTCAAATACCTCTATGTCTGTTTCCAGAACAAGTATTTTAAGAAGTTCAACATACTCCTCAATGGTTTCACCAGAGATACTCGCAATAATTTTTACAGGAAGTCTCTTCAGTACAGGATAGGTATTTTTCACAAAACTTTCTATTCCGTCATTTTCAAGTCCTATGGAATTTATAAGACCACAGGGAGTTTCAACAAGCCTTGGAAAGGGGTTGCCAGCACGCTTTTTAAGGGTTATTGTCTTTGGTATTATTCCACCAAGTTTTGATAAGTCAAAACTATCTGCAAGTTCATATCCTTTCCCAAATGTGCCCGCTGCAGTAATAATTGGATTCTTAAATTCAACATCCCTTAATTTTACCTTTAACATCAACTCAGATTATACTGCCCTGCTTCATCCATAACATGACGGGAAACAAATATAGGTGCATCCTTGCGAACTGCCACAGCTATTGAATCAGAAGGACGGGCATCTATTGAAAACATCACATTTTCTTTCTGTAATACCATCCTTGCATAAAAGGTGTTGTTTTTCAGGTCATTTATGACTACCCTTAAAAGATGTGCCTCAAAAGCCTCCAGTAAGTTTACAATAAGGTCATGAGTTATAGGACGGGGTGGGTGTACATGTTCAATTGCAAAAAGAATGGATTGCGCTTCTGTAAAACCAATAGAGATGGGAAGATAAACCTCCCCATCTCTTTTTTTCAAAAGAACAAAAGGTCCACCTATATTCTGGTCTATAACTACCTTTTCAACTATAACCGGAACTAAATCATTCACTCTCTGGAATGACCTCTACCCTCAAAATCGCTCTTACTTCAGGATGCAGCCTCATCTCAACCTCAAAAGAGCCAAGTGTTCTAATAGCATCATCCATATGAATCATTCCCTTTTCAACGTGAATACCGTGTTCTTTAAGACCATTCAAAATATCAATGGAGCTTACTGCACCGAAGAGTTTACCCTCTTCTCCAGCTTTTGCCTTAATTTTTAACTTAAACTTCTCTATCTTTTCTTTGAGTTTGAGTGCTCTGTTCTTCTCTTTCTCCCTCTTGTTCTTCTGCTGAGCCTCAAGTGCTTCAAATGTTCTCATGTTGGATGGTGTGGCTTTCAGGGCAAACCCCTTTGGTATAAGATAATTTCTGGCAAAACCATCCTTTACCTCTTTAATCTCTCCTCTTTTTCCAAGGTTTTCTACATCTTGAAGCAAAATTATCTTCATTTCAAACCCTCCCGAATCTTAGAGATAATAATCTTCCACATACGGTAGAAGAGCCATCTGTCTTGCCCTCTTTATAGCACGTGTAAGTTGTCTCTGGTGATAGGCACAGGTACCGGTGGAACGCCTTGGTAAAATTTTACCCCTTCTTGTCATATATTTACGAAGAGTTTCAAAATCTTTATAGTCTATTTCTTTAATACCCTTCGCACAGAATTCACATGAATTTCTTCTTGCCATTTAAAAAACCTCCTTTTAAAAGTTTACATCATCCGGAAGTGTATCTTCCGGTGGTTCTTCATCAAGGCTCTCCTCAACCACTTCAGGAGAAGAGCCCTGTTTTTCAAGAAACTGCACACTCCGTGCAACAATTTCAATCATCTGTCTCTTCTGGTCATCCTGAGTTGTCCATTCACGCAACCTCAAATAACCCTGAACAATTACGGGACTTCCTTTTTTTAACTGCTCATGGACTCTCTCCGCAAGCTGTCCCCATGTAGTTACATCTATAAACAGCGTCTCTTTCTGCCACTCGCCTGACGCATCTTTGAAATTTCTGTCTGTGGCAAGTCTGAATTTGGTAAGAGGTCTACCCTGAAGAGTATATCTGAGTTCAGGGTCTCTCACCAGTCTACCTGCCAGTATAACAATATTAAGGTTTGGTATTTTAAGGTCGCTCATATTATCACTTCCTGATGACCATGTATCTCAGTATCTCTTTTTTCCTGAGATTGAGCGTTTTCTTCAAACTGTCTGCTATCTCAGGGGTTGTTTCAAAATTGAGCACATAGTAATATGCTTCCTTTTTATGCTGTATTTCGTACGCCATTTCTCTTTTTCCCCACTCGTCAATATTCTCCATGCTACCATCTTCTTCCACTTTTTCCTTTATGAGATTTATGATATCTTCCCTTTCCTGATCCTCCAGATCGGGATTCAGGATTACCATCATTTCATATTTACGCTTTTTCATACTTCACCTCCTTGGACCCTTTTTATTTTTCAGGGGGACCTTACGGTCCGGTAGTTGAAATTAGTATAACTCATTGTAAGCGAATATCCAAAAGATTATATATCAAGGTCAAAGTCAATAATCTCATTACCATGCTTTCCGTCATATTCTTTTAAAACCTTTACAACTTCAGCCTTCCTATCCCCTTGTGCGAATGCTTCTGCATAATCAAGTGGTGTTTTTCCTTTATTTAGTCCATTTAAGACCTTTGCATTTACTTCAGCACCTTTTTCTATAAGAATTCTGACAGCCGCTGGAGAGCCACCCATTGATGCATAATGTAGCGGTGTTTCACCGTATTTATTCTTTGTGTTAACATCCGCACCTTTTTCTATGAGAAGTTTTACTATATCAACAAGCCCCATTCTACCTGCAAAATGGAGTGGAGAAAAGCCTTCGTTATTCTTTGCATTTACATCTGCTCCGTTTTCTATAAGAAATTCTGCAACTTCTGGATGTTGAGCCCATATAGCATGATGCAGGGGTGTCCATTCATCCATATCACGAGAGTTTACATTACCACCCTTTTCTAAAACTTTTTTAATAACTTCAAGGTCACCAGCCTGTGCTCCTTTCAAAATGTACATGGCAAGTGTCTTTATTCTTTGAACCCGATTGAGTGCCTCCTGTTCATATCTTCCCCCTGGATATTTACGGAGATAATCCATAAACGCATCTTCTGTGCCTTTCTCATTCGCAATTTTCCAGTCTATATCCTCAATCAAAGATGCTGTTTCTTCTTTTCCATTTTGCTTCGCAAGCAATACAGGTGTTTCACCATAACCATTTACTATACTTGAATCTGCTCCATGATATAAAAGATACCCGGCAAGTTCATTAATACCATAATATGCTGCATAATGCAAAGGTGTCCATTCTCGCATGTCTTTTTCATTAACACCTTCAAATTTTCCACCACTTGTTTTCAACATCTCTCGTATGCTATCAACGGATGCAACCACCATTGGAGTAAATCCCTTACCTTCAACATTATTTCTTTCATTGACAAGCGCTCCATGTTCAAGCAACGTGGAGACAATTTCCTCAAGCGCCCAGAAAGATGCAAGATGCAACGGTGTCCATCCGTTTCTCCTCTTCAGGTTCACATCTGCACCATGCCCAATTAAAGTCTCTACAATATCATTCCTTCCCTTTATTATAGCCTCAAATATGGGGGAATAATCCTCCACTCTTTTACCCCTATCTTTAACCAGACATTTTTTATCAGGGTCAGCACCATTTTTTAAAAGAACATCTGCAATTTCTTTATACCCCTCCATTGCACAAATGTGTAAAAGGGTTTTCCCTTCATAGTCCCTGTATTCTATAACAGCATTGGGGTCAGCACCATTTTTTAGTAAAACTTCAATCACTTCAGGGTTCTTGGCTAAAAGACCTGCAAGCAGTGGCGTTAACCCCTTATAATCCCATGGCTCAACTGCCTTGTTGGGGTCCGCTCCGTGTTTGAGAAGTATTCTGACAATTTCAACATCACCTACCATTGCTGCAAGGTGTAATGGCATAATTCCTTTTGGAGTAGTAGCATTGACGTCAGCACCTTTTTTCAGAAGGGATTCAACTTTTTTGGCATCGTGTTTATTGATGGCTTCAAATAGGTCTTCATTTAGATTATGTCTGAAGAACAACATCTTTTCCTCCTCGTTTGTTTGATTATGTAATCATACAAAAGTCCAATCAAGTATGAGCCTCAAGCATTTTTATTATGAAATCTGCAATGTAATGGGAATCAAAGACATCTCTAATTGAAGGATACAAAGTGTTTTTACCTTCATAAAGCGCTTTAACAAATCTATATAGAGAAATGAATGTATAACTGTCTTTAAAGACCCGTGAGGGAATTTTAATCTTATTTCCTATCTCATCTTCTACCCATTTTCTCCACAACAATCCCATGTCTAAAAACTCCCTCCTGAATCTTCTACCTTCTAAATGCTTTACTGACAACAGGTCTCCATTAACAAAGAAATTCGCCCTTATATGGTGATTAGAATCGTAAATTTCAAGGAACCTTGAAGTATAAGAAGGTATTTCATGGAAAATACCAAACATGTTAAATTTAGTGGCTTTTTTATTCATATAACCTTCAACCATGATTCTATCAAGTTTTCCGTATTCAATTTTCGCATCAGTTACCCGTACATCCCCTCCAGATAAAAGATACATGAAGTCTACATCATGAATCATACAATCCCATATATACCTGCGCACCGCATTTCCTATTGTATGAGATTCATGGACACCATATTTATCAGCCTGATGCCTTAAAAAAATCCATGAAGGAATAAAGGTTTTTGTAACATTCATTATATATTCCACCACAGGCGAAAAACGAAGGACAAGTCCTACCTGATGAGGTATCTTCTCTGAAATATTTGCAATCTCTCTGGTTTCTTCAAAATTGCTTCCTACGGGCTTTTCAATATAGAAAACAATACCATGCTCAGCACAGATATTAATCCACTCTTTGTGAGCTTCAGGAGGGATAGCCAAAATGAGAGCATCACTTTTTCTTATAATTTCCTCTTTCTTTAATAGAGGAAAACCATATTTCATGTAAAACAATCTACTTTTTTCTTCATCTATATCATAAACACCACTAAAGTTTAAAGAAGGAAAAACGTATTTTTTCAGGAATATAAGACCTCTTGCATGGACACGTGCAATAAAACCCGCGCCTACAATACCAATTCTGGGACTTACTTTTTTCTGTAAATTCACCACTATTTTAGTTTATATTAAACTACCTGAATTCTAAAACCACATCGTTATAACCAGGGACATTGACAGAGTGAACACATGGGGTTATAATTTAAATACTATAAAAACTATAGGATTTATGATAATATGGAAATAGAGGGTGCTGATGAAATTATCTACAATATCAAGATATGGATACAGGGCTGTCATTGAGCTTGCCAAACGTGGTAATAAAGGTGCTGTATCTTTAAAAGAGATAGCCCGGGCACAGAATATTCCATACCGATACCTTGAAAATATTATGGCGAGGCTCGTGGCTGGTGGTATAGTTGAGAGCGCCCGTGGGAGGGGTGGAGGGTTCAAATTAAAAAAAGACCCTGATAAATTAACTATTTTTGATGTTATAAACACTCTTGAAAATACCCTTACACCTTTACCATGTATAGATGATAAAAACACCTGCGAGCGCTTTGAAACCTGCGGAGCGCGGGATTTTCTTGAAGAGGCATATCTTGCCTTTGTTAACGTTCTTAAATCTCATACTATTAAAGAGGCTGCAGAAAAAGAGAAACAGAAAATAAAAGAAATACTTGAAAAAAAGGAGGTTTAAAATGTCTGAATTTTTAAACAACACAGAGTATAAGAAGAAGCTCCTGAAAGACATCATAAGGGAACTTCATCACGGGAAAAGTCCAGAGGAGCTTAAGGAGAAATTTAAAGGAGTATTAAAAAACGTGAGTCCTCTTGAAATTCCACTTATAGAACAGGAACTGGTTAAAGAAGGTCTCAAGGCATCGGAGATTGCAAAACTGTGTGATCTTCATGTCCTTATTTTCAGAGAGGCAGTACAGAATGCCCTGAAAATAGACGATATACCTGATGGACACCCCCTCAAAACACTGGCCCTTGAGAATGAGCAAATTACAAAGGATGCTGAGATGCTTGGACTTTACAGTGCAACACTGGAAAAAGTGAAAGACAGAAAAGATATAGAGAATATACTCAATACAGTAAGAGAAATTGCCAGCAAAATAAAGTCAATTTACTATACCCATTATGATAGAGAAGAAATGGTAATCTTCCCACACATAGAAAAAAGAGGCCTTTCTGCCGTATCACAGGTGTTATGGAGGAAACATGATGAAATAAGAGTGATGATTAAAAAACTACTGAATCTTCTTGAGAAGATCAACCCGGAGGATCAAAAGGCTATAGAAGAACTTACAAGACTTGCAAGAGACCTCTCTACAGCTCTCGTTGACATGGTATTCAGAGAAAATAACATACTTTACCCTACACTGAAAACACTCCTCTCTGAAGGCGAATGGGTTGCTATAAAACTACAGGAGCCTCAGTTTGGATACTATGGCATAAAAGTGAAAGATGAGTGGAAGCCAGATGCAAGCCCCATATACCCTCATGAGCTTTCAGGTTTCAAAGCGGAAGATATGCTATCAAAGATTCCGCAGCATATGAAAGATGAGTTTAAGAAAAATAACGTGGAGCTTCTCCCGGATAATTACGAAATTAAGAAAGATGGTGATTTTGAAGTGAATGTGGGCTTTTTAAATCCCCAACTTGTTGATATGATATTTAAACATTTACCCGTTGATGTAACTTACATAGATGAGAATGACAGGGTAAAATTTTACTCGGGCGGAGACAGGATATTCCCAAGGTCGCCTTCAATCATAGGTAGGCCTGTGCAACTATGTCACCCACCCAAAAGCGTTTATATAGTTAACAAAATACTGAATGCATTTAAAAGCGGTGAAAGAGATACAGCAGAGTTCTGGATTCAAATGGGCCCGAAATTTGTATACATTACTTATTATGCTATCAGAGACGAGAAAGGAAATTACAGAGGAACACTTGAGGTCACACAGGAAGTGTCCAGAATCAGAAAACTTGAAGGACAGAAGAGACTACTTGACTGGAATTAGAACAATGCATTTTCCGGAAGAAGTTTATAGAGAAAGGGTAAAGAGGTTTCAAAAATTGATGAGGGAGTCCGGGATAGATGGCGCCATTATTCGGGCTCTCTCATCATATACCTATTTCACCGGAACAAGATGGCTGAGACCTGCTCTTTTAATTCCAGAAGAAGGGGAACCTGTGGTAATGGTAGTCAAAAACGAAAAAGAGGGATTTTTGAAGCGCTCGTGGATTAAAAACGTTGTTGAATACAAGAATGCTGAAAAACTCATGTCCTATGTTACTGGATGGATAAAGAAAAACAACTATCATACAGTGGGCCTTGAATACACTGTGGAACGTGATTCTTTTATGTTATTCCTGGCAGTATTTCAGAGACTGAACCCAAAGGTGGTTATTAAAGATATACACTCAATCATTATGGAAATGCGTAAAATTAAAGATAAATGGGAACTGAAGGCAATAGAAAGGGCCGGTGAGATAGCGGCAACTGGAAGAGAAGTAGCAAAAGAAGTTGTAAAAGAAGGTAAAACCGAACTTGAAATTGCAGCTGCAATTATTCATGAACTGATGCTTGAGGGGAGTGAGGCTCCACAGGTGTACGTCTCGGCAATTCCACGAATTCACGCAGAACCCATGAGGGACATTTATGTTGAAGAGGGACAGATAGTTTCAGTGGTAATAGGTGCTGATTATAACGATTACTATGTAAATACATCCCGCAGTTTTCCTATAGGAAAAGTGTCAGAAAAGGCAAGGAGGGCTTTATATGCCATGGAAGAGGCTTTTGATTATGCGCTTGATGAAACAAAACCCGGAAAAAAATTCATACATATAGAAAAGGAAATAGAAAAAATCTATGAAAATCACCAGATGAGCGAGTTTTATATAAAGGGGTATACTCATGGAGTGGGTCTTTTGATTGAAGAAGACCCCATTACGACAATTGTAGTACAGCACAGATTTCAGGAAATAAAAGAGGGTATGGTTCTTGCAATGGTTCATGCACCTTTAATACTTCCAGAGGGAGTTGTAAAAAAGGAATGTACAGTTATTGTAGAAGGAGACGGTGTAAGGATAGTTACTTAAATCAAAGGGGATAATCTTCCCATCTTATTATATACCAGTGTCCATTGAATTTTCGCAGTTCAAAGAGTAGTTTTCCTTCTGCTATATCTGATGAATTATCCGCCTCAGCTATTACCATATAATAGTTCGCCATAAAGTAGAATATCATACTGTCATCGCTATAAAACCCTACGGGATTAAGGTATTCAAGATAAATGCTTCTTGAAAGCTCAAACAGAGCCTCGGTGGCTTTCTTTTCCTCCTCAAACCCCCATACAAGGGAATCTATACCGAGATCAACCTCAAGTATTCTCTGCACCACCGTATCCTGGGGGTTAAAATAAAATCTAAAAGAATCTCTGTGGAGACAGGAAAGATAAAGCACAAGGTCACGGGATATATAAGCCTGGCGTAACGTATAAACTACATTTAATGGAGTATTAGTATCCGGCAAATCACCAGCAACTGGAAAATTGAAAGGGTTATAAACCTTACAAGATAGAGCGGAAATAAAAAAAAATAAAAACCCCTGAATGATTTTACGCATTCAGGGGATAAACAGACACATAGATTCTGTTTTTACGCCTCTCAAACACCACTTTGCCATCTTTGAGAGCAAAGAGGGTGTCATCTCCGCCTCTTTTAACATTATAGCCAGGATGAAAATGTGTCCCACGCTGTCTTACAAGGATATTTCCAGCCCTGACAATCTGACCCGCATATTTTTTAATGCCAAGCCTCTTGGAAATAGAATCTCTACCATTTCTCGTTGAACCCATTCCTTTTTTATGTGCCATTGCTTTCCTCCTTGTGGTTTAAAATAATAATGCAAAACCGGTGTATATTCAAAAACACGCTATTCCTCAAAAATAATTACACTATAAAAGACATGTGTAAATACAAAATTGAATCTGGCTGGAACTATGAGTTTATGAAATGAATTACTTACCAGAGAGTATACAGTAAAATTTCTAAAAGCAGGGTCTGAATGAATGCAAGTGTAATTGTAAGGAAAGGTTCTGCTTTAAATTTAACCTTCTCAAGGTAATTTGTGAAATTTTTCGCAGCTGGAAGTATTATAAAAGGAGACAAAAACATCCATATTCTCTCTGTTTCTAAAGTATACAGGCCACCAAATGCATTCAAAAGCAAAGTAACTATAAAAGATATAATAAATACGTCTGTAATCTCAAATATACGTACACGTCTTTTTCCAAAAGCAATGGACCATAATTCACGGAACCATAAAGTAATGCCAGGTATCCCCATACCGATAAAAAAAGCAAAGAGATTAGAAAAACTTATAAAAAAATACCTTTCTGGAGATTCAAAACCTGTACCACAACCCGAATGATGTAAACTACCATATGCATCTATTTTCATTGCTTCAAGAAGACAGGCCACATAATCAAAATGAAAGAAGAACTTTAAAAACAATAGTACTGAAATAAACATCAATATAATAGTTATAAATGTTTTCAATGATCTAACATAATATTCCCTGTTCAGAAAATATGTTAATATTGTAAAAAAGAAAAAATACATTACTAAAAAACTTGATGCAAAAGTCAACATACTGGATACAACAAAGAAAATACCAGCTATATATCTCCATCTGCTTTCATCTACTGTTACCATGCTTTTGATAAAGTAATAAAGCGTTCCAACCAAAAATACAGCAAACACCGCATCCATAGAAGCAAAACCATACATCACTATACTTGGAGAAACTATATATAAAAGAACTGCATATAGAGAGACTTTCTCTGTGTATAACTCCTTACCTAAAAAATAAAGATAAAACGCAGTAAAAGGTTCAAAAAGTAATATAAAAGCTATTTTTACTAAATGACTGAACCCAAATAATTTCGTGACAATCCACATTAAAATCACGGGACCCGGCGGATGTGTTCCAGAATGAGTGGTCAGAAAATACATTTTAGACACATAATTTTTTAGAATATCACTCAAATTATTAAATTTATTAACATCATTTATGTATTGAGAAGCGCCATGTAAAGATATAATCGGGAATCTCCAAATATCAGTAAATTCTATGCCAACATTAACTACAAGTTCAACAAAAAACAATGCAAATAAAAAACTACCCAATCTACTTAACTTGTTTTTATATATTAGGAGGCTAAAAAATAAAAGTTCAAAATATGCTATAAATGGAGATAACAGCCACCTTAATTTAAAAGGAGCAACATTCACTACAACGCCAAATAAAGGCGCTGCTTCAGGAGAAATTTGTACCCTTATATGTGAATGATATATAAAAAATTTTGAAAACTCATGATATACCCAGAAAAGTATAAATACAATCAAGTATTCTAAATACAGTACTGTTTTGGACCGAGTATGACCCAATTCAGAGTTCATAATCTTTTACTTCACATTAAATTTATCTTCTAAAAATACAATCTGAATTCTGCTGGAACAGGTCTCAGGCTTATTTCTCTGTACTCTTTTCTTTTAAGTGCTATCCAGATATTTATCAGTTCCTCTGTAAATACTTCACCTTTTAGTAGATACTCATGGTCTTTCTCAAGCTCATCCAGTGCTTTACATAGAGTTTCAGGCAGCCTTTCAAAACTGTCCATGTTCTCATAAACGTTGGCTTCAACAGGATTGCCAGGGTCCATTTTATTTTTTATACCATCAATACCAGCCATTAAGATGGCCGCAAGTCCAAAATAGGTATTCATAGTAGCATCAGGTGGTCTATATTCTATATCAATATTCTTCTTGTCCACATACCCGGGTATTCTTATCGCACTTGACCTGTTGGCAATGGAGTAATTTATTGCGAAAGGTGCTTCAAAGCCAGACATGAGCCTTTTGTAAGAATTTGTGGATGGATTGGTAAAAGCAGTAAGACTTTTCGCATGCTTTAAGATACCTCCTATAAAATACCTTGCTGTGCTGTTGAGTTTACCACCCCGCATTGAAAATAAGTTTACTCCATTTTTAAATGGATACAGGTGAAAATGAAGCCCAGAACCCGGCTCTCCATAAATCGGCTTTGGCATAAAGGTGGCGTAAAGTTCAAAATCTCTGGCAACTTCTTTAATAAGATACTTGGCTATCTCCACATAGTCTGCCATATTAAGCACTGGAGCAAAAGAAAGCTCTATTTCGTGTTGACTTCTGGTTCCAACCTCATGATGGTGATACTTCACCATTATCTCCAGTTCTTCAAGCACTTCCATAACAGTATTTCTGAGTTCAAAAAGGGAATCATCCGGTTCCGCAACATGATAGCCCTTCTCCATGTGAAGTTCCTCGCTGTAGTCAAGTATGAAAAAGTCATCATCAAATTTTATATCCTTAAAAAGATAAAATTCAAGTTCTCCAAGGGCAAAGAAATCATCAGCAATTTTCTCCTCTCTCGCATAAAGCAATGCTTTTTTAAGTACATGCCGCGGATATCTGTCAAAAATCTTCTCCTCTGAAGATAAATATACATCTCCAAAAACAGCCAGTACACCCTCATGCATTGGGTCCATAAAGGCTGTGCTTAAGTCAGGCTTTAGTCTCATGTCACTATTTGAAATAGAGGCAAATCCCGGAATACTTGAGCCATCAATTCCAACACCTTTTTCCATTGCTCTGGCAAAATAGGAAGAAGATACGGTAACGTGTTTCATCTTACCAAAAATGTCAAAAAAGCGAATGTCAACCATCCTTATATCATCACTATTTATAAGTTCTTTTACTTCAATTATATCCATAACCGCTACTCCTTTGTATCCTTTTCTTTACTTTTCTCCTCCTCTTCCTGAAGCTTTCTCTGATAGGAATAATATGGTGAGGCTATTTTCAGGAAAGTATCGCTCTTTCGGTAAATAATCAGGGTGTCTTTAATCCTTGTTCCGATAAAATCACCTTTCACGAAGAGCACATTTTCGTAAACTGAAATTGGTTTGAAGCTTGGGCTATAAACATATGTGCTATCTCCCCTTCTACAGGAAATAATTGTGGGCGATACGTAAATTCCTTCACAGCTAACATTATTTGCAATAACCTTCACATCACTTAAATCTTCTGGTATTCTGGCTATTTGATTTTTCTTTCTTGAATATACTACAAACCCGTTACCAACATTCCAGAGACTATCATATTCTACAGGTAGAGCCAGTTTCTTTATAACAGAGTAATCCTTTGTGTTTAATTCATAAATAGCTTTTTCACTCATAATATAAAGCCTATTTCCAAAAACATAGGGTTTAAGTCTGTATTGATTGTCAAAAACAGACATTCTTATTGAATCTACAAGAACCCCACCTTGATTATACTCACAGAGCACATATTTTGCCTTATATGGACCAAACACCAACATTTCAAGCCTGTATATTTTCCCTCCTACAAAGAAAGCTGGCGAGGAAGGTCTCTGGGGCTTTATAACTATCAAAGAGTCCGCCTGTGAATTGAAGATTCCGAATTTATTACCCCCAAGTATAAGAAACTTCTCTGGGCCTATTCTATGCACTGATTGGATGGAAAAACCGTAAAACTCTTTAGAAGTATAAACCTCTTTCATGTTTTTTTCATTACCCTTAAAATCCGTGTGATATATATTCATGGTGGTGAAAATCACATATCCGTCATTTACCCTGTAAATATCCACAAAATCCTCCGGAATTAGCTGGAAGTTAGCCTTCATATAAGTAAGTTTCCTGGGCGAAAAATTCAATATAAGGGCAAGGTTTTCTGGATTTATTGCAGCCATACCTGCAAACATCCTGATTTGAAGCCCCCTGCTCCAGTCAACTGTGGTAACGTATCTGGGAACAAATACCGTATCTTTACCTTTAATCATTTCATAGGAGTATCCAAGATTTACCCTTGAATAGAATGTATCTCGCAAAACCTTTCCTGCGCTATCAGTTACAACTGCGTCCCTTCCAATATGAAACAGATAATACGGCTCCTTCTTTCTTGAGCAAGAAAACATAAATATGAGACCCAGCACGATAATGGTCCTTTTTACCATTTAAAACCTCCTGTTAAAATTTACTGTCCGGATGATAGCCTATTTTAGGAAATGGGTTTATAACACTTGAAGATATGTTCCACAGATGGGCGCTTACACGCTTTAAATACCTTGCGAGAAGAACAAGTATGACTCCTGTCTTTTTGTCTATAGTATCATCTTTTAGTACTTCTTCTGGAATTCCGTCGCATCTCTTTCCTATTTCTCCATGAATTCTCATTACTTCTTCCGCCTTCTCTTTATCACCCTCCATGAGACCATAATAGGTAAGGTCAAATTCCCTTTCTATACGTTCTGCAATCCTCCTCAGTTCATCAATAAGGCTATGTCCCTTTAACTCATCAGGATATAATTTTACAAGTTCAAACATGTTTTTACAATAATCGCCTATTCTTTCAATGTCTATTACTATGCTCGTTATGATAAGAGAAGGAACAAGTTCACTCTTATCACTGGAAAAAACAAGATGCTCAAGTATCTTTTTTCTTATATCAATCTCTGTTTTGTTGACCTTTTTATCTATCTGATACACATCAACATCTATGTTAATCCTGTCAAAAAGAAAACCATTAACCTCCTGATACATACTCTTTGTTTCCTTTAACATGGTAAGGGTTTCATTTTTAACCTCTTCAAGAACATTTTTACCTTTTAAAAATTCAAGTATCTTTTTAAAAGCCATCATTACCTCCCTGTTATAAATATTATAAACGGAATAAGATAGAAAGTCACGATGATATACAAAAGTACAAGTGGTTTTTTGCTCACTGCCAGTGAGGATAATCCCCTGGCAAGTCTCAACGGTATTCTTTTAAGAAGGGAATACACTATCAAAATCCCGTAAAGGTTGAAGAAAAGGTGGGAGAAGGAAACGGTAATTGCATGCGGGTCCTTTGTAATTAGTGCAGCCATTATAGCCGTAACTGTTGTGCCCACATTGGCACCATGGGTGTAGGGAAAGACCTCCTCAAGTGTGAGAAGACCTGCAGTAGCAAAGGGTACGTCAAGTGATATTGTCACAGAGCTTGACTGGACCAGTGATGTAAGGATAAGCCCCAGCGGAAATGCCCGTCCCGGAGTTTTGAAGAGAAACTCATCTATATATGCTTCAATTCTTTTAAGAGCCACTTTTTTTATTATATCCGTCAGAAACTTAAGAGAGACAAAAAGGAGTACGATTTCATCTATCTCCACCATAACTGGATTTTTGTGTAAAAGATGAATAATCTCGTGCACTGCTAGCTTTACAATTACTTTCACAGGAGACAACAGCCTAAACCCTCCAATATTACCCAGGACTCCGGTAAAAAAGCGGGCGGTTCTCTCTATGGGATGAAATATCAGCTCAAGTGGAAACAGTATAATGACCGAAAGCAGATTGAAAAAGTCATGAACCGTGGCTGCCGCCATTGCCTTTTTGAACTCCTCTCACTTTGTTATATGGCCTATAGATACAAGCATATTTGTAACTGTTGTCCCTATGTTGGCCCCCATAACAACAGGAAAGCATGCCTTATGGGAATTGTACCGGCTGCCACCATACCGACCAATAAAAAGGTTGTGGATGAAGAAGACTGAACCAGTGCAGTGGCGAGAACACCTATGGAGAGAGACAAGCGGATTAGTGGTATATCCCATGATGGCGTGAGCGAGGTCTTTGCCGAAGAGTTTAAACCCTCCAGCAATAAGTTCTATACTAACAAAAAAGAAATACAATGAGGCAAGTAAACCTATGAGGTGCATATTATAGTATAAACCATTTTACATGAAGTGTAAAACAAAAAAAGGCGGCCACTCTGTGGCCGCCTTATGGACACCTTATGTTCTGAAATCAGCGTACTACATAGAACTTGCGTGTGTAAAGTCTGTTGTCAGCCCTTATCCTGGCAATATAAACTCCTCGCGGCAGACTACCCAGAGAAACTCTCAAATGAGGAGCACCCTTAAGTACACCCGATACAACTTTTCTTCCCAGAACATTATATACAGCCACATCAACACTGGTAGAAGGTGGGGCTGAGAATACGATGTTCAACACACCCGATCTAAAGAATACCCTGTTAAGGCCATTGTCCACAGAAACATTTGAAAGAATACTCTTTGTAGTGGGCACCCATCTGTATGCTGTGCCATTTCTTGGAGAGCCCGCTGTCTTGCTTTTGCTTCCATTCTGATCTTCAAGTCCTATAGTCGTGGTAACATCATTTGAAATATCTCTGTACTGGAACACTATCTCACCGTTAGGATAGAGGATAACCTGGAAAGTCTGTCTTTCATCCGTTCTGTAATTCTTTACACCTTCCCATGTAATCACAAACTTATCTCTTCCTGAATAGTACGTAACCTGCCCTGCTGCAGATGGGTTGAGGTCCCTCCACAGAGGTGCAATAACCGCATTGGGTGCAGCTCTATCAGGAATTCTCTGCGGGTTGTAAGCAGTTGCACTTGAGGTAAAGCTCAAGAATCCATTACTGCTGACATAAACAGAGTTGTATTGAACACCATAAAATGTAAATGTAAACGGCAGAGAAAAGGCTTTGGACTGGTCATCACCTGTAATACCGGTTGCATTCCTTGTGTCTATCCAGTTATAAGCAGTGGTGGTAAGCGTATAGTCATAATTACTCCCACCTTGCTCACCTTTAATGAACTCATCCCACTTTGTAAATCTTGCTACCCATAGATTATCATAATTACCACCAAACACAGAACGGTTATAATCTCTCGGGTCTTTCGGGTAGTAAATAGAAATACCATGAGAGTCATCCCTGTAAGCTGATGACGTACTGAGATTAATAACTGCACCACTCACAGCATCCATCACATCACGTGCAAGTCTGTGAACTTTATCAGGAAATCTTCTATCATTGTAGATGTAATATGCAAACCTGTAAATATCAATATCTTCATGATAATTAGAAAGGTCCCGTGGATCCCAGCCATACTCATGGTCATAAGACCCAGAACCATCTTCATAAAAATGAGCTCTTGCCTCATCTATTGCTGAAGATAAGGCGGGTCTCTGGTTTATCAATGCCTCAGCAAAATCATTTATAGCCTGTGTAAGACGGTCAATCTTGGAGAGGTCAATGGCAGCAAGGGTATTAAGACCCTGCTGAGACCCTACAACATGGGAAGCAAGCGCAGCCCCATCCCATGATGGGTCTACATTGGCAAAACCAGTATAATACCATCCCTGAGCTCCCTCCGTTTCCTCGGAAACAGTGGCAAATTTGGCATAATCCTTTATAACATCAAGCACTTCCCACATGCCCATAAGACATGCATCAAAACCCAGAAAATCAAGTTTTCCACCAACTATACGGCTTATTGATGACAATGCGCTCTTAAGTTCACCGTTTGAGACACCTATCATATCATATCCACTTGACTCGTCCTGAGAGACTCCTTTAATAGGTGAAACGAATTGTATACCTTTTTTATGCCACCCCGAACCATGGTCCCATATAATCAATCCGTATTTCTTTGCAGGGTATTTCTTTACAGCCCAGCTAACAAAATTTACCAGAGTATGTCCATCTCCCATATTTTGTTCTCCAGGGTCATCAACAACAGGAGAGCTTATATGGTTCGGGTCATTATCGCCTCTAATTAAATATCTCTTGGTACCTCCATTCAAAAGATCCAGCTGTACAACTACATTTACATAGGGAGAGGGATTAGCAGCCTCCATTTCATTTACATCCTGTTTTGCAAATGATTCAAGATTATTGTCTCCATTTACAAAAACCATCAATGTCCAGACGGGTTTTATAGTGTCCTTCTCCAGATTCAAATAATACTTACCATTTCCACTGTATCTGAATACATCCGCATACCAGTAGTCACAGGATGAATCCTTTACTATACCGGTTACAACATCTCTTTGCCCCGCAGGATTTATACTGTTTGCAATTCCAACACCTTTACAATCATAGAGGACAAGGTCAAAGTCATTACCCCCTGAAGGTGTCATTGTGAGAGTAATTGATTCACTATAAGCCACCTTGAATTTATAAAAATCGTGAACATCAGTGGAATCAAGGTGTTCAGTATATGTGGTTCTGGACTGTATTTCAACAGCATGAGCCATATCGTCACCCGGCTCACCTGGAGGACTTGCCGCAAAGGCAAATCCCATTAACACCACCAACCCTATAACATGTTTTGCAAAACCCTTCATTTTAAACCTCCTGCTATATCAATATTATACACCTTACCATCAATTTGTCAAGTATACAGGGTAATATTACGTAATTAGAGGTAATTTCAGGATTCAGCACACACCACTAAGTCCATCTTTTCGACACCTATAGAATTCTATAATAAACCCATTATTCTTCTCCAGAATTTGTAAATAAGACGTAACTTAACCTATTACCCGATAGTGTTCATCTTTTCGACACTTTATGCATGCTATCTTATCAGTAATAATCGGTATAATCTTTTGCTTCTCAATAACTTAACAAAATAAATTCCCTCTGGCAGATTTTTGAGTGAAATCTCAGCCTTATTTCCTCTCAACTCCGTATACAATACCCTCCTCCCCGTAATGCTGTAAATGCCAACTTCCTCATAGTGCTGTGTATTATTAAGATATAAAACCTTATTAACAACCTGAAAAGCACTTTCTTGCTGAATATTACTCTCTGAGACACCCAGGGGAATATAATAATCTTTAACTGAATTCACCGCAATACCGGAAGTCGTAAGCCTGTATATACCCCAGAAATGATATATGGAATCATTTACACCATCTGTGTTAGAGATTTCTTTTAAGTACCTCTGATTTAACGTGTCATCAATTGGACTTATACCAAACATGGTACCTGAAGCGTCTGAGTGCACAAAAAATATAACCCCCAGGTATTCAGGATTTCCGAGGGCTGCACGTGACAGAGAAATTTCTGTAACCCCATTTCCAGGTGGTGAATTATCGTATCCTATAAAAGCATTACCGGGGAAATTCCCATCTGCATTTGAATACAGCACTCTCCATTCCCCTATACTGTCAACGTATTTATATAGAGCATAGTATGAGCCATCCTCAACCCCTATAGCATAATCTGCATTGAATTTCAGTACTATTGAATCACCATTCCACCAATTTATTGCAATATTACTGCCAGCATCACCATAAGGATTTATATCAGTTACAGAATCTGTTTGAAAATACACAAACAAATCTCCATCACCACCATAACCAGAATCAAACGCCTGATAAGTGTAACCTATATAAATTGAATCTGAATCCCATGTAAGCCAGGCGTTTTTGGAGTCACTGCATAAAAGCATTTCATCTTCATAAAATCCGCCTGTATCAATGACACCATCTATAGGATAGAGGAAACCCACCGGTGTATTTCCCCAGTTGGAATAGTCATAATATCCAAATGTAATAAGACTGGTGGAAAGGGATAACGATGTCCCTTCACTAACAATATCTGGAGATTTACCGTACCCAGAAGTAAAAGGAACAGTAACATCCTGAACACCTGGTTTATCAACATTTATTACTACATAGGTAAATATGGTATCCACATCACTCCACTCATCTGAGTTGTTGCTAATCTGATCATCATGAGGTATTATATCAACAGCGCTTGAGTTGTTCCCACCTGTCACCCATGCACTCATATGAATCTTACTTATATTTTCGCCTATACTTGAAAGTGGTACCTTTATTTCCAGAGCCTGCAAACCATTTGCCCCTCCTGAATAAGCATACCACGAAGTACTGTCAGTTATGTTCACATAGACAAAACTATCACCATCCCATACACAGAAATTTGCACTTGTTATGGCCTGGTCAGCTCCACTCCACCAGAAATATATTTCATAATCCACAGTGTAGGGTTCAGCCGATAGAGTATCGCCAAAATCTATACGCCTGCCCCATGCATCAGAATCCCCTGTATAATATCCTGATTCGGGTTTTTGGTCCACATCAAGCCCGATACCATAAGCCACATCCCATGACGATGTATTCAGTGTGGTAATATATATGTAAAGATAAAGTGAATCCCATGTAACGAACATGCTATCAAGGTTGGCCCCATCCTGAGTTGACTGATCAGAAACACCCAGTAAACTATAATCCTCATCCTTTGAAGCATCAAGCAGGACATTGGCATAAGCCGTATCACCAACTGAATAGTCTATTACTCCATCTCCACTATCTCTGTATGTTGTGTATACAAGAACTTTAATATCCGTTGCAGAACCTATGGAATCACGAGGAAAAGCAATCTCAAAATCCGGATGGGTTCCTGCACCATCACATAAAACCTCCGTACCGGTATTATCCCATGTTTTTGATGTATCATTGTAACTCAAAAGATAACATTCACCGTTGTCATTTACATATACAACGTAATCAGGTAAATTTCCACTGAACTTTATATGCTTTGAATAAGGAGAGTACAGCCCTCCTTCAGGAGAACCTGTATCTATTGCAACAAAAAGGTCTCCATAGTTTCCCAGCCACAATGTATCCGAACTGAAAATTCTAAGGTATACGTTGTATCTATCCTTAGCCACAAAGACTGAGTCAAGAGCAAGGTGGCTGTCTGCCAGGGAATTTTTCCCTGTATAAATAGTGGTTGTATCTTTATAATACGCTGCCATCTGATTACGATGCAAAATCCCATCAACGGTTATACTGTTGGGTATAATAGTTAGAAAAATATAAAGCAGATACATACCTTACCTCCTTTTTACGGTATCCTAAAAGTTATTATATGAGTTTGTCTGTGAATTGTCAACACTGACATTTTTAAGGTCCAATACACAATACATAAAAACGCCCCGTATTTTTTTGAAAAACTTAAAAAAGGAGCTATAATAACAGATATGATAGTTCACTCAACCACCGTAATAGGTATAGTAAAAAATGGCAAAGCGGCCATTGGGTCAGACGGACAGGTAACGTTTGATGATACAGTGGTTAAACACGGAGCGAGCAAAGTCAGGTCGCTATGGGACGGGAAGATACTTGCAGGATTCGCTGGAGCTGCCGCTGATGCACTCACCCTTTTTGAACGGCTTGAAGAGAAGCTTGAAGACTCCAAAGGCAATCTTCTCAGAGCTTCTGTGGAACTGGCAAAGGATTGGCGACAGGATAAGGTTCTAAGAAGGCTTGAGGCCCTTCTTGCAGTGGTTGACAGAAAGCATGCTTTCATCATTTCAGGAACAGGTGATATTATTGAATCTGACGATGGTGTGGTGGCAGTTGGATCAGGAGCACCCTATGCACTCTCAGCAGCAAGAGCCCTTCTACGTCATACCAGCCTCACTCCGGAAGAAGTTGTGAGAGAATCCCTTAAAATCGCATCAGAGGTCTGCATTTATACCAATGATCATTTTACCATCCTAAAGGTGGATTAATTGTGCTAAAGCTACTTACAATCCTCTTTGCTTTCTACACACAGTATAAATACTCCTCAGATTTTGTATTACTTCTGGAAGACCCTGTAAATATGGCGCTTGGCGGGGACCATACAGTAAGCATGTGGTCTGTATCTTCCCCTTACTGGAATCCTGCAGGCATATCAGAGAAGACCATCGGCATTTCTCACTTTTCCTACTACGAAAACTTCATTGGTCTTGAAAACGCTGGTGTCTCGGGCATCAAAAGTGGAAATTACATGCTTTCTCTGTTTGTTTCATATCTGCATTCAAAGCCTGTTGAACTGACAGAACTCGTAGATACTGCTTTAGGTGCCACTGAAGGCAATATAAAAGTAGTATCAAAAGAGCGGCTTTTATCATTTTCAATCTATGGTGGAGTTAAAAGAGATGTTAACCATAAACTCTCAGTGGGGATAACTTTTCATTACAGTCTACAAAATCTGCCTGACTATAATCTAAACGATGCCGGTATAGATGGGGGATTGGTTTACACACTATCCTCAAAAATCATTCTGGGTGGCAAAATAAGTAATATAATTGCATCAAGATTTGAGAACGGCAACAGGGAAATACTCCGTCCTTTCATGAACATAACCATGCTCACTCATAACGATAAACTAAAGTACTATTTTACAGCTTCATTAGAATATGACGGAGAAAAGGATTATTCATTCTTTACTTACCATGATATGTCAATACATGCTTCCATGGGAATGGAGTACTGGCTGTCTCACAAGATAGCCATTCGGGCAGGGACTGGCAGGTACGGCATGGCTCTGGGTGCAGGACTCAATCTCCACAGATTACATGTTGATTATGCCATACGTCCTTTTAATAATGCTGGCATAACACATAAACTGGCACTCTCATACAGAATTGAGTAACGAGAAATTCTACCTCAGAAAACTTTTGCATCTTTCCATTCTGCTTGTTGTTTACCTGCCACGAATAGTGGGATACTTTCACACAAAAGTTATTCTCCTTGTGCTTACATTCACAGCATTAACCATTGAGTTTTTGAGAGCCAGATCAGAAGATTTTAATTCAAGCTTTCTTAAAATCACTGGTATGCTAATGAAAGAAAAGGAAAAAAGAGGCATATCGGGTGCTACTTATATGCTTCTTAGTACTACAACAGTGGCACTCTTGTGGGACAGGCTAACATTTGAATTTGTGGTATTTGTTGCAGTACTTGTTGATGGAATCACGCCTGTAGTCGCAGGTATTTTACGCGAGCCTCCTGAGCGAAAGGACCTTGCACATTTTATTACATTTACAGCACTTGCATTTGTAATATCGGTGCTGTCATACCATCCTATACCTTTGTATATAAAGATACTTTCAGGACTCACAATTGGTGTTATGGAGTTCGCAGATTTTTATCCAGATGACAACGTATGGGCACCCATTTCAGGGGCACTGGTTATGCACCTTCTTCTTTATCTTTCCTGATTAAAGTCCTCTCAAAGGATTCAGCGAGCAAAAACAGGATAAAAAATATAAGTAACCCTCCATAAACGGGTAGAAGTATCTGCAAAAGTATATAGGAGACTATACTCCACACAGAATAAAAACTTACACCAAGCATATTACCCAGAACGAAAATGAGATATAAAAACAACAAAAACAACACAAGAAAGGCAGATGCCCTTATATAACGCACACCGATTTTTATAAGTTTATCCATAAATCCCCTCCAGATAGGCAAGAATGGAATCTTTAAGGACCCTGGAATCATAACCTCCCTCAAGAACTGTAAGCACCTTTAACCCCAGTGACCCAATTATATTCCCAATTCTCTCAAAATCTCTGGTATCAAGGTCAAAAGTTCCCTGCGCATCACTTTTATGCGTATTGGTACCCAGGGATACCACAAGACCCTTTATCTGCGCCTTAGTCAGAAGATTTGCAACCCTTTCCACAAGTTTTACGTATTTTGAGCCTTTAACTATCCCATCAAGTGGGATATTGAGGTTCCAGCCTTCTCCCTTACCCTTCCCCTTTTCAGATGCATAACCCCAGAAATATGGAAATTCCATCTCCGGTGTCCTGTGAATTGAAATGGTGAAAACGCGAGAACTTGAGTAGAAAATATCCTGTGTACCATTACCATGAAAATAATCAAGGTCAAGTATAGCTACCCGCCCAAGTTTTTCAAGAATAACGGCTCCTATTGCAGCATTATTTATAAAAGAATGTCCTCCATAAAAGTCCTTACCCGCATGATGTCCCAAAGGTCGGACAAGCGCAAAAACATGACTATCATCTGAGTTCAAAAGATCCAACGCAGCCTTCATTGAAGTGGCTCCTGCATTCAGGGCTGCTTTAAGTGTGTCTTTTTTTATTACTGTCCTTGAATCAAAACAATAGTAACCCGCATGGAACCTGACATTCTGCGGTTTCTTCCCCTTCCTTATGGGGTATGTGATTGCCTCAACATACTCTTTCTTTCCAAGAACCCTCTGAAGTTGAGAATAAAAAGAGATAAGAGCGGGGGAATGAACCTTACCAATATTGTCTATTCCCATTGAAGCAACCTTTATAATTTCAAATCTTTTTGGATTCTTTTCCATGAATTTCAGTACTTCCTGCAACCTCTTGGGGGTGTCGGAGAACGTATTTAAAAGATTCCCCTGCACCCTGAATGGGGGTATATAGGATGATTCAAATGATGGATAAAATACTTTCATTTTTTGTCTGTAATATAATCAAGCATTTTTGACATTCCTGCAAGAAATAGCACTCCCAACAGTATCCCCTGAAAAGTTCCAAGACTTACAATAAGAGTCACAATCAATCCGGCGACTATCACACCAAGTGAAATAGCCGGTACAGCAAGATGTTTCCTTATACCAAAGATAAATGAGACAAGAGCACCAGTCCAGGCTCCTGTACCGGGCAAGGGAATGGCAACAAATAGAAAAAGGCCCAGAAGTTCAAATTTCTCAACTATTTTTCCCCTGTTTTTTGCTCTCTCAATCAACCTTTTACCTATTTCAAGCTTCTCAAACCTGCTCATCACTACATCAAGAAATAACAATAACGGTATTATTATCACAAGATTACCCAGCAAGGCAAGTGCAAGCGTTTTTAAAGGGTTCATTTTAAGGACCCATACGCCGTAGGGAATGGCACCTCTAAGTTCAAGTACAGGTAATGCAGATATTAAAGGAATCTGTATCTCAGCTGGTAAGCCAAGTGCATGTATCCTTTCAATCAAGTGTTCCATTTTTAATATACCTTAACATTACGTCATCTCCAATTTCTGCTGTCTCATAAAGCGAAAATTCTCCAGCTAAATTTTTGTTATTAATTTGAAATACCGGGATACCGCTACCAAGTATCCGAGAAGACTTAAATATTATAATTTCATCAACCACACCCTGCTTTAGGAGTGAACTGGCAAGACGTGGTCCACCCTCCACCAAAAGCGAAAGCATCTCCTTTCCTTTCATATAATCAAGAAATGCGTTAAAATCAATTTCCCTTCTTCCATACCTTATAATCTTCACATCTGTTGGTGTATTCTGAATGTGAGCATCTTCCGTGGTCAGTATCCACTTTTCCCCACCTTCTTTAAAAAAATCAAGATGAAAAATATCTTTTGAAAAATTCCTTCCACTAACAATCCTCACAGGTACGCGTGCTGGAAATACATGCCTTGGTGTAAGAAGAGAATTATCCCGTATAAGGGTTTTTCGGCCAACCATTACAGCATCAACCTCTCCTCTCATTTTATGAACCAGTTTTCTGGATTCTAAATTGCTAATCCATTTTGAATTACCATTGATATCTGCGACAAAACCATCCAGAGAAACAGCCATCTTCAGGATAACATAAGGCTTTTTATGTCTGTGAAATTTATAAAAGAACCTGTTAAGGAATTTGGCCTCCTTTTCCATCACTCCAAGGGTCACATCAATTCCATTTTCTCTGAGTATTCGCACTCCTTCACCACTCACTTTTGGATTTGGGTCCAGCATGGCAATTACAACCCTCTTGATTTTAGCCTTTATTATGGCATCTGTACACGGAGGCACAAGCCCATAAAAGGAATGCGGTTCTAAAGTAACATACATGGTGGCACCTTCCGTAAGCCCTCTCGCATCCTTTATAGCAAGAACCTCTGCATGGTCCTCACCCTTTCTTCTATGATAGCCTATGCCCACTATACGTCCATTTCTTACTATTACCGCTCCCACTGCTGGATTGGGCCAGGTAAATCCATACCCTATTTCAGCAAGCTTCAGAGCAAGTGCCATATACTCCCTGTCAACTTCCATTTTTAGAGACCACTTTTAAAAACTTTCTCTTGCCCACCTTGATAATCTTCTCCCCATCAGGTTTTACTTTAGCCTCTATGTTTGTTACAGGCTCTCCATTTATTTTTATCGCTTTTTGAGAAATAAGTCTTCTTGCTTCACTCTTTGAACTTACAAGCCCCGCTTCATACACTATCTCAATTATGTTCTTACCCTCTACTGGAACAGCATATTCCGGTATATTTTCGGGTATTTTTCTCTCTCTAAACACCCTGTTGAAATGCTCTTCAGCCTCTTTAGCCTCCTTTTCAGAGTATAGCAATTTAACAATCTCATAAGCCAGTTTTGCCTTTGCACCACGGGGGTCATTTTTTATATGCTCTTCTATCTTCTTAAGCTGCTCATCTGTATAATACAACACAAGACGGAAATATTTAAGAATAAGAGTATCGGGAATAGACATCACCTTCCCATAAATCTCTTTCGGGTCCTCGGTTAACCCTATGTAATTATCATAGGATTTTGACATCTTCAGCTTTCCATCCGTACCCTCCAGAAGAGGCACTGTTAGAATAACCTGAGGTTCCTGTCCGAAATGTTTCTGAATCTCTCTTGCTACGAGGAAATTAAACACCTGATCTGTCCCACCAACCTCAATATCTGCCTTTACCGCATAAGAATCATATCCCTGAAAGATGGGATAAAGAAACTCATGTATGGATATGGGAATATTTTCCCTGTATCTCTTTGCAAAATCGTCCCTTTCAAGCATACGTGCTACAGTGTATGTAGAAGCAATTTCAATTACATCCTTCGCAGTAAGTTTTGCCAGCCACTCAGAATTATATCTTACAACTGTTTTCTCTCTGTCAAGTACTCTGAAAACCTGTTCAAAATACGTCTTTGAATTTTCCCTTACCTCCTCCTCTGTAAGCCGTGGTCTTGTTTTGGACCTTCCCGTGGGGTCTCCTATCATAGCGGTAAAATCCCCTACAATGAAGATTATTTTAAATCCAATATCCTGCAGGTCTCTCAATTTTTTTAAACACACATAATGCCCGAGGTGCAGATCGGGCCGGGATGGATCTGCACCATATTTCACGATTATCTCATCCTTTCTTTTAAGTTTGTCTATAAGTTCTTCCTCTGGAATTAAATCAACGACATTCTGCTTTATAACTGGCAATACTTCACCTATCTTCCAGGACATTGTAAGTTCTCCCTCTTGTTCAGATTCAGTTTAAGTCCAATAAATTATAATACCGCAGTTCGGACAGAACTCCACTTTCTGGTTCTTATCGGTTCTGGAAGCAACCTCTGTTGGAAACTGCATAAAACAATTCGTGCATACGCTGTTTACCACCGGCGCTATACCTCTTCCATACTTTCTTCTCAACTTTTCATATCTCTTAACTACCTGCCTCGGGATTGAAGATGCAATCTCTTCACGCATCTTTTTCAGTTTTTCAATACACTCCTCTTTGGTTTCAAAGCCCAGACTCCTATACTCCTCTGATTCTGCATCCTTGAGCATGGCGTCTATATCATTTAAAGCAATGAGTTTCTCAATAACATCATCCATTATACCTCTCCAGCTACTTCTTTAAGTAGTTTAAAAAAGGCTTCTTCATCTGCTGTTTTTAAGTACTCGTCCTTTTCTATCAACTTCTTGGCCATTCTTGCAACCTCGCCAAGAGTGATAAGATACTTGGTGCCCGGGTCATTTGGGGGTGCAACAAGAAGGAAGAATAAATGCACGGGCTTACCATCAAGAGCATCAAAATCCACACCTTCCTTTGAACGCCCCACAACGAGTGCCACACTATCAAGTACAACACTTCTGGTATGAGGTATGGCAATGCCATGTCCTATTCCCGTAGAACCAATAGCCTCTCTCTTCCGCAAAGCCTCCAGCACCACTTTACGTCTTTCATCGGAAAGATTCAGCGGTTCTATGAGTTCCTTGAGTGCCTCATCCTTGCTTTTAGCCTTCATATTGTAGATTATCCTGTCTTTTTTGAGTAGTTCTCCAATCATTTAAATCCTCCTTTTATCCTTTAACTGCGCCCTGAGTGATACCTTCTATAAAGTATCTCTGGGCAAAAATAAACAAAATTCCTATGGGTATTATTGAAAGAGAGGATGCGGCCATTTCAAGAGTATATGCCTCTTCGTGGGCATTTTTGAACATGGCCAGGCCAACCGGTACTGTATACATTTTATCTGTCTGGGCAACAATCAATTGCCACAAAAAGTTTGACCAGTGAAACTGAAAATTCAGAAGATAAACGGTTGCCACAATGGGTATCATTAACGGTAACATTACAAATAAAAATATTTTAAGTTCAGATGCCCCATCTATCTTAGCCGCTTCTATAAGAGAATCTGGCACCTCTTTTGCAAACTGCGTAAGAATAAACAAACCGAACACATTGGCAAGATGTGGGACAATCATTCCCTGATACGTGTTCATCCACCTGAGTTTATACACAACGAGAAACTGGGGTATCACATACAAAAGTCCAGGAACCATCATTGATGCAATGAATGTCCAGAAAAGAGTGTTTTTCAGAAAGAAATTTTTCTTGGCAAAAGCATAAGCTGCCATTGATGCAAATAGTGTTGAAAATGTTGCTGAAAAGAACGCTACTATGAAACTGTTTTTAAAATACTTCAAAAAATTATATTCAAAAAGAACTTTGCGGAAATTATCAAGGGTAAAACCTGTCTTGAGTGAGAACACAAGCCCTGTGCCCGGTGGCTTGAAGGCAGTATAGAGCATCCATACAAAGGGAAATAGCACAACAAGAAGCAGAACAACTGATACAATCACAACTATAACCTTCCTCATAACTATTTACCCCTCTGTAGCCTTGCGTATAAGAGAGATATAAAAAGGGTTATAACGAGAAGAATAAACGCTAAAGCTGCAGCCTTTCCCAATCTCAGTGTTTGAATAAAATCAAAAAGATAGAGTCCTGTAACCTTCGTCATACCCTGTGGCATACCAAATTTGTAAACAGTCGGTCCTCCACCGGTCATCGCATAGAACTCTGCAAAAGCAGAAATTGCTCCTATCAGTCCTGTTATTACCATAAACGTCGTAACAGGTTTCAACAGTGGAAATGTTATATAAAAAAATTTCTTTAAACCCGATGCACCGTCAATAGAAGCCGCTTCATACACTTCCCTTGGTATATTCTGCATTGCTGCAAGATACAAAATCATTCCAAATCCACCACCTTTTAAAACCATCGCAGTAGCTACGGATGGCATGCTTGTGGCAGGGGTTCCCAAAAACCCCTGCCTGTAGACAGATTCACTTATTAGAGGTTTCAAAAGATTGGTTATTATACCAAACCTCCCTGATAGCAGAAAAGTCCACACAATACCCACAACAAAGGCATCAAGTACGAATGGCAGAAAGAAACCTGTACGAAAAACTGAATTTAATCTGAAGGGAACTCTCATTAAAGAAGCGAGAAGTAGCGAAAATGCAATGTTCATAGGGATAATAAGAACGGCATAGTATGCTGTAACAATAAGGGCCCAGTGAAACTTTGGATCTTTCAGAATTGACAGATAATTGGAAAAACCCACAAATTTAAGCCCACCAAAAACATCAGAGAGGGTTGTTACCTGATGAAAAGAAAGGAAAAAGGCATAAATAAATGGGAAACCTATGAAAATCAAAAATACTAATAAAAATGGACCTATATACAGATAGGAAGCAACCTGTTCTTTTAAACTGTTATTCATCACTTAGTGTTTACGATTCTATAAAGTCTTCTTCCCCTGTTGCTTTTAACAAGCGCAAAGTAAGCTCCATGAGGCAAAGTTAAAGATACATTTTTACCATTAAATTCACCAATTCTGGCACCTGTCCTGGAGTAGATAATCACACTATTTACATTCCCATCAAATATTATATGACCATCACGAGCAAAGACAACTGGAAGATTTACCCCATTTTTATGAACACTCTCTCTGACACCTGAAACATCTGACATGTACACAGGAATAGCTGACGTGGATCTGACAACAGCAGGCGAAAGAGTTGAATCATTGTAAGTATTCAGATCATTTACCTGATCGGATGAAGATACAAAGGCAAGATCATATACATCAGGTTCAATCCAGTAGGGGGAGTCAGTATTTCCGTTTTCTCCAAGTCCTCCTCCGCCATGCCACTGTGTGGCAACCGAATCCACTTCCTTAAAATCACCAAACTCATTAAGACCGGCCATACACGTGTAGTAAACCACTGTATCAAGAATATTTACATCAGGACTTAGTAGTCTTGCATTTAACCCGGCCTCTATATATCCTCCATTCGGATTAAAGACTGCCTGAGCCTGAACATCATCGGTTATCTCCGCCCACTCACTATTAAATACCCTTATATTGTTATCTGCCAGCACAATGGCATACTCCCATGCTATTTCGGGAGCAACCTGTAAGTCAGCATTCTGAGGCACCCATATTGCTCCGCTTCCAGATATATGGTCAACATCCAGGGTAATCACTACCATGGGATAGTAAACAGATGCAAAGGTATCAAGTTGTATAAGGAAATACAGGTTCTCTGTATCCGCAGTTACCCTGCACTGGATAATATCCGCCTCTCCGCCTGTAAATGTAGTATCAGTCGGATATGTATAAGATGAAGTATCATCCTGGGCATTAAGGGCGTCCCCACCATCGCCAATATCGTCTCCCTGTGTATCAATCCAGATAGCCTCACCTGCATCAATGTATGCAGTATCGTTCTGGGATAAAGTAACACCTATCCAGTCAGCAGGGTCTCCATCAACTATTACAGTGTGGGCATATACCTTTACCACAAATACCAGTACAAATACAAACAGAAACTTCTTCATAGAAACCTCCTTTTTGTATGTATTATAATCCAAAAGATGTGTTTAAACAATTAAATTTCATACGGTTTGCAAAATATTGACTGACCCAAACAAAAAAATTAAAATAATAATAAACAGGAGGTAAAAATGGCAAGCGATAGATTGAAAGAACTCCTGAACCAGGCTGTAGCCCGTGAGATACAGGTCTCAATACAATATATGTGGCAACACATACTGGCGAAGGGAATTAAGGGACACATGGTGAAAGACCTTTTCAAAAAAATAGCCATCACTGAAATGAAACACGCTGAAGAAATAGCAGAAAGACTCGCTTACTTAGGCGGAACTCCTACGACGAAACCCGCCCCGATTTTTGTTGGAAATAAATTAGAGGAGATGATTAAACTGGATGTAAAAGCGGAAGAAGAGGCAATAGAGCTCTATAAAGAAATTATTAAGGTTGCAAAAGAAGAAGGAGATGAAACCACACACAGATTGTTCAGAAAAATACTGGCGGAGGAAGAAGAACATCACGATGAGTTTACTTCACTCTTGGAAGACGATTAAACTTAAATATGGCGTGGGGGTTTCCCCACGCGTTTTTTTAACGTCTCATATTGCTTCTTGACAATTCTATGAGCGATTTCTTCAACATAGTGCATGATCAACATATAAATCTGTGAATCTTCTCTGTAATCTGCCTCTCCAAAGGCATGAATTCTCCCCTGCTTTTGAAGCTCATTTACCTGTCTGAAAGCCTTTCTGTTACCTTTTTCGTACACGGCAAATGCAATGCCTCCGTACTGCTTCATAATTGAAAAGACAGGGATATCGCTAGGACCATCTGCAATATATATCATATTTTCAAAGGGGACTCTGCGATGTTCGGGCTTGATATCATCATTTACACCTATACTTTTAACTTTGTTTGAGCCTTTGTTTATTTCAAATATTGCTCTCGTCTTGGTTGTATTATCTATAGCATAACAAATATCCGTTATTTCCTTATCGGTTTTATCTTTTTCAGTGTCTCTGAAAAGAGACTGTTGCTTTTTCTTTTCAAGATATCCGGGCTCTGCCACCTCTTCTACAAACTCACAAGCCCAGATATCATCCACATAAGGCGCTATTTTGCTTCCCCTGATCATTTCATAAATACCAGTACTTACTATGTAATGCTCCAGTTTTATGTCATGTTCTTTAAAAAGAGGATGTTCCTCTACAAATCTCTTAACTTTCTCAAAAAACTCAGGCAAACCAGGGAAAAACTCTATCCTGGCTCCCAGTTCTCTGAGTTTTTTATTGGAAAGCCCCTTAAATATTCCCTTTCTCACGTAAGTAAGAATGTGATGGAGATATATTGTATCTCTATTTACTCTTCTTACACCCTGCGAGGTGTAAAAATCCACAAGTCCATCTACCTCCTGCCAGAATTTATTGGCATCCACGCCATACTCTTTGAAAAGCGGCTCCTGCATATATCTTGGCGTAAGTGTCTTGTCAAAATCCCATATAACTGCAATCACATTTTGAAGAAATACTTCCATAGTACAATAATTATAAGTTGCGTGGCTTAAATGGTCAAATGCTCATAAATCAAGCAATCCTGAGAGAACTGTATATTTTAAGCCTCACGCTATCTCTTTATAATTTTTTCAATCTCCGCCCCAATACGAATAAAATACATTCCAGAATGGTATTTACCAAGGTCTAATATCGTTTCCGCATTAAGAATGAGTAGTTTTCCTATTTCTTTTCCCGCCACATTGTATATATGGATGTACCTGCCAACAAACTCAAGCTCTACACTAACTTTAATAAAACGAGAGGTAAATGTTGGCGAAACAGTAAAAAATTGATGCATATGAACCCTTTCACTGTCCGGCAATGCGGGATCATAGGGTGTCTCTATAGCCATTGCACCTACCTGACTCGTTGTGCCCGTGAACCACCAGCTACCGTAAGAAGGTTTTTTGGCAACATCCCCTGCATCCAAAAGCGCATAGATATTGTGATTCTTATCCATTGTCATGTCCACCACACCTACTTGTGAAACAGTTGAAATCAATGACCATACCCTGCCGCTGTCCTGTGAAACAAATAAATCCCCTGTAGCATTAATTGCCCAGAGCGTATCTGGCAAAGATATAATGGCTTTCATATCCTGTGACCCCGTATTTCCCACAAGGACCCAGTTTCTCCCTCTGTCGTATCCGATATAAGTATCTCCATTTTTTGAAAGGGCAAATAATGTTCTGCCATATCCTTTTAAATCCACCATATCAACAGAGCCTGTGGAACTTAAAAGGCTCAAATCTGACGGGCTATATCCCATATAGAGGTCTTTAGACCTCGTAAGGGCATAATACCTGTCTCCGGTTACTGCCATTGACACAGCATCGTTTACACTCAACGCAGATACGGCTTCCCAGGTAACACCCCTATCCCGGGTCTTTAATATTATGCCTGACTCTGTCAGAACGAGGCCAAGGGTATCGTTATTAAAATACATATCAACGATATCACCGTACTCCACATTTGAAATAAGTGCAAAATCTATGCCAAGGTTATCACTGCGATATATATCACCATAATAGGTTGCAACATAAATTGAAGCATTCCCGACGCCAATAAAGGCCAGAAATACCATCGTCCACTTGTTCATAACCATCACTCCCCGAATACCTGAAATGCCCCTCTATAAATCGTGCTTTTGTCTATTTTTACCATTAGGAAGTAGTAACCAGAAGAAAGATGCACATCATGGGCCTTTATCTCATGGATTCCACCTTCCATAAGGCCGCTGAAAAGCCTTTTAACGACCCTCCCCTCCGTATTGACAACAAAAATATTGACCTGTCTTTTTCCGCTTATCAGGTAATTTTCCGGTACAACAAAGCTTACATTGATTGTATGTCTGATTATTGAAGGAGTTATTTCAACCGGTTCTTTGAGCTTGAAGTACTCTACCTCTCCAATCCTGTATTCCTCACCGAGTCCGTTTACAGCGCCAAGTTTATATCCAGTTACATCAGACTTTTTTATATCTTTAAACTCATTTACCTTCAGTAGCGAATCGTTGACCCTTTCAAGCACACCGTTTTCCTTAACCCTGTAAAGATTATAACCCGACAGTACATCAAGACCGGGCTCTGTTTTCCACTTTAGATTAACTTCATTGTCCTGGTTCTCTGCCGTAAACTTCAATAGTGTTATACTTGATTTAATGGTAAAAAACGAATCTGAACAGATATAATACCCCCTTCTGTCCGGACTGTAATTCCACTTCACCACTTTCAGCATTGCATACCTTGTGGGTATATGTGGTACTCTATATGTATATACATTATAGTTAGTATCCTCAGGAGGTATAACACCATTGACTATCCTTTCCCAGCTTGCCCCTCCGTCCGTGGAAATGTATATATCCGCTGCATCCTTTCCTTTCCATGTTATGTTCCCAATCGCACCGACATTCCATACCTCTGCGCCGCCGGGGTTTAATCCCTTAAACATAAAGAAATCATATAAATATGCCGCACCTGCATCCGTATAACTACCTGTATCATGGTATTGAGCTCCCAAGAGCACATCATCGTATCCATCACCATTTACATCACCTGCTGTAGAAACCGAAATACCAAAACTACCGTAATTTTTTGACAACACCACATCAGGAACAGAATCAATCTGAGGTCCCCCAAAATATATATACACCCTGTTTCTTCCAGATATACCTATCAAAAAATCCATATAACCGTCACCATTTATATCACCGGCATCAGAAACTGAACGCCCCATAAAGGCTTGTGTTGCGTCCCCTGTAATTTTCTCCTGCATGTCCCACGTTATTGCGTTCAGGCGCCCTGCAACAATAAATGTAAACAAAACACTTATTGTCAGTTTGTATATTCTGTTACCTGCAAAATATTTTGACATATAAGCCTCCTTAATTGATTTATTTTCATTATAAACTCTCTTCATCATTCTGTTAAATTATTTTGCAAAATGTCAGAAAAAATGAAATTCTTTTTTATCCGCTCCTGTTTCAATATAATTTTCCCATGCGAATACTCGTGGCAGGTATAATTCTGTTTTTATTTTCATGTTCTCCTGAACATAGCTGTCAAAGCATGATATCAACACGACCTGAAATAAGTGCTGTGTTTGTGGGCGATATAATGCTGGACAGGGGTGTAAGAAGACAGATAGAAAAACACGGAATTTACTATCCCTTTGAAAAAATTACCTCTGTTCTAAAAAGACATGATATTGTATTCTGTAACCTTGAGTCAATTATATCAAATAAAGGACATGCAATTAAAAAGCCCATTACTTTCAGGGCAGATACTTCTTTGATTAAAGCATTGAAATGGGCAGGTTTCAATGTAATCAACATTGCAAACAATCATGCCCTTGATTTTGGGAGAAACGGCTTAAAGGATTGTATTAAAAGACTGGCTGATAATGACTTTAACACAGTTGGAGGGGGCAATACCCTGAAAGAGGCGTACAGGCCACTTATTATAAAAAAAGACTCTATCAAACTGGCCTTTGTATCATATTGCGATATAGCAACCGGGGTTCCAGAACGGAAAAATGTCCCTGAAATTGCCAGATTTAATCTTGATACTGCACTGTCAACCATACGCCGAATTAAAGACAGTGTTGATTTTGTAATCGTATCTCTACACTGGGGTACAGAATACGTTCACTATCCTTCCAGAAATCAGAAAAAAGTGGCACACTCACTTATTGACGCTGGTGCAAGCATCATAATAGGGCATCACCCTCACGTAATACAGGAAGTGGAATTTTATAAGGGGAAAACCATTTTCTACAGCCTTGGAAACTTTATCTTTGACCAGCGAGGAAAAGAGAGAAACGAGGGCATAATGTTTGCATGCACCTTTACAAAGGATTCTATAACCAATATAACACTTATCCCATATCGTATAAAAGGAATGAGACCAGAGTTACTCACACACGAAGAGAAAGTGGATTTTATCCGTCGTTACAAAGATATCCTGCACTTATACTAAACTGTATCTTCAAGTAATCGCAACACCTCTTTCTCGCACTTTCTGGCTCCAATCTTCCTGCACAAACTCAAAGTTCTTGTGAGAATTTTCCTTGCATCGTTTAATAAAGGACATAAGGAAAAGATTAATGTACTGTTTTATCAGATTTATTTATTAGCAGAACACTGCATATGCATAGGAGATACGAATCATTCATATTAAAATATTTAACATGTTAGCTGTTCTCCTTCTTCTGGTAATCGGAACACATGTAAACCACAAAAAGACAGACTTGCCACAATTCATTCTTGACAGTATTGTGGTAAAAGGGGAAAAGCAGAGTATACATACCATTTACACGATACCCGACTCTGTGATTGAAAGTAAAAATGTGTCGGATAATGAAGAAATACTCAACCTTGTTCCTTCGCTCAATTTTGCGTATTCAGCAAAAGGATACGGTATTTTAACTTTTCGTGGTAATGACGCAAAAAGAATAACCGTTCTTTTTGACGGCATACCCTTCAGCCTTCCTTACTCCAGCACATTTGACATCTCTCAGATACCACCTGCTTTCTTTAATTCAGTATCATTGCTCAGCGCATCATCCCCCATAATCGCAGGAAAGGACGCCATTGGAGGGGTTGTAAATATTACAGCACCAAAAATAAAAAAAATAACTAAAATTCAGCTTTCCATTGGTAGTGGTAATGCGTTAAACAGCAGTGTCTTTTTCGGAGATACAATGGGAAAACTGGCCTATATCATAGGTTACTCCTTTGATAGAAGCGATGGATTCCCCATATCGTCCAACAATCCTTACGGAATAAACGGTCTTATGCCAAATTCCTATTTCGTACGAAAGGGGTTATACGGAAAAACACGACTTACAACTTTATTTGGAACCTTTAAAGCAGATTTACTCTTTATTGACAACGAAAAAGGAGTAGAGGAGGACCTTAGCACTTCAAGACCGAGATACTGGCGATTCCCTGTATGGCAAAAGAAAACCTTATCCTTACGATATACAAGGAAAACTCTGAGCATGGGCATTTACCGCGATTCATATTACAATATCCTTGATTCTTACGATGATTCCACCTACCAGACTCAGAAAGCACCATATGCCTTTCATTCAACCTACGATGACCATTCTATGGGGGGCTACATACAATTGGCTCAAACTATTGGACAGTGGAAACTCCTCAACGTGCTCACCTTGAAAAAAGATATACACCAAGAACAACCCAACTATAATGAGAACTGGAAAGAGATAAATGCATTTCTTGTTGATTACGGTATCCATTCCAAAAGGTCTTTTTCAATGACCACCCTTGAAATAGTCATGGAAGGGATATATCATTCTCAAGGGCCAAGGAAACTGTTTTATCCCCAGTTTACTGCATCCATAGCACGGAGATTTAACAGATTTAATATATTTTTTGCTGCATCAAAGAAAATTCGTTTTCCCTCATTGAAGGAGATGTATTCCACATATTCTGGCTCTGCATATCCAAATCCCGCCCTTAAACCGGAAAGTTCCTACAACTTTGATATCCACGCCACAGCAAAAATGCACGGTTTCAGAATGTATGTGGCACTCTACCATTCAAAAATAACCCAGCTTATACAGAAAGTAAAGATAGACTCTCTCTATAAAACCGTTAATATTGAAAGTGCAAATCTTTCTGGTATAGAAACTGGCATTAATGGACACCTAAGTGACATAGCATTTTCTATATTCGCATCGTATAATCATGGAAAGGATAATAATAACAGGCCTCTTAATCTTGTTCCTGAAAGTAAGGCAGGTATTACTTTTAATAAACCTTTCTTACCGGGTACTGCCATCTATGTAGATATTCTGTACACGGGAAAAAGAAAAGAGCTTACAAAGGACAGTATATATACCCACGCACCATACACCATAACAAATGTTACACTTACAAGAAGATATAAAAACCTTCACCTGTATTTCAAAATACATAATATCTTTGATACCTTTTACGAATATCAACGGGGCATTCCTGCAAAGGGGCTCTATGCAGAAACAGGCATCAAAATCCTTATTCAGTAATCAGAAAATTTACTGAAAATACGTGCTTGCTTTTACTTTTAATTTTCCGCACATTTGAGTTATAATAATAAACCAGAGCCGGAGTGGCGGAATGGAAGACGCGGCGGATTCAAAATCCGCTGGGCACTGGGCCCGTGAGGGTTCAAATCCCTCCTCCGGCATAAAATAAACAAAAGAAGGTGATAGTGGATGTGTGGTATAGTCGGATATGTTGGAGACAAAGACCTTGGCTCGGTTATACTGGTCGGGCTTGAAAAACTTGAATACAGAGGATATGATTCTGCAGGAATAGCAGCAATCCACAACCAGCGGTTAATTCTCAAGAAAAAAGCCGGAAGATTAAAGGACCTTTACACCCTTGTAAATGGCGTTGTTTTTAATGGACAGGTTGGCGTTGGCCATACGAGATGGGCAACACACGGAGAGGTCAACGATATAAATGCTCATCCTCATACTGACTGTTTTGACAGAATAGCAGTTGCACATAATGGAATTATTGAAAACTTTCAGGAATTAAGAAAAGAACTGGAAGAAAAGGGACACAAATTCCTCTCAGACACTGATAGCGAGGTAATCCCACATCTCATTGAAGAGTATTACAGGGGCTCTTTAAAAGAGGCTGTTCTGGCTGCTGTGAAGAGATTAAAGGGTTCATTTGCACTGGTAATAGTGTCATCACTTGAACCTGACAAACTCATAGGCGTGAAAAAAGACAGTCCTCTTTTGCTGGGTGTTGGCAAGGATGAAATGCTCCTTGCATCTGATGCAACTGCTCTGTTATCACATACGAAAAAAATTGTTATACTTCAGGATGGTGATGTATGTGTTTGTACCAAAAAAGGATATGAAATATTAAATTTTGATGGGCAGCCTGTAAAACGCGAGATAAAAACTATTGAATGGGAACCTGACATGGTGAGTAAAAAGGGTTATGCTCATTTTATGCTCAAAGAAATCCACGAACAACCCAATATATTCAGAAAAAATATACAGGAATACGTAAGAGAAGACGACTTCACACTTTTAAAAGACTATAATCTCAGAAGGCTTTTACTCAATAAATCGCGTTATTACTTTCAGGCATCCGGAACTTCCCTGCATGCAGGTTTTGTGGGCAGGCTGTGGCTTGAAAAAATGGCAAGAGTGCTGACTGATGCGGATTTTTCTTCTGAATTCAGATACAGAGAACCCCTACTTTCAAAAGATACTCTTGTGGTTGCCATAAGTCAGTCCGGTGAAACGGCAGATACCATAGCAGGTATCAGACTTGCCAAAGAACAGGGAGTAGACGTATTATCTATAGTCAATGTTAAAGACAGCACAATTGCAAGGGAATCGGATTATGTAATCTACATCAATGCAGGTCCCGAAATAGGCGTTGCATCCACTAAAGCATACACAGCACAACTTCTTGTCCTTTTATTTCTTTCCCTTGAACTTGCAGCACTTAAAGGTTATCTCAGTGATGAAGAAAGGAGAAACCTTATAAAAGAAATAAGGAAGCTCCCTGAACTTGCAGAAAGGGTTCTTTCCCTTGATGATGAGATAAAGAAAATAGCTGATGAATACAAAGACTCAAACTATTTTATGTTCCTTGGAAGAGGATATAACTATCCCACTGCACTTGAGGCTGCACTCAAACTTAAAGAAATTTCATATATTCATGCCACAGGATATGCGGCCGGTGAAATGAAACACGGACCCATTGCTCTGGTTGATAAAGACCTTCCTGTATGTTTCATAGTACCAAGGGATTCTGTCTATGACAAAACAAAGAATAATCTGCTGGAAATAAAATCAAGAGGGGGAAAGATTATTGCAGTGGCTACCGAGGGTGACGAAAGCATAAAAGAATTTGCAAACCATGTTATCTTTATACCACAAATGCCTGAAATCCTTGAACCTATAATTACCATTATACCTCTCCAACTTCTTGCATATCACATAGCTGTAAAACGCGGCTGTGATGTTGACAGACCGCGTAATCTTGCAAAAAGTGTAACAGTGGAGTAATCTATGCTTCAGAGTATGACCGGCTTCGGAGAGGGGAAATGTACTATTACTCATTACACATTGAATGTAAAAATCATTTCTCTGAACTCCAGATATCTTGAGATAAATTTCAACATTCCACCCATGTTTGACTCTATGAGACCGGACCTTGAAAGGGAAATAAAGAAGGTTTTTACACGAGGAAAAATAACCATAAAGATTGATTTTGAAGAAGGTGAGAAGGAATATATTGAGAAGATTTACAACTTCGTTACAAATGCAGCGGAATACTTTAAGAAGCACTCCTTAAATGTAAAAAAAATACCCTTTCAGCTTTACTTTGACCTTGCAAAATTAAACATTATAAAACACAAAGAGATAACCTCTCTCAACATACATGAAAAACGTCAGTTTAAGAGATGTTTTAAATACGCACTTCAAAGGGTGCTTGAAATGAGAAAGCTTGAAGGCCAGAAAACAGAGAAGTTTCTGCGTGAACGCTTGAATATTATTCAAAGAACACTTCATGAAATTGTAAAAATGAAAAAAGAGGAAAGAAAAGAAGCAGAACAGAAGTACAAAAGTAAGGGGATAGATGAAGGTGAGACACTTTCATCTCTTCTTCTCAAACTGGATGTCTCCGAAGAAGTTGAAAGGTTGCACTCTCATATAAAGTATTTCAGACAAGTCCTGAGAGAGAAAGGACAGGAAAAAGGTAAAAAACTTGATTTTCTCTCTCAGGAAATTACAAGGGAATTAACAACCCTTGGTAGTAAAACTCACAGACCCGACATTGTTCATAAGGTTATCTTATTAAAAGAAGAGGTTGAAAAAATAAGGGAACAATTAAGGAATATACAATGATAAGATATAAACCCGCCATTTTAGTAATATCGGCTGCCTCAGGTACAGGCAAAACCACTGTAATAAGCCGAATACTTGAAATTGAGACTGAGCTTTTTTACTCTGTATCCGCCACTACCAGACCAAGAAGACCTTATGAAATCAATGGGAAGGACTATATTTTCATTGATAAAGATACATTTCAGGAGTGGATAAAGAAGAATAAACTTTTAGAATGGGCTCTGGTATACGGAGAGTATTACGGAACTCCTAAAGAACCCATAGAAAAGGCACTATCAAGAGGTCAGAGTGTAATAGCAGATTTAGACGTTAATGGCATGAAGAAAATGAAAGAGTTTTTTCCTGAGGATACGGTAAGTGTATTTCTATTTCCACCAGATTTCAACACTCTCGTTGAGAGATTGAAAAACAGAGGAACTGAAACAAAAGAGCAATTGAAGATTCGCATTGAAAGGCTTAAACAGGAACTTTCAAATGCACCTTTGTATGATTACTGGGTATTGAACGAGTCTGTTGATGATGCAGCACGAAGAATAATCAGCATTCTTCGCTCTAAAGAGTGTCTATCTAATAGATTACCGCCTTTTAGAATTCCCTGAGAAAAACTTCTCTTCCCTCCCTCAGCGACTTTCTTATAGCAAATGTCGTAAAGGTTACATTAAAAATTTCATCTAAAGGTATGGGGGGCTTTCCGTGTTTCATCCCTTCAATTAAGGCTTTTACCTCGTTTTCGTGGCCTTTGCCCTTAACCTTTAAGTTTACGTCTTTGTCTCCTTTTATCACAAGTGTTTTGAAATCATGTAACATTACACTTCTCTCGTTCTGGTGAAACTCATAGTATTCCTTACCAAGTATATCCGCGCCCCATTCCGTATAAAGAATCGTTATTACACCACCATTTTCCATTTTCAACTGTATATGAAGATTATCATCAAAATCAGAACCTTCCTTAATACTGCTGGCATACACACTTTTCACTTTGCTTTCTGATAAGAAGACCGCTACATCAATAAAATGACATACCTCTCCAACAATTCTATCCCCACCAATTTCACTGATTTTTGCCCAGTGTGTTGAAGGAAGTTTACCTGCAATTACTCTGATAAACCCTGAAAGTGGCTCTGTGGTTCTTAGAAAACTTTTTACCCTTAAAAGTCCATCTGCAAACCTTCTGTTAAAACCTACATGTAGAAAGCCTCCTTTATCCTCTATAATTTTCCTTATGTCATACACATCATCCAGATAAATAGCAAGAGGCTTTTCCACGTAAACAGATTTGCCACGAAGAAGTGCCTTCTTTACAAGTTCGCCATGTGTATCATGTCTTGTTCCAATTACAACAAGGTCTGCATTGCCATTAAGGACAACATCCGGTTCAGATGTAAAAGATGAAAAGGAAAATTTTTTCAAAACGTTATACCCGCTCTCAGGCCTCTCATTGCAAACAGTGTCAAACCTGATGTCCTTCATTTTTTTCATATGTGGCAGGATAAAATTTCTGAGAAAGGTTCCTGCACCAATAACACTGACACGTATTTTTCCCTTTGCAATCGGGCTTTTCTGCACATATCCGTTCTTTCTGTAAGTTACATTACCGGGATATACAAAAATCGCACCTACGACATTTTTGTCTTTTAAGGTTTCATAGGCCTCTGGTGCTCTATTAAAGTCAAACCTGTGTGTAATGACATTTTTCACATTTATTTTGCCCGAAGCCAGTAATTCAAGGAAGGTTTTCATATTTTCTTTTACATTCCAGCGAAGGTATTCCAGCGGACACGTATATCCAAGTAATTCATAGTAAGGGTCATAACGTCCAGGTCCATAGGATCGGGATACAGAAATTTTAACCTCCTTTTCATACATCGCATTTCTATCAAGATTCACTGGAACAGCGCCAAGTATCACAATTCTGCCTCTTTTTCTGACTTTGTTAAGGGCATATTCAAGTGGTGTAGGGTCTTTTGAGGACGCAGCCACTATAACATAATCAAAATCCCGCTCTTTCAATTCATTCAAAGATGTGGCCCTCACACCAATACGTGATGTAAAACTGACTTTTTTATCATCTATATCTGTTCCCCACGCTAAAGAACCAGAAGCATCCATAATCAAATATGCAAGCATACCCAAAAGCCCTAACCCCACAACAAGTCCCTTTTCTCCGAATCGCATATCAGCCTCACGTAAAGCCCAGATAGCAACAGACCCAATTGTGGCAAAAGCAGCCTCATCCAATCCCACACCCTCTGGTATTTTAACACACATATTTACCGGAACTGATGCAATCTCCTGATGAGAGGCATACTCACTTCCACCACATGCCACAAAATCACCTTTCTGAAACTCACTTGCCTCATCTGCCATTAACACTTCACCAGCAAGTGAATACCCTAAAGGCACATAAGAATCAAGTTTATCCTTTATGAGGGAATATGTTGTTTTTATCCCATACCTCCGGACCATATTTATTACCTTACGTACATCCTGGGGGCGTCTGCGTGCTTTTTCTACTAAAGATGTTTTAAGAAGTTCCACAAGAGCAAGTTCAGTTCCCCGACTTATAGCAGAAAAGGCTGTTTTTACAATCACAAACCCCGGTCTTGGGGTAGGTGCTGGAACTTCCACAAGTTCAATCCTGCCTGTTTTGACGTGCTGGAGTAATTTTTTCATGTGGATTTAATTATACGGTTATAAATTCGAAAGCATAAGTGAAAGGTTGTCTGCCCTGTTTGAAAGACCATTATTCCTGTAAAAATCCACCATTTCTCTGGCCTCTTTGATTATATTATCACTCCCCATATAGTAAACCGAATGTTTAACCATTACCTCCACAAGCTTTTCAAGGGTCATGGCAAGAGCCTTTTTTTCTCCGGTAAAAAGAAATTTTTCCCTTGCGTTAAGAAAATCGGAAAAGGAGCTCCGATAAGCCCCTTTTTGCAGTTTACCACTTCCAGAAAGATAATACGCAAGTCCCTCAAGGTGATGATGATTCCTGTGAGATAATTCCGCTCGTATCTCATCTAAAAGTAAAAAAGCCCTCTTAGTTTCACCTATACTCAGATATAAAGCAGCAAGTGCAAGCTGAAGAAGGAAAAAGGCGTGTCTATCAGAGACTTCCTCAGCAACTTTCAAACCCTTACGGGAAAGCGTATAGGCAGTATCAAAATCCTTCTTTTCTATGAGTAAAAAAGCCTTCTGAGCCATTACGTACAATATACCCGTTCTCTCATTGATTCTCTTTTTAATCTCCATACTTTTCTCAAAATAATTCAGAGCTTCATCATACTGTTCTCTCTGTCTTGCCAGCTCACCCATATAGAACAGAGTATAGGAAATACCCCTTTCATCTTCAAGGAGCTCTCTAATACTGAGAGAATCTTTCAGGTCTTTGAGGGCTTCTTTCCACTCTCCAAGATGTGTTCTGGCATAACCAAGATTTGCAAGAATGCTTGACTTCTGTCTTTTATCCTCTGTCTTAATGACAGCCTCATAGGCCCTGTTTAAATCCATGAGTGCATCTTTATATCTACCCAATTCAAAGAGCAAAACACCTCTTGTGTTGTAAATATACGACATCGCCCTGTTTAGGCTCATCTTTTCAGCCCAGAATGCGCTCTCCTCTAATGCTGAGATGGCTTTCTCATACTCACCTGTTTGAATGTGGATAATAGCCTTATTGTGATACAATCCCATAAGGTGCTGACTGTGGTAAATGCCTTTAGCAATAGAAATGGCTTCGTCTATTACACCAAGTGCCTCTGTAATCTTACCAACTCTCTCGTAGGTGGTCGCCATATTTGAAAGATTTGTTATAAACATAGCCTCATTATCCCTGAGAAAATTTCGAGCCCTCTCCATGTATTTGAGGGCTTTTTTGTATTCTCCAAGCCTGTAATAATACACACCAAGAGCATTATATACGTATCCCTTTTCAGGATCCCTTACCTTCCTCAAATCAAGTTCCTTAAGGAGCTTTTCAGCCTTTTTGTTCTCACCAACTCCAATATAGACAATAATACCAAGCAGTACCCTGAAATTTGTTTTCTCTTCCCCATACTCCATTACCTTTTCATAGGCCTTTTTTGCTTCAACATAGTCACCCGTTTGAATCAGAACAGTGGTGAGAGTTTTATAAAAATCACACTTGTCTTTTATATAGCTCTCATATTTTTGGGCTTTTAGCATAATGTCCTTTGCCACATCATAGGCATGAACCCGCATAAATTCTCTTGAAGCTCTGTACATATAATCAACATAACCAAAATCGCCTGCCTCCTTTAAATACTCTGCAATTACCCGATGCTTAAAAATGTCTGGAAACCTCTTATCCCTCTTTAAAGCGTCAATAATCAAATTTCTTAACCTGCCATACCAGTTGGGAGCAAGTAATTCCCGTATAACCTCTTTAAACAGATTGTTTTTAAAACTGATAGTAATACCTGCAGAGAATACGTCCATATGACTTAACTCTACCAGACCTGTCTCCTCTAAAGACTTAATGGCTTCATCAAAATCTGACCTTGATATGTCCATAAAAACCGCCTCAAGAATAGACAGCGGTATACTTCCATGAAATACCGCCATAATATCAAGCAAAACCCTAACAGGTGTACCTGAAAGACTCCTGTAAAAATTTCTGAGTATATCCTCAAGCGAAAGAAGATTTTCTGGAGGCTTCTTGAGAAGTACCTGCCCATCTTTTACAACAATTCTTTCTTCTCTTTTTAATCTTGAAAGAAGTTCAACCACGTATAGAGGAATTCCCTGCGTATTATCATAGATGAATTCCATAAATTCACTTGAAGGAAACGCTCCAAGAAGCTCCATCACAACAAATTTAATGGATTCTCTTGACATAGGAGGAAGTGTTATGTGCGTATATTTTTCCTGCGAGAGCCCAATGGGAATCTTCTTATTACGGGACACGAGAATCAAGAAAAGGGGCGGAGAATCTTTTGCAGAGAGGACATTCTTTATAAAAGTGAGAGTCTCATCACCTATAAAATCGGCATTGTCAAGCACCACAAGCAACCTGAACTTACGGGATAAATCTGTTAACTTTCTCTTAATGCGTTTTGCTATTTCAGTTAGAGAAACCGACGTTTCTTTATCAGACACAACTTTAAGGGTTTGGCCAATAACAGATAAGGCCGTGTATAAATTGCCAGCCTCAATATAAGGGAACTGAATTTTCAATATCCTGATATTCTGATGTTTTCTTGAAATAAATTCAATAACCTCATCCACGAACCTCGTTTTTCCCACTCCGGGTATGCCAGTAATATTTATAAGATAAGGTAAATTTTCCTGTGGCGTCGTATCAAAAATATGCATGAACTCCTCTATCTCCCGCAGTCTTCCAACAAAAGGAATATTCACAAAGGCAATAAATCCTTCACCAAGAATAAACTCTTTAAGCTTCTGATCTATTACCACCTTGCTTTTATCAAGCTCTGGGACATAACCACAAACAAGAGGTAAACGAAAATGTTCAAGTTCAAAGGCACCAGCAATTACTGGATTTATTCCCATGTAAACTCTAACCCCGGGATCTTTACTGGCAAATGACCTCTGAAAATATTCCAGTATATCTTTTATCACATGCTTACTGGAATACAGGTCATCCTGAAACACACCACGAATTCTTATTTTACCCTTCTGGATTACCGGCACGAGGTGGAAAAAAATTTTATATTTATTTGCAATTTCTGCGGTTATTCCAATAATATCCCTTACAACGGACCTGTCCTTTGCTTCAAATTCTATATAAATAAAAGCCCTGTCATCATAAAATTCTGCTCTATCACATAGAGGTTGAGTTTCTCTTTTCAAATTGTCTACTTTCAGTCCAGTTTTAAGGTTTAGATTCTTGTTGAGAACCTCCAGAAATCTAATATTTCCAATGCCTTCAACCTCAACTTCATATGGCAAAAATGGAACTTTTTCAAAATAAATACCCTTTTCTTTAGCAAAACCTCTGCGATTAAGAACCTGTGCAAAAAACCTCATGGCTCCGGGAGAAATGTTTTCCACCTCTTCCATTAGCAGGAAACCTTCACCATCTTCAAGATGTACAATAAAACTCCGTGAGAGCAATGGTATTCTTACCAGATGTTTCAAATAACCCTCTACCTCAAGTAAACCTTCTTTTGGGGAAATTTCCTTCACCAGCACTCTGCGTATCGTTTCCTTCACAAAGGGCATGGAAAGTCTATAGAGAACAGACCTCTTACTGGCCTCTCTGATCTTTAAGGGAAAAGTAACCAATCCGTATCTAAGCGATGCCACTTTTTCTGAGCACAGCTTTTTTAACCTTCAATCTGGTTGTGGTGATCAAAGGATTAAAACCATCATCAAAAAAGTAGAATGACCTTGTACCGAGTTTGCTTTCACTCTCAAGTATCTTAAGAAACAGATAATCCCCTGCCTTTATCTCAAGGGATTCCCTTCTCTGTGATAATACATACAGAAACGAAGACTTCTCATATGAGAAAACCACTCCTCCGGCCACAGGCCATCCATCAGCCTTAAATACATATACCCTGGACCAGCCGGATGGAGAAAACAGGGATGTAATATCCCTCAAGAAAGCCACCTCTCCAATTGAAAAGATTTCTCCTTCTGAAAGTGCCAGCACTTCATCAAGAGCAAAAGCGACCTCTTTTTTACCTGAATGGATACTGATTTCAACATCAACCTCTCTTTCCACCTTTTTAATCAGTTTGATAGCTTTGCCCTTCAGTTTTCCCTTCTCTCTATACAGCATTCTATCAAAATCATCTTTAAGTTCTATTCTGTTAATAGTATCCGTATGCTCCTTTTCAAAAAGTGCATTCTCTTCCTTTCCGCTTTTTTCCATTGCCCAGAGGGTACTTGAACTCTCCATCACCCGTGGAAAACTTACCTTTTCAAAACGCTCCAGCAGGAACTGGAATATACTCTCCTTCACAGATGGCTCTGCAACAATGTCTGTTATAGCTCTTTTAAGGTCCGCATTAACAGTTGTTACACACTTTTCTCCCATATCCACGGAAAGGGGTAAAAATCCCACAATTTTTCCATTATGCCTCAGTATATAAAAGTCAAAAAACTCTTTTACTCCAAAATAATCGTATGAGAGGAAGACCCAGTGCGGTGTGAGAAAAGGATTTTTTTCCTGCATTCTGTTTAAAAGTTCCACCCACTTTTCCCTGTAATCCCATATTGATAGAGGGTCTTCAACCCTTTCTATCTCAAGATTCAACGCCTTCTTTGTTCTGGCCATCTTATAACCTCCAATTTTACCTTTGCTATTCCTCTGGATACCATACCAATTTTTAATGCAGCTTTATACGAAAGGTCTATTATTCTTCCTTTAACAAAGGGTCCCCTATCATTGATTTTGACAACAACACTCCTTTTATTTTCAAGGTTTGTCACTCTGACAAGTGTACCGAAAGGAAGCGTTCTGTGTGCCGCTGTAAGTTTCATTGGGTCAAATGTCTCTCCGGATGCCGTTTTCCTTCCTTTAAACTCACGAGAGTAGTATGAAGCATAGCCCACCTCAATCCAGGTACCGTGTGGTGTATATTCAACACATGATAGGGGAATTAAAATTAAGGCTATCAAAATTGAGATGTGAAATAGTTTCTCCACACACTAAATATAAAACCTCAAATCGGAATTGTCAAGGGGCCGAGTTGCCTCATTAAAAATCTACACGAAAGGTATATCATTGACTCATGATAAAAACTACACAAAACGAGTAAAATATAGTACCCTCCTTCTTCTAATAAAGGCAACAAAAGGAAGAAGGAGGGTA
>Ga0256833_1000010_pt1 | contig 217503 bp, 208 predicted proteins | sample 356284metaG_FD_190535 | JGI IMG/M metagenome (GOLD analysis project Ga0256833, IMG submission 190535) | Hydrothermal vent microbial communities from Mid Atlantic Ridge, Atlantic Ocean - 356-284 | ecosystem: Environmental > Aquatic > Marine > Hydrothermal vents | place: Atlantic Ocean: Mid... | reverse complement strand
ATGAATTCATAGGACATTAATAAACCATGCATCAGGAAAAATATGGCCATTATCCTCAATATCTTCATCCCTATCCCCCTTTTCCTATAATTCTATTATATTGCGTTAATCCTATTTTGTCAAGATATCTCTATTCCTCAAAAATAATCTTACCGAGGGCAGAGTAGTTTCCTCAAAGTATATCTAAATTAAAAAATCGGCAAAAATACGGAAGAACCTGCAAAATTAAAACACCCTTTAAAAGGGTTTATTGAAGTCCTTCATGTACTAAATTAGTTAAAGACGCACTCATTGACTTTCAAAAGAACATGTATTTTAAATCACTCTCTCTTTCGGTTAGAACTAATTTTGATGAAGAGGGTGGACTAAAAGTTTTTCCTTGACCGGTTTTGAAAGGCCAGATATACTTATGTAAAGTCATATGAGAAAAAACATCGTTCCTGAGAGAAGATTTGTGACCATACTGTTTGCGGACATAAAAGGTTTTACTTCCCTATCTGAAAGTCTTGACCCTGAAGACGTTGAGGACATTATTAACAGTATTTTCCGCACGTTCAGGGAAATTATTGAGGGTCACGGTGGGTATCTGGATAAATTCATAGGTGATGCTGTGATGGCTGTGTTCGGTGCTCCCAGGTCACACAGTGATGACCCGAGGAGAGCCATACTGTCCGGTCTCAAAATGCAGGGGGCACTTAAAGAGTTTAATGAAAAGCATGGTCTTAATCTTGGTCTCAGGATAGGTATAAATACTGGAGAGGTTTTATGGTCTTCCATAGCAGGAGAAAAGCCCACGGTTATGGGTGATGCGGTAAATGTCGCACAGAGGCTTGAGTCAATAGGAGAACCGGGGAAGGTTTTTGTATCAGAGAAAACCATGGAACTGGCCCGTGAATTTTTTGAGTTTATATCCCGTGGTGATACTCAGGTTAAAGGGAGAAGGGAACCGGTCAAGGTATTTGAGGTAAAAGGGGAGAAGGAGACATACGAAATAGTTGAATCCAGAATGGCAACGCCACTGCTTGAAAGAGAATATGAACTGGATATTTTGAAGCAACTGTATGAGAAAGCACAAGGCAACAACGAGACCACAGTTGTTATGGTACTTGGTGATGCGGGTCTTGGAAAAACAAGATTATCAGTTGAGTTTTTGAAAAATATTCGTGCAAGTTACAGGGGTGTCAGGGTTGTGTTTGTGAGAGGAGATTCACTCCGCCAGGGAAACTATCATGTTATTTCACAGATTATTACAGAAATTATTGGAAAAGGTGATAAGTCAGAAGTGTCCAGTAAAATAGAGGAAATACTTCGCAAAAGAGATGACCTGAGCGAGGCTGAAGTGAAGACATTTAAAAGCCTTCTTGTATCAATGATTTATCCATCAGGTAATAAGCACGAAGGTGGTGTTAGCGTATTGAGGGAGAGGGTCAATGCTGTTATAACGCTTCTGTCCGGTATATTCTCTGGTTCTGAAAATCCTTTTATCATTGTTGTTGATGATTTTCATCATGTAGATGAAGATTCAATGAGTATTCTCAGCAAGGTGAAAGACTATATACCGCATTCAAGGGTGATGTTTGTGTTTAATTCTCGTAGAGGTTTCAGTAAATTAAATTCGGATAGGGTGGTGGAGTTGAAGCCAGTTTCTAAAAATGCGGTTTATGCATTTGTCCGTTCCATTCTTTCCCTTAGAGACGAGAGAATTTCAGGTGAGTTTGTTGACCTGATAATGGAGAAGACAGGAGGTAATCCATACTACATAGAGGAGCTTGTTAAATACATTGGTTCAAAAGGATTATACGAAAAACATCCTGTTAGAGTTAAAGAGGAGTCTCTTCATCTACCGGAAACCCTTATAGGTATTCTTACAGAGAAAATTGATGCAATGCCTGAGGAATTGAAAGAGGTTGTTAAGGTTGCTGCATGTGTTGGTAGAACATTCTGGGAAGGAGTACTTGAAATAGTACTTGGCAGGGAAGTGGAGCCTTTTCTGCTTTCTCTTGAAGAAAAAGGTATGATTGCAAAAGAAACAGAGTCAATGATAGAGAATGATAAAGAGTATGTATTTGTGCACGAGTTATTAAGAGATGCTGCATACGCGCTACTCACAAAGAAAGAACGAACCAGACTTCACAATGTAATAGGTGGAATACTTGAGTTATATGAGAACAATGCCACTTTACTCTATGATGCAGCGCGACACTTTGAAACAGGTGGGGATGAAGAGAAGGCGAGAGAACTTTTTGAGAAAGCGGGCGATATCAGTAAACGGCAGGCAAACTTCAGATTCGCTTTAAAATGTTATGAAAGCATAAAAGATGTCACACCTGAATTACTTTTGAAAAAAGCGGAGGTTCTTGAAATACTTTCTGAATACTATAGAGGTATAAAGACCATTGAGTTGGGATTGAGTATTCTTGGAGAGGATGATAAAAGTGACCTCCGTCAATTGTTATTAATCAGACTTGCAAGTATAAAAGAGAAACAGGGAGATTTCAATACTGTCCTTAGCACCCTGAAAAAACTTGAAAACATCAGAAATCCCGTACTTAGAGCAGAGGTTCTTGGCAGGGTTGCATGGGCACATTTCAGGGTGTCTAATTATGAAAAGTCCGTAGAGATTGCCAGAAGAGCCTTCGCTATAATAGACAGATTAAATCAGACAAATCCTGAGGTGCTTATAAGAAAAGGGCTTGTGCTCAATGTACTGGCGAATGTTTATACTAAAAAGGGAGAACTGGATAAAGCCTACAGATTCTTTGATGAGGCAATAAAGATATATCGCTCACTGAATGACAGGGACAGGCTCTCAAAAATCCTGATAAACGTAAGTACCTATCTCATGTATAAGAAAGAGTATGAGCGCGCTCTGTCTTTGCTGAATGAGGCACTTGAACTGGTTACTCATACAGCAAACAGAGGTCTTCTGCCTGCAATATATAATAATATAGGGCTTATCTACACGAACAATGGAAACAATGAAAAGGCAATCCTCAATTTTAAAAATGCACTCAAAATTTCCCGTAATATAGGGAATAAATACTCAGAAATGAACGTTCTTGTCAATATCTCCCGTGCATACTCTTCAATGAGGTTTTTCAAAGAGGCAGAGGAATACCTTATCCAGTCTCTTGAACTTGCAAAAAATGTTGGAGACAGAGCCACAGAGGGGATAGCGCTTGCCAACCTTGCCTTTACGTATTTGATGGATGGTGAATTTGAGAAGGCTGAGGAGGCGGCAAGGGAGGCAGTTTTTGTCTTTGAAGAGCTAAAAGATACATATTCTATAGTTGACCTGTATCCTACGTTTATAGACACACTCATGAACAGGGAAAAATTTGATGAAGCACTGAATGAACTGAAAAAGTATGAAGAACTTTCTCAAAAACTGGACATCAAAGAAAGGGTAATTGATCACATAATCATAAGATATGCTGCAATTTTTTACTTAAAAAACGAATCTGGAAAGTGCAGAAAAATGCTTGAAAACCTGAACTCCATCTCAAACGATACATATTTAGATGCATTATTGTTAATCCTGAAATACCTCATATACATGGAAATTTCAGAAGACGAGGTTTTGCAACTATTACAGATAAAGGAGGAACCTTATCCATCAATTCACAGTTTTTTAAAAGGCTCATTGGATAGAGATTCTCTACTTTCTATACTTTACAGGTACCCCCGTTTCAGAATTATCTCTGTTATTCTGAAGAAGATGGCAGAGTAATAGGATTTAATTCCATAAATGAATGCGCTCCCCGGTTTCAGAAAGAATCACATCAAGATAGTTTCTGTGTGAAGCATCCTGAGGATACCATATGCGACCCTCAAGAATTCCAATGGTATCCGTAGAGTTATCTGTTTCTCTCAGGACTACTCCGCTTATATCTCTGAATTTGTAGTCACCGGTACTGTGAGGAGATGAAATGTCCATTGATTTACGATATGTTGCAAGTTTGCGGCGGAAAAATACATCCACTTTCTGGCTTAAATCTCTTTGATTGTTTACGAATGTATATATGGTATCATCATTGAAAACATTTACGATTCCTTCAACTGTCCCGAAAAGGTGAGGCTCTCTCAGATGATGACCCTCAAGTGCATTTGCACGTACTGTAACTTCAACAAAATCAAGAATGCTATATGTATATTTTGCGTACACAGGCATATTGTTGTAATACCCTATTGTATCAACACAAAGCCATGCAATAAGGTTTGTGTCAGAAGTGAAGAGATTGAACATTGCATGTATAATATTTCCCTGTGCATCCAATATAAATTTGCTTGCGTTCAAGGTGAACTGAGTATTGCCCTCTGTCCATTTCAGAGTTATAGAGGAATCTTCGCTATATTGTACTTTTCTCCAGTCTCCTGTTACTGAATCAAAAACCCACTCTCCCCATAACGAATAAGGATTATCTCTGAATCCAAGGTGAGCAATAGTTTTGGTAATGTTCACGAAAGGACCTTTATCAAGAGGGTCCTTTCCAACAGGGGACCTGTCAACATCCACCACTATGGGAATACCCTGTGGCATGCTTTCATACCCTTCTGCAGCCTGCGTTGATTCAGCAGATTCTTCAGTGGAAGTTGGCATTGAAATGATGGCAATGATGTCCGCCAGGTCATTGGGTTCCTCATTCTTAGTACAGGAGTTAAGGAAAAGGACAGAAAAGACAAAGATACCCACTATTATTTTTCCTGACATTCTATCACCTCCTTCTCTTTTTCCTATTCTACTACTAATTTGGCGGTTTGTCAAGATAAAGGTTCAGGTTCAAGGGGAGGATGCTTTTTTATTTCTTCAAGTATTATTTTTATGGCAGTATCCAGTTGCGGGTCTTTTCCCTTAACGTAATCTTCCGGTGTAATGTCAACCTCTATATCAGGGTCAGTGCCGTAATTTTCGACACCCCAGCCCACGTCAGAGAACCAGAATGAAAACTCAGGTTGGGTTGTGACAGTGCCATCCACAAGCCAGTTTCTTGGCCATATTCCTATAACACCTCCCCATGTTCTTCGGCCAATTAGTTTTCCAAGTCCGAGAAGCTTGAAAGAGTGACTGAATATATCGCCATCTGAGCCCGCGTATTCATTTGTTATGGCCACCATTGGACCTTTTCTCGCCTCTGAAGGATAGGGCATTTTCCCCATCCATCTTGAGAAGTCATAGCCGATTCTCTTAAGTGCTATTTTTTCAAGTATAAGTTGCGATACAAACCCTCCCCCATTGAATCGCACGTCAATAATCAGTCCATGGCGATCAAATTCCGCAAGATAATATCTGAAAAACTCAGCAAAGCCCCTTGCCCCCATGTCGGGAATGTGTACATAACCCACTCTGTTTTTTGTTTTCTTATGAACATACTCTCTGTTTCTTTCAACCCAGTCCCTGTATCTTACAGGACCCTCGTTCATAAGGGTTTTAATCCAGAACTCTTTTCTGTCCTTTCCTCTTCTAAATGTCATTTTAACAAGGTCACCGGCCCTGTTCACAAGAAGTTTGTGAGGAGGATTTTCCAGAGTCACCTTTTCATTATCAATTCTTTCTAAAATCATCCCTTCTTCCACATTTACTCCCGGTTGCCTCAGTGGAACAAAGTGTCTATCATCCCAGGTATCTCCTTTAAGAATCCTTTTTACCACGAAGGCTTTCTTTTTTGTGTCGTAATTTATATCTGCACCCAGAAATCCAATATTGTAATACGGCCTGGGTTTATAATCACCTCCCATTTCATAGGCATGAGATGTCCCCAGCTCACCCTGCATTTCCCATATAAGGTCAGAAAATTCTGCACGTGTTGCGACTCTTTTCAGGAGTGGAAGGTATTTTTTTAATACATTTTCCCAGTGAACACCCGACATGTCCTCTCTCCAGAAGTATTCCCTCTGCAACCTCCATGCTTCTTTGAACATTTGCTCCCATTCAAGTGGAGGATTAATTTCCAGTTTTATTCTGTTAATGTCTATCTTTCCACTCTTTCTACCGGGTGCTTGCTCTTTTGGGTCCGGTTTTCCCTGAGTGGAGACTACTCTTATTTCCTTACCTGTTTTTATCCCTATTGCCTGTTTATTCTGGGATATTTTAAAGGATGATACACCATGGAAGAAAACATCCTCTTCCTGCGTGTTCAGGTCAAAGTAGAGAAGGTCATTTCCATGCTCTGTATCCCCCATGAAGCTATCCAGCAGGCTTTCCGGTTCAGATGAGGCTGTATAAAAAACTCTATTGTTTGCAACTGCAAGTTCATGGTAAATTCTTTCAGGTACAGGTAATGGAACTATTCTGTTTTTAATACCGTCAAAATCTATTTCAATAGTTGTTTGTGCTTTTTCCTTTCCTTTTTTGTCTTCTTTTTTATTTCCAAAACCCTCAGGCTCTTTTAGAAATGGTGAGCGAATATCTTTTTTGAGACTTACAACGTATGGTCTGGAACCACGAGGGAAACCGAGTGCAAAGTGAATACTGTCACTTACTGGATTGTATATCCTTTTTGATAAAAAGAATAGATATTTGCCATCATCAGAGAAGGCTGGACTGTAGTCAACCATCGGTTCTGTTACGTCATGTATTTTTTGTGTTTTCAAATCGTATATGCGAATTATGCTGTGTGATATTGAGGTGCTTATACCATATGCGAGGTACCTGCCGCATGGGGAAAAGTCAAAGCCATTTACAGAGCCCTGTATTGCTTTATCTATCTTTCTGCTTGTGCCTTTCTTTATATCCACCACAATTAGTTCTTCCCTGTGGTTTCTGAGGGCAATAATGTCTTCTACTGGTGATACCTTCATAGAATATGGTCTTCCAACATCTAAGTCTTTAAATCTTTTGAGGATTCTGCCATCTTTGGAATGTATTTCAAGATGCTCTTTATTTCCTTCATCGCTAACAACAACAAGACGCTTTGAGTCATTGAGCCAGACAGATACAGAATATCTAACCCCGTGTTTTTTCCCATGCTGAGCCACGGGGCCGTCCCACAAACCCATTGTAAATGATTTCCCACGTGTTATCACATTAATATAGGCTGCATCCTTTGAAAGACTGAATCTTTCAAGATATTTGACAGGGTCAGCAAATTTTCTTTTTCTCTGTATAAGAGGGCTACGGTACTCTATATTAACCCTTGTATCTTTGCCTTGTTGTGGGTCAAAAACATAGATGTCAGCCCCTGCATGGTATGTGATTCTTTTCCCATCAGTGGTGGCGTTCCTTACATAGAAATCCTCATGTTTTGTATGCTTTTTAAGATCTGAACCGTCTGGAAAACAGGAGTAAATGTTCCCGATGCCTTCATGGTCTGAAATGAAATATATACGGTCATTTATCCACATTGGACTTGCAAGATTGCCTTTGAGTTCAAGGAGTTTCCTGAATTTGCTCTGTCCCACTTTAATCCATAATTCACCTGCTGTTCCACCTCTGTATCTTTTCCATCTTGCAGGGTCACCTGTGTTTCTGCCAATAACTATGCCATTTTTACCAATGCTTATACTCCTTGCCGGTCCATAAGGTAGAAGTTCAGGCAGGCCTCCTTTTCTGCTTATTTTGTAAAGGAAGTATAGAGAACGGAATGGTTGTTCGTGATTGCTTGCAAAGATGATATGTTCGTTATCAAGCCATCCCAGCACAAGGACGCTACCGCCCAGATATGTGAGTCTTGTTGCCTCTCCCCCTTCAGAGAGCATGACATACACTTCTGGATTGCCCTCTTCGCGGCCAACAAAAGCTATGTACCTACCATCAGGAGAGAAAAAAGGATGTGATACCTCACCAAGATTTGAGGTGAGCCTTTTTGCAATACCTCCCTTTACATTTACCGACCACAGGTCATCTTCAGCCACAAATACCACAGTATCGTTGTGGATTGTGGGGTATCTGTAATACCCTTCAAAACGCATAAAATACCTCCATTTTTCAAAACTATCTTGAGGACTGTAATAAATATAAACTTTAGATGGTTAACAGTCAAATCATCAATACACATTGAGAAATAGCGATAACTTGAAAATAGACGTAAAGTAAGTTAAAATAAAGGTATGACAGGTATTAATTTAAAAGACCCCAAATTCAAAAAGGCTGTAAAAAACGCCACGTTCAAGAACCCGTATTTTATTCCCTTTCTCATATTTTTCATAATTTCATTCTTTACAATTGTGGTTTTGCAGCACGGTTACTCCACGGGAGTCAACGACCTTGAAAAATACACTGCACAGATATACAACAAGTTTTTTCTTGATGGTATAAACAATTTAAAGAGCGAATTGTTTTATAAATTGAGACTTACAGAGGGAGAACTGAAAAAATTCACGTTTTTCATAAGGGATATAAAGGCAAGGGATGTGAGTATTGATGGTGCGCTCTGGGATACAAAAGGCAAACTCATTTACTCCTCAAACATCAAGATATTTCCCATGAATTCAAGACCTAAAAAAATCCCCTATTATTTTAGAATTTCTCTGCTTTCAGGACAGCCATATTACTGGATTGAGATGGACCTTAAAAAGGGCCATGCCTCCATTGCCATACCAATTGATGCATCGTTTTTGCGTAAGCTTACCGAGGGTATTCAATCAGACGCAGCTTTGTACCAGAATGGAGAGCTGCTTGTTGCAACCACACCTCTATTTCCAGAGACGCTCAAAAAGATTCCAGAGAAAATCAAGGATCATAGAGTGGTCTCTTCAAAAATAGATAACGATTTTACATGGGTGCTTCTTGCGCCACCACTTGCAAGAGGTATGAACGCAACCGCTGTGATAATTTCAGCAGCCTTTCTTATTGTAGGCTTTCTCATTGCAATTGCATGGGCTTTTCAACTGGCTTATATAAAAATTGACATGGATGAGGAGGAGGTTAATCTCATAAAAATGTTCTCGGAACTTCTGGAAAAAGTACATGAGAGTACCACAGGATATGAGCAGTTTTTGATGCTGTTTAAACACCTGAAAACGAAGTTTAAAATGGACTTTATTGGTTATTTTAATGCACAGTTTAAGATTGTTGTTAAAGAGCCACTTGAATTTGATGAACAGTATATTTTTGAAAAGCTTGCCGGATTTGATTATTCTATCACAGAGATAAAAGAAATCAAGAGTGATGATTATTATATAACGGTTGTGCCGGTACCGGTTCATTCCACTCTAAAATATGGATGGATTATAGCGGCAAAGAAAAGAATACTGCTTAAAAACGATAAGGCAAGATGGGCTCTGGTGCATCTTTCTGAAATACTTGCTCTTTACGAGTCAGGGAAGAGCCAGGCCAAAAAACTTGCAAAGATGGCCTTTCTGGACCCGCTTACCCAGATTTTCAATCGCAGGTTCTTTATGATAAGAGCAACAGCCGACTTTAATAACAGCATAAGCAGGGGAGAACCCTGTTCTGTAATTATGGTTGACATAGACCACTTTAAAAAGTTCAATGATACGTATGGTCATCAGTATGGAGATGAGGTTCTGAAAACAGTTGCAGGTATTCTTTCATCAAGTCTCAGAGATTCTGATATTCTGGGTAGATATGGTGGAGAAGAGTTTGTTGTATTCCTTCCTGGAACAACCATTAAAGAAGCAGAAAGAATAGCTGAAAGATTAAGACAGGCAGTTGAAAAGTATCCTATGGCAAAGGAAAATATAACAATAAGTCTCGGTGTAACGCAGTGTATGGCAGGGGAAAGTCTTGAGAGTGCCATAGAAAGGGCTGATAAAGCCCTTTACAGGGCAAAAGAGAATGGAAGAAACAGGGTGGAGGTGGTGGGAAATGAAAGAAGACCTTGAAAAAATCAAGAAAGAGATTGAAGAACTAAGAGAAAAAATACGTTATCACAATTATCGGTATTATGTTCTTGATAGTCCGGAGATTTCTGATGAGGAGTATGATGCCCTGTTCCGCAGGTTGCTGGAACTTGAGGAAAAGTATCCAGAGTTAAAGTCACCCGATTCTCCAACACAGAGAATAGGTGCACCGCCCAGAAAGGAGTTTGGGGAGGTAAGACATGAACTCCCCATGTACTCCCTTCAGGACGCAAGAAACGAGGATGAACTCAGAGAATTTGATAGAAGGGTCAAAAGACTTTTAGGCCTTTCTCCCTTTGATAAAATAGAATATCTGACAGAGCCGAAATTTGATGGACTGTCATGCGAGATTACCTATATAAATGGAGTTCTCACCACGGCTTCAACAAGGGGTGATGGATATGTTGGTGAGGATGTAACCGAGAATGTAAAAACCATAAGGTCGGTGCCTCTTCGGCTTTTAACCGATAATCCACCAGCAAAGTTTCAGGTGAGAGGTGAGGTCCTTATGCGGAAAAAGGATTTTGAGGAACTCAACAGGATGCTTGAAGAAAAAGGAGAGAAGACCTTTGCCAACCCACGCAACGCTGCGGCAGGTTCTCTTAGACAGCTTGACCCTAAAATCACCGCACAGAGGAAACTGGACTTTGTAGCATGGGGCATTGGAGTTGTGGAAGGGATAACGTTTAAAAAACAATCTGAAATACTTGACACAATAGAGAGGTTTGGGTTTAAAACATCAAGGCCAAGGAAGATTGCTCGTGGCATTGATGAGGTTATAGAGTACTACAAAGAAATGGAGGAAAAACGGGACAGCATAGAGTATGAACTTGATGGAATAGTGGTTAAAGTCAACGACCTTTCCCTCTGGCCAAAATTAGGGGAGACATCCCGTGCACCGAGATACATGATTGCAGGTAAATTTTCACCCAGAAAGGCTGAAACCGTTCTGAAGGATGTTATATTTTCTGTTGGGAGGACGGGTATAGTGACGCCTGTTGCCATACTTGAGCCTGTCTATGTGGGAGGAGTTATAGTTCAGAGAGCAACCCTTCACAATTTTGACGAAGTCAGAAGACTTGGTATAAAGATAGGTGACAGGGTTATTGTGCAGAGGGCAGGGGATGTAATACCGGAAATAGTAGGATCTGTGGTGGAAAAAAGAACAGGGTCCGAGCGTGAAATAGTTCCACCAGAGCGATGCCCCGTGTGTGGCTCAAAACTTGTAAAAGAAAATGTCTATTTAAGATGCGTTAACATGTCCTGTCCTGCAAAACTGAAGGGTGCTTTGCGGCATTTTGCGCAGAGGAAAGCCATGGACATTGAGGGACTTGGAGAAAAACTTGCAGAGATGCTTGTTGATAGAGGACTGGTGAAGGACCTTGCGGATATTTATTACCTGAAAAAAGAGGACCTTCTTAAATTACCCGGCTTTGCAGAAAAATCTGCGACCAATTTAATAAATGCCATAGAGAAATCAAAGAAAAGACCCCTTGCAAGATTTCTTTATGCCATCGGAATTCCTAATATTGGAGAATTTACTGCACAGGTCCTTGCAAAGCGCTTTAAAACACTTGAAAATATAAAAAAAGCATCCTTTGATGACCTTCTAAAAATTGAAGGATTTGGCCCTGAGATTGCCCGCTCCATTTATGAGTTTTTCAGAGATGAGAACAATATAAGGGTGCTTGATAAAATGTTCAAAAGAGGGGTCTCTCCCATTGAAGAGAAAGAAAGTGAGCAAAAGGAAAGTCCGATAAAGGATAAGGTGTTTGTTTTTACGGGAGCACTTTCTTCCATGAGTAGAGAGGAAGCAAAGAGACTTGTTGAGGAGCGGGGCGGGGTAGTAAAAAATTCTGTGTCAAAGAAGGTGGATTTTGTTGTGGTTGGAGAAAATCCGGGCTCAAAGTACGAAAGAGCCAGGGCTTTAGGAATAAAAATGCTGAGTGAACGTGAATTCCTTGAATTACTGGGAGTTAACAAGTGAAAAGATTGGGTGCCTTTATGCTGGCTTTCAAACTGTTTACAGGGGCAAATCCCGGATGGGTATATGTTGATAATGGAAAGATACATTATCTTTTTGAAAAGAAAGGAAAAAGACTTACTCAGGGTGGAATAACTATAAGCTCGTACAATCTGCCATACACGGATTCCGTTGTTGTGGGCGTTGAGGGAAAAGAACATACCTATAGGGGTGAAATTTCCATATACGTGGACCCCTTTGGAAGTTTGAATATTATAAACCGTGTTAGTCTTGAGGATGCTGTTAAATCCGTCATTTCAACTATTCCCGTGGGCGAAAAAAACGGCGAACTCTTAAAGTTAAAGAGCATCATGGCAAGAACAATGCTTCTATATCTTGCCAGAACAAAAAGAATTATACCTGACAGCACAGATTTTTTTGTGTACACAGGAAGGGATGGAGAAAGTCCACTCGGCAATTTTGCCAGCAAGTTTACAATAGGTGCATTTTTGACAGAGGATGATTCCCTTATCGTGCCATTTTACCATATAAATTCTGGGGGTATAACTGAGAGCGGAGAAGATGTGGACTGCCCCTATGATTATCTGATTAGCAAGATAGACACTTTTGCAAGATTCGGGAAGAACTTTGAGTGGAAAAGGGTAATAACAAAGGATTCTCTTTATAAAGTCCTTAAGACCAATGTGATTGAACCATTTGAATTTACCTCTTCAGGGAGGGTTTCTTCCTTTATAACAGACAGCGATAGAGTCATACCAGCGGATACAGTAAAAAACATTTTGAAACTTCCCTCACTTCTGATTTATACAGAGGAAAGCAAAGATACAATTTACATCTATGGTAGAGGAAAAGGCACGGGTCTTGGCATTTCGCTTGAAAGTGCAGATTACATGACATCTTCAGGAATGTCCTATGAGGATGTAATAAGGTTTTTCTATGGTGGGAAGGTAAACATAACAAGGAGGTTTACAAATGAAGAGTTATACAGAATACCTCTGGTTCAATACTCCCAGAAAGCGGGAACTTGTCCACATTACAGATAGGGTTGAGGAAGCCGTTAAAAAAAGTGGCGTAAAAGAAGGTTTTTGTCTCGTCTCGGCCATGCACATAACTGCGGGAATAATTGTAAACGACTATGAAGAGGGCTTATGGAAGGATATATGGACATGGCTTGAAAAACTTGCGCCTTACAGGCCTGATTATAACCATCATCACACAGGTGAGACAAATGGAGACGCCCACCTTAAAAGGATTTTGGTGCATCACCAGGTGGTATTGCCCATTACAGATGGAAAACTTGACCTCGGACCGTGGGAGCGTGTTTTTTACGCCGAATTTGACGGTCAGAGGAGGAAAAGAGTTGTGATAAAAATCATTGGAGAATAACTAAATTCATAAAACCCTTATTTTGAAAGACCAGTCCAAAAGTTTATAATTCATATTAAAACACAGGAGGTAGGGAGTATGCGCAGGACATTATGGCTTATACTCGTCGCAGGATTTCTGATGGGTGCTACATTCAAGGATGTAAAAAACAGTGCAGACGATGCTTTAAGAAGAGGAGATACAAAATTAGCAATAGTCCAGTATGAGAATTTTCTCAAAGAGAAAAACCTTGATAAAAAGGACAAATTCAACACCTATCTTGAACTTGCTGACATTTACTATTACAAACTTGAAAAACCAAAGAAGGCACTTGAATACCTTGTAAAGGCAAAACAACTCTTTCCAGAGACTTACAGAAGGATGGATGAGGTGCTTTATCGGATGGGGCTCTGCTATGAGAAGTTAGGAGACTATCAGAAGGCGGCCGAGATGTACGAAAAGATAGTCATGAATTTTCAGAAGTCAAAGTATTCAAAAGAGGCATGGGATAGAATAAACATTGCATTTGCCCATAATTATCAGGATACAGTAGCCTACGTTGGTGGAGAGTATATTACAAGCCTTCAGGTTGAAAATCTCCTTGAGAGGCTCAATCCCATGATGAGGAATTACTACTCCACAAAGGAAGGAAAGAAAAAACTCCTTGAGGAGATGATTAAGCAGAAACTCCTGACAAAAGAGGCAGAGGCAAGAAAACTCTATCTCAATTCAGATGTCCAGAACAGGCTTGAAGAGTGCCGTCAGAATGTTCTTGCAAGAGCAATGATAGATGAAATAAGGAAGAATGTGACGGTTTCAGATAAAGATGTTGAGAAGTTTTACAGAAGCCATCTTGAGCAGTATAAGGAGCCTGCAACTATAAAAGCATTCAGAATTGAAGTTAAAAGCAAACAACTTGCAGATTCATTGTACAAACTCTTAAAGAAAGGGGCCAATTTTGATACTTTGAGAGCAAAGTTTTCCATCGGAAGAGATAAGAAAAACAAGGCACCCACTGTAATCACCAAGAAAGGTCCCAAAGACAAGGTATTTGAAAAGATTTTCAAGACGAGAAAAGGTAAAATATCAAAGCCCATACAGATAACTGACAGCACGTATGCCATATTCAAGATTGTTGATAAGAAAAAGGAAGGATACAGACCTCTGAAGCAGGTTTCTGCTGCAATTAAGACAAGGCTGAAACAGAAGAAGGAAAAAGAGGCATACGATAAGCTGCTGGAGGAACTCAAAAAGAAATATGAAGTAAAGATTTTCTGGGACGAAAACAGCAAAAAGAATAAAAAGAGTGAAAAGAGCGGAGAAGGAAAACAGAAAGAAAAGAAGTGAGGAGGGCACAGTCCTTCTCTTTGATGACAACAAAGGTGAAGGCATTATAAGATTAAAAAACGGGTCCCGCATAAAGGTCCGTTACAGGGACATTGTGCGGGACTCAATTTTTTTCCTGTTTGAAGGTGAGAAGGTTCGTGTATATTTTGATGAAAACGGGAGAGTAATAAAGGTTGATACGCTTTGAACTTGTAAAGAAAGAAAAGCATACAGGCGCAAGGCTGGGGATACTTCATACACCGCATGGGGATTTTGAGACGCCCTTTTTTATGCCCGTTGCCACACAGGCAACTGTGAAAACCATGTCTCCCCGTGAACTTGAGGAAATAGGTGTTCTATTCATAGTTTCAAACACCTATCATCTGCATTTAAGACCCGGGGACGAACTCATAAAAGAGATGGGAGGCTTGCACAAATTCATGGGCTGGAAAAGGGGAATACTCACGGATTCAGGTGGATTTCAGGTATACAGCCTCTCCGATTTAAGGGAATACGACCGTGATGGAGTGCGTTTCCGTTCCCATATAGACGGAAGATACATAAGATTTACACCTGAAAATGTCATGGACATAGAGGCGAACCTTGCTCCAGACATTGCTATGGTTCTTGACTGGCCGTCAGAGTATCCAACCACCTATAAAGAAGCCCAGAAACACCTTGAAATAACACACAGATGGGCAGAGAAGGCACTTGAACACAGAAACAAATACCATAAAGAGCAAGCCATCTTTGCCATCACTCAGGGAGCCACATTTGTGGATTTGAGAAAAGAAAGCGCAGAATATCTTGCCTCAATGAATTTTGATGGTTTTGCAATCGGCGGACTTGCATTTGGAGAGCCGAAAGTGGAGCGGGATAGAATTGTTGAGGAAAGCACGCCCCTTTTACCTGAAGATAAGCCGAGATACCTTATGGGTGTTGGCTATCCTGAGGACATAATAGACAGTGTAATACGTGGTGTTGACATGTTTGACTGTGTTCTTCCGACGAGGAATGCGAGAACAGGAACGGTCTTCACACATTACGGCAAACTCGTTGTGAAGAATGGAGCCTATAAAAAAGACAGAAGACCCCTTGACCCTGAGTGTGATTGTTATGTCTGTAAAAACTTCACCCGTGCCTATATAAGGCATCTTTTCAATGCGGGAGAAATACTGGGTCCACGCCTTGCAACCTATCACTCCATCTACTTTTACACAAAACTTATGGAACAGATAAGAGATGCCATAAAAGGCGACTTTCTCCTTGATTTCAGAAAAGAGTTTATGGAGAAATATACAGGTGGCATGTGATTTTTGATTTTTGAAAACAATTACATTGTGATGTAATTGGCTTAAGAGAAAAAACTGTTGAGTTAAGGGGGTAATCTATAAAAGCCTCTCTTATACTGGATGCGAAAATAGATTGTATATGATTTGTTTAGATGAATAAAGATAAAAGTAATAAATAGAGGATCTCTCAATTAACCTCCATAGCTAAAAAGAAGGAATATGGAATTGAGATTGTATTGCACAGGAAGGTCTTGTAAAAATTAAAGTTTCTTTTATAACAACATTGCTCAACGGCTAAGCTTTTATTTCTTTACGTTGTTTTAACCTGTTTCTCTCAACCTGTTCTTTGAAAAATAGAATTGTATCATAATATGTACACAAGTAAAGTGGAATCTTTGAATAAGACGAGGTTGATACCTATCTTGATATTAAAATAAAGTTATATATTGACAATCCCCCCCCCCCCTTGCCATATACTATAGTGGGGTGTGGGATAAATAACAAAACAAGAAAAGGAGGATAAAATGGTAATAGTGGATATGAGCTCAAACGATGTAAAGATTAATGAAATTGTTAGAGGAGATGAATCTTCTTGGTGTGGACCATTAGGTAATGGTCCTGGAATCTCAACTGCAGCAAAGTAAATTCATTTCAATCCCACACCCCGCCAAAATAAAATTTGGAGGGTAGAAATGGTAGAAATGAGGGAAATAGATTTAATAAAATTTCCTTTAAAAATATCATTGTATTCAGTTGATTTAGGAGTATAATACACTTCGGGATGTGCTAATTAAGTTAAATAGTGAACAATATAAATACTATCAAAAAATAAGGAGATTCAGAAGAATACATCGGTCTACTTTTTTAGAATACAAAGATTTTATGTGGCTTCTCTATAAGCATGGCTTTATAATTACAGCGGAAGTAAACGAATTTGATATTTTCATTGATAAAATTAATAAAGTGAAGTTTAAAGACGACTTATTAATAACAGCTGTGGTTGTTTTGGGTTGTAATATGGACTGCACATATTGTTTTGAAAAATGGCATGGCTTGAAAGACCTCAACAAAAAGGTATACTTGACCAAAAAGTTTGCAAAGAAATATATGAGCTTTATTAAAAAAAATATACTAAATCATTCAATCAAAAAGTTAAAAGTGGCGTGGTTCGGAGGAGAGCCACTTTTAGATTATAGCATGATAATAGAAATGAGTGAGAACCTTATTTCTCTATCTCTCAAGCACAATATTTCTCTGGTAAACTACATTGTGACAAACGGAACTTTATTGCATCGTATACCTGCTGCCAAATTTCAACTTTTTGATTTTATTCAAGTCACGCTTGACGGTACTCAGGATATTCATGATAAATATAGAATATTCCCATCTGGTAAGGGAAGCTTTAATGTTATCTATAGAAACTTAAAATACATTCCTGAAAATTTTGATCTTGTTCTTCGGATAAATGTGGCCGAGGAAGATGTACAAACATATATTGAACTTCTAGATTTATTTGATTTCAGAAGCAAATATACTACAGTGGATTTCTCCCCGATATTTGTGGCAGATGAAACAGAAGAACAATCTGCAAGTCCAGTTAAGAATATGTCTTTAGAAAAATACTTCTCCATTGAACAGGAACTTATAGAGTATGCTGTAAGTAAAGGCTTTAAAATATCATCTACTTTATTCCCGCACTGGACAAATTCCTTGTGTTGGAGAGTTTTACCATATGCTTATCATATAACTACTGAAGGTGAATTGTACGCATGTGTAACTCAGTTGGGAAATAGGGATGATTATTATGGTTTTATCTCGAGTGATGGTGAACTTATTATATCTGATTGGAGTGTCTATATGAAGAATAAGATATACAGCTACTCGCATGTAAACGAGGAATGTAAACGTTGTCCTTTTGCCCCAATATGTGCTTTAAGCTGTGTTCACAAGAATGGGTGTACTATATTTAAGAACAAACGTATACTTTTGGATAGGCTTTTATTGATGGAAAAGGCTGAGAAAGGTGGAGGTAAATAGGGTGAAAAGAGATGCGTTATTTAGAAAATGGCACAATATATTTAAAAAATATCACGCTGTCACCGGCAGGTTTTACAAAAAATACAAGAAGGAGTACCTGATTTCATCTCTTCTTACTATACTTTCTTCTGTCCTTCTTTTTCCATTGCCTATTCTGACCAGAAGGTTGATTGATGTTATATCTGAAAAAGGTACACCTCAGCAAATTATAAAATTATTGCTCGTAATTATCGCAGTTCTATTGTTTGCAAAGTTATTTTCTTATTTTGGTAATCTCATGTTTTTCAAACTTAACTCTAAAATTAACCTCTTATTGCGTAAATATATGGTATCAAGGATTTTAAAGAGCAGGTTTGATTTGTTTATAAAGCACGATACAGGTTATCTTTTAAGCAGAGTTAACGAAGACCCCGGTTATCTCAATACGCTGTTTGGACAACAAATTATAGGTATATTTCAAAATATCATCATTACACTGGTTTCAGTGGTTGGTCTTCTGTATTTAAGTGCAAAGCTCTCTTTGTTTATACTGCTGGTGGTTCCTTTGCTTGTGTGGACAGTGTTGTTCTTCAGTAAAAAAATGAGAAGTATATTTCCGATTTTCCTTGAGAAAAAGGCTTGTGAAACTTCCTCCCTGCAGGAGAGTATTAATGCCTATATGCTTTTAAAAAGCGCTTTGAGAGAAATAGTCGGTATTCGAAGATATTTTTCCAGTGCTTTGAAAACCCATAGAGTGAATGTTGGATACGGAAAGTACCATTATGGCAATCTTTCAATATCCACTTTTGTAACCCAGTTAACTCCCATCCTTATTTTTGGAATCGGTGGATACTGGGTACTTTCAGGTAAGATGACTCTAAGTACCCTAATAGCGTTTAACATGTTCATGGCTTACCTATTTTCTTCAATAAATGGACTTTTAAACACGAACATAACACTTCAGGTGGCCCTTACTGCGCTTGACAGGATACATGAAATAGTGAATTATCCCCAAGAGAGTTATAAGATACCATTCAAAGATAAGCCTATCAGAATACTAAGACTCTCAAATATATCTTTCAGTTACAATGAAAGGCCTGTGCTACGGAATATCAATTTATATGCAGAATCGGGTGAAAAGATAGGGATAGCCGGTATATCAGGAGAAGGTAAGACCACGCTTTTAAAGATCATGGCAGGTGTGCTATATGACTTTAGAGGCGGGTACATTGTAAACGAAAAAGAACTTGATTTGAAAAGTATCATTGGCCTTAGAAAAAAGATAGCCCTTGTCCATCAGGAACCTTTGTTGTTCAGGGGTAGTATAGAATACAACTTGAAGGTGTTAAACCCACTGGCGGATGATGAAGATATGTATAAGATTATGAAGAAACTCAGGTTGCATGAGTTTGTGCTTTCGTTACCCGAAGGCTACCGCACATATCTTGACCTGAAAAGCATAAATTTATCTGTGGGGCAGAAACAGAGAATTGCCTTTGCGCGTGCCTATTTAAAACACCCGGATATTTTACTTCTTGATGAAATAACCTCCAATCTCGATGAGGAAAGTGAAAAAGCACTTCTTGAAGTAATAAAGGAAATTGATGATATGATAGTAATTATAGTATCACACAGGCAAAAACCACTTTTGTTGTGTGATAGGGTTTATCGGATAAGGGACGGTGAAAGTATAGAGATTGATGATGTTAGAAAATTAAAAGAAATTCCGGGATAATGAAACTGAACCTTAAGTTCAGACTAACTTATTTTTTCACTTATTAACTTCAGGTTTATTTTGAAACCACGTAGTCTTTCTCTTATCAGATTGAAGATCTCCTTATCTTTCCCAACATCCTCAGGTGTCACGATGCCTTTTTGTGTGATTTTGCCAGAGAGCATGAGTTCCGCTATGGACAGGGCAGTGTAGCCCGTTGTTCTTGACATGGCGGTTTCTTTTCTCTCTCTGTCATAAAAATCAACAAGTTCATAGGATATTTTTCCCGCTGTTCCCTCTGCAATGACACGAAATAAAAGCGCATCCTCAATGTCTTTTTCCGCATATTCTTTGAGTATAGAAAGTAGGGTATTTTTATCCGTGCTCTTTATCCACTCTGCATGTCCTTTGTATCTTATGGTCTTTTCAAACATATTCTTTGCCCATCTTTTTTTAGTAAGAGTCCTCAGGCCGTCCGTGTAAAATGCCTCGTATGTTTTTCCCATAAATTCAACTTCCTCAAGTCCATATAGAGGGGGGACAAATTCCACCTGCCAGTTTCTTACAATACGAACGGGTCTTTCATACTCGGACAAAAGGTCTTCGGGATTGAAATGAACCACCAGATTGTATGGTGGAATGGGTTTTTCAGGAACACCTCCAACATATATTTTTACATCCTTCAAAAATCCCAGTTTTGACTTTGCATGGCCGACACAGATGTTGGAAAGCCCGGGTGCTACGCCTGCATCAACCACAATGCTTATGTTTTTTTCTCTTACTTCAGGGTCATAGAAACCGAGGTCCTCTTCCACAAAAGTAATGTCAACCGCATTTCTGCCTGCCTCTTTTATCCTTAAAAGCCCTTTTACTCCTATTTTTGCAGGAAGTGCATTTATTGCAATTTCTGATTTCTCCAGAATTGAAATTATCTTTTCATCTTCAATGCCGATTTTATAGCCTGTTCCTCTGAAAAGATTTAAATTGTCCGGGCTTATATCAATACAGCATACCTTATAACCTTCATCTATGAGCCTGTTTCCTATAACCCTTCCCTGTTTGCCACAGCCTAAAATACAGAAATCAAACCGTGCCATACTCTTTTAAGTGCCTTTTTCCAAGTCTAACATACTCTTCTGCATTCTCAAGAATTGCCTTCACATCCTCATCTCTTACCTCTCGCACCACCTTTGCAGGAACTCCCATTATTAAAGAGCGGGGAGGGAATTTTTTGCCCGGTGGGACCACAGCTCCTGCCGCCACTATGGATTCCTCTCCGATTTCAACGCCGTCAAGAACCACAGCACCCATACCTATTAAGGACCTTGAGCCTATCTTGCAGCCGTGAAGTATAACACCATGCCCCACTGTGACATCATCGCCGATTATCACAGGATAATCTGGTGGTGTAATGTGAAGAACCGAGTTATCCTGCACATTGCTCCTCTTACCTATAACTATTTTTCCTATATCTCCTCTTAAAATAGCGCCGTACCAGATACTTGCCTCATCGCCGAGTTCCACCTCTCCTATAACTCTTGCCGTATCCGCAACAAAAACATCCGTACCTATTTTTGGCTTTTTCCCTTCAAATTCAAGAATCATTTATTCCTCCTTATATCCTTCTGCTTCCTTTACAAAAAGTTCAGATGTATACTTATCTATGTTTGTAAGGTGAACCTCTTTGAGATTTTCGGGGTTTTTCTCCTTGAAAAACTTAACCACCTCACCTAAAATAATCTTTGCCGCCCTTTCCTTCGGAAAACCGAATATACCTGAACTTACGGCAGGTATTGCCACGGATTTTATCTCCCTTTCCTCGCAGAGTTCAAGGACGCTCCTTATGGCGCTTTTAAGTTTTTCGTCCTCGTTACCCTCTCCCCATACAGGGCCTACAGTATGTATAACATACTTTGCTTTGAGTTTTCCTGCACCTGTAATTGTGGCCTTTCCCACAGGGACAGGGCCGTTTTTGCGTACTATTTCATCGCTCTCCTTCTGTATTTCATATCCCCCCTTCCTTACAATGGCACCGGCGACTCCCCCTCCGTGCTTTAGATAGGAATTTGCTGCATTGGTTATTGCCTCAGTTTCTTCCTCCGTTATATCCCCATGTATGATTTTGACGGTGTAATCACCTATTTTAAGGGTATAAAGTTCATTCATGATTTTACCCCCTCTTTTAAAAGCCGTGCAACATTGTATGCTGTGAAATATAGATTCTCTTTTGCTTTTCTGAATGCCTCTTCTTTGCTCTGAATACCATTTACAATGGAAAACACGGCATCCACAACGTTGTAAATACTTTCATTTACCTTTGCTACACCGCACAGGACTATAACCTTCTTTCCGTGTTTTTTTGATATTTCCGCCACTTTGTAAGGTGCCTTTCCGAATAAACTCTGCTCGTCAAAACTGCCCTCGCCTGTTATGACCACATCTACATCTTTAAGTTTATCTTCAAAATTCGTTATTTTCAGGAAAAACTCCGCACCATCCTCTATTTTTGCCCCAAAGACGCCGTAAAGTGCAGCACCTATGCCACCTGCTGCACCACCACCTTTTATTTTCCTCATATCCCTTCCTGTTTTTCTGTAAATAATTTCGGCGAGTTTTTCAAGTCCCTTTTCCATTTTTTCAAAGTATTTTTCTTTGAGACCTTTCTGTGGTCCAAACACCCTGACAGCCCCGTTTTTCCCAAGTAGTGGGTTTTTAACATCGGAGAGTATTCGTATGTCCGCATTCTTCAAAAGAGAGAGTGTTTTGCGAGGTATTTCAAGAGAATCAATGGAAAAAAGAGCTCTTCCTACAGGCTCAAGTTCTTTGCCATTCTTATCCAGGAACCTTATGCCAAGTGCATAGAGTGCACCTATGCCGCCATCAACCGTTGCTGATCCGCCAATGCCTATGTAGATTTTTTTGTAGCCCTCTGAGACAGCATGTTTAATGAGTTCACCTGTACCAATACTTGTGAGATTTAGGGGGTCTCTCTCTTCATCTTTTAAGAGTTTTAGGCCCGAAGCACTGGCCATTTCTATGAAAGCAAAGTCATTGTAATAAAAAATGGGAGCCTCTACTTCTCTCAACAGGGGATCGTGTACTTTATACCATTTGGTTTTGCCTTTTAGATTGTATTGTAAGGCATTCAGGGTGCCGCCTCCTCCATCTGCAACAGGGTGCAGTAAAGAAAGAAGGCCAGCATCCCCAAATGCCTTTTCCACAGCCTCCGCTGCTTCTTTCGGGGTGAGAGTTTCCTTGAACTCACACGGTGCAACAAGCACCTTCATACGGTAGGTAATGTTAAGTGATAGGGTTCGTAATCACAAGAAAAAGATGAAAAGTTAAATGTTTAGTCTGGGAAGTTAAAGGGGAAGGATTTATTTTCCTTCCCCACTATACCTGAGTTTATTTAAGTTTAACAAACTTTCCTTTTAGATTGCGGGATTTCTCTTTTACTATTACGAAGTATACACCCTTTTTGAGGCCCTTAATGTTAATGGTTCCTCTTCCATTAAGCCCCTTGAGCGTTTTTCTTTCAACCACTCTGCCCGTTGCATCAAGAATACTTACCTGAACGTCTCCCTTTAGCAGATTTGAAGATAATATCAATCTTGAACGTGTATTTTGGATAGAAAGTTTACCTTCGTAAATTTCTCTGTGATTTTTAATCCCCGAATAGTAATTATATCCGTCAATTCTAAATGCAGTGCTGTCATAGAAAAGAAAGACACCATTCCATGTGGAGTAGTCGTAATTCCATACAATGTAAGGAATGGCTTTATTCTGAATATCTTTTATTCTGGGTTTTAAGCTGTTGTAGTAAAGGGCAGAATTGAAAATGTAGTACGAATAACCAGAATCCGAAATTTTTACAGGAGTGCGGTAAAATGCAAGGGTATCATCATCTATTGATATATCAGAAAACCATACATTGTAGTTACCATCTGGAGTAACACCGACAAATGAAAGGTTAAAACCAGAGGTAAAACAATAAAGCCCATGCCATTGTACCATATCTATCATCTGGATTTCATCATAATTATCATTGTATGGAAATTCTACAGAATCAATACTGCTGAGTGCTTTGTCAGCGCTGTAAAAGAAGTAAAGATCAACAGAATCAAGAATGGCCCAGTTAAGCATACCACAGGTGTAAGCAAAAACAGCCTCCTTACTTTCGTGTGTTTCTTTTATTTTTTTGAATGATGCCAGAGGCTCTGGGATAAAATATATTCCCATTGTATCAAGATATACATCTGCATATACAGCATGGTACCCGGGTGTATCAACAGTTTCTGTAAAAACAAGCATTACAGAGTCTTGGCCTACATAGTACGCATCAAAGTCGGCGAGATTTAAATCCATATTTAAATTAACAAATTTCTCTATGTAAAATAGCATAATATTAGTATTGGAAATTTGAGTGTTTTTCCCTTTGCTCACAAATAGAATGGTGCTATCACCTCTTTTGACTACACCGGATATATACAAATATCCTACGGAGTCACCATTTTTGACCATTGCATATCTAAGGTTCATAATAGTGTCAACATAAAGTGGAAGTGTATCTTTTATCGTGTCTGAGCCATCAAATGGGAGAAAATCAAGTGCTATTCCATAGGTGTCAACAACGGGAGCAGAATACGTCATACAGAGCGTATCACCATAATAGAAGACTTCTGTGGGGTAATAGTGATTACTATCCACAAACGCAGTTGAGTAAAATTCTTGCCAGGTTTTACCAGAATCAGTGGAAATCATAATGGTCTGATATACTGAATCGGCACCACCGGACCTGTATGCCATGAAAATTGTGTCAGCGGAGGGAGCAGTGAGTGAGTAAGCATATGGCATATTCTGTGTGACAGTGATAGTATTATCACCGGCCCATGCCCACAGTATTATGGGCATAGTTATTCCCAATATATACCTCCACTTGTTTTTCATAAAACCCTCCCATATTTTAACCTCTTTATTATATTATTTGTGTAAAGAAAAGTCAATTAAATAGACTTGTAACTTCCTTCTTAATAAGTCATGGAAAAGAAAAGATAGGGACTGTAAAACTAAAATGACATTAATTGAGAAGTTTTGCAGATATCACTTATAAATACTTATAAATGCAAATGATTATACACACTGTAATTACTTGTTGACAACTGGAATGGGAAGAGTTTTTATTTCTCCTCTATTCTGGAGACTTACAAATATCGTATCTCTATCCATATAAACGTCAGCGAATTTGCCAGTAAATGGGTCTATGTAGAGGTCACTATCTGGCAGGGCGTTAAAAATGCGTTCTTCTGGAAGAGCGTTGTGTTCTGAATAATAATTTTTTACAAGCACAGCAGTATAAATCTGGGCAAACCTTGCTTTGAGTTCATAATAGTCAAGAATGACTCTTCTTGCTTCGGGATACTGTGACAGCATATTGTAATCCTCTTCTTTGAATAATCTACCTGATTTATAAGTTTTATACAGATTCTCCTTGTCTCTATACTCCTTGAGTTTCCCATATTTGCTTGAGAATAATTTATGAGGTAAAAGATATTTTTGTAGAAACCATAACGGTGTTTTTCTTTCGTATTTCATTGATTTGATTCCTCTGGTAACAAGTTCCTCCATCATAGAACTTTCTGGTGGATACCATGATATAGATATTGCTTTGAGGTCAGAAACAAGGGTTTCTGACTGTTCTGTTGATAACTTTACTGATACCTTACCAAGTTCGTTGAGAGCGTAAGTGGAAATAATTATTCCTGTAACGCTGCCTTCATATGTTCTGGCACTGTTGTTTATATCTCTCGCCATTATAAGAACGTTTTTGAGGATTTTGGCCTGACTGTCTTCGGGTAATTTTTTTGAGTTTTCAACCGAAAACGCTGCAATTTTTATGAGATTGGCCGATGAAAACGTGTATTTTCCGGGCAGTCTGTTTGTATCATATATTGCCATGTATCTGGAATAGGCGCCTCTGTATATATAAGCATCAACACTTTCGGGATGTTTATCTATAGCATCTGTTCCCATCATATAATTTTCAAAGGCATTTTCCCTGTATATGGTCTTTTGCGTATCTTTAAGATACGGTGTCCTGTATATTTCAATCTGTCGCTGTCCCAGTTCCTTTTTAAGAGTTTCAACTTCTTTCTGGATAATAAAATCAACCAGAAAGCCGATAATAAGAGGAACTGACAGTATAAGCAGTATTATGGACGTAATTAAACATCCTTTATTATGGGTTTTCATATATTCCCCCCTCCTGTGTATAATAATACATCCTGACCTGCGGTGCGTCAAGTAGTTTGTAATAGCTTTAAACTTTTTGGGCTTTTGTTTTGAATTTTTCCATAACTACATAAAATACAGTAAAATTATAACACTATGAAGGATAAAATTTTAAATATACTTGACGGAAAGAAAAACGGACTTTCCTTCAAAACCATAAAAAAGAGGCTTCACCCAAGGCCCAATGACGAGGAACTCAAGAAGGCACTCACTGAATTGATTGTGGATGGATATTTAACGCAGACAAACAATGGAAAGTATAAAAAACTCAAAAAAAGAGCACGACTTTTGAAGGGTGAAATTCAGAGGTTCAGCGCTGGTTTTGGATTTCTTTTAATGGAGGATGAAGAAGACGTGTTTATTCCAGGGAGATTCCTTAAAGGTGCAAGAACCGGAGATATAGTCCTTGTAAGTTTAAAGAAAGATAAAAGGGGAAAGCGAAAAGAAGGACGTGTTGTTAAAATCATAGAAAGGAAAAGGCAAATTCACACAGGAGAACTTGTAAGAAAAAAGAAGAAATGGTATATTATTCCAGATGACCCAACACTTGGTGAATTACTGCCTGTAAAACACAGAGTAAAGATTAAGGAAAGCGGATTAAGAGTATCTTTTTACTTTAAAGGTGATGAGGTTAAACTTAAGAGAGTTCTCGGAAAAGAAACTGACCCAGAAATAGATTATATAACTGTTGTTGAAAAATACGAACTACCTGAAAAGTTTCCAAAAAGGGTGCTGAACAATGCAAAGGCTCTCAACATGCCCACAAAATACAGGGGTAGAAAAGATTTAAGAAACTGGGTTATTTTTACGATAGACCCGAAGACAGCAAAGGACTTTGATGATGCCATATCTATAGAAAAGAAAGGCGATATTTACAGACTTGGTGTGCATATAGCCGATGTTTCACATTTCGTCACTCCAAATTCTGCACTGGACAGAGAGGCAAGGAAGAGGGAATTCAGTGTGTATCTTATTGATAAGGTTATACCCATGCTTCCCGAAAGGCTTTCAAATGAACTCTGCTCTTTAAATCCCGGTGAAGACAGATTAACAATGAGTGTTATTATGGACATTGATAGAAAGGGCCGTATGGTAAATTACCAGATCTTCTCCTCTGTCATTCATTCTGTTGCAAGGCTTTCCTATGAAGATGCAGAGCATATTATAAAAGGTGAACCTCTTGATAAAGACAGCGTTTCTGTGTTTAAGGAAGGTTTTTATGAAAAGGTTAAACATAGTCTTATCCTTGCAAATGAACTTGCAGACATACTCCTCAAAGACAGAGAACGACGGCACAGCATAGATATAGATATACCCGAACCAGAAATAATTCTGGATGAAGACGGAAAAATTAGAAAGATTGAGATAGACGGGAGGTTGAAATCTCAGAAAATAATTGAGGAGTTCATGATAAGGGCGAATGTCACTGTTGCTGAGTTCATGTCAAAGAAAAACATCCCTGCTGTTTACAGGATACATGAGCACCCGGATGAAGAAAAGTTAAAGTTATTCTTTGAAAGTTATGAGAAGATTACAAAGACTAAGGTTGAAAAGAGAGAAGGAAATATTAACAGTATCCTTTATGAACTTCTCAACCGCATAGACGATGAGAGGATGAAGAAGGTCATTTCCTATCTACTTTTGCGTTCAATGATGAGAGCAAGATACTCTGTAGAAAATAAAGGACATTTCGGTCTTTCGCTTCCTTATTATCTCCACTTTACCTCTCCCATAAGGAGGTATCCCGACCTCGTTGTTCACAGGGTTTTAAAATGGGCACTTAAAAAGAGATTACCGGATAAAACATCACTTTCAGAAGACCTTGCAGAAGTTTCAGAACTCGCAACAAAGAAAGAGGAGATTGCACAGAGGGCTGAGTGGGATATAACCGATTACAAGATTCTGGATTATCTCAAAACCCAGGAAGATGGTGAATTTGACGGTGTAGTAATAAACATTATAGAGCACGGGGTTTTTATAAATCTCTCGGATTTCTTCATAGATGGTTTTATCCCGCTTGACCTTTTTGGCAAGGATGCAAAAACCGATGAAGAGATGGTAAGCGTTATTGTGAATGGGAAAGTCATTCTTTCTCTGGGAGATACCATAAAAGTGCGAATTTTGAAGGTTGATAAGTGGAGAAAGCGGCTTGACTTAATTCCAAGAGATTACAGTATCTCACGAACGTAGTACTTTCCCGGAAGTTGTCTTATAAGACCTTTTAATTCAAGGGAAAATAGAATAGAAGATAGTCTGAAGATTTCCATACTGAGTTTTTCTGCAATAACATCTATGTGGATTGGTTCACCTTCTATGGCATCCAGCACCATTTTTTCCTCACCAGATACCTCAACCTTTATCTCTTGTTTATCTGCTCTGATGCCAAGGTCTTCAAGCACCTTTTCAGGAGATATTGCTATTTTTGCGCCTTTGTGAATGAGCAGATTGGTCCCTTTTGAGGTAGAGGAAGTAACAGGTCCTGGAACCGCATACACTTCAACGTTCTGTTCCTCAGCCCATGCTGCTGTTATCAAAGAACCGCTTTTCTCTCCTGCCTCAACCACAAGCACAATGTCAGATAAAGCGCTGATAATGCGATTTCTTCTTGGAAAGTTTTCCCTGTTCGGTCTTTCCTCTGGTGGAAACTCTGAAATGACAGCGCCTTGCTTTTCCACTATCTCTTTGAAAAGTCCTCTGTTGGCAGAGGGATAAGGGTTCAGCAATCCATTACCAAGTACAGCAATGGAGTAAGCCCCTTCTTTTACTGCTGTTTTAAGTGCTATTGTGTCTATTCCGTATGCACCCCCGGACACGATGGCAACACCGTTTTTAGCAAGTTCCTCTGAAAACGTTTTTGCAACCTGAACTCCATAATGCGTTGGCTTTCTGGTTCCAACAATTCCGGCAGATTTTACGCTATCAATCTTTGATATGTCACCTTTAACGTAAAGCACGGGTGGGGGAGCGTGTATGTTCAAAAGCCTTTCGGGATACCCATTACCTCTGTAGTAATACACAGAAATACCGTGTTTTTGGCATATATTTAGAATTCTTTCAGCATTTTTCATATCAAAGGTTGTGATATTTTCTGCAGTATGTGGCGGGACAATCTCTTCAATGTCCTCAAGAGTCGCATTAAAAACTTTTTCAGGTGAGCCAAAGCGATTTATGAGTTTTAGAAAGTTTATCGGACCTATGCCCCTGGTTTCTGAAAGTGCAATGGCATAAAGAACATCATTATCCATTTTTAATATTTTAACAGGTGTTTTAAAGAAAAACAAGGGTTGACTGTAAGTAAAGGGTCTTTAAAAAAAATGGGCCGTGCAGGACTCGAACCTGCGGCCACCGGATTAAAAATCCGGTGCTCTAACCGCCTGAGCTAACGGCCCTATTTAAAATTATAAGGTTTATTACGCGGTTATTCAAAAGCTCGCTATTTCAAAGAAATAATCACGTAAGGTTGGATAAGGGGTGCAGAAATAAAAAGTATTCAGTTGTAGCAAGGAGGCAAATTAAAGTGGTGCTTTAGTTCTTCGTAATTGCTGTGTTCTACCTTAAAATATCTATATGAGCAATGGCATAAGACGTTTTGGGACACTTGAGGGCGTTTTCCTTCCAACAATCCTCTCACTTTTCGGGGTTATTTTATTTTTGAGAACAGGATGGGTGGTTGGAAACGCCGGTCTGTACAATGCTCTGTTGATTCTTGTTCTGTCAGGCTCTATTTCATTTTTTACAGCGTTATCCATTTCCTCTATTTCCACCAATATTGAAGTTGGCACGGGTGGGGTTTATTATCTTATTTCAAGGAGTCTCGGGCTTGATGCAGGTGGGGCTATAGGCATTCCACTGTTTTTTTCTCAGGCCATATCAGTAGCCTTTTATATTATAGGATTTCTTGAGTCTCTGAAAGTAATAGTACCTCATCTAAACATGCCCCTTTACGGTAGTGTAATGCTCATATTTTTCGCTGTTTTAGCCTATTTTGGCGCTGATTTTGCCATTAAGTTTCAGTTTGTTATCTTTGGGGCCTTGATGCTGGGTATCTTATCCGTGGGACTTGCTCCCGGGTTTATACCTCTTAAGGAGAATCTGGTCTCTCATTATAAAAATGGATATGATTTTTTCAGGGTCTTTGCAGTGTTTTTCCCTGCTGTTACAGGTATCACTGCTGGAATTGGACTTTCTGGAGAACTGAAAGACCCGGCAAAGAGTATTCCCAGAGGTAGCATATCTGCACTCCTTGTCGCAATCTTAACCTATGCTTATTTTATGAGTAAGGCTGCTGCAATAACCCCACATAGTGATCTCATAGAAAATACAGAAATATTCATAAAGCATGCTCTATTTCCACCATTTGTTCTTATCGGCATATGGGCCGCTACCCTCTCTTCAGGATTAACCTTCATAATAACCGCACCAAGAACCCTCAAGGCACTTTCGGATGACAGAATAACTCCCGCATTTACAGGTCTTACACTTGGTTCACCCAAAAATGAACCCAGAATGGGTGTTATTATAACATTCTTTATCTCAGAAATCTTTGTTCTGATGGGCTCTTTGAATATGGTTGCCACAGTTATATCAATGTTTTTTCTTATTACCTACGGTATGATTAATCTTGCGTGTCTTATGGAAATCGTGGCAGGGAATCCGAGTTTCAGGCCACGGTTCAGAGTGCCCTTCTATGTACCGCTTCTTGGTTTTCTGGGCACACTCGGTGTAATGTTTTTGATTAGCGCCCTAAGCACTATAATTGCCCTTTTTGTTGTAGGTCTTATATACGTTATACAGAAGAATCGCTCATTAAAACAGGACTGGGGTGATGTTAAGGCGGGAGTTTTAATATCTCTCGCACGTTATTCTCTTTTAAAGCTTCAGGAGTTTGAACTTAATCCCAAGAATTACAGGCCAAACATCATGGTGTTCACGGGAAATCCTGAAACAAGGCCACATCTTGCCCAACTTGCAAATTACCTTGCAAGAGGTAACGGAATTGTAACATATATAAATATTCTTAAAGGTGACGCAGATAATCCTCAAGATATCATTAGAAAAGAACAGGCCAGAAGGATGCTCAGGGAATTTGTTGACAGAAATAAGCTGACGGCCTTTTATGAAGTAGAACTGGTTGAAAATCCAGTAAAGGCCATAGAGTGTGTTGTTCAGGCACATGGTATTGGCAATCTTTATTCAAATGTGGCGCTCTTTGGATGGGGGCACAGAAAGGACAGGGAAAATATATTGCTCAAGCACATAAGAAAACTGGTAAATCTTGAAAAGGATATACTTATTCTGGATTACAAGAAAGACAGGGGCTTTGGCGATTTTTCTCAAATAGATGTATGGTGGGGAGGAAAAGGGGGAAACATTGAACTTATGTTGCTGGTGTCATACATTCTCAAATTAAATGATGACTGGCGGAATGCAAGGGTCAGAGTATTGAAAATTGTTAAAACTCAACAAAGACAGGAAATCGCTGAAAATAACATACGACAGAAACTTGAGAACGCAAGGCTTGAGGGAGAAGTAAAAGTAATTGTGAATGAAAACAGAGACATCGCGGTTACAGAGTTAATAAATAAAGAGTCACAGTTTGCCTCACTTGTCATACTTGGACTACCCATACCTGATCAAGGACAGGAACAATCTGTTGCAGAAAGGATAAACAATGCTATATCAACACTGCCGACGACCCTTCTTGTTAGAAGTGTTTTTAAAAAAGGAATAATTGAACAATAACTCACTTGTAATTTTCTTTCTTGCATTGTATAATATAAGGAAGAAAGGGAGGACATCATGAGTGTTTTCCTTTTGTTTTTTTGTGTATTTATGGTGAATGATGGAACTAATAATACATTAACTTTCACAGTTGAACTATCCCCTTCCAATCTTAAAGTTATAAGAGTAACGGACAGTTTTGTTAGATTGTGGTATCCTGGCGTAGCCTATCCTTTACCTGAAGGTGCACCAGATTTACCTCAAATACCTCTACATTTTGTTATTCCATCGGGGAGTAAAGCGGTGAGTGTCCATATTATCTCCATAGATACAGTGTCAATGAATATTAATGCAATGATAATACCCTCGCAGGGATATATACCTGTTGGTTTTAAGGGAAGCAGCAAATTTAAACTTATTGATGATGAGTATTACAGTAAGAGCGAGTATACTCCAGGAATTTTAAATCTTGTGAGTTCAGGTAATATGTCCGGATACTCTTTAGCCTCTCTGCTACTCAGTCCAGTCATATATTATCCAAAGGATTCAGCCATAGCGTTTATAACAAAAATACGTTTTTCACTGGAATATGTATTTGATTCGATTAAAACCGTTGCCATAACTGAAAAACAGCGTACTCTGTTCAATAGATTATTGAAAAACATAATATATAATCCTTCAGACTTAGATAAGTTTGCGCCCCCACTTAAAAAAATAGATGGCATTGAAACAGATATGGTTATCATTACAGCGGATAGTCTTCGTTCCTATTTTGAGCCACTTATGGCGTGGAAACAAAAGCGTGGAATCAGATGTGAAATTGTATCAGTAGAGAGTATTTACGAAAATTATCTTGGAGTGGATAAACAGGCAAAAATAAGGACTTTTTTAAAGGATTATCATAGTAACCGGGGGCTTATTTATGTTTTATTAGGTGGAAAAGCCCAGCATCAAAATGGAGATGAAATTATTCCTATAAGAAAGACATATTTTGCCCCACTGGGATTTTTTGCCATATTTGATACCATACCAAGTGACCTTTACTATTCTGACCTGGATGGTTCTTGGGATTTCAATAAAAATCGTGTATATGGTGAAATTGGGGATAGTGTTGATATGTATCCCGACGTTATTGTTGGCAGACTACCTGTACAGAATGGACGGGAGGCAATTAATGTGGTAAAAAAGATTTTGAAATATGAAATAGATCCTGAGAGGGATTATCTTAATAATGTATATCTCCTTGCAGAGTATCTATATCCTGATTTTGGATACTGGGGGGATACTGTATGCGATTCAATTTCTGGCTTTATACAAACACCTCCCGCTTATGATATAAAATTATACACATCATTGGGCACACTTGATAGGCATAGTGTTATGCATGGGATTAATGCTGGAGGAAGTTTTTTTGCTTATAGTTTGCATGGCAACGAATATGGTACGAGTTATTTTGATGTGAATGATATTGACGATTTAATGCCCAATCAAAAATATGGTATTCATACGGCCATAAGCAGTTTTTTGGGAGCCATGGATTTTGTCCCTGATGGAGATTGCTACGCTGAAAAACTTTTGAACAAAGAAAATGGGGGTAGTATTGCCAATATTATGAATACCCGATTGGGCTGGGGGGCATATATAAGGGAGGGCCCATCTGAACATATTATGCAATCTTTTTATAAGCATGTTTTTGTGGACAGCTTTGAAATTATTGGTTTAGCGCATATTGGTTCGCTTCTGGATTGGGTGCCGTTAGCACACAAAGACAACTATTATAGATACTGCATTTATGAATCTACGCTTTTTGGGGACCCATCTCTCACTATGTGGACAATTCAACCTCTGGAGATTAACGTCTATCATCCACTCTATGTGGATGTAACAAGCAGGGTTATTCCTATTCGCTGCAATACATCTGAGGCTGTGGCAGTTTTGAGTCAAGATAATCAAACTCTATATAAAACTACAATAAGCGGCGTTGGCAGTCTTAATCTACCTGATACTCTGCATGAGGGCGACAGTTTGAACATAGTAGTTCTATCTCATAATTCTCTTCCTTATATTGGGTCTATTATGGTGCAGTCACGTGATTCTTTTAATTCTCTTTTTATAGCAGATGCAGAGTTTATAGATGAGAATTATACCCATGAGATAAATCCTGGTGATAGTGTGTATTTGAGGTTTGTTGTAATAAATAATGGTGTAACCTCTCTTCAAAATATCTATGCAAAAATTACCTCTTCTGATAGTTTTATCAGAATTTATTCTGACTCTTCATTTATTTCTTCAATGTTTTCTGTTGGGGATTCTATTTATGTAGATTCAGCCTTTTTAATAAGGATTGCGGATGAAGTTCCTGACAATTATTTCGCCAATTTGGGTATTGAAATAATTGCCAGTGAAAAAACTTTTAAAAATAATATAAACATGAGGGTCATAAGAACATGCCCAAAAATTGTTGGCTATAACCTGTTGGATTCATTTCCAGGTGATAATAATAATGGTTTACTTGATCCAGGAGAATTGGCAACGTTGTCTCTGTATATTGATAATTACGGATACGGGAATGATAGAGATTTAAAGATTAAATTTATCTCCAGTGATTCTTTCCTATCCATACTGGATACTATTAAGGTGATAGATTCAATACCTCCGCTCGGACGTATTGAGGCGGGAACGATTGTGGGGCTTGATTCAATGGTAAGTCAGCCTGTTTGCTCGTATGTGTCAGTGCAGATTATGAATAAGGACACATTTTGGGATAGTATCCCCATATTTGCTAACCAGGGTATTTATCACACCACAATTGAAGATACACTTGGAGACATTCCGGTAAAAGAAGGTGAGTGGCATATAACTTATCTTGACTATTACTCTGCTCCTTCTTCCTTGTGGTGTGGAAATGAAAGAACAGGTGGATATTCTGATAACAGGAATTCAATACTTTATCTCCCACCAATTGTTAAAACAACGGAAAATCTGTTACTTGCTTTTAATACCAGATATTCCATTGAGAATTACAAAGATTCAGCGCTGATTGAAGTATCAAAAGACGGAAAGAAGTGGACTGAAATCTGGGTGGCAGTTATACCCGCTCACGTATGGCACCATCTAAATATCCCAATAAAATACGGTGTCGTTGGAGATACCATCTACGTGAGATTCAGGTTGTTTTCCGATAAAACAGTTCACGATGAGGGATGGTTTATAGATGACATTACATTTGGTCCGGGAATATTTATACCCGCACTTACTGTGGACAGCGTTTGTTTACAGGATGAGGCATTTAATAATAACGTACTGGATGAAAACGAGGAAGTATCCTTTAAAATTCTATTGAGAAAAACAGGATTGGGCAACATTTACAATTTAGAAGGTATATTGAAGTGTTTGAGTGGCAATGCAATTGTGCAGGATTCACTGGTACATTATGGAGATGTTATGACCGTAAATACAGAAGGTGATGATTACTTTAAGATAAAGTCAGGAAAGATTGTGGAAGATGGTAAAAAAATTGATTTCAGATTATACCTTTCAGGAGAAGGATACAGTGATTCACTTGACTTCAGTATGGTTATAGGTGGGTATGTTGGACCAGATGAATATGGCTATTATGGTTATAGTATATATTCACCCTATTCCCATGCACCTGGATTTAAATGGATAGAGATAGGGAATGGTTTCAGGTATTCGCAAGAATTGTTAAACAATAAGGCGCTTGATACTGTTAATCTCCCTTTCAATTTTAGATTTTATGGAAAGGAGTATCGGAAAGTCATTGTATCACCAAATGGGTGGTTGGGTTTTGGGGAATACTCCAGTAATTATTCAGACAATACGGTGTTACCGGATACATGTGCTCCCAATAATATTATTGCAGGTCTGTGGTACTATATGAACCCCAATTTATTTGGTAGTGGCAAAGTCTATTATTTTGAAGATTGTGAGAACCATAGAGTTATTTTTGAGTGGGACGATGTATGCCACTATATAGGCGCTCCAAATAGATTTGAAATCATTCTGTATGACCCTGACTATTATCCCACTTTAACCGGTGATGGTATTATACTGATTCAGTATTACAGATATCCTGTTGATGAGGATTTTGCTATTGGAATAGAGAATGAAAGCGGAAGTATAGGACTCACATATTACAGGAATGGAAACTATGCAGACGGTGCATATAAGATTGAAAGTTCATATGCTATTAAGTTTACTACAGACGCACCTTTTAAGAGCAAAATAGAGATACCAGACAGGTTGACTTTTGTGGGCCCCTATCCAAACATTGCCAGTGATCTTATTAAATTCAAATTCAATCTGCCATACAGAGGAAAAGTATCCTTGGACCTTTACGATTTGATTGGAAGAAAGGTTCTGACCCTGTTAAACAGAGACCTTCCACCGGGTCACTATACATGGAATTTTGATATTAAACAATCAAGACTTCAGAACGGAGTTTACTTTTCAATTCTGCAGGTTAAAGACACATCTATTGCAAAGAAGTTCATTATAGTCAAATGATATAAAAGTTTCTCACCTGCCCCCTTCTCGTAAGAAGTGTTTTTAAGAAGGGCGTGTTTGAATGAGATTACACTCTTGAAATGAGCCTATTTGCCGCCTCGTTTGCTTTCTGTTTTATCTCTTCCTCATCAATTGTTGTAGATTTTCCATGCTCTATTACCACTTTGCCATTTACGATGGTGTAGTCTGCCTCGTGATTGTATCCTGTGAAAACAAGACAGGCAACAGGGTCTTCTATACAACCTGCATACTGTATGCTGTCAAGATTGAAGAGTGCAATGTCAGCAGCATAACCCTCCTGTATTCTTCCTGCTTTCTCAAAGCCAAGAATATCCGCACCACCTCTTGTGGCTATCCTGAGAGCCTCCCTTGCTGTAAGACCTGCTGAGCCATATTTTATTCTCTGAAGAAGCATTGCCTGTCTCACCTCTCCCAGCATGTCAGATGTATCGTTGGAAGCAGACCCATCAACAGCAAGAGAAACCCTTATACCCATGTCAATCATTTCCCTTATTCGGGCAATACCTGAGCCAAGTCGCATATTGGAGGATGGACAGTGAGATACACCCGTTTCTGTATTCTTCAGAGTTTTCAATTCATCGTCATTAAACCATATTCCATGGGCAAAATAAACGTCTTTTCCCAGCCATCCAAGTTCTTCCATGAGCGCAAGCGGTCTTTTTCCATAAACCTCCATACAGTATGTGTTTTCATCCTCTGTTTCTGCAAGATGGGTGTGAAGAAGAACACCGTGTTCCCTCGCTATTTTTGCGCTTTCTATCATCACACTTTTTTCAACTGAGAATGGACTGCATGGAGCGAGTATAACCCTTTTTGTGGAAAAAGGTGATGGATCATGAAACTTTTCTATGGTTTGTACAGAGTGCTTTAAAACCTCATCTATTTCCTGAACCACATTATCAGGTGGTAATCCACCCTTGCTTTTCCCCCGTGTCATGGAACCCCTTGATAACGCAGCCCTTATACCTATTTTCTCTGTTGCCTCAAACTGTATGGATGGAATGTCACCTACAAAGGATGAAGGATAAAGATACATGTGGTCCTGTGTAAGAGTGGTTCCTGTTTTCAAAAGTTCTAAAGAGGCAAGCAGAGTAGAGTAATATACTGCCTCCTCGTCAAGTTTTGCCCATACAGGATAAAGATAAACAAGCCAGTCAAAGAGTTTTGCATTCTGTGCACCCTTCAAAGCCCGCGTCAGCGTTTGATAAAAATGATGGTGGGTGTTAACAAGTCCGGGAATAACCACATGTTTTGATGCGTCAATAACATATGTTTCTTCAGAAACCTGAATATTTTTATCAATTCGTTTTATGACATTGCCCTCAATTAAAATGTCATAGCCTTCAAGTTCTCTCTCTTTTTCATCAAAAGTCAGAATGTATTTTGCATTTTTTATAAGAATCATTTTAAAAGTCCCACCTTTTCGTTGAACTCTTTAATAAGTTCGTCAATTTTAGGAGCCATACTGTGAACCTCACCCCAGTATTCCTCATAGTCATACCACTGGGCATTGAGTTCATCCAGGTCTTTTCCCTGCTGCTCAATCCATGTATAGTATTTTAAGTTATGAATCCGCTTTCTATCGTAATAATCCAGTTCCTGAACATGGTCTATTGTTATCTCCATGAGCATTTCAAAGTCCCTTGCGGCCTGCTCTTTTGTGTATTTCCCTCTTTCCTCTTCAAGTTCTCTCAGCCTTGAACCGTAAAGTTCCATGGAATCTGTAAACACAGTTAAAACCACATCCCTTTCAGTAAGTTCGTAATACTTTGCAAACTTGATGGCACCTAAAACGTTTCCTATGGATGATATGCCAAGAAGGTCAAGGTTTTCCACCAGCTTTGCGGGTACCCCCTGAGAAACAAGATAATCTCTACCTTCAGGTTCATTAAAGAGCCTTATGAGCCTTATGGTGTGCTCATCATCAAGTCCTATAACCATATCAGTATTCTTCACATTGTGAATCCATGGCACGTGTTTGTCTCCAATACCTTCAATTCTGTGAGCGCCGTAGCCGTTATAAAGCAGGGTTGGACACTGAAGTGCCTCGCCGACTGCTATTTTTGAGGCAGGATAAATCTCTTTAAGATAGTCAGCCGTTCCAAGCGTTCCGGACGACCCTGATGAAAGGACTATTCCAGCATATTTCCCATTATCTCCAAGTTCCTTTTTAAGGACCTCTTCCATAGCATGACCGGTGACTTCATAATGCCAGAGGTGATTACCAAACTCATCAAACTGGTTGAATATAACAACGTCGTCCCTTGTTCTTCTCAGTTCCCAGCATTTATCAAAAATTTCCTTAACATTACTTTCTGAGCCCGGAGTAGCAATGACCTCTCCCGCTATTTTTGAAAGCCATTCAAAACGCTCCTTTGACATGCCTTCAGGCAGTATTGCTATGGATTCACAGGCAAGAAGTGCTGCCACATAGGCACCTCCACGACAGTAGTTTCCAGTTGACGGCCATACGGCTTTCTGTCTTGTAGGGTCAAACTGCCCTGTAATGAGTCTCGGAACAAGGCATCCAAATGTTGCCCCAACCTTGTGAGCACCGGTGGGGAACCATTTTCCCACAAGGGCAATAATTCTTGCTCTGACACCGGTAAGAGATGATGGAAGTTCCATATAGTTTACACCATCAAAAAGTCCACCTTTCGGAACGGGATCGTTTTTCCATGTTATTCTGAATAGATTACGGGGATGAACGTCCCAGAGCCCAATCTCTTTGAGTTCTTCCTTAATCTGCTCTGGCACAAGTTTAACAGGGTCTTTCATCTCTGCAAATGTTGGAATAATAATGTTTCTTTCCCTTGCCCTTTTAACAGTTCTCTCAAGTTGCTCTGGATTAATTGTAAGGTCTATCTGATTGTATTTTCCCATAGCTTACTCCCCTTTTTCTAAAATTTCATAGTTTTTCGGTCTAAACACCTTTAAAAATTCGTAAAGATTTGTATCCCTTACAGTTATGTAAACATCACTCTGTAGCCCCATAAGTTTAAAGCAAATGTCATGAAAACCCATACCCTTTAACTCAAGTTGCCCGACTTCATCCAGGAAAATAGGTGAAACAGAAAGGGCAATAAGTTGAGTAATGTAAAGATGACCTTTTTTAAAGGTGGATTCACTGAAATAGAACCTTTTAAAGGGGAAGAATCCTTTTTTATCAGCATAGAGAGGATTCTCAGTGGCTAAAAGCACAGGAGATTGTGCACTTCCCAGAAATACCATTCTATAAAATTCATAAGCATCCATTTTCCCCTTTACACTCGCTATACCGCCACCTTTGTATCGTTTAAACAGAGCAAGAAGTTTTGTGGTCTTACCGGAGTTGCGCGGGCCTGTTATCAGATATACCATGTCATTCTTTTATGTGGAAGATTGTCCTTTTTATTTTTTATCCCCAGAATTTCGGAAACCACAGAAAGCGCAATCTCAAACGGCGTGTCTCCACCAATATCCAGTCCACATGGAGTATAGAGATTTGAAAGAGAAATATCCCCGAATTCTGCTTTCAACTCCTCAATAATGGTTTTCGCCTTTTTCTTTGATGCTAAAAGCCCCACATATAAGGGAACTTCCTTTTGGGAGTAGATGCCTTTCAGCACCTCAAGGTCAGAATGATGATTTGGGGTTGCAACGAAAACAAATGAATCCTGAAGGCGTGGGGAGCTTTTAAAAAAATCAGTATATCCAGTATTGTGTATTTTAACGCCTTCTGGTAAGTCCGCCACAAATTCCTTTCTGGGGTCTATGGCATGCACATAGAAATCCATATTATTTATGAGTTCAATAACGTGTTTTCCCACATGTCCAGCACCAAAAACATAAACAGGATAACCTGCTCCCACGTACTCATAGAACACCATAACATTCCCTCCACAGACCATATCACTTAAAACTATACCATTCCCTTTTTCATTAAGGTTATATTTTTCAAGAAGAGGCTTCCGTGTTTTCATGACAGATAAAGCCCTTTTAATGGCAATCTGCTCAAGACTTCCACCTCCTATGGTTCCAATATGTCGGCCATCTTCAGTAATCAGCATTTTACCACCCTGCCTTGCAGGGCCTGAGCCCTTCTTATCAACAACAGTTACAAGTACACATCCTTTTCCTTCTCTTTTTGCATTTAAAATGGCCTCGTAAATCTCTTCGTGCATGTTATCTAAAGATTGTAATCAGTTTTATGCCTTTTATATGCTTGAAAGGTGCACCTTCAAGAACGTATTTTTTCACTATTTGCGGGTTTTCAACAATAGTGCCCGAAACAGCATCTATCCCCATTTCAAACAAACGGGGAGTAAGAGGGGTTGATGGTCCCAGTACGATTTTGAAAGCATCATTCCTTGTATGTTCAAGAACAAACTCAAAACTCCCGTTCATAATGCTCATCCCTGTAATGGCAACAACGTCACATTGAGAGAGAAGTTCAGGTATCTTGTTTTCTGTAATATCCCCTTCTTTCGGCGATTTTTCAAACACATACAATTTGCCCACTCTGTTTTTAACCTCATTAACAAATGGGAAGTGGCCTATAATGCCAACAGTTTTTCCCTTACCCTTCTCAATAATAATATCCCTCGCATTTTTCTCAACAAATTCAGCGGGTATGGAGATTGATGCATTTATTGCGGCCATTCCAATGGATACTTCAAGAGGATTATCAGAAAATACGTATTCAGCAAGTTCTCTTAAAGATTTTTCCGTAAGAACTCCAGCATCCCGAACAGGTTGATGCCTTTTTGTTTCAGGACGCATTGTACTTGAAAGACCGGCGCCTTTTTCAGATATAACAAGGGTATCAAAATATCCTATGCCTACAAAAAAAACGGGGCGAGGTTTTACCTCACCCACCAGAAGGGAAAGAAGGTGCATATTTTCTTTATCAGACTATTCGGGACAAAAGCTCAAAGGATACAGCGAGGGCAACAGAAATAATAGCAAACTCCGGACGGTATGCCAGTTCTCCTTTAAGTTCATAGATTTTTTCAGTTTTAAACACAGGATAGAGGATAAGCCCATTAAGAATTCCCTGAGCTATAATAAAAGAAAGCACATAATTGAGTGCTGGGACTGGTAGACTATAAGAGCCCGTAAATATTATACCGAGCAACGCAATTTTGGCAGTATAAAGGACTCTCCATCCAATACCTGTGAAAAGAGCGGCTGAAAAAAACTTTTTACTGGAGAAAAATACATTATATGCTACGGTTACTGCAAGACCTTCCGCAAGAATAGCAATCGCAGGATTAATAGTTTTAGTAACAGGTAAGAACGGCAAAAAGAGGTCAAAGAGTTTTATTGAAGCGGCTATTATAGAAACATAGAAAATAGATGATGTCTTTTGGGTAGTTTTAACAGCCATACGCATAAAATAAAGGGCAACAGCACTCATGAGCATTCCAGATACACCGTAGAATGTGAATAATGAAATTACGTGTGCCAGATAACCCAGGGTAGCCTCTGCCATACCCCATAAAGATCCTATTACCATGATACTAACAACTGTGTTCCTTTTCACCATCACATCCTCCTATTTTAAAAAATTATAATCCGCATCATGGGAACTGTCAAAGAAAAATTGAGGCAAATACAAATAACCTGCCTGACAGTTCATCCAGCACATAACATAATAAAACCATGGAAACAATTTATGACCATGTGGATAAAAAGACTGCTGATGAGTTTATGCGAAAACATGCTCCCGAATGGATAGATAAATTTGATAAACTTCCACAGGAAAATCATTATCTTTTGATTATGCTCCTTTATTGCAAACTTGGTAAGAGAGAAAAAGCTCGTGAATATTTCCCCAAACTTACTGATAGTGACCAATCCATATTTGAGCACTACCTCTATTACCCTTTTGAAAAAGCAGAGAAAATTAGAGCATAAGTGCCTCATTTAACACCTCTCTTGCACTATTTTCACCAATAATAACACCCATTTTATTTGTAAACACATCGAACCACTTATACTCAGGATAACCCCGTATTGTTTCCCCGAGTGCCCTTATAATCAAGTCAAAATCACCCGCATAATTAGACTTGAGAATTCTTATCAATTCTCCTGCTTCTCTACCACCGTAAGAATCAAAAAGGAGTGTATTTGCGTGTTTTAGCCTTGTGGTCGGGTAGCCAAGATACTCAATAAAGTTACCATATGTGGTTCTTGCGAGCATTTCCACAAAAGTTTCAATAATTTTTTTCCTGGATACTGAGAGTCCCATACACAGGCGTCTGCCCGTGTATGATCTCATGCCATAGATTCTTAATAGCCCGCTCCTCATCCAAAGATAGTGCACATTGTCCCTTAATTTCCTCATGGCTTCCAGGAACCCACCCAGAAGGTCCTGTGAAAGATACACCTTCCGCTTATTGATACTGCTTTTGTCCCTTAAGTAGGCTCCGAACCACGGGCCTATTTTGATATATATGTGAAAAACTCGCATTTCCATCCCTTTTAGGTAGGCTCAGAACAAATATTGCCTCTCTGCATCTTCAAGCCCTGCTTTTGGTTTCCATCCCTTTTAGGTAGGCTCAGAACAATAGTAAATCTTTACCACAATATAAAATTTATCCTGGTTTCCATCCCTTTTAGGTAGGCTCAGAACAATAGTAAATCTTTACCACAATATAAAATTTATCCTGGTTTCCATCCCTTTTAGGTAGGCTCAGAACGCCTTTACCTCTGTTATTATTGCCATACCTATATTAGTTTCCATCCCTTTTAGGTAGGCTCAGAACAGCAGACCTTGAAAACCCGCAGAAGAATAAAGAGAAGTTTCCATCCCTTTTAGGTAGGCTCAGAACCACAAAGGGATTCAGGTACACATATGAAAAACCTGAGTTTCCATCCCTTTTAGGTAGGCTCAGAACCACGAAAGTAAGCAGGATTTATCTTTTCGGAAAACTTGTTTCCATCCCTTTTAGGTAGGCTCAGAACTTTCTTTAATGCTTTCAAGGTCATCTATTAAAAATTGAGTTTCCATCCCTTTTAGGTAGGCTCAGAACACCACTTTAACATATGATTTTATTTCATCAAAAGTAGTTTCCATCCCTTTTAGGTAGGCTCAGAACCCGTCTCCGCTCTTTGTGTTGTCCTGTGTTTTTTTCGGTTTCCATCCCTTTTAGGTAGGCTCAGAACTGGTACTTCGTTTTTCAAACAGTGCACCGGCAAGTTAGTTTCCATCCCTTTTAGGTAGGCTCAGAACCCGATACCATGAACTTATCGCTCGTCCTGTTTCTGAGTTTCCATCCCTTTTAGGTAGGCTCAGAACGGCGAATACCTTGTAAAACCCATATCTATATTTTTCAAGTTTCCATCCCTTTTAGGTAGGCTCAGAACTAAGATTTAATTTTTAAATAGTATTTTTTATCTTTTTGTTTCCATCCCTTTTAGGTAGGCTCAGAACATTTATTTAAAGGGGGTTTAAAAATATGGAAAAGAAGTTTCCATCCCTTTTAGGTAGGCTCAGAACACGATACCCCCACCAGCGACCCGACCAATCAATCGAGGTTTCCATCCCTTTTAGGTAGGCTCAGAACGTCAATCCTATTTTGATGTAACACAAAATGACTTCTGTTTCCATCCCTTTTAGGTAGGCTCAGAACGTAGATATATACAAATTATGTTTGAAGAGGGGAAAGGTTTCCATCCCTTTTAGGTAGGCTCAGAACAGCAATATTTAAAAGTTCCCCATTTCTATTTATCGGTTTCCATCCCTTTTAGGTAGGCTCAGAACGAAAATGTAAACATTTATGACCCTGATAATATTCATTGTTTCCATCCCTTTTAGGTAGGCTCAGAACTTCTTTTTTAAACCTAAAATTCCAAGTCCTATCCTGGTTTCCATCCCTTTTAGGTAGGCTCAGAACGGAGTTCTATTCTAAAATGGGCGTGGGGTATCTTGGTTTCCATCCCTTTTAGGTAGGCTCAGAACAACCTGCTGCGTTGTAAGGCGTAGTCCATGCCACAAGGGTTTCCATCCCTTTTAGGTAGGCTCAGAACCCTATTTGCTCTTTCCAATCACCAATAAGATTGTGGTTTCCATCCCTTTTAGGTAGGCTCAGAACGCAAAAAAGATGCACTTGCAGCACTGGGTTTGCCAGAGTTTCCATCCCTTTTAGGTAGGCTCAGAACGTGTCTGTGTCGTTCGGGGCTGTATAGACGGTTTCTGGGTTTCCATCCCTTTTAGGTAGGCTCAGAACCTCATATTTTTCAAGAACCATACGGGCGCCTTCTTCAAGGTTTCCATCCCTTTTAGGTAGGCTCAGAACCTGTTGCCGGGAAAAAACACTCAGCCTTCCCTGGATAGTTTCCATCCCTTTTAGGTAGGCTCAGAACACTCTGGAATTGTAGCAATAGCGAAAGTCAAGGCATTGTTTCCATCCCTTTTAGGTAGGCTCAGAACTTCAGACATTTTGCGGGCAGTAGATATTTTGTCAAAAGTTTCCATCCCTTTTAGGTAGGCTCAGAACCTCTAAAAATGCAGGAGTATCTTAATGCAGAGCCTAGTTTCCATCCCTTTTAGGTAGGCTCAGAACTCCTTGTTCATCTTTCCCTCCTTGTTTATTTACAGTTGTTTCCATCCCTTTTAGGTAGGCTCAGAACCTGTTCTTTATTTTTTCCCATTTTATACCCCCATTTTAAAGTTTCCATCCCTTTTAGGTAGGCTCAGAACAAAAAAGAAAAAGGGGCAGACCAAAAGGTTCAAAAAAGTTTCCATCCCTTTTAGGTAGGCTCAGAACGCGGCCCATAGGTAGAGTACTGCGGCCGCCTGTCTGGTTTCCATCCCTTTTAGGTAGGCTCAGAACACTCCATCATTATAAGTTTTTACACTTTGTGTATCAGTTTCCATCCCTTTTAGGTAGGCTCAGAACTGACCGCAAAGGTGAGTTTATCGCACACTTTTACAGGTTTCCATCCCTTTTAGGTAGGCTCAGAACCACTTCTCGTTCTGCTCTCCATTCCAGTCTTTGACTAGTTTCCATCCCTTTTAGGTAGGCTCAGAACCTGTGAGGGCCACAGACTCTTATGTGGCAGAAGGGTGTTTCCATCCCTTTTAGGTAGGCTCAGAACCCCTTTACCAGAAAAGCAGGAAGTGAACCACCGAGGTTTCCATCCCTTTTAGGTAGGCTCAGAACGCTGTTCTGATTGACTTACTTTTTGAATACTTTAGAAGAGTTTCCATCCCTTTTAGGTAGGCTCAGAACTGAATACGCAGAATTAAAAGAATTATTCATCAAAAGTGGTTTCCATCCCTTTTAGGTAGGCTCAGAACATGTTTACAGTTTTTATTTTACTCCAACCTTGAAGACGTTTCCATCCCTTTTAGGTAGGCTCAGAACGATGCTGTTGGTTCTATTACTGGAGGGCAGGAAGACCGTTTCCATCCCTTTTAGGTAGGCTCAGAACAAAAGGTCGTAACTATGTATGGAAGCAGCGGGACCAGGTTTCCATCCCTTTTAGGTAGGCTCAGAACCTGCAAATGATAAAACGCACCAAGAAACATATTGAGTTTCCATCCCTTTTAGGTAGGCTCAGAACGCCGGAGAAAAGGTAGAATAGAGATTAACTATATGGTTTCCATCCCTTTTAGGTAGGCTCAGAACTTGTTTCCACTGGCAGGACGCTTGAGGCGCAAAAACGTTTCCATCCCTTTTAGGTAGGCTCAGAACGCGGATGCACTCGTTGACCTCATCAACGGAGTAAAAGTGTTTCCATCCCTTTTAGGTAGGCTCAGAACCAATGACCATGTCAGCGTTTGGAGTGCCTGCATTCGCGTTTCCATCCCTTTTAGGTAGGCTCAGAACCAATTTATGTTATTGTTCCCCAATTATTTGCACTTTTTATCAAAGAACAATTATCACCATGCTACTTTTAATAGTTTGAGGCAGGTTCCGTGAACTGTCAAGGTTTCTGTGAAATTTTATGTTTACTTCGTACCCCCGTGATTTTTACTCTACCGATGGTTGAAGTAAAAAGAAAATTTCCTTCATGAACCTATGGCAAAAGTTTTTTGAATTTAGCATCTACCTTAATACAAACATTTCCCCTGCAGATGCTCTATTCTCTACAACTTTCACAGTTCTTTCTTAAAATTCTACAAAAACACTTCCTCTCCACCCTTCTCCTGCCCTATTATCTCCTTCTGGAAATATTTTGTCGTCCTTAATTTGTAAAATATTACGGAGTCTTCATCCTCTTTTATTATTTCCTTAAGTTCTGCCTTTAAACTTTCAAGCCGTGCACCTGTAATTTCCCCTTCAAGCACAGAATTCTGCACCCATGTTAGATATTTGCGGGCAGTTTTTAAAACCCTGTTGACCCGCTCTTCTTTGATGTCATAAACCATTATCACATACATTTTTAATACTTCATCAGATATGGTTTGTAGGGTCTTCCTTCTATGAAATGTTTTTCAAGTTTATAGAGTTCAAGCCTTATAAGCCTCTGATAAGATACAGACCTTCCAAGCCCTTTGTGCTTTATTGTGGTTTGCATTCTGGTATCCCATTCTTTTAAAAACAGTTTCCTGCCGTTTTCTTTTAGAATAATGCCCCCAAGCCTTGCATCAAAATGCTCTTTTCTGATGATTTTCTTATTGAGTAAACTTAAAATGAGCCTGTCAACTATAACGGGTTTGAATATTTCCGCCACATCAAGGTTTAAAGTAAACCTTCGTTGATTTGTGGAGTGCAGATACCCTATGCGTGGGTCAAGGTGGGTTCTGTAAATTTCACCCAAAACTGCCACATACAAAAGTTGATTGCCAAAGCTTATGAGTGCATTTAACCTGTTTTGAGGTGGCCTTCTTGTCCTTTGCTGAAAACTGAAGTCGGGGTTTTGTATTATCGTATCAAATGTGCCGTAATACAGGTCTCTTATATTCCCCTCTATTGCCATAAGTTCCTCAGGGGTATTCTGGTTCTGGATTGTTGATTTTAAATGCTCTATTCTCTCTATGGGGTCTTTTAAGTCTATCCCTCTTGTGTCATAGTATTTTAGCACCTTGATGATATTGTCCGCTGCTCCTTTTACGAACATTCGGGCAAGATACATCCTTTTTTCTTCGTCTAAATAGTGTTCTGCCTGTTTTAATGTGACAAGTCCCGAATTGTAATGTTCTCTTGGATAGTATGTGCCCACATAGTAGCCGTGATAATTGAAAAAATGTAAGAGTATTTCCTTCTGTGAGAAGAATTCAAGGAGTTTCTTGTTGATTGTGACCTCTCCGAAAATGTAAAACTCACGAGTATTCTCTACAGGAATATATTTTTTCGCTCCGTCCTCTGATTGAAAGAATATGGTGTTTTGCTTTCTTTTAATTGTTCCACTGGAAAATACATAAATTGCCTTTTTCATTTACTCCTCCTCAGCAAAGCAGTAATCATAAAATGCACATGTTTTGCAGTATTTTATCTTCTTTACAGGTGGTGGTGCAGGACTCTCAACCAAACTCTGAATTTTTTGTAAAATCTGCTCAATTTTTTCCTCTGCCTCCTTAGTAAGTTTTACCTCTTCCCTTCTTCGCTCTTTTGGAAAAAGAAGCATTCCCTGAAATTCAAGCCCTTTTTCGTGTTTTAGATAGTAAAGGTAGTAAAGAAGCTGCATTCTGGCGGCCTCTTTATGCCTTGATGATTTTTTAACTTCAGCAACGAGTTCTCCGTGAACAAGGTCTATCTTAAGAAGCTGGTCAATAAATATCTCTTTTCTGTCCCTTTTGTAGGTAGTTTCGTGAATAAGCCTGCCAAGCATAAGAAATTCATGATTCTGCTCTGCATTTATAGAATGGTATTCAAGCCACGCCTCACGGGGACATGTCAGGTATGATTGGAAGATGTAAGCGTTAATGAATTTCATAAGAAAAATGCTTCATGCTCTATTTTCCGCACGAAACCTGTATCTTCCCGATAAATATTTTTAAAATTCGGTAATTCTTTTCGCAGCCATAAAAAGCTTGAAGCATAGGGAAGTGTATCCAGGCCAGCTGCAAGGGCAACCTGTAGTGGGACATTAACTACATAACCCCAGATCTCAGAAGAAATAGTCCTGAATATAGATCTTCGATTCATACGGTCACTGTAAGACTTTACAGGAAGGCGCTCAATTTCTTTTAACTTACAAATTAGATATGTAGCATCACAATCAAACTCCACAAAAACGGGAACCTGTTCAAATCCTTTTTTGATTAAACTAAACATTCCAAGTTCATCGTATTTTAAAAATTCTACACTCTCAAGCAGATTCCTATCCTGTGCTTTTCTCCCCTCATTACGAATCTCGTGAAAGTATCGCTCAACGAGTTTGAAATAGTCTTTTTCGGAGAGTTCATTTAAATGTTTAATTATCTCTTCGGTGGTATTTAGAAGAACTCCATCATAGATGTATGAAGCAAGTTGTCTTTCCCCGGGTATCGGGTTGACAAGTTTAACAAGAAAAACCCTGCCACCTGTTTCAGAAGCCGCATTTCTGTTACATCTTCCGGCAGCCTGAACAACTGAATCAAGCGGGGCAAAATCTCTGATAACAACATCAAAATCAAGGTCAACACCTGCTTCCACTACCTGAGTGGCTATCAGGCCCAAATGCTTGCCATTCCTTAATTTCTCGCTTATTTCTTTAATTCGCTTTTCTCTATGTTTTGGAATGAGTGAGGCGGATAGAAAATAAAGTTCAAATTCGCTGCTTAAAGCCTTTTTAACATGGTTGTAAACATCCTGGGCTGAACGAACAGTGTTCATAACAACCATAAAGTTCTTCGCTGATTCCACATTGGGTAAAAGCCATGAGTCAACCTCTGTATATGACACAGGTTCTGTATAAATCTTAAGAGATGTTCTTGAAAGTTTACTGAAAAATATCTCCTTTTTGGGTTGAGTGAGTTCCACCGCATCCTGGAGGAGGGCGGGACGAGTTGCTGTCATAAGAATAAACCGAGTATCCCATTTATCAGCGAGAAATTTAAGCGCTTTTTCTGTCCCTTCCCAGTATTCTGCCGGGATATTTTGAACCTCATCCAGAATGACAATACTGCCAGCGAGTCTGTGTAATCTTCTCATTTCGGAACGTTTGTTTGTAAAAAGCGTTTCATAAAATCGAACGAATGTAGTTACAATAATCTCGCCGTCCCATGTTTCTATACGATTATGAGCCTGTTCATATTTTTTTAATAATTTTCCAGCATCAGGATTCTTAAAAATATGTTTTTCTTCAAGGTATTCCCAGATGTCCTCCACTTTAAAGTCAGAATAGTTCTTTACAGGGCTTGAGCGGAAATGATGTTTTAGGATTATTTCCTTTGAAAGGCCGTAATTCTCAATTACCTTTTCAATGACGTCAAAATTCTGATCAATTATGCTTGTAAAAGGCAGGACATATATAATTCTTGGAATTTTTCCAGTCACATTTTGAATCAAGTTACGCAGATGAACAGCAGCTGAAAATCCGGTGAGTGTTTTACCTATACCTGTGGGAGCGGTGATAGACAAAAATTTATTATCAGGACCCAGCCTCAGAATGTTATTTATAACGGTTTTATAGAACTCCTGTCTTAATGTGGCCATCTCTGATTTTTGCGGAAGTGTTGTAATATAACTGTCAACGATGTTGTCTGGAATTTCAACTCGTTCTTCATTTGCATCCATCCCGATAACCGCCCGAATATCAGCATCAACAAGCATACCTAAAAGGAGGTTGGTTGTGAAGTAAATATCAATGCCCCTGCACTGGTCTATTTGCCATGAGAAATTGATCGCAAAATCCTGAAAGGCAGGGAGAAGTTCACCGCTTTCAGGATTGGAAAGTCCAAGATCTGCCAGAAGGTTAAAAAATGCTTCAATATCGATGGATTGAACCTGTTTTTCAAGATATTTCCACTCGTGTTTTGGGTATGTCATGGCAGAAAGCTGGGAGAGGTTGGAGTGGTGTGTTCTGACGGATAGGAAAAGAGGTAGCTTCATGCAGATCGGAACGCTTTCTGAAAAATGCCACACTGCAAGAACGGCCGAAAGCAGTGCATGAGATGAAAGGGATGGGTTGACATGCCTGCCTTTGAGATGGTCCTGGAAGTAACCTGTGGTCTTGCCGAGGTCGTGGGTAAGTGCGGTTAAACGGGCTGTTTCCTGAAATACCTCGTCAACCTGTAAATCCTCACAGAATGCCTTTATTCGCCTTTCAACTTCCAGGAGATGGGTTTTAAGTTGGATACCGGGATGTGATTCCAATACCCCTATCATCCCACAAACGCAAAGGTTTCATCAGTTCTTCCCGGATATACGAACGCACCCTCAATCTCGGCTCTCAAGGGCTGTGCAAACGGGTTGAAAACAACTTCTTCTCCGTTCTGCCGAATTCGCTGTGAATCGATGAACAGGGGCAGGGCTTCCTTGACCACACCCATGCCCATTTTAAGCTTGAATCCTTTAAGAGCGCTCAGTTTGAAGGCACTAAGGACATTTGAAACCCCGTGAAACCGATTGACATTTTCATCCCACAAAAATTTGAAGTTTGTAATACATTCCGTGATGCCAAGATAGAGCGTGTAAACTGTTTGATGTCTTTTCAGCCTCTCTGAAAGCTCATCCATCAGACTGTCATCCTCGTGATGAAAGAATATCTCAAATGCCGGGTCCTTCAGTAACTCCATGCGAATCTGCGTATGTAGTCTCGGATTGCCGTGACCATCTTTCTTCACTATGGGACGGAATTTCTTCAAGTCAAGCTGCGTCCAGCTCCCGTCTTTGGTGTCCATGTAATTCATACCCAGCCTGATTTTTTTAACAGGACGAAGTAGTCTGACTCCAAAAAATGCTATATCTGGAGCGAGTTTTTGTGGATATTCCTCCCGTGAAAAACCCATAATAGCCCCCACAAGCCCGCGCAGTGCGCTCGGAGGCGGAATGGAATGGGTAAGCGGCGAACTTGTCGTGTAGTGCCGCCTGAAGTGGGCATAATCGCCCCAGATTTTAAAGGAAATTACTCTCATGATAGTGGAAGCAGTTTGATTTTTTCTTCACCGAGTTTGGCTTTTAGGGCTTCCACGAGTTCAGGATTTGTCTTGAGGCGTTCGTGAATTGCGATCTCCACACGATCAATCCTGTCCCTGTGCTTTTCTAAGGCTTTCAAAAGCTCTTCAACCTCAAGGGTTCCCTGTGTGATGTCTCTTACCTGCTCTTCGCGAAGGCCGTTCTCCGGCACCCATTTGACCAGTTTGTCGAGTTCGCCAATGTAAAAGTCCGCCCCTTCTTTGTAAACGATTCTGAGGAGTAGTCTTGGCATCTGGCCAAATTTGCTGCGGGTAATCAGGTCCTTTGTCCCATTCCACATAGCTTCAACCATGAGATTGAGGTCGTCTTCCGTGAGATGTGTGGTCTGGGCGGCATACTCGTTGGCTACACCGTGAAATGCGATTAGGGCATAAGGCACAATCCATTCTTCGCGGAAAGTGAATTGGGCTTTTTTGTTTTTTTCGTCATACTTGTCAGCAAAAGCTCCAGTGCCTTTAATGAAATTCAGCTCAATTCTATGCAAAGAACGCCCAAATCGAAATTGAACCGGACCAGTCATTATTACTGAACCTGTCTCAGGTTTTTCTTTTCCTTTTACCTTAAATTCAATAGGAATTACAGCACCGAATAATCTCACATCTATACACTGATTTGTTACTTCTTTTCTGACAGTTTCTTTAAGTTCATGGAATTTACCTTCTTTATCTCCAACGAATTCTTTTGCACGAGTTTTAGCATCGTAAAGATAGCCTTCTTCGTCTCTAACTTCTTTAACGAATATATCCTGTCCTTTGAGGCGAACATCATTGTTGCTTATTAACTTCAAAAGGTAATCCCTTATCGTTCTCTTCAGTCTCACATCGGTAACTAGCACCTGGCCAGTTTCTTCATCTATTCTTGGTTTGTTTTCGTCAATCGGATCGCCGTTGGGGTTGGCGTCCCTGACATCGTAGAGAAACAAAAACTCTGACCTATTTTTGAGATAGCTCATCACGCACCTCCTTCAAAATCTTTTCGGGATCAAAACTGACCCCCAGTTTTTTAAATGCATTCAGGACAAAATTTCTGGTAATCTCCGCAAGCCTCAAAGCTTCTTTGGCCTCCTCAACAGAAGGAAAGTAAAATTCATCGCCGTATCTGACATTGATGGCGTAATCGGTTAGTTCGTCAATGACAAAATCGTTTTCTGCCTTGAAAATCCATTTTTTTACATCGTCTTCGTTCATATTTCGATCCCTTCTCGTAGTGCATAGTAAGCTATGTATCCAACTTTGTCCTTCTGCATCTCTACATCTGTTCTGGATTTGATGATTATGCCGATAGCGATGTCAAACAAAGCAAGTTTCCTGCGAATCTTAGAAGCTAACTTTCTTTTGCGCGGGAAATCCAGGTTTTTATTCACTATTACAAATATGTCCCAATCACTTAATTCGTCATAATTGCCTCGTGCACGACTTCCAAAAAGGATAATTCTTTCAACTTTGAAACCCTCTGCCTCCTGTTCGCTTCGAACTATAGATTTTATGAGTTTTCTAACTTCTCTTTCATTCATTATCAGATTTTCCTTCTTCGCTTCTTCCAAAGATTGGATGCGAATGGAGAGACATTCCCACTGCGATGTAGAATCCGATTTCGTCAGGGGATAGAGGCCATTTATCGCCACCCTCAATAAAATATAAACTTATCCCTTCACGGAGTTCAGGCCACCAGTGTCCAATCCCGTATTCGTTCATCTTGTTCTGTAGGGCGGTAAAGATTGAGTGCACATCCTTCTGGTCAAGACGGAGATTTTTCAGGACCTTCATAAATGGCGTTGAATTGCGCTCTTTGTATTGATAGTTCAAAAACTTTTGTACGATCACGCCGAGCAAGACAAGCGCCCTTTTTGCCGGATGATTAAAGAAGTCACCATGCCTCTCAAAAAATTCTGCATATGGTAAACTGCTCATCTCAACACCTCCAGTTTTTCTTTTAAGTATGCCCCATTTAAGCAAAAACTCAAGCGATAGCAGGGTTTCAAGAACTGACCACCGTGGAATCCTGGCATGTTCGCCTGCCTCAGCCATGTCCTTGCTTATTCGGGATATAGCCTTTGAAATCAAATATCTCTCATCCACAGGCGAGCGCCTGAAAACTTTATCAACAAGCATAAAAAAGTCCTCATCTGTGAAACCGGTTTTTTGCTTCGTAGCCTTTAAATCTGATGATGTAAAGAAATTAAACCTGAAGCCTTCCTTATCGTTAATAAATTCGTGGAGAAAGCTATTGAAATCATCTTCAACTTCTCTCTTTGTGTAAACATACTGCGCAAGCACTGAGGGAAGAACTTCTTCTATATGTAAGAGAATTCTAAATGCTTGATTTTCAGCTTTCACAAACACAAAATGGTAAAAAGTTACCTCTTCCCTGACCGAGGCTTCGTAAATCAATCTGTCCTCGATAGACTCATACCCTTCTTTGTGAGCTCTCCCTTTTATTTCAGAATAAAAATTTTTGAATTCTTCAAGTGTCGTTCTTAGATTCCCTGTTGATACAGGTAACAGCCAGAACTCTTTTCCATAGAAATTCCACTTCAGAAACTCATCTACTGTCCTTTTTCCTCTTTCAAGGTCAAGTATACACTCTTTACACAAACCATACTGTTTCCATGCATACTTGGGATTTAATGAAGGTGCGTATCCATACTTATCTACAGTATAAAACTTCAACAGATCCCCCACTCCACCATAAACTATCTTTTTTTGACCACAGCCATGACAGATAGACTCAACTTTCCAGAATTTGCGGAATTTATTGTCACCAAGATTTCTCAAAGTTTCTTCTATAAAACCCGTTACCAGCCTCTCGTTTTCAGAAGGCCATTTCCCATCAATTTTCAAAACCACCAGTACATTCTTCCCAATAGCTTTTTCTTTCCTTAATCTGTCAGCAAATTCCTCTATTCGAATTGACAACTCTTCCTCATTTGATCTATAACCAAGATTATTTAAAACCTTAAGTCGCTCTCTAAGTGTAGAAGATTTCGGAGGTAATTTAAAGCTCAAAGTCGGTGCGGCCCCTTTAGATTTCCCGGACCTGAAAAAATATTTGTTTTTGGCATCTTCGACACTGTAGTCAGCCAGATAAATCTTTTTAAGGCTTAGACTCCCTTCACGATTATCTAATTCTACTACAATTACTTTAGGCTCATCCATGCTCTCTCTAACTCCTTTGTAAGGAACTTCAACAAATGGCATGGGATAGGCGTCTCTCATGGCTTTACCGATTTGAATAAGTGTTGCTATCATGCTCAATCCTCCATTAAATTCACAAAAACCAATATTCCCAAGTTTATAAACCAGTTGCCTGTGAATTGGAGTTTATCTGAATCTATAGCGTTTGTCTTCACCCCCTAAACTCCTGTATTAGTTAATTATAAAGCAGTTATCAATTACTGTCAAATAAAATACGCTATCTTTTTTGCCGAAATTTTTCTCTTACCTGCTGGAGATTTATTATCTCGGCGACTTCAAACCGTGGGGGAACCGTGTCTTTGACGGGTTTAAGGCGAATAACAGGCGGAAAGTAGCCTATAAGACCGTGAAGTGCGGCAAGGAGAGTTACGGCGATAAAGTTAAACGCCGGCGGCACGATAAGAGTGGGAAGGGTTTGCCACTCCAGAGATGTGAGATTACACGCCTTTATAACCTCTTCCACCTGCTCATCAAATGGCTTTTCGTTGTCAAAATGTGTCTGTATCTGCCTGACTTCATCAATTTTCTGACCCGTTATCTCCTGAATTTGACCAATTTGTTCATCAGTCAGGGGATGCGAAAAGTTGAGTATAAGCATAGTTTACCTCCTAAGATTTACTCACGGTTTCTTTTAAGTAATTCAAAATGATGCTCATAGCATGCTTACAAAACCTGATTTGAAAATCGTTGTCCAATTTTTTAACTTCAATTGAATTTTCCGAAAATCCGGCATGAGCAAAAAAGTTACGCTTATGAATGTTTATCCCTGCCACGCACTTACCATAGGATTTCCACTCATTAAATTCAGAAATAACTTTTTGGGGAATTATCTTCCTTTTAAGGTCATCCAATTCATACAGGGTTCTTGCATGAACTACCGGAAACTCCTCATAAAGCTCTTCTGCCCACTGGCGAATCTCTGCCAGGCTCACCTCTTCTTTCTTACGAATACCAATGGATTCCATAACCGTTCTCAGGTTGCGGACATATATCAAAGCTTCAAAAAACTCCGTAAAATACAGTCTTCTTGAGACTACCATCGAATGATTCTCGCCCTGAGGAATAAGCTGGATTTTCTTGTTGTAAAATTCACAAATTGTATCCTCCAGATCATCTGTATCAGGCGGAAAGAAATGCATTACTCCATGAACAATTCCCTGAGTGAAGGCACCAAGAAACGGGAGAAAAGTTTCTTTATATAGTTTCTCGTTTGTTCGAAAAGAACTCTGAATTTCTTTTGAGAGTTTTTTCAGCTCCTCCTGACTGACCGTGCTTTTATTGACTTTTAGCGGCAAAAATCCATGTGGACTGAACTTCAAAGTCATCTGAAATTTTGGGTAAAGTTCCCTGACAAGGTTTATCTCAAGGTAAGTGGCCTCTTCCAGATAAGGGTCTGCATTGTAAATTTCAAGTTTGATTTTGTTCGTAAATTTCAAGGAAAGTATCGCAGCAATGTTGTATAGAGCCGAAAATGTGAGGTAAAGCATAAAATTTTGTCCGTGAGTGGTGTCAAGAATAAGTGTAAGTTCATCCGTCTGAATGCTTTTGTCAATAATTAAACGAGAAAGGTTGTATAACGCCCAGTAGTAATAGTCACTCATTTTGCCTTTAATGGTTAATTTTGCTGGTTTATTTTTGTCTCTGTTTGTAAAACTTCCAACATTGGGGGCTATCAAAATCTTGTCAACCTTAGGACTAAAGTCGGGCAGGAATTCCTCATTTGAAAAATAGTCGTTTATCAAAAAATTGCGCAGGGATTGGGATAATTTGAGGTAGTTTTCAGCTTCAAAAGTTTCAGGATAATATACTGCAAGGCTATCCTGCACAATGACAAATGTATGGTCTGGCTTAAAATATTTTTTCAAGGCTCCAGTTGATGTCTTGGATGGTATCAATTTCTCACCAATACGATATTTAGATTTTCCATAATTTTTTGGCCAGCCCCATGGAGCGACAAGTATTCTCATATTTTTAACCCTCCTCCTTTAAAATCTCCTGAATGTGCTTGAGACATATAATGTCCCTTTTGGTCATTTGTATATAACCTTCAAATCTTTCTTAATCTCGCTGACAATGTCTCCCCCCTGCAAAGGAGCCAAAAACCGCAATTTTCTTAACTCCATACTTTTTCAGGATGTCCACAAGCTTTTCATAAATTTTTTCTCTATCCATATCTCCTATCATGTTCAAAAATTAAACCCAGCACCTTTAATTTTAATTGACTTTGTTCCCATTAACAATTTAAACATAAGGTAACCGTGTTATGGATCCCATTCCCTAACTTCAATAATTCCACGCCTTATCACACCTCCTCAACCTTTCCCCAGCCCAGGGGTCTTCGGTCTTTTGTTAGTCTTCGGCTGGAGGGTGCATGGTAATACGGGCGGCGGCGCTTGAACAGTTTTAAAATCTCTGCCCTCTCGGGCTCTGGAAGAAGTAAGTCAACTGTTTTGGAAAGAAGTCCACCGCCCCAGCCAAGATTTATGTTGGGCTCACCGGTAAACTGATAGGTGAACCCGTCTTTTATCCGCTTCCTTTCATAATCCAGAAGGTCCTTTGTGAACTCTTTAAGTGTCTTTATAGGCTCGGTAAGGAAACCGACAATCTCAGACATCGGTATCCCGAACCTCTCTTTTGTGTGGGTTCTGAACCGCTCAAGTAGTTTCATGTCATAGGTTATGGTGAACTCAAGCTCAGTGCCTGCAGGCAGTGTCTCCACATAAATCTTTATCCCTGTGGCATATCCACGATTATAAACATCAACTTCTTCAATCACGGGCGAATCAGGCTCAAGCGGCTGAGTATCCGAGACCTTAACTGCCCTCATGATGTCAGAATGAGGGTCAAACTTTCCGACAGCCTCGTCAAAGAAGTATTTCCACATCAAAGAAGTCTCAAGTTCCTGGCCAAACCAGATTTCCTGCCTTCTCAGAAACCGACGCTGTCCACTCCTTGCATCTCTTTTTATTTCACCCAGTTTTCTTTCAACGAAATCAACAAGGAGTCTCTGCCTTTCTACTTCGTCCATCCTTTTTAGCATCACATACATAACCGCTGTGCGCAGAGCACCCTTTATGGAAGTTCCGGGCACATAAGGGCGGTAAAGCGAATCTCTGATAAAAGGATGCAGTTCCCTTTTTGGCCGTGCCTTTGCCTCTGCGCTGTATGCCTTTGCGCCTTCAACAAAATCAATCAGGCCCTTGTTGTTTCCCCTGAAGATTTCATGCAGGAAATCGGCAAGATTTGCCCTTTCCCTGCCTGCGAGCTGGATGAATCTGTCAGCAAACTGTGGACTTCTATTATAAAGCGCCTCACCGAAGCGTATCTCGTCAAAGATATAACACCTTTTGCCGTTACAGAATATCATGTAAAAGGGAATCCTTTCGCTTCCACCTATGTGGAGCGGCGAAAGGAGTTTTAGTCTGTAATGCTTTTTCAACAGAAACTCACCCATGATTTTTCTCCTCTAATTTTTTCAATGCCTGCTCCGCCAGACGCCTCATGAGCCATTCGTCTGCCTCCTTTAAGGTCTTAAACTTGAAGACGCCCCGCGGCAGGTCAACATGAACGAGAAGGTCAAGCTCAAAAAACACCCTGTGGTAGTAATCTTTATCCGGGAAAAAGTTGAATTCACCGGGCACCTTGCCTTTCAAAACCACCTTCTGGAGGTCCTCAATCTTTTTGAATTTGTAAATCGGCATCGCTCCTCCTCATGGGAATGGTGAATGCAAACCCAAATCTTAAAACCCTTTTGTCTGATATGGATAACGGTGTAACATCCACTGCGCCGCCCTTCGGCCTTGCGCTCAAAACCGAGCCCTCCTGAAACATCCACACGGGCCTTTTGCGGAGCGACCGCCCATCATCAAGCAGAAACCACCCCGTTCGCCTTATAAGTTTGTAAGCCGAGTTTTTAAGAAGCCCGTTTGACCTCTCGTCGTCAGGTGGCCAGTAAAGTGAAAGCAGAAGATGAAAATTTGCGTCTTCAGGGACTTCAATTTCAATTTTATCCTTTTCAACATCAAAAAGGCCGTAACCTGCGGTTCGCCTGCCGCCGATTCCCTCATCGCCAAGCAGTTTCAAAAGCCCTGAAAAATCTATTCTCAGACCCTCATCTTCAAATTCTGCCATGATGAAAAGTCCGCCTTTATCAAAGTGAATCTCTCCGTAATGATAAATGTTTGAATTCTGCGTGATTCTTCCAAGTGCAACTTTGGGAGCAACACGGAATTTGAATATCCCATTTAACGTCCCGGATACGCTTTCAATATCCCTCTCAAAAACGGCTATTTTTTCGCCCTTGAGAATCCTTTTGAGCCACTCTAATGGCAAAAACTGCAATTTTTTAAGCTTTTTCCAGAGCTGATAATCACTTTCACTGACTTCAAAAAGGCTGTCCGGTCTCAAAAGCAGTGTGGGCAGAAAATAAGAACTTTCGGAGAATGGAAAAGCCGACGAAACCTTTATCCTGCCTTCTTTTAATGGCTCACAAAGCGAGGGCTTCACTTTTACCGCGAGCGCAAAGAGCGCGCCCATAATCGTATCACTGTGGATAAAGTTCAGGGCATCTTCGTTCCAGGGGCCTTCTATTCCGACATGCAGGGGCGAGCGAAAGTGGAGTTTAAAAACATCAAAAGTTCTTTTCACATGATACCTCCAGAGGCTTAAGATGCCCTAAATATCTGGCCTATTTTGCCTTTAACAGCTTCTTTGACAGCCTTAATTTCACCAGATTTTTCAATGAGTTTTTGAGGCTCGGCATCCTCAAAATACACATCCATAGGCTTGGCGACGACTTCAGAGAACTGGAATTTGACCCGTCCGTAGCCGCGTGAGCCGTGTCCTCCGAGTGCATCGTCCTCAAGAAGCTCCATTGCAGAAAGAAGGTTTATAAGGTCTTCTTCAAGCTGGTCAGGGTCATCAACATTGTAAATGATTTCAAAATCAAATTCCGTTCCTGCAGGGACCCTCTCTATCTGGCGTGGATTAGACGCCGCAGTGATTCTATCAAGTGAGTTCTCAAATTTGATGTCAAGCCCGTCTTCAATAAATTTTCTTGATGCGTCAGTGAGCTCGGCATCTCGAACCTTTATGCGGGCTGGAAAGTTCGTATCGCCTGAGGAGCCGAATATTCTACAAACTTTGCAGTTCTGAGCCTTCTCGTATGAATCGCATACATGCATTCTGATGATGTTTCCTCCAACGCTAATCTTGTGATTGAACTCAAGCCCTTCATCCGTATGCAATTTCATTTCAAAAAGTGAGCGGAGTTTGCCCTTTAGAGAACTTCCCGGGATGTATGGTTCACCTGATACCGGGTGTTTGATAACAGGTGCATCAAGTCCACCGATTTCAAGGGATTCCTTTGATGCACCGATGTGAAGGCCTGTCTCAGCCCTGATGATGCCTTTCAAAATAACCTTGCCGTAAAGTTTTCTATCCATAGTAACCTCCATGTTCAGTCTTTGCCGCCATGAAACCTGTGATAGGCGACGATACCTTCAATAAATTCAACAAAGTAGTTAAAATCCTCGTTGTCTCTGATCATATCAATTGCTTTTATGACCACGTTTGAGAAATCCTGAAGTTGTTTTCTTTGCCTGGCTGTGGCGTATGCAAGAGCAGGTTTTAACCTGATAACCCTCTGTCTTATTGCTATTTCCCCATGGGTTTTCAATTCAAGTTCTCTTGACAGTATCGAAAAATTTTCTTATCTGACTGGTTTTCAAGCCCACACTTTTGGCAAGGTGGTATCCAAAATGGTCGAGTGATCCCATCAGTTGTTCCACATTTTTACTGTCATAAAGCTCTTTCATCCTGCTTTTACTTTTCATAAATTCCAATAATTCTGACACCTGTGCTGGTGGTCTGTTATTTCTCATGTTTATTCCTCCTTTTATCCTCTTTTTAAAATATCAAGCCATACAAAGACCGGCTTCAGATCTTTTAAAAATTCAAGTGAATCCCTGTTTATTTTTAGCCACTCACCAAAATAACTCCTCAGCTTGGGATTTTTAGCAAGGAAATAAGTGAGCATCACAAAAGGCTTCAGCCTGAAGCCATTCTCTAAAAGTTCGTCAGATATTTTCATCATTCTGTAAATAAAAGTCCTTGGCAATCCATTTTCACCTTTCAAGGCGTTTAAATACGGAGGATCAAATTTTGTGTTTCGATGCCTGTCAAGTTGGGCATTAGCAGAACCAAAGAAGTTTTCCCGGATGTATAGGAGCCCCTTTCTTTCACGCTTCTCTATAATTTCCTTCCACCTTTCCCAGCCAAGAGTTCTTCCAAAAGCTGTAAAAGCGTCTTTAACGACTTCTTCAGCTCCGTTTACTTCTACTTTTCTGTTTTTAGAGGCCTCCTCTGCCCTGCCTGCGTCTCGTGCAAATAGATGAATGGGATGCTTCAGATGGTTCAGAGCAAGCCCGCCTGAAAGCGTTATGTGGTCACCGCCAACAAACTTTCTGAACGCCTGTCTTATGTCAAAAGCAAGCTCTGCCACATCGTGCCACGCCCCCACAATGAAAAGGTCATCGCCGCCTGCATAGACAACCACAACCTCGCGTGGATACGATTCTCCCGGATGGACAACGGAAAACTGCTCAAGTCCACCCGGATTTCCGGCTGCAATGTCATTGATGTATCTTTTGAAAAACAGGTTGAAAAACCGTGAAAGGGTGGCAAGACGCGATATGGAGCGGTTTTTGCCTGAAAGCCCTTTTGAAAATATCCATCCCAGATTGTCCACATCCATGCGGAGCGTGCCGATGAGCTTCGTGCCGAAATATCTGAACGATGGTGCTTCATCGGTATCTTCTTCCGGGTCAAAGTTTCTGCCCATTTTCGGGTAATTCCCAAGATAGAGATTTACGCCATACTCAATGAACTCATCCTGTGAAGGATTTATCACCCACACGATTTCGCCGTCACGGGCTTCATCAAAGAGATAAAGGTCCTCGCCCCTGTAAACTTTTAAGATGCCTTGTGGATCGCTTATGTCTTTTGGTCTGTAAACGATGTATTTCGCCCTGTGGATTACGCCTCCAACATCGTGGAGATTTCGGCAAACAGGGCACTTTCTATCCTTTTCCCAATCAACTTTCTTTATTTCGGCGCCGCAGACCTCGCATTCGTAAAGGCCTTCAGTTTCTTCAGGCTCAAAGATTTTGTTCAGGTCCTCAAATGTGGCAAATTTATTGCTTTTGGCCTCCTGAAGCCCCTCTCCAAGCTCATCCAGTATTCGGCTTATGTCTCCAAAGGCCTCGCCATTGAATTCCATCACGGCATGGGTCAGCCAGAGCCTCCCTTTGTGCTCGTCAAAAAGCCTCTCGTTGAAATCGTGGATAATTAAATCCACGAGTTTGCGGGCGTCTTCGGTGTTTTGCGCAAGAATGACGAAGTTGCCCCCGCCAAGAAAGATGAGGTTTGTTCTGAAAAGTGAAAGCTCTTTAAGGAGTTTCATCGCCACGAACTCAAGGAGCATTTCAATGTAAAACGAGCGTGCACGAAGGAGTTTCAGGGCACCCTTTGAGGAAATCGTGTAAATGAAGTCCTGAATACCTGAAATGTCCACGCCGACAAACATATAGCGGTTTTCTCTGGAATTTAGAATCTCATCCGACTGGATTTGAGAAAATTTAACGCCCCGATGCTTTTCAACCAGAAAGTTGTAATTTGCCAGTGCGATGGCCGCAGTCGTCTTCAGGTAGTCAAAGAGGGATACATCGGTGCTGAATCCATCAACCTCTGCCGTATGGGATGGTATGAGCGTGAAAAACTCCTCAAATACCCCTAAAAGGGTGTCAGGTGCAATTAGTTTTCCTTCAATGGCATTTTCAAGCCCCTCCAAAAGTTTTTGATAATCTTCTTTTGTGAGATTCACATGCCTTTGGGGATAGAAAATTCCACTTGACAGAGGCTCAGGTCTATAGAAAACGGGCGCTTTTGCGTTCTGGACTGACGAGAAAATGCTTTTGAGAGGCCTTGACGGATCAAATTTACCTTCGTGTTCCTCCCTTTCCTCGGCTGAAAGGGTATCTGCATAAGCTGCGAGCAGGATGTCGTTACGGTAAGTTGAGCGTGCGTCAAGTTCCGGATGTGTATCTTTTGTGAAGTGGTGATAGAGGGCAAAATCTGAAAGTTCCTCGTATGGAGTATTTTTGAATTTACTCTTTATCCACTCTGCCCCGAATTCCTGATGGGTCATCTGTCGGGGGTTATCGCTTGCCCTCTGGACAACCTTGCCGATGTCGTGAAAAAGTGCCCCAAGCACAATCCTTTCCCTTTCGTCCATAAATCAAACCTCCCCAAACACCCCATACCCCTGATTCCCTTTGGCGCCGATGCCGATTTCGGTGAGGGCGAATTTGAGCCAATTTTCAGCTATTTTTAGTAAACCGTTGTCTTTCCCCGCAAGGATGAAGCGGTATTTAACGCCAACATTCACAGTTAAATAAAAAATCGGAATGGGATTATACCAATCTCCTGGTGGAACAGGCCTTTTCTCTTTTTTATCCCAACCCTCGTTGGAATAATAAGGTCCGTAATGGGGGTTCATAACATCAAGGCGGAATAGTTTTTTATCAGGATCGTTATCCCAATTAACTGGATAGGCATCCATGAAAATAACTTTGCCTTTTTTGTCCTGTGTGCCAAAGATTTCGGTAAATGAGGCAGGAACAAAGTGGTTTTCTATCTGGTCAGCCACAAAAGCAAATTCTTCTCCGTATGGCAATAAATCAAGGTATTTTAAACCATTGAATTGCTTAATCTCCGGCTGATAACTAAATTTTTTCTCAAAATCTGATGTGAATTTATCCCAATATTCTGCTCCGTAAATCATAATCGCTGCTCGTCTTGTAATGCCCTTCAATGTACTTCCCGGGATTATTGGCAGGCCTGTCAGGAAATCAAGGGTGATGCCGGTCTCGTATGGAGATGCCTCACCAAGCCCAATGATGAGGGGCTGGGCGGTCTGCATGGTAATAACTTCTACCTCGCTTCCATTTGAAAAAACGGAGTTTTTAATCCTGTTCTTAATTTCGTCTTCGTTGCCTCCATCAGAAATCAAATGATAAATATGCCCTTCTGGAATGGTCTCAGGGCTTAAATTGTATTTATCAGCGAGTGTATTCAGCCACGCTCTTTTAGATTCGGAAAGATTTTCTGATATGTCAGGGGCATATCTGTAAAAAGCCAGAGAGAAGTTAAAACTACTTCTATTATCTTTGTCTCCCTTCTTATTTATAAACACAATTTCATAATTTATAAGACCCCTTTTTTCTATAATCACTTTATTTGTTTTTTTACTTTCTTTTCCCTTTGTTTCTTTTTCCTTTATGCTCCAAACTCTTTTTATAAAATAAGGGCATCTTGGTATAGGTATAATAGATTCTTCAACAAACACTTTATTTTGTGTATTACTCATTTTTCCACCTCCATTGCTTCAGCCAGTCTCTTAAGCCATATGGCATATTTCAGGGCTTCGTTGGAAAGAAGGATGTAAGTTTCATGATTTGATGTTCTGATTTTTTCAAGCAAATCCTTTCCGCAGGTTATCCCTTCTATCTTTGTAATTTCTGAAAGTGCTTCGGCCACATTGTCAATAATTTTTTTGTAGTCGTTCTTTGAAAGATAAAAGGCAACGGCCTGACCAAAACCCGATGTCAGAATAACTGCTGGCAGTTCTCTGATATGTGTTGTAAGTTTGTCAAGTTGATTTTCAATAGAATTGATAAACTCCCACGCCAGTTTTGCTCTCAATCGCTCGAGTGATTTGAAATCAGACATTTTGGTTACCTCCGCTAAGTTCTTTAACTTTCAACTCCACAAATCCCTTACCCACTGTTTCGTCGCCGCCGAGATGGATGACCTGCGAGTCGATTTTTGATTTAAGCCACTTAAAAGCAGTAACTTCTTTTTCAGTTTCATCTTCTCCGTTTTTTACTTCAATCTTTCCAACTTTTTTCTCGTCATCCTTAAGGTAGGAAAACAGATATGTTTCAGGTGGAAGGTGTTCCTCTGTCCAGAGGGCACCGGTTTCAACGACGCCGGTATTATAACTTATTCTGTTCCTTGACATCACCTGCGTGGCAAATTTGACAAAGTATTGGAAGACATCGTCATGAACAAGGAAAATGCGGGATTTGTCTTCATTCTCAATAGGGAGCTCGTTTATCCAAGAAGTATCTATAGAATTGGAATCGATGCCAAAATTAAGGTCTTCAAAATATACACGATCACCGATTTTAAAATTCTCAACATTTTCTCCAAGTGGAAGGACTTTTTCTTTGTCATTCCATTCGAGCAATTTTTTAGAGTTTTCAGGTAACAACTTAACATGCGGCATGTTAAGCCTTCTCAAAATCTCAGGGCAGGTAACAAGGGCGTAAAGACCTTTCAGGGTGCGGACTGGATAGAATAAGAGGCTGGCATCGGATATGATGAGTGAACCCTTCCTGAAGTCCGAACTTTCAACATTGCGAGGCCCAAAAACATTATCCAAAACACTATTTGGTTCGTTCTTTAGATAACTCCTCACCGCCCCTTTGAGGCTTGAGCCCTGGATAAATGGAAAGTCAGTGGTTACCTCCCGCTGGAGCATGAGGTCAATTGCACCAACAGACGCACCTGCCCCCGGATGTGTGGGCGTCAATGTCCTTATTATCAAAAGCCCTTTTGCCATTTTTACCTCCTCATTTTTTAACAACAAATAATGTATTGGGTTCGGCTAATCCGTTATTAAAAACAGTCAAAAAATACCCATACTCATCTTTTTTAACTGCAAAGTCTCTCAGTATCATAAAGTCCACACCCTCTTTGAAGGAAACTTTGTAAACTACCGGTTTTGCTCCATTGAGGCGTCTGACAAAGAGGACTGAGCCGGGTTTTAAGACTTTTCTTAGGGGTTTGGGCCGATACTCACGGTAGTCCCAGCCGCTTGTGATGTCCAATTTGTTGATGCACCAGTTGTTGATTTCGTAATCGGGAGTGCCATCATTTTTGATGGGAATGTGGGTCAATGCCACAAGTTCCCTGAAATGTCCTGATTCTTCGGTGGGTTCTTTGAACTTATTGGTTTTCTCCCAGACAGTAATGTGACCTTCGCCTCCGAGCCTCGTAGTGAATTTTTTAGGTAGCATACCATCATCCATTTCAACCCCTACCAGAAATTCTATTCCCTTTTTAAGCCTTGCCACGCTCATGCGGTAAAATTTGCTTCTCTCACTGGTCTTGTTGTCCTTTGTGAGGGTCAGACCCACCCGGTTTTCAATCTTGTAGATCTCGTCAAATGACAGAACCTCATCTTCCCTTGGAACCTGGCCATTGAGATACTGGATAAATCCTTTGATGCTGAGGTATGCAGGTGTCTTTTTCTCTTTTTCCATAATCTGCCTCAGTGGAACCCGGAGGGGGTGATTGTCATCAAAAACAAAGCGGTCGTTATTCAGTTTTTCCCATCTACTGAAGGCATCAAAAGGCACGGGGATGAGAGGCTCACCGTCCTTCATAAGGGAGAACCAGAAGATGGAGATTGTCTTAAGTTTGTCTTCAATCCCATCTTTAAACAAATCTGAAATAGATTTGCCATTTCTCCTGGATTCTATATCAAGAAACTTTGTCCTCAAAGCTCCCATAAAAGGCGTCAATCGTGGAGGAAACTGGAGTCTTGCAAGGGACTGCTCACCAGCCGTAAAGGGCCTTGGGTCCCTGAAAAATAGAACTGAATGGGGCATCACTTTATAAAAAACTCTCATTTTCTACCCTCCTCTCTGGCCAGAAAGTCGCCAATTAAAAGGGCGTTAAGGAATTCACTGGGTGTAAGTTTAGCTTCACTTCTTGCATCTTTGAGTTCGCATAGAATGTCTTTAGAGGCATTACCTGAGCCACGAAGTCCAAATTTTATAAACTCCGCATCAAAAGCCTCAGGAATTTCGTCATAAACATCAATTTTCTCGTAAAGAGTCCTGAGGAATCTTGTTGACATACCGCTTGAGACCTTTTGCTTAAACCTTTCCATTACCCCAACAAATTTCCATGGGACAATGGCTTTTCGTTCGCTTCCGGAGTGCATAATCACCTTGAACCCTGCCCTGTCCTTTCCTTCGTAAGTTTTTGCCTCTTTAAGCATTCCCCGCGCATTCTTCAAGGTTATGTCCAGTGGGTCGAGGTAGTGGGCAATTGCAATTCCTGCCGAGAGGGTTGCCTTTGTGCCCATGGCTCTGATTATTTCTTTAAGATTCCAGTTTTCCCCTGATTTTTCATAAATTTCTATAAAACCTTTTTCGCTTACAAATTTGCGGTCGCCAAATTCACCAACGAATTGTTCTCCTGCATATAGTTTTCGGAGTGCGGTCAAAGTTTTAAGCAGATTCTCAAGCGGTATAAGAAACAGGGTGTCATCGCCGCCGGAATAGACCACAACGCCTAAATTGTGTTCCACCACATAAGGCACAACTTCAAGGGCAAAATCCCTGAGGGCACCAGAAATGGCTCTGTGTATGGCAGGTGTAACAGGGCGTTTTAAATCTTTGATACTTTCAAAATGTTCAATATTTTTTAAATCTTTGGGAGTTTTGTTTCTTTCATAAATAGCCTTTACAAAATCCGGATGGAAAACATCCTGAATTTTTGGAGCCTTATCGCCTCTCAGCCACTTTCCAAGGTCATCACCATCAAGATTGACAGCAGCGTAGTATTTGGGAAGATGATATTTGTCTTGGAGTTTGTCTTTTGCCTCATTTTTGATCCTGGTGACGGCCTCTTCAATTCCTTTTGCGAGGTCTATTTTGTCATCATCGCCCTGTGATTTGAGTTCTTCATAAAATCTCGGAAACGACTCGTCGTAAAACCACTCAGTCTCAAAATCACCTTCAAATTTTTCGCCTGCAATGTGTTCAGGAATAAGACGGTTTTTAATCCTCGGTACAGTCCGTCCTTCAGTAAAGTGAGCGTCAAGGAAATTTTTTGTTTTTCTTTTTTCTTTCTCTGACTTATCTTTGAGTAAATCTTCAATGGCTTTTTCAATAGGTGAGAAATCAACCTGTTTTTCGATCAATCTCTTAATAAACGGGGCCAGTGCGATGGAGCCTGTGGATGGGAAGTGGTAATTAAATTTGTAGTCAGGAGAATTAACCTTAATATTTTGGAAAAACTTTTCTGGAGTATTCCAGATTACCTTGGGTGCAAGTCGTTTAACCAGACAAACTGCACAGAGGTGCTCGTTCTCTTTGATGTGGCCAGGGAAGGCATCGGACATCTTTTTCCAGAATTCTTTGAGACGTCTTCGGTAAAGTTTGTTTCTTTTCTTTCTGAGATCGCCTATCCCTTTTAAGTTATCGTATTTAAATTTTTCAATCAGCTCATCAACATAACTCTGCTCCTGCTCCAATTTCTCAAGGTCAATATCCACAAGGGCGCTTCTTTCGCCACATAGGGTGCACTTTTCCCACGCTTCCTCCACTGCCTGAGGCCTTCCACGATATTTGAGGCTCTTTAAACCTGTTTGCGTCATTTCCACCAAAAGTGAGTAGGTGTCGCCAATATTTGGTTTGACTTTCAGCTCCTTCACTTTGTCCCATAGTCTGCCGAATTCCCAGCATGTATCGGGCTTAAAGAGGCTTTTGTAATCTTTTACGGCCTTTTCAGGGTCATCGCCCCATTTCACACCAAGCCAGTAGATGTCAAAGGGAAACTTTCTGGTTTGCTCGTTGAATTTTTCATCTAATGGCGAATCTTGTTCAATCAAGTCATCTTGCAGGAGAAACTCGCGAACATCCTTGACGAGATTTTTCCATGCGTTTTCCAGTCCCTGGATAACATCTTGGTTATAATTTTTCTCTTCCCCTTCTTTTACAATGGCAAGGAAAGTATTGGGCAGGGTCGGAAGCCTGAGTTTGTCTTTATCCCAATCATTACTTGAAATTACTTTCTCTTTCTCAAGCCACTGATCAACTAAGGGTTGTTTATAAAGGTCAGGATAGACGATATTGTCAGGACCGAGCTTTTCGGCAATGGGTTTCATCGCCTGCCATGAAAGATAGGAGATAAGCCACGACCCGAACCACAAATCCCTTGTCTTTCTTGCATTTTCAATAAAACCCTGTACAGGCCCAAATTCTAAGATGAGGAAGGAGGGTTTGAGAGACTCTGGTCTGTCAAGAGAAATTGACTCCTCCCAGGTTGTAACCAAAGCACTTTGAATAACATCAAGATCTCTTGTGGTGTTATCAGCTAACACTGTATCAATCGGAAGCAAATTTATCCAAACGGCTATTTTTGACGGTAATACCCTCCATAATTTTAGAAATTTTTGTCTTTCATCTCCTGTGAGTTGATTTAAAAAAGCTTCTACTTCAGCTTTAGGGTCAAACGAAGAATCAGGAACATGGTCCCAGAATCTACTAAGGACAAGTGTTTCTCCAGAAAGGGGGTGAATAAATCTATATCCTCCTGAGTTAAAAATTATATTTGGCCCTTTTATTCCGAAATAATGATTTTTACCCGCAGATGCGGCTACATGATGGAATTTTCTGAATTTGATTTTGTTAGAGTTGTTTGGGTCTTTGAATGGATAAACAGAAGCGATGTTATTTTCGTAAATTTCAATCACATCCTTATCGCGTTTCCATCTTTGTCCGTGGTAATCTTTTCCAAAAAGCCACACCTTGTAAGGCGGATCGTGCAAAAAAGCTGCTATTTTACGAAGCCATAGGTTATTGTTAGGCATGCCAGACCTCCTCGGTATTTCCAATTTTTTCAAAAAATTCGTTGATCTTTTTCTCACAATTGTGATCACTTGATTGTAATACAGTAAATCTTAGGGTGTATCTGTTATCTTTAGAGATAACTCTTGCCACAATAGGAGATGCATATCGTTCAGGGTTTATTTGACCTAAACAATCTCCGTTTTCCCTTATAAATTTTGAAGTTTTTTTGAACATGAAATAAATGGGTGAATTATCGCCCCAAGATTTAGAGAAAATCTTTTTCCATTCCACCACTTTTAAAATGTATGGCCAGAGGTTTTCAGGAGATTTAAAATCAGGGAAAACCCTATTAAATGCGTTTTTGACTGTGTTTAATTGGGATTTGATTGGATTCTTCAAAAACATTTTGAATTTTTCAAAGTCGAAATCTCCATCGACATTTTCTATTACAACAGTTCCAGCTCCTCGACGAGACCTTCTTCCCCAACCTCCAAGTGCAGTGCTTAACCAGAAGGAATACAAAACAAGTTTAACAAATTCTTCATTACCATAAGATACAGCAAGTTCAATATCTATAATCCGATGGGGTGAAATTGCCAAAGATGTGAAATTTTTATGAGGAAGTAATTTATATTTTCCCCAATCTCTGCGTGTTAATTTGGTTTTCACCCTCACCACAACCCTACTTTTCCTCTCCGTATTCCCGAATATTTCAGATTCGAGGCGGTAGATTTCCCGGGGGTCGTCGGTTACTGTAGCGGCCATGGCTCTGAACCAGAACCTCATGGCACCCCTTATGGAGGCTGCACGGAGTTCCGGCTCCCCTTGCGGGTCAGCCCCACCCATAAACATGGGGGTTAAAACCTTTAGTTTAAAAGTGGTAGTTGGCATTAAATACCTCCTTCCGTTGCAAAAAACCTTTAAAACCTCTCATGTATCTTACCTCCTTTCCAACTTTTGCGAAAAAGAAATGTTAAAAATTATCTACCCTCTCCATCTTTCCTCTCCCTCACCACCTCCACCATACCAAACCCCTGGCTGTTTTTGGAGCCGAGGCCTGTGTTGTAGGCTATGTCAAAGTATTTTTCTGAAATTTTGAGTTTGTAAATCCCTGTCCATCCTTTTATTACCGTCCCTTTGTATTTTATTATCGCCTCATTTCTTGCTGAGACTCTCAATGGCTCTATTTTAAAAATGTCATCTTCTTCGTCAGGTGGTATGCTGTATATGGCCTTGAATTTTCTTCTCAAATTATCCCTTAAAAGCTCTTCAAACTCTTTTTCAAATGGGTTGTAGTAATAGGTTTTCTTTCTGCCTTCTGGTGTGAGAAGGGTTGAATAAACGGTAATTGGTGAAAGTGCCCTTACTATAAGTTCTTTTGCGTATTCAGGTGGTTTTATTACCTCTATGGAGTTTATGAAAAGCGTTGCCTTTGCAAGTTTTACATTGTGTTGTTTTATAAGATGCGTTGCAAAACTCTCAAGTAGATTTATGTCTCTTGCTGAAAGGTATAATTCAAGTGGCGGCGAAAATATCCATGATGTGCCGTTTTTCTTCCTTTTCTGTGAGAATAAACGGGAAAAGGTGAAAAACCTGTATCTTCTTTTTCCAAGAGGTATTCCCTCATCGTGAAGATTCTGTGCCAGCACCCGGTCAAGGTTTCTGTAGATGAAGGACTGGACATAATAATTGTAATGGATGGGGATTTTTATCGGGCTCTCCGATTCAAATGTGATTTTGAGCCTCATCGTGAAAATTATAAACCATATAATCTCAAAAGTCAAATTGTGTAATTGTATGAACGATATGGAGCTTATCCCAGAAATTATAAAAATATACTTGACAATTTATAAAGTTGGTTTTATAATTTAGTAGAAGCAGGAGGTTAATATGAAAAAGCAGAGTTTATCTGTGTGTCCTGTGTGTGGTGGACAACTGAAAATTGTAAAATACAGGTGTCAGTCCTGCGGCACAGAGATTTCGGGTAATTTTGATATATGTGAACTGTGTCAGTTGACATCAGAACAGATGGAGTTTCTCAGGGTGTTTTTGCAGACATGGGGTAATTTTTCCGAGGTGGCACGTAAACTGGGTATCTCATATCCCACTGTAAGACAGAGATACAGGGAAATTCTTGAATCTCTGGGGTATGAGGTCAGCGATGGAGAAACAGAAGAAATTGATGTTTCTGAACTTATTGATAAACTTGAAAGGGGTGAATTGAGTGTTGATGAGGTTCTTGAAAAATTAAGGGGGTATGGAAATGACTGAGGAGAGGATGAAAATCCTGAAAATGCTGGAAGATGGTAAAATAACTGCCGAAGAAGCAGAAAAACTTCTTTCGGCACTGGATGAAAACAGGAGCATCAGGAGGGCATCTATTGGAGACGATATTCCAGAGGGTGTTAACATTGTAAGTTTTGTGGGTAAACTTCTTTCTTCTGTGCTGGGAATGGTGCCTGGTGTCGTATTTTCCGCAATAAAGGGTGGCTCTTCTGAAATTGAAGAAACCTTTTCCTCTGAGGGTATTAAGGAGGTCAATCTGGATCTTTCTGCGGCTGATGTGGAGATAACAACCTCAGAGGATTCAATGATAAGGATAGAAGGGGATGGACAGGTTGATATTAAAAAGGTGGACGATGTTATAGAGGTCAGGGTTCCTTTTGGAGACCTCAAAGTAGAGATACCCGAAAATGTTTTTCTCTATATAAGAGCAAGTGCTGGAGATATTACCATGGAGAAGGTTTCTTTCCCCACAAGAATAGATTTACAGGCGGGAGATGTTGAGATTTACTACGATAGGGTAAAAGACCTTTATATAAATGGCATGGCAGGGGACGTTGATATATACCTGCCGAAAGAAGAGGAGTTTACCCTTGATTGCAATGTTTCTATGGGGAGTCTGAGGCTTCCGAATGAACTTAAGGGCACAAAATTTCCTGTCACATGGGGAAATAATCCCTCATCTGAGGTTAAAGTATATATGACAGCGGGGGATGTTGAAATCCATTTTATGGAGAAAGAGGAGGAAAGCCATGAATGAAAGGCTCAGGATATTAAAAATGGTGGAGGAAGGAAAAATAAGTGCTGACAAGGCAGCAGAACTTTTAAAGGCACTTGAACAGAACGCTGAAAAAAAGCCCGTCGCTCGTAAGAAGAAATGGTTGCGTATTTATGTGGAATCAAGGGATGATAATGAAAGAGTGAATATAAAGATACCTATTTCCATGATCAAACTGGCAAAACACTTCATGAAAGACGTTCAGGTTGGTAGCAAAAACGTTGATATAGACGAACTTTTAAAACAGATAGAGGAAGGAGAGGAACTTATCAGTGTTGAGTCTGATGAGGAGCTGGTGAAAATCTGGGTGGAGTGAGGATGATTATAGAGCGGGGCAATGCCCCGCTCTTTTATTTTATTTCCCTCACAATCTCGCCCTTTTCATCGTAAAATCGGACATTGGGCGTTCCATTTTCACTGACAGCCATTTCAAGTTTTAAGTTACCTTTTTTATCGTAGAGTTTTATACCGCTATATCCATCTGATTTTTTGCTTATAACCATTCTCTGAGATTCCCATGTTTTGTTATCCACATACCTTTTGACGTATTCATCTATTTTCTTTTTTATGTTCAGAGCAGATTCCTCATCTTTATCTTTAAGTTCTACGTATTTTCCGTAGTTCATAATGAGTTTTTTAAACCCTTCGGGGTCATGGGGTCTCTCAATGAAACGAAGGATAACGTCCCTCTCACCGTTATAGTCAGATGCAGAGAAACTCACGATTTCATTTTGAAGATATGGGTCAATGGAGAAGTAAAACTGCTGGACGTATTTGTCATTTATCTTTTTTCCACCCCATACAAGGCCTCCCATTTCATTACCATCATCGTTTATGAAGATAAACCCCGCTGCCTTATCTTTACCCGCTCTCAGAGATGAAGGAAATTCCTGTCCTTCTATTACAGGACCCGGCAGAAGATTGCTATTCGCTATAATAAGCCTCTTTCTTCCATCAGGTTCCATTATGTTAATTCTTTCGGTATTCAGGGTTTTAAAATAGGGATTCTTCTGGTTTTTAATCAGTTTTAAAAGGGTGATGATAGAAAGGACAAAGGCCAATAATGAAAGAAAAAGGGAAACATACAGAAATGCCTCCATAATTCAACCTCCGTTTAAAAGATAAAGCCTTGTAGTTACGCTGCAACAGAGACTTCACTCTCTATGGCGTTAAGATAGAGATGTTTCCATTCCTCGTAGTTACGCTGCAACGGTCAAAATATGTCATTTTTAAGTCGGTTGTTCAAGAATGTTTCCATTCCTCGTAGTTACGCTGCAACCAGATGTCAAGGAAAAACAATCTCTCCGTATAAAAGGTTTCCATTCCTCGTAGTTACGCTGCAACCACAACTTCGAATGTAAATGATATTACTTTAACTAAGTTTCCATTCCTCGTAGTTACGCTGCAACCTCTCCGACCCAACCACGATAGACAAGTATGTTAGAGCGTTTCCATTCCTCGTAGTTACGCTGCAACCCAACTGACTTTAGAAGATATGCAGATTATCGCTTAAGTTTCCATTCCTCGTAGTTACGCTGCAACCCCATTTATGTTATTCAAAATCAATATTTTAGACCAAACAGTCATATTTCACGAATCGTTGAAAATTATACCCCATGAAATCCGAATTGTCAAGTATAATGCGTAAGATATTATTTTTCACCGTGTCACAAACCCCCCGGGGTTTTGGTCGTATGTGAGGTTTGTGACACTAAAGGTAGTCATCCAGAGTTCCTTTTTCTTTTCCTATAATAATCCTCTCAGGCTCCTTTTCGCACGTCAGTGCATAAATGATAACCGAGTCCTCTTCCTCGTTGATTATCTTTTTTATCTCGTGTTTAAGTATCCTTAATTGCCCTTTTGTTAACTCTCCCTCAAATACTGAGTTCTGTATCCAGTTAAGATACTGTCTTGCAAGGTTCCTGACTTTGTTTATTCTCTCAATTTTCACATCGTACACCAGAATCACATACATTGTTACCTTCGGGTTACGTAGGGAAAATACTCACGGTCTCCAATAAGGTGTCTTATTATTTTGTAGTTTTCTATTCTTATGAGTTGTCTGTAAGAGACCTTCCTTTTGAGATTTCTGTGATATACTGTTGTTTTAAGTCTGTTCTCCCATTCTTTTGTGAAGAGTTTCAGAGCCTCTTTTTTTAGAATGATGCCACCACTTCCTTCTCTGAAGTCGGATTTTTTTATCTGTTTTCTGTGTATTACTGTAAAAATCAATCTATCAACGAGTATGGGCTTGAATATCTCTGCTATATCAAGACTCAGTGTGAAATGTCTTCTGTTGGTTGTATGCAGATACCCTATCCTCGGGTCAAGATGTGTTTTGTAAATCTCATTGAGTACGGTGACATAAAGTAAACTGTTTCCAAGGCTTATCAGTGCATTTAATCGGTTTTCAGGAGGCCTCCTTGTGCGGGTTTCAAAGGCAAAATCATCGTTTTTTATAATTTTATCAAAACTTCTGTAGTATATATCTCTTGCATTGCCCTCTATTGCCATGAGTTGTTCTATGCTGTTTACAGGAGTTATTCTCTGAAGAAGTCCTTTAATACTTCTCTCTGTTTCTCCTAAATCCGCACCCCTTTCTCCGTAGTATTTTAAGTTCTGGATTATGTTTTTAAGGGCGCCTTCAACGAATTTCCTTGCAAGATGGAGTCTTTTTGTGCAGTCAAGATAATGCTCCACCTGTTTCAGAAGAACAAGTCCTGAAGCATATTTTTCACGGGGGTAATAAGTTCCTACATAATATTCGTAGAAATTGAAAAAATGAACGAGTGTGCCCTTCTGTGTGAAAAGTTCAAGTAGTTTATTGCTGATTGATATTCTTCCAAATACCATTATGGAGTCTATGTTTTCCACCGGAGAATAGTGCTTTTTTCCTTCTGTGTCCACAAACATCATGGTGTTGTTTCTTTTTCTGAGTTTACCGTCAGAAAGTATGTAAATTGTCCTCCTCATGAATATCCTCCCCGAAACAGAAGGTATAAAAGGAACAGGATTTGCACACATGTTTCCTTCTTATGCGAGGGGGTGAGGTTCTGTTTACAAGATTTATAACTTCGTTTATTTTTCTCCTGATATATGCCTCATTTTCCTCTGTTAACTGGATTTTGAGGCTCTTTTTCTCCTCTGGTATAAGTAAAAGCCCTTCTTTTATTATCCCCTTTTCATGCTTTAAGTAGAAAAGTTCAAATAAAAGCTGCATTTTTGCCGGAAAAATCCGGCGTGAAGATTTTTTGATTTCAATGATGATGTCTCTTCTCATTGCATCAATTATCATGTTCTCAATAGAGATGTGTCCGCTTTTCCTGGCAAGATGGTGGACCATGTGAATTGATTTACCTTCTTCAAGCAGGGGATGATTCTGGTATGGCGAAATACCGTTATATAAGAGCCATGCCTGTCTGTGGCAGATAAAATATGAAGCGAAGATTGATGGAGTGAGGTATGAAATCCTTATCATCCTGAAGCAGGATACTTTGTAACAGGCTTCCACATGCCAAACCCTATACTATTGCGGGAACCAAGGCCTGTGGTATAGGAAAGTTTAAAATATGCAGGGGAGGTGGTGAGTTTATATAACCCTTTCCAGCCCACTATTACAAAACCCTTGTAGCGAATCACCGCTGGCCTTTGGGGAACCTCCACCGGCTCTATTTTAAGAAAATCCTCTTTCTCTTCAGGATAAACGCCGTGTATGGCAACAAATTTTCTCCTCAGATTCTCCCTCAGTTTTTCGGGGAACTCCAATTCATGGGGCGAATAGTACCGGGTATGTCTTTTACCATTCTTTATCTCTGTTGAATGAATGGTTATGGGTGATAGGGTTTTGATAAAAAGATTCTCCCTGTAATCAGGTGGGATAATGGCGGATATGGATTCAACTGTAAGAGTGTTCGTCCCCATCTGAACAACCTTTTTGCGAACAAGGTGAAGTGCAAAATTTTCAAGGATTTTCTCATCATAGGCTGATATGTAAAAGTCCAGAGGGGGCTGCATTATCCAGTTATTTTCTTCTCCTGTGATTTTTGCAGGGAAAATCTGGGAGAAGGTGAAGAGTTTATACTGTCTCTTTCTGTAAGGAACACCCCTTTCATGGAGAATATTCCTTATTACAGGGTCAAGATGATGATATATAAAACCCTGAATGATGTAATTGTAGTGTACGGGTAATATTATGGGTTTTTCGGCATTAAGTCTAACCTTAATCCGCATTTTCCTGATTATAACGCCCATTATGCGGTAAAACAAGTATTTTGTGGGGGGCGGGGATTCCTCGTAGTTACGCTGCAACCTATTCTGACATAGATTCCATTATAGAAGCATTAACGTTTCCATTCCTCGTAGTTACGCTGCAACGGTATACAAGTAAGAAAGTTTATTTCCCCATTTATATGTTTCCATTCCTCGTAGTTACGCTGCAACGTGTCATACGGGACGAGGATGGTAGAATAGTGGCGGTGTTTCCATTCCTCGTAGTTACGCTGCAACTATACTGGAATGATATTTCTACAATCAGATAATCCGTTTCCATTCCTCGTAGTTACGCTGCAACAATAAAAGTAAAAACGATTCTCGCGCATAATGAACTGTTTCCATTCCTCGTAGTTACGCTGCAACCTATCGGCACTTTTGTATGTATGCTGTTTACTTCCGCGTTTCCATTCCTCGTAGTTACGCTGCAACGTGGTAATGGAGAATATTAGGGTTATCACAATTCGTAGTTTCCATTCCTCGTAGTTACGCTGCAACATAGACAGAGAACTACGATATGATGAAAATTTGTATAGTTTCCATTCCTCGTAGTTACGCTGCAACGGAGTCGCAGTGCTGGTATTCCCAGATGAGGACGGAAACGTTTCCATTCCTCGTAGTTACGCTGCAACATGCTTGCATGGTGATGTGAAAGTGCTGACTCGTAAGTTTCCATTCCTCGTAGTTACGCTGCAACCTATTATATAAGAAAGAGCAAGTATCAGGTATATCAGTTTCCATTCCTCGTAGTTACGCTGCAACGAGGTATCACCAAATCCAGTTCTCTGGAGTAGTAATAGTTTCCATTCCTCGTAGTTACGCTGCAACCCATTTATGTTATTCAAAATCAATATTTTAGACCAAACAGTCATATTTCACGAAACGCTGAAAATTATACCCCATGAAATCTGAATTGTCAAGTATAATGCGTAAGATATTATTTTTCACGGTGTCACAAACCCCCGGGGTTTTGGTCGTATGTGAGGTTTGTGACACCATGATTTATTGTTTTACGGGTTATGTTTCTTTAGTTGAATTTTCATCCACGTAAAAGAGTTCCTCTATGGTTGTCTCAAAGTACAGGCTCAGTTTGAACGCAAGTGCGAGGGAGGGAAGGTATTTGCCTTTCTCTATGGCGTTTATGGTCTGTCTGGATACGCCCACTGCCTGCGCAAGTTCTTCCTGTGTAATATCACCTTTTTTTACACGCCATTCTTTGAGTCTGTTTTTAATCTTCAATGCTGACTCCTTTTTTTAGATAATAAAGTCCTGCCAGGCTCTGTGTGAGAATTACCATGGCGAATGAGCCCCAGAGTGCCAGTTGAAGGTTGAGTGTTGGGATTGTTATGCTCTCATCGTTAAGATGCGTAAAGTAGAGAATAAAGATTGCAGCAAAAATGATAAACCAGACCAGTTTGAATGATACGGCCATTGCTCTTCTTGAGATTTCCTTTATCATTTCGTCCTGTTCCTTTTTTAACTGATTTCTGTAAATGGCACCCGGGACTGCTATAAAGCCCATAAATCCGAAAGAAGCCAGAATTACCCTCTCTGGAAAATTGAGTATGCGGAATATCAGTATTATGAATGATGCCAGCAGTATTGTGTACACATTCACCCTCCACACCTTTTCATGATAGCTCATTGTTTACCTCCTGTTAAGTTTACATAACAAATTATAAAGAAAACTTTACGTAATGTCAAGTTTATTTTACATATATCCTGACATGATGTGCTGACACAATGAGATGGGCTTTTGCTGAACGCTCTGTGCGGGTTATTATTTTAGGTATGAAGTTTACTGTTATCGGGGTTATTCATCTTTTGCCTCTTGCGGGAAGTCCGAAATATAATGGAGATATGAAGGAGGTTCTTGACAGGGCTCTTTCTGACCTTGATGCTCTTGTAAACGGCGGGGTTGATGGTGTGATTGTGGAGAACTTCAACGATGTCCCGTTTTTTAATGACAGTATTCCTTCAGAAACTCTTGCTGCGTTTGTCTCTGTGATGGTGCGGATTAGAGAGAATCTTCCTGATAATATGCTTTTGGGTGTTAATGTTTTGAGGAACGATGCTTTATCTGCTCTTTTAATTGCTTATGCTGTTTCTGCTGATTTTATAAGGATAAATGTGCCTGTGGGCGCTGTGATTACGCCTTCGGGGATTATTGAGGGGAAAATTGCTGAAGTGGCAAGAAAGAGGAAATTGCTCAATGCGGAGCATATTGCTTTCTATGAGGATGTTATGGTGAAACATGCATGGCAATTTGATGATTATTCTATTGAAGACTGGGCAATTGAAACTGAAAAAAGGGGGCTTGCGGATGTTATTATTGTTTCTGGTAAAAGAACGGGGGATGTGACTTCCTGCGATACTGTAAAGAGGGTGAAAAGCGTTGTGAATGTTCCTGTGTTTGTTGGAAGCGGTGTTAATATTGATAATGTGAGGGATTTTATCGGTGTTTCGGATGGTGCTATTGTGGGAACGTATTTTGAAGAGGGTGGGCGTTCGGGTGCGCCTGTTAAGGTGGAAAGGGTAAAGAGTTTTGTTGAAACTGTTAAGAGTTTTCTTTAAGCATGGAGATTCTCAATAAACTGCCTGAACATAGATACGTTGAGGTTGATGATTTTCTTGCTTTTCTGGGTGTTCATGAGGATGAAAAGAGGCTTGCGGCTTTTAAGAAGGGGCTTTCCGGTCTTTCTCGTGGCGGTGTGGTTGTTGAGGCTGGTGCTGGACTGGGTGAACTTTCATCTGTTATTCTTGACGTAATAAGGCCTCGTAAACTCTATCTTATTGAGGAAAATGCTATTGCCTGTGATGTTCTTATGGAAAGGTTCTCTGAATATTCAAATGTTGAGGTTGTCTGCTCTTTTATTGAGGATTGGGAACCTCAGGAGGAGATTGACCTTCTTGTGCAGGAATTTTATGGGCCCCTGCTTTATGATGAGAGTCTTGAGGCTTTAAACAGATTGAAGTTTAAACCAGGTGCAATTTTTCCCAACAGGGGTTTTTTGAAGTATCAGGTGATTCCTCTTGAAAGTCTTGATGAACCCACTGTGAATAAGCGTATCTGGGAAAAATTTGGGGGTGTTCTTGTTTCTGATATTTTCTGGTATTTTGAGGATTATAAACCTGAGGGTGTGGTTCTTGAATGGTATAATGGAAAACTCAGGCATTACAATGTTGAAATAGACCCTTTAAAGGGTGATGTTCTTGTTTTTGCTGTTGAGGTGTGGCACGATGAAAATAAACTCTGTGACCCTATTCTGTGTCCCAACTGGCCTTTTGTATTTACTCCTGTGATGGGGAAATCCTTTGAATTTGACTTTGTTTATGATGAGGGTTTTACTGAGGTTGTTTTTAAGTGGTATTGACTATTTTGTGGTCATTGTGAATATGCCATCCCAGGTGGTAGGTGGATTTTTGAGAAGGGAAAGGCATCTTTTCAGAAGCACCTCTGAGGGGCTGTCCCCCTCTGCAATCTTTTCAAGAATTTTCTTTGCCTTTTTAAAATCTCCCCGTCTATAGTAAAAAAGCGCTTTTTCATACTGCTCTATAATCCTGATTTTTTCCGCTGATACGGCTTCTTTGAATCCTGTAACCTCATATATTCTTACGGGCTTCTGTTTTCCTTTTACCCTCACATAGTCAAGTTCCCTGAACAGGAATAAAGATGGGGATTCTCTTTCCGCACGTTCTTTTGTGTATTCGCTTATTATTATGTTTGTTCCGTAAACCTTATTTATGCCCTCCAATCTTGATGCCAGGTTTACGCTGTCTCCTATGGCTGTGTAGTCAAACCTTTTACTTGAGCCTATGTTGCCCACCACCGCCTCACCTGTGTTTATGCCAAATCGCATATTGAGGGGTTTAAAGCCGAGTTTTTCAAGTGACGGGTTTATTTCTCTTTTGAGTTTTTCATGGCATTCAATGGCTGCTTTTATTGCGCAGGTCGCATGGTTTTCCACTGTTACGGGTGCGTTCCAGAAGGCCATTATTGCATCTCCTTCGTATTTGTCTATGTAGCCGTGTTCATTCATTATGATGTTTGACATGTCTTCAAGGAGTCTGTTTAAAATTGATACCACTTCCTCAGGTTTGAGTTTTTCTGATATGCTGGTAAAGGATGCTATATCAGAGAACATAACTGTTATAATCTTTCTTTCACCTCCTATTTTTACTAATTGAGGGGATTTCAGGATTTCTTCAAGGAGTTCTCTTGAGACGTAATGCATGAAAAGTTTTTTGATGAATCGTTTTTCCCTGTTCTCCACTGTGTAGTCATAAGAAACAAATGATATGTATAAAAAAACAAGGGGAAATAGAAAAATTACTGGAGATATAAAAGTGTTCACATTGCTATAGAGGAACAGGTCTGAAAAAATCAGAACTGTCGTGAATATTAAAATAAAGGCTGAACGCCAGAGTAAATTAAAGGGCAGAAAGTAGATTAAATAAAATCCTGCAAGTACAAATAAAACGACAGAGAGATTTACTACTAAAGGTGGATGATTTATAAAGGCATTTAATCGTGTATTTTCGATAACAGCCCCATGCAGGAACATGCCGGGTGTGTTTTTTGATACGCTCGTAGGCCTTAAATCTAAAAGTCCCGGTGCTGTTGCTCCCACTATAACGGTTTTACCCCTGAAAGCGTTTTTCAGTTTACCCTCCCTGTAAAGTGTTATTACGTCAATGAAACTGTATCTTTTAAAATCCCTGTATCGGGGAAAGCGGGGAAAGAGATATGTGGTGTGTCTGTATTTTCCAAGGATTTTGATAAATGAGTCCTCAGGAAATATGCTAAAAGCAAGGGAAGGAAATACACTGCCTTTTATCTCTGTGCAGAGTGAGTATTTTCTGAATATGCCATCCCGGTCGGGAAAGCCCCTTGCATCCCCCACTCTCCGCGCTCTTTTCAGAAAATCTACTAATGGGAAAAGACCTCTGTCTGATTTTTTGCATTTTGCCATGCTATTGGAAGGCAACTTGATGCCACCTGGAGGGGGTTCTTTTATCCTTGTTCCACTTCCTGAAACGAATGGAAGATAGACGTTTTTTGCACTTTTTATTTTAGATGAAAAGATTGAATCATCTGCTTTTCCATACATAGATGAACTTGAAAATAAAAGATCAAAGATGATGTTCTGTGCACCTGATGCCTTTATAGCATCTATAAGATGGGCGTACATGCTTCTTGGCCAAGGCCATGAGATAAGGGCATTTTTTTTCAAGAAATCCAGACTTTTCTGGTCGATTTCAATGAATACAACTGAAGGGTTCTCTATTTTTAAAGGGAACCGTCTCTGATACATGTCATATATTACATTGTCAATGTGTCTGAAAACAGGGCCTGTTTCATAAAATACTGAGAGTATAAGGGTAATTAGTAAAAAGACGGCGTAGGGTAACTTCTTCTTCACAGCATATTTTTATAACTCTGGAATCTGAATGTTCTTTTTTGAGACGGCTTTTTTCTTGTTGCCACTTTCTTCAAAATCTCAATTCTCCTTTCTGGAATGGGATGTGTTCGCGTAAATTGAATGGGGGCGTTTCTGGATATTTTTTTCATTTTTTCAAGTACCTCTATTAAGGCGTATGGATTGTATCCACTTTTCTTCAAAATCCTGATGGCCTCTTTGTCTGCCTCTTCCTCCTGTTTTCTTGAATATCCTCTTTTAAGGAGAACATCAGCAACATCCACCGCTATATTGAGTAATTTCTGACTTCTTTCCTTCTCTATCTTTCTTTTTGCTATTTTTCTGCTAAGTGTGGCACCAAGATCAACAAGGTAGGCTGTTTTAATGTAGGAAAGGCCGTGTTTGTTTGATATATGACCTATTTCGTGGGCAATTACTGCTGCAAGCTGGTCCTCGTTGTCAAGTTTTTTTATGAGCCCTTTTGAGATGAGTATGAAGCCACCGGGAGTTGATAGTGCCATCGGTTTTTCAGTGTTAAGAACTCCTGCATGGTAACCTCTGTATATAAAGGGTCTTTTAGAATAGATTGCAAGATAACTGGCAATGTCTGTGAGATATTCCGTTAGTCTATCGTTGTGTAGCAATGGGTATTTTTTAAGAATCTTTGCAGCAGTCAATCTTCCTATGTAGTACTCGTCCTTTTCGGATACAAGGGAGAAGGAACCTTGTTGCTTACCGGACCCTAAAGATGCACACGACACAGTAAAAATAAGTAAAAGTAATAAAAATCTCTTCATAGTTCTCCTTGCTCTTTAAAACGCTTTATGTTATCTAAACTGACTTTAAATTTCTCAAGATACTTTACATCCTTTAAATTGTATCCTTTTACGCCTGTGACATTACTTTCCTCAAACCCTTTCGCTGCAAGTGATATTGCATTCTCTCCTTTGCCTGTCACCTTACTCAGCCGGGCTAAGGAAATCCCCTTGAAACTCCTTGCCGCTGATTCGTGCAAATACGCCCTTTTCCCTTTATATATAACCCTGTACCATCCTGCAATGATGGTGTCTGCCTTTAAACTCGTGCCATACGACACTATGGCCACATTATCTGAGAAGAAATCGGGAGAGGTCTTGAGAAATGTCCTCTCCACCGTAACTCTGACTGTAAAATATGCAAGGATCAATAAGGTAAACATGTAAAAATTATACTACCCTGAACTCATAATGTCAAGTGGCTCAATGTGTTGTTTTCTCTACTTTATCAATACTTTAAAATATACGCATACAAAAGGAGGGAGAAATGGCAATTATAAGACCTTTTAAGGCATTACGTCCCAGAAAAGACCTTGTGTTGAAAGTTCAGTCTCCGCCCTATGATGTTGTATCAACAGAGGAGGCAAGGGAGCTTGCAAAGGACAATCCCTTTTCTTTTTTACACATAACAAGGCCTGAAATAGACCTTCCTTCGGGGATTGACCTTTACGATGAGAGGGTTTATTTAAAGGCAAAAGAGAATCTTGAAAGATTCATTAAAGATGGTGTTCTCTTTAAGGATGAAAAGCCCATGCTTTACCTTTACGTTCAAAAGATGGGAGATAGGGTTCAGCACGGAATAGTGGGTGTGTTTTCCTGTGAGGAATACGACAGAGGTATCATAAAAAAGCACGAGAATACAAGAATTGAAAAGGAGATAGACAGAACGAAACACATAGAATATACAAACGCACAGAATGGTCCTGTTTTTCTTACCTACAAAGCGAGAAAAAACTTAAGGGATATTGTGAAAGATTTTGTAAATTCAACCACGCCTGAATACGATTTTGAGGTGGATGGCGTAAGACACACGTTTTACCTCATGGACGATGATAAATTAATCAAAAAGATTGTGGATATATTCGGTTCTATAGACTATCTTTACATAGCAGATGGACATCACAGAAGCGCAGCAGCAGTACGGGTGTGGAAAAAGAGGATGGAGGAAAACCCAAATCACACAGGAGAGGAACCCTATAATTTCTTCCTTGCTGTTGCATTTCCTCATGATGAACTTTTTATCATGGATTATAACAGGGTGGTTAAAGATTTAAATGGTCTTTCAAAGGAAGATTTTATTAAAAAAGTGGGAGAGAAATTTGAAATAGAAGAAAAATCAAAAAGGGGCAATCCATACAGACCTGAAAAAAGGCATACCTTTGGAATGTATCTTGACGGAAAATGGTATAAACTCACTGCAAAACCTGAAATTGTAAATGAAAATGACCCTGTTAAAAGGCTTGATGTTGCCATTTTGCAGGACAATCTCCTTGACCCCATTCTGGGAATCAAAAATCCGAGAAAGGACAAAAGAATTGAGTTTGTCGGTGGAATAAGGGGGCTTTCTGTTCTTGAAGAGAAAGCGGATAAAACAGGCGGTGTTGCCTTCTCCATGTATCCCACATCCATTGAGGAACTTATGGCTGTGGCAGATGCAGGGCTTGTTATGCCACCCAAATCAACATGGTTTGAACCTAAACTACGCTCAGGGCTATTTGTTCATAAACTTGATGAATGAGATTCTAAAAAAAGAGTTTGAGAGGATTGCTGAGATGAAAGAGGCGGAGTATGAAAATACTCCGCCTTTTATTGTTTTTGACGAAAAGTACAGGAATATCGGAAAGCGATATTCTGTTTATATTCTGAAGGATGACACGGTTTTAAGACCAAGATTCAACCCATTCTATACCTTTTTTAAACTGGATTTAAGAGATTTTGCCGCATTGTTTCAGGCCTATGCACATGGTGCAAAGGATGCATTCAGGGATTTTATACTGGAGTTTTTTGAAAAAAAGCTTCAAAAAAGAATTGAGGTTAAGCCCCGTGCCGTTGTTGTGGAGTCTCATGGAAAAAAATGGTATAAAAAGTCATCTGTGTACTTTTTGAAAGAGGTGAGAATAAAAAAGGTAAAGAGATGGAAAAAAGGCATTTATCTGAACTCTGACCCTCTGTATTTTTTCAACTGGGCCATACAGGATGAGGATGTGTTACGCCTCTTTTACTATGGAGCAAAGGGTTATGCTCTTGGAAAACTTACCAACGAAAAACTGGCAGAGCTTTCAACTTTTTCACTTGGTCTTTATGGTGCAGAGCCTGAAGTAAGGGAGTATATTCCAGGTATTCCTTTTGTGTGAAATCTTCTATTGACAAAATGCTTTCGGGGTTTTAAAATTAAACAGAGCAGGAGAAAATTATGCTTGTAAAAGATATAATGAATAAGGATGTAATCTGGGTGGGTCTCTATACTACCCTAAGAGAGTTGCTCACAAAGTTTGACAGTTTTCACACATTTCCCATTGTCCCTGTGGTTGATGAGGAAATGAAACTCATTGGGATTGTGAGATTGCAGAATCTCATTGATGTTTTTCTACCCTATGACAGGGAACTTCTCAAACTTTCTCCGTTTATAGATGAGTTCTGGGATGAGAATATTTTTAAGGTGGAAATTGAGCCTGAACTGGGTATTCTTGTTGTTATGTCTGACATTATGGACAGAGATTTTGTTGTTATTAAAAGCGAGGAGAAGATAGAAAGGGCTTATGAGCAGTTAAAAGCCCATAAAAAAGACCAGATGCCTGTCGTTAATGAAGAGGGTAAACTCTGCGGCATAATTGGTCTCTTTGATATTGTAAGATATGTGTTCAAAGAGAAGGGGCTTTATTAGTGCACCTTGACCCCATACTGAGTCTTGGTATAATATTCCTGACAGGCTTTGTGGTTTCTAAAATAATAGAGAAGGTGAGGCTCCCTGCTGTTACGGGAGACCTGATTCTGGGTATAATAATCGGTGAGGAGTTTTTAAATCTTCTTTCTCACAGGATTTTGTCTTCCTCCTCCTTCGTTTCATCAATAGTACTGGGTCTTATCGCCTTTGCTATTGGTCAGAATTTTTCCCTTGAAAGGTTCAGAAAAATAGGTAAAACTGTGATTTTTATATCTATTTTTGAGGCTGTTGGAGCATGGATACTGGTCACTCTGATTTTTCACTTTATAGTAAAACAGCCCCTTTATATATCCATAATATTCGGTGCAATTGCATCTGCTACAGCACCTGCAGCAACGGTGATGGTTATAAGGGAATACAGAGCAAAAGGCCTATTCACGAATATACTTCTTGGTGTTGTTGCCATTGATGATGCATGGTGTCTTATTATATTTTCCTTATCTCTTGCTGTTGCAAGGGTTCTGGCCATGCATGAAAGTGGTGGTCTTTTGCTGCTTGAGGCATTCGGGCATGGTATTATGGAAATCGGTGGTGCTTTTGCTCTTGGTATACTTCTTGGCTTTTTGTTTAAAGTATTCTCAAGACATATTAAAACTGAACAGGGCCTTGAAATCTATACACTTGGCTTTATTCTAATTGCCATTGGCATAGCAATTCATCTTCACATCTCCATACTTCTTTCAAGTATGGTGCTTGGTGCCACGGTGGTAAATACATTAAAGGGAGATGAAAGATTTTTTCGTGCACTTAAAGGACTTGAGTACCCGCTCTATCTTCTATTTTTTGTTCTGGCGGGTGCAAATCTTGAACTTGAATCATTAAAACATCTTGGAATATTTGGTCTGGCTTATCTTTTCACAAGAATAGCAGGAAAGGTTATAGGAGCGAGAATTGGTGCAACACTTGGAAAAGCTCCGCAAAATGTGAGAAGGTATATCGGCTTTGGTCTTATCCCTCAGGCTGGTGTGGCTTTAGGTGTTGCGCTTATTGCTAAAAATGACTTTCCCCTTTATGGCGGTATAATCTTTGATACGATTATCGGCACTACTGTCATCTATGAAATCTTCGGGCCCATTATAACAAAGTGGGCCCTTCAAAGGGCAGGGGATATAAGTGTCTTAAGAAAATCTTAGAGTTTCTCTTCCACGCTTTTTATTTTACCTTCAAATGTTAGGGGTTTGTCTTTTCTGTCATCTAATTTTATGTATGTCACAACTCTTTCGCAGTCCTTTAAAACACTATTGTGTATTCTGGATGCAAGTGCAAGTAATTCTTCTACCTCACCGACAATTAGTGTACCCATTGGCGTAAGCATGTATTCAAGCCCGCTCTCTTTAACTTTTTTCAGTGCTTTTGCCACGTATTCGCTGACACCCGGTTTCCCCGTGCCGACTGGCACAACGCTTATTTCCATCATTGCCATAATTTTCCTCCTGTTTTTAAAATTCTAACGCTGTGGTAAAGTCCATCAAAGATATTTATTTTAGTCAACAGTTTGGCATAACATGGTGTTCGCGTTAATATATACCAGTGAAAATGTTGAGGTTTATGAAAATAGCTTTACATTTGGTACTCGCTGCAACAATAATGTTTCCTGCAAGCGGACATACAAAAGAGATGAATATTGCGAAAATGGCGTGTAAAGAGGCCGAGCGAGATGCCAGGAATGATGTAAATGTAAAATTATGGGGAACTGTTGGTTTTTTCTTTTTAATATTTGGGATTGTTGCTGCCGATGTAGTTGTGTCAAATCCACCTGTTTGCAGGTTAGTAGGTAAGTCTCCTGAATACGTTTCAAATTATATAAAATGTTATAGAAAAACGATTGTTGATATCCAGGATAGAGCTGCGTTAAAAGGTTGTATGATAGGTGCCTGTATACTTCCTTTTGTTTATCTGGGAAGTGTGAGATTGATTTCAATGATAATGCCAGCAGACGAGAATTCTTTCAACTGTTTCTTTTATCTTTTGATTGCTGCCTTACTGCATTCTTCTTAAAATTTTGAATAAACTGTTGGAGATCACTCTTCCTTTTGACTTTTCTGTACTTTCTGGCATATAATACTATGTTTTTGAACATGGAATATTGTATTCCTTTTCGTGTAGATTTTTAATGAGGCAACTCGTTTGTTTGACCCAACCCTGAATTTACTTTAACCTAAAAAGACAAACAGGAGGAGGTTATATGAAGAAGTTTACGAGAATGTTGACAGCGGGGGTGGTGGCTCTTGTACTGATTGGTGAGCCTGCTATGCTCATGGCTCAGAGTTCTAATGCCACACAGGCATGTGCTCAGGCACAGCAGGACGTGCAGATGGAAGTAAATAAGACACTCTGGCTTGCAATAGGGTTCTTTGGCGGCATTTTTGGTATTGCTGCGGCGTATATAATAGAACCAAGCCCACCTGCAAGCAAACTTCTGGGTAAAAGCCCTGAGTATGTTGCTGCATATACTGACTGCTATAAAGAAGCAGGCAAGAAGATACAGACAAATGCGGCTATAAAAGGATGTGTTATCGGTGCTCTCGTTTCCATAGCCACTTACGGATGCTGTATTTTGTTTAACATAGGTGCTGCAGGAGCAGCAGCAAGCACGTACTGATAGATTTTTAATTTACAGAGGGTTGCATTAACGTGCAACCCTTTTTTTATTGTAAGGAGAATAAATGCTTTACATCCTTATTTCTTTCTGGATTGGAGGACAGTTTACAAGGTTTTACTCTTCAAGTATAAGCAGTGATACGGTAGCAGGTAGATTCTACAAACCACAGTATGGTGCCATGTCTTTTGTTATAGATACGCCACTAAAACAGGTAATTACGTATTCTGCTGATACCATGATAGTGTACTACCCTGACAGAAAAAAGGCCTTTAAAATAAAGTCTTTGCAGAATATAATAAATCAGAATAGAATTGCCACTGATTTGAAAGAGGCCATAGGACTGCTCAGAAAATCCGGATATATTTTCCTCAGAAAGGAGAAAAAGGGAGATACCATTGTAAGTTACTGGACTCATGAGAAACGGAAAACGACCCTCAAGATAGTGTATGATAAAAAGGGAAGGGTGTTTGAGGTTACTGTTGAAAATGCTAAGGGCAGAACATTGTATTCAACAAGGGTTTTTGAATATATTATGTTGAGAGATTCACTGTTTTTTCCCAAAAAAATTACAAGTATTACCACACAGGATACGGAACTCTTTGTTTTTGACAGTGTCAGGATTATCCTGCAGGATAGCCTCCCTGAAATTATAAAGAATCCTGTTCTCCCTAAATCTGTATCCGTGACAATTAAAGGTTTTGACGAAAAGTGAAGTTTTTGCTGTTTTTCGTATTTTTTGCTGCAGGGTCTTTCAAAGCGGATATTGACCTCCCGGATTATATGGTCGCTCACAACAAGGTATTGAAGAAGGAATCTTATGGGGATTTTTTCAGCATGGCAATTATGAAAATGATTAAAATATATCAAAACTCCTTTTCATCTGTTCAGGGCGATGTGTGCAACTTTATTCCATCCTGTTCACACTTTGGATACGAGGCACTGAAAACCTACGGTTTTATTAAGGGGCTCTTGCTCACATCTGACAGATTGCAGAGATGTCATCCGGGAGCATGGAAATATCTGGGTACATACTATACTATAGGCTCGGATTCAATAAGGGGCGAAAGACTGTATGATCCTGTGAGGAAGTATAAATGATTTTGAATATTTTTGTAACTATTCTTCTGGCAAGCGGAGTTTTTACACCTGATATGAGCATTGATTTTGCCAGACGCCTTGAAAATGAGGGGGACTACTTCAGAGCAATAACCGAATACAAAAGGGCATACTATGAACTTCCTGATACAGGCAGTTATTCTTATCTTAAAGACGAGGTTGCCTATAGCATAGTTAAACTTTCAGAGAAGATGGATGATCTTGAAACTGCACGGCACTTTCTTGACCGAATAAGAGACAAAAAAACAAAAAGATACAAAATACAGGATGGTCTATGGTATTTTCTCAACAAAGACTACAGGGAAGCAAGAAAGAGATGGAGTTTTTCAGACACCCTTGTTGCCTGGACGTATTTGAAAGAGAAAAGATTTGAAAGAGCAGAAAAGGTATTTGGAAAAATCAATATTCCTTACAGGTCATCTTTTGTTGCAGCAATGCTTTCCGCTGTCGTTCCCGGACTTGGTAAGGTTTATGCTGGGAGAACCTATGATGGTATCTATTCATTTATACTCAATGCAGGCTCCTTTTATCTTGCCTATGATGCCTGTAAAAACAGAAGAAAACCTGAACTTTATCTCTATTCAGGTATCTTTCTGTTCTTTTACACGGGAAACGTTTATGGTTCTTTTATATCAGCACGGGATTTTAATGATTATCATGTAAAGTTTGCAATTACAGAAAAGGAGATTTCTCTGGGTCTATGGCGGTTATTGCCCTGATAATTTACACCCTCACCACACTGGAGTTTGCAGATACCCTCTTTTATGAAGGTGATTACTTTAATGCCATCACTGAATACAAAAGGGCAATCTATCTCGGTGAGAATAAGGAACACGCCCTTTACAGAATAGGGCTTTCCTATGAGAAAAGAAAAAAATTCAGTCTTGCAGCAAAATACTTTGGTGAACTTGCGTTTTTAAGTGGAAAAAAAGATGTTGAGTATCATCTTGCTTACAATCTTATAAAGACTGGAAAATACAGGGAAGCATCTTTGGTTCTTGAGGGCAATGAAGATACGTTATCACAGATTATGTGGGCCGTATCAAAGGGGCTTTCAGGACACTTCAGAAAGGCAGACAGCACTCTTACTCTGCTGAACATAAATGTACCATCACTACCCTCTGACCATCTTATACGTTATCCTTCATATATTATTCCCGGTTTCGGACTCTTTATTCTTGGTGATATAAAACGTGGTTTTCTGTCTCTGTTTTTTACCACAACAACAGGTTATCTTACATACTATCTTCTAAAACATAAAAGGTATCCAGAGGCCATTGTGACTTTCAACACCCTGTTTTTGAGGTTTTATGCGGGTAATATAGAAACAGCCTTTATGCTGAAGAGAAAAAAGAAAAAAGATTTTTACAACTCTTTACTTAGAAAATACACCAACTTCTAAAAGGTTTTCCATACACTGAACATGAAAGCAAGTGGAAATAGATTGTATCTTTCATAAACGGGGTCTTCGTAGTATGCGGTTGAAAACCCGATCCTTACACGTTCCTTTCCCTCTTTATAAAAACCAATACCTGTATTTAGCCCTCCTGCGAGAACAGCAGGATACATATGAACATAGGGTCCGATATAGAACTTTGTGTTTTCTGTAAATGAGGTTGTATAGTATACATAAAGTCCTGCGTAATTAAACATTTCAGGGAGTATTGAAACACCTGAAATATTGGTATCATCGGTGCTGTCATTCGTTATAACTGGTAGATAGAAGCCCAGGGCAATGGGGTTAAAATAATATCCAAACATAAAGTTTCTGTAAACGAAATGCGGAAGAAGTCTTATTCCCAGACCTGTATAGCCTATGTAGTTAAATAATGGTTTAATTGAATCATATGCACCGACTCTCAATATACCAAAAGTAAAGTAGGGATTTATTCCCACTTTGAAATGGGAGTGTTTTATTAGAGGGTGATAGTAGCCTATATTTATCGCATTTGAATGTGAATCAATAAAAAACAGGGCTGTGTCATAGTGGGGGCGTATTCCTCTTGCTTCAAGTGGCCAGATATAGAGATTAACCATTCCATAGGTGACACTCACAGTATCCGGATAAAGCGGTATATAATCGTGTGCCACTGGTGGTGACATTGTGAAAGCACATCCTGTGAATATGAGTATAACCGTAAAAATAATTTTTTTCAATTTTATACTCCTTGTGTTTTTTCAGTATATCACAGAATTGCCGAAATACAAAATTTTTATATCTCAGGTAAGTGGTAATCTTATTTCAAAGGTTGTCTCAACTCCTGGCTCAGAACGAACCAGTTTTATTTTTCCTCCGTGTATATCCTCAATTATCCTCCTCGTCAACAGAAGCCCCACCCCCCAGCCACGTTTTTTTGTTGTGAAAGACTCTTTGAAGAGTTTTTTCTTATACTGTGGGTCTATGCCCTTTCCATTGTCTGTTATCCTTATTACGCACTCATCATTCTCTATAAGGTTTCGTATCTCTATTGTGGGCATATTATTGCTTCTTGCCTCATAGGCGTTTTTCACAAGGTTCTCTATTGCCCATGAGAGAAGTTCCCTGTCACATCGCAGATTACATTCTTCAAGTACAAGTTCAACGTTGATGTTCTTGAGAAATCGTTCTTTTAGCATGGAAATTGTATCCTCTATAACTTCCTTTATGTTATGCTCTCTGAATTCCGCACTCCCTCCAACCCTTGAAAATCTTAAAAGGATTGACCTCAAGCGTTCAAGGTCATGTGTCATGTTCTCTATGATATAATCGGGAACATTTTCCTCTTTTAGAAGTTCCAGCCATGCAAATAGCGCTGATACAGGTGTTCCCATCTGATGTGCCAGTCCTTTGGCAAAGTTGACCCAGACTGTTTCTATTTCATATACATGTATTGACCTTGCAAAGGTGTAAAACAGGACAAAAGTTATCAGGGCAAGCAGCATCAGTGCAAAGGGCAGTATCCTCATGTAACTTAAAACGTGCGGGTATCCGTAGTAGAGATAACCCACAATGTAGTTACCTTTTCTTATGGGTATGGGTTGTGCAACGTTTTTAAGGCGCCGTATGGCACGCAGAATCTTCTGAAAGTTCGGGTCGTTCATGAGTTTCTGGGGTCTGTTTAGCTGGCTCTGGGTGAAAAGTCTCGGATTTACACCTATACCCTCCCAGGCCCTCGGTATTCCGTATTGGTCGGTTATAACAATGGGAAAACCAATGTCTTTTATAACCTCACGAACAACCTTCTGAACGTCTTCCTCATAAAGGGAGTAGATTATAAGTCCTGACATTAGTTTTGCCATGAGTGTCGTTGTCCTCTTTACCTCTCTTTCAGCACCCTTAATAACGGGCTGTGTTACAAGAAGGCCCAGTACCACAAAGGTTCCCAGAATAACAATGAGTTTTTCAGTAAACCGTAATCTCATGCAAATTGACTCTCATAGAGTTTTTTATAATGTGGAGAGGTTTTGAGCAGTTCGTCGTGTCTTCCTCGGGCAACAATTCTGCCTTTATCCATAACCACTATCTCGTCTGCGTCTAAAACCGTGCTCAATCTGTGGGCTATAACCACCAAAAGCGCGTTTTTCTCAATCTCCCTGAACATCTCTTTAAATCTTCTCTCGCTTTCATTGTCAAGTGCACTTGTTGCCTCATCAAGGAGTATAATGTCGGATTTTCTTAAAATAGCCCGTGCTATGGCAATTCTCTGCTTTTCGCCACCTGAAAGTGTGCTGCCTCTCTCCCCAACCTGTGTGTCATAACCCTCTGGCAGTCTTTTTACAAAGTCCTCCACAAGTGCTATTTTACCAGCTTTTTTGAATTCTTCCTCTGTGTAGTTTTCAACGCCATAGGTAATATTGTCTTTCAGTGTGCCCTTAAAAAGGAAAACATCCTGAGGGACAAGTGCGATTTTACTGCGATAGGACTTTATGTCAAATTCCCTGAGTTCTACCCCATCAATAAGGATTTTCCCGCTGTAATCGTAGTGAAAACCTGCAATAAGGTCAAGTAGCGTCGTTTTACCAGAACCCGTATGTCCCACGATTGCTGTCTTTTTACCTTTTTTCAGTATTAGATTGATATTTTTAAGTGTCTCTGAAAAAGGTTTATAAGAAAAACTCACGTTTTTTAATTCAATACCACTCTTAAGACCATTGAACTTTTTTGTTCCTTTCCATTTTTCCTCCTGTGCGTCAAAAACCTGAAACAGCCTTTCACCTGCTGCAAGTCCTTCCTGCAGATAGGTATTTATCTGCGTCAGGTGCTTTATGGGTGACATCATGGAAAGGGCTGCTGCAAGGAATACAAAAAATCTGTCTGCAGTTAAAGAGTGATATTTGAAAATGAACAGGGCTCCGATATATAAAAGAGCACCTGCCACAAAGGAGGTCATAAATTCATTGACAGGTGATGGCAAAGCTCCAAGAAGTTGAAAATTAACGGCGGAGCGGTAATATGACCTGGCTTTATCAATGAATTTTTTCTTTTCTTTATCCTCCATGCCCAGCCCCTTTATGAGTTTTATACCGCTTAGAGTTTCAAAAAGGTGCATACCTATCTCGCCCATCTTCTCCTGTGCTTTTTTAGCACGCTTTTTGAGCGTTTTGTTTATAAGGACAACGAACAGGAGCGATAGGGGAATGAGCACAAAGGCCACGAGTGCAAGGTAAAAGGCGCTTATAAAGCATAGAATAAGATAGAAGATACTCATGAGCCCTTCCCTTATAGCAACATAAATTCCATGTGTGAGTGCCACCTTCACAAGTTGAATGTCATTTATGAATCTTGATATGAGGTCACCTGAATCTCCGCCTGTAAAATAGGAAAGTGGCATATTCATGATTTTTTCAAAGAGTTTTATTCTTACATCCCGTGTTATTTTCTCCTGAAGCAGTGCTCCCATAAACTTTGATAGATAAGTGAAAATTGCCTTTACGAGGAAGATTCCCATGAGCATTAAGGCAAGTATCCTTGTCGCCTCTAAGGGGTCTTTTCTCAAAATACTGTTTAAAAGGTCATTTAACCATGGAAGGTGCTTTATGTTGTATAAAGGAGCGTTCTGTCTGTAAAAAAGGGTTTTGAGAATTGGAGAAAGTATCGCCACCTGAAAACTGTTTAAAAATGAGTATATACTCATCACAATGAATGTCAGTATAAAGAGTGACTTATGGGGTTTTACAAATCTTAAAAGTCTAAAATAGGACTTCATTTTATAATCTGTAAGACATCTTTTTCATCTACAATCTTCAAACTACTTGTTTTTGATGTTTTAAATGGCAGTTCTCCCAGTTTATAGGACTTTATTCCCTCTTTTGTGGCGAAGTAAGCGTAGAAGGATTTATCAAATAGAAAGCTGTCGGCAACGAGGAGCAGTGCAATTTTCTGGTCCACTGATACATCGTGCAGTTCGTCAAAAAAGACCACAAACCACCGTTCTGAGTGCCTTTCCTTTATGGTTTTCCTGAGTTTTCCCCTCTCTTCTTTAAAATCAATAAGTAGCACCTTCTTTTTCTGAGTCATACCGAGATATTTTAAAAATTCCCATGCCCATCCTCTTTTTGTCTTATGCTCTTTTATCTTAACCTCATAAGTTGAGTTTGTCATGTTCTCCACCACTTTTTCGTAGTATTGGGGAAACTCAGGGTTATCTGTGGTGTAGATTATGTTCATGGTAGGAAAGAGTTCTTTTTTGAAGCCCACTCTCATTTTAAAAGGATACGGTGTGCCGACGCTTTCCTCTTTCAGTTCAAAGTCTATAAGCACGGTGTTATCAAAGTTAAATCTCTTCAATTTTTCATCTTCCTGTGGAAAGCGCTTTACATACCTTAAAAACTGTGCTACAAAGTAGAATGCATCATCACTGAATATGCCATACTTTGTTCCGTGAAAATAGTCCTCTATTTTACGAGCAGCGGGCAGGGCGAAGGAAAAAAGTGTGGGGTCTTCGGGAAACTTTATAACAACATTCCTCTGGCTTTCTATTTTGCCACAAAAACTTATACTGTCAAGATTGGTGTAAACATTTTTTTTCTTTTTTCGCCTGAATAAAAAGAACATCAGTTAAGAAGAAGGTTCCGTATCTTTATGTATGCTCTTTTAATGTCATTTACAACGCTCTCTGGAATCTCAAGTGGCATGCTACCCTCCTTTTTCTCCCTCTCTTTCAGATAGTCCCTCAGTATCTGCTTATCCAGTTTTATGACTTTTCCATTTTCTGCTATTCTGTATCTTGATGAATCAGGTGTGAGAACCTCGTCTATGAGAATGATTTTATCATCTATCCTTCCAAATTCAAATTTGGTGTCAAGAATGGTGATACCTTTTTTTTCTGCTATCTCAACTCCGCGCCTGTACAGTTTGAAAGATACATCCCGAAGGTATAGGGCAAGTCGCTCTCCTATTGCATTCTTCAACTCATCAAAGGTCACAGGCTCATCGTGCCCTTCTTCTGCCTTCGTTGTTGGGGTAAATAAAAGTTCTGGTAATCTGTCAAACTCAGAAAGGCCAGAAGGCAAATCGGTTTCTCCTTTCATGTATTTTTTATACAGAGAGCCTGCAAGATAGCCTCTTACTATAAATTCGTAGGGTATAACCTCAGCCTTTTTGACCAGTATGGCTCTCTTTTTGAGTATTTCGTATTTCTTCAGATTCTCTGGAAACTCGTCAAAGTTCCCTGTTATAAGATGGTTTTCTATGATGTCCTCTGTGTTTTTGAACCAGAAAAGCGAAATTTCTGTGAGGATTTCACCTTTCTGTGGAATACAGGTTTTGAGAACCCTGTCAAAGGCAGAAATTCTATCAGTCGCTACAATGAGTATGTTATTCTCAATTTCGTAAAGGTCTCTTACTTTTCCCCTTTTTATGAGTTTTAAACCATCAAGATTTGTTGCATACACACAGGTCATTGCCCCTGCTCCTTCAGGTAAAGACCACGGTTTTTCTCAAAGCTTTCCAGAGCCTTCTCAAAATCCTCTCTGTTTCCAATGTCAAACCACAGCCCCCTGTATATAAAGGAGTTTATACTCACATCCTCGTCTAAAAACCTGTGAATGAGGTGAGGTATATCCATTTTCTCTCCTTCTTCTATGTACTTCAGGACATAGGGTGCAAAGACGTATACTCCCATTGAAACGTAGTGAGTGACCTCCGGCTTTTCCTCATAATCCACAACATTGTTCTCATAAAGATGGACAACACCATATTCAAGTTTAGTTTTATGTTCAGTTATCCCGATGGTCATCAATTTGCCCTGAACGATGTGATTCTGAAAAATTTCAAGGAAGTTCATGTCCGTGAGAATATCACCGTTTATAACGAGAAAAGGCTCATCAAGTTCGTTTTTCAAAAGTTTGAGTGGTCCTGCTGTTCCAAGAGGCTTTTCTTCCACTGAATAGTGAAGGCGAACTCCCCATTTTTCACCGTCTTTGAAGTATGCCCTGATAAGTTCCACCAGATGACCGCAGGCAAGATAAATCTCCTTAAAGCCGTAATAAGCAAGCTGTCTTATTATTATCTCCATTATGGGGACATCTCCAACAGGAACAAGAGGTTTTGGTAAAACAAGGGTGTAGGGTTTTAATCTTCTTCCCTGTCCACCTGCAAGAATTACTGCTTTCATAGGAGGTCATGCTCCTTTTTTATGCTGTGCATATTGTTCTTTATCCACAGGGCGACATTTCTAAGGCCCTCTTCAAAATGGGTTTTTGGTCTTAAGGATATAATGCTGTATGTTTCCTCAACGTCGCCTGTTAAAATCTCAACTTCACTGTCTTTTGGCCTTATTCTTTCTTCCTTCACCACCACTTCCTTATCTATGCCCGTTGTCTTCTTCGCAAGTTCAATAACCTCTTTTATAGAATAAGGCCTTCCTGTCGGAAAGTTAACCTCTTTGAAGGATTCCAGTTCAAGCATCTTTATGAGAAATTTTGCAGTATCTTTAACATAGACAAAATCCCTCCTGGTATGCGTGTTTCCTATTTCAACAACTTTCCTGTCCTCTGATAGAAGTTGATAAAGTATCCAGGGAATAACCGCTCTTATAGATTGTCTTTCTCCGAAGGTATTAAATGGTCTGGCGATTTTAATGTTCATACCAAAGGAGAGGGCATAACTCCTTGCAAGTTCGTCTGTGGCCACTTTTGAGGCAGCATACGGTGACTGGGCTTTTTTAGGTGTTGAAAGTTTTATTGGAATTTTCTTTGGTGTTCCATACACCTCTGAACTTGAGACATAAACAACGTTGTTTATTCCAAGGATCCTACAGGCCTCAAGGATATTGGCTGTCATTTTAACGTTGTTTAACACGGTTTCATGTGCCGCCCTGTAGGAGTAATTAACAGAGATTCTTGCTGCAAGATGTATAACAGCCCTTACATCCTCCATCGCCCTTATGACTTCGTCAAGGTATAAAAGGTCACCGGGAAAAATCTCAAGGTTTTTGCGCAACTGTGCATCAATGAACTTCAGATTACCCGTAATATCCCTGGAGCTGTAATGAACAAAAGCCCTGACTTTTTCTCCTTTTTTTAAAAGTTCTTCCGTAACATGGCTTCCTATGAAGCCTCCTGCACCTGTTATAAGAATCATAACTCCTCCCAGAAGGCGTTTTCAATGTGGTTTATTTTATTACCAACAATTCCCACAAAGTCAAACTGTATGTCATAGTTCTCAAATTCTGGATGTTCCATAAGAAATAGTCTGGCTGTTTTCAAAATCCGTTCCTGTTTTTTTCTGTTTACTGTCTCAGAAGGGTCTATTTCTCCCTCCTTCAAACTTCTTACCTCTACAAATACGATTGTGTGTCCTTTTTTTGCTATTATGTCTATTTCGCCCGTTCTTTTAGTAAAGTTACGCTCAATGATTTTGTAGCCCTGTTTTTTCAGGTACTTTGCTGCCATTTCCTCTTTTTCTTTGCCCTTATTTTTGGGTATCATTTCCTTATGCTCTCCATAATATCGTCAAGCATATATCGTGGAGGGTCCACGAGTTCATAATCACCGGTGCCAAATCTGTCCTCAAAGCGAAACTTGAGATTGTACCTGTAATAATACCATATAACGTATGGTTGAGAGTTCTGTTCAAATTCGTGCTTTTCCACCTCGTCTGGAGGGCCAAGCGTAATGTATATAATACCCATATCACTCAGGGCTCCTCCGAAGATACTCCTGTAATGCTCCTCTGCATACCTGAATCTCCTGAGAAACTCCATATAGGCCTCATTCTGGGATGTCGCAGGTGAAGGGTCGCGCCTTGCCCAGTATTTATTCCAGAGTTTTTCCTTCTCCTTCAGGGGTGCATTCTCAAGGGAATCTATTTCTTCTCTTGTAAAAATATACCTTACTGCCATTATCATGTATTTCCACTGCTTCTCTGACCAGCCTGAGCCTGACATAACAGGAACTAACACCTCTCTTCTGTATTTTTTAACAGATAGGACAAACCTGTAGGTGGCAGGAGAAAGACCTTTAAAATCAATGGGTATGAAATTCCAGCCCCTTTTAATTAATACTTTTCTTTCTTTTAAAGGAGGCCCACCATATTCCCTTTTTGTCTTTAAAATCCCCGTATCAGAAATCTCAGAGTATACCGCAATATATCCTGTAGTATCAAAATACCATGCAAATTTTACAATGCTGTCGGTAAGTGATGGTATAAGACTGCTTACTGGAAATAAATCCTTTTCACTCTGTTTCTTTTCAAATCTTTTGAGCATGTGACAGGTGCTTACCTCGCTCTCCACTGTGTATTTTTTTTCTCTTCTTACCCTTATGTGTTTTATGGTTCCGTAGTTTTCACTATCAGCGGGAATCGTATCCATGTCCCAGAATGCCCCCAGTATGTCGTTTTTTCCCCTTACCTCTCCATACAGGCTTATGCATCTTATTTTCCTTTTATTACTTAATTCAATGGGAAACTCCACGGGCTCCAGTCTATAGATAAAGTAAAATGTTGTACTGTCTTTCTGTGGAATCTGATAAAACTCTATCCCTTCGCCGTGAAAGAGAAAGAGTTTTGCGAAAAGAAGGAGAATCATCTGGAAAGTTTATCTTTAAGTTCAAGAAGTTTTGAGAGTTTTGTCACGGGCTTGAGATTTCCCTCATGCTCACAGGTTCCCGTGTTCCAGTTTTTTCCACATACAGGACAGAGTCCCCTGCAGTCTGGTTTACACAGAGGCTTCATGGGAACAGAAAGTATGATAATGTCTCTTATAAGAGGTGCAATGTCAACTTCCTCTGTTGCATAGAAGTATGTGTAAATATCCTCCTCTGAGAGACTTTGCTCCTTTTTCAGCTTCTCCTCCCCCTCGCGAAAAACAAAGGACTCGGTCTCATGGTATTTTTTCTCAAACCATTCAAGACAGCGTGAGCACTGTAGTTTGAGGGTGTATTTAACCGAGATTCGGACATTGACAGTCGTTCTGGACTTTATAAAGGTGATTTCTGTTTCAACATCCCCTTTAAGCTCAAACTCCTTTTCATGCTCCTTTATTCCTATCTCCCCGGCATTCAGTACGGTATGTATGACCTTTTTACCCTGCGGGAGTTCTTTAAGATTTATTAGCATCAAGCATCACCTCTCTACATTTGGGACACAGCCCATCCTTTATGTCCTCTGACCATATCCAGCAGCGAGGACATTTTTCTCCTTTTGCATGAACAACCTTTACTTTTACGAGTTCGTCCTCTTCCTCGTGTCCCTCGCCGTTTTCAATATTGAATACAACCTGAGAAACAATGAAGAATTCTGGAAGATATTGTTCGTATTTTTCAAGAAGTTCTGCCACCTCTTTGCTTTTCGCCTCTACGTTTATGCGTGCTTCAAGCCTGTCGTTAATCAGTTTCTTTTCCTTCCGTGCCACCTCAATGGCGTGAAGCACCCTGTCTCTTATCTTCATGAGGGTTTCAAAATCGTGTTTCAGCTCATCATTCAGATATTCATCTTTATTTTCCGGCCACAGTTCAAGGAAGATGGCTTCTTTTTTATCTTTTTTGTTGAAGTATCTATAAGCCTCATAGGCGGTAAAGGTGGCAATGGGTGAAATAACCCTGAGAAATTCATCCAGTATAATGTACATCACAGTCTGCGCGCTTCTTCTGCCCTTTGAATCCCTTGCCCACGTGTAGAGTCTATCTTTTGTATAATCCAGGAAGAAGGATGATAGTTCTACAACCACAAACCTGTAAAGGGTGTGAAGCACCCTGTGAAACTCGTAATTATCATAGTATTTTTTGACCTTCCTTTTTTCCTCTTCCCATCTGTGGAGCACATATCTATCATGGGGAAACAGTTTATCAAGCGATACCGCATCCTTCTCAAATTCAAAATCATATAGATTACCCAGAATAAACCTTATGGTATTCCTTATTTTCCGATAACTATCCACGATTCTCGCAAGTATTTCCTTACCAAGACGCATATCCTCTGTGTAATCGCCGAAGGATGCCCAGAGTCTCAAAACTTCCGCACCGTATTTATTGATAATTTCGGAAGGATGTATAACATTGCCAAGGGATTTGTGCATGGAAAGTCCCTTTTCATCAAGAACCCATCCGTGAGTCACAACTGCCTTATAGGGCGGCTCGCCTTTGTGTGCCATGCCTATCATCATTGATGCATTGAACCAGCCCCTGTGCTGGTCTGGGCCTTCTAAATACACGTCTGATGGCCATTTAATTCCCCGTGGCTCAAGAACAGCAATACTTGAAACCCCTGAGTCAAACCACACATCCAGTATATTAAGCTCTTTTTCAAATTCAGTGCTTCCACAATCGCATTTAAAGTCCTCTATAAAGTTTTCAACAGGCTCTCTGTACCATACATCAGAACCCTCTTTTTTCACCTTTTCCGCAAGATTCCTTATAACACGCGGCACAAGGTGCACTTTCTTGCATTTCTTACAGAAAATTGCAGGAATTGGCACTCCCCATGAGCGCTGTCTGGAAATCACCCAGTCAGGCCGTTCCTCAATGGAGGCAGAAATACGGTTTATGGATTCAGGTGGAATCCATCTCACATTTTCAATGCTTTTAAGCGCTCTCTTTCTTAAGTCCTTATGGTCAACACTCAAAAACCACTGTGTTGTTGCTCTGAATATGAGAGGCGACTTACATCTCCAGCAGTGAGGATAACTGTGCGTGATTTTATCATAGTGCACGTACCCACCCTTCTCTTTAAGAATTTCAACCACTTTCTTTGAAGCCTCTTCTGTGTCAAGACCTTTAAATTCAGGTGCCTCTTCTGTAAATTTTCCATCTTCATCAACAGGTGAAATTACAGGTAAGTTATACTTCCTGCCAGCTTCAAAGTCCTCTCTACCGTGTCCTGGTGCTATATGGACAATACCCGTTCCGTCCTCGGTTGTTATGTAATCTGCAAGGATTCCAAGAGATTCCCGGTCAATGAAGGGGTGCACAAACTTCATATGTTCAAAATATCCGCCTTTGTGTTTTTCAAGAACCTTATAGTCTTCCCATTTCAGTATTTCTGCATTCTGCTTAAGCGTTCCCTCTGCAAGAATGTATTTTATGCCGTTTACCTCAACTATAACATAGTCAAGGTCAGGGTGAAATGCTAAAGCAACATTGGAAATAATCGTCCAGGGTGTGGTTGTCCATACAAGGGCATACATATCGCTTTCCTTCATTTTCATTCTGAACCACAAAGAGGGAGAATCTATATCTTTATACTCTATCTCCGCCATGGCAAGGGCAGTTTTACACGATGGACACCAGTGTATGGGCATCTTGCTTCTGTAAACAAAACCTTGTTCTACCAGGTCTGCGAGAATCTCAAGTTCTTTTGCCTCGTATTCGGGTTTCATTGTAAGATAGGGATTATCCCAGTCTCCAAGCACTCCCAGCCTTTTGAACTCCTCTTTCTGGATGTTTACCCATTTCTGGGCAAATTTTCTGGCTTTATCCCTGATAAGGAGTTTAACCTCAGGTTTTTTAAGATTTTCATAGCTTTTTGCAAGTTCTTTTATTTTCGGGTCATTTTTAACAACCTCGTTCTCTATAGGCATACCATGGTTGTCCCATCCAGGAATATACGGTGTTCTGAATCCTAAAAGTGCATGGTATTTAACCACAATATCCTTGAGAATCTTGTTCAGTGCCTGTCCAAGATGGATGTGGTTGTTGGAATAGGGAGGCCCGTCATGTAAAACAAACTCTTCTTTTCCCTCCCGTTCCTTCAGCAGTTTTTCGTATATATTTGCCTCTTCCCACTCTTTTATGAATTCGGGTTCCCTTTTTGGTAAATTTCCCCTCATAGGGAAGTCTGTTTTCGGCAAATTCAGTGTTTCTTTATAGTCTTTCATATAGCCTCCTTGGGTTTATCTTATTACAAAAAACAATAGATATCCGGCAAAAATAAATAAAAGGGCACTCAATGCGCCTTTTTTACCCGTATTCTCCTCTCTTAACCTGAACTCCTGGCCATTTAGTTTAAATTTCACAGAATCCTTTATGTCAACAATCCTGTAGTATAAAAGTGCGGTATCTGTACTTATTCTTTTAATTGGCCCAAGCACAACATCGTACATTCCATCTTCCCTTGATATGCCATATCCCTTTTTATAAAGCTGCATAATAAAATCCCCACACATTACTTCGGGGACAAGACATTCAAGTTTTATAAGACTGCCCCCTGTAATTCCCGAAGAATCAAGTTTCTCTGCAAGATTAAAAGGCGCATACACCTTTCCTATCAAAAATAAAAGGGCAAAATTCACCTTTGTATTATCCTTCCTAACGCTCGGAGAGTCAAGGAGATACAGGCTATTTACCAGGCTCCGCCACCACCTCCTCCTGCTCCTCCTCCAGAAAATCCGCCACCTGAACCCCCTCCCGAAGATGAATGGGACGAAGCAGTGCTTGTCTCTATGCTACTCAGCATTGAGGTAAAACCGCCGGATATATAGACTGTGCTGAGACCTGTTTTTTCCCTGAGAACCTCGTAAACATCCTCAAACACCTCTGACCATTTCTTTTCTTCACCGAGGGCAACTGCGTATGGCAGAAGTCTCTTGAACATCTCTGGTTTCTCAAGTGCGAACCTTTTAAGTCTTTCCTTTTCAACACGATGCACAAAATCCAGAAGTCCTTTTATTTTTCTTACAGCCTCAGCACCCTTCTTTGTTTTTTTAGGAAGAAATCCGGCGAATATCATTATAATAAACCCTGAGACTATCATTGAGAATATACCGATGAAAACCTGTGCAGGATTGTTTCGTGCAAGAAATGGGAATACAAAGAGTCCCATCATCATCAGGATGCCAAAAATAGAATATCGGTCTCTGACCTTTTTGGGATTTTCTTCAAAGTATCCAAGGTTGCTCAACTCTTCATAGACATCATTTGCCACCTCATTAAAAACAACGTAGAATTTGTATTTGAGACTTGAAAGGGAAATCATCTTGCAGTCCGAATTATTCTGACAAACCTTCAGTTTTTGAAGAAAACTGAGGTATTCAGGTTCCTTGCTCTTTTTAGAGACCTTCTTGATAAGGTCTTTTATGTCTCCATGTTTAAAGAGTCCTTTAAGTATTTCACATTGAAACTCTTTGAGATTACTGTCGCAGTCTTTAATCTTTGTTATAAGATATTCGTTTTTTATGGGGGTTTCCTCAATTTTAATGTAGCCTTTAAGTGCAAGGTTTAGGATTTCTGCTGTAAGGTCCCGTGCATTTACAACCTCATCAATTAAAGTCCCTACCTCTATGGGTGCAAGACCTTCTGGTGGTTCGTAGGTTGTGGTAACGGGACCTGTTTTCGGGTCTCTACCGTATTTTCTCCATCTTCTGAACATGAGAATGAAGGTGAAAAAAGGTATAAAAACAGGCCATAAGAAGGCTAAAGTCCACCATAATTTCTTAATGAAACCGGGCATTTTGAATGTCCCTCGTGGAAAATCCATCTGAACTGTTAGACCCTCGTAAGGCCAGAGTTCACTGGTTGTTTCGCATAAAACCATATTGTCTTTCGTTGTGCATGTGCAGTCATGCTCTTTTGACCCTAAACTACCTGTGTAGCACTCTATATTTTTCGGAACTTCTACTCCTTCGGGAATAATAAGTTGAAAAACAGCATGTTTTATATGGACTGGCCAGTCATTGCCTGTCACATTCCACACAAGGCGCTGAACATCTGATGTATCAAATACCACGTATCTCATACTGTAGTCTATTTCGTATTTCTGTATACCACTCACAATAATGTTCGGGTCACCTATCTTTATCTTCACCCTGTCAAAGGAGTATTTTACCTTATATGTGCGGCTGTTGTTCGTAAGGTCGTAAACATCGTGAACTTTCAGACTGGTCGGATGTCCCCTGAACCTCGCAGGTATTGTTCGGAAAACCCCGTGCCTTTCTTCGTTCTGAAAGTCAACTGTTATAATTTCGCTAACATTGATAACGTTGTTCTGTGAGATTTCTGCTTTAACGTCAAAGTCCCTGATATACCAGGAGAAGAAAATCCCGAGTATTAAAAAAGTATGCATAACACACCCTCCTTATGAGAGTATTTTAAACCAACATCTGAGAAATTGGAAGAGATGTTTAAATAAGCAATATTAAGTTGAATTCACATGAAATACCTGAGCTGAGCAAGTTTTTATTATTCTTCATATTCGTAGTAATCGGATGTGGAGACTTTTTCAGGGTATAATTCTCCTTTTCTCTTAAGAACACTATCTCCCACATGTATTTCTCTGAAAACTGCGAATGATACCGGATGTTTAATCTCAGACCCATCTTTAGTCTTTACTATCATGAAATATTCTGTTATTTGCCTTTTTGAGTAATATCGCTTAATGCTGTATCTTGTATCGTGTTTTACGTATTTATCCACTACCCTCCCTGTGTACTCAAGTTTTTTAAGATGATTTTGCCGAAAAAGGAATACGCCTATGGCAAGCAGTATAGATATAATGCCTCCAGTGGATATGATTTTTTCTAACTCACATAATTCCCCCTTTATGGGCTTAGCACCACTTTGGGATACAGTTCCCCTCTTTTCTTTTTTACCCAGTCACCCACATTTATGCGTGAATAAATATAAGATGGGACAGATTGCTCATAAATTTTTCCTTTGTTAGTTTCTATTCTCAGTATATACGTCCTTGAGTGACTCCTTCTACTTCTGCTGACCCGGACATATTTTTTCACTACACGGCCTGTGTAGGATACCGATCGCCAGTAGAGGCTCTGGGCAAAGAAGGCGAAGACAAGAAATCCAAATACAAATACTATCCACCATGTTTTAATTTTCTGGCGTTCCTTTTCAAAAGGGCTATCATCGTACATGATAGACCTCCTTCTGATTTATTTACTTAAAATTACACTTCTTTCGTTTTTTGAGAAAAACAGCCCCTCAACCTCTCTGAACTTTGCATAATCATTTACCGGTATCTGAATTTTGTTTGTGGTGTATTCAGAATTGAATTTTACTCTATGATTTTTGTACGTTATCCTGCTTATGAGAGTATTGTATTTGTTATCTCTTTTGACGCTGTCAGGCAATATAAATGGAGAAAAATCCACAGGAACGGAAATTTCCGAACTATAGATAACCTTCCTCGGTGCACCTATGTATAAAGGCAATTCCCTTTTACTTCGGGTTGCATAACGTGTGCTGAAAGGTAGAATGGGTATTGTGAACTCAAGATTGCCATTAATATTTGCAAAGTCCTTTGACGATATAAAGATCAAAAGTGATGGTGATTCCCATCTTGAATCCATATTGCTTAATCTATAAGAATCCAGTTTTGCCGTCTGCCCGAAGACCTTTATGAGATTTTCCAGCATCACTTTAATCTCTTTATCCTTTTTAAATCTAAATCGGCTTCTCAATCTGCCCGAATACATACCGGTTCCCTCAATTTGCCATGAACCTGTGAAACTTCCGTCGTCTCCAATGTTACCTTTAAGGTAAGCGTAAAGTTCACTTGATTGGGGTGAAAGTACAGGGATAAGCAGGTAGCTGCCGTTTCCTTCCCAGAAGGAAAATGCTCTTTTACCCTGTATATCTGCTGGAATAAAGGTGATGTCAGAGTATTTTTCCATTAAAGGTGCGTAAAGAACGGTATCTTTCAGGATGGCTCTTATTATCATGGTTTTATAAAGTGAGGGTACAGGAAGTTCCAAAGATTTTTCAGAAAGGACCGAAGAAAGTCCCACAGTGGCACTGTACTGTACACCCTGTACCTCCACTATCAGTGGTTCTGCCTTTATTCCAAGTGTCTTTAAAAGAGAGAGTGCAAGTACAGCTTTATCCCTTACATCACCGTATCTGTGTTTTAGAACCCATGTGGCAGAGTGAGGAACAAAACCCGCATCCCAGAGATAAAGATTGATGCTCTGGATTTTTTCCTGTACATATTCCATAACTCTGTAGAATGTACTTATTTCATCTTCTCCCTTCAGCGTTTTTGCGAGTTCCTCAATCTTTTTACCTGTTTCTATTTTGTCCTTAAACTTTTCAAAAAGCCATTCTGCCATCTCACTTTCATCATTGAATTCTGTATAATCTATCCGTGGAACTATGTCCATAAGGGGTGGTGTAAATTCCTCATCTGGAAGTTTTTCAACATTTTCAGACTCAAAAATATATCGTAAGTACGGTTTTGTGGTATCAATTTTAATGGTGATATTTCCACTGTTGACCTTTCTATATTTCAGGTTTCTACTTTCTGGAATGTTAAGTATAAGTATCTTTTTTGCTATGGGGTTTCGTGCACGGAAAAGGGATGTGCCAAAGAGCGGTTCTTTGGATGGTTTTCTGGATTTTATGACGTATTCATAGACAATTTCCGCATTTTCCTTGAGTGCAGGAAAGGATACAGCCTTTATTATCCTTGTAGTGTACTGGGGGGCTATTGCAGTTTCAGGTGCTCCCACATCCATAATGGCGTCTTTCTCCACCTTAACCTTTTTCCCATCAGGAAGAAGCGTGTATGCCTTTAAAATTTTGAATCTGGAGGCTTTTCTGTCGTATCTTATTTTAATATCGCCGCAAAAATCACGTCCTCTTTCGGTGAGTATTTTGATTTTGAGAAACCTGTAAGTCTCAACGTTGCCTTTTTGGGTCTGCGTTATAACAGTACTGTCTTTTTCTATAAGGCAGTCGGCATTACTGAGATTAAGGGTGAAAATGAGTAATACAATGCCAAACATTGGAAACCTCCTTCTACTGTTTTTCCAGAATAAACCTTGTTTTAATATTTTTAACCCATCTATCGTACAGGGTTTTGGTTTGCGGATAATCCTCTGGTGGAATGAGACATTTTTTGTAGGTTACATTATAGGAAAGAACAATAGAATCTACCTTGCTCTTTGTATTTATACCGAATGCCACGTAATTGTTCTCAAGATTCACTGAATTAGGCATGCTCTTGATGTTATAGCCTTCAGGTATATGTATGACCAATTTACTTCTGGTTGAGGTGGGTACAAAAAGGTAAAGTGGATAATTTCTCTTCTTCAGAGAAAATGGATTGCCTCCAAACATGTTACTCTGTTCACTATTCAGGGAGAAAGCCAGTTTTTTGTCTTTTTTTATAGCGAAGCCTTTCACGCTGTATTCCATGGTAATGGAAAATGGGGTATTGAAATCATCAGGGTCAGTGTAGTAGATTGTATCTAAAGATGCTTCATTTCCAAGTGCCTGAAGTGACATGGAAAAGATGGATTTGAGTCGCTCAGGTGGTATCTTTTTCACCATCATTCTAAATTGCTGGTCAACTATACTACCTTTGATTACGCTTTTCCCCTTCATATTGCCATCTTCTAATACATAGATCTCCTGCGTGGAATATGCAGAGTTTGAGTCAGGGGGAAGAATGGGGGTATAGGAGAGGTCTTCACCCTCTGGTGTACACACTAAAACCCCTTTACCCTGTTCATAGAAGGGCAGAAATACGGGAATGTCCTCTGCTGTTGGGTCAAGGTAAATATAGCCTTTTTTGTCCTTTATCGCCACAATGGCGTGATTAAACTGGTCGGTTTTGATTTCTTTTTCTACCTTTATCATGGGATTGGTTAGTACGGGATAGGCATCTACACCAATATGTCTTAACATCGCAACTAAAAGTGCCGCTTTATCCCTGCAAACACCATACTTCTGTCTGAATGTTTTTGTTGCCGGGAAGGGTTCGTATCCTGCCTTCTTTCCGTTCATTGTTGTGGCAACGTATCTTATATTATTGGAAACATAATAGAAAAGGGATTTTATGGAATCAAGTCGGGTGGGTTTATCTTTTAACAGGCTGTCCATAAGAGAGGTAATGGTGTCGTTCAGGGCAAATTTATCTTTAGTCAGATTCCAGTACCATCTGGACCATGTTTTCCATGATTTTACTGTTGAGAGCAACACCTTTTTAGCAACATCAGGAAGAGGTGGCATAAGTGGTTCTCTTATCAGGGGCTCTATATCATTTACATACCATACGTATTTTTCACCCTCATGTCTGAACTTTATAATCCCATCCTTATCGTTATAAATCCTGTAATACAGTCTCTGGGGTAATGCTATCTCATAATACTGGGATAAAACGGGTTCAGTGCTCTCAAATATTACCATATCATCAAATTCACCTTCCATTGGAGGATTTGAGATAATCTCTTCAACCACGTATTCCACTGCATCACCTTTTTCAACATCGGGAAAGACAATTTTTACCATTCTAACATTGGGCAGAAAGAATTTGTCAAACGCTGGCACCTTTACATCTTTAATATTGTCTTTTTTTACCTTTACGATTTTACCATTCTTTTTAATTACACGTGCCTTTTTGACCACCACCTTTCCGTATTTTGTTGTATAGGTAAAAGATGGAGATGCGTAATCAGCCTTGCCCTTCATGGTTAGAATTTTCACAAGGACATGGTGTCTTTTAACATAGGAACCTGTTTTCTTTACGTTGACGAAGGTGGAGTCAAATATCACGATCGCATTGGCGGATTGCGGTTCTTTAACTGAAAGTGCTTTCAAAAGAGCCTTTCTGGATGTTGCACAGCCTGTAAAAACAAGTGCCAGTATTATCCCTATTAGCCTTCTCATCTCAATACTCCTTCGTTAATTTTGATTCAATGGTCTGGTCTATATACATGGGCATGTCCATACCCTCTCCTGCCATGCCTCCTTCCATGTGGGCTGTGCCTTCAAGCCCTGCACTCATGTCACTTTTCAGTATTATTCCTCTGTTTATGGAAAAATGGATTTTTCCTTCACCTGTTCCCTTTATGGTCGTTTTAACACTCATTCCATTATTTTGAGATGACGTATTTTTATTGAAGGTGGCCTTGAAGGTTATAATGGCAACTGTATCATTACCATTTATTTTAATGTCAGAGAGTTTAAATGATGCCACTCCTTCCATGGTTGAGTCCTTCCATGTGCTGCCTAAAGACACAGGAACATCTGGAACGAAGTCAAATAGTTTACTCATATTTTCCAAAACAGTTTTGAGTTTCTCATCACCTATTGCAAGCGTGTCCCTTTTTATAACATTGCCATTTTTAAGCACGGTAAATTTTATGCTCTTTCCCACAAGCACATTGCCTTCTGGCAGATTTTTATTCCCGGCTGGTGTTTGAATAGAAATATTAACGTCTTTTATTGTCACAGTAATATCCATGGTGTCACCTTTTATATCCTCGGGTATCAGTTCGTACTTAACATCATTTACAACGTTCACCGTGTGACTCATCCCTCCCATATCCATTGTGCTCTGGTTTCTCATACTGGATTCGTAGAGGTAGTGTTTTCCTTTTATGTAACCGAGTTTAAGCACAAAGGGTCCTCTGACCCTTAGGGTCTCTTTTTTTGCGCATGAGGTTACAGTGAGTACTGCAAACAGGATTACAAGCAGGGTATTACGTCTCATTTTTACCTCCTGTGGTTGTTATTATTATTAATCAGAATATGCGGATATACCAGAGGATGTTTATATGCAAAACTAAAAAGTGTTTAATATATAGTTGAGTTCCAGAAGACTCTTTATAACGACTATGTGTTCAGGAATAGAGGCAGATTTGTTATCTTCTCTTGTTATTAAAACAGCATTTATACCAAGTTCAAGAGCAGGAAAAATATCGTTTTCCAGAGAATCACCAACATGAAGCAGTTCTTCAGGACGAAGCCCGAGGTCCTTTAAAAGTTTAAGGAATATACCCTTATCAGGCTTGGATATCCCTATATCATCTGCATACAGCGTGAAATCAAACAGACCATCAAGTCCTATTTTTTCAGGATAGGTGTTGCCGTTGCTCATAACACCCACGATGTATTTTCGTTTAAGGACTTTAATGACAGGCACCGTATCACTGTAAATTTTTACAAGTCTGAATCTTGCATCAAAGTAGGTCTTTTTGATTTTCTCAAAGTGTTCGTTTGAATATTCTCCAAGCATCTTCAAAATTTCTTTGAAGGATTCCTCTCTTATCTTAACGAGGTCTAAAAATCTGCCTTTTGATCTTTCTGCTATTTCATTGCGTATCTCTATCAGCGTTTCTACACTGATGATGCTGGCCTTATCGGGGAACCATGTTTTCAGTAATAAAACCACCTCTAAAAGGGCGCCTCTCATTGCGCTTTCAAAATCCCATAAAGTTCCGTCGCCGTCAAATGATATAGCTTTAATATTTTTCATTTAAAAAGAACCTCACAATGGTATCCGTTGCTCTCAACCCCCTTATTGTTTTACCCACTATAAAAGATGGTAACTGGCTCTTTGCACCGGGCCATGTGTGACCACCCCCTTTGATGACATACAACACGGTATTTTCACCGGATTCGCATTCTGTGTAAAATATTTTGGTCACAAGAGGGGATAATTTTACTTCCTTTCTTCCATTACATCCATTGTTACTGGCAAAAAATGCTATTGTGCTGTCATAAGACACCACCCTGCCGAGTTTTCGTTTTCCGAAATGTATATGCCCTCCCTGCCACGGTACAAGCGGGTCATCTGTGCCTATGAAAAACATGGCACCTCGTGGGTGTGGCATCCTGCATATTTTTGTGAGGGTATCAGTAAGAAGCATGGCCAATGACGCTATTTTCTTTATTCTTGATGAAGGGTCACATGCAAGTCTCATTGCCATAATGCCGCCATTTGATATACCTGCTGCAAAAATTCGCGATGTGTCAATATTGTACTTTTTTTCAAGGGTATCTATTATGGCATTGATAAAACACACATCACATATATTTAGTCTATGTGAGTCATATTTTTTAATGCCACGACCATCATTCCAGTGTCTTTTGTATGCCTGTGGATACACCACAATAAACTTCATTTTCTCTGCAAGTTCCTCAAACTGCCAGCCTGCCATGCGTCTTATGCTTCTTATTGACCCTCCACCACCGTGAAGAACGAAAACAACAGGCAGTTTAGCAGTATCCTGCTGTGGAACATAAAGCCCAAATCTTCTTTGAAGCCCATTTACGTTTATACTTTCCGTGCTGAATACTGTTAAAATCACGAAAATCAAAAACTCCGTCATTCTTGAATCTCCAATTTTAGAAGACTGTGTATCTTCCGGGATATTTCAAATGGATTTCTATCATGGTATTCAGGTATGAATACATGTTTTATACCTTCAAGATACACCTTCTTTTCCTTCGCTCTATTTACCACAAGAAGTGGAACACTGTAGCCCTTTTTTCTCAAAAAACCGAATATTCTCTCAGTTTCCTTTAAAGATAGTCTATCTTCAGTGGTTACACCGATGAAAATCGCCTCATTCTGGAGGGTGTTTTTCAGCTTCACATACTCTTTCAATCTTTTCTCTATGATTGTGAGAATAGGGTCTTCTTTAATACCCTTTCTCTCCAGTATGTCCTGCCTCAACTCCATGAGTTTTTCCATCCAGAGAATACTGCTGTCCAGAAGACCAAGAACCTTTAGAAAAAGGCCGGTGGGAGGTGTATCAAAAACCACGTGTCTTCTGTCAATGTATCTTTTTATGTTCTCAAGAAGCATATGCTCTTCTGTTCCCGGTGAGTACCTCAGAACATCAAGAAGGTTCTCAAGATTGAATACAGTGAGGTATCTGAAAGATTCCCTCTTCATTTCATCTGTGAGTTTTTTAAGGTAGATTGAAAGTTCCTTTTCAAAGTCCGGCTCTACGATTTCAAAGTTAAGCATGACCTCATGATTTTTAACAATGTCGCTTATATTATGTGCAGGGTCCAGTGATACAAGCATTGTGTCTTTACTTTGTAATATAAGGGCCAATGCCACGCAGACCGTTGATTTTCCAACTCCGCCCTTACCAACAACAAAAACCTTCATCAGTCTATATCAAACTTTCCCAGTGTGCTCCCAAATACATCATCCATGTCCCTTATGATAAGAAAGAGTTTCTTTAACTCCTTTTCTGCATAGGGGAGGGTGTCAAGAGAAAGAAAAGTAACAGGCAGAGGAAAACCAATCATCCACCCATATAAAAGAAAGGAGAAGAGTTTTTCTTTTTCAAGGGTCTCTGAATCGTAAATACTATAGGCCCGCTCTTTGAAAAAAATACGCAAAATATCAATAAATCTTGGTTTAGTCATTCATTGCCTTTTTAAAATCGTATATAAGGAGAAAATTAAGTATAAGCATCCCGGCCACAAATACAATTAGAATTACGGCCTGGGCTATACCCTTTGAGAAGAATCCCGGAATCGCCACAATAAGATACCATAGAAGGGCAATTGTCACTGTAATCCATAAAAACAGTGCGGGAATTAGGACGAAGTAAGTATATTTCCTCTCAACCTTGAGTTCTTTATAAACCCATAGTGTGGCTGTCAGGAGAGCAATAGAAGCGAGCATCTGATTGGCACCACCAAATGCAGGCCATATAACCTGCCATGCTCCTCCCCAGGCAAGCCATATACCCAGTGTGGCAGGAATAAGCGACGCCACCCATCGGTTGGAAAAAATAGAGTAAAGGGTGTGTTTTTTGTTCTTAAGCGGTTCCGCAAGCTCGCTCACCACGTATCTTGCTATTCTGTTGGTAGTATCAAGGGTTGTGAGGGCAAAGGCTGAAACCCATAAGGATGCAAAGACTACAATAAAGTGTTTTGAAAGATGGAACACGCGAGAAACAGCCTCAGCATATGTTTTTGCAAAAATACCGACAGGACCTCCAAGACCCTTTATTGCAGGCAGGTATTTAAGAGAAAAGGTGTGGGCGTCTCTGAAAATATTATAGCCCGCATTTAAAAGCACCATCCCACCAAAGGCTCCGATGGAGACAACCACTATGGTAGAAAGGAAACCCTCGGTAAACATCCCACCATAACCTATTAGAAGGGCATCTGTTTCTTTATCTATCTGCTTTGATGTCGTGCCAGAGCCCACAAGGGAATGAAAGCCAGACAAAGACCCGCATGCAATAATCAGTGGAATAAGAGGCCAGAAGGGTGATGGCTTACCATTTATAACAGGTGCACTGAAGCTGGTGAATGCAGGAAGGACCATCTTTCTTGCCACAAAGAGAAGTGCAATACCGCCAAGAAACAGGCCAAACCAGAGAATATAGGCGTTTAAGTAGTCTCTTGGCTGGAGCAGAATCCACACCGGCATGACAGAAGCAATAACTATGTAAAGAAGGAGAAACAGAAGCCAGATTTTGTAGGGCAGGTTAATGGGAAATTTAAGTCCTAAAAATACAGAGAGTGCAAGGAGTAAAAGTCCCACAATTGTGGAAAAGGACAGATTAATTTTCAGTCTGTAAATCATTGTTCCCACTATCAGGGCATCAATTATAAAGAACAGAGAAGCGCTGGGAACAGCCGGCTGTTTATGAAAAATGTTCCCCAGAATAGCAGAAAAAGCAGCCACAACAAGGATGAGTAAAAACAGGATAAAAATCTCAAAGATTTTACCTGTTCTATCCGACATCAATTTTCCAGCAATCCACTGAATGGACTTGCCATCATGCCTCATTGAGGCAGAAAGTGCAAGATAGTCATGGACAGCGCCCACAAACACATTACCAAACCATATCCACAGAAGCGCAGGAACAAAACCCCATGCCATTGCTATTGCTGGTCCAACAATAGGAGCGGCTCCTGCAATTGAAGCGAAATGATGTCCGAATAAAACCCATTTATTTACCGCTGGAACGTAATCCACACCGTCATACAGTCTGTGGGCAGGTGTGGGATTTGAATCGTCTGCTCTTACAACGTCTCTTTCAAGGGCCTTTCCATACGTATGATAAAAAAACACGTAAATCAAAAGACCTATTATTATGAGAACAGTGGTGGAAAAAAGCATAACTTTCCTCCTTCTATGCATAAAATTTTAAAACCCACTGCCCGTATGGTGAAATACATATACTGTTTGCAAGAGCACTTGAATATTGACCGTTGTTGTATTTTGCCATATATTATAAATAGCAATAAAAGGAGTGAGGAGATGAAGTTATACATTGTCTGGTTTATTGCCGCTTTTGCTCTGATTGTCCTTGAGCCTTTACTTCCAGGGCTGGTGATTATATGGTTTGGGTTTGGTGCACTGTTTGCAGGCATCTTTGCCCTTCTGGGTGCCAGTTTTTATATACAACTTGTGGTATTCGCCCTTGTATCCATACTTTCTCTTGTTTTTATACGAAAAATGGTATCAAAAGAGGAAGAAAAAACACAAGGTGTTGGCGCCGAAAGGTTGATAGGGATGACAGGAAAGGTTATTGAGAATATTCCTGCCTCAGATTTTGGCCTTATAGTGGTTGATGGTGAAAAGTGGCGTGCATTCTGCGAAGAAGAGTGCCAGAGGGGTGAAAGGGTGAGAGTTACAAAAATTGAAGGGACACACCTCGTTGTTGAGAAAATAAAAAACTGAGGAGGTTTTTATGGGTGGTATAATCGTTATTCTGGTAATTCTTATAATCCTGTTTGTGCTTTTTGGCGTCAGGATAGTAAGACCGTGGGAAAAAGGAGTTGTAGAGAGACTTGGGAGGTATAACAGAACAGTAAATCCCGGTCTCAGGTTCATTGTACCCATATTTGAGGTAATGAGAAAGGTGGACATGCGTGAAATGGTTGTTGATGTTCCGCCGCAGGAGGTCATAACAAAAGACAATGTTGTGGTAACAGTTGATGCTGTGATATACTATGAGGTAACAGACCCGGTTAAGGTGCTCTACAATGTAAGAAATTTCTATATGGCAGTTACTAAACTCGCTCAGACAAATCTACGTAATATCATAGGTGACCTGCAACTTGATGAATCACTCACCTCAAGAGAGAAAATAAACTCTAATTTAAGAATTATCCTTGATGAAGCAACGGACAAATGGGGTGTGAAAATAACAAGGGTTGAACTCCAGAAAATAGACCCGCCTCAGGATGTCATGGAGGCCATGCACAGACAGATGAAGGCAGAGAGAGACAGGCGTGCAGCAATTCTGGAGGCAGAAGGTGTAAAACAATCTGCAATTTTAAAGGCAGAGGGAGAAAAGCAGTCTGCCATTTTAAAGGCAGAAGGTGAAGCACAGGCCATAAGAAAGGTGGCAGAGGCTGAAAAATACAAGGAGATAGCCCTTGCAGAGGGACAGGCACAGGCCATAAAAACCGTGTTCAGTGCCATACACGAGGGAAGGCCAACAAAAGACCTCATTACAATAAAGTATCTTGAAGCACTGAAAGACATGGCCAATGGAAATGCTACCAAACTATTTGTTCCTTATGAAGCAAGTGGTATACTCAGTGCTCTTGGAATGTTAAAGGAAGTGTTTGAAAGAAAGGAAGATAAGAAGTAAGCAATAAGAACTCGCTTATTTCGTGTTTATTTTAAAAAGGGGTGGGGTGGTTCTTTTAAATAGTTCGTAATAAGAACTTTATAATATTACCCATGCGGAGACTTTTGAGAAAATTAGAAGACTGGGAGCGGTGTACTTTTCGCAAATTCAGTATTGCCTATGTGTTCAATGGCCTTTTTCAGGGAATATTGAGACTTTCAGATGTTGTTGCAAAGAAAACCCTTCACGCATCGGACTTTGAAATTACTGTTCTTTCCATGGTATGGCCTTTAGCCAATATGTTTTCAGTGTATTTTGGCGAACTCATGGCGGGAAAGGAAAAAAAGAATTTTTTACTCTTTGCAGGGATTTTTGGCAGACTATCGCTTTTTCTCATTTTCTTTGTAAAAACGCCATGGGAGTTTATTTTACTTCTCCTTCTTGTTTATTCAGCAAATGCCATCGTCCTTCCTGCACAGAATTCACTTTTACAGAGCAACTTAAGATGGAATCTCACAGGAAGTGTATTCGGATACCTTACGGCAATTTTATCCTTTTTCGTCATTGTTAGTGCCTATATTGCAGGCAAAGTTATGGATTTGAATGAGAACTATTTCAGGACTGTTTTTGCTGTGGCTGGCATACTGGGCTTTTTACACATAGTAACACTTGCCAGTATTAAACAGAGGAAACTACTCTCCAGCCCTGTTAAATTCAATCTTCTGAGACTCTTGAGGCCCTTTGTAGATGGGTTGAGGCTTCTTAAGGAAGATAGAGTCTATGCCCTATTTCAACTGTTTTACTTTGTTTACGGCATGGGTTTTTTAATGGTTATGCCCGCAATACCCAAACTCCTCGTGGTAAAACTTGCCATGACCTATACACTCGTATCCATAGCAAGGGTGTTTATGTCTCAGACAGGCAAAATAGTGTTTTCTCCACTTATAGGCAGGGTGTTTGATAGGATATCCCCTGTAAAGTTTACCGGTATCACCTTCATTGTCATGGGGTTTTATGCCTTTGCCCTTGGACTTGTGCTTCTTGTCCCGGAACCACTCAGGGTTCCACTTGTTTTTGTAGCATTTTTCATTTTTTCTCTGGGTATGACTGGAATAAATCTGAGCTGGAATTTAAGCAGTATCCACTTTGCAAAAGACCACGATGCTTCAAGGTATCAGGGGGTGCATGTTGCTCTCACAGCCATAAGAGGTGTACTTGGCCCCTTACTTGGATATTTAGTAATGAGTTTTCTCCCTCTTGAATATGTATTCTTTTTCTCCTTCATTTTCTTTATAACTGCCGCATTGGGTATGTTTTTTGTGGTGGAAAAGAATTCTCAGGGGAACTCTAAGTCTCTCTAATTTGAATAGACCCAAATACATTTTTGTTTGACTTAACATGTTTTATGGTAAATACTTATAACACATATAAGGAAAATGGAGGTGATTTTATATGCTTACAGGAACCCATAGAGCAAAGGTGGGATTTGCTGAAATGCTCAAGGGTGGCGTTATTATGGATGTTACCACCCCCGAGCAGGCAAAGATTGCAGAAGATGCAGGAGCCGTTGCAGTCATGGCTCTTGAAAGAGTGCCTGCTGATATTAGAAAAGAGGGTGGGGTAGCAAGGATGGCTGACCCTGAGATTATCCTCCGTATAATGGACGCTGTAACCATTCCTGTTATGGCAAAGGTGAGAATTGGCCACTTTGCTGAGGCCCAGATTCTTGAAGAACTTGGTGTTGATTTTATTGATGAAAGTGAGGTTCTTACGCCTGCTGACGAGGAGTTTCACATAAATAAGTTTGATTTCAAGGTGCCTTTCGTCTGTGGTGCCAGAGACCTTGGCGAGGCACTCAGAAGAATTGGTGAAGGTGCTGCCCTTATAAGAACCAAGGGAGAGGCCGGAACAGGCAATGTCGTTGAGGCAGTGAGGCACATGAGAAAAATACAGAGCCAGATTAAAAAGATTGTCATGCTGAGAGAGGATGAACTCATGACAGAGGCCAAAAAACTCGGTGCTCCCTTTGAACTTGTAAAATACGTGCATGAAAATGGTAAACTTCCTGTTCCGAATTTTGCAGCAGGTGGTATTGCAACCCCTGCTGATGCTGCTTTGATGATGCAGCTTGGAGCAGAGTCTGTATTCGTTGGTTCAGGTATTTTTAAATCATCTGACCCTGACAGGATGGCAAAGGCGATAGTTGATGCTGTTGCATACTATGATAATCCTAAGGTTCTTGCAAGGATTTCTCGCGGTCTTGGAGAGGCCATGAAGGGAGTTGATGTAACAAAACTCAAAGAGGATGAACTTTTGCAAACAAGGGGCTGGTAATGAGGATAGGTATAGTGGCGCTTCAGGGTGATGTTGACCTTCATGAAAAGGCGATTAAAAGGTTCAAAAAAGATATAGAAGTTGTAAGGGTAAAGGATGCAAAAGACCTTGAGGGTACAAAACTTTTGATTTTTCCCGGCGGAGAGAGTCCCACAATGTCAAAACTCATAAAGAGGTTCAATTTGAAGGACGCTCTTTTGAAGAAGATTACGGAGGACAAAGTTCCAACACTTGCAACCTGTGCTGGTATAGTGCTCCTTTCAAAACTTGAAAAAAAGGATGGAAGGGTTGAGCCATTTGAGATTCTTGATGTTACTCTTGTGAGGAATGGATTTGGCAGACAGAAGGAATCCTTTGAGGATGAGATTAATGTAAAATTTGATGATAAGGAAGGGGTCGTAACGGGTGTTTTTATCAGGGCCCCGAGAATCAAGGAAGTAGGAGAGCGGGCAACACCTGTAGCCTTTTTGAAAGATGAGATAGTTGGAGTTATACAGGACAATATTATTGCACTGACATTTCACCCTGAACTTGCAGACGATACGGATATTATCTACGAGAAACTCTTTTCTCTTTCCGATTAATTTTTGATAATACGCGGTTTTTGAGTAATAATTAAGTTTGCTTAATTGAACAAGGAGGAATGATGAGGGAACTATTCAATACAGACAGGGAAATTTTTGACTCCATAATGAAGGAACTTGAAAGACAGAGAAACGGACTGGAACTGATCGCTTCGGAAAACTTTACCTCACCGGCAGTCATGCAGGCAATGGGCAATGTCATGACCAATAAGTATGCCGAAGGCTATCCCGGTGCAAGGTATTACGGTGGATGCGAATTTGTTGATATTGCAGAGGAACTTGCAAGGGAAAGGGTTAAAAAACTCTTTGGAGCAGAACATGCAAATGTTCAGCCCCATTCGGGGGTTCAGGCCAATATGGGAGTTTACTTTGCTGTTTTAAAACCGGGAGATACTATTTTGTCCATGCAACTTTCTCATGGTGGACATCTATCACATGGTCATAAGGTCTCGTTTTCCGGGAAACTCTATAACATCGTTCATTACACAGTGCATCCAGAGACAGAACAACTTGATTTTGACCTTATAAGAAAACTCGCACATGAGCACAAGCCAAAGATAATTCTTGCAGGGTATTCTGCTTATCCGAGATTTATTGATTTTAAGGCTTTCAGGGAAATCGCTGATGAGGTTGGAGCATATCTTCACGTTGATATGGCTCACATAGCAGGGCTTGTTGCAGGGGGAGTACATCCGTCTCCTGTTCCTTATGCGGATTTTGTTACATCAACTACGCATAAAACTCTGAGAGGCCCAAGAGGAGGATTTATCCTCTCAAAATCTGAATATGCGAAGAAAATAGACAAGGCGGTTTTTCCCGGTATCCAGGGTGGCCCGCTCATGCACGTAATTGCTGCTAAGGCTGTGTGTTTCAAGGAGGCAATGACAGATGAGTTTAAACAGTATGCATCGCAGATTGTAAAGAATGCAAAGGCCCTTGCAGAAACCCTGATGGAAGAGGGCTTGAGGCTCGTGTCAGGTGGAACAGATAATCATCTTATGCTTGTTGATTTAAGGCCTTTTGGCATAACAGGCAATGTGGCAGAACATGCCCTTGAAAAGGCAGGAATTACTGTTAATAAGAACACCATACCCTTTGACCCTGAAAAGCCAACTGTAACAAGTGGCATAAGGATAGGAACTCCTGCTGTAACAACGAGGGGAATGAAAGAACCTGAAATGAGGAGAATAGGCAAACTCATTGCAGAGGTTTTAAGAAACCCTGAAAGTGATACAGTTATTGAAAAAGTGAAAAAAGAGGTGAGGGAACTTACAGAGGCATTCCCTCTTTACAAAGAATGGTATGAAACAATGAAAGAGGTGGCAAAATGAAGCGTGTAATGTTTGGTATAGCAATATCATTCGGGCTTCTCTTTGGAATGTTTGAATTTCAGGGAGATGAACCCATTGCCCTTCAGACAGGGTATTCAATGATGACTCTTCCAGATGCAACCAGCGCCATGTTTTACAATCCCGCCGGGCTTTCAGAACCAATGATGCTTGGCAAGGCATTTTTCTTCTCTCAGTACTCGTCATCAGGTCTTGGCATAATGGTCTATGGAGCAGGCCTCAGATACGGAAATTTCGGTTTATCCTTTGTGGAAAGAGGAGCCAAACTGGAGGGAGATTATTCAGGAAGATATGGAGAGGGTAGATATGCAATCTCATACGGTAGAAAAATAAGTGATAATCTCATGGTGGGATTGAGTTTAAAGATGTATAAGTTTTCTGAACCAAGATACGGTGCTTCTTACAGTCCTTCTGTTGATTTAGGTCTTATAGCGGATAAGGACAGATGGAGTTTTGGTTTTTACTGGGTAAATGTGCCCGGTTCTGATTTGAGAGAGGAGGATATTCCAGAGTACGCTCAGGTGGCTATTGGCTTTACAGCATCAGAACTTTCCAGAACACTTCTTGAAATTGAATCCCGTGCTGGTGAACCTCTGAGGGTTGGATTTGGTGAAGAGATAAATCTTGTAAAAGATATTCTGAAAGTGCGGGGTGGACTCTCTCATCAGGGTTCATATAATAATTTCTCTGCTGGCTTTTCTGTACACTACGGTAATATAAGCCTTGATTACAGCGCTCTGTTTGTTCCTGATATGCCATTGAGTCATGGCATAGGACTTTCTTTCAGGAGGTAAGACGTGAAACTGTTTTTAACATTGTTTTTACTCATGCAGACACAGGGCGGCATTGATACTGAACAGGAACACAAATACGTTGAAACGGAAAAAGTGGATACTTCTGACGTTACCCATGTTCATAAGAAAAAGATGATAGACATCAACAGGGCATCCCTAAAGGAACTGGAGAAACTGCCAATTTCAAAAAAAGAAGCGAAAGCCATATACGAGTTCATAAGAAAAAGAGGGCCACTACATTCCTTCTATGACCTTGCAAAGATAAAGGGTCTTAAAACCTGTATCTGCAAATTAAAGCCCTATGTAAAGGTTATTCCACCACGTTCTCCTTTCAGATTCGCCTTTTATGCTACACGCGTACGTGAACGTGCCGCAAGGGAGGAAAGCCCGAGAGAGGCAGCATTTGATGAGTGGATTACCCTTCTCGCACATCCAATAAACATAAACAAGGCTGATGTTGACGACCTTTATCAACTTGATGGTGTATCCCTGCAGGACGCTATTGAGGTGGTAAAATACGCAAGGATGCTCGGTTTTCGTAGATTCTCACATCTCCGTGCCGTCAAGGGTCTTTCTTATTATGGATACAGGAATCTGAGACCCTATATACTCTTCTGGGATAAAAGACCTGCTCCTGTAAGCGGTGTTATGACCGTAAGAAGCGGATATTATTCCCGGCTCTTTGCAGAGGAGTCCAGCGAACTCATGGACAGAATAACAGAGCTTGAAACAAGAGATACAGGAAGTACAATGTGGGATTATCTTACTGATGCAGGCTGGGACACAACTCAACTTGATTCCCTTTCAGCAAGACTCAGAAGAGAACGTCTTGAATCTCAGAAACTCCATCCTGCTCCTTATATGAAGATTAAAACACACCTCAATTTCTATGGAAAGTTCAGGGCAGGATTTCTCTATAACTCTTCACCATATCTTTTGAGCAGAAAAGAGGGAAAATACTATGCTGGTGTTGAAGGACTGCCCTATCTTAAAAAGTTTATTATAGGGAACTATCATCTTACCCTTGATATGGGCCTTATGATGAACAACACTGATGAGTCAAGGGATAGATACATTGATAAACCCGGCCTTTTCCCTGACCTCACCTCTTCAAGGGAGTTTGCCCTCTTCGGTGAGGCAATGTGGCTTAAGTATAAGTCAGCCCAGTTAATTCAGTTCTTCAGTAAAACAAAAAAGGATGCGATTTTAGGTATAGACAATAGGCCACTTTTCTACTACAGGGCTTCCTTTGTCCCATCAGATTTTCGCAACGCCTTTACAGAAACCCTTTACGGAACATCGTTAAAATTTGACCTTCCCAATCCCTTCCCCTTTGGAACGCAGATTGGAATAAACTACATGAGTCTTGATAACAGTGAACTTACATGCGATTTCGGGCAACTTGACATTCCTCTTGATAGAGAAGAGTTTTCAGACTACAGGGAAATCTCATGGATGTCAGGTAAAAAGAATTTCATAGGGATTTCAGGTAGAACTTATAAGAGACCTATTTCCCTTTATTTTGAGTATGCAAAGGAACTTGGAGCCGGAGATGCCCTCAACGTCTATGCAAGAATTCAGGAACCCCAGTACTATCTTGAGGTCCTTTACAGGGATTATGACCTTGATTACTACAACCCTTACAATCGGGGATTTAAGGAAGATAACAGGTTTGAATATACTACAATAGAACGGTCTTACAGAGATCTTGACCCACTTGCATCAAACCTTCAGGACATTCCCGTGCCAAAGCCTGAACGTGGTATTTATATAAACACGCGGTATCAACCTGTAAGACAGATAATTATACCGAGGGCATACCTTGATGTATGGCAGAATAAGGCAAGTGGACTCTGGAACTGGAGACTTCAGGGTGAAGTGGAAATAAGACCGATATACTCTCTCAGGTTCAGATTAAAAGAAAAATTACAGGAAAGGAATACACAGAGGTATTTCGGGTATTCAACCTCGTTCAGTAAGGAGCATACAGTGAGGGTCTTCTTCCTTCCCGAAAGGGGCACGTTTTTAAGCGCTGAATACAAGTTTGGTGAGGTGGAACTTACACCAAAGACCAGTTACCTTGAAAGAGGAATAAGCGGCTCTGCCTTTCAGTTCAGAGTGAGCCATACATTTTCAGAAACGTTTTCCGTATCAAGTGGTGTGAGTTTCTGGCACACGAACGGTATGTCCCAGTGGAATTTTGATGATACGGGCATTGATTTCCTGTATGGGGATGGCAACAAGTTTTTCGTATCGTTTATTGAAAGACTTGCTCCAAACTTAGGTATAAGGCTCAAGATAAAGAGCAAGAGAGAGGACTATCCACACACAGGCCTTTTCGGGCAGGAAATTACAACACAATCTGGATATCCGGTTTATCAGAGTTTTGTTTCCACAAGGCGAGTGAACTCAATCCAGCTTATACTTGATTACAGTTTCTAATGCAACTTGGAATTGATATTGTCAAAGTTAAGAGGATTGAAGAACTCTATAAAAATTTTGGGGAGAGGTTTCTCAGAAAGGTCTTTTCAGAAAAAGAAATAGAGTACTGCCTGGCAAGACAGAATGTGGCAGAATGTCTTGCCGGGCGTTTTGCTGCAAAAGAGGCCTTTTACAAAGCCGTTGACAATACCCTACAAAAAAAAATCGCACTCAGAAACATAGAGGTTCTTGCCGATTCTACTGGCAGGCCTTATTATAGACTTCCCTCACAACTTAGCGCACTTCAAACTGCGCTGAGCATTACACATGAGCGAGATTTTGCAATAGCAGTCTGCACTGTAATAAGGAGGTTGGAATGAAGAACGTAGTTATTGCACTTGGAGGGAATGCACTTTTAAGAAAAGGTGAACCCAAGACATTTGAATATCAGGCAAAAAATGTAGAACTTACCGTGGAAAAACTCATTGATATTTTCAAAGACGGCCTTAACGTTGTTATGACACATGGAAATGGTCCACAGGTGGGAATTGAGGTGTTAAGGAATCTCTGTCTTCAGGAGAAGTTCCCTCCCTTTCCACTTGATGCCTTAAATGCCAATACAGAGGGATGGATAGGCTATATTATGGCAAGAACTCTCAGAAACTATTTCAGCAAATACAATATCAAAAGAGATGTGGTAGCAATTGTAACGCAGGTAGTTGTGGATAAGAATGACCCCGGGTTCAAAAATCCTTCAAAGCCTGTGGGCGATTTCATGACAGAAGAAGAGGCAAAGGAACTTGCAAGAAAATACGGCTGGATTGTAAAAGAAGATGCGGGCAGAGGATGGCGTCGCGTGGTGCCGTCACCCATCCCAAAAAGAACAGTGGAAGCACCAATTATAAAAAAACTCTACGAAGAAGGCACTGTGGTTATTGCCTCTGGTGGTGGAGGGGTGCCTGTTATTGAAGAAAATGGACTGTTGCGGGGAGCACAGGCTGTTATTGATAAAGACAGGGCATCTGCTTTGCTTGCACTTGAGATAGGAGCGAAAATACTCATTATTCTGACGCAGGTCCCCTATGCCTATGTAAATTTTGGTAAACCTGACCAGAAAGAACTCAGAGAAGTGAGTCTCAAAGAGATTAAAAAATACTATGAGGAAGGCCATTTCGCTGCTGGCAGTATGGGACCAAAGATTGAAGCAGCAATCACATTTCTTGAAAATGGTGGGGAAGAAGTTATAATAACATCCATAGAAAAGGCAAAAGAGGCACTTGAAAGAAAGGCTGGAACAATAATAACACCGTGAAGAGAATTCTGGTTACAGGGGGTGCCGGTTTTATAGGTAGTCATTTTGTAAGAGGGCTCATAAATGAAGGGCATTTTGTTGTATGCTATGATAAACTTACCTATTCTGGTAATCTGCTCAATCTTAAAGATATTGAAGGAAGAGAAAATTATGTGTTTATAAAGGGTGATATAAGGGATGGCAAACTTGTAAACGAGATTATTAAAAAATACACCATTGACGCTATTGTAAACTTTGCGGCAGAAACACATGTTGACAGGTCTATCTTGAACCCACAGCCCTTTTATCAAACGAACATAGAAGGTACACTTGCTCTTTTAGAGGTGGCAAGAGAAAATAGCATCAGAATTTTACAGGTCTCCACCGATGAGGTTTATGGGCCTTTGGTAGAGGGTAGAGCAAGCGAGGATTATCCCCTAAATCCAACAAGCCCTTATGCTGCAAGCAAAGCTTCGGCTGACCTGCTTTCTCTGTCGTACTATAAAACCTTCAATGTGGATGTGGTGATAACCCGCAGTTCAAACAATTTTGGGCCCAATCAGTATCCTGAAAAATTTATTCCCGTAATAATAATGAGTCTCATGGAAAAAAGAAAAATTCCCGTTTATGGCAATGGAAAACAGAGACGGGACTGGATTTATGTAAAAGACAATGTAAATGGCATAAAAGAGGTTCTTTTCAGGGGAAAATCCGGTGAGATTTACAATATTGGTGGAGAGAATGAACTTGAGAATATTGAACTCGTGAAAAAGGTTATAGGCATTTATGAGGAGATTACAGAAGAAAAAGGACTTTCAGACCTTATTGCCTTCGTTAAGGACAGGCCTGCCCATGATATAAGATACGCACTTTCAACAGAGAAAATTGAGAAAGAGATTGGTTTCAGGCGGTCATATAAATTTGATGATGCTCTGAAAGATACAGTAAGATGGTATATTGAAAACCGAAACTGGCTCAATTCAGTAAAATCACGGGATTTTGAGAAGTATTACAGGGAGAATTATGAAGGAAGGTAAGAACCTGAGAAAATTCATGTTCATTTCGCCCGATGGGCTCACGTTTTCAAGGGAAAATCTTGTTGAACCAGATGTTGATAATTTTCAGGTTGTAGGGTATGAAAGAGGTTTTGACCATGATGATGCTTTTATAAGATTTATCAGAAAAAATCCATGGCTAAAGTATACAGGTTTTAAAGAAATTATATGTATTGAAGTCAAAGAATTTCCATCTGAGGGTAAACCTATGTAAATTAATCAATTAAATGCAATAATACTTCCTTTGCCCACTGAGGTAATTCGGGATAATCCTCAAAATTCACGAGTGCCACCAGCCAGATAAAATGTTTTAAATCTTTTTTGTATTTCCCTTGCCAGTGTTATCAGCTTTTCCATCTCTCCACCGTTTTAACCAGAATTTTATACCTCTTTTGATTTCAGGATATCTAAAAGCGGTTGTGTAGGTTTCTTCAGGATACATTTCATAGAGTTTTTTAATGTCTTCAAACTTACCGTACATCAGAACTTTTAATATAATGCTTTCAAGAGGAGCTTTTCCATTTAAAGAGTCCCATACGAATTTCCTGAATGGCTCTGGAATCCTTATCCATTCTTTATAAATCATCTTTACACGTTTTACATCCCCTCTTATCTGCATGGTTTGATATTAATTTATGCAATGAGGACTGTCAAGGCTTACAAATTCAAGCCTTCAATATGTTTTTTATCCACGTTTTGTTTACGAACGCTTTTTTTAGGCCATCTGGCAGGTTCATTAACAGTATCAAAATGTCTTTTTTTGCCTCATTAAGGTATTCTGCGTCATGTGTTAACATGTAAAGTTCCCTGTTTATTCTGATTTTTTCCATGATGTTTATGGCCAGGCTTCTAAGTTGTACATAGTGTTGTATGGCTTTGTTGACCTGCCCTTTAAGCGTGAGTAAAAGCCCGTATTCTCTTCTCGTGTACCATATTATGTCTGTTGATATGTCCTGAATCTGTAATGAAGACATGTAGTATTGCTCTGCCCTTTCTAACTTTCCCTGAATAATATTTAATACCATCAGGGCGTAAGAATAGCGTGCAAGATGGTCACCATAAGCCTTATGGACTTTACTCTCTATCATTCTACCTTCCTCTTTTATATCAAGATGTACGATGCCCTCTCTCAGCAATTTCACTTTTAGTTCAGAAATTACGGCATCAACCTCAAGTGTATGAGGAGGTTTTGCAAGTTTTTTTATTCTGTTGAAGTACGATAGGGCATGCTGTATGTCACCTAAGAAAACAAGGTGTTCAACAAGGAGTCTCATGCTCTCCAGCATCATGGAAATAGAGAAAGTATCAGTATCTGTGTTTAAAGAATTCTCCAGCAGTTTGAGTACTTCCTTAATTTTGTTTTCTCTGTAAAGAGGTTCTAAAAACAACTGAGGCATAAAAAATGTATAACCCACAATTTGTGGTGTGTCAAATTGGAGATTACTTACTGCTTATTATACTTCTGTAACCCGAACTGCCTATTATGATGTGGTCAAGAAACTTTATATCAATTATTCTTGCAGCCTCTTTTATTTTTTCTGTGAATTCAATATCCGCCCTGCTTGGCTCTGGATTTCCTGATGGGTGGTTGTGGACCAGTATAAAAGAGTAGGCAGAATGTATTATTGCGGGTTTCAATATCTCTCTTGGATGAACTGTTGTCTCTGATAGCGAGCCGATGAAAAGCACCTCATCGTGTATAATTCTTCCCCGGGTGTCAAGGTAAATGCCTCTTACCACCTCTTTTTTCAAAAAAGCCATATCTCTTGCGTATTCGTGAACCTTTTCAGGTGAATTGAGTATTATCTCATCATGTCTCCCAAAAAGCCTTTTCCCAAGTTCCATTACTGCGACAATCTGAAGTGCTCTCACCTTAGGTACTGAAAATATCTTCATTAGGTCCTTTGCTTTAAGGGTGGAGTATCGGGATATGTTGCCATATTGCGATATGATTTTTCTTGATATGCTCATAACATCCTCTTTTCTGGTCCCTGTTCCTAAAATTACAGCAAGGAGTTCCTCGTTGCTAAGGTTCTCTGCTCCCTCTCTCATGAGTTTTTCTCTTGGTCGTTCCTCTTTTGGTATATCACGGAGTTTCATAAAATCTCCTCCGTTATTTTCCTTATTCTCATGGCAGTCTTTCCATCCCATAGAGGGGGAATTTTACCCTTTTTGCCGTATTTCAGCACCTTCTGTATGGTTCTTATTATACTGTCCTTACTGGTTCCTGCAAGTGTGTTTGTGCCCATTTCCACTGTTATGGGTCTTTCTGTATTGTCTCTCACTGTAATGCATGGAATACCTAAATACGTTGTCTCTTCCTGTATCCCCCCTGAATCTGTAATCACCAATTTAGCATTTTTCATGAGTTTTACGAATGCTCTGTAGCCCATTGGTGGGATGATTTCAAAGTCATTCAAAAAATCGCTAAGGCCAAATTTTTCAATGTTTTTTTTAGTCCTCGGGTGTGCTGGAAAAATCACTCTTAAATTACCCCTTGCCTCTTTAATCGCAGACAGTATATTTAAAAGGTTTTCTTTTATGTCAACATTATGTGGTCTATGGAGTGTTAGAAGTATATAAGGCTCTGTATCATTTACAGGATGTATTTTCTTCAGTACATACACAAGTGAATCTATCATGGTATTACCAACAAGAAATATAGAATTTTCAGCGTGTCCTTCTCTTTTCAGATTCTCTATACCAGATTTCTCTGTTACAAAGTGAATATCAGATATGGTATCCACAATTATTCTGTTTGTTTCCTCAGGCATACTCCGGTCAAAACTGCGAAGTCCTGCTTCAACGTGTGCGAGTTTGATTTTGATTTTCTTCACAGCCACTGAAATCGCCATTGTTGAATTCACGTCTCCAAAAACAAAAGTCATATCAGGCCTCAGATTCATGGCAACTTCCTCTGTTTTTTTCATTATTTCAGCAATCTGGTGTATGCTGCTGGATTTATTTATCCCAAGATAAAAGTCCGGGTCCGGCAGGTCAAGGTCTTCAAAAAAAACCTTTGACATTTCAAAATCATAGTGCTGGCCTGTGTGCATTACATAAAGTTCAAAAGAGGTGTGTTTTTTGAATTCACGATATAAAGGGGCAAGTTTCATTATATTGGGTCTTGTTCCGACCGCAAAGAGTATTTTTTTATTGCTCAAATAACAGTCCTCCAGGAATGTCCTTTAGCACGGTACCTTTAATACAATAAAGCAAAGAGGGTGATGTTCAAGATTCCCTGATAATCTTTGCAAAGAGTTTTCTGTTTCGTGGGCCATCAAATTCACAGAAAAAGATACCCTGCCAGGTTCCAAGCACTATATCTCCATTCTCAATGATGAGGCTTATTGACGGTGAAACGATGGTGGATTTAATATGGGCATCACTGTTCCCCTCAAGATGCCTGAAATTTGCACTTTTGGGGATAAGTCTGGAGAGAAATTCAGTAATATCAGCACGCACGCTCGGGTCAGCGTGTTCATTTATGGTGACAGCAGCGGTTGTATGGGGAACGTAGAGGACTAAAATACCTGATTTTACCTTCTGTTTGTGGACATACTCCCTTATACCTTCTGTGATGTCAATCATTTCATTGCGCTTGTGAGTTCTTATTTCAAACACGTCCATTTAATTGTCCTCCTCCTTTTCACACATGAGGACTTCTGTTTTTCCATCGGTTTCATCAAATTTGACTTTAATAACCTCAGTTTTCGTGGTGGTTACGCTTTTACCGACAAAATCTGCACAGATAGGAAGTTCCCTGTGTCCTCTGTCAATTAAAACGAGGAGTTTAACCATGCGGGGCCTTCCAAAATCAATGAGTTCATCAAGAGCTGCCCGTACGGTTCTGCCCGTGTAAAGTACATCATCGCATAGTATGATTATTTTATCGTTAATATCAAAATCAAGTTCAGTTTGCTTTACTACAGGGCTTTCATTAACAAGTGATAGGTCATCCCTGTAAAAGGTAATATCAATTTTGCCCGTTTTTATCTCTATGTTGTGGTCTTTTTTCATGTAATCACGAAGTCTTTCTGCAATGGGAACACCCCTTGTTTTAATACCAACGATAACGGTATTTTCAAGGTCATCAATTTTTTCCGCCACCTCTGCTGCAAGTCTTCTCAAGGTTCTTGTTATTTCCTCCTCCGTCATAAGGACATACTTCTCCCGCAGCATAACTCCTCCTTGGTTTTAAAAATTATAAGAACTTCAGGACGAATAATCAATTTAACGAGACGGTTAATAATAAAAATCAAATGATATTGACATGTTGCGAAACACTACTATCCAATATAAATATGACATGCAGCCAATAACTACGCCGTTAATGGTAGCACCATAGAGTGTATTATTGCCACGTATTTCCAGCACTTTTTCTTCATAACATTTAAGATAGGTTTCCACATAATCCGGAGGTTTACCTGCAAGTTCAACAGCAGAGGGGGGTGAAACAGGTTCAATACTGGCAGTAAAAAACCCCACAACCCCAAAGATAAGTCCATATGCAAACCAGAATGTTTTATTCGTTCTTTTTCTGGCTTCCATCTGTGCCTTAAAGCATGCGCGGGATAAGGGGATGTCCTTTTGTGATGCAGCAAGCGATGAAGGTAAAAGTGTTAAAATTAAAGTGAGTAATATTACTTTTGAAATAGTGTATATTCTGAGCATTTGCTCTCTACCTCCAGTTTTCTTTAATATATGGAACCGCTCTATAAAAGTAATAGATATCAACAAGTTCCACGATTAGAGTTAGCGTATTTACACAGCCACTCAGAGCATCTCTGTTCTGTATATCCGAGCGAGCCTCTTTGTAGCACTCAAGGTAGTATTCAGCGTACTCAGGCGATTTTCCCATAAGCCTTGCAGAAGGTGGGTCAGTAACTATTATGTTGGCGGCTACAATACCAAAAATTAAGAAAAGTGCACCTGATGCCTTCCATATCTTATGATTTGTATCTCTGTAAGCATCAATTCTGGCTGCCAGACATGCCTCCCTCTTGATGGGGTTTCCAGTCTCGGCAGGTAGTCCAGATGGAGACATTACAAAATGAAGTAAAAGCGCAAAATTAAGTAGAAACTTTAATTTTGCCATAAACAAAGTATAAAGCCCGGAGGTTATTCTGTCAAATACGATGCCTAAAAATTATTCTCAAGACATTTTCTTAGTATGTAACTGATTATTATCACTTAAAACCAATGCGTCTTTCAGTTTTTTTCTGCTGTTCCTCCATTCCATCAATCATATCGCTTATCCTTTTTCCCCCGAATCTCTTTTTAATTTCATCGTCCAGCCAGTCTGCATACAGGGAAAACTGATAGAGCACTGTGGCAAAAATATTAAAATCAAGTGTCTCCACCGGTAGAGAATACCCTATGTAGACCTTATTATCGTCAACTCTGATATTACCAAATGGTTTTGCACCATCAGTAAGGAGAAATTTCAGAAGCTCTTCGGATGGTTCCACACCCTCTATGACATCTGCTATAAAGACGATATTATCCTCTCCCGGAACAATATGAATTTGAGTACTCTGATATAGAAGCACAACATGGCGTTCCAGTTTCTCGCCAACGTCTTTATAGGGCAGGTTCATCATGTCAAGGTAAAAATATATCTTATCCCAGACCCTATCATCAACAATACTCATCATACCCCCTGTGTTTTACTTAATTATAAAGCACTCTTCGTGTGGCTTCACAATTTTTAAGGTTTACATTATAATTTGCCCATGCCGAAAGCCGTTTATTTTATAGACGGTAAGTTTACAGAAGATGCAAAAATTCCCGTTGATGATAGAGGTCTTTACTTCGCAGACAGTGTATATGAGGTAATAAGGGCAAAAAACAAAAGGCCTTATTTCCTTGAGGAACACATTGAAAGATTAAAGAGAGGGCTTTTAGAACTTGGAATAAAGATACCCGTTTACCTAACACAAATAGACGAAATTATCGCCAAAGCGCTTGTGAGGCTTAATGAAGATGAATCCTCAATTTATATTCAGATAACAAGAGGTAAAGAGCAAAGGAGCCATCTTCCCGGGCATAACCTTGAGCCTACCTTTATCCTCATTACATCAAAATTTAAACCTCTGGCAGATAATCTTTTGAAAAACGGAGTTTCACTTATCCTCCACGAAGATATAAGATGGGGGCGGTGTGACATTAAGACAACAATGCTACTTCCCAATGTTATAGCGAAAATGAAGGCAAAAGAAAAAGGTTATTTTGATGCACTCTTTTATAAAAACGGCGTAATAACAGAAAGCACATCCTCTACTTTTTTTGCAATTAAGGGAAACGAATTGATTACACATCCTCGGGATACAGGTATTTTACCTTCAATAACAAGAAAAAATGTAATAGAAGTTATAGCGCCTCAACTTGGTTTTAAAATTATAGAAAGACCATTACGGGTGGAGGAAATACCTGATATTGACGGGGCCTTTCTTGCAGGAACTACCTATGATATATTGCCTGTAAACAAAATTGAAGATGTATCTTTACAGGTTTCTGATGCCATTTTAGAAATTCAATCCGCTTATTTCAGAATTATAAGTGATATCACAGATTAACAATTACAGCCCTATGCCAAATTTTATTTTTTCTTGACACAAAATAAGGATAGCTGTATAATTTCCCATATTAACAGGAGGGAGTTATGATAAACAAAAAGTATGTCTATGCACTAATGCTCCTCCCTGTGCTTTTGTTTGCATGGGGAGAGGATAGCTACATCACCAGTACAAACAGTTCTCAGTATCCCGTATCGTATGACCTTGTAATACCAAATGACACGATGATGTTCTGCGCTTACGAGTTTTATGATTACAATAACAGCAACCTAAACACATTTAGAATCTATATGTCTCAGGATACGGGCAGAACATGGTCCTACTTGAATGGATTTTATTATATTAGTGATTCTTCTTTCCTCTACAATGAGATTGCTTTAGATTACATGTACGACAGCCTTATTGTGTTTTTCCCGAGTAAATATCTGGATACGGCTTATGTTATTCTACTTCCTTTCGCCGATTTATCAGCTTATTCTATTAGAGGTCCTATAGTTTTTTCCATGGATACAGTGCTTGACATTAAATTCCAGAAGGTTTATGCAGATAACATCCATCACTTATATGCGATGGCAATGGGTAAAAGTGCTGATACTTCATTAATTGAGGTATTGAGAAGCGATGACAATGGCAACACATGGAATTCTATAATAAGAAGAAAGATATCCTGGTCATCAGACATAGCTCTCAGGCTCCTTGATTTTGCAGCAAGACCGTACGGTGGTGATACAATAGAACTTGTATACGCAGAATCATATACAAACACAAGTAATAATGACTATTCTATTTATTACGAAGTTTGGAAGGATGTAATTTCGCAGTCTCCTGTTAATATATCAGCACTCCATCTTCTAAAAAGTACTGGTAACTACAGAGAATGTGCGGTGGATATACATGGAAACATGATAGTATGGACCATAGTGGATTCCTACAGACTCTATTTTGCATGGAGTACTGACGATGGGAATACAATACAACTCAGGGAGTATCCGTACAACAGCGACTTTACTACAATACATAAGATAGATATGGTAACATGGTATGGATTGTGGGGTGGTGGATTTAATTTATCCTTTGTAGGATATGATGGAACCGATACAAGAGTGTGGTATCAGGAGATTATAGACTATGATGATTCTATTGGATTTTCAGATTACCGGGGAATGGTATCAGATAGCAATACCTATACGTATCTTGCCAATTTTTCTCCTTACTACAAACCCAGAATAAAAAACTACGCTAATCTATTAACACCTGCCATAATGTGGCATAATGATTATTACCACCTGGTCGGAACCCCACCCATTCCAATCTATGACAGCACGCAGTTTTATATAGATTACATGGCTTATACCAATGTTGCCGAGAGACATGTCTCAGAAAGTAATCTGAAGGTGAATTTAATAGGTGATGTCTTGAAGGCAAACGTGCCATTTAAAGGAAAACTCAGAGTTAGAATACTTGATATAGCAGGCAGAGTTGCAGAGGAAAGAGTAATTGAAGCAGAAGGTAATACATTGAGTATGGACATCTCGCCGCTTAAGCAGGGTATTTACTTTATGACAGTGGAAGGTGGAAATAGAGTGCTCAGAGGGAAGTTCATCAAGTTGAAATAATCAAAAATAAACATCTGCACTTTTTCGGGGGGCTTTGCCCCCCGTTTTTTTATTCGACAAAATTGTCGTAGCGTACAATCAGATTCCCAACAAAATTGTCGGTCATAATGTCCATGGACAAACTTTTACTGTATTTGCAGGCGTTTTAACTTCTGGCATAAAGATTGCAGTAATACAGGCGTAAAAGGAGGTATAAAATGAAGGTAAGAGGAAAGATACTCAAAAAAGTGGCTGTACTGGGCATGGCAGCAGTACTCGCAGGGGTTGTTCCGGTCTCTGCGCAGGTCACACAGGATACAGAGTCAGAAATACAGACTATGGACTCAATGCAGACTCAGTACCAGCATCGCTATCAGTATAAAAAATCCATGAAAGATTCTCTCATGAATCAGATGAGGCATCATCATATGTACAGACATAATGAAGGTATGCAGGACTCAATGCGTATGCAGAAACAACGCAGAATGATGAATGAAGATGGTATGCCTCGGGATAGTTCCGTTATGAAGAGAATGAGAAAAAGAATGCGTGATGAGAATTGTGATGGTGTGCCCGATAGTGCACAGGTAAGGACAAGAAAGAGGATGAGAAATCATACGAGTGGTACAGCCGAAAAAGGTACAAGGAAACGTATGAATGGAGAAAACTCCCCCAGTAGCTCGGCTACCGATGGTGAAGGTGGCATGGGTTCGCACAGGAGGCATAAAAGCCACGGTGGCCATAATTAATCACAAACTTATCTCACATGGCGGGGCTACGCCCCGCCTTATAAAAAAGTCAAAAGGAGGCTTAAAATGAAAGGAATAAAAAGAAGCATGAAATATTTTACAGGTGGCTTTTTTTCATACTGGGTGCATTTACCCTCACATTTGCTCAGGGTATGGGAAATGGTAGGAGAAATTTGCAGCGAGGTATATATGGAATAGATTATGTGAAAAACCTTCCTAAAGAGGAACTCAGTTCGGAGGAAATAACCTCCATCAAGCACATGCGAGAGGAGGAAAAACTTGCAAGGGATGTTTACCTCAAATTATATGAGTACTGGAAACTGCCGGCTTTCGCCAACATTGCAAAAAGTGAGCAGAGGCATATGGACATGGTAAAGGCACTCATTGAAAAATACGAATTACAAGACCCTGTAAAGGATGATGTAAAGGGCAAGTTTAGCGACCCTAAAATGCAAGAACTCTATGATAAACTCATAAAAGATGGTAAAAAATCTCTTAACGATGCACTCAAAGTGGGCTGTCTCATAGAAGATCTTGACATCTACGATTTAAACGAATCACTCAGAAAAGTGGATAATCAGGATATTAAATTTGTTTACAATAACCTGAAAAGAGGTTCCTACAATCATCTAAATAGATTTTACAGTGTGCTTAAAAGATACGGCGGGTCATATACTCCCATGTACATCTCTCAGGAAGAATTCAATAAAATAGTTACTTCTAAAACCATGAGAGGAATGGGCAGAAGAAGAGGCAGCAGATTTTAGTATGAGGGAGATGGGTTTTACGGGAGAAGTTTTATTCAATGCTTCTCCCTCTATCTTTTATTCCAGTCCAAGTTATTTGGTTCTGTACTTTCTATGGCTTCTTTGGGTTTTAATGCGGATTTATGAATTAAAGACTTTAAACTTATAAGGAAAAACAAATGGGAAGGTGATGAAATGGTGGGAATCTGGGCTATACTTGTACCGATTTATCTAAATATTGGCCTTGAACAGTACTTTACGGACAATGCAACCTTAGGCAGTATGCCTTCAGGGGATTATATAACCTATGTTGACTTATCCTATGAGTCCGGCGGTGATACCAATCCCCTGATGCTTACGCTGTTTTCAAATCTCTCCCTGTTTTACAATCACGACTCCCTGACTAATTATACGCTGGGTGGCGCACTTACATATTTCAGAGATATACTCACACCGGGAAGTTTCTTACAGATGGATGTTGAGGGTGGTGTTAATTTCGGGGGATATTCAACCTACTTATATCTCATTCCTTCCCTCTCCTCCAAAATCTATGCTGGAAGTGATATTTTGATAAAACCCTATTACGGTATAAAATTTTTGAATGCCGAAAACATCCTGAGATACGAAGAGCACAAACCATCCCTTTCTATTCTATTCTTTTTACCCACTGCGACCACTTTAAAAATATATGGCTCTGCTAAAATCAGACATGAAACTCTTTATAGTACCGACTTTTATACCTACGGCAGAAAGGAAGGATACACATTAACAGAAGCCGATAATAAAACACTGTACAGAAGTGACTTTGCAGCGAGGATAGCCCAGAATATAATAAGGCCTTTTGGTGTTTTTGCAGAGGCTGGATATGCTTACTCTCCTGAGAGCAACCGCATTAGCACAAGCAGTGATGTTCCTATAGATGCAGGTTTGTTTGAAACACAGTATGCAGAGTGTGGTATTTACGGCACACTCGGAGCCACTTTGATTTTAATAAAGGGGCTCACAGTAAAAACCGCGTATAATCTTTTCAATAAAACAGTAAGATATACGGATACATCAGGAAGCGAACTCTCAAGGGATGATGTGTATACCTCTTTTTCACTGAATATCCTTTATAATTTTGATATTGGAAATACCGAATGGAATCTTGGTTCACGCTATGTTTTTAAAAATAACAATTCAGATGTACCAGTGTATTCATACAGAGAAAATGCCCTGTCTTTATATCTGGGTATGGGATTTTAGGGGGTGATTGTATGATACTTTTATTTGTAATCCTTGGATTTGGAGGATATCTATACAATCCCGGGGATACTCTATCTTTAAGTGGTCGTGTTGATAGCATATACCTTGATAAAGCACAGCACGGCAGGGCAAATGTTCTCATAGTGAGATTACGGATGGAAAATGAAAATATAAGGGATGTGGTGCTGGGACCATCATGGTTTATAGAGAGTTTACCCGCAAAGGGAGATTCTGTTCTGGTTCGTGGTGCAAGATGCACAAATAGAGAGAGATTTGTGGTCGCAAGGGAACTGTATAATTTCACAAGAAAAAGAAAGATTGTACTGAGGACTGAGAACGGCTTTCCCATGTGGCACAAACACAGGGCACGCAGATATGGCTGGGAAAGTGAGGAAAATGGTGGTCATAGAAAAGATGGCGGGATGCTGGACGGTGGCTTTAAAGAGGGAGGAAGAAGAAGAGGAAGGCATTGAGGATTAAGAGTAGAAAAATCGGCACATTCCTTCTAATTTTTTTCATATTTTCACTGTATATGGGATTTCTTATTTACAATTCCTTTCATAACAGGAGAATCCTCAGAGAAATAGCACTTAAGGATGTATTAATCACCAGGTCACTTTTAAAATCAACATTGAGAGAGATGGATACACTGACACCGAGTAAAATTTATCCGCTCTTTGCCGAGATGGTTGACACAGGCAATTTTGATTATATAGCACTTTTGAAGCAGGATAGTCTTATAGCATGGTACACTGCTTATGAAGGCTTTTTACCCTTTGACCCGCAGGAGGTGGACACCCGGTTACCCTATGTTTATATAAACACACCAGATTATCCCATTATAGAGTTCCACACATACATCAAAGATGGATATTATCTTGTGGGAGGATATTCCCTTTACTATATAGAAAATGTATGGAAGAATTCATGGAAGAATATACTTCTTACATCCATGGTAATTTTTGTTTTGATGGCAGGAGCGTTCTGGGTATACTTCCTGATGGAGAAGAAAATTGTAAATGATGAAATAAGGCTCAAAGAAGAAACAGCAAGGAGCAGGTACTACAGGGAACTATCAGGACTATCTGCTCAGATGGCACATGAATTAAAAAACCCGCTAAATGCTCTTAATATGGCACTTCAGTTGATGAAACAGAAGGGGGCAAGGCCTGAATACATTGATATAATCAATGGCGAGGTCATGAAAATGAACAGTATTGTGGAAAGGTTTGGCACACTGGCAAGGAGTATGCAGGCAAAGGCAGAACAAATAATAACAGAGCATTTAATTGAGAATGTTTTAAAGCAGGTTTTTAGAGAAAATATAGATTTTAATGTGCAGGTTTTAAAGCAAATTGAAGTTTCTGAATTTAGTTCAGACTACACACTACTTGTTCATGCCCTTTCCAATATAATTAAAAACGCAGTCGAAGCCATGCGTGATTACAAAGTGGAAATGCCTGTTATAGAAATAAAAGTTTACAAAAGAGACGGAAAAGTATGCTTCTCGGTCAAAGACAATGGCCCGGGAATAAAGGATGAAGAAAAAGAAAGGATTTTTGAACATTTTTATACCACCAAGACCTACGGCATGGGCATAGGACTTGCAACTGTTAAAAAAATAGCCACTGTGCTGGGTGGTGATGTAATGGTATTTTCAGAGGAGAATAAAGGAACAACAGTTGAATTATGCGTAAAAGACATGAAAATCTGATCAACTTACTCGTTGTGGAAGATGAAGATGTACAGAGAAAACTGCTTACAGAGTTCTTAAGAGACGCCGGATACAGGGTATTTGCCGCCCCCAATCAAAAAACAGCCCTTCAAATATTAGAAGATGCCGACATTAATATAGCACTTTTAGATATAAGGTTACCCGATGCCGATGGCTTAACGCTTCTTAAAAACGTACGCTCTAATTTTCCTTTCGTAAAATGTATCATGGTAACAGCCATGAACGATGTAAACACAGCAGTTGCAGCAATGAAAAATGGCGCTGTTGATTATATAGTCAAGCCCGTAAATTTTGAGGTACTCAGGGAAAAACTTAAAAATCTTTCCAGAGATATTGTATTTGAGGAGAAATTGTTTTCAGGGCTAAGAGATAAAGTTGAACTACCTTCTGTAGTTTACAGGTCTGACAAAATGAAAAAAATACTCCAGACAGCGCTGAAAGTGGCACCCTCTGAAACACCCATACTACTTACAGGTGAGAGTGGGACAGGAAAAAGTTTGCTTGCCCGCATTATTCACGAACACTCAAAAAGAAAAGAAGGGCCTTTCATAGATGTGAACATAGCCGCCATACCTGAAACCCTTATAGAGGCGGAACTTTTTGGATACAGAAAGGGTGCCTTCACGGGAGCATATGAAGACAAAAGAGGTATTCTGGAACTTGCAAACAATGGAACTCTATTTCTTGATGAAATAGGAGAACTCGCCTTAAATGTGCAGGTTAAACTCCTGAAATCCCTTGAAACAGGTAGAATAATACCTCTTGGTGCCTCAACTGAAAAGATTATAGACTTCAGGCTAATCACAGCAACCAATAAAGACATAGAACAGATGGTAAAGGAGAGCAAATTCAGGGAAGACCTTTACTACAGAATAAATGTCGTGCACATATATATCCCCCCGCTGAGAGAGAGACGCGAAGACATTGTACCTCTTCTTGATTACTTTCTCAAAAAATATGCGGAGATTGAAGGAAAAACAATAAAAGGTTTCTCCGCTGATGCACAGGCGTTACTTGTAAGATATCCCTATCCGGGTAACATAAGGGAACTTGAAAACATAGTGCACAGGGCAGTGGTATTTGCAGAGGAGGAATACATAACAAAAGAGGATTTGCCCGACTATCTTTTAAAGATAAAGAGTGATAATGAAAGTATATCACTTTCAGAATTAAAAGAACTCAATTTAAATGCAGCAATAGAAAATCTTGAAAGGGAGTTAATCAAGAGGGCATTAGAAATGGAAAACGGCGTAAAATCCCGCGCTGCAAAAAGACTTGGCATCTCTGAAAGGGTGCTGAGGTATAAGATGGGGAAATTAAATTTAGAATAAACGGGAAGATTTTATCACAAATTCTCCCCTACCATCTCTGCCACTTTTTCTAAAAACTCCCTATCTTTTTTACTAAACGGTGAGAGTTTGTGGGAGTCTATGTCAAGTTCTCCTGCAATCTCACCGTTTTTGAATATGGGGACAACGATTTCGGATTTCACCTCTGGACTGCAGGATAAATAATTCGTTTCTTTTGAAACATCCTGAACAATGAAAACATCTTTTCTTACCGCTGCCTGCCCGCAAATGCCCTGCCCGAATTTTATTCTCACATGCTCGGTAGGCTCTCCATCAAAAGGACCTAAAACAAGCTCATCCTTTCTGTCCTTGTCCACAAAATAGAAGCCAACCCAGTCGTAATGCTCTACATTTTCTCTCAAATATTTGCACACCTCTAAAAGTTTACTGTTCAATGGCGCCTCTTTTGATAAAATCTTTTTTATGTCATCAAGCATTTTCTTTTCGTCCATCTTTCTGCTCCTTTTTCAGGTTTTCCCAGAACTCTACCGCTTTTCTGTGATGGGGTATTACTATTGACCCACCTATTATAAGGCCTATATTCATGGCTTCAATGACCTCTTCATCGCTTACTTTCTCCTCAAAGCACCTTACAAGGTGGTACATTATGCACTCATCGCACCTTAAAACCATTGACCCGACAAGCCCCATGAGTTCCTTGTATTTTACTGGTATTGCCCCTTTCCTGTAAACAGCGCTGTCAAGATTATAGAACCTCTTTGTATCAAGATTTGAATATTTAAGGACAAGGTCATTTAAATACGCCCGTTCTTTTTTGAACTCTTCAGGTTTTTTCATCTTTCTTTCTCCTGCATTTTTCAATGTCTTCAATAACAAGTGATTTGTCCTCACATCTTTTTAGTTCAGGTTGCAATGTTGAATGGTTGATGGCGAATTTCTCAAAAAGCATCTTTTCTATTCCTCCCAGTATGCGGGAGACCTCTGATAACGAGGTATCTTCCTTAAACTCAACATGTGCCTCAAAAAACACATCATGCTCACCCACCCTCCAGATGTGGACATGATGAAGATTATCAATTTCTTTGAAGAGCTTAACAGCACTCTCAATTTCATGTAAATTCGTATGTTCTGGTGCAAATTCCATCAATATAGATACAGATTCTTTTATAATACCAAAAGAGGCGTATATGAGATAAAGTGCAATGACCATGGAAACCACCGAGTCTGCATAATAGACCTTCCATAGCACCATAAAAATACCGCCAATGACCACAGCAACAGAGGTGAGAACATCTCCGACAATATGAAGGTAGGCCGACCTTATATTAATATTCTCCTTTGAATCTCCATGAAGATAAAATGCCGTGAGCGTGTTGACAATAATCCCCACCGTTCCGAGTATAATGACGGTTGAGGCATCCACATGTTGGGGCGCAAAGAGCCTTTTTACGGATTCATAAATGAGTAAGACTCCTATCCCCATAAGTACAGAGGAATTAAAAAGAGCCGCAATAATTTCCGCCCTTATGTAACCAAAAGTCCTTTTCTCCTTTGCCTTCTTGTGTGAGATTCTATTGGCAAGCCAGCTTATAACGAGTGCCATAACATCGCTGAAATTGTGAAGCGCATCCGAAAGAAGTGATAAAGATGAGGACAATATTCCGAAAATGACCTGTAAAAGCGTTATGGTGAGGTTGAGTATTATTGCAATAGATAGCCTTTTACCCGAAATGTGATGATGTGCCATAATATTTAAATTATATCCTCTGCCCTTAGTAATTACAATCTATGAAAAACCTTTTATATTTTTATCCCCTGCATTATAATTGTTATTGAAGGAGGGAAATATGAATTTTCTGTTATTGACCCTGCTTTTTGCAGTAACCACAAAACCCTTTGAACTGTATTTTATGAGGGCGAAAATTCCGTCTTCATGGAGGGAAAAGAATACGGATATAACAAACGGCCTCCTTTTTGAAAGCGATAATAAAGATGTCAGTGTGCTGTCCTTTGGTAAGGAGCACTATTATTTCACATATCCCACGCTTATAATGGTGGTTGGTGGAAACCTCTCGTTTAAAGATGTTAAAAGGTTTGCACTTTCGGACTTTGCAAGCCTTACACTTCCAGAGTCGGATAGAAATTTTAAAAGGAAGTGGAATCCAGTAAATACGAAAAAGTACGACCTTAAAAACGGTTATAAACTCTTATACCATTCTTTTTACGGAAATGTCCTTGAGCCTGCATCAACGCCCGTGCCAATTGCCGTTCAGGTGGTTGAAGTTAAAAAGGGCAACAAAGAGGTGCTTTTCTTTTCAGGATTCGCCCTTGCCAATATCGGGGCATACAACAAAAAGGAACTTGCTGCAATACAGAATGGTTTTATGAAGCACATGCAGCAGGTTCTTAATGCGGCCCAGAGTGTGAAGTTTGCGGATTTAAAAAAGGACAATGCCTTTAAAAAATACCTTATAAGAAGAAAGAAATTCAGGCACGAATCAAGTTTTGCAAATTCCATTTCAACGGGTATGTATTCTGTCCAGACACAGGGAAGGAGAAAAATCTATTTTGATTTCTACAAAGACGGCACTTTAAGGTTTATAAATACAGGTTATGTGGGCGGTTTCTTCAATGTAGATTACAATGGCGATTTCGTGCAGAGTGGGGCACAAGCCCGTAAAAAAGGCAAAGAAAGGTGGAGCAGGAAATACAAATTTGATGTTTATAAAGGAAAGTGGCAAAAGTTCCTTGTTGTTCACCTTCCCAAAAGCAAAGGGGGTGATATAATTTTCACAATAACAAAGAAAGGTAAAGAAAAGTGCGGGAAGAAGACAATTAAGGGCCTTGCCATAAATGGAAAGGTTGAGGGCTATTTCCTCACCTATGGGGCTGTGTGTACATATAAGAAGTAAAGGAGGCAATATGTTCAAAAACAACAAAACAAAATGGCAGATTGTGGCAGTAGGCATTCTGCTTTTAATTGCAGGATGCGATATCCTGAAGGTAGGTCCTGCAAGCCCCGAAAAACCAGAGGGGCCTTCGTCCCTCAATGTCAATGAGCAGGGGACATTTTACAGTTTTGTATCCTCGGGTGATGTTGATTCCGTGAGTTTAAAATTTGATTTCGGTGATGGGAATAAATCAGAATGGAGTGAATTTGTACCTGTGGGCGATACCGTTTACGCCACACACGCATGGCAGGAAAGCGGCACCTACTATGTGAGGGCACAGGCAAAGGACAAAGACGGAAACACATCAGAATGGAGTGATGCTCTTTCTGTGAGTGTAGGAAGTCAAAGTTCAGACTCTTTTGCCCTTTCACAGATAGGTTCTTTTGGAAAAGGCGGCAATGTGGCAATATCGGGGAATCTTCTTTTTGTCGCCTCAAAAAACAACGGGCTTTACATTGTTGATGTAACAAATCCCGCAAATCCCGTTGAACTTTCAAACTATATCCCGCAGGACGCAAATAAAGTTCCGTATGTGATGGATGTCAAAGTAAACGGCAATTATGCCTATATCACAGTAACCTATCTCTATTCTTCCAATACAGAACTTGAGGTACTTGACATACAGAATCCGTCTTCACCCGTATCCGTGGGTGCATATGTGGACACAAGCGGCCATGCTGATTTTGAAAAACTATACTATGACAATGGAAAATGCTATGTGGTAGGACAGTATAACACCTTTAGAATCATTGATGTCTCAAATCCACAGGTGCCGAATGTTATGGGTGGAGTGGTTCTGAATAACTCTGTTGGGTCTGATATCTATGTGGAAAACGGTTATGCTTATGTGGCAGCCCGTGAAATGGGTATCCAGATAATTGATGTTTCAAATCCACAGAACCCAAGAGAGGTGGCTTCCCTTGATTTTCCATCTGACATAGTTGGCATTTCAAAAGAGGGCAATTACCTTTACCTTGCAGCAGAAGGAGATGGCCTTTTAGCCGTTGATGTAAGCGACATGCAGAACATAAGACAGGTGGGTGCCGTCACATTCGGCGATTACGCAGAAGGTCTTTATACGGAAGGCAATTATGCCTATCTGGCATGCAATACGGAGGGGTTTTATGTGGTTGATATAAGAAATCCCTCAATACCAACAATAAAAGCACATCTTGATACTCCGAATAGTGCAATGGATGTTGTGGTGTCAGGAAACTACGCCTATGTAAACGATTTGAACAGTGTCAGGATAATAAAATTACATTAAATTTTGTGGCGGGCAGGTACTCTACAGCCTCCGCCCGCCGTATTTGTGATTAATTAACCTATTGCGTTGTTGCTCCCCGTTTTTATGGTTTTGAATAGTCACACGGAATAATAAGCACTGTGCACCATATACTGAAATTTTTTTATGGTAAAACAACGCCATTTCAGTAATATTTATGTAGAAAATGCCGAAACTTGATTTTTTATAGGAATTGCCATATAAATATTGCTAACGATGATTATGATTAAGAGAGGGAAAGAACCCTTTAGTAAAAAGGGTTGCATGAAGTATTTATCCAGAGGGGAGTTGAGGGGTAATATTGCGTATATACGCCTTTACTGGAAATATATCCGCAATGCTGATATAAAGGAGTTAAGTGAAATCCCTGTCGTCACCCTGAAAAGATTTAAAACCGAGATTGAAATAAAATAATATAGGTGGTAAAAAATGAAAAAATCACTTGATGAGATAAAAGAAATTATAAAAAGACACAAAGAAGAGCTTAAAGAAAAGTATGGTGTTAAAGAAATTGGTATTTTTGGTTCTTTTGTGAGAGAAGAAGCAAGGGAAGATAGCGATATTGACATACTGGTTGAATTTGAAAAGCCTATAGGATTCTTTAAATTTCTTGAATTAGAGGAATATCTGAGCCATTTAATAGGCAGAAAAGTAGACCTTGTATCTAAAAAAGCCCTCAAGCCCCATATTGGAAAGTATATCCTTAAAGAGGTTGTAACAGTATGGAAAGGACATACATAGATTACGCACTGGACATCTTGTTGTCTATTCAGGAAATTGAGGAGTTCATCAAGGGTATGGACTTTGAAGAGTTCGTAAAGGATAGAAAAACTGTAAATGCTGTGATTAGAAGTCTGGAAGTGATGGGCGAGGCTGCGAAGAAAATTCCCATAGAAATCAGAAACAAATACCCAGAAATTCCATGGAAGTACATTGCGGGCATGAGAGATAAGTTGATTCATGAGTATCACGGCGTTGATTTGGAAATTGTATGGGGAGTCATAGAAAAGGAGATTCCACCTCTCAAACCCAAATTTGAAAAGATATTGGAGGAGCTGAAAGAATGAAATTAAAAGGTGACAGCTGGCACTCTCACACCCCTTTGGATTGCTGGGAGCTTTCGCACTTGGACAACAAGCGGGTATTTTACTTCGGCTATCACCTTCGTTTAGATACCCGTCCAACGTTATCAGAAAGCAAACAAAAGAAAAAGGGAAGGTTATATTATGGCAAAACAACTTACTTTTAAAGAATTGGCACAAAAAATTATTGAGGAAGAAAGGAAACCTCTTACTCCGGAAGAGATATGGAATATAGCAATAAAAAAAGGATATGATAAATTATGTGGCACTCGGGGAAAAACGCCCTGGAGGACAATTGGCGCACAGATATATGTGGATATAAGGGACAACCCCGATTCGCCTTTCGTTAAAATAGATTCTAAGCCTAAAAGATTTTTTCTAAAAACTCTTGGTTCAAAGGATGAATTGGAAAAGATAGAAGCGGAAGAAAAAGGCAAAATAGAACCTTCCAAGAAATTAAGATTTAAAGAACGAGATTTACATCCGTTCCTGACATATTTTGCTTATACATACATGAATGTTTATACCAAAACAATACATCATGAAAAGTCAAGTAAAAGAAAATATGCTCAATGGCTTCATCCTGACATCGTAGGAGTATATTTCCCGATTGAAGAGTGGAAAAATGAAGTTATAGATTTTGCAAAAGAAATTGGTTCTTCAGCGATAGTCTTATACTCTTTTGAGATTAAGAAAGACCTCGGGTTTCATAATCTTAGAGAATCATTTTTTCAGGCAGTATCTAATTCTTCATGGGCAAATGAAGGTTACCTTGTAGCTGCTGAACTAAAGAAAGATAATGAATTTATGGATGAACTTAAAAGATTATCTACTTCTTTCGGGATAGGAGTTATTAAATTGGATGTTGACAATCCCGATTCTTCGGAGATTATTTTTCCTGCAAAGCACAAAAGCGAATTAGATTGGGATACTATGAATAAACTTGCAGATGAGAATCCAGATTTTAGGGAATTCTTGAAAAGAATAAAGATAGATCTTTCAAGTAAAGAAATTAGAAAAGAAAAATACGATAAAGTTTATGAAAGCGAAGAGTTAATAAAAAGGATAAAGAAATGATGCGACGTTTGCCTCCTGATAACAGCGAACATACGCTCACACTTCGCTCTGTCTAAATTTATTCCTACAGGCAAACTTCATATGTTCGCCAGACGTTATCTTTTTTCTGCTCATAATACAGAACTCCTTTGTGAATATAATCTTACCCTCCTTCTTCCTTTTGTTGCCCTTATTAGAAGAAGGAGGGTACTGTATTTTACTTGTTTCGTGTAGTTTTTATCATGAGTCAATGATATACCTTTCGTGTAGATTTTTAATGAGGCAACTCGTTCATTTGACAAAATATGTAATTTGCTTTAAAATCATTGTATATCAAAATATGGAGCATTGAGATGATCCTTATCAAATAACAATCAGTCTTTTCGCCTCACACCCACAATATATTTTTATCTATCCCCAAACAGGAGGTGTTTTATGGGGAAAACTATTGTTGTTGACAATCTTAAAAAGGTTTTCAGGCGTCCCATTAAGAAGGAAGGATTTAGGGGACTTCTGGATTTTTATTTGAGGCCAAGGTACGATGTGGTTGAGGCTCTGAAGGGCATAAGTTTTGAAGCGTTTTACGGTGAAATTCTCACGATTCTGGGGCCCAATGGGGCAGGCAAGACAACGACATTGAAGATACTCTCGGGAATACTTCATCCTGATTATGGCAGTGTTTCTGTTCTTGGTCATATTCCACAGAAAAGGGAGAAGGCATTTTTAAAGTCCATAGGTTTTTTGACATCTCAGAGGAGGTTTGTGGAGTATATGGGATGGGACCTTCCTGCTGTGGATACCTTTAAACTCGTAAAGGAGATTTACGATATAGACGATAGAACCTTTAAAGATAGGGTTAAACTTCTTTCAGAGATGCTTGACCTTGATGGAATTCTTGAAGTTCCTGTTCGTAAGCTGTCTCTGGGACAGAGGGCAAGGGTTGAGATTTTATGTGCTATTTTACATTATCCTGCGGTTCTTTTCCTTGACGAGCCAACACTGGGCCTTGATATTGTCGCTCAAAAGTCTTTGAGAGAGTTCATTAAAGAATTTGTAAGAAAAACAGGAACAACGGTTCTATTTACCTCACACTACATGAAGGATATAGAGGCGCTCTCCGACAGATTGATTATTCTGAATAAGGGCAGAATTGTTTTTCAGGGCAGGCTTCTGGATGTGTATGAGAAATTTTCTAAATCAAAGAGAGTTGAAATTGAGTTTGAAAAAATGCCAGAGAGGGTTCCTTTTAAAGATAGACTTATTGAAATGTCTCTTATGCGCGCTCTGTACAGGATAGATTCCGATAAAGTGACTTCGTTTATCAAGGATGTGGTCTCTCGTTTCTCTGTGAAAGACATTAAGATAATGGAAGAGAGCCTTGAAGATTTGATAGGAAGGATTTTCAGGGAGGCAGCATGAGGGTTTACTGGAATATGGCGATTTATGAAATGAAATATGCATTGAGATACAGGGCAAACATATTTTTCAACACCATGAGCGAGATGGTGGCTTTTTTTGCCTTTTTCCTGCTCTGGCGGACGATTTTTTCCATTAATGGGACAGGTTGGGGATACACATTCAGGGAAATGGCCACATACTACCTTATCTCCAACTTCTTCTTTCACCATGTACCTGTGTGCTGGAATGAATTTTCATGGTTCGTAAGAGAAGGCATCATGTCAAACTTTCTTACCCGCCCTTTAAACCTTTATTATCTTTATTATTCAAGGACTTTTGGCGCCAAATGGGCATACATGACCTCAACGGTGATTTTCATAGCGAGTATGTATTTGATTTTTGGTAATTTCTTTGTTCTACCCCATAATATCGCTTTTATCTTACTTGCCATTCTGTTCTGGATTGGCGGCGGCATTATTTACTATTCCGCAAGTTTCTGGGTAGAGGCCCTTTCATTCTGGTTTGAAGAGGTTTCGGGATATTCAAATGTCCTTTTTGTCATCAAGAGTTTCCTTTCCGGGTATCTTATTCCTCTGAACATTGTGCCTTTTAAGAAATTCCTGATTTACCAGCCCTTCAATTATGTGGCGTACTTTCCCACAAGGGTTTTTATGGGTAAGGTTTCATACCACGAAATACTCTATCATTTTGTTGCCATGCTTTTGTGGATACTGACTTTCTGGGGAACATCCCTGTATGTATTGAAAAAAGGCCTTGTAAAATACAGTGCACCGGGGGGTTGATATGAGAGAAATCAAAGTTATTTTTCATGTGATAAAATTGAGTATTACGAGAAGCCTTGTGTTTAAAAGTTCCTCCATACTGAATTTCATGGCATCCATCCTGATGGCTCTGGGAAATATCTTTGTTATTCTCACCGCCATATTCAAAAAAACGCCGTCTATTGTGGGATGGACAAAGGGTGAGGTTATTGTAATTCAGGGTGTTATGAGCATAATCGTGTATCTCTATTACACATTGAATGAGCGGGGACTGTGGAAATTGACTTATATGATAGAGGGTGGGTATCTTGACCTTATCCTTCTAAGACCCATAGACCCAAAGATTTTTGTTTCCTTTAGCGCACCTGATCTGAAGGCGTTACTCAGAGTCATTACAGGAGTGCTTGTGCTATTTTACGGTTTTTTAAAGGCAAACCCCTTATGGCATAATCTTCCGTGGTTTTTTATGTCTCTTACCCTTTCATACTTCCTCTATCTTGAAATAAATCTGATTTTTTTCTCCGTGTCCTTTTACCTTTACAGGGCCTATATGCTTTACGAAATAATAAGCGATATGGAGGTTTTCGGCCAGTATCCAGTGCGGATTTTCGGAAAAGTGCTGTCATTTGTTTTCCTTACTATTATCCCTCTCGGAGTGGTCTCCAACTTTCCTGCAAGGATTATTTTAGGAAAAGGAGAGGTGTGGAAAACCCTCGGTTATGAAACCCTTATTGTTATCTTTTTATATATGGTGGTTAACATACTGTGGAGTGCTGGGATAAAAAGATATGAGAGTGTGGGGAATTGATGGAGTTTTGAGTATTTTTATGAGACGAAAGTTTATGTTAATTGCATAAATTTTAAAGTACTTGACAAAGCAAACTCCGCTCTTTATACTTTAGAATAACTATAAATCTAAAATTTTTATAAAAGGAGGTTTATCATGGCTAAAGTAACAAGAGAAATGGTAGAAAGGTCGGGCGTGGATGTTGACGTGCTTCTGGAACTGTTGATAAAGAATGCTGCGGCAGAACTTACCACATACTATTATTACACAATACTCAGGACAAATCTGATAGGTCTTAAGGGAGAAGGTTTGAAAGAAATAGCAGAGGTCGCGAGAATTGAGGATAGAAATCATTTTGAGGCACTCGTTCCGAGAATATATGAACTTGGTGGCAAGTTACCCGATGATATGAAGGAATTTCATGATATGTCAGCGTGTCCTCCTGCCAGATTGCCTGAAAATCCAACAGTAGAAGAAATCCTCAAAGTACTCGTTGAGGCTGAGAGGTGTGCTGTTCGTGAATATACCCAGATATGTAATATGACCGCTGGAAAAGACCACAGGACATATGACCTTGCACTTGCGATTTTGAACGAAGAAATTGAACATGAGTCATGGTTCTCTGAATTTCTTGGTGAAGGTCCGTCCGGGCACTTTATGAGAAGGGGAGAGACTTCTCCATTTGTGTCAAAGTTTTTGAAGTAGAATATCGGGGGCGCCGGGGTCGTCCCCTGTAATATGGAGTATGAAGATTTTTTCTAAAGATGAATTGAAATATTTTGATGGTAAAGAGGGAAGGCCTGCTTATGTTGCTTATAAAGGCAGGGTTTACAATGTTACAAACAGTTTTCTATGGAAAGGTGGAAAACATATGGCTTTGCATGTGGCAGGTTGTGACCTTACAGAGGAACTCAAAAAGGCTCCGCACGGGGATGAATTTATAAAGAGATTCCCTGTGGTGGGGGTATTAGAATGTAAGTAAAGCAGGAGGTAAAAAATGAGGATACGCAGAATGCTGATAATAATTGCAATGGGCCTGTATGCCTCCATTTTGTATGGAGGAGAAGGAAAAGTAAAATGGGGATACACCGGTAAGACAGGCCCTGTGTACTGGGGCTCTCTTTCTCCTGAATTTGAGATGTGCTCAAAGGGCAAAAATCAGTCTCCGATAGATTTGAAGGGATTTATTGAGGCAGATTTACCCGAACTTAACTTTGAAGACAATGGTCACGCTATATATATAGAAAATAATGGACACACAATAAAAGTGGGAGTTTCCCCCGGGACAACTGTTGAGATAGACGGAAGGAAATTCACTCTTTTACAGTTTCACTTTCATTCCCCAAGTGAAAATCTTATAGAGGGGAGGTCATTTCCTATGGAGGCACATTTTGTCTATCAGGATAAAGATGGGAATCTTGCCGTTGTGGCACTACTTTTTGAATATGGTGAGAAAAATCCGCTTATTGAGAAATTGTGGAAGAAGATGCCTGAAAAAGTCGGTAAGAACAAAATCACTTTTACATGTAAGCCACACAATCTTTTACCAAAAAATAAGGATTACTACAGATTTAACGGCTCTCTTACCACCCCTCCATGTACAGAGGGTGTCAGGTGGATAGTGCTTAAAGAATATGCTACTGTTTCAAAAGAACAGGTTGAAAGATTCAAGAAAGTAATGGGTATGCCCAATAATAGACCAGTTCAGCCTGTAAACGCAAGAGTGATTTTGAAGTGAAATTTTCAGGGGAAGTTCTTACTTCCCCTCTTTGAAATTCATAATCCGTCCTTCCTGTACCAGTGTGTTTTTGTTAAAAATTCTGTAGAACATAACTCCACGTGATATGAACGGCGGAATGATTGTGTTTTCTCCTTTATGCGCTTTTATATGGAAAGTTCCTCTGAGTCTGCCAGATATATCATAAAATTTTATGCTGTATTCTCCATGCTCTGATGCCATAAATTTGATTGTAAAAGGGTTGTTGTTTTTAAAAGCATAAGTATTTTTTGATTGTTTAATGCCTGAGATGGTGCCTTTGTAAATAACTGTAGTAATTGTAGAATCCGCGTTCCTGTATGATATAACAATATCTGTATTCCCATCGCCATCCATATCAGTAAATACGGGGTATGGGTAATAGTAATAATGAGAAACAAATTCAGCAGATTCCCAGGTAGAAGTGGAATAGTTCGTATAGTAATAGATTTTAAATGTGTAGGAACCGTCGGAACTGTTATATGTGTATTTTTCCACTATCAAATCCTCATTCCCCGTGGTGTACACGTAACTCATAATTTCTTCATAAGGTGAAGAATAGATAATACCTCTAAGTGTATTATCCGTAAGTGTATGTATTTTCAGCGAGTCTCCATAAAACAATATGGCATCCTTATGGCCATCTCCATTTACATCAAAAAAGGCAATATAAGATGGAGAATCCCATGTGTTTTGATAGTACTGATTGAACTGTGAGGTTATAATAAGGAAGATAATGCTCAGCATATATAACTCCTCCGTTTGCTTTACTTAAATTATAAAGTACTGTAAATGATGGGAGTATTTTTTTCTTTTGTCTTTGGGTACTGTAAAAAAACGTGGAATCATTTCCCTCTACGTCATCTATGGGTTAAAATAGTTTTACTATGTTCAAAAGGGTGCTTGTAGCGAATAGAGGGGAAATTGCACTGAGGGTTATTTATGCCCTTAAAGAATTAGGTATTGAATCTGTTGCCATATACTCTGAGGCTGATAAAAATGCTTTGCATGTGAGTATTGCTGATTATTCTGTGTGCGTTGGTCCTCCCTCACCAAAGGAAAGTTATCTTAATATTCCAAGGATTATCAGTGCAGCAGAGGTTTCAGGCGCTGATGCTATACACCCTGGCTACGGTTTCCTCGCTGAGAACCCTGATTTTGCTGAAATAGTTGAAAAGGCAGGTTTCACGTTTATTGGCCCTTCTGCTGACTCCATAAGGCTTATGGGGGATAAGATTGCTGCAAAGAGGGTGATGAAAGAGGCAAAAGTTCCGATTTTGCCCGGAACCCTTGACCCTGTTTCCACCTATGATGAAGCCAGAGCCATTGTGGAAGAAATAGGCCTTCCTGTTATAATTAAGGCTGCTGCTGGTGGTGGTGGAAGGGGAATGAGAGTTGTTGAAAGGATGGAAGACCTCAAATCTCAACTTGAAACTGCCCAAAAAGAGGCTGAAATAGCGTTTAATGATGGTCGTGTTTACATTGAAAAGTACATAAGAAGACCAAGACATATAGAAGTGCAGGTGCTTGCAGATAGGCACGGAAATGTGGTTCACCTTGGAGAAAGGGAGTGCTCAATACAGAGAAGGCATCAGAAACTGCTTGAGGAATCTCCATCTGTGGTTGTTGATGAGGAAACAAGGAAACGACTTGGGGAAATAGCCGTAAGAGGTGCAGCCAAGATAGGGTACTACTCTGCTGGAACAATGGAATTTATCAGAGATGAGGATGGTAATTTCTATTTTATGGAGATGAATACAAGAATTCAGGTGGAACATCCTGTTACTGAGTGGGTTACGGATATTGACCTCGTTAAGGAGCAGATACGTATTGCAGCAGGTGAGAGGTTGTCTTTTAAACAGGAAGAAGTTGAATTTCGTGGACATGCCATAGAGGTGAGAATAAATGCAGAAGACCCTGAAAGAAATTTTGCACCCTCGCCGGGAAAAATCACGTTTCTCCATCTTCCCGGTGGTCCGGGTATAAGGGTTGACTCTGCAATTTACCATGGTTATGAAATTCCACCAAACTATGACTCTTTACTTGCAAAGTTAATAGCACGTGGAAGAGACAGAAGTGAGGCTATTGCAAGGATGAAAAGAGCCCTTTCTGAGTTTATTATTGAAGGAGTTAAGACCACAATTCCCCTGTTTAACACCATTCTGGAGCATCCAGATTTTGTAAATGGTGATATTGATACAAAGTTCTTAGAACGGCTCTGATGTTTAGACTTCTGTATCTTGCAGCAAAGGGCACGGGGCAGGCTTTCCTGTTATTGTGGGAGTCTATTTTATCCATAAGAGAAATAGGTAAAATTAAAAGGCCCTTTGTGGAGCAACTTGAGTTTTTTGGGGTGAGGTCCCTTTTTCTGGTGAGTTTGGCATCGTCCTTTGTAGGAATGGTATCTTCAGTTCAGACGGCATATCAAATAAGGGATTATGCTCCTTTAGACCTTCTGGGAATGGGAGTGGCAAAAGTTGTGATGATGGAACTTGGACCTGTTATTACCGCTCTGATAGTTGCAGGAAGAGTGGGTGCAGGAATGGCTGCAGAACTTGGCACAATGAGGATTACAGAGCAGATTGATGCACTTGAAACACTGGGGATAAATTCAGTAAGACATCTTATACTTCCCAGACTGCTTGCTGGTATTATAATGATGCCACTTTTAGTGGTACTTGCTGATTTTGTGGCTATTGCTGGTTCTGCTGTTGTATCTGCAGTTTACCTTGATATTCCGTTTTCTACATTCTTTTCAGGTATAAGAACCTATTTTTATCCCATTGACCTCTTTGGAGGTCTTTTGAAAAGCGTTGTTTTTGGCTTTTTGATAGCCTTTATCTCAAGTTCCTTTGGGTATTATGCTAAAGAGGGTGCGAAGGGTGTAGGAATTGCTACCACACAGGCAGTTATGTATTCTTCACTGTTTGTTTTAATGGCTGATTACATACTTGGGGTGATTCTTTACGGATGATTGAGATTATTGACCTTTATAAAAGTTTTGGTGATAAGGAAGTTTTAAAGGGAGTTAATCTTACCATTAAAGATGGTGAGGATATTGCAATACTCGGTAAAAGCGGTGAAGGTAAATCTGTGTTTTTAAAACATGTTATTGGTCTTTTAAAGCCCGATAAGGGAAGTGTTATCGTTGATGGGGTTGATGTTACAAAATTATCAAAGCGTGATCTTTATCGCCTGAGAAAAAATTTCAGTTATGTGTTTCAGGGCGCAGCACTGTTTGATTCCATGACAGTGTACGAAAACATAGCATTGCCATTGAGAGAGCGTGGTTTCTCAGAGAATGAAATAAAAAGCAGGGTAGAAGAGGCACTTTATCTTGTTGATCTTGAGGGTATAGAAAACCTTTATCCCGCAGAATTATCAGGTGGAATGAAAAAACGTGTGGGCCTTGCCAGAGCCATTGTTTCAAGGCCAAAATATCTTCTCTATGATGAACCCACAACCGGTCTTGATGTTCTTACGGCATGGAAAATAAACAAGTTGATAAAAAAACTCAATAAGATGGAAGGTATTACAGGTGTACTTGTGACCCACGATATACGTGGGGCACTTTACACATCCGACAAAATAGCCCTTTTGAACAATGGTGTTATAATTGAGGTTATAGAAAGTAAAAGGTACTTTGAGGCTAAAAGTCCAGAGCTGAGGGAGTTCCTTGAATCTGGTGGCCTTCTTGGTCAATAGAGGTTTAAAAAAGTAACACCCTTTTTTGTTATAATAAGGTTTGGTGGGAGGTGTTTTTTTATCTCTTTTGATGCTTTATAAGTTATAAATACCTCGGGAATTACATGGTATATTTTATCTTCAGGGTCATCTGAAAGGAAAATAAGCGTTCCTCTTTTAACACCTTCTAAAAACTCAATTCTGTCTCTGCTTGAAGCCATGATAAACTTTACTGAGTCTGCCACGTATCCTATTCCCTCAAATTCAACCTCAGCATTCAGAGATTTAAAGAAGTCCACGTAATAAAGCAACGTCTTTGTATTACCTATTAGATATTCGTAAAAAGCCCTGTCCGGTATAACGAATATCCTTTCAGGATTTACCTGAAATCCTGGAAGAAGATAGAACATGCTGAGGATTTTCTTCTGAGAACGGCCGTTTTCACCTGTTTTTCCAAGGAAAATAAGAATATCTGGTTTTTCTTTGATGGTGAGAGTCAGTATTCTGTCAAAAGCCAGTTTACTTCCTGAGAGTTTATCAAAGTCTGTTATTAACTCAACCCTCAAGAACTTTTTTGAAGGAGTCTCGTTTAAATGACCCTCGTAGGTAGTTATATCAAAGGCTTTTGTTGTAATTCGCATCGTCCAGTATGGAATAAGTTGAGCCCATAGAAAAAAGGAGAGTGCCAGTAAAGCCAGAAAAACAAGTACCAGAAATATGTAGTCTATAAAGTGGAATTTTTTCCTGTTATTTTTCAGCATCTTCAGGCGTATCTGTCACTCTGTATTCTCTGAGTTTGACTTTCAAAGACCCAAAATACAGCCTGCTCTTCATTAAAACAGGAAGTCTCAGGCTGTCTGCGGTTATCAGTATTTCTGCCTTTCCTCCTCCCTTTATAATACCTCCTTTGAGGTCTGGTTCTAAGAAATAGCATTTTTTCTTTATTCCCCTGTCCCGGCATGAGCGTATACCCTTAACGAATACATGCACTATTTTGTTCCTTCGGTCAACATGATAGGGGATGTTTATGGTATCCTTATCTTTTATTTTAAGTCTCCTTATTAGGTAGTAGAGACCCAATGGGTCAATGGCCCCTTTTAATAGTGTCTCTCTTTTACTTCTGCCACGTGAGTAGGTAGCAAATCCGCTGTCAGGATAGTAGTCAATAACAAGGGAGTCATTGAAATGACCTTCTTTAAGTTTTTTTTCGTATCTTAAAGTGTACATGCTGTCTGTGTCAACATATGAGTAAATTGTATCGGAGACTGTAAACAGGGCACCTGCACCTTCGCTTTTTGCGGTCATTCTGAAAACGTATACGTTTTTCCCTCTTAGCGTGTCGGTTCGTAATACTTCCATGGTTAGTGTCCCTAGTTTCAAAAAACCATAGGACACATCAAAGATGAGTCTTTCGCCAGAGGAGAATGGTGCAGGTAGTAAAGATAAAAAAAGGAAAAAGGAGAGGAGGCTCAATGCCCCTTCTCCTTTTCTTTTTTATAGGCAAGTTCCCTTAATTTATTTACATACTTCGGTGATTCAAAGCTATACGTGTATCTTTCTGGTATATCGTATCTTCCTTCCACTATGGCAACCACGTCTTCTGTAAATACTATTTCCTCGTCAGTGGGAATGACAAAAACTTTGACAGGAGAGTCGTCAGTTGATATGGTAAATTCCCTGTTCCTGCTCATTGCGTTTTTATTGCGTTCTTTATCAAGGTATATTCCCATATTCTCAAGTCCTGATAGAGCCTTCTCTCTGATAATGGGACTTCTTTCACCCACCCCTGCAGTGAAAACTATTGCGTCCACTTTGCCCAGCACAGCATAGTAAGCACCTATGTATTTTTTGATACGATATGCTTCCATTTCAATGGCAAGTTTGGCCAGTTTGTCTCCCTTTTCTGCGGCAATCTCAACGTCCCTTCTGTCTGCGTATTTTTCAGTAATACCGAGAATTCCACTTTTCTTGTTCAGTATGTAAAGCACCTCTTCCGCACTTATGTGCTCTTTTTCCATGATATAGGTGATTATAGCAGGGTCAAGGTCTCCTGAGCGTGTACCCATGATAAGTCCTTCAAGCGGCGTAAATCCCATTGAGTGGTCAACGGATTTACCATTTCTGATTGCGGTCATGCTGGCACCGTTACCTATGTGGCAGGTTATGAGATTTACCTCGTGTGGTTTTTTGCCAAGAAGAACCGCTGCTCTTCTGGAAACATAAAGGTGTGATGTGCCGTGAAAACCATATCTCCTTACACCGTATGCTTCATACCATCTTCTGGGAGCAGCGTATAGATAGGCATATTCTGGCATGGTTTGATGAAAGGCGGTATCCATTACAGCCACATGGGGAACGTCAGGCAACAGTGCCATGGCGGCCTTTATGCCTTTAACATTCGCCGGGTTGTGCAAAGGTGCAAGTGACGATAGTTCTTCAAAGGTTTTGATTACCTCGTCCTTTATGAGGATAGACTTTGTAAATTCCTCACCTCCGTGAACAACCCTGTGTCCAACTGCATCTATTTCTGATAGGTCTTTTAATACGCCGTATTCAGGATGTGTGAGTGTGTCCATTACCAATTTTATAGCTTCCTGATGATCAGGACATTCGTGTGAAATCTTTACCGGGTCTTTACCGAAGGGTGTATGCTTTATAAAGGAATCTCCTATTGTAACCCTCTCAACTACGCCCTGTGCCAGCGGGATTTTTTGTTCCCAGTCGTAAACCTGATACTTTACCGACGAACTGCCACAATTAAGGGTGAGTATCTTCATTTTCTATTTTCCCGCGACAAGTGCCGCAAGGGCTATTGAGTAGAATTTTGAATCCTCATCGTCTGCTCTGGAGGTAAGAACACATGGTACGTCTGTACCTGTGACCACTGCTGCAATTCTTCCGCCTGCAAGTTGCGTCGCTGTTTTGAAGAACACATTACCAGTTTCAATGTTGGGGAAAATAAGAATGTCTGCGTCTCCCTCAAGTGGACTTTTGAGTCCCTTTATATCAAGACATTCTTTTGATACGGCAATATCAAGTGCCAGTGGGCCATCTATAATAGCTCCTTTAATCTGACCACGCTCTCCCATAACCTTTAAAAGTGCAGCATCAATGGTGGATGGCATTTTAGGGTTTACCTTTTCAACTGCACTGATTATTGCCACCTTCGGGGTTTCTATGCCTAGTGCTTTTGCTATTTCCACAGAATATTTGACCATCTCTATTTTCTGTTCAAGTGTTGGCTGTATGATAACCGCAACATCGGATACAATAAGCAACTTGTGGTGCATGGGAAATTCAACTACAGTTACATGGGAGAGGACTTTCTTTTCCTTTAAAAGACCTTCCTGTTTGTTAAGAATTGCTCTCATATAGGTGGCAGTATCAACAAGTCCCTTCATAAGAACATCACCTTTTCCCTCTTTTATGAGGCGCACCGCCACACGAGCGGCCTTCTTTGGGTCTTTTTCTTCCACAATCTCAAAAGCACTGACATCAACATTATGGGACTCTGCCACCTCTTTTATTTTTTCCGGGTTTCCCACGAGGGTTACATCCACGATACCTTCCTTATGCGCTCTCGCCACTGCCTCTATGGTATGAGGGTCTTCTCCTGCGGCCACAACAAGCCTCTTCTTCTCTCTACCCCTTATCACATCCAGCATTTCATTGAGTCTTTTAATCATTTGAAAAAACCTCCTTTACTCATAAATTTTTGCTTTTTCTTCACCCTTTAAAACCCTTAAAGCACCCTCCATAAGTGCCTGCATCTCGTCTTCTCCGGGATAGACCAGTATTTTTGCAATAAAAGACACCCGTTCTTTAATCCACGATACAAACATATCGTCATAAGCAAGACCTCCGGTTATCACTATAGCGTCAATGTCTCCACCTGTAACTGTTGCTATCATTCCTATCCACTTTGCAATGTTATAGGCCATTGCCCTGTATATAAACTCTGCCTGTTTATCTCCATTTTTCACACGCTCTTCAACTTCTCTCATGTCATTGGTGCCAAGATGTGCCACTATACCACCCTTCCCAGCCAGTTTTTTCTTCCACTCTGAGAGGGTGTATTTGCCGCTCATTGCAAGATTTATGGTATCCCATACAGGAAGTGAGCCTGCTCTTTCAGGGGCAAATGGTCCATCACCATTTAATGCGTTGTTAACATCCACAACCTTACCTTTTTTGTGCATTCCAATTGATACTCCACCTCCGAGGTGTACCACTATTAGATTTACCTCTTCGTAAGTCTTCCCGAGGTCCTTTGCTGCTTTTCTTGCCACCTGTTTCTGATTCAGTGCATGAAAAATAGACCGTCTTTTTATTTCTGGAAGGCCTGTGACCTTTGCTATCTCGTCCATTTCATCAACAACAACAGGGTCCACAATGAACGCAGGGATGCCAAGAGGATGTGCTATTCTATATGCTATTATACCACCTAAATTTGAAGCATGCTCTCCCTGAATACCTTTTTTCAGGTCTTCAATCATTTTTTCATTTACCTCGTAGGTTCCTCCGGGAATAGGTTTCAAAAGTCCACCTCTTCCAACAACAGCGTCTATTTTCTTAAGGTCAATGTTATTTTCTTTTAACCAGTTCTCTATCACGTTTACACGGAATTCCAGCTGGTCTATTATTCTGTCAAAGTGTTTTATTTCATCTATGGGGTGTTTGATTGTTTCCTTTTTTAAAAGTTTTCCATCCTCAAACAGGGCTATTTTTGTAGATGTTGAACCCGGGTTGATTACAAGTATAATATAATTCATGCTTTCCCCCTCTGTTGATTAAAAAATGTTTTAATAAACTCCAACCACCTTGTTTTTATGGCCTGTTCTATTATTCTTGCTACAAGTTCATGGGTTTTTTCGCCGAGCCCAACAGGGTCGGGCACATCGTCATCTGAAAGAAGAAAGGCCCGGTCTTTAAATTCAGGAAAGTTTTCTTCTATAAATTCAAGGTGTTTCTTCTCCATAACAAGCACAAGGTCAGCCCATTTGAGGTCTTCTGTGGAAACGGTTTTTGATATACCTTCTATTCTTTCGTAGCCAAGTTTTTCAACTGCTTTCTGGGCTATATTGCTGTATGGCGCTCCTCCTAAAAATGTTCCCCTTGAACGAACGTTAACAGGCAGGTCTTTGAAAATTGACCGTGCAATGGCTTCTGCCATGGGGCTTCTTTCTATATTACCGGTGCACAGAAAAAGTATGTTTAACTCATCACGTATGGCAACTGGAACGCCTGTTTCTTTTTTAATCTTTACCACGGGAATGCTACCCTTCCTCAGAACAACCCATGTGCCATCTCTGTACTCAAGTACAGTTGAGGAGAGATTTCCGGCCATTCCTTCCACAACAACCACATGCCCATCAAAAATTTGTTTGATTTCATTAAAAGTAATGGGTGTTGGCTTTCCCGATATATTCGCGCTTGTCTGAATAAGGGGGCCGGTTTTATTTAGAATCTTTATTAATAAAGGTGAGTCCGGAATGCGAAAGCCTATCTTACCGTTTTTTTGAAGATACGGAAAGAATGAGTTTATAACAGGCAAGACCAGCGTAAGTGCACCGGGCCAGAAGGACGTGAGTTTTTCAATCTCCTCTGTATCAATTGAAACAATGTTATCAAGGGATTTTTTATCAGGCAGGAAAAGCCCTACGGGTCTGGACCTGTCTCTTTCTTTTAACGCATAAATTTTTTCCACGTTTTCTTCATCTGGCAGAGCAATAAGTCCGTATACAGTATCTGTAGGAAAGGCAATAATTTCCCCTTTCTCAAGCAGTTCTACTAATTCTTCCTCTGTCATATTTTAAATTGAAATCCCACAAATATGGCTGGTTGTGATACAAGGGGAATACCAAATTCCATTGTAAGTGAATAGGGCATTCTCTTCAGACTTTTTCTGACCTGTGTTTTTCTTGCAAGTTCAATTCCCACAAAAATCTCCTGAAAATCCGCGAAATTGCTTATCTGCCATATATCCGTGTCAGCTGGCAAACTGGTGCGATAGTCAGGCTGATAACCGTAATGGAATCCGCCATAGAGGGAAGCATATGGGGATAGGGAATGAGATAAAATAAGGTCAAGTTTCCAGGATATTCCCTGGGCAAATGGATGATAAGCAAAGCCTGCCAGAACTCCAAATGATACAGGGTAAGAGTATTCAGATAGAAGGAGAAATTTGCCAAATGGGCCAATGCCCTCTCCAAGTGAACCATAGAGACCAAATTCAGCAAAATTGGATGCTCCATATGAAATATGACCTCCAAAATTGGGTATTGTAAATGCAGTTCCGGATGATTTTTGAGATTCTCTTACATTTTTATTTGTGTACAGGGGAAAATTTACAAACCAGCCCGAGTCAACACTTCCTGCCGCTATGGGACGCGCCGTCTGGAATGTTCCAAAAAAACACCCATTTATTAGCAGAATAAGTGGTAGAAACAAAAAAAGCTTCTTCATCTCTCTAACTCCTTTGTTTGTAATAAATTTTAATGCATAATTCGGGGAATTTAAAGAAATCTAAGGCCGTTTTATTCCCTATTCTTTGTGATTACGCCAATTTTTAGAATTTACTTTAGTGCCAAGTTAAACAAAAATGCATATTTTAGGGATATGATGTTATGGACATACCTTGTTAAAACGCAAAGCAATTCTGCTTTTTGTTATACAATTTAAAGACTTTATAATAGTACAAAGCCAAAAGGAGGAGTAAAATGGCGAAAAAATTCGTGTACTTTTTCGGTGGAGGCACTGCCGAAGGTTCAAAAGAGATGCGCAATCTTCTTGGTGGAAAAGGTGCAAACCTCCACGAGATGACGAGATTGGGAGTACCGGTACCACCGGGATTCACCATATCAACAGAGGCATGTGTGTACTATTTTAAGACACAGAGTATTCCAGAGGGCCTTGAGGATGAGGTAAACAGGAACATAAAGAGGCTTGAAGAACTTACCGGTAAAAAATTTGGTGATAATACCAATCCTCTATTAGTCTCCGTGCGCTCAGGTGCGAGAGTGTCAATGCCCGGTATGATGGACACCATTTTAAATCTGGGGCTTACTGATGAATCAGTAAAAGGACTGGCAAAACAGACGAATAATGAGAGGTTTGCACTTGATGCCTATAGAAGATTTATTCAGATGTTCAGTGAAACAGCGAAAGGGATAGAGCACAGACATTTTGAGAGAATTCTTGAAACAATCAAAAAGAATGCTGGAGTAAACCTTGACAGTGAACTTCAGCCCGAACACTTAAATGAGGTTATCAAAGAATACAAGGCCATTTATAAGGAACATACAGGTGAAGAGTTTCCTCAGGACCCGTGGAAGCAGCTCTGGGATGCCATTATAGCTGTTTTCAATTCATGGAACAGCGATAGAGCCATTGAGTACAGGAAGATAAACAGAATACCCGATGACTGGGGGACTGCTGTTAATGTCGTAACAATGGTATTTGGAAATATGGGTGAAGATTCTGGCACAGGCGTTGCTTTCTCAAGAAATCCCATGACAGGTGAGAATAAGTTTTATGGTGAGTTTCTCCCCAATGCACAGGGTGAGGATGTGGTTGCAGGTATAAGAACCCCACATGCCTTAAATGAATATTCAAAACAGGAAAAGAACAGAGATCTACCTACACTTGAAGAGACGATGCCTGAGGTCTACAAAGAACTTTACGATATTGCAAAGAAACTGGAAAAGCACTATCGGGATATGCAGGACATAGAGTTTACCATTGAAAGAAATAAACTCTATCTCCTTCAGACGAGAAACGGTAAGAGAACCGCACGTGCAGCAGTTAAAATAGCAGTTGATATGGCCGATGAAGGGCTTATTTCAAAAGAAGAGGCACTGATGAGGGTTGAGGCATCAAGGATTGATGAACTTTTACATCCCATGTTTGACCCCAAAGCGGAAAAGAACGTTATAGCAAAGGGACTTGGAGCATCACCGGGAGCAGCCTATGGTAAGGTCATATTTGATTCAGATGAGGCAGCAGAACTTGGCGATAGAGGAGAGGCTGTTATCCTTGTGAGAGACGAGACATCACCTGATGATATTAAAGGTATGGCCAGAAGTAAGGGAATACTTACATCTCGTGGAGGTATGACCTCTCATGCTGCAGTGGTGGCAAGAGGAATGGGTATTCCAGCTGTGGTCGCTGCAGAGGATATTGAGGTTGACTATGAAAAACAGGAATTCAGAGTAAGTGGTGTCACTGTGAAGAAGGGTGATTATATCAGTATTGACGGACTTACCGGTGAGGTTATGCTTGGTAAGGTGGATACCATAGACCCTGAAATCTTTGAAGAGTTTGATAAGTTCCTCAAATGGGCGGATGAAATAAGATGGATGGGTGTGAGAGCAAATGCTGAGACACCTGAAGACGCAAGAAGAGCGAGGAAGTTTGGCGCGGAGGGTATTGGGCTTGCAAGAACAGAGCACATGTTCTTTATGGGTGAGAGAATATATGCCATGCAGGAGATGATACTTGCCAAAACAAAGGAAGAAAGAGAAAAAGCACTTTCCAAACTTCTGCCCATGCAGAGAGAGGACTTTAAAGAACTATTTAAGGCAATGGATGGTTTCCCTGTAACCATAAGACTCCTTGACCCACCGCTTCATGAGTTTGTTCCCAAGACAGAGGAACAGATTAAGGAACTTTCTGAAAGAACAGGAGTTCCTGTAGAGGAAATAAAGGAAAAGGCGGAGGCATTAAGAGAGGCAAACCCCATGCTGGGGCACAGAGGTTGTCGTCTTGCCATAACATATCCAGAGATAGCGGAAATGCAGGTGAGAGCCATAATAGAGGCTGCCATTGAGGCGAAAAAAGAAGGGGTGAAGGTAAAACCTGAGATAATGGTTCCCATAGTATCATTGAAAGCAGAACTTGATCTAATGAAGGAGCTCATAGATAGGGTGGCAAAGAAGGTTATGGAAGAAAAAGGTGAGGAAATTGAATACATGGTTGGAACCATGATAGAACTTCCAAGAGCAGCCCTTACAGCAGATGAAATAGCAAAAACAGCGGAATTTTTCTCCTTCGGAACAAATGACCTCACGCAGACAACATTTGGATTTTCAAGAGACGATGTTGGTAGATTCGTGCCTGAATATATAGAAAAAGGACTTTTGAAGGATGATCCATTTGCAGTTCTGGACCAGAGTGGAGTTGGACAGCTTGTTGAAATCGGAGTCAGAAAGGGAAGAAGCACAAGACCCGATTTAAAGGTTGGAATATGTGGAGAGCATGGAGGAGAGCCTTCATCTGTTAAATTCTGCCACAGAATAGGTATGGATTATGTCTCCTGTTCTCCGTTCCGTGTGCCCATTGCCCGTGTTGCCGCAGCACAGGCAGTGATTGAAGAAAGAAGAAAGAGGAAAAGAAGGTAAGAGGCAAATACCTTAAACAAAAAGGGCAGGTAAAACCTGCCCTTTTTTATATGATAAATTTTGAATTTTCACAGAATCTTTAGTCCCCATTTAATTTTAAAGATGATTTTTCCAGAAGATAATGACCATGAAGAATTTCCGGTTTTTCTCATGGTTCTTTGATATGCAAGGTAGATGCCCTTAAGATAATCAGGTTCATACAGAAGAACAATATTCATGTCAATATCTTTCTGACCTAAAAGTAAATTGTTGGTATAAATAAGAGAGGGCTTTATCAAAAAGTGTTTTAAAGGTGTAGGGTGTTCTCCGTAAAAATTAATCGTATAAAGGCTGTCAAAGGGGCTTTTTACAAAGAAAACATCCATTCCAGTATTAAAACCAAATGGGGAGATGTTTGCAGTAAACTCTGGATTGAAGAGATGTCCACCGAGATAATTGCCATATAATACTGTAAGACGTGCCTGTTTCCATGAAGAGAGATAGTAAATTAATCCTCCACCGGCCAGTCTGTAAGACCTGTCTGGCAAAGAAAGATAATTTAACTCTCCCTCCTCAAGGAGTAAAGCGACACCGTAAGGCAGCAAGTAGGTCGTCATATTTCCGCTGTAAACCCTGTGAATGATGGACCTGTCAAATTTATTGATTAAGTGATTTGTATATCCAGAAACATTGAAAATAATATTCCTCTCTTTCAATTTAAAGTATTTAAGGAACTGTGCATTCAAGGCGAACTTCCTGATGCCCTCAAAATTGTATTCAACGGTATTTAGAGGAGATATAAAGCCCGTGTCAATATCAGTGTAGGAAAAAGACCCTGAAATACCGGTGTTTGCATTTTTGTTTATTTTGAAGTATTTAAGTTGTGCATCAGTATTCAGAATAGATGCCCATTGTGCAGAAAGGTCAATACCGTATTTTTTGATAGTGTGTGAGGCATCAAATGAAACTACATTATAATTCAACCTGTTAAGCATACTGAAGGCCCCCAACTCCGATACATCGGAAAGATGATACTTAAACCTGCTGAATATTATGTCGTTCAGAATAGTGTCTTTTAGATAATACATTACAAAATCGCTGGATTTCCCTGCTGTGTAGAATTTTCCACCGTATTCAATGTTTTCTATGTTCCTTGTCCTTACAAGAAGTTTGGGCAATTTATAATATCCCCTTCCCTCTATAAAAAACGGCCTCTTTTCAGGGTAGGAAATGGGCAATCTGCCCAGGGAAAACCTTTTAAAGTCAAGAGGAAGCTCCGAGTAATCGGGAAGTCCTGTGATATCCATTACCGTATTGTTCCCTTTTTTAAATCTCATGGTCCCACCTAATTTCACCTTATTATCCCAGTGTGTCCGGGCGCTGTCATATATCCTTTCAACTCTAATGGAAGGTATCATAAAAAGCGCAACATTTGTGCGTTTTTCAATGTAATTAAAGTCTATTTTAAAATCAGCAAGGTCGTATAAAGAGCCTACATTATTTGACATGTAAAGTGCCTGGAGTTCGGAATTAGATATAATATTTCTCAGTATCTGGATACCCCAGGAATCTTCTGAGTATGTAATACTTGAAAAGGGAATTTCCACAGTGCATTCCCATCCATAGGCGGTTTTATTTGCCTTTGTTCGTATATCTCCATCCCATTCAACAATTCCCTGTTGGGTAAGCATTTTGTCATATACAGTGCCCAGAGGATTAACTACAATATAATATGCGTTTCTACCTTTACCATTTGGTGCAAGTATGATAAACACCGCATCTTCTCCCTGACTGATTTCCTCTGCATCGCGCTTTTTTATGGTAGCACTGAGAGCGCCCTTCTGATAGTTCTTAAAATAAAACACAAGTTCTTTTTTTGTATAGCCTGCCGATACAAGAGTTGAATCCTTTGGTGAAGATGAAGTATCCGGCATTATTTCAACAAGTTTTACTTGATTTTTTACCATGTATATATCAGCAGGAGATTTTATCTTCGCAGGTTGAAGCAGCATGGATACAATAATAGTGACAAACATTATCACCTCCTGTTTTTACTATTCAATAAAGATTTTTTCGTCACACAATTTCAGAATTTTCTCATCGTGGGTTGTTATAATCACTGTTTTACCTTTCAAGAATTCCTTTAATTTTGACATAATTCTAATAGCATTGTCTTTATCCAGAAAGGCTGTTGGCTCATCTATAATAACGATAGGGGTATTACGCAGCATACCCCGTAAAAGGGAGAGTCGTTTTTTTTCGCCGCCGGATAGACCCGAATTTTTGAGTAATATTTTTCTATTTTTGGAAATTTTATTTAGCAGATTTTTTAGTCCTATTTTTGCGGCTATTTCTTCCACTTTTTCCCATGGTATATCCTGTCCCAAAGTGAGGTTTTCATAAATGCTCATACTGCTAAAAAATTGGGGTTCCTGCTCAATCAATGTTATTAAACTCAGAATATCATTTACTTCCATTTTATTTATATCTTCTCCCAATAGGAAAACTTTCCCGTCAGGTACACTGTAGTGCTTTAAGAGAATATTTAAGAGAGTGCTCTTACCCCTTCCACTTTCGCCGATAATACAAAGCCATTTCCCCTGCTTCAGCGTAAGGCTTAAATTATTTATCACCGGATGATTTTCATAAGAAAAGTAAAGATTCTTAATTTCTACAGCGGGAACATCGGATGGAAGACGTTTTAAATAAGATAGTGAGTGTGTTTTGGGTTCATAAACGCTTTCTCTATTTAGAATTTGAAATATCCTTTTAAGGGATACTTTTGCGGGCTCTACCTGGGTTGAGAATCTTAAAATATAATCCAGAGGTTGTCTTACATACTCAACATATATCATAAAACTCAAAACAATTCCTGCCGTCAGTTTACCTTTTAGAATCAGGATTGCTCCAAATAAAATGATAAAAAATTGCACACCTATTGAAAGAAAGGTGTTTAAAACCGAACTATAAAAGAAGTTAACCCTGAAAAGGTCCATGTAACTTTTTACATATTTATTATAAAAAGTTGTGAATAAGTCAAGTATCTGGTGCAATATCCCAAAATTTCTAACTATATATGTATTTCCTATACTTTCGTCAATAAATGCAATTACATTTTGATAGTCTCTCTGCCTTTTTTGGGTAAGTGAGATTGCTTTCTTTTGGTATATTACCATTAACACCATATACAATGGCACTGGAAGCACGCTCACGATTGTCAGAATCCATGACATCTTAATCATTAATATCAATGCACCAAGTGCCATGAATCCCATGGTTCCCAAGTTTAGATATGAATCTATAATAAGAGGGTCTATTTTGTCTACATCATCAAGTATTATCTGTAAATAGGCACCCTGTGTGTGTTTATTCACCTCCGAATACAGCAATGTATGTAATTTTCTTAAAAGATTTTTTCTTAAAACTCCTTTTATATCAACTTTAATTATTTCCATACAATAACCATATATATAAGCCGAAATCACTGCCAAAATCCAGGCTATTCCAAATAACCAGATGGCATTATACATTAAATTCTTTTTTCCAGCGATTGCAAAATCCATAATCCCTTTTAAAAAATAGGGGATTAGAATCTGTAGTATTGAAGAAATAAGGGAAAACACTAAAATTGATAATAACAAAATCAAATGTTTTTTAGTAAGGATATACTTTTTGTAGAATACTTTTAGAAAATTTTCATTGTTTTTTTCCACCACATCACCTCCTTTATTTTTGTTCTAAAATTATAAGGGTGCCCCTTTGCAATGAAAAATTTAATTGCTATTTAATTACCAAATAGAAGGAGTTTTTTCCATGAAAGATGGAAAAAACTCCTTATGATTTTATGGTATGGAAATTCGCTAAGGCTTAAGAGCCTGAGTAAATATTATCCCGAGAATGAAAAACCATATCCAGAAAACTCCCTTCAAAATCCCCATGTTTTTTGATTTAAAAGCAGGTTGGAGAATATCCATAACCCCAGCGAAAAAAAGGAATATACTCACTGAAAGGGCGCTTCCAAGCATTGACATCCACGTGCTATCAATTATTAGAAATGCTGGGATATAAGCAACCGAAAGAATTACCTCTACTGCTTGTAATTTCAATTTTTTCTCTGTCAGCTGAGATATTACACCCAGAGCCCACATACTGCTGAGGAACATTACAAAAGACACAATCAACGCCCTGTTCTGAAGGTCCTTTATATGCAAACTCCAGAATGCAAAAAGGACGAGCAGTGTGCCGCCCAGCACACTTCCAATCAGGTTCAGAATATTCTCAAATTTGTTTAGTTTCCTGTAAGTTATATAAATTCCACCACTAATTAGTGGAATGGATAACAGCATAATTGCTGTGTTTACCATATCTCCTCCTTATTTTTATTTATTGATTCACATATGTGTTTATTGCCCCATAAACTGCGCCTGCGATTGTACCTGCCACTGGACCTACTATATACCCCGTTGCGATACCGGTGATTACGCCACCAGCCCAGCTTAACCATTTAGAACTAATTCTTTTTGAGCTTGAGGCATTTTTAATCATGTCATTGACCACATAATCTATTACATAAGGATCTACTTTTTTCAAATAATTAATAGATTCACTGTGAGAACTGCAAAACTCATACAATCTCTCAGTTATTTGTGGATTCTGAACATTGAAGATTTCTATAGTGTCAAGAGCTGTATAATTGTAATAAGGAAATTGGTATTTGAGTATCATATTTTGTGTATCGATCATATTGGCTTCAAAATGTAACTCTGTTGCTTTTTGACCATTTAGAATTATTATGCCCTTCTCATGGGGAAGACCTTTCTCATACCAAACATAAACGGATATGTTCCAATCCAGATTCTGCAGAGAGTCCATATATCTCATTTCAGCGCATACAGTGTCGCCAAAAGTTTGTTTGGTATAAACCACATGAACAATTTTAGAATTTACTTCAAAATCAATTGTATGCACATTTCACCTGATTTTAGTGTCTTGACCCTGTTATTCAAAACGTTGATGTCTTCTATATGGATTTTTAATGTGTCTAAATTTTCAAAATTTTGTTCGCCAAATGGAAAATAATGAGTCATTTCTCTTGTTGACCCGTGTATAAAAGGGAGACCAACCCTGAAATATACAGTATCACTCTCAGCATAATCAGTACTTAAAGACTTAATGTGATTACATGCAAGCATGCCCACAAGCACCAATGATGATATGATCAGTCCTGTTTTTTAGCATGATACACCTCCTTTTTGTTTTCCGTTTCACCCCGGGGTGGTATAGGTATTATACAGGGGGGGGGATGTTTTGTCAAGAAGTTGTTTAATTTAAAATAGATATAAAGTCATAAATTCGTTGAAATTTTTGTTTGATAACTTAATCATAAATTGACTTGAAGTTTTATGAACCTTTCGTTGATGTCCCGGATGAAATTCGCTGAAATACGAAAGATATAAAACACCGTGAACTTTAGACACTTTATATAATAATGTTTGTAAAACCGTGTGGGCTGAAACATAATATATAAGCTAAAAAGGAGTAAGAATATGCATCCAGTATTATTTAGAATCGGAGGCCTTGAGGTAAGAACATGGGGTGTTCTTGTTTTACTGGGTTTTTTAGCTGGTATGGAGATTACCTATCAACAGGCAAAAAAACACGGCATAAAAAGGGATTTGATTTATGACCTTGGTTTCTGGGTTATCGTAGCCTCAATTATAGGTGCAAGGGTATTTTATATTCTTTACAATTTCCATGAGTTTAAGAACAATTTAGGTGAGATGTTCGCCATATGGCACGGTGGATTGGTGTTTTTCGGCGGTGTTGTGTTCGGTATTCCTGCTGCCATTTATTACCTGAAAAAGCATAAAATACCGGTGTGGAAGTTTGGAGACTGGGCTGCACCGGGCTTTGCCATTGGCATGTTTATTGGAAGATGGGGGTGCTTCTTTAATGGTTGCTGTTTTGGTCACGCCTGTCATGGCCCTTTCTGCACGGTTTTTAAGCCGGGCTCCGAGGCATTTGCGGTTTTCGGCAATATCCCCATACATCCCACGCAGCTATACGAGTCCTTTGGTAACCTTATCGTATTCTTTATTCTCCTCGCTGTTCAGAAGAAAAAGCCCTTTGATGGTTTTGTGTTTCTTTTGTACATGATCTTAGGGCCATTTGTCAGGTTCATAGTGGACTATTACAGGTACTATGAAACATACAAATACTATGGCCCCTTTGATGTGAATCAGTGGATTTCCATAGGCCTCATGCTCGCTGCTCTTTTTATTATGTTTTACCTTTACAGAAATTCAAAGAAGCAAAATGCCTGACCTTGTTAAGAATATTGTGAACACGTTTTTACCATCCACATGCTATGTGTGTGATAATCTTTCGGATAAGGCGGTATGTTCCGATTGTATGGAAAAGTTTAACTCTATATACAAAAATGAGAGAAGACTTTTTATAAAAAATCCCCAGATTGTAATTCAGGCACCTTTTATTTACAAGGGTACTATTAAAGAGATGATAGAGGACATAAAATACAGAGGTATCTTTTTTGCTGTGCCGTTTTTTGCTGACCATCTTGCTGCCCTGATAAAAGAATATGAGTATGATTTTCTTTTGCCTGTGCCACTTCATTTTTTGAGAAAGTGGAGGCGGGGCTTTAATCAGGCTGAGGAGATAGCAAAAGAGGTCTCAAAACTGACGGGTATTCCCATTTTCAGAAAAGTAAAGAGGGTTAAAAATACACGGTCTCAGACAAAACTCTCACGAAAGGAGAGGATTTTAAATATAAAGGGTGCTTTTAAGGTAAGTGGTTCTCTGAAAGGTAAAAAATTGGCCATTATAGACGATGTTATTACCACCGGTGCAACCACTGTTGAACTTGCAAGGATGCTATACGAAAAGGGTGCTGAAAGGATTGATATTTATGCTGTGAGTATGGCAGAACTTGATTAATATATCTTTATAATGGGGATTATCATCTCGTCAATTGTTACACCACCGTGCATTATCTCCCCTCTATATCGCTTTGCAAATCTATGAGGGTCTGAAGGATATACGAAGAAGTAGTAGTCCCTGCAGAGTGCAAGTCTTCCCATTCCCTTTGGAAGTCCTATCTCACGTGGCCTTTCAAAGATTACTGCATGACGAGGATTTTCCACCCTTAAAGATATACCAAATTTGAATCTCAAAGACTCAGTTAATTCATTACCGCCGTGAACAATTGATGGTTTATCTGCCTGCACCCAGCCATGGTCAGATGTGAGAAATACTGTATATCCTTCCTGCACAAGTTCGGAAATTTTCTGTAAAAAGCCGCTTTTCTTAATAAGAAAATGAATCATATCTTTGAATTCCTGCTCTGTTTTAGCAATCTGTTTTAGTGGCTCAACCCTGCCTCTTATGTGTGCAATAAGGTCGGTAAAATTGATTGTGCCTGCTATAAGAAATGGACCCGGTTTAATATTTTGAGTATCTTCCGGTGCGTTTAACCTGTAGAAGCTGAAATTGGTAGGAAGATGTTCCCTTGAAAGTTGTTCCTTTAAAAGTTCTTTTTCATGAAGGTTGTTTTTCAACCATTCAGGATGGAGTTTCTGAATTTCAGCAGGCAGTCTTCCGGCAAAAATGCTGTTTCTTGCATATATGGTGGATGTGGGCAGTATTGAGTAGTAAAGATTTAATTCAGGCCTTACATGTGACGGCAGTTCCTTTACGAGGGAAACAAATTGTGAAAGTTTGACACAGTCAAGTACAAAGAAAGCTACTTTTTCACCTTTTTTAATAAGGGGAATTACATGTTTTTTGAAAACATTGTCGGAGCGGGTAATATTTGAGTTAAGTAGCTCTACATAGTTTCTTTCTATCCACTCTGCAAATTCATTGTTAAGTTCTTCCATCTCTCCTGCAAGGAATTCGTCCTGTGGGTCTTTTGTGCTTATAAGGTCCGCTATTTTCAGCCATCCTTCCTGATCGCGTGGAATCTCAGAGAGTTTTTGATAGAGCCTTGTGAGTTCTTTACCCTTTTGTGCTCTGTAAATTTCATCCTTCTCAAGCCTTTTTATCACTGCAAGTATCTGGGTTGGTTTCACTGGCTTTACGATGTAATCAAAAACATCCTCAGAGATAGCCTCTTCCATTATATCAGTATCCTGAACCATTGTAACCAGAACATAGCGAATGTTTGGTGCTATTTTCTTTGCCATCCGAACAAATTCGTTGCCATTTAAGGAGGGCATTCTATAGTCCACAAGCACGAGGTCGTATTTGTTGTTTTTCAAAAGAGAAAGTGCCTCTTCCGGGTGGTCAGAGGTATCAACAGAACACCCCTGTCTTTCAAGGAATATTTTATGAGGCTTTAAAGTCTCTATCTCGTCGTCAACCCAGAGGATACGCATTACATTCTTTTATGTGCGTCACGGAAGAGAGCTTTTATTCTGCTCCATGAAATAGGGTCAAGCCCCATAGGAGCATTGGGTGAAAGGGGTGTGGGCGTCTCAGTGCTTTTAAAATCTGAAGGGGAATCTGTATCAGTGCCATCAGGTTCTCTTGACAGGTTAATATTGGCAAGTGGTGCATTGTCCCAGAGATAAGGGTATGAATTTCTCCATTCCTCAGCAAGCATCCCCCAGTTCACAAAATCAATGATACTGTTGTTCTTCAGTATAACAATAAAACCACCGGAATTTGATAGCTCTACATTGATTTGAAAGTCCTTATCCGAAAAAAGGCGTTCTTTAGATAAAATTACATAGGAGTTGGCTTTGATGGTTACATTGTCAAGGGGATATTCCCCATCAGGAGTTACAAGGTAGTATCCATTAAGGGATACATCATAAGGAGAAGAGTTATAAAGTTCAACCCATGTCTCCGGATAGAAATTTATTTCGTTTATGACTATACCACCATAAGCAATTGTAGCAACTAATAAAAGCCCCAGAAATTTTATAATGCCTTTCATAATGATTATAATAAAGCCTTATCCCTGAATTGTCAAGGAAAAGTGGCACGATATATTTTAATGTGCAAAAAAACAGCTGGCCCATATTACTAATGTATCACTATAAATTGACCATGCTCCTTAATTGCGGTGTTTCTCACCATGTAAAAGTAAACCCCGCTTTTTTCAGGCTTAAAGTAGTATTTGCGTTTTATTTTAGCCTCTTTTACCAATCTGCCACAGGCATCGTAAATTGACACCATTATCGGTTTTGCTGTGTTTGAATTGGCTGTGAACAACACTCCATTTGTGGTCAATATAACTCTAAGTTCTGGACAATCTGCACGATTATGGTTTTTCTCGGAGACATCAGAAAAATTGTTTTCGTACAATATATAAGCCTTCTTTGCTTCATAGAGTATATTAAGTGTATCTTCAGCCATTACAATAGCAGATACAAGTCTTATTTTCTGTCCTGGAGCCATTGTAAATGGACCTGATACCTGAATAAATCTCTTATCTCCGGGTCCATACCAATCATCCATGTAAGGATTGTACGCACCGCCTGCACTTGGAGGATCATATCCTGCCATCAAAGAGTATCTTTCGGGATCAGTCCACGGATCTATCTGTACGGTGAAAATTTTAAATGCTGTCATACCAAGTGGCTCTCCGGGATAGATTGTATCGGGCCCCACGTGAGTTCCTATGGTGTCCCACACAATTACCGTATCTGTTGCAAGGGGAGAGTCAAGAAATACACTTCCTATAACCCCGGGTAATCCATTCCCATCAACGCCGACCCATCCAGGTTCCGGTTCTGTCTGATACTGATATGCAAGGTTTAAAAGTGTTGGGGCTGTATCATCTGCAAATGTATAACTTCTGTAAAACCTTACAAGGTCGTTGGCATTCTGAGCGGATTCATTACCCACATCAAAATCATATGTTATCCCGGCGTAAACATCAAAAAGTGTATCACTACTGATATTTTCAATCTCGTAAATATTGAAAAGTATGTTATCAAGATACGGTACTGCCCATTGATAGGTTTGCTCTACAACATAAAGTCCAAGGGGTTTAGAGGTGGAGTCCTGATATTCTGGGGCTATGTCCATAAACGCCTCATAAGAATCCATGTCGGAAACAACACTGTCCTCACCACTGGATGTCTTAAGAGGCCACTCATACTGGTCTGTGGTTTTTCCATATATATGGACTCTATCGTAGGGGTCTCTGAGTGCTGCGCTGTAGTTATAAAGGTCATCTGAATCTGCTATGTGCGCTGGTACACCCTCAGATTGACCTGAATTAGGGTTATAGAATAAGGTAACAACTGTGTCTCCATCCTTTGTTATGGCTCCTATCCACGGTCCTGCTCCAAATATATATGTTTCCGAACTTCTATTGGATGGCCACCATGCTCCGGCTCCTCCCTCTGGTGATTGTCCAAATTTCCCATAGTTAGAGATATACATATTAAACTCATTACCATCAAGAAGATTGATGTCCATAACATTGGTATGAGGAGCATAGATTGTATTTGTTCTGGCTAATAGAACTACATTAAATGAAAACATTATTGAGACGGAACATACTGAATACACCATGTTTCTTAATTTTTTCAGGTTTACCATGTTAAACCTCCTGCTATTTCCTGAAAAGCATTCCAACAATACCGGCAAAATTTGCACCATCTAAAAGGTTACACACTGTTGATTAATTATAGTATAAATATAAAATGCTGTCAAATTTAATCTCAAAGTTTCATTTATTTGAAAAACAGATTATTCACTTTAAAATTCTAAAGATGGATGCGTGGAAAAGAATAGACAAAAGGGTTGTCCCGAAACTCATAGAAACAACAGTTAAACTCCATCCCGACAGAAACGCTCTGTCCATTTTCGGTGGTGAAACCATTACGTACAGGGAACTTCACAGGCGGATTACAGAAATAAGTGGCATTTTGAGGGAAAAAGGTGTTGTTAAAGGCGACAAAATAGCATTGATAGGTGAAAACTCGCCAAACTGGGTTATTGCATATCTCTCCACAGTGTTTTTGGGCGGTGTTATAGTCCCTATACTTGCGGATTTTCACCCCGAAGATGTGTCAAACATCTTGAAACATTCGGAATCCATAGGGCTTTTTGCAACACGGGCACAACTTATGCGACTTTCGGGCTATGATTTCGGAAATGTCAGATTTATTATTACCCTTGATAATTTTGAACCCGATGACTCGGAACTTGAAGTAAGCCCCATATTCAAACTCTACGATAAGGCAAAGGAAGCCATATACGACCTTGCCGAAAAAGTCGGACTTTACGGTAAATGCGTGGAGGAAGATGACCTTGCGGCAATCATTTATACATCGGGCACAACGGGAAATTCAAAAGGTGTCATGCTAACCCACAAAAACATCGTAACCAATGTTATTCAGGTTGCAAAAATCTTTGATATGAACCAGAACGACAGGCTTTTATCCATCCTGCCACTTGCCCATGCCTACGAGTTTACTCTCGGGCTTTTGTATCCCCTTTCGGTGGGAGCACATATAACATATTTAGGTAAAAAACCGGTTCCGAGGCTCATACAGAAGGCGGCAGAATCCGTAAAACCAACGGTAATTGCATCTGTTCCCATGATACTTGAAAAGATTTACAAGATGAAAATCCAGCCCCTGCTTGAGACAAAAAAGATGAAGATTTTATTGAAGTCTCCTTTAAGAAAAGTTATTTTAAACAAGATAAGGAAAAACCTTATTGATTTCTTTGGTGGGGAGCTTCGGGCAATGACACTTGGGGGTGCCCCCTTTTCAGAGGATATTGAGGATTTCTATTATAAAATCAAATTCCCCTATGCAACAGGTTACGGCCTTACAGAGACAGCGCCCTTAATAAGTGGCTCTCTTGTTAAAGAGACAAAGAAAAGGGCAAGCGGCAGGATTGTAGAATGGGTTGAGGTGAAAATCAAAGACCCTGAACCTGAAACAGGTATTGGAGAGATATATGTGAGAGGCCCCAATGTAATGAAAGGGTATTATAAAAACATGGAACTCACCCGTGAAGTTTTGAGTGAAGACGGCTGGTTTAAGACAGGTGACCTTGGTTATGTTGATGAGGATAATTTTATTTACATAAAAGGGCGTTCAAAGAACATGATACTCGGTCCGAGTGGTGAAAATATATTCCCCGAGATAATAGAAGAGAAGTTAAACATGCATGTGTATGTTCTTGAGTCCATAGTTTATGAAAAGGACGGTAAGATTGTTGGAAAAGTTTATTTAAACTATGACCTTTTAAAAGATAAACTTGAGGGGCATTCAGAGGAAAACCGTGAGAGAATAGTAAAAGAGATACTGAGAGACATAAGAGAGAAAACAAACGAGCGTCTTCCGAGATATTCGCAGATTTACGAACTCTATGAACACCCCGAACCCTTTGAAAAAACCCCGACAAATAAAATAAAAAGGTATCTTTATACAGGGTAGGATCCTGAATAATGCGCTTATGAACAGCGTTAATTTCTTGATTATTTTGGTTCTTTAAGAGTTTTCTTATATTACGGTGGTAGTGGATTGTAATCGGATAAGTCAAAGGAAATAGCATTAGATAGGTAAATAATTTTTATGATTAAGCAATCAAGCGAGCATGTAACACAAGCATTTTAAACTTTAGCTAATGTTTAAATTAATACTACTTCTTGACAAAACATCCCCCCCCCCCTGTATAATATCAACATCACCTCGAGGTGATGCAAAAAATAAAAAGGAGGTGTGCTATGATAAACATAATAACAAATATGCTCACCAGTGATATCCCACCAAAAGCATGTGTATGCGCATGCTACTCTCCCAACTGTCAAACTGACTGGGACTATATGATGGGATATGCTAATGGCCTGGCAGATGGAACATTGGATAGATAAAAATTGAAAGCACATGGGGTTCCTTTGGAACCCCATGTGCTTTGCATGGAGGTGGATATGCTATTTCTGGAAGGTGATTATATATATTCTCCCCTGACAAATATGATAGTAAAAGTCCCAGAGGTAGTAAGGGACATATTGCATTATCGTATACAGGGTAAAAGTGATGATGACATTATAAAAGAATTGACATCCAGTTATCCTGTGGAAAAGATTAAACTTGCATTAAAGGAAATAGATGAGTATAACAGAAAAATTGGACTCTTCAGTCTAAAAAGACCTTATTTTAAAAGAGCAGCATTTCCCCATTCCCCTACAGAAATCAGAGAGCATCTGGAAAATAAACTCTCTCATATGATTCTGGATATAACATGGGATTGTAACCTCGCCTGTAAATACTGTAAGTTTTCCGGGATTTATGAAGGGGAAAGGGTGAATACTGGTGTTTATATGGACAAAAAGATTATAGAAAAGGCTCTTTTGTTTTTTAAATCCCATTCAGGACTCAGCGAACGTGTCTCTCTTGGATTTTATGGAGGAGAGCCTTTGCTTGCTTTTGACAATATAAGGTATGCGGTCAACTTGGCCGAAAACCTTTTCAGGGATAAACCCATTAGATTCTCTCTTACTACCAATGGCACATTACTTGCAAATGGTAAAATTCGTAGATTTCTTAAAGAGCATAATTTCAGTTTAAATGTTAGCATAGATGGCCCTCAATCAATACACGACAGATACAGGGTCACAAGAGCTCAGAAGCCCACATTCCAGTTAATAAAAAGAAATTTATGCAAATTCAAGGAAGAATTTCCAGACTATTTTGAAAGAAAGGTGGGATATATTATAACACTTGCGCCTCCATTTGATTTAAAATCAATCTCTCGTTTTATTAACTTGTGGGAATGCAAAACACACGCTCCTGTTTTTGTTTCTCTGGTTGACCCATATGATACTGATTTTTATAAAAATTTCACGAAGGAGGAAATTGAGGAATTTGATAGACAGATTGAAGAACTTGTAAATAAAACACTTAAAGAGGATATTCCAGATGGTATCGTTGATGATTTTCTGTATCAATTCTTATACAAAGACCTTTTTATTTACCACAATAGTCCAAAGGGCAGACTCTCAGAGGAATTTCTGATAGGGGGTTTCTGTATCCCTGGACATGACAGGACATTTATAGCACCTGATGGAAGTATATACCCGTGTGAGAAAGTTCATTACCACTTAAAAATAGGAGATATATTTAACGGATTTAATTTTGACAGAATTAATGAAATAGTTCAAGAAGTAGAAAGCCTGCGTAATAAAAATTGTCTTGACTGTCCAATAGCAAGGCTTTGTAATATATGTTATGCTCATATATATAGAAATGAAAAATTACGGGAAGATTTATTTAGAAGAACCTGTAAATCAAAGATGAAATACTGGGAAAAACTGCTTGGTGTTTACGCAAAAGTGAAGGAAATTAATCCCGGATTCTTTGATTTATCCTATATTGCAGGAAAAGGAGGCAGGCAGGATGGTTAAGTCTTTTGTCTTTATTCTTCTGATTATTTCTCTTAAGGGAGAGGTAAAAGTTGGATATTCATTACCCACTTATTCTTACACAGCATCATGTAATAAAAGTATTGTCTTTCTTTCAATGCCAGTTGGCTCTAAAAACGCAATACTATATAGATACAATATGGCAACTTCCGATGTGGATTCCGGTTACATACCACTGGGGAATGCACCTGAGGAAATCTCATTTTTTGGAACCAATTCCCTCGTTTGCAGCGACACGATAATATATATATATGAAAAAATTGCAAAGAAAATCAACTATTACAACTTCATGGGTAAGTATCTTGGCCAGTTTCTTTTAAAGGAATCACCTTATACCATGAGTGGAGAAAATGGATATCTTTTACTTTTGGGTCAGGGATATATAGTTCACATATCACTCAATGATAAGAAGATTACGAGAAAAGAAGTTGAATACAAAGATTTTTCACCTTCTGATATGTGGATTGCAACATCTCATAATGATACAGCGATATTTTTTGAAGCAAGAAAAATGATTCTTTTGACCTTTTCTCTTAAAAATGGGAAATTTTTGTCTCTTTTTCACATAAAAAAAGCAAGGGACTTAAGAGCAGAGGTTATGAGAAAAGAAAGGGGCAGAAGCATAGCTTTCTATCCTGTATCATCATATGCCGGAATTTTAACATATAAAAACTATTATATTCTTCAGAGAAGAGACCTTAAAAAGGAAGAAAAGAACGTATTGGTTTTAGTGGATAGGAATAGTTTGAAAATTAAAAAAGTTATAAGATTCCCGCGCTCTGCCAGATTGCTGAAATATGAGCCAGATGAAAACATGTTTTATATCACGAATGAAGGTCATGAATTGGTAAAAATATCTCCTTTTGATCTTGGGATAAAGTAGATATGAAAATGCTTTTATTTACATTACTTACATTCAATGTAAAACTGGATATTGGGATGTTTAATACCGTCAAAAGGTGGTATTTTGCAAATGACAATTCTTATTTTATTACATCAGACTATGTTCTTAAGATTGAATATGAAAGCGACTCTGTGATTGTTGATACTGTGAAACCCATAAAAATGCGCGGACTATTTTTCGTGATTGATACTTTTTATTTTTATTTAAGACATGATGGTGTTTATCTCAATAATAACCGGTTACTTGATAAACGCCATATTCTTGATGTTACTGCAGGTGGTAATTGGGTCGCTTTCTTAACTCGGGATACAGTCTATTTACTATGGCTTTTATCTCAAAAAATTGATACCTTATATTTTAAAGGAGATTATCTGAGTATAACGCCTTCTTACATAGGGTTTTATCTTATTTCACCTTCTCATTTCAGGGCGCTTTATTATGATATTTTATCAAGAAAGAGAAGGACAATATTATTGGATTCCCTGAAAAGGTATTTACCCTCTTATGGTATAGCTGAATCGGGTAGAGGAAAGTTTCTGAAGGGAGGAATAGTGGGCATTTCCTCTTTTAGAGGTGAAAATACCAATATGGTTGCCTGGGGATTTTATTACAGGTCTGTGTCAAACAAACCATCAGATCAAAAGACACCAGAAACCGCGATTTTTCTTTTAAAAACTAAAAATGGTAGGATAATGGGTATAGATAAAGTATTTAAATTTGATACACCCGTTTATCCTGTGATGATAAAAGGAAAATCCCTTTACTTTGTAAGGTTTAATTTCAGGAATGCAAAAAGGGAGATAGAGATATGGAAAGCAATATGATAGTTTTAATAACTCCTATAGAGGGTGGTGGGGAGGAGAAGACCATCTGCGATTGCACTACATCCTATGGTTGTCGAATCACAGAGTCTCTACTTGCAGGATATATGGATGGTGTAATGGTTGCTATTGATTGTAAAGTGGAATGAGGCCAATATGAAGGCAATGTTGCAATATATAGGTAAACATTCACGAAGATATTTTCACATATTCTCCATAGCATTCTTGATTTCACTTGTAAGCAGTATAATCCATGTGTATTCAAGTTTGATTATAAAAAAGGCTATAGAGAGCCTTAATATTGACAGGAACTTCTCTATTTTTTTGCATTTTATTGTAATTTTCCTTCTGTTAAATTTGATTGTCAGAATATTTTCCGTATTTTCCTCTTTTCTCATTAATTTTTATCGCAGGAATCTTATAAAAGATATGCAGATTTCACTTTTTCAGAAGATTTTAAATATAAATCTACTTGACTATTCAAAAAGACGACTGGGCGATTATGTTAGCAGAATAACGCATGATATTCCCTCTATATCCTCAATTCTGCCGGATAGTTTGCTGGATATATTTAAACATTTCGTAATACTTCTGGGAGCCACGTATATTATAGGGAGATTTGATAGTATGTCGGTAGTTTTCACGGCAATTTTTGTGATTATTATGATTCTTATATCTTTTTACGGGGGAGGAATAGTTGAACAATTTAACTTTACTCTTCGCAGGAAATTATCTGAGGTGATGGGAGCTCTGCTTGAGCCCCTTTTTAATTTACCCATTGTCAGGGCTTATAATATGCAGACTCATTTGAGTGATATGTTCAAAAAGATTTTAAATGGTGCAATAAAAATACAGATTAAGATGGGTATCTTCAGGTCTGTTATCAATAATCTCAATGTGATTCTCGCTCTTTTTATGACCGTTGTGTTGCTTTTGAGAGCGGGATACCTTCATGTTACTTACAATACAATTTCAGTTGGAACCATGTTCGCTTTGCTTTATTTAAGTTCAATGATAACACAAAGTATTTCAGTCATAGTATCAGGGCTTGTCAGCATAAAAACAGCCCGTCCGGCTTTTAACAGGATAAAAGAAATTTTAAATCTAAAGACAGAAGATATTGGTAAAGGAGGAGAAATTTCATCTTCTGAGATAAATATAGTGAACCTTGAATTTGGATATACTGATAATAATATGGTCTTAAAGGGAATAAATATGTGCATTAAAGCTGGTTCCAGGATAGGTATAGTTGGAAAAAGTGGGGCGGGCAAATCTACACTTATAAAAATACTTCTGGGATTTTACAGGAATTATTCTGGCTATATATACCTTGGGGATAGAGAACTGAAGGAAGTGAGCCTGAAAAAACTCAGAGATTTTATAACCTATATACCACAGGAGGATTTTATATTTCCCGGCACAATAAGAGATAATATGGTGCTTGTTAAACCAGATGCTACTGATGAAGAAATAGAAGAGGCACTGAATAAAGCAGGACTTTACAAATATATAAGTCTTTTACCTTCGGGCATTTACACAGAAATTACTGATGCTAAATTTTTATTATCAGGTGGGGAGAGACAGAGGCTTTCCATTGCCCGTGCTTTTTTAAAAGGTGGAGAAATATTTATTTTTGATGAAGCACTTGGACAGATAGACGCGATTACTGAGAAGGAAATATTTGATGCTACAATGGAACTGGTAAAGGACAAAACACTTATTGTTATAGCCCACAGAATATCCACTGTTGCAAGATTGGATAAAATTTTTGTGCTTGACAGTGGCCGGATTATTGCCGAAGGCAGACATGAGACACTGATCAATGAAAGTGTTTTTTATAAAAAACTCTGTGAATTACAGCTTATAAAATGAGTAAAGTTATTTTTCTTTTGATATTTGGCACATATATTCAGCACTTTTCTTATGAACAACTTATAAGTATGTTTGAAAACAAACTTAAGAACACGTTTAAGAAAGAGATTGCTCTCAGGAAAATGACATTCGAAGAAAATCCAGAAATACACTTTAATGTTTACTTACCGGTCAAAAATTATTCAAAAAACATAACCTTTTTTCCGGGCTACAGTATGCCTATTCTGCTTGAAAACAGTAATACAAGGTATGGGTTTAATTTAAGCATGAACCACTTCTTTTCTTTGTTCGATTTAAATGCCCGTGTTGAGGGCTATGATAATCAATATAACTCAAATGTTTACCTGCCTGCCCATCAGAGGAACCTCTATGCAGGAATTGGTATTAAAAAGGCATTTTTCAAACCGGATAAAAATAAAATTTCATTTCTTGCTGATAATGTTAAAAAAATGCATGCTTACTGGACTTTATTAAAAAAGAAAAAAGAACATCTTTATGAGTTTAAAAAGAATGTGCTTTCCTATCTTCTTTATCGGGAGAAACTCAAGCGCACAAGCAGATTGATGAACCGCATAACTGAAATTTACAGTATTATCCAGGATGGATGGAAAAAGAAGTTGATTGGGCCTGATAAATATTTTGATACAAGAATACTGTATTTATCCGTTTTAAACGAACTTGCTGAAGATAGCCTTAATTACAGTTTAAGTTATAAGACCATCAAAGACATGCTGGATATAAAAGACACTTTTGATATAAGAGAAGATTTTTTATCTGTGTCTTATGAAGACTCTTTAAAATGGACAAAAGTTTATAAAAAAGATATAGAATTTATCAGTGATTCGCTAAGAATTTTACTTGAATACTACAGAACCCTGATGGATTGTTCTGAGAAAGGCCCCGGTGCCCTTTTTGAGTTTGAAATAGGCGGAGAGAGGGTAATGACAGGTAAAGGGGAATACAGGAATCTTTTTCCCTCTGTCGTTAATATAGGGGTCACTTTAAGTTTTTTGCCGTATGGCAGTATGCGTTGCGAAAAACTGGCAGAAGAGGAACTTTCACTGAAGATGCTGAATGCTCGCAAAGACCTTTTATTGCGCAATAAAAAAAGAAACCATTTGCTCAAAAATTATAAAAATGAGTTGAAAAAATATAGAGAAACCATTTATGAATTAGAAAAGGTTATTTTTATATTAACAGGGAACGGGGAAATTGGGAATTATAATAATATCAGAAAATATATTGAAATGTATAACGATTTTACCTTGAAACTTTTTGATCTATACCTTAAAGTTGAAAAAATACGGAGTGAATTTCCATGAAAAATATAGGGGTTTTATGTCTTGCTTCAGTGATATTGATGTTCGGTTGCAAAAAATCTCAAACCAAAAGAGAAGTTGTTGAAAAGAGGAAGGGTTTAACCTGTCATGTTATTGTGGTTCATAGTGATTCAGTATTTACGGGCCCCGTGTATTATGGAGTTGTGAAACCTTATAGAAAGATTGATTACCACTCTCCTGTGAGTGGAAAGATAGAATACATGGCCGATGGGGTTGTTAAGAAGGGAGATGTGGTCATAAATATAAGAGATAGTGCACTTTACTATGAATTTAATTTTGTTAAAGCAAAGTTGGCTTCTTTAAAACCATTTTTAGACAGGGGTATCTATAAGCCTGAATACTATGACCTCCTCGCAAAATTAAAGAAGATAGAGAATAAGTTGAAACTCACAAATTTCAAATCCCCTTTTGATGGCTTTGTTGAGACTTTATATAAAAGTGGTGATTATGTTAATAAAGGGGATAAAGTTTTTACTTTGTATGAATCTGACATTTTGAAAGTAGAGGTTCCTGCATATAGTCGTAATTATTACAGGGGAGAAAAGGTGGAAGTTACACTTGATACCATAAAAGAGGTAGGTTTTATTGATGGTTTTAAGTTTGACAAAGAAAACAATGAAATCTATACTGTGGTGAAAATTCCGGATAAAGATGGTATTTTCAAGATTGGGGATTTTGTAAAAGTAAAATTTATAGTCTTGAAGGGATACGGTATAAAGGTGCCCACAAAATCCCTGAAAAAGTATAAAGATAGATATGTTGTTTTCAAACTTTCAGGTAACACGCTTATCTGGAGATACATAGAACCTGCCTTTATCGGAGAAGACTATAGCCTTATCAAGAATGGATTAAATGAAAATGACACTATTCTTGTAGAAGGTGTGTCCTTTGCTTCACACAATGGAAGTTGTGAGAAAATAATATGCTCAGATACATATTAGAACACAGAATTTCCGTAGTATCCGTTATTTTAATGCTTGTTCTGCTTTCCATTGTTTCCATTTTTTACCTTCCGATTAGTTTCTTTCCTGGTTTTACATATCCTTCCTATGAAATACTGATAAAAACAAAGCCCAATACGGTTGACTTTATAAATGAAAAAGTGGCTGATAGGTTTCTTGAGGGTTTCCAGAGCCTGGATGGACTGCTCTATATTAGAAAAATAGTGAGTTCAGACTACTGTCAATTTATGCTTCACTTTAAATGGAATACAGATATGGATGTAGCCTATTTAAAAATCAAAGAAGCTATAAATGCACAGGAGGCTAAGGACAGATACCTTTCTCTTATGGTGGAAAATGTAAAAATAAGGAGCACAGCAAATTCACAGAGGGCATTTATGGGTATTTTATTTCCAGAATCTCTTAAGAATTTTGTAAAAGAAGACCTTGTCTTTAAGTTTGGAAGTATAGAAGGTGTTGGAAGAATACAAATTGTTGGGGCCAATAATCCGGAATATGAACTTGTATATAAAAAGAAATGGGCCTATATAACAGATAGCAGGGTTATAGATAGATTGGTTCACGAATTTAACATACTTAAAAACCCGCTGAGTTTAACACTGAAATATGGGTCTTTTAAGTATCCATTTTTAATAAAACCACCTCTTAGCAATTTTAACGACATTTTATTACTTCCTTTAAATAAAAGAGCATTGAAAGAGTATTTTAATTTAAGGGAATCACAGCCAGGAGAGGAGGTAATATATCATAACAAAAAATATATTGCGGTTTTTATTTACCCTGCCTCTTCTGGCTCTCCCATAAGGGCTTCAAAAAAGATACGCCGTATTTTGGAAAATCTGAATGTAAAACATAAAATACTCTTTGATAACTCCTTGTTCCTGAAAAACACAATAAAATCATTGTTTTTTGTGCTTTTATACAGCGTTCTCTTCTCTATTTTAAGTTCGTATTTATTTTTGGGTGACCTTAAAATAGGGATTGTTATAGGTATGAGTGTGCCATTGTCACTTCTTTTTTCTTTCATCTTTATATACCTTGCAGGATATTCTATAAATATTGTTACTCTTGGCGCTCTTATTATGAGTAGCGGAATGCTTATAGATGCCTCTGTCATTGTGATGGAGAGTATTATGGATGCTTCTTCACAGTATAAAAATAGAAGAACGGCAGTGATAATTGGGACCCGTAGCGTAAGGAGTGCGGTGGTATCCTCCATGCTCACAAACTGTGTTGTATTTATCCCTGTTGTCTTTATTTATGGTATTGCAGGAAGGCTGTTTATGCCCTTTGCTTTTGTTGTTATCGTAAGCACGCTTATTTCGCTTTTTATCAGCATTTCTCTGGTGCCCATGTTGTCTTACGTATTTAACATAAAACCTGTGGAAAAAAAATCCGTTAAATTAAGTGCGCTTTTCTTTGGACGTATGTTTTCTCTTGTGCATAAGAATAGACCAATTACAATAATCGGGCTTGTTGTGTATATTGCTATTGGCATATATTCACTTACACAATTGAGATTCAGAATGTTTCCACATACTGAAAGTGAAAACGTGAGGTTAAAGATAATAGATTTTTCTAATCTCAGGACAGAAGACATTGACCGCACAATAGCCAGAATCCTTGATACCTATGATGGTGTGGTTGTAAAAGAAGATAATGGATTTAAAAAATGGACGGTTTATGTTTATGGAATTGAGGATTATGAAAAGTTTAAGACAACTGTTTTAAAAAGTTTTCCTGATGTGGTCGTTTCCATAAGTGACCTTAAAAATCCACTTGTGGCTCTTAAAGGAGAAAAAATTATATTAAATGAAAATAGAACTTTGAAGACTGTCCGGGTCTCCATTCTGCCCGAAAAAGTGAGGGCTTATAATCTGGACATGTGGAAAATTATTGGTAATTTGAGGTCATTATTATCCAGGACACCTCTTGGCATAATTGACACTGTAAAGGTAAGTATTGTTGGAGTAAACCTCCGTCAACTTGATGAACTCTTGTCTTTACCGGTTACAGTTAAAAATGGGATGGGCATCAGTCTTGGAAAAATTGCAACAATTGACACTTTAGAATATAAACCAGTTATAGGGTCTATATGGCCCGGTTCCAATGTGCCCGAATATGAAAAGAAAAAGACCATAAAAACCGTTTTTCATGCTCTTTTATTTGCTGTATTACTCGTTTTCTTTTCTATTGTTGCTGTATTTGAGTCTGTGAAGATAGCAAAGGTTGCTGTGTGGCAGGTCCCATTATCCCTGTTCTTTGTCTCTATTGTTTTCACCTTATTTAATAAAGACATTGATATAATCACAGGAATAGGTGTAATAATCCTTTCGGGGATTTCCGTAAATGATGCCATAGTGCTTCTTGACTTTATAAATAGAGCGATTCCTTTAACAGGAGAAATTACAATATATAAGGCCATAGAGAAAAGAACAAGGTCCATACTGATTACAACAGTTACTACGGTAATGGGGCTTTTGCCGCTTTTACTGTCTAATTCTGCAGGAGCCAGATTACAGCATGGTCTTGCCATTGTCCTGATTCTTGGACTTTTATTCTCCACTTTTACTTCAATGACCATCATTCCTGAAATTTATACTATATTCAAGCGTATTTATGAGAAGCATCGTTAAATTTTCTTTAAGACACGGTATAAGGGTAATAAGTCTTCTTTTAATAATGATTTCTGTTGCTATATACGGGATTTTTCATATTCCTGTGGGATTGTATCCGGAGATTATGTATCCGCATGTTAAGATAGAGTATTTTTACACAGAACAGGACCCATCGTATATTGCACAAAAGTACACTCCTTATGTTGAAGGTTTCATCTGGTCCATGAAAGGCGTGAAATCTGTAAAATCTGTTACAACAGAACATATGCTGAAAATTGATGTAACCCTGAAGCAGGACGAAAGAGCAGATAGGTTTGCTGTAAAGGTCATTGATGCACTTAAGTATGCAGAACTACCTGATTTTTTCGCAGGTCCATTTATCAACACAAAGGGAACTGTTAGAAGGCGCGATTTTGAATTTTACATGGAAAATATCAGGAAGAATGAAGCAGACATTTTATTAAACACATTGAGAACTATAGATGGAGTAAGAGATGTTGAGATTCTCGGTTATTTAAATAAATTTACCACATTAACTCCATGTTTTTTCAAACTGCGTGACCTTTCTTTAAATTTGAATGCAATATCAAAGGAACTTGAGGCTTATGGTGAAAGGCTTAGTATACACAATGGTGGAGAAATTTTACAGATAGGTGTAAGACCTGTGAGTTTATACTCCATTTTTTATAAAGGGGTGGCCTTGAAGGACCTCTTTAAAATCAGTTCTGGATATAAAAATGTAATGTATATTGTGGATGGCAGACCTGCAGTACTCTTTAAAATAAGGTTTCGCAGTGATGTAAACAAAATAACGGTCTCTCGCAGGGTAAGAAGAGTGATTTCTGATTATGAGAAAAAGACATCAAATAGAGCAGTAGTCATATATGATGTTGGGAAAAGGATAAAACATGAATATACAAAAATCCTTTTTTCTTTTGTTGTTGGAATCTTTTTTCTCATGCTGGTGCTTTTTGCCTTTGAAGGCAGTATGAAAGAGAGTGTTTTTATTATTTCTGTTGCGCTTCTTTCTTTACTGTGTACAATATCCCTTTTCTTTTTAATGGCTATGCAGGTTAATGTTATTACCATTTCTGGTCTTGTCTTTGGTCTCGGTCTTTTTGTTGACAGTGCACTTGTGTTTTTTGAAGAATTTTCTCAGAATATTTTGAAAACAAAAAGAATAAGAGCCATTCTGGAATCATCATCTAATATATTTGGACCCCTTCTGGTGTCCATTCTAACTTCACTTTTAGCCTTTATTCCATTTCTGTATGCAAGTGTTGATATAAGGTTGAAGTACAGATATTTTATGCTATCTTTCTCTTTAGCGCTGATTATGTCCTTGTTTATGACCTACCTTGTGTTGCCACTTTATTTTATTAGAATAAGCAGTGCGAGAGAGGTATCAGGAAAATTGAAAGGTCATTTATTGATGTTTTACAGGCTTTTACTGAGGTATATACTCAAAAAGCCACACATACCTATCGGTATTTATATCATTTCAATATCCATGATACCATTTTTGTATAGAAAACTTAATAGGGAAGATATTCTTGTTTTAAAAGAAGATAAAAGGGCTGCCATTACCATCAACATAACACCTGAGGAAGGCCAGGTTGAAACAAAAATAATGTATAAAAATGTAATATTTCCACTTATTCGGGCGATAGAAGAGTTCAAAAAAAATACCTGTGTAAATTGTAAATTACATTACCTCATGAATGTCACGGAAAATGGGAGTCTTGTGGAAATCTATATGAATAGAGATGCTGTCATAGAAAGTATGAGTAGTAATCTGAGAGCCTACCTTGAGAGTGTGCTTTCTAATTTTAAAGGTGTAAATATAGTAGTGCATGGGGGTGCTCCATGGGATTTTGTAATACAGGAAGGAAGTGTAAGACCATTTATGCTGGCTCTAACACTTTATGGATATAATTATAGAAAACTTCAGAAGGAAGTAAAGTATCTTGCACGGGAGTTAAAAAAAGGAGAATATTTCCCTCTTACCATCTATGATTTTCATTATGGAGGGGAAATACCTGTTTTTTACACACCAATGGGGCTTACATCCAAAAATAGATTTTTAAGGTATAGAAAAATTATGCTCAATAGTATTATAAATTACGGACAGAAAGAGCCGGTAATTTTTAAAAATCCCGAAGTCGGGTATTATACTCTTAAAGACCGTAATATGCCATTTTATAAGGAATTCAAAAAACGTGCCATTGAAAGAAAAGACAGGTATTTCAAAATGCTTCTGGGTTTTTCCTATCAGGGGCCATCTGATTCCCTTAAAGATTTTTTGGAAAGGTTTGAGAAGGAGCACCCTCTTCCTGCTGGATTTTACTATGATTCTACTCCTATTATTGGCCATGTGAACAAAACAGTAAAGTTTAAAATCGGCGTAATTGTAACCTGTGTGCTTATAACATTGGTCATTGTATCTATGTTTAATGAAATAGTATCTTCGTTGATGGTTATTTTCGTTATACCTGTAACTATTCTGGGGATTTTTTCTTTCTTTAACATATACAGAGTAACCTTTGATGTAAATGCTATTCTTGCTTTACTTGTTACTATTGGTATAGGGGTAAATGATTCTATTTTTCTTGTGAAGAAATTTTTAATAAATAAAGAAGTTGAAATGGCTGCTCTTTCAAGATTCAGATCAATACTATACACGAGTATTACCACTATTGCCACAGCATCGCCTTTCTGGATAATCTATAAACCCCAGGAAATATGGTATAAATTCGCGCATGCGATTATAGGAGGTATAACCTTTTCAACTATTTACACAATATTTATACTTCCAGCTTTTATAAAATTGTTTATGATAAAGAATAGATGAGGAAAGAGGATAGCGTCTCCTGTGTTTCTCTTTTTACCTTTATCCCTTTAAAATTAACAAACTTAAAAAAGGGGAAAGATGCAGAAGATACTTCTTATAGCGATAGGTGGTGCTATTGGGGCAGTGGCAAGGTATGTCCTTTCCGGTATTCCATACAAGTTTCTTGACCCTGTGTTTCCTTATGGTACCCTCCTTGTAAACCTTACCGGAGCATATATAATAGGTGTTTTGTTTGCCCTTTCTGAAAGGATTGAAATCTCTTCCGATATAAGGTTTTTTGTCTTTATAGGTATATTGGGGGCATTTACCACTTTTTCAACCTTTGCACTTGAGACCGTTAATCTTGTAAGGGACAGGGAGGTTTTGTTAGGACTCTGGAATTTCATCATAACGAATTTTGCGGGTATTCTTGCTGTATTTTTAGGATTTTTTACCACAAGGGTGTTTTTTAAGGTATTTCATCTTTTACATGGGAGGTAAATATGGGTATACCTGAAAATGGGCTTCTTCTCAGGATTTTTATCGGGGAAGACGATACTTACAGGGGAAAGCCACTGTATGAACATATTGTTATGGAAGCGAAAAAAAGGAAACTGGCAGGTGCCACAGTAATCAGAGGAATTATGGGCTTTGGAGCAAAAAGCCACCTGCATACGGCAAAACTCTTAAGGATTTCTGACGACCTGCCCATGATAATTGAAATTGTGGATGCAGAGGAGAAGATAAGGGAGTTTCTGCCTTACCTTGATGAGGTTGTGCAGGATGGTCTTATTACCCTTGAAAATGTGAGGGTGATAAGGTACTGTCCCAAAAACAAAAAATGACGGAATTACATGATATAATCAGAAAAGATAAACAGATATGGAAGTTCTCATTTTACGGACTCTTTAAAAACCTCAGGTTCTTTGAGCCGTATCTTTACATCTTCTTTTTATCCCTCGGATTTTCTCTCTTTGACATAGGGATTCTGTTTGCCATAAGGGAAATAACCGTTTACATTCTTGAGGTGCCAACCGGTGTTTTTGCGGACAATTACGGGAAAAAGAAGGCCCTTTATCTGTGTTTCTCCTCATATATAGTGTCCTTTATTGTTTTCTTCTTCACGAAGAACCTTATTTTTGCCTCGCTTGGTATGGTGTTTTACGGAGTGGGGGAGGCTTTCCGTTCAGGCACTCACAAGGCGCTTATTTATGCATATCTTGAAAAGAAGGGGTGGTTTTCTCAAAAAGCCTTTGTGTACGGTCGGACAAGGTCTTTTTCCCTTCTCGGTTCGGCTATTTCATCGTTTTTGTCCATAGTATTTGTTTTGAACATACCTGCCATGAAGTGGATTTTTATTATCACCATAATCCCGTATATTCTTGATTTCATCCTTATAACTACATATCCGGATGATATTGACGAAAAAACTCACACACGTTTCTCCTTAAAGGTATTTATAAGTTCAATGGTGTTCAAACTAAAGTCCATATTTAGGAATGTTTATGTTGTGAAGGTGCTTTTTAGTTCTTCCCTGTACGATGGTATTTTCAAGACAATAAAGGATTATATTCAACCTGTTTTGAAGAACATCATCATGGCTGGCGGGGTAGTTGTAATATCGTCTCTAAATACGGAAAGCAATGTTAAGATAGTCCTCGGTGTGGTGTATGGGCTTTTTTACATAGCAAGTTCCTCTGTTTCAAGGAATGTTTACAGGCTCCTCAAATACGCCGAGTCTTATAAACTCTTGAATATACTCTTTGATTTAATGGGGGTATTGTTCATTCTCCTGTTCTTCATTATAAAGTCCAGACTTCTTTTTCTTGTAATTTTATTGTACTTTATTCTCTACCTTATGAAGGATGCAAGGAGGCCCCTTGTAGTGGATGTGCTGGGAGATGTGATGAAAAAAGAGGAAAGGGCCACGGTTTTATCTCTTGACAGTGAAATAAGGGCCGTTTTTATGGCTGTATTTGCTCCTCTTTTTGGTTTTGTTTCTGATAAAATGGGTATTCACACGGCGTTTTTGCTATCGGGTGTGTTTATTCTGTTATTGAACAGGGTAATTTGTGTGAGAAAACCTGAAGAAATTTGAATTATAAGATATTTCTCCGTGCACATCAGAAGATTTATAATATTCAAATGAATTTTGCCATTCTTTTTGAACTTTTCTTCAAGTTTTTCAAAATCGGTATTGTGGGGTTTGGGGGAGGATGGGCAATACTGCCGATTATTGAACGTGAAGTAGTTAACAACTCACACTGGTTGACACCCCTTGAATTCAATGACCTTGTGGCAATTGCAGGTTCCACACCAGGACCTGTTGCTGTTAATGCGGCAACCTATATTGGATTTAAGATGGCGGGTGTCTTTGGAGCAATGGCTGCAACCATGGGAGTGGTAACACCGCCCTTTTTAATTATACTCCTTATTTCTCTTGCCTTGAGAGAGTATATAAATGCAAAGGTTGTAAGATACCTCCTTTTGGGCCTTAAGGGCGCAGTTCTGGGTCTTTTGCTTGTGGCTCTTTATTCTGTCTTCAGGGGTAGTATGTTGAATCTACATTCCACACTTCCTAAAATTGTCCTTCTGGGAATTACGGGGTTTGTTCTGATAACTGTATTTGTTTTTAAGTGGCATCCAATGTTATCCCTCATACTTTCTGGGGTTATCGGCGTATTTGCCGGGTTTCTTGGATTCTTAGGTTAACTCTTTCTGTTGTACCTCTGCGTCCATAGTCTGTCACAAATTGCTCTATATGGACAGTTTGTGCATATATTGTTTGCTTTTTCCCTGTCAACTGGTTTAAAGGGTATATCAGGGTCAAGTATCTCGGATATTATTGTTTTTAGTGCATCTTCATAGGCTTTCTGTTTTTCTAAAAAATCCATTGTGAAGGATTTTAGGAAGTTTGATGAATTTATATGCTTTATGCTCCACAGTTGTGCTTCTATCTTTTCATAGGGTGTTTTAGTGGTATTGTGGTATAGTATTATGTATAATGGCAACTGAAAGGACCCTATTATAGAAGGCCAGTCATCTCTGTTATCAAAAGACGGCAGTTTTTTTACCTGAGGTGCGTAAAGTCCGCCTGTTTTGTAGTCTATGATGTATATTCTGCCATTATGTTCATGTATTCTGTCAATTTTTCCCTTGATTTTAACCTCTTTCTTATTGTCTATTTTAATGGTGGTTTGAAACTTTCTTTCAAGGCCAAGTATTTTTATTCCTTTAAATTCCTTTTCGTGTATCTTTAAAAGGTGTCCCAAGGCATATTTTACCTGCTCAGATTGTATGAAAAGCTCATTACCAGTTATGTCTCCGAAATACATATCAACAATGGTGTATAACTCCTCTTTTTCCTTTTCTATATCCTCTATTATAAGTTCTCTGCCAATCCATTTCTTAAAATACCGTTCAAGTGCTTTGTGAACAATATTTCCAATATCCAGTCTGGTTTTTGTGCGTTCTACTTCTCGTGATTCAGGAGGAAATAGAAAGTTTTTATAGTAAAATTTTAAGGGGCATGAGAGGTAGGTATCAATCTGTGTTGGGGAAAATGTAAAATCCTGGAGTTTTTCCATTATATCGCTTGTTTTGTCTATTGCTACAGGTTCGGTATGGGAAAAGGTAATGTTGAAAGATATAGTTTTTTCTTTGATGGCTCCGATTTCCTTTTTCTCTTTCTCTTTTTCCCACTTTAACATTTCTATGTATCTTGATGGCTCGTTTTTATTCTCTGTATAAAAAAGATAGACCTCATCTGCTCCTCTTATAAGATTAAAGAAATAATAACGTGTTATGTTTTCTCTGTCCCCTGCTGTGGATAGTCCCAGATACTCTCTTAATGTATCAGAAAGTATGGTATCTTCTTTCTTAACATCTGGAATTATCCCTTCATTAACATCAAGATAGAACACTTGCTTAAAGTGGAGGTTTCTTGTCTCAAGGGTACCCAGAATCTGAAGTCCTCTTAAAGGAGTGCCTTTAAAAGGAACCTTGCATGATTTGATGTAGTTTCTGAGCAGGTTGAAGTAGTTGCCAGTGGCAGAAAGGGATTTTTCCCTTAAAAGTGAGTTCTTTATTTCTAATAGTGCATTGAGTGTGGCCTCAATAAATGGACTTCCGTATGGGTGGAGTGTGGCAGTTGTTCTTGAGGATACAAAGTCAGCAAGAGATATAACCTTTTCTATAAATTCGCCTATGGTTGAAATGTTTTCAAAGGAACGAATGGTTATGTCGTGGATCTGTTTTATATGATTGAGAACATCCTCATACGTAACATCTGGCATCTGTCTTTCTATGTTCTTTAGGGCAATATCCATTACATTTTTGTTTTCAATATCACTGAGAGAAATAAAACTTACCGGATAGTCTCTTAAAAACTTTTCAATAGTGTGCATGAGAATTCTTGTAACAATTGTTTCTCTTTTAAATCTTGTGTTTTTTATATACGGATGCAGTATAACGTTTAAATAGGATGTTTTCAGGTATTTTTCATCCTCTTTACCTGTTATAAGTTCCTCTATGAATGAAAGAAGAGAAAAAAATGGAGTTCTTATTAAGGGGTAGCCTGCTGAGATGTTTTTTAAAGGTGCGTCTATATTGTTTACAATGGCAAAAAGATGGGATTCATCAGGTAAAACCACAACGTTTTCTATCGTGTATGCGTTTTTCTCTTTCAGTATGGATTTTAGAGCAAAGACTTCACCGTGCAGTGAGGCGGTTTTTATTATGTGGTATTCTGGTGATTTGACCTCTTCTGTCTTTTTTATCACGGGAATGTCAATTTCTCTGAGAAATTCCTCTATTTTTCTATCCCAGATGGCAATAAAATATGAATCAGTAGATTTAAGGATTTTTTCAAAAATCCTTTTTTCTGCCCGTGTAAGGGCGAAGAATCCTGAAAGGATATAGGGGCCTTTAAAAACATCCGTGTTCAGTTCTGAAACTTTAACATATCTTATTGCTCTCGTAGAGAATCTGTTTTTCAACTGGTTATAAAACTCTTTATAAAGCGTGGACATAGTGGAAATCTTGTCCTGAACATACTCGGGAAGAGACTCTTCGTGGATAAGTGTATCTATTTCCCTGAGTTTTTCAACTGAAATTCCTTCAATATAGAGTTCTTCAAAATCAGAGTATAGTTTGAATGCCCATGGAAGGATTGTATCCAGTTCTTTTGTTTTTATGAGGTTTGTATGTTTATTCGCCTCGTCTATGAAGTATACCGCGTCTGTGGGTGAAAGGAGTGGCAGAGCGGGCAGAACGTGTTTTTCATACATGAAGTTGATAAAGTCTTCTATTGAGAACATCTGCGGGGCTATTATGGGTTTTCCTGTTTTTTCTGAGAGTTTTTTTGAAAGGAAAAGCAGGCTTCTTCGTGAGGGCATTATGACCTTAAATTGTTCTGGTGTATCCTGTTCCATGATAATACGGGCAACCTCATCAATAAAAGGATAACCAGCAGAAAAAAGTATTGCCTTAGATTTCGTATTCATTGTATTCTCCTGTGTCCATGTTAAATACTATTCCCTTAATCTTTCGTCCAATAAAGATGCTTTTCAGTATTTTCATATACTCTTTTATTTGTTTTTCGTATTTTTCTGTGTTTTCAGAGTATCCTGTTTTATAATCAATTACCGTTATTTTATCGGGGTCAATAATTACCCTGTCCATTCGGAGTATTCTACCTTCTTCATCAATGAAGGCTATTTCCGTTTTTATATCCCGTTTTTCACGAGGCATAAAGTATTCTGAAATTACAGGATGATTTACCGCATTTTTTATCTTTTCTTCTATTCCATACTCTTCAAAATCAAAAAGTATTCTGTATTTATTGATTACTGCATTAAGGTTTTTTAAGTCAGATATTGTGATTATCTCGCTCATAACAGCATGGTAAAAATCCCCCCTCTTTGTTTCTTCAATCTGTTTACTCGTTAAGATAAACTCTTCTTCGTTGTCAGGTATATTAAATGACAGGTCCAGAACATTTATAAACTCCACGCAGGATGAAGGTTTCTTTTGTATTTCCTTCTGGCTTTTGATACCTTTTTCCCTTTCCTCTATATTCAGAACAGGTTGCTCTTTGCTACCGATTTTCACAATGTTATAAAGTTCCTCTTTTGCCCGTGTCATCGCCACATACTGCCTGTTCAGACCTTCAACTGTGTATCGCAGTTTTTCCCTTCCATAGGTCCTGTTAAGTATGGTGGATGTACCCGAGTCATCCTTTGTTATTTTCATAAAAACAACACCTTCTTCAGTGACATGGGGAAGAGGGCTGTCTGCATTAAACCTTATTTGCTTTGTTATGAGATTAATTACAACATTAAATTCAAGACCCTTTGCCTTGTGTATGGTCATTACATGCACGCCGCCTTTTGCAGAGGAGGTGTCCATTTTAAATAGCTCTGAATCGTTCTCATTTTCAAGTGCTTCTATGAGGTGTTTTAGACTTCCCTTACCCTTTTCCTCAAGATACAGGGCAATATCAAGGAGTTTTAGAACTGCCTGTGTTTCTTCCGGGAAGTTCTCCAGAATTCTGAATTTCTCAAGAATCCTCAGGAGAATATCGTAGGTTGATAGATAACCAACCTCTTTAAATAGAGGCTCTATGAACCTGCTCCACCAGAGAGGATTGTGGTCTTTGAAGTATGTGTAGAGTGGTGGGGCATCTTTTTTCTGTGAGTGGGATTTGAGAATTTCTGTGTTATCTCCCATAACTTTTTTTGCAATACACCCGTTTAAAAATAAAGCAAAAGCAAAGTCATCTATCGGAGAGTCAAGAAATTTGAGGAAGAATTCAATCTCTTTTATCACCCTTCTTCTTCTAATATCAGTACCACTTTCTGAAACAACAGGAATACCCTCTTCAGTAAGCCATCCTGAAATTTCAATAACCTTTTCGTTACTTTCTGTCAATATGGCTATATCACCGTATTTGTAGTTTCGTGCAATTACATCTTTGATTATTTCCATTACAATCTTTTTTTGTTCATCTTCCAGTGCATGGATTGTCTTTATGTAGCCTGAGTTTCTGTTTTTTTCAATGGCCTTCTGTCTGTATGTCAGAAATCCAGAAGGGTCACCAGTTTCGTTTACTTTTTGCAGGAGTTCTTCTTTAAATACGCTGTCAACGTATTCAACAATTTGAGATTTAGACCTGTAGTTGTTTTCAAGATTAACGAGGTATATATTGTCGTGAGGGACTTCTGGAAATTCAAAGGACTTATGCTGTTTGAAATCGTCTACAAGTTGTTTCATCACCCTGTAATCAGAACCCCGAAACCCATAGATAGCCTGTTTTATGTCTCCAACTATGAATAGAGAGCCTCCCTTTGAAAGGCCTTCGTGTATAAGAACCTTGAGATTATCCCACTGCACAGGGTTTGTGTCCTGAAACTCATCAATCATGAAGTGGTATAACCTGTTACCGAGGGAAAAGTAAATGCCGGGTATATTTTCCTCGCGCAAAAAGGCGTGTAGTTTTTCAGTTATTTCTCCTATATGTATTTTACCGAAGGTGTGAAGCCTCCTTTCAACTATCTCTTTTATCTTTCGGGCAATAATCATGTGTATGAGGGCTTTTTTAATCTTTAACTTCTCGGCCAGTTGAGCGAGTTTTTCTGTGATTTTTGAATCAATGTCGCGTGATGTATTTTTATTGTTAAGGCTTAATTTTTGAATGTCATAGTTTTTATATGCGTTCAGTATCTTATCAAAGTCGTATTTTTTCAACTTTGGGTACTGTGCTCTTGCACTCTCATAGAGGTTTTCAAGTTCATTCATAAGTTCTTTTATTTCCTTTTCTATTTCAGGGAGTTTCTTTAGCCCATCCACAGAAGGCATGCTGGTATATTCCTCTGCCAGCATGATTTCATTAACCAATTTCTTGAGGGTTTCCACAAGATGAAAATCAATCTTTTGTTTGTTGTATTCCCTTTCTATATCAAGCAGGTTTTCTATCTCTTTTCTGTTCAATTTGCTTATGTAAATATAAACAGCCTCATCAATTAGTTCGTTTTTTGACATAAGGATATCAAGTTCAGGGGAAAGTCCAAGTTCAATGGCAGATGCCCTTGCGAGTTTTACCATAAAAGAGTCAATGGTGGATACGCTGAATGCATGGTAATTGTCAAGTATTTCCTCAATAAGATGTGTGGCCTTTTCCTGTATATTTCTTGAAGAACTGACAATGGATTTCAGGGTGTTTTCCTCTTCCTCAGAAAGTTGTGAAAGAGCAATTTTTTTAAGCCACAGAAGTATTCTTGTCTTCATTTCATAGGCAGCATTGTTGGTGAAGGTAACGGCGAGGATGTTATCCAGTCTATTATGGGAAATAATATCGCTTAAAAGAAACTGCACAAATCTCAGTGAAAGTAGATAGGTTTTACCGGAGCCAGCCGATGCCTCAACCAGCATTATGTGGGGAAATTTAAGTTCCTTATCCCTTAAAAGTTCCGTCATCTTAGAAGAAGCAATTTTAAGATCTTCTCCTCTTTGCCTTTTACTTTTATAAAGTAAACACCGTTTGCAAGGTCTTCTGGCAAATCAAGAATGCCCCTGTATATTGTCTTTTTAAATTTCAAACTACCATCCTTTGAATAGACGCTAACAGTACTCCCTTCAGTTAACGGAATAGGTAAGGATAGACTTCTTGCAACGATAGTTCTACCATACGAAGGGCGTTTATTTACAGTCTTTTCTTTTACCTCACTTATAGAGTACCCAAGATAATTGAGCACCCTTCTTAAAGCCTCCTTTTTACCCATTTTTACGGTACCCATACCTTCATACCCAAAAGCAAAGAAAACAACCCGTTTAGTTCCATCATCATAGGCCACTGCTGCAACAGTATCTGAGTCAGGCTGGTTGTATTTTCTGTAGTAAAATAGAGGAATAGCATCACTTAAAGGCTCTATAACATCCTTTGAGTACTGATTCATGGCACTTCCACCGCTTGTAAGGAAAACAGTATCCTGTGGGTAAAAGATGTTTCCTGTTCCCACCACCAGAAGGTCCAATGTGGTATCGTAGAGAAACCTTACCCGAAGGTAATTGGTAAGAAAAATGCTGTCCTGTGTGCTTGCTATATTCTGTCCTGTTATAAAGGCATTCACTCCACTATCAAGAAATTCTTCCAGAAGGGCAATGGTTGGAGAATCCGGGGTATTGTTTCCTGAATAATACATGAGGTATTTGTAAGCATCCATAATGTATGGTCTGCCGCTATCTATCTGGGACTGGAAATCATAGTGCACACCCAGTTCATCAAGATAGGGCAGAACATAATCTCGCAATGTTTTATTAATACTTCCATCCCATACGAGGAGACTGTCAAAACCCACTTTTACAGAAATGGTATCCATGGAATAGAATTTACCACTGTCAGAGGTCATTTCAAAAAACAGGTTCACAAAGCGTGTGTTTCCTCCTGTGCATCTTACTTTTGTGGAGATGGTTACTGTATCCTGAACGGTTATTGAATCTAAATACATGGATGGTGTTTCTATGTCAATGAAAGGGTCATCGGTTGATATACTTATGTTCACCCATTTTGCGGTGTTATAAGGTTTTACATCCGTGATGGTAAAGTAGAAAATGGCAGAATCCTCAGGTTCAAGTCTTCTATTGTTGTTTCCAATGGAATCTGTATATCTGTGTCCAAGTAAGACCAATTTTCCGTAATCAACAGGTATTCTTATCATACTTGCCTGTATGACTTCTCTTGATGAATCGTTTTGAACAAAGGCAATAAAATAAACATAAGGTTCTATCCATTCATTATCAAGGCTGAAGTTTACTGTATCGGTCATGCTTTCTCCACTACCCAAAGATATTGCCCTACCGCGTGCATCTGGAATCATTCTCCTTAATACATATCTCAAAACATTCCTGTTTTGCCAGTTGTAAAAAATTGAATCCTCAACTATGGCGTATCTCAGATATGTGCTGTCGGGCAGTTTTGTTTCAGATGTTAAATTAACAAAACATCTTCCAGTCCTTGTCCTGCTGTTATAGTCAATATTCAACTGAATGTTAATAGGTGATGCGCTGTCTATTCTTGATAAAAAAACGTTCCTGTAGGCTGAATATACGCCATTCCAGCCACCTTCAACCCTGTCAATGCCGTCAAAGTATGCTGTTGGGTAGCCAGAAAGGTCAGGATAGTAGTCTGCTCTTTCCACAGCAAATGTAGTGTAGAATGGGTCAGATGAAGAAGGATGGTATTTTATTACAACGATGGAATCTCCATAGTTCATTTCAAGAGTATCAAGACCATAGGATGAATATGGACAGTAAGAACACCATGTGGCAGTATAAACCTCTACAAGGACTTTTCTCTGGGCTGCCACAAGAAGGATGGGCAGGAAAAATACATAAAGGAATTTTTTCATAATAAAACCTCCGTTTATTATAAGGATAAAATACGAAGCATGTCTTGCAAAGAACAAGGTGAATTAAGGTATTTTTCTTAACTCACCCGGTTTCATATCTTGAGGCAGTGAAAATTCTCCCATGAATATTCTCTTTAAGCGGAGAACCTCATTATTAAAACGCTTTACGAGTCTTCGTATCTCCCTCTTTTTCCCCTCATGAAGCACAAATAGATACAGTTTTTCGCCTCTTTTTTCAATATAGTCCACCTTTAAAAATTCACCCTTATCTTCAATGCCCTCTGTCATGGACTTTATCTCTTTCACAGTAATGGGTCGTTTTGTCCATACAAGATACCCCTTTTTAGTTTCATAAGATGGATGGGTGAGCCTATGTATCAGGTTGCCATCGTTTGTAATAACCATGAGCCCCTCTGAATCCTTGTCAAGTCTTCCTGCGAACTTGAAGCCCTTTTTCAGGTTAAGTTCAGAGAAAATGGTTTTCTCTGCATGAGGGTCATAAAGTGTTGAGACAACCCCACGTGGTTTGTAATAAATATATACCTCATTTTCCGCATCCATTTTAAGCGTTCTACCCTGGTATTTTACCACATCGTTTTCATCTGTGTCGTAAAAAGGCTCTCTTACGATTTTACCGTTTACCGTGATTTTACCGTCTTTAATAAGAGCGTCTGCCCTTCTTCTTGAAATACCGAGTGCGTCTCTTACAAACTTATTGAGTCTCACGGCTTTTCAAGCACAAATTCAGAGTAAGACAGAAGATTTTTAAAGTGCAGATATCTTTTTGTCAAAACAAAACCGTGTTTTTTTAGGTTTTCATCCAGTGGATAACTCAAAAACTCAAGTGCCAGCGGGCATTCAAGTTTTTTAATAAAGTATCTGTAATAAAACGGTGTTTTTTCTATATCCACCTGATTGTAGTCAAGTATATAGAAACGACCAGCAGGTTTTAATATCATTTTCAGATTTTCAAGCATGCTATCCTTCTCATAGTCTTCAAGGCCGTGAAAAACAAAAGATATAAAGGCAATATCAAAAAAGTTACGGTATTTTTCGGGATATGGTTCAAGTATACTGTGGTGCACGATTTCTATATTAGAAAAGTTTTTTGTCTTTTTCCTTGCCTTCTCTATCATGTCTTCTGATATATCAAATCCCACAACTTTACCTGTGTCCTGCACTATGTTGGCAAAGAGTATGGCGTTTCTTCCATTCCCGACTCCTAATTCTGCTACTTTATCACCTTTATTAACATTAGTCTCCCTGTTTATTATATGCTTTATAAAACGGGGATACTGCCAGAGACTCAGAACGTTTAAAAGTTCATCGTAGTATTTTGCTTCAAAGCCTCTGATTACTACTTTACTTCTTTCGCTCATTTTTTATAAAAAAGGGCGGCAGAGCCGCCCCGTGCCTATTTTGCAGATTTTATATTGTTACTTTACGAGCCATCTTAAGCCACCAATGGGCTGGACCGTTATGTCAATTGTCCATCTGGTGCCATCAATACCTTTAACAATGAGTTTTGCATAGATGTCATTGTCGTTTCTCTGACCATCAAGGTCCTTGAGCAATGCAAATGTACCATTCTGTACCACTGCTTCGTAAGTAGTATAGCCTGTAGTAGGTGCAATATCCATGTTTGCATAGTCAAATGTAGCAGAATAGGCCACTCCGTTTTGCTTGTTGACATCGGCGTCAAGTGCCTCTATGGCTGTGATGGAGTTGTCCTGGTCAGCCACGAAATCTATGGCATTGTGGTCACCCTGTGCATAGGAAATTGTTACCACGGAGCCATCATTTTTGAAACCAATACCACTTGGATGTGTGGGGTCTGTGTCTGCTCTTGTATACCAGTCAAGGTTCTGGGTTTCCACTGCTGCGAAATTGCCAACCCATGGATTTGATTCCTCATCACCTGCATAGGCCACTATCTCAACCTCTGCTGCAGGTTCTGTGAGGGTGTAACTTGTGGCTTCAATGGTATCTGCTTTACCGTTGTATTTTACTATGTATCCATCTGCATCCTGAATGGCATCCCATGTAAAGGTAATCCCACCCTGGTCCTGTGTTACTGACCATGAGACTGATGGGGTATCAACTGTGGTTGCAGGACAGCCTGTCAGTGTGAGCACTGCACCTGTTATTATTACAGTCAGGGCAGTTATAGTTCCCTTCTTCATGTTGTACCTCCTGTTTTTATCTTATTTTCTTCTTTGTTTTTGATTTGTAAGGACTTCCAGAGTTAGAAGTTCCACCACTTCTTTTATAAGACCTCTGGGAAGTCCCTCCCTGTTTTTGCTCAAGTTTTGTTTCAAGAATTACAACTTTTTCTTCAAGGTCATCTATCTGTTCCTGCATCTTTTCAATTTTGGATTCAAGGTCGTCTATTTTCTCATTCATAACCTCTATTTTTGCCAGTTTCTCATTTATTCTTGCGCTCATCTGGCTTACATTGGGCATCTGGCAAGCACCTATCACAAGAAGCATAGCTCCAAAAGCCGGTACTAAGAGTTTTTTCATTAACTCCCTCCTGTTTGGTAAACATAATATTACAATTTGGAAAGTGGACGGTCAAGTGTAATTACACGGTATCCACTTTAAAATTTATATATGCGTAATTCAACAAAGGCATATATACTTTCTCTTATTGCTGTATTTTTCTGGAGTACAGTGGCAACAGCATTTAAACTGACCTTAAGGTATGTAACTCCTTATGAAATGCTCTTTTATGCTGTAATTACAACGGTTATAATAACTGGTTTCATCATTTTCTTTAAAAAAAGAAAGATAGAGTGGAACAAAAAAGCAATTTTTCTTGGTATTTTAAATCCTTTTCTGTATTACATTCTCCTTTTTGAAGCCTATAATAGACTTCTTGCCCAGCAGGCCCTCTGCATAAATTACCTCTGGCCTTTAGTTTTAGTTCTTATTTCCGTCCTTTTCGGTAAAGAAAAATTGATATTGCGAAGCATTACAGGTATTTTACTTGGTTTTCTGGGGGTGGTCCTTGTTGCAACAAAGGGAGACTATAGAGCGCTTGCTGTAAGTGATCTAAAGGGTGTGATTTTTGCTCTTCTCTCTACTGTGGTATGGGCGGTGTACTGGCATATAAACAGGAAAATAAAAGTAAATGCAGAAGATAAGCTATTTCAGGGTTTTTTATTTGCACTCCCATTTCTGCTCTTTGTTTTGTTTATTCAGGGAATAAGGTGGCCCGGTACAAGGGGACTTATAGGTTCCTTATATATCGGAACATTTGAAATGGGGATAACTTTTCTTGTGTGGTTATCATCGCTTCAGATTGCAAAGAATGTCCATAGTATTGCATCTTTAATATATCTTGCCCCTCCACTATCTCTTTTAATCATTGCAGTGGTTTTAAAAGAGAAGATATATCCTGCCACACTTCTGGGTCTTTTGTTCGTTCTTACTGGCGTGTGGCTCGCAAGAAGCGAATAACCGCTAAATATAATGGTTTTTGATATACCTGCAAAAAAGATTAGAATAATATAACTTACTAAAAGGAGGAAAGATATGGAACTTATTTTATCTTCATTTGGAGAGGCTAAGGAGAAAAGGTCCTGTGATGTTGCCATTATTGGTGCGGGTCCGGCGGGGCTCACAGCTGCCATTTATGCCAGAAGGTCGGGTCTTAAGCCCATTGTTATAGATAAAAACGTTATTGGTGGACTTGCAGCGGAGGCACCATATATAGAAAACTACCCACCATTTAAAGGTATCAAGGGCGAAGAACTCATGCAGAAGATGAAAGAGCATGCAAAAGAGTATGCCGAGATACTTGATATGAATCCTATTAAAAAGATTACAAAGGATAAGGGGCTTTTCCTGCTTGACACAGAAAAGGGAGAGATTGAGGCTTCTGCCATCATTTTTGCAACGGGAACAACTCATAAACATCTGAATGTCAAAGGTGAAAAGGAATACTATGGTAAGGGGCTTTCTTACTGTGTGACCTGTGACGGCTATTTCTTTAAGGATAGAAGAGTTATTGTGATTGGTGGTGGAAATTCAGGTGCCATAGCAGCCCTTTTCCTTAAAGACATAAATGCTGATGTTACGGTGCTTGAATTCATGCCCAGATGGATGTGTGAGGCGGCATACAGAGAAAAGATTGAAAAAAGTGGTATAAAGTACATTACCAATGCACAGGTTACAGAGATATTTGGTGATGAGAAAGTTAAAGGGGTAAAGTATATAGACAGAAAGACGCAGGAAGAAAAAATCATTGAAACAGATGGCGTATTTATATATGTTGGACTCTTACCGCAGTCAGAACTGGCAAAAGAGATTGGTGTTAAACTCACGGAGAGGGGATACATAGAAACTGACAATACGCAGAGAACAAACGTACAGAGAGTGTATGCAGCAGGAGATATTACAGGGGGTGTGGCTCAGGTTATAGTGGCTGCTGCTCAGGGCGCCATTGCTGCCCTTTCTGCTTATGAGGATTTGAAACTCAAGGGCTGATGAAGAAAGAATATGATGTTATAATTACCTCTTCTGATGCAGGAGAGATAAGAAGATACAGGATAAAAGGGTGGGTTGTTAAACTCACCCTTTACTTTTTGATACTTTTATTCGCATCCATAATAGCAGGTATCATTTTTTATGGAAGGGTATATCTTACTGCCCTTAAGGTAAAACGTCTTGAAGCGGAAAATAGAAGGTTAAAAGCCCAGAATATGCACATCGTTGAACTTGAGAAGAAGGTGGAAAAACTTGAACTTCTCCGCAAAAAACTCTATGCGATGCTTGGATATGAGAAGGCTCCTGAAATCCGTCCTTTTTCTGATACCGGAGCCTCCAGCAACGTATCTGATGAGCATATAAAGTCGCAATATGAAGACCGAAAGGAAAACACATACGGCTTTTCGCCCGGTATGGCTGACCTTTTGCTTTATGTATTGAGAGAAGATTCTATAACTCCAAAGGGTATGCCCGTTGAAGGTATAATTACGCGGGGTTATGGTCCCATTCATAGGGGGGTGGATATAGGGGCAAAGGTTGGAACGGTGGTAAGAGCCACTGCCTATGGTGTTGTTGATAGTGTTTATCATGACATGAGGTTTGGAGAGGTTGTTATTATAAAGCATGGTAATGAGTACAAAACTTTTTATGGCCATCTTCAAAATATAAGAGTGTATCCAGGAAAAAAAGTAAGGCGTGGAGAGGTCATTGGTGAGGTAGGATTAACCGGCTATACCACAGGACCGCACCTGCACTATGAGGTGCGAAATAGAAATGGCTATCTCAACCCTATTTATTTTTTGAATGATTGACAGATTTATTTCATCTATAAAAGATTCCCGCTTTGAAGAGGACATTGAGCCTGTATTTGGAGAGAATCAGTCCATAGTTCCAGGCTTTGTGGATACCCATTCACATATGGCAGAGCATGGCTTTTTCATGCAGTATCCTTCCCTTTCGGGATTTAAGAGCAAAAAAGAATTACTTGAGTATGTGGCATCTATGGTTGTGACGGGTGAACTGAATATTTTTGTTGATTATGATGAAACCCTGTTTACTGATGAAAAGTCCATAGTAAAAGATGACCTTGATAGGATTTCTAAAATCACTCCCATACTTCTTAGAAGGGTGTGCGGACATATAGCGATACTCAACACACCTGCAATTCGTTATTTTGAGGGTATTATTCCAGATAATACACTGGATGTTGAGCGGGGAATAGCAATGGAATATCTTCCTTTGAGACTGTATGAAATACTTAAACCCGATGTTGATAGAATTGAAAAGGGCATACTGATAGCCCAGGAAAAATACCTGAAAAAAGGCATTACAGGAGTTCTGGATTTTGCCAAGGATATAAATGTATTTGATGCCTATTTAAATCTTGACAGGAAGGGAAAGTTAAAGATTAAGGTTGCCGTTGCCTTTTATGAAGATGCATTCTCTTTAGTCTTGGAGAGGGGACTTAATACAGGATGGAAGAAGGGTAGAGTAAAGGTGGAGGGAATAAAGTTATTTCTTGATGGTTCAGTTGGTGGTAGAACGGCGTCGTTCTACAAACCGTATAGAGATTCAGAGGCAAAAGCAACCTTTTATGATATAACGATACTCAGAGAAAAGATAAAAAAGTATGAAAAAAATGGCTTTAAAGTACTTATGCATGCCATAGGGACAAGGGCGATTGACACTGCCCTTGAAGTAATACCGGATTTTCCGGATTTTGCCCACCGGATAGAGCATTTTGAGTTTCCACATAAAGAAGCCTTAAAAATTGCGAAAAAAAAGGGTGTTCATATCTCAATGCAGCCAAACTTTGTAAAAAGATGGTGGAAGATGTATAAAGAATCTCTTTATGATAACGCATTCTCTTTAATGCATCCATATAAGAGTATGCGGAATATGGGTATTATGTTTGCTTTTGGTTCAGATTCCATGCCAGAAGGGCCTGCTTATGGATTAAAGGGTGCAGTGAATCACCCGGTAAAAGAGGAGAGACTTACGTTTAAGGAATCTATAATGTATTATACAGAGAAAGGTTCAGACATGCTAAAGATAAACACAGGAAAAATGAGAAAAGGTTTTTATGGAGATTTTGTGGTTCTTGATATTGATGGTAATATAAAGACTGTTTTTGTGGAGGGCAAAAAGGTATATGGTAGAGGCGATAATTGACAGATATTTTAACGTGATTTCCTATACAGATTCATCCTATATAGGATACTTTAGAGGGGATGCGGAGGAACTATCCAGAAAGATGCAGGATGAACTTGCCAGAATGGATGTATATGCTGCTATTGACAGGGTTGTGGATGCCTACAGAGTGACTTTACTACATATTCCACCCCAGAAAAAGAAGATATGGGTTCATTTTCTTTTGGTTTTTCTTACTTTCATTACCACACTTTATGCGGGTGCGCTACATGCAGGGGTTGACCCCTTTAAAAACCCTGTAGATTTACTAAAAGGATTGCCCTTTTCTCTGTCCCTTATGTTAATTCTTGGACTTCATGAAATGGGGCATTATCTTGCATCAAAAAGATACGGAATTAAAGCCACGTTGCCATATTTCCTGCCAGTTCCTCATCCTCTTATTGGCACCATGGGAGCCTTTATAAAAGTTAAATCTCCAATTACCCATAAGGATGCTCTCATGGAAATAGGGAGTATGGGGCCTATAGTGGGCTTTTTTGTTGCACTGCCTGTAAGTATAATCGGTATTTCACTATCAAAAATTGTGCCTGTATCAAGTACTGCAGGACACTTAAAATTAGGTACTCCCCTTGTTTTTAATATTCTTACCCATATAGTTCATGGCACAGTGGGTAAGGGATACGATATTATGCTTCATCCTGTCGCTTTTGCTGGCTGGATTGGAATGTTTGTTACGTCTTTGAATCTTCTGCCTGTAGGACAGCTTGATGGCGGACATGTATCTTTTGCTTTGTTTGGTGAGTTTCACCGGGTTATTTCCAGAATTGTGTTTATGGTATTACTCGTGCTTGGCTTTTTCTGGCCAGGGTGGTGGTTCTGGAACTTTATGCTTTTACTACTGGGACTTTATCACCCACCTATTCTTAACCACGTGGCTCCTCTCAGTTCTAAGGGAAAATTCCTTGGTTTTTTGAGTATTTTTATATTCTTTATAACGTTTATTCCGATTCCTTTCAGCGTGTAATTTCAGTGCAGAATCCTTTTTAATTATAGTTGAGAATATGTGCATAATACGATATAATTTTATAAAAACGGAGGCAAAGATGCAGGCATTTGTGTTGCTCTTATCAATAATATCATTTGAGCTGTATAATGTGGATGGCAGAAAGCTAAATGTTCATGGATTTACACAGGTGTATTACAGATACAGAGACCGGGATGATAATACCCTCTCTTTAAGGAGAACCCGTCTTATTTTCAAAGTGAAAGAAGGTAAGTCACTTGAGTTTAAAATGCAGATGGATTTTCTTAAAAATCCGACACTCTTAGATGCATATATGAACTATAAGAGCCGGAACTTTATGATTAAGATTGGAAGATTCCTTCCAGATTTTACTTTTTACATGCCCCATAGTTCCACTGCCCTTGACTTTGTGGATTATCCCTTAATTGCGAAAAAATACGGTATGTGGAGGCAGGTTGGTATTGAGGCTTCGTATTTTTTTAGAGATTGCGTGTATGTAAAATCTGGAGTTTTTAATGGTCCCCAAAATAGCTACAAAGATGTTGATGGTATGAAGGATATGCTGTTTAAATTGGGATACAGAAGGAACTGGATTAAGGCGGGTTTATATACTTATGAAAGAAAGGAAACATCAAAACGAGAAAAACTGGCAGGATTATATCTGGACCTAAGGCCCAAAAGATTAATATTTACGGTAGAGCCTCTATTCGTGATGTCTGACTCTTCTACAATAAAGAGAAATGACCTGGGTTACTATGTGCAGGCTGGAGTGTATATTTTAAAAGGTCTTAAGTCTCTTTTGAGGTTTGAGGATCTGTATGTTGATGTGGACTCAAATGATTTACCAGAGCGAAGGATCTGGGCGGGGCTCGTTAAGGAGTTCAGCCATTTCAAGCTGTATGTTAATTATATAAAAGGACTTTCAGGGGATAATACAAAGGATATTATTTTGCAGTTACAGTGTAAGTGGTAAAAAGTTAATTCTTTACTTTTTTAACTGTTAGAGTAAATCCATCCACCTTTATTACTTTAATTTTCTCGCCCTTTTTTATGGGGGTTTTACTCCTTGCCTGCCAGAGTTCTCCGTGCACAAGAACCATACCGTGATTTTCGTCTACGTCCTCCTTTACAATACCCGTAAGTCCAATGAGTCCTTCTTTCCCGGTTACTGGTTTTTTCATAAAACTTTCCAGCACTTTTGCAATAATCCACAGGAAGAATATGAGTGTGAAAACAAGGACGCTCAGGATACTCCACACCGAAACCGTAAAAAATGGAGCATTACCTTTGAACATGAGAAATGAGCCAAGACCAATAGATACTATGCCTGAAAGGGACAAAAGTCCATGAGAGGGTATTTTAATGTCAAGAATGAAAAATAGAATACCGAGCACTATTAGAATTATTCCCGCATAATTTACAGGTATTGTCTGAAAAGAATAAAAAGCAAGTATGAGAGAGATTGCTCCAACCACTCCTGGAAGTATAGCACCTGGATGGGAAAGCTCAAACAAAAGTCCGTAGATTCCTATCATCATGAGAATATAGGCAATGTTGGGTGAAGTGAGTATTAAAAGAAGCTTTTCCCTTAAGGACATAGAAATCTCTTTAATTTGTGAGTTTTTCAGGTTTAAGGTTATTTCTTTGCCATTTAGATTTACTGTTTTACCATCAAGAAGGCTTATAAGAGAGTCAACGGATGGTGCAAGATAATCTGCAAGACCTTTGTTTTTTGCCTCAATTGCAGAGAGACTCAGAGAATGTTCAACCATTAAAGCGGCTATCTCAGCATTACGTCCTCGTGTCCTCGCAATGGACTTTATATAGCTTGAAGCATAGTTTACCATTTTTTCACTCATTACAGAGTCCATCTTGCCCTCTACTGTTACCGGATGTGCCGCTCCTACGCTGGTTCCGGGACTCATGGCCGTAATGTGGGCTGCAAGAAAAATAAAGGCCCCTGCTGATGCAGCCCTTGCGCCTTTGGGATGAACATATACACATACTGGAACCTTGCTGTCAAGTTCCTTTTTGACAATCTCCCGCATGGATTCGTCAAGCCCGCCGGGAGTATCCAGTTTTATCAATACAAGTTCAGCATTATTCCTTTCAGCCTGAGTAATGCCACGGGTTATATACTCTGCCATAGGTGGTGTGATGGCACCACTGGCATTTAGTACATATACGAAACCAAAGAGAATGGTTGAAATATTCATGGTTTTACCCCCATACCAATCATTTTACCGTAAATTCTTCTCGTCCTCAGTATCCGCTTTATATATCCCCGTGTTTCTGTAATAGGAATAAATTCTACAAAAATGTCAAGGTCTTCAATTTCATCCAGGTTTTTCATCCATCTTTTTGCTCTGTGGGGGCCTGCATTGTAACCTGCAAGGGCAAGGGGAACGCTACCAAGGGTGTCCATCAGTGCACTAAAGTAATAACTTCCAAGCCTTATGTTGATATCCGGATTGAAAAGAGAAGTTGTACTTATATCAATGCTATCACCTGCTAATTTCTTTGCAGTATATGGCATAAGCTGACAGAGGCCTATTGCCCCTGCAGGACTTATGGCTTTATTGTTGAACCAGCTCTCCTCCCTTGTGAGTGACATAAAAAGGAGAGGGTCAAATCCAAATAGTGATGAGTATCTTTCTATTTTGGGGAGATATTTTAGAGGAAAATACATTTTAAGAAAATCAAGTGGCAAACCTGCAGAATTGGATATGGCTCTCACATATGGAAGAAGATTTACCGCATAAAAGACGTTCTCCCCTATAAGCCCTTCTTTTTCAGCCATTCTGGCAGCAAGTATCATTGCTCTGGGATTCTTTCCCACCTCTCTTCTTACGAGCCTGTAGCCTCCCAGCATGAACAACACTTTCCATCTGAATAGTTCGGAGTTCTGATGGAGAGGATAGTCAGCGTAGTAGTTGTTAAAGAGGAGAATTAAGTTGCGAGTTCTGTCTATTTTAAGTGCACCACTTCTGACATTGTAATATGTTAAATAGAGACTGTCTACTATTTGTATGGTGTCATCCATTCTGGCAAGGTAATATGTGGCTTTAATTCTGTCTGCAGGATTTTCAGACATAGACAGCGCATTCAGAAGGAAATGCCGGGCATTGGTTGAATCTCCTTTAACAAGGAAGTATAGACCTGAGTAAAAGTTAAGGAGAAACCCGTCAAAGTTGTCTTTGTAGGCGAGAAGGGTTTTTCTCCATTTTTTGTCAAGTTCTGGATTTTTAAACAGTGTGTAAAAGAATTCAGTGATATTTCTTATATCATCGTTTCTGGACCCCTGAAGAAACATACTCAGAGCCCTGTTTTTCTTCCCCATGCGCAAATACGCTATACCTGCCATGAGAAATAGTTCTGAATCGTCACTATCCTGCAATCTTTTGTACTTTTTCTTGAGTGTTTTTGTAAATTTTTTGTAGTTTCTTGTTTTATAGAGGCTTTTGAGGTAAAGCCTTAAAAGAAGGTCGTTTTCGGGGTGGTATTTTTCATAGACCCTGACTACCCTTCTGTATTTTCTGGCATAGTATAGTGCGGGAATAAATTCAGGAGTGTATTTATCAAGATACTTAATCAGAGCAACACTGTAGGGAGATTTGGGATTTTTTTTCAGAAATCTATAAAGTAGGGGTCTGTATGGTTTTTGTGTACCTTTAAGTGAAAGAATATAAGCATATTGAAAGTATTTCCCATTTAGACCCAGCTTTTTTCTGAGTACCATGAATTTATTGAATTCTCTATACTGGATAAGTCGTGAGGTAATCTCCCTCGCAAGTTTATAAAATAGATACCTGTTTTGAACCTTCAGTTTAAAAAGAAGCGAGGTTGCACTGTCTATCCGGTTGTTTTCAAGATAGTAAAGCCCCAGCATGTAGGTTATATAATCTTCCACACCGCTGTATAAACTGAGTGCCCTTTTAAAAAAGTCACTACCCCGCCCATCATAGGGACTGTTGATGAGATACTGAAGAATATAAGGCAGATATGAGGGATTTGCTGAGTCCGGGTCAGTTTTTTCTAAAATTGGCGCAATCACATCCCATCTTTCCAGTAGTACAGCAGACCGAAGATAAATAACAGAGTCATAAACAGTTTTCGGTTTGAGATTTAATATACTATCAAACTCACAGCTTTTAAACAGACCCTCAAAATTAGTGTAGAGAAGAATTATAGCCAGTAACTTCACAGCAATTTTATCTTCTTAATGTCTTTGGGGTTGGGATTCATTTCTACCACAACCTCACCATTTGCAAGTCGCTTGATTATATGTTTCTCATCAATGTCTGAAAGGTCCAGTTTGCCCCTGAAAAAAAGTTTGTCCCTCCTTTTAAGGAGAAGGGAAATGGGATAATACAGGATTGCGTGCCTCGGAACGAGAATGAGTTTTACGTGAATTTTCCTTCCATCAAGTAAGAAATACTGGGCTTCAAAACCTACAACCCCACCTATCCATGTATAATACTTCCTTGTAGGAGTGAAGTATTCTTCCAGCAACTTTGCAGTCTCTTTCATTATAGACAGATTTTTTTTGTAACCCCAGTAAAACCCGTAAGATAGTGCCCCGGCAAGAAGGAAAATAATTATAATACCAACTGTTGTCATCATTTTTCCCTGTTTATATTTAATTATAAGCCACCACATAAAGTATGACAAATAGGTGGAGTAATTGTTGTTCCCTATACGCCGTCTCTCGGTTATAATAAAGTTTAAATGGAGGGTATTGTATGTTAAAAGTCCTGTTGCTACTTATATCCCTTGCGCAGGTAAAGGATGATAGTGTCACCTTTGTCTTTCACACTTCCGGTGCACAGAGTGTTTACGTAGCGGGTAGTTTCAATAACTGGAGTCCCAACAATCCACAGTGGGCAATGAAGAAAGTTGATGATACTACATGGATGTTCAAAAAGGAACTTAAACCCGGTAAATACCTCTACAAGTTTGTTATAAATGGAAGTGAATGGAAAGATGATAAAGACAATCCCTTAAAAGAGCCAGATGGATACGGTGGATTTAATTCTGTTTTGATTGTTGGTGCTAAAGGTGCGCGTGCACCCTATTTTGATAAAGACGGTGTGGTGTTTACCTTTGCTGATGATAATGCAAAGAGCGTTTATATTGCAGGCACTTTCAATAACTGGGATTCAAAAAGCCAGCCCATGAAAAAAGAAAATGGAATCTGGAAGGTAAAAATTAAACTGGCTCCTGGTTATTATCAGTACAAATTTGTGGTTGATGGCACAAAATGGGTTCCTGACCCATTAAATCCTGCAAAGGTGGACGATGGGTATGGTGGTTTTAATTCCTCTTTTAAATTGACAGATGATGGAAAAGTTTTATATGAAACCCCGGCGAAGGCCTATGAAAATGAGCCTGTAATGGGAAAATTGAAAAAACTCGGCACTCCTCTTTATCTTGCCATAGTGTGGCACCAACATCAGCCGAGATACTATCAGGACCTCAAAACAGGTGAATACTTTGCACCATGGGTAAGGCTACACGGAATTAAAGACTATTTTGATATGGCGCATATTCTTGAAAACTATCCCAATGTGCATGTTACCATCAATCTAACTCCTGTTTTGCTAATGCAACTTGAAAACGAAATAAAAATGTATGAAGAGGGTAAATCACCTGATGTTGAGGTCAGGATGACATTGAAAAATGCCGACAGTCTTACAGTTGAAGATAAAAAACATCTACTTTCCAGTTTCTTCTCTGCCAACTGGGACAACATGATTGATATATGGCCAAGATACAGGGAACTCAGGCTAAAGAGAGTAATGAACCCAGATGGCAGTATAAATTTTGAAAAGACCATGAAAAGGTATACCACACAGGACTATAGAGATCTTCAGATGTGGTTTAATCTTGCGTGGTTTGACCCCGATTTTCAAGAAGGCGAAGTCACTTTACCAACGGGCAAGACGGTTTCGGTGAAAAAATACATTGAGCAGGGAAGGAATTTTACGGAGAAACAGAAGAAAGAGGTGATGGACATTGAGTTTGAGATATTAAAGGCTATTATACCTGAGCACAAAAAACTTCAGGATATGGGCCAAATTGAAGTTATAACCACACCCTATTATCATCCAATTTTGCCGCTTATTTACGATACAGACCTTGCAAAAGAGGCAATGCCCAATACTCCACTTCCTCCGAGGTTTTCATGGCCATCTGATGCCATGTGGCATCTTAAGAAGGCAGTTATGAAATATGAGAGCATCTTTGGCAGGAAACCTTATGGTATGTGGCCTGCTGAAGGTTCAGTGGCAGAGGCAATTGTCCCGCTTGTACATGATGCAGGTTTTAAGTGGATGGCATCTGATGTGGGTGTTCTTTCAAGGAGTTTAAATAAGGGGCTTTTACAGGCTGATGACATGTACAGGCCCTATGTGGTGGGGAAAAAGGATAAGACCGTCTATATGGTTTTCAGGGATACCGATCTTTCAGACAGAATAGGCTTCAGGTACAGGTCTTTATCCGGTGTGGCTGCAGCAAACGATTTTATAAAAACCCTTTACGAGATACATAAAAAGTTTGCAGATGACCCACAGCCTCATCTTGTGACAGTAATTCTTGATGGGGAGAATGCATGGGAATGGTATAAGCGCGATGCGAAGGATTTTTTCCATGCACTTTATTCGCAACTTGACAGTTCTGACTGGCTTATTACAACCACCGTGTATGATTTCCTTGAAAAGTATCCACCAAAGAGACATATTAATCATCTCTTTGCAGGCTCATGGATAAATGCCGATTTTTCAACCTGGATAGGGGAGCCCGAAGAAAACCTCGCGTGGGATTATCTCGGCAGGGTAAGGAAGTGGTTTGAAAAGCAGAAAGCAAGTGGAAAGTATGAAAAAGTTGTGCTTGATAGGGCATTTATGGAACTTGCTTCTGCTGAGGGTTCTGACTGGTTCTGGTTTTTTGGTAATGATCAGAATGCACCCGGTGGTGATAGATGGACAGATGTGATGTTCAGAAGAACGCTCAAAAACGTGTATCAAATATTGGGTAAACCCTATCCTGCATTTCTGGATTCTACAATACTGAATACTTCCTATACTGGTGCCTCTTCTGGAGGTGGTATAATGGCCAAAAATGCAGTTTCTCTTATAGGTGCAGAACTGTATTTTAAGGAAAAGGACAGAAAGGGTGATGATTATGGAGATGGTAATTACTCCTACCCACAAAACGGTGTATTTGAAAAAGGTGTTTTTGACCTACTTGGGATGGAGGTTTATAAAGATCCCAAAGGAAGATACATTCTGAAATTCAGGTTTGCGAAACTGGGTAACCCGTGGGCAGCTCCCTATGGCTTTTCCTTCCCCTTTATTCACTTTTATATCATGTCAAGAGAGGGAAGTAAGAAACCGTTTTATGATAACATCAATGTGGTATTTGACAGACCTTATAAGTACGCTGTGCTGGTCTGTGGGTGGCCCGAACATACAGGAATATATGATGAAAATGGCAGAAAAATACAGGATGTGGATGTTTCTGTGGATAAGAAAGACAATGCAATTTTAGTAGCTTTTCCTGAAAGTGTTGTCGGTGAAATTGAGGGAGGGTATGTTCTGGTCCTCTCCTATGATGGTTATGGTAAAAACGGTATAAGGAAGGTCACAAAAAGAGGTGGAGAGTGGGAAATCGGTGGAGGAGGAAAGAACGCACCGCCAGTTTTGGACATTCTTGACCCATCAGGAAAACAGAAAGCATACCTCTCTGTCTGGAGAGAGGGTAAAACCCCAGAAATAAGGGCATTCTGGATACACAGGTGATAAAATGGAGATGGAAAAGTATTTAAAAGAACTTCAGAAAACAGAGGATTTATTATCCCTCACAAATGAGGAACTTTTGAGGTTTGCCAGAAACACAGATGACTTTATTGCTCAGCTTAAAATAATGACAACACCACTTAAAAATCACCAGAAATACGTGAGAGAACTCTTGAGAGTGGGACTATCAGTTGAAGCTGCTATAGTTTACAGGGAACAGGCAAGAACGTATAAAGAAACAGGCAGGGAGAAAGAATACCTTAAAAACCTCTATCGTTATTATGAAACTCTACTTACAACGCTTTACCTTCCTCCTGTTTATGAGGAATTAAAAGCAAATGCTCTTTTGTATGAGAATACAACGTTAGGCCCTCTCTTTTACTACCTCGCTGGTTTCACCCAGCACTTTCATTTATTTGAGTATGAAAAAGCCTATGATACGTATTCCCATGCATTAAATCTTTTTGGACAGGTCAAGGAGAAAGAATTTAACAGGTACGACCTTATAAAATATGATGACTTTAAGCTGATACTCCTGTCAAATATGATAGATACGCTCCTGCGTTCACTTTTCAAAGAGGGGGAAAATAAGGACCATATAGCCCGAATAAGGTCACATCTTGAAGAATTGAAAAAAATAGAAAAGGATCGCCTGTTTCTCGCTGTAAACGAAATAGAGTTCAATCTTGCCACAGGTAATATTCAGGAAGCTGCGAAACTGCTCATGGACATTGACAACAAAATTATGCACGATAAGACCAAAAGGCACATGCTTCCTGTGCTTTACAGAACATGGGCGCTTTTTTCATGGAGAAGGCAGGACACAAAGGGAGCAGTAAACTATTTCAAAAGGGCATTGAAAGAAGCTATTTTGCTTCAGGATGAAATGAGACAGAAGGAAATAATTGATACCATTGTTCTTGTCCTTGCCATGGATACACCGTATATAAATATCTTCTCACAGGAGGGTAAAGAGTTACTTCTTTATCTTCTGTCCACTCTGCTTTCAAAAGACTGGTACCTTGGCGAGGACCACTCAAAAACTGTTGCCGAGTATTCAAAGAAGGTGGCAGAAGCTTATAACATATTAGGAGGCGAGGAAATAAATCTGGGCAAGATTTATCTCGCAGGACTTCTGCATGATACAGGAAAACTTTATATACCCTGGTATATTTTGAATAAACCGACAAAACCCGTTGATCTTGAGTGGGAGAGTATGAGATACCATCCAGCCTATGGTGCAATTATAATGAAGAAAATGGGAATGCCTGAGTTTGCCAGATATGTAGAGGAACATCATGAAAGAATAGATGGAAGTGGATATCCCTATGGTATAAAGAATCCTCACATAATTTCACAGATTATAGGCATTGTGGATGATTTTGCAGCTGCAACAACCCTTACAAGAAAGTATCAGAAACCCCTTTCTCCAGAGGAAGCAATAAGAGAACTGGAAAAACAGAAAGGTATAAAATTTGACTCAAAAGTGGTGGAGGCTTTGAAGATAGCAATAAAAGGGTAGTGAGTGGGGCATTGCCCCACTCATGATTTTAAAGAGCCTTTTTGCCTTCCTCGGTAATTACATACTTACCTTTTACGGGACTTTCTACAAGTCCTCTATTTTTTAAGCCTCTCAGTTTACCCGTAACCTTTGGTGTAGGAAGGCCGGCCTTTTCAGCGATTTCCTTGCAGCCTGCTGGTTCTTTAAAGTCTTTCAGAGCATTGAGTATAGCCTTTTGCACATCATCAAGTCCTTCATCTTTCTTTTTCCTGCACGGCATAACAACCTCCTTGTTTTTAACGGTTATTGTTTTATTCTTATTATAAACAACAAGAGCAGTTCTGTCAAATTGCGAGTTGCCTCATTAAAAATCTACACGAAAGGTATATCATTGGCTCATGATAAAAACTACACGAAACGAGTAAAATATAGTACCCTCCTTCTTCTAATAAAGGCAACAAAAGGAAGAAGGAGGGTAA